>Ga0187893_10000063_pt1 | contig 226952 bp, 201 predicted proteins | sample MA1701074metaG_FD_139574 | JGI IMG/M metagenome (GOLD analysis project Ga0187893, IMG submission 139574) | White microbial mat communities from a basaltic lava cave in the Kipuka Kanohina Cave System on the Island of Hawaii, USA - MA170107-4 metaG ...
CCCTTGAACCCGTTAAGCCCTTGAACTCTTGAACCCTTGAACCCGTTAAGCCCTTGAACTCTTGAACCCTTGAACCCGTTAAGCCCTTGAACTCTTGAACCCTTGAACCCGTTAAGCCCTTGAATTCTTGAACTCCTTAAACCCCTTGCCCCCTTTTTTTCTTCCGCCCGCCCGCTTCCCTACCCGGCTTCCTTCCCGGTCGTCCGCTTCCAGACCCTCGACGTTTCGCTGAGGGCAGACGGGCGCGGCTCGGATCGAGTGGTCGCAAGGGCTGAAGCACGCGGCTCGGAAAAGTCGATCAGCGTTTCTTTCGGGCGCGGGGGCGGGGTTTGCGGCGCACGGGAGCAACGTCGGACTGAACATCCGCGGATCTGGGCCGCAGGGCAGCGGACGCCTGGGAGACCTTGAGCCAGTAGAGCCAGGCACGAATGACGGCGGCGCCGAGGATCGTGCCGTCGGGATACCAGCCGTCGGCGTTGCGCTCACCGGCGGGTTTAAGGGTCAAGCGCTCCAAGGCCTCATGAACAGTGTTCACAGCGTAGACGTGGAACTGGCCGGCGGCGCAGGCCTCGACCACATCCTCGCGGAGCATCAAGTCACCCGCGTTCGCGCCGGGGATGATGACGCCCTGCGTGCCGGTGAGGCCCACGTCGCGGCAGGTGTCGAAGAAGCCCTCGATTTTTTCGTTGACCGCACCGATGGCGAGGATGTGGCCCACCTGGTCGATGGCGCCGGTCATGGCCAGGTCCTGCCGAAGCGGAATTTCCGTCAGGGCGCTGAGCAGGCAGCAGATTTCCGCGCCGGAGGCGGAGTCGCCGTCGATGCCGCCGTAGCTCTGCTCGAAAGCCACGGAGGCGTCGAAGGAGAGCGGGTGATCGGTGCGAAGCAGGTGCCGCAGCAGGCCGCCGAGAATGTAGAAGCCTTTGGTGTGGATCGCGCCGCTGAGGGCGGCTTCGCGTTCGATGTTGATGACGCCCGCGGTGCCCGGCCCGATGGTGGCGGTGATGCGAGCGGGAAAGCCATAGGTGAGCGGGCCGGCGGAAATGACGGCGAGGCCGTTGATCTGGCCGACTATGGAGCCGCTGGTTTCGATACGGATGGTGCCCTCAGCGAGCATCGCACGGAAATAGCGAGAGGGAAGATCGGCGCGCTGCTTGGTGCGGCGGACGGCCTCTCGAACTTCGGCGGCGGTGACGCGCTGAGCGCCGCTTTTGTCGCAGATGAATGCGGCCTCCCGTGCGATGTCGGCCAGGCGGCCGAAGCGGGTGGTGAGGCGACCCTTGTCGGCTGCGATGCGGGCGCCGTGCTCGATCAGGGCGGCGACGGCTGTGCGGTCGAAGGGCGGCAGGCGCTCCTCCCGTGCGATGCGGGCCAGCACTCCCGCGTACTGCTCCAGGCCGCGCTCGTCGTGCGGGATCACGGGTTCAAAGTCGGCCAGCACCTTGAACAAGTCCGGAAAATCGGGGTCCATGGCGTCGAGCATGTAGTAGATGTCGGATTCGCCGAGCAGGATGACTTTGACGTTGATCTCGATGGGTTCGGGCTTGAGAGAGTAGACGGTGGAAAAGAGCGATTCGGGAGGGACGATTTCCAATCGACCGGTGCGCAGGGTGCGCATGAGGACGTGCCACGCGCCCGGCTCGCGAAGGACTTCGCGGGCTTCGAGGATCAGATAGCCGCCGTCGGCACGAAGCAGCGAACCGGCCCGGATCATCAAGTGGTCTGTATGGGGCACGTCGCTGCGCCCGAAGGAACGGTCGATGGACCCCAGGAGGTTGCTCAGTGTCGGGGTGTTCTCCACGATGATGTCGCAGGAGGCGTCGTCCTCGTGAGTGAGAAGGACGTTGACGCGGTAGATGCGGGTGAAGCCGGACTCCTTCTCGACCGCCCGGCGGCGACGATTGACCACGTCGTCGATGATTTCGTCGAGGAAGCGGCGGACTTCGGGGGAGGGGTAGTCGCGGGCGATGGCCTCGGTCAGAGGGGCGAGGATCGTTCGGACTTCTTCCTTCCAAAGATCGGACATGGAATCGGCGTGGGAACGCCGGATTGCCTGGACGCGGACGCCGACTTCCTGAAATCGTGGCTGAAACACATCATGCACGGCCTTGAATTCCGCGAGCTGCTGGTCGGTCACCATTCCGGAGGCGTGCATCTGCTCAAACTCCTCCGTCGGGACGGGCTTGCCTTCGAAGCGGGGGACGATGGCGGATTGGATGGCGGGGCCGACCTGGAAGCTCATCAAGGCTAGGCCCGCATCCTGGAGCGATTTCTCGAGAGGCCCGACGGCCTCGTCAATTCTCTTCTCCAGTTCCTGTTCCAGGATGGTTCGCTTGGCGACGATGGCCTGCGAGGAAAGGGCGGCTTTCAAATCATCGCGAATGAAGTCGGCGAATTCGTCCATTCGATGCTGGAAGGGTTTTCCCTGGCCGCGGTAGAGAGTCAGCAGGCGCGGACGATCGGGATGCGTGAAGTTGTGAATGTAGCAACGATCACGAGCGGCCGGGCATGCGAGGCGAATCTGTTCGAGCATTCGACGGATGAGGGTCATGCGGCCGCAGCCGGTGATCCCGCGGACGAAGACGTTCTGTCCCGGGGCGTTGGTTTCAAGTCCGAAGCGCAAGGCGTCCACGGCGGAATCCTGTCCGATGACACCGGTGATGGGTTCAATGTCCGCGGTGGAGTCGAAGGGAAGCGTCTTGGGGTCGCATCGCCAGCGCAGGGCATCGACCGGAAGAGCCTGCAGAATGGGCTGGAATGAAGCCGGCTTGGTCACACGCCGCAGAGATTTCTTTCGTCTTGGCGCGGCCGTGCGTCGTTTCTTCAGCTTGGGCATGATGACGTCCTTTCGGGGCGGATTATGACACACCAATGACGAATTACAAATTACGGATTACGGTTGCAGGCTTGTCGCTGATGGCCGCCGGGGCGATCATGGTAGGCCGTCGAGGGATCGATCCCGCGCGGGGTTGAGACCGTCGCGATCCTCGGAGTCGTTCACATGCATCAGACGCACCCACTGCGGGAAGTCATTGATCTTACCGATCCCGCGAGAAACATCTTATTCAACCTATCGTTGGAGGAGGCGCGGCGACGCGTGGCGGGCGGCGACCCGAAAGAGATTGAGGGAATCGACGGTTCCTTCGCCCTGGTTGCGCGACGCGGCGAGGTCGTTCGCATGGTCCGGTCGCTGTCCGTGCCGATGCGATACTTCATCGTCAAACGCGCGGATGGGCCGGCGCTGGTGGTCGCGCACCGGATCGACGCCATTGCGCAGTGGCTGCAACACGCGGGGTTTGCGGAGCAGTTCCATCCCACGTACACACGAATGGTCCCGGCTCACTACCTCGTTGATATCGCGCTGGTCGGCTGCCCTGATCCGAACCCCAGGTATGTCCGCTATTTTACTCCCCAGCGCGAGGCGCTTCCGCCCGATCGGACGGAAATCGGAGCGAGATACATCACGGCGGTTGCGGAGGGAATTGATAAGTGGCTGCAGCAATTGCCAAAGCACGAGCCGATCGGAGTATGCTTTTCCGGGGGAATCGACAGCGGGGCTGTCTTCCTGTTGACTTACCACGCAATGTTGAGACTGGGCCTGAATCCTTCCCGCCTGAAGGCGTTCACCCTATGCGTGAATGGGCAGGGACCGGACCGTGATCAAGCCCGACGATTTTTGGAAGCATTGGATTTGCAGTTGTTCCATGAGCCGATCGACGTGCCTGCGGAGTGGATTGACTACCAAGAGTCTGTTCGCGTGGTCGAAGACTACAAACCGCTGGATATTCAGGCCGGAGCGATGCTGCTCGCCCTATGCCGGGGCATTCGGGAGCGATATCCGCAGTGGCGATACCTGATCGACGGTGACGGCGGGGACGAGAACCTCAAGGATTATCCGATCGAGGAGAACCCGGAGCTGACGATTCGTAGCGTGCTCAACAACCGGCTTCTCTATCACGAGGGCTGGGGAGTGGAGTCGATCAAACACTCGCTCGTGTACAGTGGCGGCCTGAGCCGCGGGTGCACGCGGACCTATGCTCCGGCGAGCGCACTGGGCTTGCAGGGGTTCAGCCCCTTCATGCTCCGCAGCGTGGTTGAAGTCGCGGAGGGCATTCCGTTTATCGCCATGACCGATTGGCGGCATGATCGCTTGTATTCTCTGAAGGGTGAAATCGTTTCGGCGGGGGTGAAGGCCGTAACGGGCTGGGACATGCCGGTGTTCGAGAAACGGCGCTTCCAGCACGGCAGCGCCGCCGAGGACGCATTAGCCTCGCGCCTGCCGGAATCGGAAGACGCCTATCGCCGGGCGTTTCAGGAAGCGTTTTGTGCTTAAGCTGGGGAGCCTTACGGACGATGCGGTGCTTTCCCTGCGCGGAGCGCGCAATCCCGTCGATCCCTCGCGCCCCTATGCCTGGTTCACGGAGCGGGAAAGGACGGCCGAGGGTCGGATCGAAGAAGTCGCGGCGATCTTTCTCACCAACAAGGAATGCCCGTTCCGTTGTCTGTTTTGCGATTTGTGGAAGAACACGACGGCAGATCGCGTACCTCGCGGCGCCGTGGCGGGACAAGTGGAGTGGGCACTGTCGCAAATGCCCGCTGCACAACACGTCAAGCTGTACAATTCGGGGAACTTCTTCGACGACCATGCCATCTCACCAGATGACCGGTCGCGCATCGGCGAACTGGTGTCCGGGCGGCGCACGGTCATTGTGGAATGCCATCCCAAGCTCGTGGATCGGCGTTGCGCGGAGTTTGCCACGGCCATCGCTCCGGCACTTGAAGTGGCGATGGGGCTGGAGACGGTCGATCCGAACGTTCTCCCGCGACTGAACAAGCGGATGACGCTGGATGATTTTGCACGGGCGACGGAGTTTCTGCTCAGTCACGGGATCGCGGTGCGGGCATTCATCATGCTACGGACGCCGTTTCAGAGCGAAGAGGAAGGCGTCGAGTGGGCGCATCGCTCCATCGACTTCGCCTTCTCGATCGGCGTGGAATGTTGCTCGGTGATTCCGGCACGAGCGGGGAATGGCATGATGGATCGTCTGCACGAGCAAGGGCACTTTGATCCACCGTTGCTGCGCTCGATGGAGGAGGTCTTGGAATACGGCGTGGGGTTGCGGCGCGGACGGGTATTCATGGATTTGTGGGACATCGAGCGATTCTACACGTGCCGCGCCTGCGGGCCGCTTCGCGGAGAGCGACTGCGGGAGATCAATCTTTCGCAAACCTTATCGCCTCGCATCGGCTGCGGCTGCGGCTCATCGTCATGAAGAATCTCGATGCGGATGTGGCCATCATCGGGGGCGGGTTCGGCGGCAGCCTTACGGCGCTGATCTGCGAGCGCATCGGCCTGCGCCCGGTGCTGATCGAGCGGGGCACGCACCCGCGTTTCGCGATCGGGGAATCATCCACGCCGATCGCCGATTGTGTGCTTCGGTCGCTTGCGGAACAATATGATCTTCCGAGGCTGATCCCGTTGACCCGCTACGGGTCTTGGCGGCGCACCTACCCCGAAGTTGCCTGCGGACTCAAGCGAGGATTCAGCTACTTTCATCACCGCGCGGGCGAAGCGTTTGGCCCACGAGATGATCATTCCAACGAGCTGGTGGTGGCGGCCAATCCCGATGAAGAACACGGTGATACGCATTGGTACCGGGCGGACGTGGATCATTTCTTCGTGCGCGAGGCGCAGGCCGCTGGCATTCCCTATTTTGATCGCACCGAGATCGAGACGATTGAGGATGGGGAGCGCTGGCGGTTGACGGCGCGGCGCGAGGGTGAGGCGATCCGCGTCTCCGCGTCGTTTGTCGTCGATGCCTCAGGGCCGGCGAGCATCTTGGGAAAGTCGCTGGGCATCGAACAGGGTGCGGCGGCGCTGAAGACCAATTCACGAACGATTTATGCGCATTTCCGGGGCGTCAGATTTTGGCACGATCTTTATGCCGAGCTCGGCGGAAAAGCCGCCGATCACCCCTTTCCTTGCGACGCGAGCGCGTTGCACCATGTGTTCGACGGGGGCTGGATGTTTGTGCTGCGCTTCGACAATGGAATTACCAGCGCCGGGTTCGTTCTGGATCGCAGCTCCGCGATATTCGGGGCGGCGGACGAATCGCTATTGCCCGCCGACGAGTGGGCCATCCTGTTGCGGCGATTTCCGTCGATCGCACGGCAGTTCGAGGGTGCTCGGTTGGTGGAGCCGCTTCGACGAACGAACCGTTTGCAACGCATGGCCTCGCGCATCGCCGGTCCCAACTGGGCGATGCTGCCGCACACGGCCTACTTCCTCGACCCGCTGTACAGCGGGGGCAACGCCCACACGCTTTCGGGAATTGAACGGCTAGCGGCGATCCTGGGCGAATGTCGTGACGGCGAACGAGGCCAGCGATTGGCTGACTATGAGCAGGCGATGCGGCGGGAAGTCGCCCTCCTGGATTCGCTCATTCACGGAAGCTACACCGGCTTTGCCCGGTTCGAGCTGATGACGACGTTCTCGATGTTGTACTTCGCCGCGGCGACTTTCAGCGAGCAGGGTCGCCGCGCGGGCAGCAATAGAGGGTTTCTTAGCGCGGATGTATCGGCCCTCACCGAGGCCGCAGCGACGGCTTATGAAAGAGTTCGCACACTGGCGGGAAGCGAGAACCTGTCACCGAAAGACTTGTCGGCCTATCATCGGGAGGTCGCGAGGCTCATCGCTCCGTACAACGTGGCCGGTCTGTGCGATCCAGGCAGGCAGAATATGTATCCCTTCATCGAATCGGCGCCGATTGCCGAGCTCGCTACGTCATGAGCAAACGAGCCGCGGTGATCTTCGACCTCGACGGGACGCTCACCAAGCCCTATCTGGATTTCGACGCCATTCGCAGGGAAATCGGCATCGCCAAGGGGCCGATCCTGGAGGCCATCTCGGAGATGGACGCCGCGGGGCAGCGTGACGCGGAGGTGATCCTTCTGCGCCACGAATGGGAGGCCGCCCGAAATGCCACGCTCTACGACGGGGCGGTGGAAACGGTGGCCGCCTGTCGAGAGATGGGGTATGGCACGGGCATTCTCACGCGGAATGCACGGGCCGTGGTGGACTACGTTCTTGGTGAGCATGGTTTCGTCGTTGACGCGATTCGAACGCGGGAAGACGGTGCGATTAAGCCCTCCGCCGAGCCGGTGCTGTCCATCTGTCGAGAGTTACAGGCCGATCCGGCACGAAGTTGGATGGTCGGCGATTACTTGTTTGACATCTTGTCTGGCAAATCTGCCGGCACGCGTACTGTTCTGATGATCGGCGACGGGCCCGAGCCGGAGTACGCGCCGCAGGCGGACTACGTCATTGGCCGTCTATCAGAATTAGTAACGATCGTTGGCTGAATTATGGCTTCAAGCTTCGCGGTCAAGCGCCTCAGCAGCCAGCCGTCCGGGTATCTCGCGGCCACACTCCGGACAGACTCCCGACACATTCCCCGTAAGATCATATTGACACATCGCACACCGATTCCAGAAATCCCGAAGCCGCCGCTTGAGAGTCTGCCAACGTAGTTGCACACCAATTGCCAACGCCGACCACAACACGAACGTCGACACTGCTGCGACGATGAGTTGCGCATTCACATAGTTTCCCGGCAATGGGTATCGGACGATCAACGCCGAGATCAAGTAGGCAAGACAAGCCGCTCCTGACAGGGCGAGCCCCATGATGGCAGCCTGCACCTGCCAGCCCAGACGACCCCAGTATGCGAAGTACACCAGGAACACTACTACTGGGAGAAGCAAAGCCTCGCATATGGCAACCTCAGCGGTTACACCGTCTACAAGCAAGGGCGAAAAGGAAACTTTGGGGTCGAAGGCTATTCCAGCGCTAATTACGAACTGCCCCGTCACCACGTAGAGGGTCACCAACGAAACAATCCGTGAAAACCAAAGTTTCATGGCTGGAAAACTATGACCACAACCGCTTCGCGACTCGGGCAGACACGGTAGTCGGGTAAACGGGGCGTTGATTTATCGTCACCCTTTGCACTTGCGGCCTTCCCTCGAGGAAGGCATTTCGATGACATGCCCTACCGCAACGACGATCGTTGGCCGAATTCGTCATGGTTTGGGCGCGGCAGGGGTTTCGCTTTCGATCGAATCCTGACGCTGCGTCACGGCGGCGCGCTGTTGGTCGGTGGGGAGCTTGTCCAGGCGGGCCTGCAATTCCTTGAACATGTCGTCGATGGGGCCGTAAAGCTCGCTGAGCTGCTTTTTCAAATCGTCCAAGGGCACGTCACCGGCGGTGTTGTGTTCGATGCGAAACTCCAGCCGGGCGATGTCCTCGCGGCGGCGGTCGCGATGGGCGATGGCCCGCTCCCTCAACTCGGACAGGCAGGACAGCGCGGTTGTGCGCTGGCCCTCATCGAGGTTGAACATGGTGACGAAGTCGGCGACGTATTTCTCCCAGCGGTCCAGTTCGGCGACGATGTGATCCACCGGCGTTTTCGGTGACTCGGCCTCGCCCTCCGCGGTTTGCTCACGCTCAGCCCGGCGGCGGCGGCGTTCTTCACGGCGCTGCTCACGCTCCGCGGGAAGCGGCTCCCAGAATACATCCTTGTCGACTTCGCCCCCCTTCCATTCCTTAAGCTTTTGCTCGGCGATGGCCATGCCGGCGCTCATCTGGAGGGCGTCGATCTCGAACTCGGCCCGCTGCATCGGGCGGAGGACTTTTCGGAATTCATCGTTGCTCGCACGGATCTGGTCACGGGTTTTCTCGAACACCGGCAAGGCCCGATCGGCCCAGGCCTGGACGCGCTCCTTGGACGGAGGTTCCAGGTTCATGCGCATTTCGATGAACTCATTGGCCAGCGGCTGAATCTCCGCACGATTCTCGGTGAGGAACTTCTCGAAGCGCTGGACCGTGCCCTCGCGGACTTTGGCCCGCTGGTCGGTGTCGAGGTCGTATTCCTCCCCCGCCTCCTCGGCCCAGCGTTGCAGCATCAGGTTGAGCAGCTTCGGCGAGGGCCAGAGTCCCTCTGCCGGAGGCTTTTCATCGGCTGATTCAACAATCTCGATGTCAGGCTTTACCGGGTCCGGCGGCGTTTGTGCCACGCCGACGTTGAAAAGCAACAAGACAATGTTTACCAGCATCGGACGCTCGTTCGGCATCGGGCCACAGACTTACGTCAATCTTCGCCGATAAATCATCGGCGAGTGCCGCGAGGACTGTATGGACGCCGCACGTATTGTCTCCATTGTCGTGCCGACCTTCAACCGCTTCGGGCGGCTACGGCGCTGCATCGACAAAATCCGACAGAACGTAGTACATCTCCATGAGATCATCGTGATCGACGGCGGATCGACGGATGGCGCGCGAGACTGGTTGCAGCAGCAGAGTGACCTTCGAGTCATCCTCGAACCGAAACGCGAAGGGGCGGTGGCGGCGTTCAACAAGGGGTTCCGGGCCGCGATCGGGCATTACGTGATGTGGCTGAACGACGACGCTTACCCGCTGCCGGGCAGTGTAGAGGCCGCGGTGGCAATGATTGAGCGTCCGGACCTTGCCGACGTCGGCATGGTCGCCTTCTATCATAACTGGCACAGTGAGCGGAACGTTCTGGATCGCGTCGAGCATGAGGGCGTGAGCTACGAACTCTGTCACGTCCGCGGCTATCCCTATGCCAACTTCGGACTAATCCGGCGGGCCCTGCTGGAGCGGATCGGATACGCGGACGACCGCTATTACTTCTTTGCGTTCGATCCTGATCTCTCACTCAAGGTGCAGATCAACGAAGGGCTGAAAGTCGTCGGCTGCCGTGAGGCCCTGATTCACCACGATGAACACCAGGATGAGCGAAAGCTCGTCGACCTGGCGGTCGGCGCCGAGGACAACGCCAAGTTGTTCGCCAAATGGGAACTTTCGCCGCCGGGCGCCTATCCGGACCCCGTTCCCGCCTACCGCCAATTGCTGCGCGAACGACGACTGGAAACTCCTATTGTGGCGAACCGCTGATCGCCCGCGGGTCATTCCTGCGGCGGCCAGGAGACGAAATCGTCGGAGTCTTCTTCTCGGCGGAACTGACTATCGGCCCAACGGGGAGAATGCACGCCGCCGTCGTCCACACCGTTTTCTGAAGCCGAATAAATGATCGGGCCGTCGGGAGTAAGACGATAGCCGAAGTCACGCCCGCTGAAGGGATCGGTACGGATCGTGCGATTCATGTCCGCCGGAAGATCGTCGAGCGACTTGGGCCACTTGCCGGTGCGGGCGTGGTACAGGTGTGTCGCGTAGATGAGCTGGGTTGCGCGGCGTGAGGCCTCTGCGCGACCGCGAAGGTGGTAATAGCGGCTCCACGCGGGCATCGCCATGCGGGTAAGAGGCGAAACGTGTGCGTATTGCTCATAGGAAGCTTCAAGGTCGGCGGAACGAACATCGGGATAGCCGATCCGCATTTGATCAATCACTTCTCGAAAATAGGAACTGAAAGAGTCGATCGCGGCCCGTGCGTCATCCTCATCGAGACCATTGAAGTCTTCCTTGGTCATTGATGTTTCGCCGACCATGTTGTTGATGTACTCAGCCCGATCGGGATCCACTTGCATTTTGCCGTCAGGCCCGGGAACACCGAATAGGTATTGAGTTGCATCCAGCAGCGCCGCGTGCTCGCCGCGAATGAATCTCGCCGGGTCTTCAAGCCCGGAATTGAATCGTTGAAGAGTTTCCAAGGCTTTTTCGAGCTGCTTTTCGTTGAACACCCCCCGTTTGACAGCCCAACGGGCATGATGGTCTGTTAGCTGCCGCTGGGCCATGCCAACCAGGCTCTCAATCAAGGTGCTTCCACGGCTCAAATGCTCGGCGTTTCGAAGGATCGTCTCGAACGTGTCGATCATCTTGTCGCCGTCCACCTTCCCACCTTCCGCACGCCAGGCGTCACCAATGGCGGCCCTGCTTAACTCACGTTGCGGAGCCAGCGTGGGCAAGAGCAGGCTGAAGAGCAGCCGGTCTTCCGCAGTCGGACCCTCCGGCGGTTCCTTGCGCAGGTCGCGCACCATGTATCCACTTTTTTGCGACGCGTCGCGATACTGCGAAAGCAACTTCTGCACGGATTGATGGGTCTTTTCCCAGTCAGCATGGTCAGCGGGATTCCACGCTATGGGGACACCCTCATAGGTCGGGTCGTTGAGCATGTGGTGCAACTCGGGCCAATCCGATGGGGTACCTGACTCCCAGTGCTCACCATCAGCCGGCGTCATGAACGCCGCGTAAGCGTCGTAGGCATTGTCTTCCACGGGAGGCCCAACCAACTCCTGGCGATACCATTGCATGTAATCAACCGGTTCTTGAAAGTCAGGCATGGGAGCGAAGGCCAGAACGTCAATCTCCGGTTCGGCATCCTCGAAATGGTCCACGGAATCGCCGCTGGCAAGAGAATCATGGCCGCCGGCGTCGGCTTCCCCGTCCGAAGCGGTCGCCGGGGCTTCGTCACTGATTTCCACGACGTCAACCAACGGAATCGCATCCGCGCTATCGCGATCGCCCGGCGCCTCATAGAGCATCAGAAACGATCCGTTCTTGAGGCGCGCGACAGCGGGACGTAAGGCGTCGGCCAGACGAATGCCGGACTCCAATCCCCACACTGCTCCATCGTCGGAAACCATCGAACGAATGCCCTTTTCCGAAGTTCCATAAGCACGCAATCGGTCGCCGAGGGGCACGATGCAGTCGATCGAGACGCCGTCCTTCACTTCGATCGGCGCGACCCGCGCGAATCGCCGCCCGTCACGAGCGATGGCGTGCCGGATGGAGGCATCAGCCTTATCATCCTGTTCGGCGCGCATCCCTATGCCGGGCGACACGTAAAGATGGGTGCGAGACTTGAACTCGAACGTGGCGGCGAAGGCATCGGGTACGTCGTGAAACCGCAGACCGATATCGGGCTCAATCCGAAATCGCCCGCCGTCTCGGGCAATGGCCGAGCGGATTACGCAGGCAGAGGACGCTTTCTCGTCAGTAACCCGCCGGTCCTTCGGCGCGTCACTGGTGAAGTACAGACGCACCCGGTCGTCGCGAAGCGAAACTACCTCCGCGTGCCTGGCACGGACCCGCGAACCGTTGCGTTCCGTGATCGTGAAGCGTTGGACCTTGGACCATGATCGACCCTCGTCTTTGGAAGTTACGCTGCCGAGCACAGTCTCATTTTTTTCTCCATCTGGATGTAAGTCGAACACCGCCAGCAATGTCCCTTCGGAGAGGCGTTCCAGGTCGGGAGAGGATGCATCCGGCAAAAAAATCCCGGACATCGGCGTAAACCGGAGGCCGTCTGACGAACGAGCGAGGCGGAGCACGGTTGTTTTATGGGGCACCGTCTCTGCGGATTGGGCGGGAACGGAGATCGTTATCAGTGTGCCAACTCCCAGACACGCGGCAACGGACCTAAGAGGTGAGGCCATGTTCGTTTACCGGAAGGAGGACGCCGTAGGGTAATGTTCGGCTAGTTCATTGCTTTTCGTTCGAACCGCCAGGGTATTGTACGATGCTCGTGGTTCAGAGTTCGAGTGTGGGTGAAGGCCGAGCGAGCGACAATCGACGCCGATCCATCAAGCCGTTACAATAAGCGGTCGAGATACCAGGTATGACCGAAGATTTCGTCATTGGGCCGAAGCTGGGCGAGTTGGTCGAGCGCATCGTCTCCAGCTATCAGGCCGATACGCGAACTCAACACATCGACCGCATCTACCTGCCTTCAAGGTCCGACATTACCCAGCTTGTCCGCGACATGCTCGAGCTGCTCTATCCGGGCTTCATCGGCCGCCAGCGATTGACGCGGCACAACGTGGCCTTCCATGTGGGCGACCTGCTCCCACGGATCGGTGAGGCCGCGTTTCGGCAGATTTACATGTGCCTCTGCTATGTGGACGAGGTCAGCCACCCCGGCCACCTGGACGACCGACCGTCCGACAAACGGGCACGGCAGGTTACCCTCGCGTTTCTGGAGAGCATCCCGGCCATCCGGGAAAAACTGGCGGGGGACGTGCAAGCTGCCTACGACGGCGACCCCGCCGCCCTCAACCTCGACGAAGTCATCCTGGCCTATCCCGGGCTGCTGGCCATCAGCGTGCAGCGCGTCGCACACTCTCTTTACGATCTTGAAGTGCCGCTGATGCCCCGGATCATGTCCGAGTGGGCCCACGCCCAGACGGGCATCGATATTCACCCCGGGGCCCGCATCGGACGGAACTTCTTTATCGACCATGGCACCGGCGTGGTCATCGGCGAAACCACCGACATCGGCGACAATGTGAAAGTGTACCAGGGCGTTACTCTCGGTGCATTGTCCTTTCCGAAAGACGAACGCGGCCGGGTAATCCGCAAAGCCAAACGCCACCCCACGGTCAAGAACGGCGTGACTCTCTACGCGAACGCCATCGTCCTCGGCGGCGACACGGTCATCGGCGAGAATTCGGTCATTGGTGGGTCGGTCTTCGTGACCTCCAGCGTCCCGCCCAACTCCGTGGTTACCTTCAAGCCGCCCGAGCTTCGCCTCAAGACCAAGGGCGAAACCGACGGCCGACCCAAGACCGCCCCGCCGCCCATGCCCGAAACCAACGCGGACTCCGAGTCCATGCCCGATTACGCCATCTGAAGGGAGACGACCGATCGATCCGTTGCGAGCCGCAATTCCTGGGCCGCGCGAATCTTTGAACTCGGTCGATGATCGAGGGGAATGCAAACGCCCGATGGATGCTCCTGATGAAGAATTTGACGGCGAACTGGAGGAGACAGAGGCCGTTGACGAGGAGTCGCCGCCGGCGGACGAGGTCCATCGGCTCCACGTCCGCAAGCGCATCATCGGTCGTCGTCTGGACAAGTTTCTTCATAGCCGATACCCGCGCATCTCGCGGACGCTGCTTCAACGATACATCAAGGAGGGTCGGGTCACCGTTAACGCACTGCCGACAAAGGCAAGCTACGAACCTTCGTCCGGCGATGTGGTCCAGCTTATCCTCCCCCCGCCGCCGCCTAGCGACGTGCTGCCGCAGGATATCCCCCTGGATATTATTTACGAAGACGAGTGGCTGATCGCCATCAACAAGGCCGAGGGCATGGTGTGTCATCCGGCCTACGCGTCGCAAACGGGCACCGTGGCCAATGCCGTCGCGTTTCACGCAGTGACTTTGAGCCGCGGAGAGGACCCCTTTCGACCCGGCATTGTCCATCGGCTGGACAAGAACACGACCGGCGTGCTGCTGATGGCCAAAACTGATGAGGCCCATTGGCGAGTCTCGTTGCAGTTCGAGCGGCGAACGGTCCGCAAGGAGTATTTTGCGATCTGCGAAGGACGCATCAAGCTGGACGGCGACATCATCAACAAGCCGCTCGCCCCGCATCCGGAAACGACGCAGCGCATGGTCCTTCCCAGCGCCATGCCGCCTCGCCAGGCCATGTTCAAGGAGGCCATCACGGAGTACCGGGTGGAGAAGCGCTATCGCGGGTATACGACGGTGAATCTGTTCCCCAAGACGGGGCGGACGCATCAGCTGCGCGTCCATTTGTCTTCGATCGGTCATCCCATCGTCGGCGACAAACTGTACGGCGGGAGGCCGGTGAGCGAGTTTGACCTGAGCGGCGCGGGCAGCACGGCCCCTCTGATTGAGCACCAGTCGCTTCATGCCCGGCGACTGGCCCTCATGCACCCCATCCTCGAAAAGCCTCTGGCCCTCGAAGCGCCCCTGTCTCGGAGGATCATCCGCATTCTCGAACTACTCGAGGCGCACAAAAAGTAGGGTCTAGATCGACAAGTTGGCGGGAGACATTACCCGACCTGAGCGTAGTCGAACGCGGGGACTTTGATCGTTTTCGCGCCGTTGACGGCGTGTTGCGCGATCTCGTCGAGCTGTTCGAGAAGCGGGCCGCGGTAATATCGCTCGCCACATTTCGCGCACACGCCGACCGGAACATTGCGGAAGATGTACAGTCGTGTCCCGCGCCTTAGATCGACGGTCACGCGGCGTGTCCGGACTTTCCCGGTACAGAGCTCACAGGCGTCAAACTTCATCTCTCAATCCGCAAAAACAGTGATAATTCGCACTTTCGCGCGCCGCGACCATGCCGCTGAACCCCCACAATTCTACTCGAGTAGATCGCCGATTTCACGTCCTGAATTGTGAAACCGTCCTGTTCCATTTCGTCCTTGGCATGCCCGGACAGTTCGTAAGCGCCGAACGCGATCTTTTGGCGAAGGGTTGCGATCCGCGATCCCACGGGTCTTGTTTACCGGAAACCGCATGAACGGTCGAATTTGGCTGCCCCATTCCTTCTCAGGGTTTGAGTCGAACCCTTCACGCCGCGCCGGCGGTGAACTGAGTAGAACTGCGCATCTTCGCATTGGAAGGGGCCGGCGCTACATACGCGGGTCGAAGGGCGGCGATGTCGTGAAGCCGCTGGAGGTATTCACCCAGTTGGTCCGCCGAAAACCCGGCGAGAAAAGCCGAGTTGACCGTGGGGTTGATTCGCATGATTTCCGAAATGGTGTCACTCTTTGTCGTCATGTTGCAGGGCTCCGCTGCTTGCCACGAAGTTAAGACATCGCCGAACCGCGCCGGCGATGAATCGAAGGTTGTATCGGTCGCATGATTCTTCGCTCATGAAGCGTTCAAAGGCCGGATGAATGTGTGAGTACGAGTGCTTTCGCGCAGTGATTGCGCGGGCCGACGGCGAAATTCGCGCGACCTGAATTAGCAACACAGTGAACCACGCGCGCAACGCTTTACGCACGTCGCGACAACGGTTGAATTTGCGCCTGTGTTGTGAAAGGGGTCGGCCGGTCCGCGGTTGACGATCAGCACTGCGGCGCGATACGATGGGCGCGATGGCGATAAGATTCCAATGCGGGGCATGTTCTCAGCCCATTGAAGTGGACGACGAGTGGGCACTGCGGGCAGTCGCGTGCCCTTACTGTCGCAAGACGATCACCGCGCCTTCGGAGTCCACGCTGGGTGATTTATCGCGGATACCGATGGCCACTCCGCTCTTTGCCGGCGGAGGCGCCGCGGCGCTCCCCGCGCCGGACGTCGCCATTACACCAGCGGTACGCACCAACAACCAACTCGCGGTCGTGGCATTTGTTCTTTCGTGCGCGATGATGTTATGTCTGTTGCTTGGCCTGATGATCGGCGCTTCCCATTCGTTGGAACTCGAGCAGATTCAAAAGGACTTACGGGAGAAAGGAAGCGATTTCGCGTCTCAAAGCCAGGCCATGATGGATTACATGCGGGCGTCTGGCGGTTTTCCGTGGTGGCTGATAGCAATAACCCTATTCGAGCTCTTGGGCATCGTTACCTGCGTTGCGGCGATTGTCTGTGGAATTCTGGGTCTGCGACGTGCGGGGCGGCGACCGCTTACGATCATTGCGCTCGTCAGCAGCGGATGCGTGGCTCTGTTTTTCTTATTGAACTTTGTTGCTACCGCTGTGGGACTGGGGTAGCTGAGCCGCCGGTTACAATTCTTCCGTCGTCAGGTCGGGCTTTTTTGTTCGGTGGGTTTGGGACTAGGGGCCTTTGGTTTGGGATTTTGCGGCACCAGAAAAGCCATGCCGCATTCGTTGCAGCGGACACGCTGACCGCGCACACTTTCCGGGACGCGCAGGATCGCGCGACAACTCAGTCTTGGGCACAGCAAAGTCACGGCCCCGGCATTGTCAGACATTCGGTGCGCTCACGAGTTTCCGCGGATCGTCCCCAAAGGCTATCGACGCCCCCCAGCGGGCACTTCATCAGGGCCCTTCGATCCGATAACGCCGCCGTTCGATGGCGTGTCAGCCTTATGCCAATTGCGGAAGGTGTGCGGGAGTCGCCGCTCCCTCCAGGAGGCGAAGGAGTGAACGGGCCTCGAAGGGCTTGCAGAGGTAGGCTTCAAACCCCTCCTGCAACAACGCTTGCCCGCGCCCCTCGGTAAGTCCGAGTCCGATGGCGATGAGCTTCGGCGGCGGCAGGCCGGAGGAAGTTCTGAAAAACCGGCTGATAGACAGGGTCGAGACCTCCGGCAAGCTCACGTCCACGACGACCACGTGCGGCTTGAGCTCGTGCGCGGCGCTCCCGGCCTCCAGGGCCGAGGCGGCGGCGACGACCTCGAACCCGCTGCGAGTGAGCGCCGTCTTGAGCGACTCGCACAGCGACGCGTCCGAATCGACGATGAGCACCCGGCGCCCACCGCTGTCCAAGCCGTTCAACGGAATCCCATGAGCGCGCATGAAACGGACAAGCTGCTCCACGGGAATCCGCCGGTCCTTGCTTCCCGGAATGCGGTAGCCGCGCAGATGTCCGGAGTCGAACCACTTCGACACCGTGCGCGGGGCCACGCTGCAGATCTTGGCGACCTCTCCCGTTGTCAGCACCGTTTTTCGAGGGTCCATAGGCGCTTTTTGACCGGCTTTTGAACTGCGCACGCGAGGGCTGGCGATTCCAAGCTTTGCGGCGCGGGTCCGGCAGGATTTCATCGGCACAGGAGATGGTCGGCTGTGCTTAGCCCAGTCAGTCCCCGACCCATAAGTGCCGTCCGAGAAGATTTGGGGGAATAGGAAACCCTTCGGTGCAATCTGGCACGACGTTGCAGAAGTCCGTGGAATCTGCGGGCTTTTTAGTCCGGCAATACGAGCGTCTGGCCGGGTTGAAGCGCCGACGGATCGCCGTTGACCACCGTCTTGTTGAGGTCCAGCAGTTCCCTCCAGCGCTCGGCATTGCCGAGTTGATCCTTCGCAATGCGATAGAAGCTGTCACCGGATTTGACCTTGTACGTCCGCTTACCCGACGCGGCCGTGGTTACGGAGGGGACCGCTTTCTCGGAAGCGGCCGTCGGTTTCCGCGTTTCGATGTCTCTCGGCAGGGGCGGAATCTTGATCGTAGTACCAAGCGCTAATCTGGCGGGGTCGCTGACGCCCGGATTCGAGTCGGCCAGGAACTTCGCATATTTCGAGTTTCCATAATAGCTTTGGGCGAGCGAGGTGAAGGAGTCGCCCGGTTGAACCCGGTGAGTGTCCACGGCGGCCTTGCCCAGGTCCACTTTGCCATCCGTCGTCGTCTCAGACCGCGGCGTCGTACCCGCCGGGGACGCTATCAATGAATTTGAAGGGGCGGATTCGGCAGGAGTTTTGGGTACGGACTTCGCCGGATCATTCCCGGCCATCAGCGTTCGGGAAGTGAAGCCCGAGTCAATCTCCCGCGATGTCGTGGGTGAAGAGACGGTTCCGGTGGGAGAACTGGTTGGAGGAGCCGGCGGGTCTGCAGGGCGCTCGGCGATAGCCGACGATTTGATCGGAGTGACGATCGGGGAATCGGCTTTGGGTTCCGGTGCCGTAGGCTTGTTCAATGAAGCATTCGGGATCGTTGCCACCGATTCACCCACTGGCTGGGTCACGGGAGTGCGATCTTTGGGCGGCGCTTCCAATGGCCGTTCCGGGGGCTTGCTCGCCACTTTGGAGTCGCGGCCCGACGTGGATGGGGTACGAGCCGCATCCTTTGAAGAGGTCACCTGCCGCGACGGGTTGTTCAGCGGTTGCTTGCTGAGGGGTGGCTTACTCGCCGTTTTGGAATTCGCCGGAGCCGCCTTGTCCGCGATGGGAATCGGTGCCTGGGAGTCGCCGCGAAAAAGAAAGTACCCGCCGACGACCAACACAATCACCATGGAACTTACGATTCCAAGCTTCACATCCGTGCGCATGATAAAATCCCTTTCCATTGAAATCAGACGAACAAGTCAGGCGATATGAATGGCCTCCCTGCCAATTGAAACTCCTATTGAGGACGCAATTTTGGTCTGCGTCTTCCAAAGAGAGCATAAAGCACGGTTATCGCGGCGTCAAGCCAAAAACACCGCAAAACCAACTACATCGCTTTGACTTTTCGCGGTTGTGGAATACCTTGCCTGTCCTTCGCCTTCGGCGAAAGGGAGGGCGGCGTGCCCACGTTTCGCCTGGCCATGCCGCGTTGGGAATGACTGAGCAGACGGTACTCGACAAGGTGTATGATCCGCGCTCCGTGGAGCCGGAGGTGTTCGCCCTATGGGAGCGATCAGGGGCGTTTCGCTCCCACCCCACGGACCCGCCGACTCCTCACGAGCGGACGTTTACCATCGTCATGCCGCCGCCCAACGTGACGGGTGCCCTGCACCTTGGCCACGCCCTGAACAACACGCTCCAGGACATCCTCATCCGCTATCACCGCATGCGCGGGTTCAACACCCTATGGCAGCCCGGGACCGATCATGCGGGCATCGCCACCCAGGCCGTCGTCGAACGCCGCATCCGGGAGACCGAGGGCAAGAGCCGCCACGACCTTGGCCGCGAGGAGTTGGTCCGCCGGATCTGGCAATGGAAGGACGAATACGAGAAGAGGATCATCGGGCAGCTTAAGCTGATGGGTTGCTCGTGCGACTGGGAGCGCTGCCGCTTCACGCTTGATGAGGGTCTCGCCCGGGCGGTCAGACATCAGTTCTTCAAGATGTTCAAGGACGGCCTGATCTTCCGCGGCAAGCGATTGGTCAACTGGGATACGCAGCTCCAGACCGCCGTCTCCGACGACGAAGTCTATTACGAAACGGTGAAAGGCCATTTCTGGCATTTCAAGTACCCCGTAATAGGGCAACGAGGCAACGAGGCAACAAGGCAAGAAGGAAGGCACGAAGAAGACGAACCGGAATATGTCACCATCGCCACAACCCGCCCCGAGACGATGCTGGGCGACACAGCCGTGGCCGTACATCCCGATCCGGAAGGGTTCTTGAACACGGAAGAAACCAAGCTTCGCGAAGCGTTGGGCACTGCAGCCAGCAAGGACCGTGCCGAAATCGAGGCCAAGCTCGCCGCCATTGCCGAGCGACGACAATCTCACCTGCCGAAACTCATCAAGCTGCGCGACATGGCCCGCGGGGGGCGCAAGCTTCGACTACCGTTGGTCGAGCGAGAGATTCCTCTCATCGCCGACGAATGGGCCAACCCCTTGCTGGGCAGCGGGTGTGTGAAGATTACTCCCGCGCACGATCCTAATGACTATCAAGTTGGCCTGCGACACAACCTGCCCATGATCAACGTGCTCACTCCGGACGGCAAAGTCGCCAGGATCACTGAGGCGGACGGTTCGATGAATCCCCATAGTAAGGACTATGAAGGATTGCCCTTCAACTCCGAAGGCCGCGCCAAGGTTGTGGCGGATATGGAATCACGGGGCCTCGTCGAAGCCATCGAAGGCCGCGACACCGAAATCGGCCACAGCGACCGCAGCAAACTGCCCATTGAGCCCTATCTGTCGGATCAGTGGTTTGTTAGAACCGCCGACGGCGAGCCGCGAACTTCAGTTCGCGCGGACGCTCGAAAGTCTGAAGCTGTTCCCAGGCGTCGCAGTCCTGACCTTAGCGCCGGAGCAGTTCTCGTGACCTGGACCACCTACGGAACATGGTTGCCCGGCGACCAACGCGGTTTTGTTTCCAGAGTTCCTTCGGAAGAGTCGCCGCACGAGATCCATAATCTGCCCGGCGAGCGCTATGATGCGGACGACGCTCAAGCGCTGGGGTCCGCGGCGGATCGCATGGAAGGCAGACCGGTCTATTTGAATCGAGATCAGGCGAACGTATTGCTCGTCGACATTGGTGCTTCATGCGCGCGGCATGGTATTGAACCGCTGGCCGTCTCGGTCATGGTAAACCATGTACACATCGTTTGCCAATCGGAGTTGCCGAAAGATCAGTTGCTGAAGCTGTTCAAGGGCAGCGCCTCCCGCGCATTGAGCAAGTTTTTTCCGCTTGGAGATTCGCCACGGTGGTTTACGGCGGGCGGCTCGGTGCGATATGGAAAGACAAAAGCGGAACTAACTTCAGTCATCGAATATGTGAAGGGGCAAGAACACCCGTTGGCTTTCTGGTCGTTTGACGTTGGCGACTTGGAATTCGAAGCGGCGTTTGACTCGGAAATTCAGAAGGCAGAAAGCGATTCTGGGAACCGAACGTCCGCGCGAACTGAAGTTCGCGGCTCGCGGGGACTCGCCCAGTCGGCAATCGACGCCGTTACCGACGGGCGAACCACATTCTTTCCCTCGCGCTACGCGAAAACCTATGTCGACTGGCTCGGCGAAAAACGCGACTGGTGCATATCTCGTCAACTCTGGTGGGGACATCGGATTCCCGTGTGGAGCTACCATCCATTCGGAGCCGGGAATACGCGCGAGAACGCGAAGACAGCTATCGGACAGGGACAGCGAATCGTCGAGTTTCACGAGGAGATGCAGCAGTGGAGCGCCGCTGACCGCGCAGTTTTGCGTTTTGCGACCGGCGCCGAGGATTCGTTCCCGAACCTTGCGATGCGCCGCGCATGTGCCGCACAAATGGTTTGTATTCGGGACGCACAGGATGACCAATTAGTATGTGCATTGACGAGCGTTGGTTTCGAGCAAGATCCCGACGTTCTCGATACCTGGTTCAGTTCGTGCCTCTGGCCGTTCAGTACGCTGGGCTGGCCGGAAGAAACTCCGCACTTGAAACAATACTATCCCGGATCAGTCCTTTGCACTTCACGGGACATTATTACCCTCTGGGTTGTTCGCATGGTGATGAGCGGCCTGTACCTGACGGGCCAAGTTCCCTTCGACCATGTGTACATCCACCCCAAGATTCTCGACGGGCGCGGCGAGACCATGAGCAAGTCCAAGGGCAACGGCGTCGATCCGGTGGACATCATCCAGACGCACGGCGCTGACGCTCTGCGTTACTCCATGGCTGATCTAACCACCGAGACGCAGGATATCCGCATGCCCGTGGAGTACATCTGCCCGCACTGCGGCAAACTGACCGACCAGAGCATGGCCATCAAGAACGAAGAACAAAACCGCAAATCTCGCGGCGAGAAGCTGGATCGCAAACTCCAGCCCGCCGACTGCGCGAAGGTGAAATGCGCGCACAAGGAATGCGGAAAAGAGTTTGCAACCCAGTGGGCGAACGCGGAACTGAAACAGAAACTGGGACTGGGGCGGGAGACTTCCGAAAAGTTCGAAATCGGTCGCAACTTCTGCAACAAGCTATGGAACGCGGCACGGTTCGCTTTCATGAACCTGGAAAACGCCGCCGTTAAGGAAATCAAGATTGCGTCACTTCCGCCGGAGGACCGATGGATTCTGGCTCGCTTGTCGCAGACCATCCGGCGTTACCATGAATGTCTGGCAACCTATCAATTTGCCGCCTCGGTAAAGGAACTTCGCGATTTCTTCTGGGATTCGCTGTGTGACTGGTACCTGGAGCTGACCAAACGGCGGTTTTCCTCAGCGGATGGTGCGAACGGCGGAACCGCCAAACAGGTGCTCGCCTTCTGCCTGGATCAGACGCTTCGACTGTGGCATCCCACCATCCCTTTCATCACCGAACGGCTCTGGCAGGAATTGAATTCCGTCGCTTCCAAGCGTGGTCTGCCCCCGGCCGTTCAGCTTAAGACCAATATGCCGCTCATTTCCGCGGAGTTTCCACCGCAGGACGGCTACGCGGCCTTCGATGATGTACAGATCCTGGCGACGTTTGAAGCGTTGCAGGACGCGACGCGCGGCGTGCGCGAGCTGCGCAGCGATTGCAAGGTGCCTCCCAAGGACAAGGTCACGGTGACCGTGATCGTACCCGCCGAGCGCGCGGATGCGTTTCGCGCCCATGCGCACATCGTCCGCCACATGGCCGGGATCGGGGAGCTAAGCGTTGTTACCCAAGGCAAACGCCCTGCCAACGCTGGCAGCGTGACCATTAAGGGGCTTCGGATTTACGTACACAATATCAGTGACGACTCAGCGGAGCGCGAACGCACTTCAAAAATTGTCGTAACCTTGGGAATGCAAATTACCGGTAAAGAAGCGAAGCTTAGCAACCCACAGTTCATCGCCAATGCCAACCCGGAAGTCGTGGCCGCAGAGCGCGAACGGCTTGATGAACTCCTCGGGCAGCGCGCTTCACTGCAAGAGCATCTCGCCGATCTCGAAGAGTAACGATGGCGAATCCGCGTAATCAGGGCGCGGCTTTCGTCTCAAAAACCAACAGGTAGGGAACAGCGGGATTGCCCTCCGCGTCCTTGAAGTTTTTGAACCTCTCGCTGTTGATCCACACGGCATAAGTGCGCCCCGGTTTGAGGTCCACGGAAACGACGCACGTCTTGCCGTCCGCGTCGTACCGAGGCTCCCCCACGACGGGTAGCTTGGTAGCCTCTCCCAGGTCCGCCCAAGACCAGCTTTTGCCGGCCATCTGCTTACTGAAGGTGACACGGATTTCCTTCGTCGTCGTCGCGTCTACCTGCAAATCACCGGCCGCCGGAACCGTTTTGACGACCACGGGTGGAAACGTCTTCACGGATGGCGGTGAGTCGCCCGTGGCGTGGATCAGACCCGCGACTCCCAAGACGCCGTATAGCCCATAAATCTTTGAGAACCTGAACATGGCGATTGCTCCTTTGTTTGCGACTCAGGCCTGGGACCTCGGCCCTTTCGATTGCCGAATATTACCCCTCGTTCCCCGAAGATCAAAATGGCTTTAGAGGCGGCGAAACTGCCCGCGGCGCCTGAGGATTCGGTTGAATGACGTACCCCGTGTGCGTCGATAGAACCGTAGGTGTTCGATGCTCTATCTCGCCATTACATTCTGGCTCCTGGTCTGCGTCCTGACTGCATGGGGCGTTCATCGACTCTGGTGCGCCATTCTTCCCGTAAAGGTACTCAACGCGATTCTGCTGCCGGGAACGCTGATCGCCCTGCTCGGGCACATTCTGGGGCAGCTTGTGACGGGAGCGACGGTCAACTCGGCCACTCTCTACAAGGACGGTTCAGGCGACCCGGAGACGACGGCCAACCCCAAGCCACGAATCCCTGTCGTCGGCGGAGTGATCATTGGGATGCTTCCGTTGCTCGCCTGTGGAATCGCGATCTTCTTCGCCGTTCGATACCTTGGCGGCCCCATCCTTGCAGGGTTGCCGACGAACGCCGTTAAGCTGGAATTACCGACATCTCTGTCCGGTTTTTTTGACCTGCTCCGCGGTCAGATCACTCTCGTCGAATCCCTGATCGCCGCCATGCGGGCCGCGGACTTTGGTGACTGGAAGACCGGCGTGTTTGTTTATCTGCTGGTGTGCTTGGCCATTCGCATGGCCCCTTTTGAGGGGACGCTTCGCGGAGCGCTGGCAGCCATCATTCTGCTGGGCTTGGGTACGGCCGCTGTGACCTCGTTCTTCGACCTGGCCGATCCCCGCGTACAGACCGGGCAAGCGATCCTCACTCTGACGATCGCCGCCCTGATGTTCCTCCTCCTTATCAGTCTATTGATCCGCGGCATCATGGGGCTTATTCAGCTTTTTCGCGGCTCCCCGATTTGACACCGACCGGTAACAGGTTAGGGATTTCCACCATCCCCGGTCTTGCTTTGACGAAAACATCCTGCTATGCTTTTGAATTATGCGGTAGGCTTAGCCCGCGCCGGGAATCGCCTATCTCACTTGTAACCTCTTGTAAATAAATAACTTGTGGATATCCTGGCAGCCGCGGCGACGGTTGTAACAAACCGGGTTCGCAGGTTGTGAGGTTTCTAGACTCGCATTGGTGCGATCGCAAAAGATCGGCCGATGAGGAGTCTTGCGTCAGCGAAACGACGGGACGGAAGTGGAAGAACATGGAACGACTAAACACGATACGTAACATCGGTATTTCCGCACACATCGACTCCGGCAAGACGACGCTGACGGAGCGGATCCTCTTTTACGCCGGTCGTATTCACCGCATGCACGAAGTGAAGGGCAAGGACGGCGGGGCCACTATGGACTTCATGGAGCTCGAGCGCGAGCGTGGCATCACCATCACCTCGGCGGCCACGACCGTTTCATGGAACGACCATCAGATCAACATCATTGACACTCCGGGCCACGTGGACTTCACCGTCGAGGTCGAGCGGTCGCTGCGCGTTCTGGACGGAGCGGTTCTTGTTCTTTGCGCCGTGGGCGGCGTTCAATCGCAATCCATCACCGTGGATCGGCAGATGCGCCGCTATCGCGTGCCGCGAATCGCCTTCATCAACAAGCTCGATCGCGTGGGGGCCGATCCCGTCCGCGTGGTATCCGAGCTGGAAACCAAGCTGGGCCACGTGGCCGTGCCGATGCAAGTCCCGATGGGAACCGGCGGCGACTTCGCCGGGATCATCGACCTCGTCCGTATGAAGGCCATCTACTTTGACGGACCCAACGGAGAAGATATTCGAATCGAAGACATTCCGGCGGCGATGGCTGCGGAGGCCGACCGCGCTCGGCACGGTATGCTCGATACGCTCAACCTCTACGACGACGAATTGATGGAAATCATGCTCGAAGGCCACGAGCCGACCGAAGAGCAGATCCACGGCGCGGTGCGACGAGCGACGCTTCGCCGCGAGATCACGCCCGTTTTTCTGGGCACGGCCTATCGCAACAAGGGCGTGCAGACGCTACTCGACGCGGTCACGCGGTATCTCCCCTCGCCGATCGACCGCATCGCCTATGCCTGCGACAACGCCAACGACGGCGCGGAGATCACCATCTCCGCCGATCCCGATGGGCCCCTTGTGGCCATGGCCTTCAAGATTTGCGACGAGCCTTTCGGCCAGATCACCTACGTCCGCCTCTATCAGGGCCAATTGCAGCGAGGCAAGACGTACAAGGTCACGCGAACCAGCGGGAAGCAGCGGATCGGGCGGGTCTATCGTCTTCATGCGGACAAGCGAACGGACGTGGAGTCGGCCCATGCGGGCGACATCGTCGGCGTCATGGGCATCGACTGCGTTTCCGGCGATACGCTGTGCGATGGCGAATTGAACATTTCCTTGGAAAGCATGCACTGCCCCGAGCCGGTAATGTCCATCGCTATTTCGCCGGAGCGGGCGGCTGATCGCGATCCGATGTCAAAGGCAATCAACCGCTTTTGCAAAGAAGACCCCACGTTCCATACGCACCACGATGAGGAGACCGGCCAGACGATCATCTCCGGAATGGGTGAGCTGCACCTCGAGGTGTACGTGGAGCGGATGAAGCGGGAGTACAGCGCCAACGTCATCGTGGGCGCCCCCAAGGTGCAATACAAAGAGACGCCCACCGTCGAGACCGAGTTCAATTACAAGCACAAAAAGCAGACCGGCGGCTCGGGACAATACGCCCATGTTGTCGGGCGGCTCGTCCCGCTCCCACCCAACGGGGAGAACGACTACGAATTTGAGAACAAGGTGACCGGCGGCCGCGTGCCTTCGGAGTACATCCCCTCCGTGGACAAGGGCTTCCAGATGGCGCGGTCCAAGGGGCCGGTCGCGGGGTTCGAAGTGGTGGGCGTGAAGATGATCCTCGAGGACGGATCGTCCCACGCCGTTGACTCGTCGGATCTTGCGTTTCAGGTTTGTGCCCGGGCGGCGTTTCGTCAAGTCGTCCGCGAGTCCAAGCCCGTCCTGCTCGAGCCGATCATGAAGGTCGAGGTCGAAACGCCCATGGACTTCCAAGGCGGAGTCACCGGCGACCTCGCCTCAAGGCGCGGACTGATTACTGGCAGCGAAATGAGGGGCAACGCCGCCGTCATTCTCGCCGAGGTGCCGCTGGCCAACATGTTCGGCTACTCCACCGACCTGCGCTCGCTCTCACAGGGCCGGGCCAACTTCTCTATGGAGTTCGCCTGCTACCGCCGCACCCCCGCCAGCATCCAGGAAGAAATCATCGAGCGCTACGAAAAAGAACGCGCCGCAGCCAAGAAGTAACGATCGTCCGTTGCTCGTGGCTGTGCGGCGCACATAATCGGACAGTAGTTGTAGGTCGGGTCATCGACCCGACACCCTCGACCGATGATCGCTCCGCGATCATCCATACAACGATCACCCGTCACGTTATTGGAGTGGAAGATATTCCCCGCGCGAGCTCCGCGCGCCGCGCGGGAAGGAATATGGATGCGCGCGAAAAAGCGCTATTACCAAACGAAGCCAGTTGCAAACGGCGTAGTTGCTTGCCGCATAAGGACTTACGTTGAAATGCCCCCGGAAAAACGAAGCCAGTTGAAAGCGAAACGAACTCAGCCGCAAAAAAGCGCCATTACCAAACAAAGCCGATGGGACCTTGGATAACTGGTGGCCGCGAAAGGAATTACGCAAAAATGCTTACCGAAAAACAAACCCGATTCAAAGCCGATCAGAAGCCGCGTGCTCGTGGCTCCGATTTCGACGTTTCGGCGTTTACCCCAATCGACAATCGACAATCGAAAATCGACAATGACAACACGGTTTAGTCAATCAGTCCTTACAGGAGTTCATTCATGGCCACGATGCCTTCCACGCCGCCTGTCCCCTGGTTCTTTTTGCTCGGTAGCTTGATGACACTGGTTGCCTGTGCTTCCTGCGTCTCCCGCGGCCCCACGCCGCCCGCCGCTCCACGCATCCCGCACGCCACGACCGTTCATGGGGACACGCTCACCGACAACTACCATTGGCTGCGGAATCGAGACGATCCCAAGGTCATTGAATACCTTCAGGCGGAGAACGAATACACCAAGGCGTCGATGGCCCACACCGTGCCGCTGCAAACGCGCCTCTACGAGGAAATGAAGGGCCGGATCAAGGAAACCGATCTCACCGTGCCCGTAAAGATCGACGACTATTACTATTACACTCGCACGTTCGAGGGCAAGCAGTACCGCGTCCATTGCCGCAAGCGCGGCGGGCTGGACGCCGCCGAAGAAATCCTCCTCGATCAGAACGAACTGGCGCAAGGCAAGGCCTACTTCCGAGTGGGAGTTTACTCGGTCAGCCCCAGTCATCGACTGCTGGCCTATTCCACGGATACAGCCGGCTCGGAAACGTACACTCTGCGAATCAAAGACCTGGAAAGCGGGAAGCTTCTCGTAGAAGAGATTCCCAATACCTATTACTCGTTCGCATGGGCCAATGATGATCGAACTCTGTTCTATAGCACCCTGGATTCCGCCAAGAGGCCGTACAAAATTTTCCGACATGTCTTAGGGACCAATCCTTCGACGGACCAACTGATCTACCACGAGCCCGACGAGAAATTCCACGTCGGCGTCTCCAAGACCCGCAGCCGCCGGTTCATTCTCCTGTCCGCCAACAGCATGGTCACGCACGAAGTGCGTTACCTGGACGCGGACCGTCCGACGGGCGAGTTCAAGATCATTCATCCGCGGCAGCAGGGAATGGAGTACGGCGTCGAACATCACGGCGAGCACTTCTACATCGTGACCAATGACGGCGCAAAGAACTTCAAGTTGATGAAGACGCCGACGGCGAAACCGACCAAGGAGAATTGGACGGAAGTGCTCGCCCATCGGCCGACCGTGAAAATCGACGATGTGGATGCGTTCCAGGATCATCTGGTGATCTACGAACGTGAGGCTGGGCTGCGGAAAATGCGCGTTCGGAGCCTCGCCGACGGACAGGAGTTCTACCCGCCCTTCCCCGAGCCGGTGTACACCTTCTCCGCCATGGACAACGAAGAGTTCGCCACCAGCCTGGTTCGATTCAACTACACTTCGCTGATCACTCCCCCGTCGGTCTTCGATTATGACATGAAGACGCGGACGCGGGAGCTGAAAAAGCAGGACGAAGTGCTCGGTGGGTACGATCCCTCCCGGTATCAGTCCGAACGCTTGCTGGCGACGGCCGCCGACGGGACGACCGTTCCCATTTCCATCGTTTACAAGAAAGGTATGGTTCGAAACGGCGACAATCCGACGCTGCTCTATGGATACGGCTCCTATGGCGCGAGCATGGATCCGCGCTTCTCTTCCAATCGGCTGAGCCTGATCGACCGGGGATTCGTCTATGCCATCGCCCACATCCGCGGCGGCGGAGAGATGGGCCGCCCCTGGTATGAGGACGGAAAACTCCTGAACAAGAAGCACACATTCACCGATTTCATCGCCTGCGCCGAGCATCTGATCGCACAGCGCTACACTTCGCCCGCGCGCCTGGCCATCCAGGGCGGCAGCGCGGGCGGTCTGCTCATGGGCGCGGTGACGAATATGCGTCCCGATCTGTTCAAGGTCGTCGTCGCCCAGGTTCCCTTCGTGGACGTGATCAATACCATGCTCGACGCGAGCATTCCCCTCACCGTGATCGAATACGAAGAATGGGGAAATCCCAACGATCCGGCCTACTATGCCTACATGCTGAGTTATTCCCCTTATGACAACGTCGTGGCCAAGGAGTATCCCAACATCCTCATCACTTCCGGACTGAATGATCCGCGAGTCGCCTACTGGGAGCCGGCCAAATGGACCGCCAAGCTGCGGGCCGCGAAGACGGACCGCAACCGCCTGTTGATGCGCACCAACATGGGCGCCGGCCACGCCGGCGCCTCCGGGCGCTACGATTATCTTAAGGAGATCGCCTTCGACTACGCCTTCATCCTCGACACAATGGGAACCACTCAGTAATCGAGCGGATGAACGGTTCGAACCTGGACTTCGATGGTTTCTAGTTCCCCGCCTGTTTGCGCATGGTCATGTCGAAGTCGCGGACCAGGCCGACGTACCAGCGCCAGACGACGAAGCCATAGAGGAGGATGGCGATGAGGCAGCCGATAAAGGCGGCGGCGCGGACCGCCGACGCGCCCTCGGCGAAATCCTTCGGTGAAGAAAACAATGCGGACGGGTTGATGAGGTAGTTGATCGACGTATACGGCGTAAAGGGGGCAAGGAAGGCCCCGAACTCGCCGCGCGAAGCGTCTACCATGGCCAGACCGATGATCGAGGCCAGGCCGCCCAGGATGATGACCAGCCCGACGCTGGACATCACCGCCGACACATTGGTCTTGCTGGTCATGGAGAACTTCAGTCCGATCACGCAGGCCAGGGCGGTATACACCACCAGCAATGCGCCCAATTCCAGGGCCGTCTCGATCCAGACGACCGGCGGCGTTTCGCTCCTGAACATGGCGAAGATCGCGAATACCAGGAGCACCACGACCGGCCCGGCCAGCAACGGTGCGGCGAAGCTGACCAGCCCACGGAGCTTGCCCCACAAAATGTATTTGCTCGTGAGCGGCGTCGTCAGGAGCAGGTCCATCGTCTTGGATTCTTTTTCCTTGGTCATGGACGTGGCCGCAGTGTTGGTGGCGATCAGCAGGGCGATGGAGACCTGGATGGCGGTAATTCCTGCCAGCCACATGGCCGCTTCGCCGGACGTCATGCCGCCGCCCAGATAATCCACGAGCAATACGGCTGATCCGATGAGGCCGCAGATGATGATCGTCCAACGGACCAGGCCACCCGATGACGCCCGCGCCGTCGCCTCCCGCCAGGCGACCGGATTAGCCCAGACGTTGCGCGGCGGGCGCGTTCGCTCCCCCGACTTCTGTCGCCGGAAACGGTCAAGGAAGTTGCTGAGGAAGGTCGGCTCGCCGGACTTGGCCCCCCGGCGGACGAAGAACATGCTCAGCACGACCAGCACCAGTGAGAGGACCGTCGTCCATAGAACATACGTGGCTGAGGGATAGGCGAGGGCGCTGCGGCCGATGGCGCCGTAGCCGGTCAGGTGGCCGAGAGCCGGCGCTTGAATGCGGTTGAGCGCCACTTCCAGGGAGAGAAACGGGTGCAGTGGCGTAAGCCAGCTCATCTTGACGCCTTCGATGTTTGCCGGCGCCGCTTCAATCCATGTCCGGCTCCACTTTCCAAGCAGATAGACCGCCAGCAGGTAAAGTGCGATCAGCAAGTAGAATGAAAAGATCGTCCGCCGCGTTCCGACACCGATCATGGCCACGAAGATCGCCAGCGCCCCCGTCAGGATCGCCGTAGACCCGCACAAGGCGAAGCTCTCCACGATCTGCCGAGTGGTCACGCCGCCGTAGACCATGGTCATGAGAAAGATAGGGAGCCCGGAGAGAAGGAGCATGATGACGAAGTAGAGCCGGCTTGCCAGCGATCCGAGGACGATCTGGGCGCTGCTCAGCGGCGTGGACAGCAAGATGTTGAACGTCTGAGCGTCGCGTTCCTGGGTAATGGCCGAGGCCGTAAACACCGGGGCCAGAAAGCACATCAGCATGAGCTGGGCCGTGGACGCCCACTTGAACGTCTGCGAAGCACCCTTGGCAAGCTCCGCCAGCGACCCGCTTTGCCAAGTGAGCATTAACGAAAACAGGACGACAAACAGCAGCGCCCCAAGGTAGCCGACGCGGAGCCAAAGGTGCCGAGGCCGCCGCGACCCGCCGTGCACGACTCGGACAAGAATCGGATTGGCGGGCAATAAATGCCAAAACGCCAACCACAACTTGCTGAGCAAGACGTTCATGCTATTGCACTATGCCTTTGGTCAAGCGCATGAAGGCTGTTTCGAGGTTTACTTCTTCCTCCTTGATCTCGTGAATCTTGAAGTTGTTGTCCAGCAGGGCGCGGGCGATGCCGCTGAAATCGTGGGTTTGCTTCTGCAATTCGACGACCAGATGTCCATCCACCAACTCGACGCCCTTGATGCCGGGCGTGCGCTCCAGGAGCAGGGCCGCGAGGTCCTGCTGCTCGGTCACACGCACGTGCAGCTTCGTCCCCGTCTTCACCCGGCGGATAATCTCCTGAATCGACCCGTGGAAGAGCAGCTCCCCGCGCTCGATGATGCCCACGGTGGTACACAGCTCGGCAAGCTCGTGCAGGATGTGGGAGCTGATGATGATGGTCTTGCCCATTCGCCGCAGCTCTTTGAGCAATTCACGTATTTCGATCCGCGCCCTCGGATCAAGGCCGCTGGCCGGCTCATCGAGCAGGAGCACCTTGGGATCGTGCAGCAATACGCGGGCGACGCTAAGACGCTGCTGCATGCCGCGGGAGAGCGAATCCACCTGCGCGTCACGCTTGTAAACCAGGTCGGTGAGTTCGAGCACATCGTTGACCACACGCGTCCGCTGCTTGCCGGTTATCCCGTACGCGCTGGCGAAAAACTCCAGGTATTCCTGCACGACCACTTCTTCATAGGCCCCGAAGAAGTCGGGCACATATCCAATCAGCGGCCGGATCTTCCGCGACTCGTATCCGACGACGTGCCCGCAAATCCTGGCCTCACCCCACGTCGGTTGCAGGAGCGTCGCCAGCACCTTGATGGTAGTGGTCTTACCCGCACCGTTGGGTCCGATGTAGCCGAAGCACTCCCCTTCTTCGATGTTGAGGTGCAGGTTGTTGAGGGCCACCAGCTTGCCGTATCGCTTGGTCAGATTGATCGTCTGAACGATCACGTTCTACATCTCCGTGGCGCAGCGCTACGGACGCTGAATTCCGCGCGGCAGTTTCTCGTCATAAATAGGCTCCTCAGTCTTGCGCGGCGGCGGAGGCTCGTTGTTCGACTCCAGCTTGGTAATGGGAAAGCGAATCCGGTACATCGTCCACGACGCCGAGGCCTCCGGCTGAATCGGTCTGTATGCGGAATCCCCGACACGCCCAAACAGCCGCACCGGGCCGGGGTCGGCGGCGAAACCGATTAATACCAGGCTTCCCACCTCTGCCGGAGGTTTGTCCGCCTCTCGCCCAGCTTGAAGGTGTTCGCGAAGATCGAGTTGACGCAACCGATCTCGTGACCACGTTTGAACGCCACCCAGCAAATCACCCATGCGACTGGATATGGTCATGGGATCAAACTCTCCGATCGTCGAAAGAAGCAAGAGGGCATTCTGCTCTTGGCCCATCACGAACCCGTCGTCGCCGCCGGAACCATAACCGATGGTCGCCAGCAATCCACGAAATGGCGCGCTCCACTCCCCTTGCAGCTTGGCCAACTTGGAGCGCTGCTTGCGATCGTTCTCTGTCTCGGTCCCCCGCAAACGATAGCATCGCTCCGCCAACCGGATTTTGGTGCCATCCGAGGGAATATCTCCGACACCATACACATCAATAGAGTGGTCGCGAAGCCCGGCGATATCCCCGATGTTCAGACTCGCGTGCAACAGGTAACAATTCCTTAGATCGACGCCCAGCTCATTGACCACAAAGCTGTCGTCGGTGATCCGTGTTCCGATAGCTTGAAACTGCCCCGAGACCTTGCCGCCCAGTGGGCCTTCCCAGCGGCCTTCGAAGCGCTTCAGCGTCGCGCGAATGCGAACATCATCCATGACGGCGCTGGCGGGTATGAGGCGGTACTCTTCGGGATCGGCGAAGCCGCTGCCGCCTTCGGTAAGGTCAGTACCCTCCGGTATCGCCCGCAGGAAACACGAAGTCGCATCCGGCTCATGGGCCCCGACCCAGTCGGAAGGGAGCCACAGGTCCAGTTCCTTGTCGATGCTCGTCTTAAGCCCGAAGAAGGCCGTCCCGTTCCCATGGGCTTGGCCCGCCTCGGCGTCGATGACGGCGATTTGATGCAGTCGATCACCGATCCCGTGCATCATGCCCACGACGATGACGCTCAGGAAGCTAGCAACGATGCCTACGCACGCGAAGGCTGTCCAACTATGGTGGATCAGTCCCTTCGAACGGAGGTAGCGCCAGGTGCCGAACGTGGCCGCCAGAACGTAGAGAACCGAGAAAACACCGGCCGTCAGCAGATACAGACTTCCCGACGTGGAGAAGGCCACGGCGCTGATCACCCGCCCGAACAAGGATATGGGTGTCGCACGAGCATCGTCGGACTTCCCCGCTGGAATAAGATGCAGCGTCTTCGCAAAGAACTTCGGTACCGCACAAGGGGCGCTGAACAGGTCTCGTAACGTCACCCCCGAGAAAACCAGGTGCCCTCGTCCGACGCGCCTTCTGCTTACTACGTCGGACGGAAGCTTGCTCTCCGCGGCCACAACGATGGAATCACCCCGTCGGGTGCAACGCATCACGGGAACCGGAGCCGGAAAAGGTACGTTCTCCCAGCCTGGGGACAGAGGGACCTCCGCGTCCGCCCCGGACGCTTCGAGCAGCAACCCGCGAACTTCCGGTAGGTTCTCCACGGCCACGATCTCGCCCAAGTCCACCGGCAACAGCGGCTCCAGGGGCTTCGTAAGCTTGAGGGCGCCCGCCGTTTGAGACGCGGCGATCAACAAGGTGCCTCCCTGACGCACCCATTCAAGCAGCGCTTCGAGTTGACGCAGGGTCAGTTCCTCCGGCCGTGCGCCGTCCCACACCACATAATCCACGCTCTCCAACCCGATCCAGAGTTCCGGCAGATCGGAGGGACTCGTGTGCGCGACTTCCACGTCGCGGGTGTACTTGGCTCGCTTGTCCGAACCGGCCAGTTCCGCGACCCGACCCACGGCCCCCGAGGATACTGAAAGGATCAATACGTCATCGGCGCTCATCACTGTGGGATGGTCCACCGGCCGCGCGCGATAGGTGACTTCGCCCTGGTTGACGATCTGGACAGCGTCCCCGTCGGCGTTTCGTACTTCAACGAAAAAACGATCCTGGCTCCGCACGGGATTTGCAGGAAGGTAGAGGTATACGCGCTGCGATCCGCCGGTCTCCGCCCGAATGTGTACGTCTACCGTGTCGAAGCACTCGTCACCGTCGTTGTCCATCTGCGCGGCGCGCACGCTGCCATCGAAACTCGTCTGCTCCGCCAGAGTGATGTCAACAATGAATGGGGTCCACGCCCCGCTGCGGATCACGTCCCCGCCTTGGACTCGTGGAAAACCGACGTGCGAAATATTGACTTCCAACTTCGCGTGGGCGGGATACGCCACGGTCAGGCCGAGAACCGCGCCGATCGACCAGGCGACACGACGGCGGCCAAGTAACCTTTTAGGGTTCACGTCGTTCATGGTTGGACCGGAGGGAGTGAGCTTTACGAGCTCCGGCAATCCCAGCGCACCGGGATAACCGTACGTTCTTCAGCGGCGCGCTCGCTTCCGTGCGCGTGCGTAAAACAGTGTATCGCTCGTCCTCGACGGCGGCAACTGTCCAGTGTCTTTTGCGGCTGTCCGTCCATCCCATCAGCCACTAACGTAACCGCTGATGTGGAGAGTCTATCTGCTTCTGGCCGCGACCACGTTCATCGCGGGTCTGACCCCCATCGCAGCGCGAATGGCCACCGCGGAGCTGCCCCCATTGACCTTGGCCTTCCTACGCTTCGGTTCGGCGGGAGTTCTATTGCTCCTGACCGCCAAGGCGCTCGGCCTGCGTTGGTCGATTCCGCCCGCCCATCGCAGGCTGATCATCGGATTGGGCGTGCTTTGCGTGCCGATCAACCAATTCGGCTTTCTTGTGGGCATTAAGCTGGCCGGCGCATCCCACGCCGGGATTGCCTACGCCCTCGTCCCTCTCATGGTTTATTGGATTTCGCTGCTTCTGGGACGGACGACTTTTACACTGCGGATGGGACTGGCGTCGGCGGTGGCGGTGGCCGGCGCGGTGGTGGTCGATCTGTCCACCGGCCAGGTCGCCTCATCGGCCGGGCCGATCGGGCTTCGCATGTTTGCGGGAGATGCTCTCCTGCTCTCCGCGGCCGCAAGCTGGTCCCTGTTTGTCGTGCTCAGTCAGCCGCTGGTCAAAGAGCTTGGCGCGGTGCAGACTCTCACCTGCGTCTTTCTCCTCGGCACGCTCTGGCAAATTCCGCTGGTCGTCGCCGACGCCGTTTGGTTTGATCTCTCAACCTTCCAGTTGTCCGCCGTCACCTGGCGAGGATGGGCCGGATTCGCCTTCATCACCCTCATCACTGCGTATCTCAACTATCTTCTCTGGTATCTTGTGACGGCTCGATATGACGTCACCCGCTCCTCAGTGGTGACCAACACGCACTTCCTCATCACCGTTATCATTGAGGCCGCATGGTTTCATCAGGCGCTGAGCGCCTGGGCAGCCGTCGGCTCGGCGCTGCTTCTGCTCGGCATCGTCCTCGCCACCTCCCCTTCACGGGAGGTCGCACGCGAGTAGTTCGCAGATGACTTCGGTCGTCATGGGGTCAGAGCATTCGATTTTCCGAGGCCAATCCCGTGTGGAACCGCATATGATAGAGGGATTATCATCCCATTCGGTCAAGCCGATGAAGTCGCCGTCGGCGTCAAAGTAATCCGTTCGACCGGTAAAGCCGTTTCCTTGGGACACGTACAGGACTGATCCGTCTTTGCACGTTCCGACACTTAGCACGAATTCTCGCCCTGTTTCGCAGCCGCAATTCGTTTCCATCGCCTCCGTCCGCAACTCCTCGGAAAGCGTGTCAAAGTCCGGGAAGTCTCGCGGGTTCTCGCCCAGATGAGAGAAGCAAAACGAATCGAAGATCAAGCCGGACATTTCGGGAATGCAGCCCGCAAGAGCTACCAAGAGTGCAAGCGGAGTGACAATTCTCTGCACGATGCTGATTAGCTTTCCCCGCCGGTGTCTTTCCAGAAGGCGAGGGCGTACAGGCGGTCCTCCTCCGCGTCGTGTCTGCGGAGGACGGCGAGGAGTTCCTTCACCCGCAAGATGAACACGTCCTTGTCCTCCGTCCCCTGATCGGGGATGGAGTCAACGTTGCGGATCAGCCAGTCGGTCATTCCCAGGATGTGGGCGTGCTCCTCGCAGAGGCGGTCCCATTCCTCGATCCGCTCCGTGGGAAGGAGCTGAGGCCCATCCGGCGTCCGTAGACAATCCGCCGCGTGCTGAGTGCGGATGCGGGCGTGCAGGAAACGGAATTCGTTCCCGAGCGTGGCGAAAAAGGCGGCGTCGGGCCCGCGATCGGGATCGATGACCAGCAGCTCTTCGATCTGCTGCAGGGCCTCCTTGATGGAACCGTCGGCTGCTCTTCTCAAATCAGCTTGCCCCCGTGAAGTTGCGATGGACATGTCTGCTCCTCCTGAACGGGTAATCCTGCTCCGGACGCGCTCGGTCGAGACGCGGGCGACCGGGCTTCGCCTTCCTGGCCGTAAGTATTGTTGCCGATGCCTCGTCCGGTTTCAATGTTATTCCGGCGGAAGAACGAGAGTGAATTTGTGCAAACGCAAAATCGAAATGGTGGTGGGCCGGGATACGGTTTTCGTGCCGTTAGAGGCCGATCCGTTACTCTCTGTTCACTGGTGGCGTTGTATTCCGCCTGTTCCAAAACAGCGACAGGGCCTGCGGAAACACCGCCTATCCGTTTACCGATCCCCGTTCAGGTCCCCGTTCAGGAAACGTCCGCGCAAGTCCGGGCTCGCGCCGAGGCCACATTCCAGCGCGCCATCTTCTATAAGCCCCGAGAGGACTCGATGACCGGCTTAGAAATGACCTTCGCCCCACTCATTGTGCAGGAGGTCGATGACAGGAGCCAAACCGATCCGAGTCCATTCGGAGCAATCGTTAGTGCGAATGAAGTTCCGCGAGTCGATCCGACTCGATCTACGCTCTACACGGGGACTTTCACTACACGCATTCACAGCATCGACCATGAGCAAGTTGTTTATTTCTGGCGTTACCCACACCGTGTCGATGAGCCGGAGAAGGCGTCCCTCGAAGGGCGCGGAGTCCGCATCACACTGGGATCGGATGGATCCCCGCTAGTCTGGGAAGCGCTGTCCACGAACTCGAACACGAGAGTATTCTTCGTCTCGGAGGGACTCGAACTCGCGGCCGTTCGTGAGTTCGGAGGACCCCTGCCCGGCCGACGGTACGCCGTGGAACCTGCCTTGGATGAGACTCAAAACGTAGTCATCGCCCGCGTGCTCGACGACGGGCCCGTACCGATGGGGCCCTATGTTTACCTGAATGCGCCGCCCAAACGCGAAGTCACGACCGTCCTTTGCCGCTGTATGCCATCACAGGCCGATGAGTTCGTGGAGACTCTGGGTTACGACCTTGCACCGCTCGAATCGATCAGGGACTGGGGAGACACGCGCAGTTGCATCGATCCACCCCCACCGCGCGTATACTGGGGAGGGACGCTATCCTACTGGAACCTGAAGATTCCCTGGGAAGAGACGCCTTTGGAACGAATCCTCCGCTGGCCGAAAAAATTCTGAGTATATCTTCGTGCGGATCAACGAAATTTTCCACAGCATCCAGGGCGAGGGCAAGCTCGCGGGCGTGCCCAGCACGTTCATCCGCACCACGGGGTGCAATTTGCGATGCACGTGGTGCGACAGTCCGACGACCTCGTGGGAGCCCGCCGGCACGGCCATGGAAATCGGCGCGATCATGAACCGCATCGCCGACTTCGCCGGCACTCACGTGGTCCTGACCGGCGGTGAGCCCATGATTGCCGAGGGCGTTGAGGAGCTGACGCGACGAATCAAGGACGGAGGCTATCACCTCACCATCGAAACCGCGGCCACGGTTTGGAAGGACGTCGTCTGCGATCTGGCGAGCATCAGCCCCAAGCTCGCCTCTTCGACGCCGTGGAGGCGCGCCGATGGGCGCCATGCCGACGCGCACGAAGAGCATCGTTTGAACATCGATACCATTCGGCGCTTCATGGCGATGCCCGACTATCAGCTCAAATTCGTCGTCGACGTTCCCGAAGACCTGATCGAGATTGATTCCATCCTCGCACGCCTTGCTCCCGTTGATCCCGCGGACGTCTTGCTGATGCCACAGGGCGTCACTCATGAAGAGTTCACGTCTCGTGGACTATGGGTGGCCGACATCTGCAAGCAACGCGGCTTTCGTTTTTGCCCACGCCTTCAAATCTCCCTGTATGGCAACACGCCGGGAACTTAGGTTGACGCCATCCCATCCTCCCGCTTGTGACAAATAGGCGCAAGCGGTTTTGAACCCGACAGCGGATATTTTTCGCATCCCGAATGGAACCGTAGTGCTTTCTGGGACTGAAAAAAGGGGATGGACTATGGACATTCGTCGTGAAATCGGTTATAGGAGCTACATTGGCGGAAGAACTATCGGCGTCGCGGGGACCTGGAGGGGAGTGTACCCGTGCGTTGGGGAATGGTGCTTTCCGGGGCGTCATCAACGAGCTTCTCGAGTTGCGGCTCTACTCGATTGAGAGGCTGCGCCGAGCCGGCTTGGGATTGAGCAGTGCCAGGGGACATGTCATGCGTTTGGCGGAGGACGGATCGATGAGAATTCACTCGCGGGTGGGAGTTTGGGGTTGTTGCTGGGTCGCCGTACTAGCGGTCAACGTCCAGGGAGCAGAGTTTCTCCTGGTGCCGATTCGCGCCAGCGGGTCGTACACCATTGTTGGGGACGAGATCCGTCTAGCAGGTGGAGGCCAACGTGTCTTCATCGAGCTTTACATGAGGAATTGGGGCTCGAATCCCCCGCCCCCAACTTCGAATTCGCTAAAGACCTTCGCGGCGAAGATCGACGGCTCGGGCTACTGCAACGGTATCGGCGCCTGCATTTTCCCGGCGGTGCAGCCCTGTGATGCTAACAATGACGATTGTGCCGACCAATTTGGTCCAGAGTCCATCTGCAATGTTCCGGCCGGAGCGGGGCAATTCTGCGAGCCGGGCTTTCAAGATCGCAATCGCGCCGATTGGGTATTCGGCACGAATGCCCTCTCCGCCTTCGGCGTGGATATCAGTTCACCCAATTACCGCTACTTTGCCATTCGGAACACATTCACTCAGGCGAACTCCACCACTCCAAAATACGGCGGAAGTTTGGTGCTGGACGTGCCGCTTGGCGCCGCAGGGACCTACATCATCGGTTACATAGAAGGCGCAGACACAACGATGCAGGATGCTAACAACGCTCAGCTCCTGCCGCTTATTTTGACCACCATGAAAATCGTCGTTCAGTGCGCCTCCAACGCCAATTGCAACGACGGCAACGCCTGCACGACCGACGTCTGCAACGCCAACGGTACTTGCTCGAATACCAACAACTACAACCCGATTACGCACTGCTGCAACCCGACAACTGGAACACCTCTACCCTTGTCCGATGGGGACCCATGCACGGACGACGTTTGTAACACCCTCACTGGCCAGGTCACTCATCCGCCGGCGGACGAGGAAACTCCGTGTGGCAATCAGACAAATTCTCAGTGCGACAGGCCCGACTCATGTGACGGCGCGGGAAACTGCAATGCGCGGCTGGAGCCAGATGGCACGGCGTGCGGCAGCAATGTGGATACGGAATGCAACGGGGCCGACACCTGCAACGGGGCCGGGGTCTGCCAAACCAACATCCGTGACAACACGACGCCGTGCGGAAGTCAGACTTCCGGACTTTGCGATGACCCCGACAAGTGCAACGGACTTGGGGCGTGCCTGACCAACAACAAGCCCAACGGCGTTCCGTGCAGCACCGGGCAATTTTGCATCGGGGACGAACGCTGCCAAAACGCAGTCTGCACCGGCGGTACGCCGACCAATTGCGCCGACCTGCTCACCTGCACCACCGACTCTTGCAACGAAGGTACCGATCAATGCGACCACCCCCAGAACGCCGGAACATGCCTCATTGACGGTGTATGTTACATGTCCGGTGATCTGCGGCCCGGCAACACTTGTGAGCATTGCGATCCGTCGTCGTCCACGACGAGTTGGACGACCAAGCCCGATGGAAGCGCCTGCAACGACGGTAATGCTTGCACTGGCACCGGGCGGCCCGGAATAGGCATCGACACCTGCACCGCCGGGGTCTGCGCTGGTATCCTCGATCCGCAATGTAACGACCAGTGCGAGTTCTCCGTTCCCGCGATCGTAGGGCAAAACTTAAGCACTAATGCCAGCGCCGGGGACGACGGCGGTACGGCCTCTTGCCAGAACGATACCCATGCGGACGTCTGGTTTACGTACACGGCCGATTGCAATGGGGCGGTGTTCATCAGCACGACCGGAAGCAATCTGCAACCGGTCAATGACCCGGTGCTCAATGTCTTCACCGAGTGTCCGCTCGCCGGGGGCGTGGAGATCGCCTGTGACGACGACAGCGGGGCGGGCCTGAACGCGGCCTTGGTTTTTAGCACGACGCAGGGGGAAGATTATTTCATTCGGATATCCGGCTTCCAGAACAACAAGGGTCTGATCGTCATGAATCTGAGCCCGATCGGAGATTGTTTGATCGATGGCGTCTGCTATTTGGACGGTGAACTCAATCCCGCGAACGACTGCCAGGCCTGTATTCCGGAGATTTCCTCGACTCAATGGTCAGCTCAGCCGGAGGGGAGCGCCTGCGGCAACCTCCAGGACACGGATTGTGACAGCCCCGACGCTTGCGACGGCGCAGGCGTCTGTGAGGTCAATTACAAGGCCGACGGCATACCCTGTTCCGACGAAGTGCCGGCCGTTTGCGAGAAGAACCTCTGCAACACGTGCACGAAGAACCTTTGCCAATCCGGCGTCTGCACCCACCCGCCGGAGCCGGCGGGCTTGGCCTGCGGGGACCAGAACGACGACGATTGCGACAATCCCAACACCTGCAACGGGGGCGGCGGCTGCGCGAATAACCTCGAAGGCGCGGGCCACGCCTGCGGAGACCAATCCGATACCCAATGCGACAACCCCGATATTTGCGATGGTGTCCGTTCCCAGACGGACGGCGGCTGCCTGAGCAACCCGGAGATCGACGGCACGCCCTGCGACGACGAAGAAAGTTGCACCGGCAATGATGCCTGCGATGGAGGAGACTGCGTGGGAGTCCCGGCCGTAGAGACGCCCATCGTCGAAGGAATCAGTGGCGAATACCTTCGGGTTACGCCCCAAGACTCCTTCATCCCGGTGCCGGTGGCTTTGCGAGTCACCTCCCCAGATTGGCCATGTTTGAACCAGTACGTCAGTGCATCCGGGCAGCTGGTTGCTCCCGGGTTTAAGGTGTTCAAGCTTCCCTCGGAATGGGGCGCCATCGTCGTATACAACCAGAATATTGTTCCCAGTTCCGTTTATCATGTTGAAGCGGAGTGCGGGAGCTACCGCTCGGCCCCCGGTATCGACAGCACATGGATTTGGGGTGACATAAACAACGACGGCGATGTCAATGTAAGTGACATTGCGCTGATGACCTACGCCTTTCAGGGCTATTACGACATTCCCGGCCGCGCCACTTTTTACGCAGCGAACATTGCGGCGTGTCCGTCGCCGTGGAACCCGAACAACTCTATTGATGTCACCGACATAAGTACGGTCGTCGCCGCCTTCAAACATGAGCCCTACTGGTGCAGCCTGCCGTGCGTCCCGTAGTGTTTTCTTGAGATTCGGCGGTTGATCTAGACCGGAAGCCGCCAGTTTCTGAATTTCGACGGAATCGCGGGCGAATCGTCGTCCCTGCGGGGACGATGATTCGCCTTTTTATTAAGTGACGTTCGGGCTGGCGCCGTTCTCCGGCGGCGGCTTGGGCTTGTGCAACAGCGATGCGATCATCGCTATGACGAGCAACCCGATCACGATTCCCAGCGACCAACCGATGTCGATCTTGTAGTGCCAGCCCACATCGAGGAGCATCTTGACGCCGACGAACACCAGAACGGCGGCCAGACCGTAGTGAAGAAAATGGAACAGGTCCATCACCCCCGCGAGGGCAAAATAAAGCGCCCGCAGTCCGAGGATCGCAAACACGTTCGATGCGTAAATGAGGAACCCATCGGTCGTGATCGCCAGGATCGCGGGAATGGAATCGACCGCGAAGACGAGGTCCGTCGTCTCCACCATCATCAGCACGACAAACAGCGGCGTCGCCAACAAGCGCCCGTCGATCCGCGTGAAAAAGCGCCCCTCGACATAGTCGTGAGTGATTGGCAGGACCCGGCGCAGCACTCGGAGCACGGGGTTCCGTTCCGGGTGGACCTCCATGCCGTGCGCCAGGGCCATCTTGATTCCGGTCAGGATCAGGAAAACGCCGAATATGTAGAGCGTCCAATGGAACTTCTCGATGAGCGTGACGCCCGCGTAGATGAAAATCGCTCGCAGGACCATCGCCCCCAGGATCCCCCAGAAGAGCACTCGATGGTGATACTGAGCGGGGACGCGAAAGTAGGAAAAAAGCACCACGAACACAAAGATGTTGTCGATGCTCAGGGCCCGCTCGATGACGTAGCCTGTAAAGAAGACCAGTCCCGCCTTCGCCGGTGTGTACCCGCTTTGCCCATTCGGCCAGAGCCACCACACGCCCACATTGAAAAGCATTGCAAGGACCACCCAGATGATGCTCCATCCGACTGCTTCTTTCAGGCGAATGGCATGGGCATGGCGATGAAAAACGCCCAGGTCAAGGGCGAGCATGACCAGGACGAAAACGTTAAAGATAATCCACCAATGAAGGGGTACGTCTAAATGAAGTGCTGCATCCATGCCGACTTATCTCTCGTTCACCGTAATACCGGGAGCCAGCTTTCGACCGCCTTCCGCCATCTTCGCGGGTTTCTTCAAGAAAACCAATAGGGGACGTTGTTCGTAACGAAGGAGGATCGGCTACGAATTAGTAAAACACGGTGACGATCAGGTTGGGTTCCGTGTGCTTGCCTTCGAAGTTGCCGATGGTCGAGTTTGCGAACTTGACCACGATCTTGTCATTGTGGTCAAGCCACTCGTTGATTTGATTGTTCATGAAATCGACCGCGGCCTCGCTGAGTTTGCAATGGAAAGTCCGGCAGCGCGTCGCCCCGGCGAGATTGGGCAGCAGGGAGCGTTTGAAACGATTGTCATCCCAAGTTCCGGCCACACCCAGCGTCGTCGCGGAAGCACCGTGAATGCGGCTCGATGAGAGGTCGGCGGCGGGGGCGTTCGGCCGATCCTCGTCGTCGAACTCAATCGGCTCGTAGGCTTCTTCCACCGTCCCATCTTTATCGTGCGCGTGTTCGAATTCGGCCACACAGTGCGAGCACATCAGCTTTCCCCCTTGATAGCGGGCGATCCCGGATTCGACGTGTTGTTTATAGACACTCGCCCCGCATTGCTGGCATATACTGGTTACTTCATCCTTCATCCGAGTTGCTCCACCCAAGCGACCGCGGATTCTACGTCACGGACATCCTTCGTCAAGCGTCGCCCGGAGCTGCTCCATGATGGCCACGCCCGCCGACGTGCCGATCCGTTCCGCGCCCGCCCCCAACATGGCCATCGCCGATTCCGCCGAGCGGATCCCCCCCGCGGCCTTGATCCGTAGCGGCGAGGCATGCCGGCAAAGTTGAAGGACATGCTCGACCGTCGCTCCACCACGGGCATGAAACCCCGTGGAAGTTTTCACGAAATCAGCTTCTCCTTCCGCGCAGCACCGGCAACCCAGGATAAGTTGATCGCTGGTCAAAGCCGCGGTTTCCAGGATCACCTTGAGAAGCCGCTTCCCGGGAGCCTGATGAACGACGCGGGCCACGGCTTCAATATCGCGGCGCACCGACTTCCCGTCACCCGCGACCAATGCCCCCAGCGCCGCCACCATGTCGATCTCAGTTGCACCGTCGTCAAGCGCCCGCCGCGCCTCGTCTGCCTTGGTGGCCGTAAGGCTCGCCCCCAGCGGAAATCCCACCGCCGCCACGACGAGCGGCGTCTCGATCGACGCCGCTGCACGGTGTACTCCCAGCCGGCGCGCCGCTGTTGCGACATAGACGGGATTCACGCACACGCCCTTGAATCCATGGTGCCATGCTTCGTCGCAAAGGACGTCAATTTGCTGCGGCGTCGCTTCCGGACGCAGGAGCGTATGTTCGATGGCGCGGGCAACTTCAGCGGCGGCAACGCTCACGCGGATGACTCCAAGGGCAGGTAAGCCTTCAGCAGTCGGGCGAGGCCGTCGTCTGCCATGAGATAGGAAACGCGGGCCTTTTCGCTCATCGCCCCCAGGGCCGGCAGACGCGACGCCGCGCGATCCACGATCCCCAGCGCGGCGGCGAAATCCTCAAACGTGATGGAAGTACGTCGTGCAGCCGCGGCATGGTAACGGGCCAGCCAACCCGCCGCGCAAATGGAAAGCCATAGCGCCCCCAGCCCCGCAATCACGGACCAGCCGTAATACCCTTCACCATAAACACTGTGCCCCTCGATTCGTGCGGTGAGATACCGGCGGATGAGGTTTTCGATTTCCTCGCAGCGCTGCCCCGCCGGGCCGACCGCTTCGACGCATTCAAAAGTGACGGCCGCGTCAAATCCCGGCAGGTTGGGAACCAAGCCCGACCCCTGAAGGAACCGCCTCGCGCTGTCGAGTTGCCGCCCGCGCTTGCTCCACCGAGCAATGAAACCGGAGCGCCGCTCCGCCAGGCTCACGTGCTCGGAGTGGGCAAAGGCATTCTGACGCAACATGGCACGCTGCCTTGGTGTGGGCGCTTCGGGCGGCGTCGCGCATTCGTTGGGCAGTGCGTCGATCAGCAGATCGAGCAACTCCGCGAAGCGTGGCCCGCGAACTTTCCTGAGTTTCGCGCCGTACAGCGTTTCCGTCAGACGGGCCGCGCCGATCAAACGCGTCACCAGCGGTTGTTCGCTGCGTCCCAGCCAACGCGACAGGCGAGACATCAGCGCCGCCAACTCATCGGGGGTTGCGCGTACGCCGCGTTGTAATTGGACATTTTCCTCGCCTGTGCGCTCGCCGTGCTCGAGCTGCTCGACGAGTTTTCCGAGCCAGCCCCGGTGCGAGGAAAGCGCCTGACCCTTGGACTCTGCAACGCTGGGACAGTCAAAACGCAGCGACGCCTGCCAGGCCCCGCGCACCGGGCGTACGGAAAAAGGGAAAACCCGGCACGCCAGCGGTTTTTGGGCTTCGCCCAATTTCAGATGAATTATGCAGCGGTTTTGGTCGTCCAGAAAGACGCACGCGCCGTCGGCACGCTTGTTGAGCGCCCATCCGCGTCCGACCTTTACGTAGGGCGCAACGCCCAATTCTTCCGCCCAGCGTTGTTCATCGAGCCGCCGTCGCTCTTCGTCCGTAACATGCCCGACAAGCGTCCGGCAGCATAAGCCGCAGGAATGGCAGGACCATCGCTGGCCTTCGACATTGGGAAATAGGACCGTAAGCGGCCGGAAAGCGCCCATCCAATCTAATCATCCCCGCGCCCTTTGCCCCAGACAAGTTTTCCGCGCAGAAAAACACGGCCCTCGACATGGTCAGGCGCGGGTCGTTTCGCGAATGGATAGGAACATTCCGCCCGGCTAATTGTCGGCCGGAGTGACGCAAGTTTCGTACGAAGGCCGCCCACCGCCGCCCCAGATAATGCCGGTGCAGATCAATTCGGCGGGCATGGTGTCTTTCTGCCACCCCGGCCCGCGGACGATGATGCAGCGGTATCGATCCCCCGATCCGTCTGATGAATCCTGTCCGTCGCTGCAAGCAGGCCAGGCGGGATAGGACTCCAACTCCTCGTTGCGATAGTGGAAAGCGTACCCGTCGCTGTCTTCGGTGCCCTCGATAAAGATCTTCTGTTGCTCGGCGTGCGCGTCCACGAAAGCTCGGTTGTACGTCCAATCGCGCCCGTGCCAGCCGCGGACCGACTTCGTCGGACCGGGATCGATGCCCGGACCAACGAACGCGCAATCGGGCTTCAGCTCGTTCTTGCAGGACCATGCCCAGCGGCCGATGTTCTCCTCGTAATACAGCGTCCGCGCCGGAGTCGGCACGCGCGTAATCGGACGAAGGTACGGAGAATTGCTGCGCATCTCGCCTCCGCCCGTAGTGGAGTTCATAAAGACGTTTGCAGCATAGCTGTTACCGAAATGGTCGTACGAGGAACGGTCGGTGTTAGCCGTCCAATCCGGACAGTGCGCCGGCGGCCTCGGGGGGCCGTCGTCACCGGGGCAATTGAACAGAGCGAGATCGAGCTTCCTGTCTTCCTCCGCACCCTTGCGGTTGTAGGGTCGGTTGTTGTCTTTGAAGCCCCCTTTATAGAGGATGTCGTTCATCGGACGGGTCGCAGGGCCGAAACCGTTTTCCGTTGCGTAGGCAAAATCGTTGCGCCCGCCGAAACCTTCGATCTTCCCCATGCCGCTCTTTCCGCCATATTCATACGCGCCGACGAATCGGCCTCTTTGCGCAAGGGCGGGCCAAGACATTTCTCCCTCTTTGACGCCCAGGCTTGCATGGGCGGGTATTCCCCACCCCTGCGGGTCGTCCGCTTCATAGACTCGGCTGCTCGTGGCGATGTTCTTGATCCTCGACAAGCACGTGTTCTGCTTGGCCTGCCGACGCGCCGCGTCCAGCGACGGCAACAGGATCGAGATCAGCAGGGCGATGATCGCTATGACCACCAACAGCTCGATCAAAGTAAATGCCCTAAGGAGACCGCTACTTCGAACTGACGATTTCATGATCCGAATCCTCCACGCCCCCGTAACGACCGTCGTCATTTTCACGTACTCCCCAATCTCTACAACACGCAACCCGGCCCGGCGACGGAAAAAAATGACGTTTTTCTTGAAAATGCGTGCCAGCTGTCCAAGTGATCAGCAATCTTCGCCAAGCCTGAAAGCTATTCCCAGTGGCATAACTTCCATGCCAAAACTATAATTGGTTGACTGGGCAAAGCTTAAGGCTAGAGATTTTGTAATTATGCAAGTGAAAATGGCCACATCCCGTGGTTTCTGTTTCGGCGTGGAGGACGCCATCGAAATCGCCGAAGCGGCCGTGGACGAGCATGGGGCCGGTCGCGTCGTTGCCCTAGGGCCTGTGATCCACAACAAACAGGTCGTCAGCAAGCTTGAAAAGGCGGGCTTGAACCAATCGGGGGACCTGCAGACCATCGACCCCTCCGACGTCGTGCTCATCCGTTCGCACGGCGCTTCTCCGGAAACCATGAAGCAGGCCAAGGACCGCGGGCTTCAAATTGTTGACGCAACCTGCGTGCTCGTGAAGCGTGCCCAGAACGTCGTCAAGCAGCTACACGAGGAAGGATACCATGTCGTGATGATCGGCGACCCGGAGCACCCGGAAGTGAAAGGCGTCATTGGTTATGCGCCGAATGTAACCGTGGTGGACACGGGCAGCGACCTGGAGGCCGCCCTGCCCTACAAAGAGCGGCTGGGAATCGTCGCCCAAACCACTCATTCGCCGGAGCACGTCGCGGAGATGATCGCCGAAATCCTCAAGCGCCCCTACCGCGAGGTAAAGATCGTCAACACGCTTTGCCTGGAAGTCACTCGCCGGCAGGAGGCGGCCATCGCTCTTTGCGAAGAGGTTGACGTGATGTTCGTCCTCGGCGGACTGCACTCCGCCAACACCCGCGAGATGGCCCGTCTCTGCCGCGACGCCGGGACCGACACCTACCACATCGAAACGTGGGAACAGTTCGAGCCACGCATGATTGCGGGCAAAAAAATCGCCGGCGTCACCGCCGGGGCCTCCACCCCGGAATGGGTCATCGCGGAATTCGTTCAAAAACTCGAAGAAACTTGAAATACGGGTAGTATGCTAAATCGAGGGGTTAGGAATAAGCGATGACGCCGCCCAAGCATGGTACCTGTCCGATCGTGGTCGAAGAAACGCCGGGTAAGAAGGCCTACTGTCAGTGCGGGTTGTCCGCCGGCCTGCCCTATTGCGACGGCAGCCACAGCCGCGAAGGCACCGGACTCGCCCCGATCTGCGTCCAAGTTTCAGCGGCGGGCAGGAAGGCGATCTGCCAATGTCATCAAAGCCAATTGCGCCCTTGGTGCGATGGCACGCACTCCCGGCTTTGACCCTGCCTGCGACCTCTCATTCCGACGAAATACCAGGCCGCAAATAGCGGCATAAGACCAAGAATCCCAACACCGCAGGCTCGCGGCCTCGGACCGCCGCCGCCATTTCCTGTTCCGCCGTCGTCCTCGTCCGGCGGCTCATCGGGTATTTCGTTTCCCTCGCAGTCGGTTTCGCTGATGGCGGGATCGGTCGGACAACCGTCGCACACGTCCCCGACGCCGTCTTGATCTGCATCCGCCTGGTCCGCATTCCCATCCTGCTCGCAGTTGTCGAGGCAATCGGCCACGCCGTCCTCGTCGGAATCCGTGTCGGCCGTCCCGCACCCGCAGTCTCCCAAGGCGACCTTGTCGGCGTCCTCCGGGCACTCGTCGCATGCGTCCCCAAAGCCGTCCTCGTCCTGATCCGCCTGATCGGCGTTGTCCAGTCCAGGGCAGTTATCCTCGCAATCGGCCGCGCCGTCACCGTCGGAATCCGTGTCCGGCGCTCCGCATCCACAGGCGCCGACGCCGATCTTGTCGGAGTCCAGCGGGCATCCGTCACAGGCATCGCCGGCACCGTCTCCGTCCGCGTCCAACTGATTTGTATTCGCAACCTGCGGACAGTTGTCTACATTTCCGCAAACCTGATCGTGGTCAATGTCTCGATCCGGGTCGCCGGGGCAGGACAGAGGTGAAACCGTGAAAGTCTGCCCGGCGTTATTGGTGAGAATCGCTGCCCCGACAGTGAGGGCATAGTCCGCGGAGTTGGAAGTGCTCGTAGCGTCGGCACTGCCTTGAAACAGGATCGCTTGCAGGCTGTCGATGGGAAGCGCGTCTGCGAAAGGAGGACCGAATTCCCGATCGTCGTCATTGGTAAGCGCGCCAGTTGTATCTCCCGAATAGGCAGCCCCGCCCCAGCTCAGGCGCCACACGAGGAGTGTTCCGTCATCGTTCTCAAACGTCAGGCTGCCCGCGGCGAGATACGACACGGGAATTGGACTGCTGAAGAAGTAGTTCGGGGCGACCACCGGCTCTGTATAGGAGGTGAGTTTCGCCGTCGCCACGAGCACTCTGGAACCTGCCGCCAGGTTCACTAGATCGGAGGAGAAATCAATCAGCAGGATCGGGTTCTGGCCGGCGGCATCCCAGGCCCGCAGGCGAGCGTTGGAAAGCAAATTCTGGTGACTGGAACGCATGCGGAGTTGAATGGCCTGCGCGGCGGTGTCGCCGTTGACTCCGCCGATAACCTGCTCGATCTGCATGAAGTGAAACGAGGCCAGGGAGGGTTGCTGAACCGCCACGCAGCAGAGGGCGATAAACATACCATGTCGGATGGGTTTCCATCTAAAGTGCGCGCCCGAAGTGCGTTCAGCCTGGTCGAGCTGGTGATCGTCGTGGTGATCATCGGCGTGATCGCGGCCATCGCCGTTCCGCGGATCAGCGGAGGCGCGGCCGCAAGCGACGAATCGGCCCTGAAGGCGAACCTCACCGGCCTTCGCAACGTGATCGATCGGTATGCGGCTGAACATCATGGCACCTTCCCTGGCGCGGTGGCTGACGGAATCGGCGGTACGGTAAACTCCGAAGCGGCCTTTGTCAATCAGTTGATGAACTATTCCAACGCTCAGGGGCAGGTTTCCGTGGCCAAGGATCCGGCCTACCGCTTCGGGCCGTACCTGCGCCGGATTCCGCCTATGCCCGTGGGCGACAACAAGAACAGTACGGTGGTGGCCATCGATACGTCGAGCTCGCCCCCCGTGGTGACGGGAGGCACCCAGGGCTGGGTCTACAACCCCACCACCGGCGAGATCATCGCCAACTCCGACGACGCCAACCGCGAACAAACCCGCGCCTACGACGAGTATTGACGCCGCGTACTCCGCGGCCCTATTTGTTCGATTTGAGGGGAAACATCGTTTCGAGCAGGTCGTCGGTGCGATTGCGCCAACCCTCGGGGTCGGACCCATCAGGGGACTCACCGCCCACGGGATGGTAGCCGTGCTCCCGGAAGAGCCGATCGATGTCTCGACCGGCCTGGGCGGTACTCCAGCCTTCATGAGGGTTCCGCAGGTCGTACTTGCCCCAGCCCCAGTAGATCGTCAGCGGAGTGCGCGACGCATCGCCCACGATCCCTCGAACTTCCGAACCAGTCATGAAGGGGGACTGCACGCCGACTTTGCTCGCCAGTTCCGGATACGCGAATACGGTGACCAACGTCGCGTGACCCGCTACACCGAAGCCGATGTGCGCACGAGCGTCGGCCTTGGAAATCGTGCGATACTTCGAGTCAATGAATGCGGGCAATTCCTTGGCCGCCATCTCAGCATATTTGTCTGGGTTGTCGAATAGCGGGGGTGAATGATTGATGAAAACCGCGATGAGCGGGGAAGTTCGACGGCCCGACAAATTGTCCAGCGTGCTGACAAGCAGCAGCTTGTCGCGCGCCATTGGGCCGTCGTGGATGTAAACCACGGGGTACCGTGTTTCGCCTTTCTCATAGCCGACCGGAGTATACACTTCCAACGCGACGTCCGCGCCCAGCGCCGCACTCCGCAACGTCTGTTGCTCGATGCGTCCGCGCCGCGGCTCCTCGGTCGGCGCTATGTGCGACGGCGCTTTCCAAGCCGGCATCACGAACCACGACAACTCATGACCCGGCTTGCCAAAAGCCAACTCCAAATCCTCATCGAACCACTTGTTCACAGACTTCCTGGAATTGAGCGGATCGGGGATCCCCTTGAAATCACAAAGGAACCCGTAGGCGGCGCGGGCATCCGGCTCCATGCGTTCGACGACGTAGAAGAGGTCTGTTCCCGGTACGCGAGTCATCGGCTTCATGGCTCCAAAGCCGGTGACATCACCGCCCAGCTCGACGTCCTTGGCCGCGCCACGATAGACAAAGATCACTCGGCCATCGGGCTCAACGATCGGAAACTGCGAGACCGATTTTAGGAACTGATCGATCGCCGCGCTCTTGTTTTCGGCGGCACGGAGTTGCTCGACCAGTTTTCCGAAGGCCGTCCCCGTCAAATCCGCCGTAGTATCGCGAGCTGCCTGCGCCGGCGGCGACGCACCTGTGGCGATATTGATGCGCGCGATTTCCCCCAGACTTCGAACAAAAACGCTCCCCTCCGCCACCGTCGGCGGCGACCAGCAGAGGTCCTTGAATACGGGAAGCTCCGCAAGTTGCTGATAGCCTTGTGGGCCGGCCTTGGCCAGGTGAACGCTTCCCTCCTTGGTTACGACGACTAGTCGGCCGTCCGCAACGGAAACGAATCCGTCGCCTGGCTCGCGGCTCCGCCATGCGGCTGTACCGGTTTTGGCATCGACGCAGCTCAGTGATCGGCCGTTGAAGCCGTAAATGTACCCTTCGGAAACAACGGCGGGCGAATAGCTCTTGCTGATCGAGGGGCTCTCCCACAAAGAGTTGACTGCGGCCGCGCCGTCGCGCGCGGTGATCTCGATCATTCGCGAGCGGTCGTCCTTGTGTTTCAGGAAGACTCGCGTCGCATCGGCGATCAGCGGGATCATGCAAGGCGCCCCACGCTCGCCTTCGCCTTCGTGCGCGAACTCCCTCAGCACGCTTCCGGATTGCGGGTCGAGGCAAAAGAGCTTCTTGTCTCCCGACGCAAGGACTTGGTCCTTGCCACCTTCCCGGCGCACGACAGGCGACTGGTAATTCGCCGTGTCCGCCCCACCGGCCCACAAACGTTTGCCCGACCGTGGGTCGAGGCCGAGGACCATGGCCTCCTTGGCGCCTGTTTGCACGATGAGCACGCCGCCTACCACGAGCGGGGATGACGTAAAGCCGTAGTGCGGTTTGACGCCGCCGTGTTCGGCGACGAGGTCAGATTTCCAAATCTCCTGACCATTCACTGCGTCGAGGGCGACGAGCTTACCCCGCGCCGAAAGCGCGAAGACACGTCCATCCCAGATCGCGGGCGTGGAGAGCGGACCGTCCTGCGATCCGTCATGCCCTTTGTAGGTTTCATCGAGCCTGTAGCGCCAGTATTCGCGGCCGTCGGAGGTGTTGAAGGCCGCGATAACGTCGTCCTTGCCGTCGGAAAACAGAGTCATCGCCCGGCCATCGGCCACGGCTACTCCCGAGTACCCGCTGCCCAGCGGACGCTTCCAACTTACTTCGAGGCGCACACTTTCGCTGCTGGGAACATCGGGCGTCGATTCCCCGCCGCGCCGATCGTCCTTCGCCTTGGGCGGTTGGGCGTCGCCCTGTTGCGCACAGACGCGCGCCGGCAGCACCCAAACGCCGATTGCCAGTAACATCATCAGTTGAACTGCCCGCGCCGCGCCGCTTCTTGAAGGAACCATGACAGACCTCCTGTTTCATGACTCAGCGTATCCGCCGACTGAGGTTTAGCAAGCGAAGAACAGAGGGCGGCGGGTGGCGTGGTCCACGCTTGCGTGGCCATGCTTGGGGTTAAACGATGGCATTGGTGCCTCGAGGATCATTACCAAATCAAGGGAATCGGGCGATCGTATTGTTCAGCGGCAGCTCCAAGACATGGGGGTGCGTTTCACCAACGATCTCGACCGACTCAAAGACGAACGGGATTCCTTCGCTGCCATTTAAGGAATTAGCATCGCCGAGATGAAAATGAAGGTGGGGGCCAGTTGTATTGCCGGAGTTTCCCAGGAGACCGATTACCTCGCCTTTACGAACTTTATCACCAAGCTTCACACGAATACTGCCTGGTTGAAGGTGCGCATAAAAAGCGTAGCAGTTCTTGCCTAATTCCATGCTTATCCAATTGCCCGATACGGTTTCACGTGCAATCGGCACCGCCGCCTTGAACTCTCCTGACGCCTGAGGAACATTCTCCGGTATTCCATCTTTCACAAAAGAGACGACTCCATCGGCCACGGCAAGGACTTCAGCGCCATAGCAGTAGAACATCTGGTTGGTGATTTCGTCCGGGAAAGGGTTGGGTAAAGTGTTGCCCTCCGCATCGACCTTTTGGAAATCAATGGCGAAGCGCTGCGCAATCCTGACCCTACCGTCGCGGATGGTCAGATACTGGTGTGCGGTATTGTACGCCAGACCGTTGCCGCACCTCCAGGGTCCGCCCCGCAAGGGAGCGCCTATCACCATAGGCTTGTCGGCGCTGACCCTGACTCTGAAGTTATCCAGCACCATGCCGCTGCTCTGATCCGCCACAGAATCACGGAGCAGCTTAATGAGCGGATTCGGTTCGAAAGTGAAGCGATGACTTAGCATTGAGGGAATCGAATCCGGGGCATCAACCGTTAGCCAAAAGAAAAGTACGCCAGTCCGCCCACTCCCAATTGGGCGTGGATAGGTTCGGTTTGGCATTTCCGAACGGGGGGGCGTCGGAATAAGCGATCTGAACCGATAGAAATCAGATAATTCCTCATCCTGATAACGCGACAAGAGCTTACCGCGTTCTTCATCGGACACCTCAACACTTTTCAAGATCAAGTCGGAAAAACTCCAGTTGGTCAGGAATAAGTGATAGACAAGATACCATTTTCCATCCGTACCTTTGACGGGAGTGGGTTGAATGGGAGCCTCTATGCTGATCGGTAAATCAAAGTGCTCTCTTGGTTGTGGTGTCACTACGGGTTGCGCTTGTCCGTCCGGTTGCAGGCCATACAACGGCTGCAAGGACGTGATTGCCAGCATGATCACCATTGACCACAACCGTGCGCGTGTGTTCATCGTTATTCTTCTCATCAATGTGATTCGATGAATTGGGAACAGTCGCAGTAGGTTCCGCCATGCGGACCGCATTGTTGACCCGGCTAAACGAGGGTGCGTTGGAGCTTTTTGGCGTTGTACTTGCGCATGGCCTCGGCCACGAGGTAGAACGAGCCGGTGATGCAGATGAGGTCTTCGCGGGTCACGGCGCCGAGGGCGATGTGCATGGCCTCGTCAAGGTTTCGCGCCACCTGGGCCATTTTCCCGGAAACTTCCATGAACTGCGCGGCCAGCTCCGAGGCCTCCGCCGAACGCGGCGAACCCGTGCTGGTGAAGATGATCTTGTCCGCCCCGAGCTGAATGCGGCGGATCATCCCCGAAATGTCCTTATCCTTGTGGCATGCGAAGATCACCACCATGGAATCGTAGGTGATGTTCTGGCCGATGGCCCGCATGAGGGCGTCGATGCTCGCGGCGTTGTGCGCCCCGTCGATCAGAATTCGCGGGTCCTCGCAGAGCATCTGCATGCGCCCGGGCAGACGGATCGCGCCCAGCCCGGCCATCGCCCGCTGATCGTCGATGGGCAGACCGCGCTGCTTGAGAACGTCGAGCATGCGAAGGGCTACGCTGCAGTTCGCCGCCTGATGCTCGCCAAGCAGCGGCACGTGCAGATGTTCGAAGCGGCTCGTCCCGGTGGTCAGGCAGATCCGCGCATGCCGCCCGGCGTCGCGCGAAAACTCAAACCGATAGCTGAAGTCGACTTCCTCATCGGCGAACTTCAAATGCGCCGAAACCGCCTCCGCCGCCTCGCGCAGAACTTCCTTGACGTTCGGGCGCTGCGGCGCGCTGATGACGGTTACTCCCTTCTTGATGACCCCGGCCTTCTCCTTGGCGATGGACTCGAGCGTCGGACCAAGCTGGGCCATATGGTCGAAGCTGATGCTCGTGATGCCAACGACCTCCGGCGAAATCACGTTGGTGGCATCCAGACGCCCGCCGAGGCCGACTTCGATGACGGCGATGTCCACTTCCTCGTCCGCGAAATATCGAAAGGCGGCAGCGGTGAGGACCTCAAAGTACGTCGGCTCCGCGACCTTCGCCCGATTCGTAATGCGAGCCACCCCCCAAACCGCTTTGGCAAACTCCGTCTCGGAAATCTTCTCCGCGTCCACCACGATGCGCTCGCGGATGTCGAGCAGATGGGGAGAGGTGTACAGCCCGACCTTCAGGCCGCAGCCGCGGAGCATTTCCGCCAGCATGGTGGCCGTGCTGCCTTTGCCCTTGGTCCCCGCCACGTGTGCCGTTTTGAACTCACGATGGGGGTTCCCCAGGGCGCTGAGAATCCGGCTCATTCGGCTTAGTCCGAAGTTTGCGGACGTATATTGAGGACCGAGAACTCGCTCATAATTCGTGAGAGAATCCAAATAGTTTACTGCCGAGCGAAAGGTCTTCGTCTGCCTACTAGAACTAGGCTTGGAGGCCTTGGATGGTCTGCTAATCGTAGCTCTGCTCATGGTCCTGATTATACGGGATGGTCCTAAAATCGTCAACGGCGTGAAGTGGATTGGATTCAGATGCAAAAACATTCATAATGATTTATAAGACAAGATGTTATGGAATTCTATGGATCGGTCGCACTCCTCGGCGTATGTCACCAATCGGTAAGGCGCAGCGACCAGGGGCCGACCAGGAAACGGCATGCAAACGCCTTGCAAACTGATGCGATCTGTTACCATAGAGCGATGCCGCAGACTCGCTATGTTTTCGCAGGTCATCCCCTAGTCGTTAAAGTAGAGATTTATTCACTAAGACATCTTGGTTCGGTCATCGAAGAGGTGTCCAAGGACCGAGCGCCATCGACGGTGGCGGTCGTTTCCGATTCGACGGTCTGGCCGCATTATGGCCAAGTGGTGAAGCGGTCGTTGGAGGGGAATGCCTGGCGCGTCATGGAACATGTGATCGCGCCGGGGGAAGCGTCCAAGAGCTGGGCAGTTGCGGCAGAACTGTTTCAGTTTTTTGCGCAGCAGCAAATCGGGCGCGATGCGGTGGTCGTGGCCCTGGGTGGAGGGGTGGTCAGCGACCTGGCCGGATTCGTGAGCGCGACGTGGATGCGCGGGGTGCGGCTGGTGCTCTGTCCGACGACGCTGGAAGCGGACATCGACGCGGCCATCGGCGGAAAAACCGCGATCAACATCCCGGGCGGCAAGAACCTGGTGGGCGCCTTTCATCAACCCAAGTACATCGTGATCGATCCTTCGTGTTTGAAAACGCTGCCTCGGCGTGAGCTCTGCGCGGCGATGGCGGAGTCGATCAAACACGCCCTCATCTCGTCGGGCGATTTTCTGGAATGGCACGAGGCCAATGTTGAGGCGATCCTCGCTCTCGAACCTTCCGTAACCATGCGGCTGATCGAGGAGAACATCCGCATCAAAGCGGAGATCGTGTCGCGCGATCCGAACGACCAGACCGGCGAGCGGGCCGTGCTCAACCTCGGGCACACGATCGGACATGCCATTGAAGAATGTTGCGGTTTCACGCTGAGGCACGGCGAATGCGTGGCGCTTGGACTGGCAGCGGCGTGTCGGCTATCGAATCGGCTGGGAATGCTTGACTCTACAAGCGCGGAAAGGATCGAACGACTGCTCGCGCGTTTTCAACTTCCCATTCGCCTCGAAAGTGCGATCGACCCCGACGTCATCCTGTCCGTCATGCGTAACGACAAGAAGGTGCGCAGCGGGTCGCTTCAATTTGTCCTGCTGGAAGCCATCGGTCGTCCCTTGCTCCGCGGCGACGTTCCGCAGCAGGCCGTACGTGAAGTTATTGAATCGCTGCTGGCCTGAACCCGCCCCCACGATCATCGCGTCGGCATGCGAGTCGACACTTCCTCTGCGCCTCCGGGGCGGTGAATACCGTGCGTATGCCGACCACGGGTTTCGTCCGCCAATGGCGGACTACACCCGTGGCTACAATCAATCGCCCCGTCGGGGCGAAAAAGGGTCAACACGTCCGAACAGGTTCACCTGAAGCTACACAGGCGCGCCAGAAGCGGTTAAGATATGCACAAGATGCTTCGCTGCGCTAAGCATGACTGTTCGCTCAGCCGAGGGCGGCTGAGCCACACTTAGGCGAAGTGATGGGAGGAACGGCGATGAATAAAAGAAAGACGGCGGGTCGGCGAATTGCGACGATGGGAATCATGTTCTCGATGGCTGTTGAGGTGCGGGTGTCGGCCCAAAGCCCGCCGGCGGAGAAACCTCCGGCCGCGGGAGAAGCGAAACAGCCGAAGGTGGATGCGAAAGCCGCTGAGGTGCGGGAGACGAAATGGGATAACGGAACTCCCAAGAGCAGGGTCGAGGGCCGCCTCGGCGACGACGGGGAGTTCATCCGTCACGGCGTGACCACAATGTGGTATGAGAACGGCGCCAAGCGATCCGAGCAGCACTTCGCCGACGGGGAGCCGCACGGGCCGAGCGTGACCTGGACGGTCGATGGGCGGAAGGTAAGCGAAGGGCAATACGTCAACGGGCTGGAGGACGGCACGTGGCGGACGTGGTTCCCCGAGGGCACGCAGCAAACCGAGTGGACGATGGAGCGGGGAGTATGGCAGGGGATATACAAGGAATGGCACCCCAACGGCAAGCAGCGGATGCAGGTGGAGTTCGTGAAGGGGAAGCGTCAGGGGCCGATGACCGTGTGGGACGACCAGGGAGTCGTCAGCCTGAAGAGCGACTTCGTGGACGGGGTGGAGCAGCCGTAATGAAACCCCCCCTGAGTCCCCCCTTAGCAAGGGAGGAGGGGGGCTACGGTTCCATGCGGTAGAGATAGGTCAGGCATCCCGCGATATATCCACCGATTCCGACTGCGAGAAACAGGGTGGCGAGCGTTTGATTGGTGAGAAAACCCTCCACCCCCAGCCCGTGTTCGATTCCGATTGTTCCCATGACAATGACCGCCAAAGTAAAGACGCTCATTCCCGTGGCCAGGCCGTGAGAGCGGAGCACCACGGACCAGAACCAACCGGCCCCGAAAAGCAGGATCGAGAGGGGCCCGAGGATGATGAACAACTCGCGGACTTCCGAACGCCGCACAATTTCCACAGCGTAAACATCCTCGGCGATGCGAGGAGCGACCAGAAGCAAGAAGCCCAGATTAACCAACCAGATCGCCGCCATCGCAGTCAATGCGACACAAGACTTGGCGGCCAGGATTTTCCAACGCGAAACCGGCAAGTAAGCCAGGAACTCCGCGGAGCGGTCGGCCCGTTCTGCGGCGACGGCGGTGCCGCCAAGCATGGCGATCGTAATCAGGCAGAGTCCCAGGGTAATGCCCGCAGTGGAAACCCAGGGCTCCGGCCCCCACCAATCATTTCCTCCGCGATGGAGGAGCTGGTAGTGCCGTGTGATGGCAATGGCCCAAGGCCCGACGCAGACAACAGACCCAAAGATCAGTAGCAGCCGGTTGAGGCGATAATCTTTCCAAAGCAGCGTTTTCATGCGATGGCCTTTCGTCCCTTGATGAGGTCCTTGAATACGTCCTCGAGGCCGAGGTCGATGACCTCGATGCTGTCCAGCGAATACTTGGCCCGCAGGAATTCGAGCGTGGAGGAGGAGAAGCCCCGCACGGTCATGAGCCATTCGCGCTGCTGCGCCCGCTGCCAGATGGTGCCTTCGGGAGGCGGGCCCGCGGAGCAGCCGTCGCTCAGGACGGCGCGGACGCGCTTGGTGGCGCTGAGCAAATCCTCGGTGCGGCAGTGATCGATCAGGCGGCCCTCGAAAATGAGTCCGACGGTGTCGGCGATGCGCTGCACGTCGCTGAGGGTATGGCTGGAGAAAAGGATGGTCCGCTGCCGCTCGCAAAGAGTGTGCAGGATGCCGTCGAGGAATTCCTCACGCACGACGGGATCAAGGCCGGAGGTCGGCTCGTCCAGAATGAGCACTTCCGGGTCGTGGGCGACGGCCAGAAGCAGAGCGAGCTTGGCCACCATGCCCTTGGAGAGTTGCTTCACTTTTTTTTCGGGGTTGAGCTCGAACAGCTTGAGCAGGTCGGCGCAGAAACGGTCGTTCCAATTCGCGTAGAGCGGGCGGCAGAAGGCGATCACCTCGCCCACGCGCATCCAACGGTAGATGTAGTGCAGCTCGGGGACATAGCCGACGCGCTGCTTGAGGGCGACGGCATCGCGGATGGCGTCATGTCCAAGCACTCGCGCCTCCCCCGCGTTGGGACGGCTCATGCCCAGGAGCATTTTGATCGTGGTGCTCTTACCCGCGCCGTTGGGACCGATGAACCCGAAGGCCTCGCCGGGCGGGATTCGCAAGGTGAGATCGGTGACGGCGTTCTTGCCGTCGTAGCGCTTGGTAAGCCCGACGGTTTCAATGGCATAGGTCGATGGGGTCGCGGTCATGGTCTACTCCTGCTGCTAGGATTGGCTTTCCTTCCACGCGGAATCGAAGGCCGCGCGAATGCGGCGCGTCGGGATACGGGCGGCCTTGCCGCCGCGAATCGCCTGAACGAAGGCCCCTTGCATGGCCTGCTCGGACTGGGTCTGGGCCGAGCTCGTGCCGTGCTTGGCGACGAACATGCCCAGTCCCTTTCGGACCTCAATCAGTTTTTCGCGCTCCAGCTCCTCAAAGGCGCGTTGGACGGTGTTGGGGTTTACGGTGAGTTCGAGGGCGAGGGCGCGGACGGAAGGGATGGCTTCCCCCGGCCGGTAGACGCCCGCAGCGACCGCGCTGCGGAGGTAATCCGCAATCTGCAGGTACACGGGCACGGGGCTATTAGGGTCAATGCTCAATTGGGTACGCTCCGCTGGGCCGGGCGATCGCCGTCATGTATCAGTGTACTAGATCACTAATACAGTATAGCCCGCAGGCTTTAGGGCAGTCAAATGGGGTTTTCAAGAAAACTTAGCAGGTTAGGGAAGGTGTTGCCAACGGAGATTCTTCGCTGCGCTCTGAATGACAGGTGAGGCGATCAGAGTGACAAATTGTGGGGAAATGCCTATCGGACCGGCAAAGTGTGCGGGAAGGGGATGATTAGGGGGCGTAGGGAGGGAACACTTAACCGAGCGTCGGGGAGCGACGATGACCCTGAAAACCGGCTGTTTTCGCCGAATGAAATGAAAGGGCCTATGCAATGTCCATGACCGCTACCGCCGCACCGACTCGCCTGAAACCCAGCGTGCCTACGACCGCAAAGAAGGGGCCGAGTGTAGAGGCGCACGTTGATTTCAACCGCATCACCGACGAGCAGTTTCTGATGGCCGCCGAGCACATGAAGCTCGAAAGCGACATTCAGCTTCTGCTGCGCACACCCTACCGCGAGCTGGTGGTGCAGGTGCCGGTGCGCATGGATGACGGAGTGTTGAAGATGTTCCACGGGTTCCGCGTGCAGCACAACGGAGTGCGCGGGCCGTATAAGGGCGGGATTCGATATCACCATCACGTGGACCTTAGCGAAGTGCGGTCGCTGGCGGCGCTGATGACCTGGAAAACGGCGATCGTCGATCTGCCCTTCGGCGGGGCGAAGGGCGGAGTGACGTGTGATCCGACGTTGATGAGCCGGCGCGAGCTTCAGGCGCTGACCCGAGGATTTACACAAAAGATCGACATGGCCCTTGGCGTGTACCGCGACATCGCCGCGCCCGACGCGGGAACGAACGCCCAGGTCATGGCGTGGATCATGGACGAGTACGGTAAGAAGCACGGATACACGCCCGCGATCGTGACCGGCAAGCCGGTGAACCTCGGCGGCTCGCTGGGGCGGGAGGAGGCGACGGGACGGGGCACGATGATCATTACGCAGGAAGCGTGCAAGGCCTGCGGGATCGATCTCAAGAGGGCGCGGGTCGCGGTGCAGGGGTTCGGCAACGTGGGATCGTGGACGGCGCTGCTATTGGCCGAGATGGGCGTGAAAGTAGTGGCCGTGTCGGATGTGTTCGGCGCGATCTTCAAGGAAGACGGATTGGATGTCGCGAAAGTCGCCGAGCACGTCAAGGTCGGTGGATCGGTGCTGGGGTTTGCGGGGGCCAAGGACATCACGAATGACGAGCTTCTAGCCCTTAACGTCGATGTGCTGATCCCGGCGGCGCTTGGGGGAGCGATCACCAAGGAAAACGTGGACAACGTGAAGGCAAAGCTGATCGTGGAGGCGGCCAATTCGCCGCTCACGCCGCAGGCGGATGAAGCCCTGCGTACTCGCGGAGTACAGGTTGTTCCAGATATTCTCGCCAATGCCGGCGGTGTGACCGTCTCCTACTTCGAGTGGGTGCAAAACCTGCAGCAGTTCCACTGGAGCCATGAGAAGGTCAATCAGGAATTGGAAACACGGATGCTCCGGGCGTGGAAGGCCGTACACTCGCGAAGCGTGAGCGAGAAGACGCCGCTGCGCATCGCGGCGTACGTGGAAGCGCTCGACAAAGTCGCCCAAGCCACCCGGCAGCGGTTCTAAGAGCCTCCTGGACAACCGCTTCCACGTTTCTTGTTAGCGACTACTTAACGGAATCTTCATCTAACTCGCCCGCAGCCCAGTCGATGGGCGGGGAAGGTTCTCAACCCGCCGCAGATGTGCCCCCTTTGGGGGATAGATGCCACACGATGTAGTGTCCGAGGAATCCCGCGGCCCCGGTGACACCGATCAACATTTCATTTTTTCCTTGCGAGTCGCAGTCTCTCTGCTAGAGTAAAGCCCGTACACGGCTCTTACAAGACGCTCGGTCACCGCACGGATCCGGTCCAGATGCGAGTGCTGAGATGGCGGTTGCCGCAAATCCAACTTGGGCGTCCCCGGACGTCGGCGCGGTCGTCGACCGGACGGGGATCCATTCACATGTCGGGACAACGCGCGATTGCGTAAGTTGCGCGAGGGTAACCTTTGCAGAAGGAGCAATTCCATGCGTACCCCAATGAAACCTTTGAGGCTGGAAAGAAAACGCGGACACGGGCGTATCGTTCGAAATGCGCTATTGGGGGTGATTTGCGCCTTGCCGCCCACGCTGCAATCGGCGCGGGCCGAGAGCATACCGCAGTATCCGTCAAGGACGTACTGCTACGGTTCGGGGGCTTGTTGTTCAGCGCCCGCAAATCGACCGCCGTGTTGCCAGATCACGACGCAACAAATGACTGGATCGAGCGATAGAGGGAAAAACACGCAGGAGGAGGGCTCGACAGCGGGCGGCCTAAGCTGTGTTTTTCAAGGCAGCGGCGCGTGCCTAGGCCAGCGGGCGTGCTGCATGCCGGATGGTAGTTGCGTCACGGCTGATGGACGCTGCTGCGACGACCTTGGCGGCGTGGCCGGAGGCCCAGGATCAACGTGCGGCGGAGACATCGGCGCCTGCTGTAACGGGCAAGCCAGCGGGGAAACCGATGCGGCATGTTGCGCAGGAGACTGGCAAGGGGCCGGGACGTCGTGCGGCGCGGGCGACCACTCCGACGGCGACGGCATCTGCAACGTCTGCGACAACTGCCCCAACGTCAACAACGTCAAACAACCGGACGGCGACGGCGACGGTGACGGCGACGATTGCGACAACTGCCTGACCGTGCCCAATCCCGATCAGGCGGATGGAGACCTCGACAACGACGGGAACGCCTGCGACAACTGCCCGACGATCGCCAACAGCTCACAGGCCGACGGCGACGGCGATAACGACGGCGACGCTTGCGACAATTGCCTAACTACTCCGAATCCCGGCCAGGAGAACAACGACACCGACCCTCTCGGCGATGCGTGCGACAACTGCGACTTTGTCGCCAATCAGAATCAGCTCAACTCCGACGGGGATCTGCTCGGAAACGCCTGCGACACATGTCCGTACGACGCTCTGAACGACATCGATGGGGATGGCGTGTGCGGCGACGTGGACAATTGTCCAACAACTCCGAATCCCGGCCAGGAGAATTGTGACGAATGGAGCGGTGATCCGGACGGCAACGCTTGCGAAAGCGATAATGACCTCGACGGAGACAGCGTGGCGGATGACGACGATGTCTGCGATTACACGCCCTACGTCTACATTGCCTTGAATTATGTCGTTCGAGTGGAGGGACATTCGCTCTGGGGAACCGTCCGATGGGACGTTGACGGCGATTGCGACGTGGACGCCGACGACGTGGATGAGGTACAGATGTGGTCGACCGACGCGGGCTGCGGGGATGGCGGCGACCATGTGCAGTATCAGGTTTGTCCATGAGAAACGAATCGTCGTAGCGGGAAAAATTTGGCCTGAAGCGATCGCCGGTGCGCGGTTTTCGCGTGCCGGCGATCGCGTTCAACAACAACGCCGTAGATCGGCGCACCGGCGACGGCTACACGCATCGTTCATCCGTGTACAATGCGCCGATGAACGGCAAGCCGGTTCAGAGCGCCGCAGGCGGCGTTGTGCTTATCCTGCTGACTTTGCTGGGTTGGTCGAGCGTACCGCTTTTCCTCAAGTACCTCACGCCTTACATCGACGCCTGGACGGCCAACGGGTGGCGATATGGAATCTCCGCGCTTTTTTGGGCCCCCGTGCTGGTGTGGGGGGCATGGAATCGCACGCTGCCCACCGGACTTTGGCGGGCGGCGCTCGTTCCGAGCCTGTTTAACTTCGCGGCCCAAGTCTGTTTTTCGTTTGCGCCCTACTACATCAACCCCGGCCTGATTACCTTTCTGCTGCGCTTGCAGATCGTCTTCGTCGCTCTGGGTGCGTACATACTGTTCCCTGCGGAGCGGCCGGTGTTACGCTCGCCGACCTACTTCCTCGGGGTGGTGATTGTCTTCGGCGGGCTGTTGGGTTTGTGCTTTCTGGGAGAGACGCTTCCACGTGGCGCGACGGCTTTGGGAGTGGGCTTGGCAATTACGGCCGGGGTTCTCTACGGCGGCTATGCACTGGCCGTGCGACGCTATGTACACGGGATCAACGCGGTCGTTTCCTTCGCGACGATCAGTCTCTACACGGCCATCGGCGTGGTGAGCGTGATGCTCCTCCAGGGACGCGATCACGGGGCGGTCGCCTGGTCGCTTACGCAAGGTCAATTCGCCATGTTGCTTGCGTCGGCGTTCGTGGGCATCGCCATCACACACGTGACCTACTACGCGGCCATTACACGCATCGGTGTCGCCCTGTCCGCCGGGGTGATCCTGTTGCAGCCGTTCATCACCAGTACGTGTTCCTACTTCATGTTCGACGAGCGGCTCACCCTCGGCCAATGGCTGAGCGGTCTGACGGCGATGATCGGCGCGATCATCATGCTCAACACGCAGCGGCGCCTGACCCGGCTCGCACTACGAGAGAAGAATGGTCTTCCCTGACTGCTTAGAAATACAACCAATGACAGCCGCGGCGCGGGTATTGCGCTTCTTCAGGGCAATGATGAGCTTGTCAGCGCGGTCGGGCGCGACGGCGAGCAGTAATCCGCCGGAGGTCTGCGCGTCCGCCAGCACTTTCACCAGGATTTCATCGACGCCCTGCGATGCGAACCGATCGCCAACGTGCTCGCGGTTCGAAGCGGCCGCACGTGTGACGGCGCCGCCGCGGGCGAGTTCGAGGGTTCGGGCCATCACGGGCACGCTTTGCGTGTCGATCTCAATGGTGACGCCACTGGCCTCGGCCATTTCGTGGGCATGACCGATGAGGCCGAAGCCGGTGATGTCCGTCGCTGCGTGAACGCCGACCTCTAGGGCCGCCTCGCACGCTCCCGCGTTCAGGTCGGTCATCACGTCGATCGCCTCGGCAAGATCGGATTGAGCGATGGTGCCCTTCTTGGCGGCCGTGGTGAGAACGCCGCTTCCGATCGGCTTGGTGAGAATAAGCATGTCGCCGACCTTAGCCCCGCCGTTGGTGAGGATTCGATCGGGATGAACCAAACCGGTGACGGACAACCCGAACTTGATCTCCGTGTCGCGCACACTATGCCCGCCGGCCACGACCGCGCCCGCGGCCGCGACGCGCTCCGCCCCGCCGCGAAGGATCTCGCCGAGGACATCCACGGGCACATCCTTGTCCGGAAAGCCCACGATGTTGAGGACGGCGAGGGGCCGCCCGCCCATGGCATAGATATCGGAGAGGCTGTTGGCCGCGGCGATGCGCCCGAACTCATAGGGGTCGTCCACCAGCGGGGGGAAGAAATCCACAGTCAAGACGATGGCCGTGGACGCGTCGAGCTTGTACACGCCCGCGTCGTCGAAGTGGTCCGCACCCACCAGCAGGTTCGGATCGACCCTATTTGGCAAGTTGCGCACGACCTGCGCCAGAACCCCCATCGGGAGCTTGCCGGCTCAACCCGCGCAGCTTGCGTAGTCGGTTAATCGCTTTTTCCGCGATTCGTTCATGGGGACGAGTATACACGCGCTGGACTTCGCGTCATCACCATGCCGCCGCGCTGATTGACACGCCGGATGCGGGTTCTATGCTGTTCGTGTGCGTGCCGCCCGAGGCCGGCATGGAAGTGCACGCCGCTGCGGATGTGGCGGAATTGGCAGACGCGCTGGTTTCAGGTACCAGTGGGGGAAACTCCATGGAGGTTCGACTCCTCTCATCCGCAATTCGAACGTGCCGCCGCTCTTGAGCATTGGCCATCACTGAGACCGCTATGGATCAGGACCGTCGAATCCAACAGTTCAAGCAGATGGCGGAGGCCGACCCCGAGAATGAGCTGGGGCACTTCAGCCTGGGCAAGGCCTACCTCGACGCCGGTCGATTCGACGACGCCGTCGGACCCCTCACTCGGGCGCTGGACCTTAACCCCACGATGTCCAAGGGATACCAGCTCTTGGGCGAAGCCCTGGATCGCGCCGGCAAACGAGAAAAAGCGATCGAGGTGATGACAAACGGTGTCATCGTCGCCGATGGACAGGGGGACCGCATGCCCCGGGACGCGATGGCGAAAGTGCTTCAAGGCTGGGGAGCGCCGGTCCCGACGTTCACCTTTGTTCGACCCGAAACCAGCGGCAGCACCGGCGGGGGCGCTTCCGCTCCCGGCTTTCAATGCGCGCGTTGCGGTCGTCCGGACGACCAGCTTGCCAAGCGACCCTTCAAGGGCCCGCTGGGTGAAAAAATACATGCCAATATCTGCAACGGCTGCTGGAAAGAATGGATCGGCATGGGCACCAAGGTCATCAATGAATTGGGACTGACCTTGGCCAGTCCCGCCGGGCAACAGGCCTACGATCAATACCTCGTCGAATTCCTGCAGCTTGAAGATCGTTAGTCGACGCCTTAATTCATTCCTTCACTACCAAAAGTTCGATCACAAATAGAACTGAGACTGCCACGATTGGCTCAAATCATCCCCGTAAGGCCATACACTTTGGGGCATCCGCAGCGACTGACGAAAGTTGGGTGTTTCTGCTGCCGCTAAATAGGGAGCTTTCCTTATATCGTAATATGGTAGGGGAAAGCGGTTTTTCGGTGTCAAAACTGGGTGTGGGCGGTCTACTAAGAGACATGGTCCCATGCTGTGATGCCGAAATCAGTCGTGCCAGGGCTGGAAACGGGCGCGAAAAACCCCTATACTCACCGGGGAGGGTGAAGTTCAGCCTCCGCGACCGTCCCCCCGGCCAACAAGCGGCCATTCAACCTACCGGGTTGAGCGTCGATCCGGATAGAGGTGGCGAAGCGATGAGTAACAGCAATCTCCCCACAGCCATTCCGCCTGTGGCAGATTCCGCCCCCAGACTTCAACTCATCATCAAGAAAGGCCCGCAAGATGGTTCAAGCATTCCCTGTCGCCGGGTGGTCACATTGATCGGCTCGCGAGAAGGGTGCAAGGTAAACCTGCAGCATCGACGGGCAGCTCCGGTCCACGCCGCGCTGGTCAACAATGGCGCCGAGATTATCGCCGTGGATCTGCTGTCCCCTGTCGGTACGCATCTCAATGGTTTGAAGCTCCAGCATGAGGTAATAAACGACGGCGACTTGCTCGCGGTCGATCAGTGGGAATTTCAGGTGGAAATCGAGCAGCCGGGCAGCAAGGGGAACGGCGACGTTCACCAGATCGATCTCGACCCGACCCCCAATCTCGTCGCCCTCGAACATATGGACACGGGAAGGGTCCTGCAGCCCAATCGGGCCGTTTGCCTGATCGGCCGGCGCAACGGTTGCGACATTACGCTGCCGGACAGCCGTGTGTCCCGCGCTCACGCCCTGCTGTTCAGCTATTTCGGCCACCCCGCGATTCTCGACCTCCTGACGCCCAACGGGACGCAGGTCAACGATGCGCCGGTTCAGTTTCAGGCCTTGAAGGATGCCGACGTGGTCACCATCGGCGATACCCAATTCCGCGTGCGCGTCGTCGGGTCGGCGGCGGGGAAGCACGAATCGAACGGCCAAAAGCCAGCGGCGCCGGCCGTAAAGTTAGTTGAGGAGCCGGTCAGCGCCGACCTCGTTGACATTCAGCAAACCGAAGGCGCCCAATCTTGGCGCATCGCGGACAACCTTGAACAACTCGAAAAAGCCGGCGGCAAACGCCGGGCGGTCTAGTCCGTCGATACCACACAAACCACACGCAACGGCGGCAGTTTCGCCTTTTGTAGCGTTATTATAAGATACAAGTAATCGACAATGCAGGCGGTAACGCCGCTCTGTCAAGCGAGCGAGACCGCGATTCGAGCGCCCGTCGCATGTTTCGCACCGTACGTATTCTTGTTTGTACCGTTCTGGGTTTGGTTGTCGGTTATTTCTGGCTGCAATGCGCACTGGAACGTGACCGCAACCGCGGAACCAACGTGTTGACTTGGCACCGCGCCGGACTGATGTGTTCCGGACACGACGGCGTGATCCGCTGCGACCGCAGTTGGTGTCGTGAATGCGGAGGAGCTTACGGATTTCATAAGGAGCGATGCTCTTTTCGCACCCAACCACCTGCGCGAACCCCGAGAGGCGAGCGAATCGTCCACACCTTGGGACGAGCCTTTTTCATGTGGGAAGCTCAGGAGGGTACGACCTTTGCGACCATCTGTGCTCCTTTCTGGCTCGTTTTTGTTCTGTTAGTCCTCTACCCCGCTGACGCGGCTTGGTCGGGAATACACGCGCGCCGGTGGAACAAACGAATGCAAGTTGATGGTTCGGCCGCGCCCGTTGCAGCCGTAGGCAGGAGTGAAGCGACCGACAGTGAAAGAACTGGAAAACCTTATTGCCTTCGTGCTCGGTGCACGAAGCTTATCCGGAAGTACGTCATCACCATACTGTCGATTGCCTCGGCTCAATTGAGTTATGATTGGATGATGAACAGTGCCTGGCTGGGCGGTCTCGGCGAATCATTCCATCGAAACTTGTTTTGCGTCCTTCCGCTCATTGTAGATACCTCATCATCGTGGAAATGGCCGGCCATCTTTCAAAAAGCCATGCCTGCGCATGGGGTGCCGATGGTCATCATGCTCCCGGTTTGGATGACCATCTCGGGGCTGGCCGCATACCCGGCAGTCACGCTGATCCGGGGCCCGTTGTGCCGTTGGCGCAGGCGGCGTCGTGGGTTGTGCACTCGCTGTGGGTACGACTTAACCGGCAACGCTTCAGGCCGGTGTCCCGAATGCGGCTCCGGTGTTTCCGCTTTGGGGTAGGCGTTGTACAGTTTCTACTGTGAGCACAAAGTCACCCCCCAATCGACACATGGCAATACCGCGCACGATCCGCGCTCCGCAGGGAACGAGCATCACCTGCAAGAGTTGGCAGACCGAGGCCGCCTTGCGCATGCTGATGAACAACCTTGATCCGGAGGTCGCGGAGAAGCCCGATGAGCTGATCGTGTACGGCGGGACGGGCAAGGCCGCTCGAAGCTGGTCCGACTTTGACCGCATCGTGGCGGCCCTCAAACAACTCGAAAGCGATGAAACGCTGCTCGTGCAATCGGGGCGGGCCGTGGGCGTCGTCAAAACTCATGCAGACGCGCCGCGGGTGCTGATCTCCAACGCCATGCTCGTGCCGCACTGGGCCACGTGGGAGGAGTTTCGCAGGCTAGAAGCCATGGGCCTCACCATGTTCGGGCAGATGACCGCCGGGAGCTGGATTTACATCGGCACCCAGGGGATTCTGCAAGGGACTTATGAGACATTCGGGGCGGCCGCCAAAGCCCATTTCGGCGGGTCGCTACGGGGCAAGCTCGTGGTCACAGGCGGCCTGGGCGGCATGGGCGGCGCGCAACCCCTGGCCGCGACCATGAACGAGGGCATTTGTCTGTGCGTCGAGGTCGATCCATCGCGTATCGAGCGGCGCATTCGCACGAAGTATCTTGATCGCTCGACCGACAAACTTGACGAGGCGTTCCGTTGGATTAATGAAGCCAAGACGGCCAAGCGACCTCTCTCAGTGGGCTTGCTTGGAAACTGCGCGGATGTGCTGCCGGAGCTTATTCGTCGCGGCGTGACGCCCGATTTGCTGACCGACCAGACGTCGGCCCACGATGCCCTGAACGGCTACGTTCCCAATCGCATGACCTTCGAGCATGCGGCGCAACTGCGCAGCAATGACCCGGACCGCTACATCCGCGAGTCGATGCGTTCGATGGCCGAGCACGTTCGGGCCATGCTCGAATTGCAAAAGCGCGGGGCCGTCACCTTCGATTACGGCAACAACATCCGCGGACACGCGAAGCTTGCGGGCGTCGAAAATGCTTTCGACATCGAAGGGTTCGTGCCGCGATTCATCCGACCTTTATTCTGCGAAGGTCAGGGGCCGTTTCGCTGGGCGGCGCTCTCCGGCGATCCCAAGGACATCGCCCGCACCGACCGTGCGGTTCTTGAGACCTTCCCACAAAACGAACACTTGTGTCGCTGGATTCGCCTCGCGGGCGAGCGAATCGCGTTTCAAGGGCTGCCCGCGCGGATTTGCTGGCTGGGGTATGGCGAGCGGGCGAAGATGGGGCTGGTCTTCAATGATCTTGTTGCCAAAGGCGAGATTTCCGCGCCGATTGTCATCGGGCGCGATCATCTCGATTGCGGCAGCGTGGCCTCGCCGAACCGCGAGACGGAAGGGATGAAGGACGGCTCCGACGCCATTGCCGACTGGCCGATCCTCAACGCCTTGATCAACACTGCCTGCGGCGCGACGTGGGTATCCGTGCATCATGGTGGCGGCGTGGGCATCGGTTACGCCATTCACGCCGGGCAGGTCATCGTCGCGGACGGCACCCAAGAGGCCGCCGCCCGCCTCCAGCGCGTCCTCACCGCCGACCCGGCCACGGGCGTCTTCCGCCACGTTGACGCGGGGTACGAAAAAGCCGTGGAAATCGCGAAGCAAAGAAACGTCAAAATACCATCGCAATAGGCACACCTTCGCCACGCCGGCATAGTCATCCAGAGACGCCATTATGGGACGCCGAATGTCTGTCGGCCGTTGGGAGTTTGCATACGACAGGCGTAGAATGAAGGCGGGGAACTCATGGCGAGTTTCGAGGGAAAGAGGACAGTTCGTAGGCAGAAATAGGGGCGTTTGCTGGTCAACGTTGGTACGCCCGCTGCGAGCCCTTCTCTCATCGCCGATCAAAACACGAGGTATGAAGAAATGAAGCCAAAGTCGATGTCCTGGTTGGCCGGCGCTGTGGCCGCTTCGGTCGCGGCGACGACCTGGGCCGCAACAACATTTACCTACCAGGGCCAGCTCAAGCGCGGCGGCGTCCCGCTGAACGACACCTGTGCTATCGAATTCAGGTTGTTTAACGCGGTATCGCTGGGATCGCAGGTGGGAGCGGCACAGGTCGTACCGGCCTTGGAAATTGTCAACGGACTGATGCAGGTCGATCTGGACTTCGGCCCCGGCGCCTTTGACGGAAACCGCCGCTGGCTTGAGGTTGCGGTGCAGTGCACCGGAGATGCGAATGCCACGATCATGACACCGCGACAGGAGATCAACGCGGCGCCGCACGCGGTCAACGCAGACGTATTGGATGGGTTGGATAGCACCGCGTTCCTACGGTCTGTTCCCAATCCGCTCAGTCTCAGTGGCAGCCAAACCTCGGGACATATCATCAGGGGAGCCAACACTTCCGCGACTTCCGGCGCAAGCGGCGTTCTTGGGCAGGCGACGGCCACCACTGGAAGTACTTTCGGCATTTGGGGATCCAGCAGCAGCAGCGCCGGCATCGGCGTGCTGGGACAGCACCTATCCAATGGCGGAACAACGGCGGGCGTAGTCGGCGAATCGTCCTCCTTTGCGGGAGGTGCCGCCGGTGTCTACGGCAAAGTGAACGGCACAGTTGACGTCAACTACGGTGTGTTCGGCGAAAGTCCAAGCGTGGCCGGTCAGGGAGTATACGGAAAAGCAACCTCTGCAACGGGCACGACCTACGGCGTACATGGAGAATCCAGCAGTCCCAGCGGAGCGGGCGTGTTCGGCTTCGCTCAGTTCGGCGACGGGGTCAGCGCCCGCAGCGACGGCGAGAACAAAAACGGCGTATTCGCGTTCACCACCAACGCCAACGGATGCGGCGTCTACGGCAAGCACACATCGCCCGCGGGCACACGAGCGGGCGTGCAGGGCGAGACGGCGTCTATTTCGCTTCGTGCGAAAGGAGTCTACGGTCTGGCGACCGGCATTTCCGGCGGGACGTACGGCGTCTACGGCGAAAGTGCGAGCAATGCCGGACAGGGCGTGTTCGGCCTGGTCACTTCGACATCGGGCATCACCTTCGGCGTGCAAGGCGAGACGCAATCGACGACCCAGGGCGCGGCGGGCGTCGTCGGTCTGGCGACCGGGGACATTGGAAAAACGTATGGAGTCTTCGGGCAGACCGACAGCGATACCGGATACTCCGTCTATGGAATCCACGCGGGCAGCGGGCGCGGCGTGAACGGAGCGAGCTCGACGGGCATCGGTGTCTATGCCACGACGACATCGGGTAGTTCCGCGCTCTATGCGGAACGCACGGCCAATGGGAACCGGGCGTGGCTCGGTGGACAGAATGAAGGGGCATGGGCGGAAAGCACGGGCGGCGTGGCTCTCGTCGGGAAAACCACAAACGGAGTCGCGGCCCTTTACGGAGAGCGCATCGCCAACGGAAACAAGGGTTGGCTGGGCGGAATCAACGAAGGCGCCTGGGGAGAGGCGACGGTGGGCAACGGCGTGACCGGCATCTCCAGCGACGCCGCGGGATACGGCGGTTATTTTCGCAACGACGGCGGAGGGGCTGCTCTGTTCGCTGACGGACTGGCCAAAGTGAGGACGCTCGAAATCATCGAAGGCGCTGACCTGGCCGAGCCGTTTGAAGTGAGCGCAGCCAAAGCCGCTCCTTGCGGAGCGGAGAATGAATTGGAGGGGATCGACTCCGCGATCGTTGAGGCCGGATTGGTGTTGGTGATCGACCCCTCCGAACCCGGCGCCCTCAAAGTCTCCACCGAACCTTATGACCGCAAAGTCGCGGGAGTCATCAGCGGGGCCAACGGTCTTGCGCCGGGTTTGGTGATGAAGGGCAAAGCTCGCGGACTGACGGGCGGCGGCCATCCGGTGGCTCTCTCCGGACGGGTTTGGTGCTGGTGCGACGCGAGCACAGGCCCGATTTCACCAGGAGACATGCTCACAACCTCCTCGGTCACGGGCCACGCTATGAAGGCGATCGACTTGGGCGCGGCGCAGGGCGCGATCATCGGCAAGGCCATGACCCCGCTTGAGAACGGTCGCGGGCTGGTCCTGATTCTGGTGAACTTGCAATAGGTAAGGCACTTCCACCGCGCCGCGTGACAGTGGTCATTCGGTCTCGGCCATTTCGTGTTCGCAAAACGCCTCGGGTAGATAGTCGATCACGTCCAGGGCGGTCATGGACCAACGTCCGAGTTCTTCCGCGGCGTAATCGCCTGCCAGGCCGTGCAGGAAAACGCCGAGGATGGCCGCTTCGAGCGGCTCCATCTTTTGGCCTATCAGCGCCGCGATGACGCCGGTGAGCACGTCGCCCGTTCCGCCGGTGGCCATGCCCGAGTTGCCGGTTTCGTTGGTATAAAGACGGTCGCCATTGGTAACGATCGTGCCACGGCCCTTAAGAACGACCGTACACCCGAAGGCTTCCACCAAGGCAACGGCGGCCGCGCGGCGCGAGGCAGGAGTGCCGTCGATCGTCCGATCGACGCCGCGAGCCGCAAGGAGTCGCTTCGCTTCGCCGGGATGCGGCGTGAGCACGACCCGCCGTGAGTTGGGAATGTCAAAGCGCGGCACCGTCGAAAGCAGGTTCAGCCCGTCGGCATCGACGACGATCGATCCGGGGAATTGCACGATAAACTGCTGCAACGCAGTCGTGGACAGGGAGTCGCCAAGTCCCAGTCCGATCGCAGCCACGTCCGCATGAAAGTCCGTTGCAGCGCGCAGCAACCCTGCCGCATCGGTTGGCAAGCTGCGCAAAGTCGCACAGGGAGCGAGTACGGCAACAGATGTACGGATCGATTCGGGCACCCACAGTTGAACCAAGCCTGCGCCGCTTCTCATCGCGGCATTGGCCGCCAGCGCGGGCGCGCCGATCATGCAAACGTCGCCACCACAACCGCCGATGATGACAATCCGCCCGACATCGCCCTTGTGGACGTCGTCCCTGCGCTTTGGGGCCGCGGCAATCTCGTGGGTCACAATCAACTCGGTGGCCATTCTTAACTCTTCGAGACCTGGGCACGGCGGTTCATCAGGGACGCGGCATACCCCGCTCCGAACCCGTTGTCGATGTTCACCACGGTCACGCCCGACGCACAACTGTTGAGCATCGTCAGGAGCGCGGCCAAGCCGCCGAAGCTCGCCCCGTAACCCACGCTGGTGGGAACGGCGATCACCGGACAATCCACCAGGCCGCCCACGACGCTGGCCAGGGCGCCTTCCATCCCCGCGATCACGATCACGACCCTCGCGGCCTGTAAATCCGCCGCATGGACGAGCAACCGATGAATCCCCGCCACCCCCACGTCGTAATACTTGGCCGTGGTCTGGTCCATGATCTCGCAGGTGACCCGCGCCTCCTCGGCCACGGGCAGATCGCTCGTTCCCGCGCACACCACGGCGATCGTTCCGGCAGAGGGCAGGCGCTCTCTTTGCCGCATGGTAATCGTCCGAGCCGCATCGTTGTATTCGGCCTTCGCGTACGTTTTGACGACGGCGTCAAATACTTCGCGCCTGGCCCGCGTGGCGATGACGTTGACTCCCGACCGGGCGCAGGCCGCAAAAATCTCACCGACTTGCGAGGTTGTCTTTCCTTCGCAATAGATCACTTCGGGAAAGCCGCAACGAATGGAGCGATGATGATCGACCTTGGCAAAGCCCAGGTCTTCAAAGGGCATGGATCGCAGGCGGGCGACAGCCTCGTCGATCGACTGCCCGCCCGAGCGGACCGACTCCAACAACTCCCGAATCGCCTGCTCGGTCATGTTGGAAAGTGTAATGCGTCCTTCCTGGGGGGACAAGTGGGAGGAGCGGTCTTGCTTTTGTTTGTGAATCATGGCTGTCAAATGGGTTCGTTATGCGAGTACGTTTTTTTCTCAAAGTGTCAATTCGTGGCACCTATGGTTTCCGCTGTTCTTCACAAAGTTTTCCTGACCGAGGACATTTTCGCGCATCCTGTCCCTTCTTTGCATCCTCGCTCGAACCGCGCGCAGTGGGGGCGCGGGGGCGCAAGTTCTACACAAATAACTTGGAGGGCGCTCGGTGGGGATGATCGCGAAGCGATCATCCAGAAACTAGAGGCTGGAAACTAGATACTAGAAAAAAGGAGTTTGCGATCAACCGTGTGGGGGAAGTGAGCCGTCCGGGGCGGTTACGCCGTGACTTGGCCCCTCCTCGCGAATCAATGTACGCACGAAAGCAGATAACTCCGCGCCGCATTCCGAGCAACGATCGGACATCACCCCCCGAAGGAAATAGCCGCACTCCATGCAAACCGGGACACGGTATTGAAGGAGACGCTCACGAAAGAATCGGGCGGCGTTGCGGCGCGTTATGTAGACCGCGCCGCAACGAATTAATACCGCACCGGTCATCACGCAGGCCAAAAGTCCTGCGAAGCCGATCGCGGACTGTGGGAATCGACTACTCAGAAACGGAAAGAGGGTCACGATCAGTAACGCATAAGCTGATATCTGGATAAACGAACGCGCAGATAGCTGTTCCATGTCTTTCAGGGCTTTCCGACGCTGCTCATTCGAAAAAAGTTTGAGCTCCGGAAGGCTGGCTAGTGCTGCCTCGTCAATTCTAAGAATCCAACGAAACATCGTTAGCTCGCCGAGGCGTAGGCATCGAGCTCCAGCGTGGCCACGTCGCCCGCTTGGAGTTGATGATACCCCAGCGCCGCGATCATGGCGGCGTTGTCCGTGCAGTAGGCCATCTTCGCGGCGTGGAAGGCGAGGCGTTGCCCGTTACAGGCCGCTTCCAGGGCGCTTCGTAACGCCTTGTTGGCGGCGACGCCGCCGCCGAGGACCACGGTGCGAACGCCGGTCCGCTTCACCGCGAGCATCGTTTTTCGCACCAGCACGTCGATGACGGCCTGCTGGAAGCTGGCGGCGATGTCAGCGACGCCGCGAGGCGAGAGTTTTTCAAGCCCGCCGCTGACTCGCCCGTGGCCATGGACGTGATAGAGCACCGCCGTCTTGATGCCGGAGAATGAAAAATCGAGCGAGTCGGGCGAGAGCATCGTTCGCGGAAAGTCGATCGCCCTGGAGTCACCGTCGCGGGCGACTTTTTCGATGAGCGGACCGCCGGGGTAGCCCAAGCCCAAAATCGTCGCCACTTTGTCGAACGCTTCGCCCGCGGCGTCGTCGGTGGTGGCTCCGAGCAATTCGATGGAAATGGGGGATTCAATGCGAAAGAGCGAGGTGTGCCCACCCGACACGATCAGCCCCACCGCGGGCCAAGGCGGCGCTTCCAGCCCGATCGCCGGGCTGTAGGCGTGGGCGCGGATGTGATCCACGGCGATCAGCGGTTTGCCCCACGCCCAGCTTAGCGTCTTCGCAGCAGTCACGCCGATAAGTAGCGCCCCGACAAGCCCGGGACGGTTGGTCACCGCGATGGCGTCGAGGTTATCCCTGGCGACGCCCGCGAGGCTCATGGCCTCCTCGATCACCGCGTCGAGCCGTTCGATGTGCGCCCGCGAGGCGATCTCCGGCACCACCCCACCGTACTTGGCGTGCAGATCCACCTGGGAGGCGACGATGTTGCTGCGCACGTCGACGCCGTCGACAACCACGGCCGCCGAAGTCTCGTCGCAGGAAGTTTCGATACCGAGAACCGTGCTCATGGGACGGATTCTAACCTGCTGCGCGAGCGCCGTCGTCTATGAGGTTCTTGTTGAACGACGTGGAGGAATGGCAATGAGGGCGAAGGAGGGAGACGCCTACTTGGAGAGCAGGCGGCTGAAGAGTCCTTTCTTTTCTTCTTTTTTCTCCGGTTCCTTGGCCGCTGGGTCAACGATGATCCGACGGGCCATTTGTCGGATGGCGGCCCGCACGGGGCTGTTGCGGTCGAGGGCGGCGATCGGCCGGCCGAAGTCGATGGACCGGGCGACGAACTGGTAATCGTTGGGGATCGTGGCGAACACCGGCTTCTTGACCGTCTCCACCACGTCCTGCTCGGTGATGCGCCCCGATCGACCGTCGCTGCGATTGACGACGAATTCGATCCGCTCCGCGGGAACACCCATGCGCGTCAGGGTGTCGAAGAGCCTCTTCGCGTTGCGCAGGCTGGGGACCACGAGTTGGCAGACGATCAGGATCAAGTCGGCCTGACCCATGGCCGCGATGGTCTGAACATCAAAGCGACCGGGCAGGTCAACGACGACGTTTTCGTATACGACGGTGAGCAGCTCGAGCACGCGGTGGATGACTTCGGGCGTAATGGCCTCGTTCTGTTCGATCGCATCGGGGCGAGACAGCAGCGCGACCTTGCAAGGCAGCGTGGTAACCGTCGTGGACAATACGGAGCGATCCAGCTCTGCACCAGTCTCCGCAAGATCGTAGATGGAGTACGGCGGCTCGCAGTCGAAATTGAGGGCCACGTCTCCGAACTGAAGGTCCAGGTCCACCAGAGCGCAGTCCCGTTCGACGAGGTTTCCGATCTCCAGCGCCAGATTGCAGGCGATGGAGGTCGTTCCCGCCCCGCCGCTCGAACCGATCACGCAGATGCAGCGACTCTTGGTGGTTGAAAACAACCGTCTGCTGGCCACCCGCGCCACGGCGTTGGCCAGGTCCGCAGGATCAATCGGCTCACAAACGAACTGGTCGCATCCTGCCCGCATGGGGGCCAAGATCGCTTCGGGAGCGGTTTCGTGGCTGACAGCGATCAGGGCCAATTCGGGGTATTTCGTGGAAATGTGGTCGATTACTTCCACCACGGCCGCTGGATTGGGATCCAGGTGAAAGAAGATCAGATTGACCGTGGACTCATGAAGGGCTTTTGCCAACTCCTCCGGGTTCCCCACCTCCGCGATAATGCGAACGAAATTCAGGCCGGAGACCTGGGTCCCCAAAATCTTGGAGGACTCCGGCTCCGTGTTGTAGATGCAAACGTGCAGCAGGTTGCTCATACCGACCCCTGAATCCCGTTTTTGCCGTGCGGCGCGCTTATTCCCTTCTTATCTATCGGTCTGGGAAGGTCGGAAGTTCTCGACATGGCCTTACTGGCCGCCCGCAAGCGACCCTTGGAAGTTTCCGATAATAACTAGTCATTTCCGGCATAAGTCGATTGATTTTTGCTCCCGATTTTTTTTCGTCTTAACTCAAGATGCCCGCTAAAAGAACGGGGAGCGTCAGCGGCCGTTTCGCCGCCGGCTCCCCGATGGTTGTGTGCTTCGGGAAATGGTCCGACGCACTTTGGTTAGCCCAAAGAAGCCTCGGTTGAAGTCGGCGCCGCCGTCCGTTTGCCCATTCGCTCAATGGCGTTGAGAACCTCTTCATCATATTCGCCGGGGGCCCCCTTTCGCAGCTCGAGGAGGGCTCGGGCAGGCGAGTTTTTTGGATCGCCGGATTCCCCAAAGGTTAACGCGTCATAAGCGCGCGTGGCGTGGATGATTCGCGCGCCTACCGGAACTTCGCCCGCTCCCCCATCGTCGTCCATTGCCAAGCCGGCCCTTGCGGGATCATCCTGGTTGGCGAGCAATGCGACCGCGCCGTGGAGCACGCCGCCCAGCGAGTGAACGAGGTCCATCCCCAGGAAGGTGTGCTTGTCCGATCGAGTCGGATCCGCTTCGAGGGTATCGACGGCCTTGGTAATCAATTTGGTGGTGATCTCCACGTTGCCCAGGTCCTGGAGCAACGCTCCGACCCGAATGTCGTCTACCTGTTTGCGGGAGAGCCTCATCTCCTCGGCCACCAACTGGCACATTTCCGCGATGCGCACGGATCGGGCCTTAATCTTCGGATGGCCGCTTTGAAGATACTTCGACAACACCTCCACCACACCCACGTACGCTTCGTGCAATTCGTCAACCTTCGTCGCACGTTCGTCGCACAGGGTGCCCACGAGCAGCGCCGTCAAACCCAGCACGCCCGCCCACACCGTCAGCGCCAGACCTACCATGATGGGGCTGTTGTACGCCGCGAAACCCGAGGAATCGAGCGTGGCCGCGATGGTTACGGAAAGCGCGCAAAACAAAGCCAATACGCCGGCGCTGGTGCGACCGAGGTAATAGCCGCTCAGCACGATGGGCAGAAAGAACAGGTTGAGGACGACCATCTTGTATCCGCCCATCTGATAGAGCAGATAGGTCATGCCCAGCGTGACAACGACGAGCATGATCTCGAATACTCTTCGGTCGTCCTTCAGTTTCTTATCCATACTCTCGACTCCTCACGCGGCCATTCCGTTCTATTCGTCGTCCGCGCCCACCGACGCTGCGAGACATTCTTTTTCCGCGCCGAATTCCACTTCCTGCGCCGCCACCGTCGGGGCCTGCTCCGGCGGCTGGGCGGAGAGGTCATTGGCGTACCGCCTGGCGATATCACAGAACTTCGCCTCGAGCCCCAACCAGACGGCGACCAAATCGGGATCGAACTGCGTACCTGCCGCTTCCCGGATTATGGAGACGCATTCACTGTGTTTACGCGGGCCCTTGTAGACCCGGCGCGACGAAAGCGCGTCGTAGACATCAACGATGGCCACGATTCGCGCGGCCAGCGGGATGGAATGGCTCTTCAACCCGCGAGGATAGCCCGTACCGTCCCATCGCTCATGATGTGCGTAGGCAATTTGCCTCGCCATTTGAAGGAAGTTGGAGCTACCCAGCCTCTGCTCGATTTCGGTGAGGCAATCGCCGCCCATCGCCGCGTGTTCCTGTATTCGTGTTCGCTCGACCGGAGTGAGCGGTCCGGGCTTGAGCAGTATGCGATCCTCGATGCCTACCTTGCCGATGTCGTGGAGCGCCGAACTGATGCCGATCAGGCGAACGAACGCCGGCGACACTTCCTGAGCAAACTGCGGGTGGCCGCGAAGAGCGGACGCCAGCATCGTTGAGTAGACGGATATCCGCTCCAGGTGGTCGCCCGTTTCGGGGTCGCGGGAATCCGCGAGCTTGGCCAATCCGAAGATGACGGCGTCGCGAGTCCGAAGCAGCTTCTGCCTCTGTTGCATTCCATCCGCCGCAGCCTTGGCCCGTTCGCGTTCCGTCTCATCGTGGAATCGGGCCAAGACCATGTACGTTGCAATTCCCAGGAGCACGGTGGTCCAGAGCCAGGTGAATCCCACGACGCCCAGGAGCGAGGCCTGGATGTCCGCCGTCGCCGCTTCGACCGCTGAATGGGAACGATAGACTACGATGCGATGCTCGCTCCCGACGGGACTAAAAGCGGCGAGGTCGCGTCTAGAATTGGCGGAGATGTAACCGAAGGGCCCGTTTTTGTTCGATTCCGGCTCTCCCGCCGGAGTCCAGACGAGTTGCGTTCCGACTGTGTATCCACCCTGCGGCGACGGCTCGTTCGCCGACGGCTTTACGGAAATGCGCCAGTAATTATCGACCAACAGGGCGCCGCCCAGTGGCGGCGATGCCGCGTTCATAAGGCGTTCGAGGTGTCCCGACTCTTCGCGGTCAGCGGACTGAATCGCATCCGAAGCATTGCTGAGCGAGGGCGCAATGCGTTGGGCTACTTCGTGCAGCTCGGTCCACTCCTGTTTGGTTGCGTCTTCGCGCGAGGCGGACTGGACGAAACGATGCTGCATCCAAAGCCCGACGGCCAGACACGCGCTCTGCGCGCCAATGACCAATGAAATGTGCTTTACTCGTCTGCTCACCGCTGTCAGGTCCCCTGGACCGCCCGAAGACGCCTGGATCGCCAGCGGTCCGCTGGCGCACGTGCGAATATCGGACGGACGAACTCTCGTCCCTGAACCAAGGTTCGGACGGTTTACTTTGCGACTTGACTTGGACAGACCCGGCGCGAGAGTTAGCAGGAATGTCCGCTAAGATGCCTCAAAACGTCAGGCTCATGGACCGAAAACCTACCGATTTGCCCGCCACTGCGACAACCGCCGAATGATCTCGGAAGCCCGCCTCCCGATCGCCTCGAAATCCCCGCGAGCAAGATCGGACGGATCAAAGAGCGGCCTCACGAACCCAACTCCGGCGCAACCCGCGTTCAAATAGTCCACAAAATCATGCGTCGTGAAGCCGGCGGTTGGAAAGAGGCGTAAATGAGGCAAGGGCGCCAGCACCGCATCAATAAACGCCACGCCGCCCGGAGGCGCGGGAAACACCTTCACAAAGTCCGCACCCCAGCGGTGTGCCATCTCCATTTCCGTGGGAGTAAAGGCGCCCGGAATGCACGCCGCGTCAAGCGAAGCGGCCTCCGCCACAATAATGGGATCGCAAATCGGCGAGACCAGGAACCTTGCACCTGCGTCCACGGATTGGCGGGCCTGCTCGACCGTAAGGACAGTCCCGGCTCCCACGAGAAGGTCTCGCCGCTTGGAGAACTCGGAAATGAGCTGCAAGGCGCCGGGCGTGGTCAGAGTGAATTCGAGAATCCGAAATCCGCCCTCGGCTGCGGCTTGCATGGCGCTACCGGCCACGCCTTGGTCCTTGGTCCGGATAATAGCGCTAACCTGTTCCCGGCCAATCGTCGCTGCGGTTTCGTTACGTCTCGTCGAACCCAAAGACCTCTACCTCCTCGTGGGACTATGCGATTTCTCACCCAACCTTCGTTTGTCGTCCGACCATTGTGAACCATTACGCGACCGAAAGGAAGCCATGGCCGCAAGACACCGCGGCCTCTATCTGCTACACTATTCCATCGAGGTTTCGGCGTCTCTGGCGAGTCGCCTTGGACATGCCGCACCCGTTGGTAATGAACGGACCGCCATGCACAAGCAAAGCTTGATCGTATTGACTGGAATGGTCGTCGCGTTCTCGCTTCTCGACTACGTGGGCTGCAAAAAGTCTCCGCCGCCTCTGACGACCGGTGGGGGAGACGCGACCTCGCGGGCCCAACCGCCGGTCATCGACGAGAAGACGCAATCGATCATTGCGGAGTTGGCAAAGCGCTGGGAGGAATGGCCGGCGTTTTCCGCGGATGTCGCCACGGTGCTGCCCACGGCCGCCGGCAAACCTGGAGTCACCAAAGGCAAGGGAACTTATGTATGGACCAAACGCGGCGACAAACGCTTGATCCGTTTCTTCTTGTCCAACTGGCTGAAGTTTGATCTGGGCGACACAAAGACCGCCATTACCTCCGAGGTTTTGATCTTCTTGTACGACGGCGAGTTTCTGTATTCGCAGCTTCAGCAACCGATCGAATTCAAAGAAACCACCAAGTCCCGTTACCAGCCGGAACGGATCCTCCAAATCGGCGGACAGGACCTGTTCAAAACCCTCGCGGAAACGAACGAACTCAAGCTCGTTGGAGAGGAAATGTTGGACGTCAGGGCCGCCTATGTCATCGAAGCGAGACCGGTCACCGGGAACGGAAGCTCCGTACATTATTTTGACAAGCAGACCGGCGCGCGGCTGAAGATGATTGAACGGGATGAATCCGGAAAGGCCGTGCTGACCTTGTCCCTGTCGAATCTCAACACGAATCCGGAGTTGAGCGAAGACCGTTTTATCTATACCCTGCCGGAAGGGTTCAAGCTCATTGATCGAACCCAGGATTCTCCATAGACCGATTCCGGCCGATAGTCGAGGGGTAGCGCGGGGTTTTGGTAGCCCGACTAACGGATCAGACCTGGTTCGACCCAGGCAAACCGGTCTTGCAAATCGCCATTGTCACCGTAGTCCACCAGTAATTCGATTCTTCCGGCATGGGTCACATCGATCCGCACGGGGCCGAACAACGTACCGCGCCTGACCTGCGTCTTTTCAAAGCGCCGCTGCCCATCGACCAGGATAATAACCGTCACGTCGGCCGACGGTCCGCTGTCGTCGTCTATGGCGAACGAAGTAACGAACTCGCGATAGGCGTCATTCAATTCGAAAACCAGCTTGGAGCGACTGTGTACGCCGATGCCTCGCTCGTAGCGCTTTCCTGAAACGGTGATCGGCCCGCCCAGGACGTTACGGTCGGCAAGGAACTCCCAGCCCAATCCAAGCATCGGCGTCTGTTCATAACTGATCGGCCGATGCTCGGACAGCCACTCCCATCGTCCGCCGATCATATCCACGGTCACGAGCCGGTCCGCGCCGAATCGCACCGTCGCCCCCATTCCCAACACCGCCTCACAACTCGATTCCGCGCATTCGATGCCGATCGCCGTCAGCCTGGCCCCGTCACGCAAAGTGAGGATCGCGTACGGACGCGGCGTCGCCGGCGAAGGCGGATGTTCCAGTCGGGCCGCGACCACAAGACGGTAAGGCGCTTTCGTTGGACCCCCTGCCGTATCGACGACGATTCCATCCGCATCGATGGCGCTGATGAACCCGCGAAGCACGTCGCCGTTGGTCAGCAGCACGCGATCTTCTTCCATACGCTCCGCGCGATCCAGCCACTGGAAAGATTGTTGGTGAGCTCCCGAAGCGCTTCGTGGCGACGTGATCCGCACCAACGCTTCGATGGGAACGGGAAGGTCGCCCAAATCAGAGGTGCCGATCACCACGGATTCCTGACGGGACCCGAGCACGCGGCCCGACAACACATCCCCTCTCGCGAGGGTTATCATCCATGACTCGGAGTCGCCCATCCCCGCCGTTGCTACCCCAGCGAATGGGGACGCTGTGTCTCGCTTCGCTATTCGAATAATGTCCGCGGCAGGAATCGTTCGCTTGTCCGAGTTCCCTTGCACGACCGCTCCGCCACGCAGCGAAAAAGAAATCAAGCGTCCCGCAACGGGTTCCCCAATTACGGTCTGAACTTCCACGGCAATCTCTCGTTCGATTCCGCGAGCCGCGCTTGCAACGGTCAGCGCCGCGAGGACTGCCGATAGGATCGTAAGCCGCTGACGTTTTGGCCGAACGTGCATGGTCATTTCTGAAAAATGGGCAACAATCGATTGGGCATTTGCAGGATGATGAGGGCCATCGCCGTTCCATACTCATCGCCCGCCTGTCCCCGCCAAAGCCCCTCCGGTTCCTGCTTTTCCAGTAACTCCGCCCGCACCGCCGGCCACCATTGCTGCCAATAACGATCTCCCGCGAGGAACATGGCCTGGGCCGCATAATAATGACCGTAGAAATAATGTCCCACGGTCTGCTCCTGAGGCGGTGTGAATCGCAGAAGGTATTCCAGACCTCTGGGGATTTCGTCGGCCCCGTACGCTCCGGCGTACTGCAGCGCGGCCACGCCTGCGGCTGATCGGGCAAACGCCGAACCGCCGGAGTGCAGCATGTAACGAAATCCGCCGTCGGGATTCTGACTGGCCTTTACATATTCCGTCGCGCTGTCGATCACCGCCTTATCCACGTACAGTCCGGCGTTGCGCGCGGCGCGAAGCGCCATAATCTGACAAATGGTTACCGACAGGTCGGCGTCGTTGCGGACCGGCTGATAACGCCACCCCCCTTCGTTGTTCTGTGTGTTCATGATCAGTCGCACAGCCCGCCGCAGGGCCTCTCGTACTTCCGGTCGATGGGTCATGCCATAGACCTCGGCCAGGAACAGCGTGGCAAATCCATGCCCGTACATCGGGCCGTGAGAAGTCTCTGCCGCAAGAAGCCCGCTTTCCGAACCTTGCGTCAAGAGAAACGTGAGACACCGATCCACCGACTCTCCATACCGGCCGCGACCCGGCATGTTTCCGTCCGACATGAACGCCATACCCGCCAGACCCGTGATTCCTACGTGCGGGCCATAGTGCGAAAGGTTGCCGTAGGAGCCGTCGGGCGCCTGGTGTTGGGCGAGCCAGGTCAGCCCTTTTTCAATGGAGACTCGCAATTCGGGAGTGAATTCCGAATCGACGGCCGTCGCAGGCTTCGGAGCATTCTCAGCCGGCGCATGAGTTATGAACGACAAGCTCACAGCCAGGCCCACCGCTCCCACCATGCATCCACGGAATGTTCTTTGTGGCTTCACTAACTATCCACCAATGGCTTCGTCGTGTTATTCATCCGGTTCCTGCAATACGCGATAATACCGCTCGATCCATGCGCGGTAGCGTTCCAAAAAGCCCTCGCCGAAGCCCTGGATGACTTCTTCCCGTTCGCGGCGGGGAAGATGTCCCCAGGTGCGGCGCGTGTCATACATCGCGCCGCGTTCCGCCTCACTTCGTCCGTCGGACGCAGGGGGCTGGGTGGAGCTCGAAGCTGAACTGGCCGACGATCCCTCCTGCCCCTTGCCGGGAGGACGTTGTTCACGTTTGCCGGCGGTGGGCATGCGCCGTTTGTCCGGGTCCGTAGGAGCGGCCGATTGCTTTTTCGTTCGCTGTTTCGAGGCGGCCGCCTTGATCGCTTCATCCAATTTCCCCTGGATGCGACCTTGCAGCGCCTGCGTCTCTTTTCCGGGATTGAATTCAATCTCCATTTTTCTCGAAGCGTCCGTCATCAGACGAACGATCGTCCCCATGAGGTCTTCCTGGCCCTCGGCGACGGCTTTTCGAACCAGGCGCTCACCGAGTTCGTCCGGTTTTTTCGCCGGTTCGACGGGAGGCGTCCTATCCTGCCCCAACAGCGCCGGCTCGCCGATCGCCAGGATAGCCATCGCGAGGAAGGCGAAAGCGAATCGGCGCGACGTGCTCAACGTGTGTTCTGTACAGGCCATCGCGTCATTTCTCCGGCGATTGCTGGGCACGGCCGCTGACCAATTCCGTCAGTCGTCGCACTTCCGCCTGGTCCTCTCCGATGACCGACAGTTGCCTCAATTGCGTCTCCGACGCGGCGTCGGCGTCAAAATCAACTCCGAGAACCCGCGTCCGTTCATTGATATCGACCTGCATGGCCTTCAAAACCAGAAGCTCCGCCACGGTTGGCACCGCCGCCGCAGCTGCAGGCTCGCCGTCTCCCCCGTCGCCATCTCGCTCGGCCTCGGCGAATTCGGCGGAGACCGGCATGGCCTGGGTCTCCACCACGGCTGCAATCAGCTTCTCAAGCTCACGCACGATGCGTTCCGTCATCGCTGTAAGCGATTCATCGACTTCCCGGGCCCCCAGGCGATGACGGCTTTCGTCCATCCATCGCGTCACGCGCTTCAGCGCCCAATCGTAAACCACCACTTTCTCAAGCTCCGGCAATACAGCGGTGACCATCTCGCGAACTTCGCCTTGATCACGGGAAAGCTTGGATGCCTCCCTGGCCTCCGCTCGTCCCACGCGACCGAGTTCGGCTATGGCGCTTTGCAGGCGGGTGATACCGCCGTTGACCGTTCTCTGCGCAGCCAGCATGGCTTCCAGGTCATCCTGGATGTGCGCCAAAGTCCGGCGCATCGCTTCCTCCGCACTTTGCTGAACGAGCGTTTCCAGGTCCGCAAGAGCTTGCTGGAGCAAGGCCAGGGAGTCGTCCTGGGCTTTCGCCGCCGACTCGGCTTGCCGAGCGCGTATCTCGTCTTCCGCCTTGGTCATCGGCTCGGCCGATTTTCCCACGAGCCGCCCGGCACTGACCGATTTCTCGAGCTCCATCAGCTCCTCTCCGAGGGCCTTGGCGTTTCGCGCAAGAGTCCGCTGCTCATCTCCCATCGCGGCAAACGCGGCGTCACCTCCGTCAATCTTCCCCGATTCCAGGGTTGCGTTCTTCAACGCCTTTTGCTCTTCGATCAACGCGGCGACCTCTTCCTCGGCGCGGTCGAGTTGCTTGCGAAGCTGGGCGAGCTCCCGATCTTCGCGCTCGCGCAGGGCGGCGAGCATTTTACGCATGGCCTCGGCAGCCGCTTTCTGGTCGATCGCCGCGGCGGCCGTGCGGTTGGATTGAATCGCGTCTACCGCGGCTCGCAGCCGCTTGGTCATGTCCTGAGATCGCGCCGCCCGCAGGGCGCTTTCGATCGCGTCCGCGCCGGAGGCGTCCTTATCCCGCGTTCCCCCGGCAAGCTGCTCCATACGCGCTAAGTGCTGCTCAACGTCCGCGGTGAGCCGCTCCTGTTGCCGCTCGGCACGTTTGAGCGCCGCGGTTTCCGCCGGCGTCAGTGATTCGACCGGTTTTCCGAGCATGGATTTGCCCGCGTCCGCTGTCTCCGTGCGAATCGCGTTCTGGCGATCAAACAGGTCGCGGGTCCGAGAAACAAGGCTCTGAAACGTTCCCCACTGCGACATGGATCGCAATTGGGCGTTGATCTGATCGTAGGCGTCTTCTTCCGCCCGCACGGCGTGCTGCAGCTCCACGCGCTGCAAAGAGGCCTCGGACTGCTCAAGGGTGCGTCCCAATCGCGAAACCGCCTCACCCATGGGTCCGGCGGCGATTCGACGAAGCGTTTCTCCCGACGTCCCCAGACGCGACGCAGACTCCGCGTCGCCGACGTGGTTGCGTTCCATCCGTCCCTTCAGTTCGTTCAGGCGCGCCCCAAGCTCTCGAAGCCGGTGCGCCAGCCTCGCCTGCTCACCGGCCAGACCTGTTGTGGTTTCTCGTTCGTCGGCGCCCAGGCTCGCTCCGTCGCCCTCCGCGCGGACCAGAGGCAGGGTACGATCGCGCAGGGCACCTTCCTCGATCGCGATTTGACGCAGCCGTCCCTCCACGGAAGCCAAATCTTCTCGCAAGCGAAGTTCGAACTCACCTTCACCGACGATTTTGATTCGCAGCGGCGACGAGCGACCAAGCTGTCCGCGCCGCTCCGCGCTGACATGGTTGTCCTCCGCAACGACTTCGTAGGTGAGCAGGTCCCCGGCCGCCAAGCCGATCGGCTCGACCGACCAGAGGTAAGAAACCACCGCCTCCACTCCTTCATCTTCGCGAACGATCTGCATGAGGTCCGACAGTGCCACTCGGTCGGTCTTGCCATCGCTCGTTTTCTCGCTGTGCAATTCCAGGCTCACCAATCCAAAATCGTCTTCGGCGCGTGCAATCAGGCGAACCGAACCCGTGGGGGTCAATTCCGTTACCGACGTCGGTTCCACGATCGTGACGGTGGGCGGGGTGTCCGGAAGGGCGCGGATCGCATAAGAAGCCGCTTGGGTGTTGGAAAAACCGTCTTCGTCGCGCAGCTCGGCGCGGAAGGACACATCCTGCGTCAGCTCCCATCGGCTCTCTAATTCCCGAGCATCGTCCTCATTTCTTTCGAGCGGAATCCATTCCCCGTTGTCGGTGCGCAAACCCACCAGCTCTCCGGTGGGATCGGGAGGGATCGGCTTCGTGGTGCGTAACGTGACCGTGACGTTACCCCCGGTCGCGGCGAGCACGGGCCCGTCGGTCAGATCGGCGACGCGAAGGGTGCGGCTTTTCGCGTACGGCGGAGGCTCGATCGTGGCGATGGCCTCCACGACTTCCGGCCGCCGAACGACCCGAATCCTCGATGGCGAGCGGGCCGTGCTGTCGTCGCCGGCGGAGAACCAATAGTCGAGGTCCTCGGCAATTGCGTCCACTTTGGTCGAAAAGGTCCCATCGACATCACGCTGCAAAGCCAGGACCTGCACGCGACCGTCGGGCTCACGAAGGTGCACCACGCTGCGCAAGGAGTCGTGCATCCCGCGTTCAATCTGCATCCGCACCGTGACCGATTCGCCAAGGGCGACGGTCTGTGACCCGGTAAGCGGCACAATGGCCACATCTCGCGGCCACTCCACCGCGCCCCAGGGGTCGAGGTAGCGATCGACTCCCGTTCGCGCCCACCGCGGGGCCAGGAGCACGACGATAGCCAGTGCCGCAAGACCGGCGATAAAAACGCCGCCGCGGATGGCCAGCGGCCGCATGGAAAGGCTCGCTCCACGGGGCAGTTTGCGGATGATGTGTTCCGTGTCTGCGATTACTTGCCGCATCATCGTCGCAGACCCCGCGTCGTTGCTCTGCAGAAAGTTCACCGCGCTGGACAGTTGATCTTGAAGGCCCCCAAAACGACGCTCCAGCTCGGCGGAGAGTTCTTCGACTCCCAGTTTCACGCGTAGCGGCAGCACCACCCAATGGAACGTGGCCCCGATGAAACCGCCCAGGAAAAGAACTCCACCCAAGAGGCGCAGTACGGGCGGCAACCAGAACAACCAGTCCAGGATGACGATCGTCAGAAACGCCATGATACCGCCTGCCAGAACGGCAAACAGACCGTAGCCGATGAGTCGCCGTCTGACCATCCGCCGTAGTGCGGATAGATAGGTTACGATGACGTTGGTTTGCTCCATGGACGAATCAGCGACAGTGGGTCCTCAGGATGCGCATGGCAAGACTGCTATCGACACGGCGGGGACAGGATATCTCGTCGAAACCCGCTCGCTCCCGTGCCTTAGAGCAGTCCGAAGGCTTTGCGCAAACCCCACTCCGTGGATATCATAAGCACGAAAAGCATCAAGGCTAGTTTTGAGTCCCATAAGCTCTCGACCACATCATCGGGAATTTGCACACTGCGGTCGCGTATGGCGGCAAAACCCGTCTCCAATTGATCCGGCTCCAGCATCTGCCCTTCGGTGGCGGCAGCAATACGCTCCAGCGATGCATGGTCAGCCTCGGCGCGTCGGGCCTCCAAATCGGGACGTTCCACCCGTACCAGCACCGACACGGCACGCTCTCCGGGCTGCGGCGAAATCTCGGCCGCTTCCACGGAATATCCCCCCGGATGGGGAGGCACGTACGCACCCTCGAAAACATTCGATTGGGATGAGATTCGATGTACGTCGAACTGCGCCGCCGACGTCCGCGCCACGGTAGGCGCGGCAACTTGCTGGTGTTGCTCGGCCGTACCGGACTCGTGCAGAGTCATGGGAAAGCTTTCCCCTTGCTTGGAAAGCAGCTGCGCATCGAAGAATTCTACCTGGACGCGCATCGGCTCACCGTAGGCATACGTGCGGCGGTCGGTCCGAAGGACATAGCGGCGATCCTGCGAGACGCGTGCTTGGCGCATGAGTTCCCGCGCGACCCGCACCCAGTAACTGTCGTGCAGCAGCTCGCCGTTGTGTCTCCGCCAGCGCCAAGTGTCGTCGGTCGCCTGAAAGAAAAGCTTGCCCGCGCCGTACCGGCCGGTGACCACGATGGGCATCGGTCCTAACGCGGTGCGCAGCGTGGGGTGCTCCGCCAGCACCGACGCGCCAGGCTTGGGGCCGAGCGTCTTGGCGACCCAGTACAATTCGGGCAGGGAATCGACCAGCGTCGCATTGGCTGTCCGCTCGATCGCAAAGCGAAAAACACGACTTCGTTCACCCTCGGCGGTAAGCCGCGGGCGATACCCCGCCGTGAGCGGCACGTCGTAGCGACCGAGGAAGCCGGGATCAATGGAGACCGGGATCAGCTTTTCCAACGGAGTCCCGAAATACCGGTGCGGCGTCGCACGCTCCCCCGCGATCAGACCGAACCCGCCGCCCTCATTGCCCACGTAATCCAGCAGCATGTTCATTTGAGCCGTGGTCAACCAGCTTCCGCGGGGGTCCACGTCGCCGAAGAGCACGACGTCGTAACGGCTCAGCTCTTCCGGAGTGTCGGGAAAGCGACGTATAGGCTCCGTTCCCTCCTGAATGAACTCTTCGTCGGCCTCGATGAGCAACCCGCTGATCTGCATCGTCTGTTCGCGAATCAGGGCATTCTTAAGATAGCGGTACTCGTAGCGCGGGTAGCTTTCGACGTAGAGGATGCGAAGCCCGCCTTCCAGAACCATGACGTCCACTCGTTCGGCGTTATTCTGCGTGTTCGACTCACCCGCCAGGGCCGTAGTCTCTACGCGGTATCGCGTTGAGCCTCCGCGCGTCGGCTTGGTGTGCAGTTCGACCGTGGCGGCGCCGACGGCGGGATCGAGTGAACCAACTTCGGTCGCTACGGTCGCTCCCGTTCGCTCGTCCACCAGGGCGACGCGAACCGGCGTCGGCGCGACAAGCCCCCTGGCGGAAAGTTGCGCCTCGACGGCAAGAACGTCATTCGCGAACACGCTTTCCTGGGCGCGAACGGCGCTGATTTCGACGTCGCGAACCGGATCAGCCGAGCCGACACGTATGGGAAAAATAGGAATCTGCCGCCCCGCCGCCAGGTCCAAAGCGTCTTTGAGGCTCGTCGCCTGGGTCGCCTGGCCGTCGCTCGCCAAGACGATCGCCGCCAGCCTTCGACCCTGCGCTTTGTCCATCACTTCGCGAATCGCCCGAGCGAGGTCCGTGCTCATGCCATCCGCCTGCACCGCTCGAACTGAGTCCGTAAGCGAAGGGAGTGACGCGGCTGACTCGGCGAAAATCCGCGGCTCGGCCGATCCGGAGAACGTGTACAGCTGGACCGCATTGTGTTCGAGCAATCGCCGCAACGGGGCGGCGTCGTCGCGAGTCATCATGGATTGCAGAAGGTCGAGGCGCGAATGGTCCTGCACCGCCCCCGGACCCTCTAACCCCGCGCCGCGGGCTACGGTCGCGGACATCGCCTCGTCCGAGTAGCGATCCCGCGCCGCCATGCTTAACGACGTATCCACGAGGACCGCGACGTGGGAGCTTTCAATGCGGTTCCGCTGCAGCACCAGCAACGGACGACAAAGCATGGCGACCACCAGTGCAAGGATGCAGCATCGCACCACGCCCAGCGCTATCCGGCGACCGCCCGCGGCCCGCTCTTTTCGATAGGTGATGACGACCCACGCAAGGGCAAGCGCACCAAGACAAAGCAGGACCCAACCCTCGATGTCCGTCTCCCACTTCAAGAGGAGCGGGGCATCTCGTCCCAGACGGATGTTCTCCAGGTCAAGAAGCCACTCGATCAATCGCGTCACAACAGCACCCTAAGCCGCATCGGCCCGGGCCGGCGCTTCCCCGGGAGAGCCGAACCGCATGGCCAGCCAGATTTCACCCAACAACAACGCCATCACCGCATACAGCGCGATCGAGGCAAGTTCGGTCGACCGCGCCGCCGCCGGCTGCTCGGCCGTCGCCGAAAGATCCTTGATCAGATGAACCGGGCGATCCAACGCAGCGATCAACTTGCGATCTTCGATGCACTTCAGATCGGATTCCGCCGGATCGATGTTGGTGGAGACGACTCGTGAGCCGGCTCCAATGGTCAACGTGAGCAACTGGGCCCGTTCGATGGGACCGTACGACAGAGCCAGCCTTTCATCCTCTGCGACGAGAGACGGCGAGAGGGCCGTCCCATCTTCGGTAGTGACACGCATCGGCATGGAGCTTTCCGCGGGCGTGAGCGGCTCGATGACGGTATGCCCGACGAGTACATTTCGGTGCGTGCCGTGGGGTCGAACCAGGTGCGAGACGGCATTGAGCATCACAGCCACGTAGTCCCCTTTAGCGGGCAGGTTGGTCCATTCCATGTTGGCCGTCGTAGTCCAGGTCAGCACTCGTCCCTTGCCGAATGCCGATGCAAGAAGGGCTGGCGCGTCGTTGCCATATCGCAGGACCGTTTCCGCGCGATGTTCCTCCGCTTCGATGGGAATGTAGCGCACCACGCGGGCAAGAAAAAGCCCGCTGGTGGGGTGCGCGGCGAACTCGGCGACGATGGGATGGACCTGACGATCCAACTTGAGTTCCGTCGCCCCGGCCGTCGTTGAAACCAGATCGATGGGTCTGCCGATCTTTCCGGGCATCAATCCGGCGCCCTCCGCGAACCCATACCGGTTGTAATGGTCCACGCTGACTTGATCGCCCATGAAAATTAGTAAGCCGCCGCCCGCGGAAGTGAATCTCTCAAGCTGCTCCCATTCCTTCGGCGAGAGGCGTCCGACGTTGCAAAGCGCGACCACGTCATACGCGGAGAGCGATTCACCTTCCATTTCCGATTCGGTGATGATTTTCGGGAAAACAAGGTTGGCTGTCGCCGAGCCGTCCTCAACCGGCGCCCCCTGCCGACGAAGAGCGGATACCTGGTTCGGCGACAGGGCGGTGGCGAGGAAACCCGCCTGACCGTCCAGGAGTTTGACGCCCGGACGTCCGTCCACCAGCAATACCGGCGACCGTTCACGGACCTCTAACGAAAGGTATCGCGCATCGTCATCCTCCAGTGTGTTTTGTGACGGACTCGTGATCCTGGCTTCCAGAGCATGCGTGCCGGCGTTCGCAAAGGCGGTCGAGATGCTGGAAATGAACGACGAACCGGCTTCCAGCCGCGGAATCTGCTCTCGGCGGATGATCTGTCCGTCGCGGCGAACCTGAAGGGCCACATCGCGCACCGTCGACTCGCTGAAATTAGTGACCTCAACGGCAATGCGAAGGGGCACATTGACGCCGATCAGATGCGACTCCGGCCTTAAACCGGTGACGGCGATGTTTTCGCCGGATCCGGCGTCAACCCGGATCAGGTTCAGATCCACGGACGAGTCCAATAAGGCATCGGCGAGTTGTCGAACGGCTCTGACCGCCTCCGTCGGATTCTGCGGGGACTCTGATTCCCACACATCCGTGGGAAAATCAGAAATCAGATAAGCGGCTCGGTTACCTGCCGCGATCTTGGAGCCTTTCAGAATATCAAGGGCCGTAGCCGCAGCGCCGGCGGTATCCGTCGCCCGCTGCGTCGGCCCGATCCCCGCCAGCGCCTCTCGCACGAAGCGCCGGTCGTAGGCCGCGTGCGCGATGACCGCCTCCGCGGGCGATGCTAGAGTCACCAGGCTGACGGCGTCTGCCTGCGGGAAGGAATCGACAAGCCTCACAGCATACTGATAGGCAGCGGAAAAACGCGTCCGGCCATCGGCGATGCGGGCGTTCATGGAAAGCGAATTGTCCAGCAGCATGACCCGATGCACGCGCGAGGAGCTTCCCGGAAGGATGGCCGAGGCGGGGACATAGGGCCGGGCTATGGCCAATCCCAGGAGCACAATGACGGCGATTCGGGTTAGCATCAATAGGAAGTGTTCAAGCCGCACCCGCCGCGCACTCCTACGGTGAGCCGCCATGAGGAACGACATCGCCGCCCAGGGCACCCGCCGATACCGCCGCCGGTTGATGAGATGGATGAGGATGGGAATCGCGCCGGTCAGCAGCGCAATGCCCGCAATCGCGGGGTGAACGAACGGAAGGTTGGCGAGCAATGCCGTGGGCATAACCCTTCTAACCTCCCCCGAGCACCCGTGACGAACGCTGCCGCAAACGCGCCGCCCGAGTCGCCAGATAGGCGCTCAGGGCGGCGTCCAGGGCGAGAGCGGTGCTGAACACCGTGTAGTCAATGAGCATCTGCCCGCAGCCGGTTCGCAACTCCGATTGAAACCGCTCCACCTCCTCCACATACCGGGCCCTTAGCGAGCGCGGATCGGTCAGCAAGCGACCCGTCGATTCCAGGCCGTCGAACAGGGTCGGACCGGAAACTTGCAGGGTCAGTTCGGCCGGGTCCCACACGTTCCAGACGATTACCTCGTGGCGGCGGTAGCGCAGGTGCTTCAACCCCTTGAGGATCGCCTCCGGCGCGTCAAACAGATCGCTGATCAGGATGATGAGCAGCCGGTGCGATAGGCGCTCCGCCAGTTCCGTGAGCACGCGCCCGATCGAAGTCTTGGCAGGCCCGGTTTTTCCGGCCAGTTCGTGGACCAGCGCCTTCCAGTGATGGGCGTTGTTCGAGGGGCGGACAAAGTGCGTCAGGTGCTCGTCAAAGAGCGTCAAGCCCACGGAGTCCTGCTGTTGGAGCGTCAGATAGGCTACGGCCGCCGCAATGGCAGTGGCGTATTCGTGCTTCGTCATCGCCGCGCCGTTGGAGCGATAGTTCATCGACTCACTGCAATCGACGACCAGCATGAGATTGAGGTTGGTCTCCTGCTCGTACTCCTTGATGTAGTATTTGTCGGTCTTGCCGAAGACTTTCCAGTCGATGTGCCGCAGGTCGTCGCCCTGGGTGTAGGCTCGGTGGTCGGCAAATTCCACGGAAAGCCCGCGCTGCGGGCTGTGGTGGATGCCGCTGAAGAATCCCTCGACGATCAGCCGAGCGCGCAGCTCCAAGCCGCTGATCTTGGCCAGCACCGCGGGATCAAGGTATTTGCGATAGTCGGTCGCTGCCGTTTGCATGGGACAACCAGCACGCGCGGCCCCGATGGCGCGTCGTTACCCCATCGCCGGATCGGCCGCGAAGACCCGGCGAGCCATGGACTCGTCCAACGAAGAAGAGGCGTCGGCGGGCAAGGTCTCAATCAGCTTGCGGATGATATCCTCACTGCGGACGCCGTCGGCCTCCGCATTGAAGTTCGTCAATATTCTATGACGCAGAACCGGTCCGGCCACGCTGCGGATGTCCTCCGTGGACACGTAGTAGCGCCCCTTGAGGATCGCCCTCGCCTTGCCCGCCAGCACCAGGTTCTGCGACGCCCGCGGGCCAGCGCCCCAGGCCACGTAGTCCTTGATCATCTTGGGGACGCCCCCCTGGTCCACGCGCGTCGATCGCACCAATCTCATTGCATAGCGAATCACATGATCGGCGCAAGGCACCCGCCGGACGATTTCCTGCAGCTCGATCACCTCGCGGGCGTTCAGCGTGCGGTCGCTGGGCGCGTCCAGAGGCGCGGTGGTCATCCGCACGATCTGGAATTCCTCTTCCTCGCTCGGATATCCCACAATCACTTTGAACATGAATCGGTCGAGCTGCGCCTCCGGCAAAGGGTAAGTGCCTTCCTGCTCGATGGGATTCTGCGTGGCCAGGACGAAAAACGGCCGCGGCAGCTTGTGTGGAAAACCGGCCGCCGTCACCTGATGTTCCTGCATTGCCTCCAAAAGCGCCGCCTGCGTCTTGGGCGGGGTTCGATTGATTTCATCGGCGAGGACGACGTTGGCGAAGATCGGGCCTTTCACGAAACGCAGGGAGCGCGCCCCGGTGCCCCGGTCCTCTTCGATCACTTCGGTCCCCGTGATGTCCGAAGGCATCAGGTCCGGCGTGAACTGGATTCGGGAGAAGCTCAGCGAAAGCTGGCGTGCGAGCGTGCTCACCAACAAAGTCTTCGCCAGACCCGGCACCCCTTCGAGGATGCAGTGCCCGTTGCAGAACATGGCGATCAGGAGCTCCTCGACGACCGCCTCCTGCCCGACGATGGTCCGCCCGATCTGTGAGCGCAGCCGGTCGTACGCAGCCACCAGTTTCTTGACGATGGCCACATCGTCGAGCGGTTCAACGGCCTCTTTCGCTTGCGGCTCCGATGACATCACTCAATCCTCACAACGGGTTCAACTTCCGGCCTGCCTTCACGGGGCCGCATTGATGGCGTCAATCAACGCCCGCAGCCGACCTGTGCTTCGCCGGTCAAAGGCGAAGACCAGGCGTGGTTTGTCCGGACAAAAGCTCTCTTCCCCCTCAATGGGACCGGCGGTCATTTCGAACCGCCCCCCGGTAAGAATATCGGCGAATGCCCCGTTGATCTGCGTCATCGTTTCCGCGGAAAGCGGTGCATTCAGGCGTAAAACCAGCCGGTCATCGACATAGCGCATCGAATGATAACGCCGGTAGAAATTCACCACCGCTGACGCCGCATCCTCGGCGCGGTCGAAAACCTGGAACAGCTGCAGGTCGGTCGAGTCAACCATGCCGTGCCCCAGCAGCTCGGTTTTCACGTACTGCAGCCAATGCTGCCAATACGTCCCTCCGGGCTCGTCGCACATCACAATGGGGATCGGGGAAGTCTTGGCCGTCTGCACGAGAGTGAGGGCTTCAAAGCACTCGTCTTGTGTGCCGAACCCGCCGGGAAAGAGAACGATCGCCTCGGCCTCCTTCACGAACATCAACTTTCGGGTGAAGAAGTACTTGAAGTTCACCAGCTTGGGGTCATCCACGATGAATGTGTTCGTGGTTTGCTCGAACGGCAGGCTGATCGCCACCCCGAAGCTCTTCTCGCGAGTCGCACCGTGATGGCCGGCGCGCATGATCCCGTCGCCCGCCCCGGTGATGACCATCCACCCGTGCTCCTGCATCAACTCCCCGAACTTCCGGGCCTCCGCGTATTTCGGATCGTGTTCCAGCGTCCGCGCCGAGCCGAAAATGGAAACTTTGGGAATGTCCGCGTAGGGCGCGAACACTTTGAACGCGTAGCGCAGTTCCTTCAGTGTGGTGTTCAATATTTTCAGATCCCCGCGGTCAGCGCCGTCCGCCGCGAGTCGACAAATCGTCACCATCATTTGCGCCAGCAGATCGCTGTTTTCGGTCGGCGCGAATTCTTCCAGAAGTTTGGCGATCGCGTCCGCGCGCTCCTGCCGCCTGTCCCTACCCGCCGCCGGTCCGGGGGCGCGGTCCGCCGTCGATTCCCGATCGTTCATCGTTGGTCGTCTAACTCCTCTGTCAAACTATACGCCGCTCTGGCCGGGCGGACCACCATAGGGATTAGCGGCCTCGACCGGCCCTGCCTTTACCGAAGCCGTCGGACGACGCCCTGAATGATTGTGAATCGGGCAGCCGGATGCTGCCGGAGGGGGATGGGTGTGTGCTCCGCTACGCATCAAGGTAGGGCTCAATGGCCAATTCCATGACCACTTCGTCATGGATCGGAACACCGCGTTCACCGACCGTGGGAATCTGCGGCTTGACCATGCGCGCTGCATCCACCACGCCAAGGTTGATCGCGGTCATCCTGAACCCTAGCCGCTGGTGAAAATCGATCACCCGCAATCGATCGTTAGTCGTGGTGAGCCAGATCTTGCTGCAACCTTCCTTGCGCGCCGTTTCGATCGCGTTGAGCATGAGCGAAGACCCGATCCCTTCGCCCTCCAACGTACTGTTGAGGGTGAGGACCTCCATCCCTTCTTCGTCGATGTGGTAAGTAAGGAGGCCGACGATGGCCCGTTCTCGCCGTTCCACGAACCCTCGTTCCTGGTGCGGGTAGAAAGCCTTCCCGTGGCTCATGCTGACCTTGCTTCCCCAATGGCGCTCAATGAAGTCGGCGATCTCGGCACGGTCAGCGTCGCGGATTTCGGTTCGGGCCATGCTCTAGGTTGTAACCGGTTGGACGGGCTTGTGCCAGCAACAAGTGAGGGGAGGACGCCTACGCTCGCGCGGTTTTGGCTGGAACCGACTCTAGATACAGGATTCTACCGCAGACGTTGCAGAGTATGATCTCGTCGCGGGTCTGGAGGGCGTTAATGACCTCCAAAGTGACTTTCATGTTGCAGCCCCCGCAGGACCATTCATCTCTCTTAGGTCTAAGCTTTACCACCGGCGCCATGGCCTCGCCCTCGTGACGCTGCGCGACTCGATTGAACATATCCATTGCCGCCGTCGCGACCTTCCCGATGAACGCCTCGCGCCCGCTTTGGAGACCCTCGCGCTCTTCCTTGGAATGGGCGTCGAATGCCTTCAGGGCTTCCTCCGTCGTAACAACGCTCTCCTGCGATTTTGCCTTTTCGGCCTCGATCGACGTTCCCTCGGCTTTGATCCTTTGAAGCTCTTCCATGAGCCCGAGGACTTCGTTTTCCACTTTGGAAGTGTCGGCCTTTTCCGTATTCATGGCCGCGAGGATGGCCGCGTACTCTTTGTTAGTCTTGGCCTTGTTCAACGCCAGTCGATGCTTGCTGACCGAATCCTCTCTTGCCGACACGTCGAGCGAGAGAGCGTCGAGCCGCATTTGACACTCGCGGGCCTTGCGATGGTTTTCCTGAAGTCTCTCGTCGATCAGGCGGACTTGACGGCGATGGATATCAACTTGACGCGCTTTGGATTCCCGTGTTCTGCGAATCGCCGCCAACTGTATTTCCAGGTCCTGCAGGCGACGAAGCTCTTCCAAGGTGCCGCTCATGATCGATCCCGGGATACTCGTTGTTCGATCCACCGGACGGACGCGAATCCTCACCCTCGCCGTTCTTGGGGATTATCTCCTACTTCCCCGGAATGTGCAAATCGCTCGCGAACACGGTCCGATCCCGCTCCGCCCGTGGGTCAAAACCAGTACTAAAGAGACACGACGCCGATGACGTGCCTTCCGCCACGCCGGTCACGTCCGATAGAAGCGCCGCCCGTCCGGGAACGTTCAGAAGATACCCAGAGTAATACCTATACATCCGCTTGACCTTGCTAAGAGTCGTGTAAAGGATTATGCGGGGGGCAGCACACCAAGTCGCGTCGTTCGCTTGGACTGCCATTCTCGCCATTGGAGGGGGAACTAAACAATGATCTTCGACCGACCGCGCGGGCAGCGCCCGCGCGGCATCCACGACTGCTTGCATCGGCTCTGTTGCCTGTCTCTAGATTCGGCAAAGCGAGTACGCCATGAGATTCTCTAATAAACGCACGTCTATGTCCGTGGCGAACAGGGCGGTGGCTTGCCTGCTAGTCTTGAGCCTCATGGTCAGTCCGTCGCTCTTCATGACCGGCTGCGGCCACAACATGCCCAAAGCGCAAAAAAAAGGACTGCTGCTTGTCGCGGGCGTCCTGGCGTTGGCCGTCCTTTCGCGGTTTCCATTTCTCCCCTTGGATGGTTTCGGTTCAGGCGGTTCGTCGGACCCCGGGCAAGATCTTCCCGATGACGATGACGATCCTTCAGCCGGTCTCGGTCAGAATTGCTGGGACCTGAACGCCAATTGGGTCGGCGACCCTGAAGAAGACATGAACGGTGATCTGTTCGTCAACGTGCTGGACTGCGAGGGCCCAGCCGGATCGCCCGGTGCGCCGGGTAGCAATGGATCTCCCGGCGCGAACGGCCTGAATTGTTGGGATCGAAACGGAAACGGGATCGGTGACCCGTCAGAAGACGCCAACGACGACCTCTTCGTCAATGTGCTGGATTGCCAGGGATCGCAAGGGTCTGCGGGAGGCTCCGGTACGGACGGGATTGCCTGCTGGGATTTGAACAGAAACGGCGAGCAGGATGCCGCCGAGGACATCAATGCGGACCTGGTCGTCGACGTGCGGGATTGCCGCGGACTTCCCGGGACCAATGGCACGGCATGTTGGGACTTGAATGGAAACCGAGTGCGCGATCCCCAGGAGGATATCAATAGAGACCTTGTCGTCGATACCCTCGATTGCCAAGGAGTTCCCGGGCCCGTCGGTGCAAGTTGCTGGGATACCAACGCCAATGGCGTCCGCGATGCAGCCGAGGATAGAAACGGCGACCTCCTGGTTGACGTGCGGGATTGTCAGGGAACATCCGGAGACGACGGGGTGGATGGCACGGACGGGCTGCACTGCTGGGACTTGAACAGCAACGGCATCGCCGACGCTGCGGAGGATCGCAACGGCGACCACCTTGTAAACGTACTCGATTGTCAGGGACCGGCTGGCGCGGGCGGCGGAGCGGCGCTTTTTGACACGTTCATCGATCAGTTCTTCACGCTGGACGAGGGATCGTACGCGGCCGTCTCCGCAAGCGCCGTGGATCTGCCCATCGTGGAAATCGATGAGCCCGCCCTAGGAGATTGCGACCTGAACGGTGTGGATGTCGTCGCCTTCCGAACGTCGGTCTCCAAGCACTACCACACGGGCAATCCCGTGACCATGGCGCTCTACCTTTGGCGGACAGGCACTCACGATGGAAATCCGGTCGTCCTTCGGCTGGACGCCTTTCATACCCGCCATTCCGCCGGCATCGTCCGTTACGGCGAGCCGCGATACATCCTGTTGGACATTCCCGCCAGCTCAGGTCCGTTCGGACAAACGCTGGTGATTGAGCTTCCGATCAACAATCAGGACGGCACGCTGGTGAAGGGTCTGGGGTTCCCCAACATTCTGCAACCCCTCGATTTCCTTGCCTTCGAAATCAATGCCCTTGACGGATACGGCGATGGAGGCTGCTACACCCTGCGCGGCGTGGAGTTCTATGAGTCGGGATCGCACCAGGCTTTGCAGGTATCCCATGCAACACTCTTCCGCTCGCTGAATGATCTTCCCTCGACGGGACCGGACTGCAATGGAAACGGATTCCCCGACCTGCAGGACGTCGGGATAGGGTTCTCCCCGAATGTCTATGTCATGTGCCACGACCCTCCCGGCAATCCCGGCACCCCTCGCACCATCGGCGTGCCGCCGGAAAGTCTCAGCGCTCATCAGGGGCACGGCGACCCGCTGCGACCGTGCAGCGCCGACTGCAACGGCAATGGCATTCCGGATGAGTGCGAGGACGATTGCAATCGCGATGGAGTTCCCGACGATTGCGACGGAGGGTGCGGCGATGGCGGATCGCAAACGGGTTCAACAACAACCGCGGCCAGTACGATTGACTTCCGCTCACCGGCATCCGGAGCAACCGTCGCCGGCGACCTTCACGTTCAGGCGGCGGTGTTCGACATCGATGGTTTGTCGGAAGTCATCTGGTCGATCGATGGGACGCCCTTGCTGACCATGCCCCTGGCCGGGGAGACTTCAGGGGTGAGCTTCCAATGGGATACCACCGCCCTGGCCGTCGGCCAACATACGGTTTCACTTACGGTTACGGACTCAACCGGGGACCAGACAACCTCAGACCTGACGGTCAACTTGGAATAGCGGGCCGGCGAACTTCCTCACGGCTCCCTGTCACGGCGACGGCGTCCTTCACGATCTCTTCGACGCGAAGAGGAGTCGTCTTGCCTCTCCGCCTGCGCAAGGGGCTTATCCGAAAACGACTTGATCGAGCCGACTCGCAGGTTCTGAATCTCCACGGGTCCAAAGGCCACCAGCGCCAGCGGAAAGTCGATATCCTGCGCGTTGCCGCCCACCTGAAACGCGGGGAATCGAGCGACGCTCACTCCGTCCACGTACAGCGCAAGATCGTCGGACCAGAGACAATAAACCTTGTGCGAAGCATTGTCGGGCAGCGCCCCCAGCACCTCCACGCGCGTGTCATGTCCGTCGGCGTCGAGCTGAGTGAATCCGAAGACGCGCTTCGGGTCGCCGGGGCTGCCCAGGTAACGCACTTCGGCGGAAATGGCGACAGGGGCGGCTTCGTTCATTCGGATGCCCAACAGGCTTGGACCCTTGTCGGCCTCTAGGTCGCAACGCAGGATGCCTTCCTTGACGGACCATTCTTCCTTCGATCGGCCTAGCGGGTTAAAGGCCTTCAAGGACGTCAGGTCGATGTCGCGCCATGACGACAGGCTCTCCATCGTGTCCAGCTCATTCACCCAGGGATTAAACGAGGCGTTCGTGCTCTTCTCGGCGGAGACGGTTTGCGTGTCGTCGACCTTGATGTCGAGGTCTTTGATGTAACGGCGGCGCATCCAATCAACCCACCTCTTCTCAAATTCCTCGACCGCGCCTTTTTCGGCTATGCCCAGGGCCGCGGCGCAGGCGGCGTCGTGGCTGTTGCCCGCGGCGAGCTCGCTGAGGAAAGCATACATCGCGTCGGGGCCGGCCTCGAAGAGATACAGGACGACCACCGCCGACTGCTCATAGAAAAGTTCGATCCGTTCCGGGTACACCTTTTGCTCAAACAGATCGCGCATGCGGAAGTACTCTCCCGCGACGACCTTTCGCGCGACCCTTCCCGCTTCGCCGTAATGATCGCGGGTCTGTTCAAACCGGCCGGCCACGGCTTCGTGCAGCCATCGGGGGATCTCCTGGCTGCCGAAAAACTCATTGATGACCGCATGGGTCAGCTCATGGGGAAGAACACTTTCAATCCCGTATTTCCAGATTTGTTGTCCGCCCCCTGCGCCGCCCCGGCTTCTACCGCTTCGGCGCATCTCCGGCTTATGCTGAAACAGAAGGATCGCCTGCGTCTTCCCCGTGGCATGGCCGAAAGTAACCCCCCCGGTTCCTTCAGGACCGCCGTGCTGCTGATAATCCTGTACACTGGTGTAGACAATGATCGGAAACCGCACCGCCCACGATCGTCCCGCGAAAAGCTTCTTGATCATGAAGTCCAGATAGATTTCCGCCCGCTCTCCGATGACCTTCGAAAGCCGCTCGTTCGCGGAATAAACGGTAAAGTGCTTCGTCTCGTGGAACAGCGGCGGCACTTCGGAGTTGAGCGGCGGCGGCAGAATCGCGGGCAGGTACTTGTTGTCTTCGACGCGTTCCAGGCCTTCCCACTCGATTTCCGGCATGGGGATCTTGAAGGGGTCTTTGGTTGCGTCCGTCCTGCCGGTTTCGCTGACGTCCAGCTTGTCCAGCTCCTGCCGGCGCAGGCGGCTCAGCCCGCGACGGGCCTTGCGCAGGTTTTCCTCGTTGCGCGAGAGCGTGGCGAGGTCCCGCCAGGCAGCGGTGGCCTTCTCCGGCGTGTTCATCTTTTCATAGGTCTCGGCGAGCAGGACGCGAGCGGCCTCATGCGCGGGGTTTTGATCGATCTCTTTAGCAATTAACTCGACCGCCTCCGCAAGCTTTCCCTGATCGAGGAGCGTCTTGACCGTGTCCATGTCCGAGGCGAAGACCGAAGCGCCCACGGCCAGCACAACGAGCAACTGCCTTCCAACGTCCATTCGCTCAAACATGGCTTCGGTCCCTTGCTTTCTTGATGGCCTTGATGCTTTGCTCCAGACGATCGTCCAGGTCGGCGACGATCTCTCGCAGTAGCCGTAGCTCCTGTGGATATCGCTCCATCCGTTTCAACATATAGTCGTGAATGCGCCCCAGCGGTTTCGCGGCGCTCAGGTATTCATCGCAGCGCTGCTGCCACTGGCGTCGGCCGTCGGGCGTGAGCGCCCCGCTTCGTGGATCGAATGCCGGCGTAAACGTCTCAGGACTTACGCGGACGAGCTCTTCCAGCTGGCGAATGAGGATCACGATCAGGTGATTGAGTTCGGCACGAAGGAGGTCCAGTTCAAAAGCGCTGCCGTAGTCGCCCAGAATGGCCTGGGCTTTCATCAGGCTGCCCTCGGCAACCTTCAGGTCGCTCAAGTAGGGAAGGGTGGGCGACAGGTCGCCCGATCCCGCTCCCTTCTTGATCGCCTCCAGGGTCACGTCGACTTTGAGCTTGTCGGCGAAGGCCTTGACGCTCATCTTGTCTTCGACGAGCAGTTGCTCGCAGTACTCCTCCAGCGCCAGTCGCATGATCCTCGCGTCTCGCAGGGCCTGCGGCTCTCGGGCGCGGCTTCGCGTCTCCTCATCGAAAATGAAGTTGCGGGCGTGCTTCTTCCCCACGAAACGAAGGTCGTAATCGGGGTTAACCTCCAGGATGTCGAAATGCGCCTGGGCCCTCGTCCTTTCGGGCGGCGTGCCGCGTTCTTTCTTCTCCTCCAGCATCTTTTTGGCGACGTCCCAGCGGCCCAGCCGCTCGTTGATCTCCAGGATGAGCCAATCCACCTTCATGCGGATCGCCTTGTTCTCCTGATAGTCGCGCAGCGGTTCCAGCCGCGACATGGCCCGCTCATAATTCCCAAGATCGTAGTCGGCCTGGGCATTGAGCACGGCTTTGTGCGCGGGTGGAAGCTCGGCGAACTTGTTGACCGCCCCCGGATCGGCGTGGTCCACCGATTCGATGATCTGCTCAATTTCTTTTTTGGAGAAGCTACGCTCCCCGAATCGGGTCTTGATGCGCACGGTCGTGCTGGTTTGAAGTGTAACCTCGCCCTCCACGAACGCGCCGTTTTTGAGGATGACAGTTTCTGCAAAGGCGGGCGCGATCCACATCAGCGTCGCGAGCCATGCTTTCGTGTGCCTCATGGGATTATCCCTTGGTGTTGCCGGCCGAGCCGGTCGCCACGGAGGTTTTCCAGCCGTACGCGCTCAGAAAAACGTTCATCGCCAGCTCCCTGGCGTGCTGCGGCATGACCCCGCGGCACCCGGGAAAGTAATGATAGCCGATGCCCGAAGAAATATCGTAGGTGCTGTAAATCCCCACCTGTTTGCCGTTCCAAAGAATGGCATAAAGATCGCATCGTCCGGCGGTGGCGAACCGCGTGTGCAAGGCCTTGCGGAAATTGACTTTCACCGCGTCGAAGCCCTGCGTTCCCGGGATTTCCCCCGTGTAGACGACGTCGCTACGGCGCAGTTTTTCCAGCTTGATCCCCGCGTCCAACTGCTTCAGCACGCCGCGGAAGCTCTCGTCCCAGTCTTTGTTCCCACCGACAACATCGACAAACACGTATTTGCCACCGCGTAGGGCCTCAAGCATCTGGGTGCGTTGAGCCTCGGACGCGGCTTCACTTCCCGCAACCTCAACCCAAACGATGTCCGCCTCTTTGGAATCCTTCGCCTCGGCCACAGCAAGACGGAAATTGGAACGCATCAGCCGGTCCATCGTCTCCACCAGGCCCGGGTAGGCCGGGACGGCGCTGCCGACTTGAAGCCGCAGCGCCTTCATGAATTTGGACGGCACCGAACCGACGGCGTACGTCGATACCGCAAAAGAGCTGCGCGGCGGCGAATCGTCCGTGGCATACGTCAGCAGGCTGTTCATGAAATCGAAGGACTCCTGCTTCTCGTTCACCTGGTACATGTGCCACTGGCACGACCAGCTTTCCTTCGGCACAAAGAGGAAATGGCGCAGTCCGTTGCCCAGGGCCTGCACCCCGGAGATATTCAATGGCTTTTTGCCCGCGGAGAATATCGCCGCGTCGGACGGCAGCTCGGCGAGGGGGTATTCCGGAAAAACCTGCTTGAGCGCCGCCACGACCGCGTCGCGCTGACCCTGCGCCTCCTCTCCGATGTCGATGACCACCGATCCGCCCGCCAGGCAGTATTCCCGGATCTTCCCCCATTCCGCCGGCGTCCAGTTGATCGGCCCCACAATACTCAGGACAAGGATCGGGACCTCAACCAATTCTCGAACTTCGCGGTCGATCGCCGTGCGCCGCCAGTTGAACTGCCGTCCCCGTTTGTCCCCGAGATACCGCACGAGGTGCTGCCCATCGGCGCGAAACTGTACGAAGTTGGTCTCCGAGTCGCCCACGATAATCCGTTGCACGACGATCGGGGCGGCCCCCGCCCCGAGAATGGAAAGCGCATCCGCCGTCCGCAACAGGCTCGGGGCTTCGGCAAAAGCGGTGCCTTGTCCGCGTAACCCGAACTGACCGGATGCCTGATCGTAATGCTGAAGCAGGTCCCGCGCCTCTTCGTCAAAATGCTCCTTGTCGTGGAAATGGGCGATGCCCGAGACCGCCCCCAACATCTCCATCCTCTCTGGCTCCAGATACGGATCGAGTCCGACAGTCAGTGACCCAATTTCCCTTAATCGCTCTTTGTAGTTCTTGTTCAGCCACTCCAGTGCCCGCGTGACCGCGCGCAGTTGCTCGACGCCTACAAGGTAGGTCGAGCAGCGCTTGTTCCCGAGTCCTGCGGACATGTCGTGGGCCGCGAGCAAGGCGGCAGCGCCGGTGGCAGTGTAAGCCGAAGTGGGCGCCTGCCCCACGCCGCCAAAGCGCTCCAGCTTGTTACTGAAGCCGCCGTCGAAAACTTGCGCTTCGGTCCAATACCGGAGAATGGATTTCCACACGTTCTTGTCCGGTTCGGCACCTGCAAAGCGCGCTTCGCGCAAAGCGGCCAGCACCCGCACCGAGTCGTCATGATTGGAGCTGGCTACGCTGGCGGCTGCCGAGGAACCGCCCGCCGCGACCTGCGTTTGATCCACCCAGCCGCCATCCTTGGCTTGAGCGGCCACAAGGAACTGGATGTCCGCCTGAATCGCGGGGCCGAATTCGCTCAACCCGCCGTGTCTCGCAAGACAATACAACCTCGACGCAACGGTATCCGTTCCCCAGCGTTGACCGGATGGTGGAGTCTGTCTCGCGAGCCATTGCATCGCTTTCTTTACGTCTTCCGACTCCGGCTCGAGTTCGGCCAGGGCGTTTACCACGCGCGAGGTGATAAGGACGCGACGGCCCAGGTCCGCGTCGCTGCCCCAGGAACCATCCTCCGCCTTCTGCGCTTTCAGGGCCAGCGCGCCCCGCTCCAGGGCCGCGGCAATGTCATCCTCCAACACGTTGCGAATCGGAATGTAACGCACCGGAACGGGCATCCCGCTTTCAATCGCCGCGCTCGGATCGGTGTCTATTTCACGTAACGAAAACTGTTGCAGCGAGAAGGCATTCCCGTAGTTCGTGGGTTTGAGAATGATCCACGCTGCGCCGGACTGCTTCTCGAAAGTTTTCAGCTTGACGATGCCGTGCGGGATCAATAGCCGACGGATCGCGTCGGAGTCATCCTCCGGGTTCGGCTCCGAGATGGTGACTTCGGCGCCGATCTGCTCGCCGTCCGCCCACAACGCGGGGATCACGGCCGGAATGCCGCTTTGGTTTTCGGTGGCTCCGCCTCCTTCCATTTCCCATTCATAGCTGGCCCCGGGCTTCAGCCGCCCGTTGATGCGCAGCCAGATTTCTAATTGCTGGACCTGGACGTTTCCTGCCCCGCCGGATCGGCCTCCTTGCCCCTGCGCCTGGAGGTTGACCGTCAGCGCATTCCCGGTGAATCCGACAAAAAGGTCTCGCCGAACGGTTGCCTTGGGTTGGTTGGATCGGACGACGACCCGCCCGAAATCGAATTCCGGATCATCAAAGCTGAATATGATTTCATGGCCGGCATGGCTGTCCCGGCCTTCGGCGCGCTTGAAGGGCACCTCGCTGTAGGTTCCGATGGCCAGCAGGTTTGGTCCTGCTACAACCGGTGTCGTTAGCAAGAGCCACAATCCCGCGATCGACCATCTTCTACCTACACCGTGCATGTTAGCCTCCCTGGAATTTGATCAAGCCGATCCTGGTTGCAGGTTCAAAAACCGCCGCCAAAGCGCCCGAAATCCGCCGTATTCTAGCCGTTCACGCAACGCTCGCCTAATTCTACTACCTCGGGGGGGATTTCCGATCCGGGCGCACGCCGCCCATGCGCTGCTTGGCTGGAATTATGGCTTAGGGGCGGAAGCGGCAACGAAGATAACGAATTCGACTTCGGCACGTAAGGCAAGAAGTTGATCGGCAGATTCGATCCATAGGTCGCCGGTTTCGGCGGATGCAATGAAGCCACCCGGTTCGCGTAACGCCGCTGGCCAAGAGGCGTCAGCAGCGGCGAGCGACTCTCGCGCCGCGTCGAGTTTCCCTCGCCTGGCTTCCGCTTCTGCGATGACAAGGTGGTTGATGGTCGGCAGATCGCCTAAGGCAATCGCAGTGCTGGCAGCGGATACTGCAGCGTCATGAATGTCCTCAAACAGGTAGGACATAGCCAAAACCCGCTTGGCCCGTGGATCCTTGAAACCTGCTAATCGATCAGCATAAGAAGGGTCACCAAGCAAATTTCGGGGCGGCGGATACTCCCCTGGTACAGTCCGCCAACGTTCAGGATGGGATTCCAGTTCCAACAGGATTCGACTCTTGATAACGCATGCCAATACATCCTGATTGTAAGATGCTATTGCCTTGTCGATGTGCTCGATGGCTTCGTTTTTCTTTTTCAAGAAGAGTTCCAGGGCCGCCAAGTTTCGCCATGCGGCGGCGTGCCATTGATCCTGTGTAGACCCGGCGCGGGTTGCTCCTTCCCGCAAGTATCGCTCGGCATTGGTCAAATCACCCGTAACCGCGTACAGTACGCCGAGATTTGACCAGTTATGGAACATCGCAGGGTCGAGTTCCAAAGCTCGCTTCATCGAGGTGATGGCTTCGGGATACTTTTTCAATCGGCGTAGTGCAACCCCTTGTAATTCCAACGCCCTCACCGAGTCTTCGGCATTGATCCGACCCGACAAAGCACGGCTCGCATAACCCTCCGCAGCGGTCAATGTTGCGGCACCCGCCAGAACGGGGTTAAGGCGGTTTTGTTCCAAGTTGAGCCACGCCAAACCCAGTAGCGCCGGCACATAACCAGGTTCCATGAGAAGGGCTTTTTGGAATTCCTCGTCCGCATCCACCCACTCCTTTTCCCGCGCGTAGAGCATCCCGCTCTCATAAATCGCGCGCACATTCGGGCTCGCAGGACCCTGTTCATGCTCCGCAAGCAGAGCCGCTTGAGCAACTTGGTTTTCCGGATCAAAGATCAGAATCTTCTGCGCACTCAAGGTAGCTTCATTGCGTAATTCGTATGCTTTTCTGATTTCACCGTCAGCTTCGTAAAAATCCGCGAGGGTGCGTTTGGCGCCGACGAACGACGTATAAAGCTCAGCAGCTAATTGACGACGTTCCTCAGATTGGCGGTACAAATACGCCATCGACGCGGCGAAACCCAGAATGAGCAGGAAGAGCGTGGCGGCGAACGCAAACGGCAGCTTATGTCGGGCGACCAGCTTTCTAAATTGATACATGGCGCTGGGGCGGCGAGCAAGGATGGGCTGATCGGTGAGGTATCGTTCGACGTCTTCGGAGAGAGCGGCCGCGTTCTGGTAGCGGCGAGTCGGCTCCTTCTCCAAGGCCTTTAGCGCGATCGTCTCGACGTCGCCGCGCAGAGTGCGGTTGATGGTGCTGGGTTTGCGCGGCATTTCCTCGCAGATGACGCGGACAGCCTCGTGGAGCATCGCCCGGGCGACATCATACGGAAGTTGTCCGGTTAATAGCTGGTAGAGGAGTACGCCCAGCGAGTAAACATCACTGCGCAAGTCGATCTCATCCGGATTGCCCCGCGCCTGCTCGGGGCTCATGTAGGGCAACGTGCCCTGAATCTTACCCAACTCGGTCACCACAGTGGTCACTGCGATGTCGGCGTCGGTCATCTTGGCCAGCCCGAAATCGAGGACCTTCGGTTGGCCTTCGGCGTCGATGAGAATGTTGGAGGGTTTCAGGTCGCGGTGGATGACTCCTCGCTGGTGAGCATAGTTGATCGCGTCGCAAATCTTGCGGAACAGCTCCAGACGACCGCGTATGGAGAGTTTTTTGCTTTCCACATATTGCATCAGGGGAACGCCGCGGACAAGCTCCATGGCGAAGAAGTGCTGCCCGTCGTCGGTTCGACCGGCCTCGTAGACAGCGGCGATGCACGGATGCTTAAGCCGAGCAAGGGTCTGGGCTTCGCGCTGGAAGAGCTTGACCTGATGATCGTCAACGTACCGCCCGCTGCGGACGACTTTCAAGGCGACGGGCCGTTTCGGGTGCTGCTGTTGGGCCTCGTAGACAATCCCCATCCCACCCTCGCCGAGCACGCACAGCACTCGATACCCACCGATGGTCTTGGGGGCGACTGATATTGGAGAGACTGTTCTTGTGGACCCGATGTGAGGATCGATGGGCGTTTGATCACGATCCGGCGTCATGGCGCTGTCCTGGCGCAACACGGAAACACAGTATGCTTATTCTTCTGGAACTGGATTCCGATAACACGTCGTGTGGTCCATCATCATGTATCCCTTGCAAAATGACAAGTGCGGATTTAACTTTCATGGATTCGCCTCACTGCGACAACTTCTTGTGTTACAAGATGTAACAAATCCAGCGCCGCACCTGCAAGGAGGCATGAACCGCCTTGACCGGGCATCTGGGTAAGGGATACTTCCAATGGGGCGGTAAAGACGGCTGAGGCGGAAATGAAGTTCTGCCCGCAACGGTTACCTACGGAGATTATTCCCATGCGTCGCCAATCGAAATGGATCGGCCTGTTGTTGGTCCCTGCGCTTTTGACCGGCTGCAACGCTATTTGGAACCTGATTCAGCCTCCCTTTGTCGAAACAGGCTCCTCACAGCTCAAGGCCTTTGAATCCGAAGGCGAGCTGGCGAGCTATTTCAAGCGCCAGATCGACCAGCGAAATTCCTACTACGCGGATTTCGATCGCAACAACCTGGAGGAATCCGGAGATATGGCCGGCGCGCCGCCCGAAGGACCGCTGACCAACGCGGATGGCGCCGCGGAACTGCAGCCAACTCCCGCGCCCGGCGACGACTTCTCCGGAACGACCATTCAGGAGGCCGGCGTCGATGAGTCCGACGTAGTCAAGACCGACGGCACCTACCTATACATCATTGACAGCGTCTCCCAGGACAGTGTTCTACGAATCGTCCAGGTATCGCTCGAAGGGCAGATCGCCCTGGTCAGCGAAACCACGCTGACCGGATACGGCCGCGACCTGTATCTGCACGGCGACAAGGTTGTGGCCATCACCACCGGCGGTGGGTACTACTACGCTTTCGCCGAGGGAGGCGTGGCCGTTGACGCCCGAGCGACCGACGGCGACGCGGCGCTGGCGGATGATTCCGTCAGCAGCGACGCGACCGATGTCGAACCGATCAACACCGACGCTGCGATTTCGATCGCCCCGCCCTTCGGCGGCGATGACTTCGTCTATGAACGGCCTCACACCATTGTCACCGTGGTCGATGTAACCGCCCGCGCCAATCCGGCGGTTCTTTCCCAGACGAAATTCGACGGCACGCAGTCCGCCACGCGAATGATCGACGGCGTGCTGCACATGGTCGTGGCCAATTACCAGGACTACTACTTTGATGTTTTGCCGTTGATCGGTCGGCCCGAGTTGGACGTGGCCGCCGTCGAAGTCGAAACGCTCCTGCCGACTTACGTGCGAAAAGACGCCGACGGCTCGGAGACTGCCGGATCGGTCGTCACCTGGCGTGAGCTGTATCACCCCACCGACCCCGATGGGTTCGGCGTGGTGACTCTGGTGAGCCTCGACGTGGACAACAACGCCCAGTTCACGGCGGTCGGCGTTGTGGCCGAGCCGGGCCTGATTTACTCGTCGCTCCAGGCGTTGTACCTCACCGACACCAACTATGACTGGCAGGGCAATAATCGAACTACCACCGACATCTACAAATTCGCCTATGCCAACCGTGGAGCAACGCCGGTAGGGACGGGAACCGTTCAGGGGCGAATCCTCAATCAGTATTCGATGGGCGAGCACACCGGAAATCTCCGCGTGGCCACCACGATCGACCCTACCTGGTTCTTTGACGAGACCGGCGGCGGCATCGTCACGGAGTCTTCGAATCAGGTTTACGTCCTTAGTCATGAAGGCGACGCCCTGAACATCATCGGCAGTATCGAAAACATCGCTGTCGGGGAGACGCTGCAGTCGGCGCGATTCGCGGGCGATCGCGGATACCTGGTGACGTTTGAGCAGATCGATCCGTTATTTACGCTGGACCTCGCTGACGCCCGCAACCCCCGAGTGGTGGGCGAGCTGGAGGTGCCCGGCTTTTCCACGTTCGTGGTGCCGATGGACGAGAATCACCTGCTGACGATAGGGCAGTACGTTCCTCCGCCCGGCGAGTTCGGAAACTGGGGTGTACAGGTGTCGATTTTCGACGTGACCGACTTCGCCAATCCGGTCCGTTCGTCGAATGTTATCATCGGCGGAGACACGGGTGCTTACTCCGAGGCCACATGGGATCCCAAGGCGTTTAACTACTTCGCCTCGCGAGGCCTGGTGGCCCTGCCCGTTTCCATCTATCCCGATTACGGCAACATCTTTTTCCTTGATGGCGATGCCGGCGCGGGCACATCGGGAAGCTCGGACGGCGAAACGGACGTAGCGCCCCCGGATACGCCGGTCGATATCGATTTCGCTCCTCCGTCTCCGGTCACCGAGGGCTTCGATGGACTGTTTGTCTACAGCGCTTCCGCCGGCGGCGGGCTGACTGAATTGGGACGCATCAACACTCGCTTTGAAGAAGCCGGCTATTGGGGCTCGTCGTTTACCCGCGGCGTGTTCATTGGCGAGAAAATCTACGCGGTCACCAATCTCGGCGTTCGATCGGCTTCGGTAAATAGCGTTGCGACCGTCGAAAGCGAGCTGTTCTTCGGCGTGCCCTATATTGAGCAGCCGCCCATTCCCGTTGAGCCGCTCCCCCAGCCGCTCGACCCTTCCGAGCCGGATATTGAGGGTGAGATCGGCGGCTCAGGCGGCACCGAAGGCGGCGTCGGCTCCGCTTCGAAAAGTCCGTGAGGGCGAATAATGCGATCTTGGGCCTTGTAGCCCATTAAGGTTTAGGACTTATCTGCCCGCCATTCGCTCTCCAACGTGCGAATGGCGGGCTTGTTTATTGGTTTTGGCGTCAAGTCACCTCTTAACGTCCGATAACTACTGCTAAATATACAATCTTGTAGGCCTTACTTGTTATTATAAGATTTATCGACTAACCTTATAATAGATACTGGCTTAAATAAGGAACGGCATTGAAAACAGCGACGACAAAGACTGAGGGGCGAGCCGGCATATGGGTCATGCAGCCCGGCGGGTTCCGCGCCTTTAGCCCTAAGCCGCTGCCGCCCAATCCTCCGCTGCTCGTGGACGAAGAACTACAATCGAAACTCGCTCTGGCCGAGCGCAATCTCGGACGACTCGACAGCATCTCCTCGTTCGTTCCGGATCCCGACCGTTTCGTAACTATGTACGTTCGCCAGGAAGCGGTGCTGTCCAGCCAGATCGAGGGAACGCAGGCGTCCCTCGCGGAGTTGCTCGAGTACCAAGCGTCCGAAGGTACTGAAACACGAACAGACGATCTCGGTGAGGTCGTCAACTATCTCAAAGCTTTGCGAACGGGTTTGCAACGACTGGAGGAATTACCCGTCAGCTCTCGCTTGCTCAGCGAGGTCCACAAAGTTCTGATGTCCGGCACGCGCGGAGGCGATGCCTCCAAGACGCCGGGTGAATTCCGGCGGTCGCAGAACTGGATTGGGGGGACCGGTCCGGCCGACGCTCGATATGTTCCACCCCCGGCGCACGAGATGTCGCAGGCCATGAGCGACCTTGAAAAGTTCCTGAACAACTCCAAGTCGACGCCGTTGCTTATAGAAATTGGGCTCGCTCACGCACAGTTTGAGACCATCCATCCCTTTCTGGACGGAAACGGACGCCTTGGGCGGCTGATGATTACGTTTCTTCTCAAGGCCCGGAAGGCCCTGTCCGAGCCGCTGCTTTATCTCTCTCATTTTTTCAAGGTCAATCGAAATGAGTATTACGATCGCCTTCAGGCAGTACGCACGGATGGAGATTGGGAAGGTTGGATTAATTTCTTCCTCACCGCGGTCGCGCATGTTGCCGAAGAAGCGGCGGCACGCGCCAAGGCTATTATTGCCCTACTGGAGTACGATCGCATATATCTCCGCCTCAAGCTAGGAAGACGATCAGGTATGGCCCTCGACCTGCTCGACGTCCTGATGGAACAGCCGATCATCACTTCGCAGTTAGCGCGAGAAAGACTCGGGAAATCGCAGCCGACGATCGATCAATTGCTTTCTGACCTCGTGGGACTGGGGCTTCTCCATGAAACGACGGGGCGAAAACGCGGCAGACGATTCTCTTACAAGAGCTATCTCGCCCTGTTTGGTGCTTAATGAGCTATCTTTTCTTTGCCGCCGGTCATTCACCAAAGCGCAGGAACGGACTGATGCGCTGGATGGTCTTGGGGCCGATGCCGGGGACGGGTTCGAGGTCCGCAGGCTGGCCAAAGACGATCCCCTCTCCTGAATGGGCGTCACGGTAGTCGACGATCTTGCGGGCAGTAGTCTCACCGACGCCGGGCAAGACCATCAGCTCCCACCATGGCGCGGTGTTGGGGTCGATCGCCGCGAATGCCTGCGGTATCGGCGGTACAGGTTTATCCGCACAAATGCGCCGCAGTGTCGCGCCGGTCAGGATCAAGCCCAAGAGCAACAGCGAGGTGACGATCGGATCGAATAGTCGAGTACTGGTTTTCGCACAAGCCTCATCAAAGCAAGAATCTTGATTTCCCATGGGGGATATGGTCATCCGGCGACGGTTTCACCGGAGACTTTCGACGGCGGGCCGAGCAATTCGGCGCGCATCGAGAGCAGTTGCCGGTAAGCGGCCTTCGGGGCAAGATCGGCACGAAGCAGCCCGCCGTGCGGCACCTCTTGCTTCGCGTGGTCGGCCAAACCATGCCATGAAACCGACTCCACAAAAGGCTTGCTGAGGGCCGTCTCCACGAACCGCTGCAGCCACTCGGCCTGTATGTCTTCCGTCCAGGGACTGTGCCACGCTCCGCCTTCCAGGGCCGTCGCCTCACCTCCGCTTTCGGCCTTCAAAGAAGTGGTATCCGAGGGAACCTGCACGCCGGTGATGTGCATCGGCTTTCCCAGCTTGGCGAACAGGTCAAGCATGGCGGATATCTGGAACATGTCCCGCACGAACATCCCATCCAAGGCGGGCCCGAATTGAAATTGCAAGCCAAAGGCGTCGAAGGCCACGCCGCTCTGCACAGCCATGTCGGCGTAGAGCAGGGGCGGAATCGTGCGCTGGTTACGTGCGTAATACTCGCCCCACGGAGCTACCAATTCAAGAATCGCGGTGCCGCGTGGGGAGAGCTGCTTGACGAGCGCCGCGGTCATTCGCGTCAGCTCCATGAGCTGCTCGAAGCTGAAGGTAAAGCAGTTGTTGGCGTGGATGCCGCTGACCACCGTCCAGGTCTGAATGTACTGCCCGTAACGATTGACGACCCGCCGCACGTGCTCGAACGCCAGGTCCCGGATGGTGTCGAAATCGTGCTCCCAGATGTACAGCCAATCGGGAATGTTCTTTTCGCTGAAAGACAGCAGCGACGCCCCGCGAATGGGAATGGGTTGTTTGGAAAGGGCCTCCACCCAGGCATCGAGCGGTTTCCAGTTGAAGTTCTGTTCCGTGGGCTCGACGTCGCGCCACACGATGGGCACGGTGGCGAAATCAAAGCCGGCGGCGAGGCGTTTTCGGATCAGTTCGGAAGGCTTGTCCAACGACACCGAGCAGCCGAAGACCCGGCGGCCCATGCCGCCCGTTTGTTTGCGACGCCCCAGGAGCACGGAAGCATGGAAGCGCCCCAGGGCTTCACTGGCTTGTACGGCCTGGCTGAGGGCCTCGTCGCCCAGGGCCGCGGCGCGGGCCGGCGCGTCCGCCTGAAGGGCCTGTATCAACAAGTCCCGCGCCTTGCCGATCATTACCGCAAGGTCTTCGGCGCCCTCGTAGTCCAGCAGCCCCCAATCCTCCAGCTTGTGATTTATTCGCATCAACCGCCCGCGGGCGAGCTCAACTTGAAGGATGTAGGGCGGCTGGTCCCGTTCCTGGACGCGAATGGTCTCCAGCAGGATGGTCCCCACTCCGGCCACATCCCACAGCAGCGCCAGCCCCGCCGGCCCCGCGGCCCGTTTCTTGCACGTGATAACCCCATTCTTGAAGCTGATCTCGGCGCGTAACGGCACGTCGTCACTGCCGACGAGATAAGCGCCGGACAGATTGACTCTCTCGGCGGGATGCCCGTTGGTGTAAACCGCGAACGATAGCATGGACTTCCGGGCGACGGAAAAACACAATGAAACTGGAAAAAAGCCCGGTCGCGTCGCCCGGGCGCTATTATGGCGACCAGCCAACAGTCCGTCGAGGCGGCCTGCTCCGGAATTCCCATTGCCGTCCCAGGGGTTGTCACCAAGGCGGCACTGCCCTGACGAAATGGAATCGGTTATCATCTCCGTCATAAAAGCATTTGCATGGAGGTCTGGAATGTTGAATTCGACTGCCGTGGTCACAAAAACTCAATTCTCCCAATACCCTGTTCGCAGGGGCAAGGTCCGGGACATCTACGATCTCGGAGACGAGATTCTGCTAGTAGCCACGGACCGCATCAGCGCCTATGACGTGGTCCTCCCCACGGCGATTCCCGGCAAGGGCGCGCTTCTCACCCAGATTTCGCGGTTCTGGTTCAGCTTTTTTGACGGCGATGTTCCGCATCATCTGATCGAGGTTATTGAGGATCGGGCGCCTCGCGGCCTGGAAGAGCACCTTGCCGAGCTGCGCGGCCGGACCATGCGCTGCAAGAAAACCAAGGTCGTGCCCATCGAGTGCGTCGTTCGCGGATACCTCGCCGGTTCGGGATGGAGCGACTATCGAAAAACGGGCGCCGTCTGCGGCGTGAAGCTGCCTGCGGGACTGAAGCAGTGCGAACGACTGCCGCAACCGATCTTCACTCCGGCCACCAAGGAGGAGTCGGGCCACGATGAGAACATCTCCTTCGAACGCGCCTGCGAGTTGGCGGGAAAACCCTGTATGACTTTGCTGCGCGACCGCAGCATCGACATCTACAATCGTGCCGCGGAGTACGCCCGCAAAAAGGGCATCATCATCGCCGACACCAAGTTCGAATGGGGGCTGCGCGACGGCGAATACCTGCTGATCGACGAAGTGCTCACACCGGACTCCTCGCGCTTCTGGCCCGCGAATGCCTACGAGCCGGGCCGCGATCAGGACAGCTTCGACAAACAATACGTGCGCAACTACCTCACCAAGCTCGTCGATGCCGGCAAGTGGGACAAGACGCCGCCCGGCCCCGAGCTGCCTCCCGACGTTGTGGCCAACACCACCGCCAAGTATCGGGAAGCGGTGGAACGACTCACGGAGTGACGGTCGGGTATTGGAACGGCGCGAAGTTAGCCCTGCGGCTTGGAGAACTCAAGCTCCTTGCTCGCGGTCAAGGTCCGGCCCGTCAGTAAGTCGAGAAACTCAACGCTGACGAGCACTCGCCGCGATTCCGGTAGATTTGCTCCCGCAGGGAAAGGGCATTTCAGCGTGAAATGCTGCGTGCCGAACCTGCCGTACCAGGTTTTGCGGACTTCATCCGGATCATCAAAAGGGCACACCGCCAGAACGCGCGGCGCATCCAGTTTCGTGTTGTCCACGAGCTGAACTTTCATCCGCCCCACGGCCTTCACCACGTTGCCGTCCGCGTCGCGGGGGCGAAGATGGACCGTGATCCCGTCGTCGCCCGGCTTGTCGTCGTAATCGGCGCCGCCGGAGAGGCTGGCGATCTCCAGCTTCACCGGGGCGAAGAGGTCGAGCGGTCGATCGGGGCCGAACCCTTTCAGCGTTTCGATCTGTTGCTGGAGCGAAGCGATCGTCGCGTCGCGCTCGGCCACGGTGCGTTCGAGGCTTTCCTTGTCCCGCCGTAGCGCGTCGCTCTCCCGGAGAATTCTTCCCCGCTCGGCCCCGGATGTGCACCCCGCAATTAAGGAGGCGAAGAGTAATCCACCGATCTGATAGGCACGACGCCGACCACGATGAACCATGTACGACGTATATCGCCCGCCGCGTACTCCCGCAAGGAGGTCAACCGAGTTCTTCAACCAATAACGCGAGCATCATGACGGCGCAGCCGGCAACGGTCACGAGCACGTTGACCATCCCGCACACCTTACCGGCTTTCACCATCCCCATTCCTCCGGCATCCATCCGCCCGGCGCGCATCTCTCTGAGATCGTGGTTGGCCATGACCCAGGCCGCGATGCCAAAGGGAAAGAGGAAAGTAATCAGGCTCAGGATACCCATGATCAGCACGAACCCGCCGCGATGGAGCTTGATTTCGCTGCCGGGCGATATCGCCGCGGCGGGTGCATCGCCTCCGCTCTCGCTATCGCGCAGAAAGGGTTGTACGGGACGCGGCTGCCCACCTGTAAAGAACGTCAGGAAAAGAAACGCCAGGGACGACAGAACCAGCCCCGTAACCAGCGCGACGCGCCCTTCGTCGCCGATGGAGTGGTGCCGCCGCCAGTCCTGGTGCTGGTTCCTGCTAACCTGGAGCGCAGCCTCGATATCGGCCACATGCAGTGCGCGTTGCCGCTTGTCTGCCGACGCGAACGCTTGTGACTCCACCTGTTGTCGTGCTACTTGTCGCGCCTCGTCAAATCGTGCCCGCACCTCGGCCAATTCCGTTCCAATAGGCCAGTCTTGTGGGTCCTCGAATGGTTCGCATGGACAGTCCCACTCCCGCGCGATGCCCGTCGTCGTGCCGCCGATGCCGAAGAGGCTCGCGGAGATCAGGAAAGGCCGCAGCGTCTCCCGCCAGAAGCCGATCCGTTTCGTGGGTCCGATCTTGCGCAGGGCGAAAAGCGTGAAGGACGCGAAGCCGGTGCACAGGATGATGGCCAGGGTAATGTCGTGCGGGTTGTTCGGCGAAGCAATCAATGGGATAAGGAAAGTCACGATCGCCCCGCCCATCATGGCGAAGGTGACGATTCCCCAAAACGCCCGCGACAGCGCCCAACGAACCGGTACGCCCACCCTCAATCCCGAACCCCGCTTGGAACCCGCCGTCAGGGCGTCGAACGGTGGGTAGTTCGGCATCGACAACGATGCGCTCTGAGGCGGCGGTGGAGGAGGGAAAGCGATGGTCTCGTCGGTGAAGTTAGTTTTCCCAGGCGTGCCCGGCGGACCGCCCGGCGGCGGTTGGAGCCCTTGTCGAAGCGAAGGTCGCCAGGAAAAAGTCTGTATGACCAGAGAACCGGCGGCGGCGATCGCGGCGCTCATGCCCACGAACCAATCGGGTTCCGTTTCGGTGGCGAGGCAGGCGATCATGGTCGCGACTACCGCGCCAATTCCCTTGCCGATGGCGTTGCCGAAGCTCATATCGCCCGCCCAGGCCGCGTGCAGACTCTTCTCCCAGTCGGCGAGCGTCGTTACGACAAGAAGCCCAAGAAACACCGCCAGACCTTGAGAATCCAGCCCATTGGTGCTTAGCATCGGCGCGCTTGCAATGGCGAGAAGGGGTGCCGCGCAGCAAGCCCGCACCATGCGCTCCGCCCATCGCGGACCGTCTTCGACTCCGAACCATTGCGCGGCCTTTCGCCCCAGCAGCACCGCGCCTGCTAGTGCCGCCACGCCCATCCCGGCTGTCCCGCCGCCTTCGTCCGCATCGCTGACGTTACCGAAGATCACGCCCAGCCCTACGGACAATCCGACAAGCAGCAAGAACGTCAGCAACAACCGCTTCTTGTATTCGCCCACGGTCTGCGGCAGTCCGATCCCCCGCGGGAACCCCTGGCCGGGTTTGCCGCCAAGCCTGTGCAGCCGCTGCTCAATCTTGCGGGAAATTCGCTCGTACTTGTGGGCGACCTTTCCGGGAAGCATCCCTTCGTCGTGTGCGTGCATGGCGGCGCGAGCCGTTTTGACGGCGTGTGCGAATCCGCCTCCAGGCGTGGGATTCGGCGAAGGCACGGGCGATTCCGCTCGGTCCCGCCCGCCCTGTCGAACCGCGCCCTCCAGACTTCGTGGACTAAACCCCGCCAGGCTCTTCTGAATCTCCTCGCCGGCGAGCATTTCGTCGACCATCTCGTCTACAGTCTGGTAGCGGTCCTTGGGGTCCTTGGCCAACGCCTTGCGGATCACTCGCCCGAAAGGCTGCGGGAGATCGTCGAGTTCGGGCTGCGAGGTCAGGTGCTTCATCAGCACCTCGGCCATGGACGATCCCTCGAACGGCACCTTGCCGCACAGCATCTCGTAGAGAATCACGCCCAGCGCGTAGATGTCCACGCCGCGAGAGTAGTTCCCGCTGCCGATCTCCGGGGCCATGTAATGCACCGTGCCCACGCTCGCCGTTTGAGCGCTGTGCCGCGACACGGAGATGAACTTGCTCAGCCCGTAGTCGCCGATCTTCACGTACCCGTCGTCGTAGAAGATGTTCGCGGGCTTCAGGTCGCGGTGGACAATTCCCCGCTCGTGGAGATACGCAAGCCCTTTGCCGATCTCGCGGGCGAAAAACGCCGCCTTTTCCACGCCGAAGCCATTCGGCTCGGCGGTCAGCAAATCGCGCAGCGACGGACCGGAGCAGTACTCCATGATGATGAAGTATTCGCCGTCCCCGTTTTTCTTCACGTCAAAGATCGAGACCAGGTGCGGGCTTTTCAGGTTGATGCAGTGGCCGACGCCGCGCAGCTCGACCTGCGGGTTCTCGCGCAGATATTTGAGGGCGACTTCCCGGCCGCCGTCGCTCATGGCGTAATACACTTCGCCGAACCCGCCGCGACCCACGGCGCGCTGGATGGTGTATTCACCCAGCGGTCGATCGCCATGTTTGAAGGTATAAGCCATGATCTACGTCCGTTTCTGGGGGTATCTACGTCGCCTTCTCGCCAGGCGCGGTCACCTTCCACGACTGCAGCACCAGGCTTACCCCGCCGATTTCCATCGGTTCACCGAGGCGCAATGCCTTGGCCCCGATGTCTACGTGCCCGTCGCTTTTCTGACGAATCCATAACTGGCCGCCGCGCTCGAACAGCACCAGCGGCGTCCCGGCATGTCTGCACATTACGTGGGCATTGGGGCCGTTTCCCAGCGTAGCGTGTTGATGGAACAGCACCACACGCCGCACGTCATTGGGCATCTTCGTTGTATCGCTCAGCTCCAGCACGGCCGAGGGACTCTGCCGGCTCGGCAGGCGAAACGTGAACTTCGCCTTCTTGCCGAGCACGACCCGGTCCCCATCGCGCAGGAGTTGATGTTGTGTCTTGTTCCCGCCCACTTCGACTTCCTTCACTCCGAACAGGAAATAGTCGTCGTCCACGCGGGACACATTGGCGTGCCGTTCGGCCACGTCGCTGAACAGCGGAATGTCCGCCGGATGCTCGGAGGCCGCTCGACCGACGGACGCCTGCCCGCCGCGAAGAATCAAGTAGCTCCCTCCGCCATCAACCAGCATCAACAACCTGTCGGGTATGCCACCGTGTGCGTCTATTCTTTCGCCTAGTATGACCGTATCGTCCTTGTTCGGGCTGCGACCGTCAGTCCGCGCGATTGGGTCCGAGCCACGAGCTTCAGTCCGCGCGACCACAACCACCCGATCCCCCAACGGTCCTGCGTAAAGCGCCGTCTGGAGTTCCTCCAACTGTCGCAGTTGCTCCGTCGCCATCTTCAGCCAACCGGCGTCCGGAAGCTGCCGCGCCAGGCTCATCACCCCACGGCGCGCTTCCGAGTACCGATGCCCGGCCACGAAAGAGGCTGCCTGCCGGGCGCTCGCCACCAGGTCCGCCAATTCGAGTCGGCGTGGCAGCGACCGGCCAAGGTCTCCAAGACACGCCAGTTCATCCGCGGCGCGCCCAAAATGGCCTTCGACCAGCGCAGTTCGCGCGTTTTCCAGAACTTTCTCGCACAGTTGAAGTTCCAGGCGGGCGACGCGTTCATGGTAGGCGTCGATGGCCTTGGCCTTGCGCACGCGCTCCGCCGCGTCCGAAATCTGTCCGGCTGCGAGCAGCCGCTCCGCATGTTCCACCATCCGCGTTGCGTCCGCGGACCGCTCCTCAGCTTTGCGACGAACTTCATGCGCCGCCCGATCTTCAGCGGCCACGCGCTCCAGCATTTCCCGCCCGGCCGCCACCGAGCCGCCCTCGATCCGCTTCACCGCGGCATCCAGCCGCACCCGGCGGGAGTCGTCCCGCCGCTCGTGCTCGGCGGCCACGGTCTGCACATACCCGCGAAGCTCCGCGATTTCATCTTTCTTGACCCCGCCCGCCTCCGCCCGGTCCAGGTCCAGCAGGGCTTCGCGGAAGCGGTCTTCGCGGTAGAGGCCCCTCGCCCGCTCCACGAACTTCTCGGTGAGCGCGCTGAGCACGGCCGCGCCGCGCCGGTGCCCTCGCAGATCGGGCTGAATCGCCAGCCGATAGGCCTCGTCCAAACGCCCCTCGTTCAGGGCGTTCTCCGCGGCCTTCAGGCGACTATTGAACAAACGACCGAACATCAGGAACCCTCGGATAATAGTGTTTCGATGATGATACGCATGAACGTCAGCCGATCCAGTTTAGGCGAAGGCGGGCCAGGTCGATTCACCGGCCCAACCTTACGCCTTGGCTACTCTGGATTCGGGCTTCGGGGCGGTTTATTCGCGTGACGAATGGGGCCGATCTCCGGCAAGACTTAAGCCTTTCGGTCTTGCGGCGGCCCCTTTTGGGCGGTTTCAAGCCAGTTTCGAAGATTCTTGGCGAGGATTTCCGGCTTGGCCTGGGTCAGGATGTGCTGAGCGATCTTGTCGGGGACCTTGAGGCCCTTCATGGCCTGTCCGGCCCGCTTCCAGAGCTGGTCCCGCTTGGCGTCCGTCTCCGCAAGGTACAGCTCGGTCACGATCTCCTGCAGCTTGGCCAGCATGATCTCGTCGCGGCGGTCGTAATACCGCTCGATGATCTTTTTCTGATGGCGGGTGTAGTCGGGCATGGCGGGTACGTAGCCGCAAGCCGGACGCCCGTCAACGTGCGGCGTCGCGCTGCTGCTACCCGTCGCCGTCGCTGAGCAGCCGCTCGCGGGCATCGACCGGCAGCTTCGAGAACTTCTCGCGCACGATCTCCTCCACGTCGTCCGGGGACAACTCCCACAGGCGCTGCAACAGCCTGGCGCGATGTTCGCGGTTTGCACTTCCTATGCGGCGGATGAACTCGGCGGCGGCGACCGCAACGAGCCGCTCTTCGAGCTCTTTGTCGATACACCGCTCCGCTCCCGCGGGATCGGTCCTGGAAACCCGCCGCAGGGCGCGAAACTCGGGGTCCGCATCGAGGGTGCGGCGGACCCGCGCGCCCAATTGCCTTTCGCACTCGGCCACACGACCGTATGATGATCGCGTATCGCGGGCGATGCGGCGCAGGGTGCGCCGCGCTTCCTTTTCGGGCACCAGCATCCGCTCCTCGACCAGGGCTTGAACCAATGTCCGCCGATCGCGGCGGGTCGTGGCTCGCTTCGACACCGTCTCGGCGGCCTGCTTCAAGGCGCGTGCGTATTTCTCGTGAATGCGCTCCCCGACCGTCTGGCGAGGCCTGGACTCGGCGTCCGGCGTTGAGCATTGCACGGTCCATCCGGCGGGAACATCAGGCGACTGCAACGAATGCGCCTGTCGAGCTTCTTCGTCGCGGCGAATGCCGATGGAAGGTCTGTCCGGCGACTGGCGTCGCGGGGGCGCCTTCGTTCGTCGAATCCGCGACGGAGGGACGTACATGGTCGTGAATTTGGTGAGCAGAGCGCGGCTGACGGCGTTATGAATCCTCGGGAGCGCGAAGGCCGCAAAGGGAATACCGCTCTCCGGGCGATACGCCAGCGCCGCCTTGATCAGGCCCAGGCAACCCTCCTGAAACAGGTCTTCCCATTCCCGTTTACGATGGGGGTCCGCAAGATCGGGCACGTTGCGGCGCAGGTGAACCCCCACCAGGCCCATGTTCTCACTCACCAGCCGCCGCTGGGCGATGGTCAGCACCGGACAAGACTGATTATTCTCGCTCACAACCCCGGCTTCCTAACGGATTTATGCTCCCGCCGTGTAAGCCTAACTTTTCCCTGACTATAGCTTGGCGTTATTGCCTGTCAATATCAAAGTCCATTTTATTTTTGAGGGGGGACACAACAGCCGGGTGGGGTGCCGCGGAGGGGTCAATGATCGTCTACAGACCGCTCGTTAGCACTCGCGGTACTGATTACGACGCGCCTACCAATCAGAACCGCGACAGAAATGGAGCGGTCCTCCTTCCGTCCCACGACAGTCATGGAGCGGTGCATTATGATGTTCCGACCATGTCTGATCCCCTGGCCTATCTGATTACGATTCGGACGTACGGAACCTGGTTACATGGCGATGAACGGGGATCGGTCAACCGCGAGCAAAACGTCTACGCCACGCCGATGCTCGCGCCCAACCCGGCGCTCGAACGTGCCGAGAAGGCAATGCTGAAACGGGCGCCCGTGGCGTTTTCCGCGACGCAGCGTTCCGCGGTCGACGAGGCGGTCCGAAAGACCTGTCATGAGTTGGGCTGGACGCTGCGGGCGCTCAACGTCCGAACGAATCACGTTCATGCCGTGATTGCGGCGCCGGACGATCCGGAGCGAGTGATGCACGCCTTGAAATCATTCGCTACGCGTCAACTGCGAGAGCTGGGCCTTGTTGATCACGAAGCTCGGCTTTGGTCGCGGCACGGCAGCACGCGATATCTCTGGAAACCGAAACAGGTCGAGGACGCTTGTCGTTACGTCGTCGAGAGTCAAGGCGATGACATGGACGGTATTCCATGACCGCTCGTTTGCACTCGCGGTACTGATTGAGGCTCACGCACCCATCAGTACCGCGACAGAAATGGAGCGGTCCCCCGTCAGAACCGCGACAGCTATGAAGCCGTCGTCACGCGCCGCCGGACCACGATCGTCCCGGCCGTGAGCAGCAACAGCCCCATCACCGCAACGCCCCATTGGGAAAGGGTTGGAATGCAAGGGCCAACGGTTCGGCCGTTGCCGGAATTGTAAAGGTTGACGATATCCGCGTCCGCCAACGCCCGATTCCAGATCACGATCTCGTCTAGCTGACCATCGAGCGCAAGCGCCCCTTGCCCGGCGGAAGCATTTCGTCGCCCGAGCAAGAGCGGAAATGTCGTATCAAGTACGGGATCTGTGTTCGTGTCAGACGCCACGGATGTTCCGTTAAACCAGATCGAGCGACCTGCCGAGTTTCGACGAACCACAATGTGATACCAAACCGCTGTCGAGAGCGAAAGGTTCGGCGTATTGAGAACATTTGTGGCGGCACCGAAGCGGATAGAATTCGCAGGAATCTTCGTGATAGTCCAACCCTCAGTGGTTGGCGGTGTGCCATCACCAGTCATCTTCTCAATCAGAACTCTCTCTCCGCTTGTGGTGTCGAATCGAACCCAGAGCTGGATGGTGAAGTCCGATGTTCCAAAATCCAAAATGCTGTCGTCTCCGGGGCGCGTGGCGTAGTCACTACCCGTGCCGGGAAAGTCGAGGGACGATCCGAGGAGTCCAGTAGCGAAGGACGGAGCCCCGACCGCTTGGAGGTCCAAGTCGTTGCAAGATATATCGTCGAGGAATTGATCCAACCGCCACTGCCCGACGACACCATCACTCAGGGACTGTCCCATCGCGGGTGCGACGAAGCCAATCGATAGGAGAACCACCAATTGTAGAGGAAGCCGACCAGTTCTTTTCGACATGACCTTCATTTGAATCACAATGCGCTCCTTTCCGCCGCCGCGGGTGAGGCGGCTATACAGTTGTGCGTTTGATAGGGCTTTCGGGCGTGGACACGCCTCGCCCGATTGGAAATTGGCAACCAGCTTAGTTGGGGGGAGGGGCACGTCAAGGAAAAAATTCAGTACGGACGGAGGAATTCCCGGGCTGCTAAGGAAAGCCCGTTGAAACGGGCTTGTCCTGAGGGTATTAGGCATCCCCTTCACCAGTCGTGAAGGACTGGCCTGAAACCCGCCTGCGGCGGGTTGAAAGCCGCTGAAGCGGCTTGACTTCGGGATCGGTGAGCAACCATGCGCGAGTTTTCGTGGATCGCGGTATTGCTGGGGGCGGGGGTGGGGGCGGCGCTGGCGGCGGCCAACGCCTATGTCGGCCTCAAGGTCGGCATGAGCGTCAACGCCTCGATCCCCGCCGCGGTCATGTCCCTGCTCGTGATGCGCGCCTTGCGCCGGCCCGATTCGCTCCTCGAAAGCAACATGGTGCAGTGCATCGGCTCGGCGGGGCAGAGCCTGGCCGCGGGGATGATTTTCACCATCCCTGCTTTGTTCATCCTCGGCTACGACCCCACGGTGACGGAGATGGTCCTCTGGGGAACGATCGGGGGACTGCTCGGCGTATGTTTCATGGTCCCGCTGCGGCGATTACTGATCGTCAAGGAGCACGGCGTGTTGCCGTACCCGGAAGGCGTCGCATGCGCGGATGTCCTGCGGAGCGGAGAGCGCGGCGGCATGGGCGCCGTCTGCGTTATCAAGGGCGCGATCGTCGGCGGAGTCTTCCGGCTGCTGACCGGATTGGGCTTCTGGCCGGAGTACGCGGTCACGCCGGTGCCCAAGTTCGTCAAGACCCAAGGGGCTCTCGCGGCCGAGCCCGCGCTGCTCGGGGTAGGGTATATCCTCGGCGTGCGCGTCGCCGCCGTCATGCTGGCCGGGGCTTTTCTGGCGTGGTTCGTGGTGATTCCGGCGATCGGCTTTTTCGGAGCGCCCGGATCATCGGCGATCTTTCCCTCCACCGACCGGCTCATTTCCGCGATGGGCCCGGCCGAAATCCATGCCAAATACGTGAAGTACATCGGCGCGGGGGCCGTGGCCGTCGCGGGTCTGCTGTCGCTGCTCAAGAGTGTGCCGACGATCGCCGCGACCTTCGGACACATCTTTGTCGGCGTGCTGCACACGGGCCGGGGAGCCAGCGAACGCACCGACCGCGACCTGCCGCTGCCGATTCTATTCGTGATCGTTGCCGCGCTGGGCTATGCGATGTGGTCGCTTCCTCAGATTCGCCTCAGCCACATCGGCGCGGTGGCGGTGCTCGTGTTCGGCTTTTTCTTCGTGACCGTGGCGTCACGGATCGTCGGCTTTGTCGGTGCGTCCTCCAATCCGGCCTCCGGTATGACCATCGCCGCCCTGCTGGGTACGTGCCTCGCCTTCAAGTACTTCGGGACGCCTGCCGGTGAAGACGCGATGACGATGAAGGTCGCCTGTCTGTGCGTGGGGGCCATCGTCTGCAGCGCCATCTGCATTTCCGGAGATATTTCTACAGACCTCAAGACGGGCTTTCTGGTGGGGGCGACGCCGTGGAAGCAGCAGGTCGGTGAAATCATCGGCGTGCTGACATCGGTGGCCGTGATTGCGGGAGTCATTCTGCTGCTGGCCAAGAATCAGGGATTCACCCCATCGCCGCAGCATCCCCATCCGCTGCCCGCGCCGCAGGCCAACGTCATGCGAATCCTGGTGGACGGCGTGTTCGACGGGAACCTGCCGTGGGAGCTGATCGTCATCGGAGGAGCGATCGCGGCGGTCCTGGAAATGCTGCGCGTACCTGCCCTGCCGTTCGCCGTCGGCTTCTATCTACCCTTGTCGCTCACGACGCCGATCATGGTTGGAGGCGTTGTTCGTTGGCTCATCGAGCGGCGGAAACGCGAAAAGACCGAAGACGATCCCGGCATGTTGACGGCGTCGGGGCTGGTGGCGGGCAACGGCCTGGTGGGCGTCGGCCTGGTCGGACTGGCCGCGTTAGTCTCCTGGTGGTGGAGCCACCCCCGGTGGGTAAACCCGGAATCGGGAGTGGAAGAAGCGATCACTCCGTTGCACTTCGTGCCCTGGCTTTGGTGCAAGCTTGATGTGCCGATCCATTGGGGGATGAGCGCCGATTGGTGGAACGGATGTTCGGTTATCCCATTCGCGGCCATCGCCGCCTGGTTGTGGTGGAGCGCTCGACGGCGCTATCGGCTTGTGTGATCGCCTGCTTCACCGAGTTGCAAAAGCACCAATTCGATAGTCAATCCCGAACCGAAAGCGATGGCCACGGCCTTGCCGACGGCCTTGGAAGCCAGCAGCTCCTGCAAGATAAAAAAAAACGTCGGCGAGGACATGTTTCCGTATTGCCGAAGAACCGATCGAGAATCGTGCAGCGCATAGGGCGGAAGGCCCAGCGACCGTTCCACACTATCGAGGATCTGCGGCCCGCCGGGATGAACGATCCAGTGCGATACTTCCTGCACGGATGTCCCGTTGTCTCGCAGGAAATCCGCAACGACTCCGCCGAGGGTTCAAGCGGTTTGTGAATGACGAACTGCCGATAGGAGCGGATACGAGATACGGTCCGGCTGGTTCCACGGCGCGATCGTAGCGATTTGACGCGGCGTGTCGAATGGTTACTCGCTCATCGCGGCGGCGGATGGTGAACTGCAGATGTATCGATGGATCAGCGGAACCCGGTGCGAACGCGGCGACGTCGCAGACAAGCCGTTGTAAAGCGCAAGCAGGTCGTCGCGGAAGCGCGCGAGGCCGAAACGCTCCTCGATCAGTTTTCGACCGGCACGAACCAGGGTTTCTCGCAGCGTTGGATCGTTGGTGATTTCCGCCATCGCCAAGGCAAGCTGCCCAGGGCGTGCGGGTGCGACGAGCAGACCCTGATGCCCGTGGTCAATCACTTCTGGGACGGCCCCCACGCTCGTCGCGACAACCGGCAGGCCGTGAGCCAGGGCTTCCAGCATGGAGAGCGGCATCCCCTCGTGACGGCTGGGCTGGACATAGACATGCGCATCATCCAACACCCTCCGTTTTTCTTCTCCCTGCACCGGCCCGATGTACCGAACCTTTTCTTCAAGTCCCCGCGCGAGAATCTTTTGATTCAAGATCGTTTGATCGCCCGCGGTTCCCGGCGGACCAGCCAGGATAAGTTCGAACCTGCACCTTTTTCCGTTCAGGATCGCACAGGCATCGAGCAGATCATCGACGCCTTTCCACTCGTCCATCCGCGCCAGCATCAGAAACCGGCAAAGCCCGCCTACTTCTCGTACCACCCATTGCTTTGGGGCCTCGATCGCGTTTTCGACAACGGTAATCAGGGCGGCGGGCGACATGGCCTGGAGCTTTCTTCGCCACCCTTCGGATAAAGCGACGACGCCATGCGCGGCGGATAGACCCCGGCGAATCATCCATTTTCCCACGAGGCCCGCACGTTCATGGAACTCATCAAAGGCCGCCCCGTGAACGTGAAGAACGACACGACAATTCGCGCGACGGGACACCATCAAGTCCATCAGGCTTCGATAAAAGGCGAACCCGCTGCAGGTATGAAGATGGACGATGGTCACATTTTTGCGACGAATGAAGCGGCGAAGAGAGAATAACTGCCGCACGTGGCGGACGATTCGATGGAGGAATGGTTCGCCGGATCGCGACGACGCGGTAACCGGCAGGAACTCGACTCGATACCGTCGTTCGTAATCCAGCTCGAGCATCTGGCGGACGACGGCGGCCATGCCGCCGAGCAGCGCCGGATCAGGCCCGACGACAAGGACCGACGACGCGGAAGCTGTGGGACCGTTCGTGCTCATTGTTACCGCCGTTGGGTTCGGCGCGCGGTGCGACTCCGCACGATGGATGTGTCGGCTTAGCGGACGTTGTGCTTTAAGTGAGCACGAATTCTAGGCGTGCTTTCGTCTCGCCATCGGCTGCTTCACCGGGGTTTTTGTTTCAGAGTCCGTATCGGCTGCTTGCTTTGTCGGAGCCCTCTTGGCGACGACGGCGGCGCGAATTTCCTCAAACAGATCGGGATTGTCGCGGAGGAACTGCTTGACGTTTTCCCGACCCTGTCCCAGTCGAACGTCCTTGTAACCCAGCCAAGCGCCGCTCTTGGTAATGATGTTGTCGGCGACGGCGAGGTCGAGCAGATCGCCCTCGGAGCTGATGCCGCTGTCGAACATGATATCGAACTCGGCCTCGCGAAATGGAGCGGCGACCTTATTCTTGACCACCTTCACTTTGACGTGGTTGCCGGTGACCGTCTCCCCTTCCTTGATCGAAGAGATGCGGCGGATGTCCAGACGGACGGAGGCGTAGAACTTCAGCGCCCTCCCGCCGGGAGTGGTTTCCGGGTTGCCGAACATGACTCCTATCTTCATGCGAAGCTGATTGATGAAAATGACGATGGTGCGGCTCTTGCCGATGGCGGCGGTGAGCTTGCGAAGCGCCTGGCTCATCAGCCGGGCCTGAAGGGCCACGTGGGCGTCGCCCATTGACCCCTCGATTTCCGCGCGGGGAATGAGCGCCGCGACGGAATCCACGATGATGACGTCCACCGATCCGCTGCGGACGAGCATCTCGGTGATTTCCAGGGCTTCCTCGCCCGCTTCCGGCTGGCTGACCAGCAGCCTTTCGAGATTGATGCCGCATTTCTTCGCCCATCCGGGGTTGAGGGCGTGCTCGGCGTCGATGATGGCGGCCACGCCGCCCTCGCGCTGGGCGACGGCGGCGACGTGCAGGGCGAGAGTCGTTTTTCCGGAAGATTCCGGCCCGAACATCTCGATGATGCGGCCGCGGGGCAGCCCTGTTCCGCCGAGAGCAAGATCGAGGGAGAGGGCCCCCGTGGAAATCCCCTCGACCGTAGCGTCCATTTTGTCGAGCTGCATGATCGCGCCCTTGCCGTAGGCCTTTTCAATCTGCTGCAGGGCCCGCCCCAGGGCCTCTTCGCGCTTGACGCTCACGTTGTCCTGCATGACGACTCTCACTGGGCACCTCCCGTTTACGAATTCGAAATCCCAAGCTTCGACCTGCTCACCACGCTATACGACGATCCTTTTGGCGACAACACCGACGACATCAGCGTCAACTCGTGCACCGCTTGTCGAACGGGCTTGACCTTCGCACTTTCCACGGCCGATCGCACTTCGCCCGTTGATCGACCTTCTTTCGCGCGGCCGATCGTCAAATGCGCCGAAAACGGCCGCGACTCTTTGGGAAAACCGATCTTCTCCATTTCGTCCTCGGCGGCGTTCACGCAATCTTGCAGCGATCCCGACGGATCGTGCGTGCCCACCCAGACGATTCGCACCGGCCCGCGCGGCGGAAAACAGCCGCACTCCGTCAACTGCATTTCAAACGGCCGCGATCGTGCCGCGCCTCGGGCGACCGCCTCGGCCACGCGCGGCACGTCGGCGTCGGGCGTCTCTCCCAGGAACTTCACCGTCAGGTGCAACTGCTCCGGTCGGACCCAGCGGACGCCGTCTATTGTCCGACCGAACGCGTTCTGCGCCACAGCGAGAGCGCTGCGCACCTCATCCGAAAGTTCAATGGCCACGAACAGTCGCACATCGTCCGCGCGGGCTTCAAGCCCGCGGCTCGCAACTACTCGAACCGGAGCATCCGCACCAGCTCGCTGATTCGCTGATCCAATTCTTCACGGGTCAGCTTTTCCACGCGGCGAAGGGAAAAATCCTCTATGATAAAGGATGCTTCCACTGTGCCGCGCACCAAGGCATTCCGTAGCGCGCCGAAATCAGTCCGCCCGCAGGAAGCAAGATACCCGAGGATCCCGCCCGCAAACGTATCGCCCGCCCCGGTGGGGTCTTTGACGCGGGTCGTCGGATATCCAGGTAGCGCGGCCACTCCCTCGCGTGATACGAGTAGCCCGCCGTGCTCGCCCTTCTTGATCATGACGAACCGCGGTCCCAACGACAATATGTTTTCTCCGGCCTCTAGGAGGTTCGCCTTCCCTGTAAGCTGCTGGGCCTCACCGTCGTTGACGATCACCCCATCCACCACGCGAAGCGTTTCCACGAGCGAGTCCCGTTCGGTGGTGATCCAGAGGTTCATCGTGTCACAGACCACAAGCTCAGGGTCGCGCACCTGCTTCAAGAGATCGCGCTGCAGGGTGGGATGGGTGTTGGCCAGGAAGACGATCTTGCTGTCCGCGAACACCTCCGGCACTTTCGGTCCGCGCTCGGCGAGGACGTTGAGGTCCACCTCGACCGTTTCGGCCTCGTTCATCGCTCCCGCATAGCGACCCGACCAGCGAAAAGTCTTGCTCCCCTTCCGAATCTCCAGCCCGCGAAGGTCGATGTCCCGCGAAGTGAGCACCTTGCGAAACTCATCCGGGAAGTCATCCCCAACGACGCCGACCAGTCGCACCGGAACGTAGTGGGACGCGGCGAAGGAGAAGTACACCGCCGACCCGCCCAGGACGTTTTCCGCCCGGCCGCAGGGTGAGGCCACCGTGTCGATCGCTATGCTGCCCGTCACCAATAACGACATTGCCGCCTCGCGCATCCGGATCGTCCGCCGCCTTTCGGACGGCCAATCTACCCCATCATCGACCGCCCCGCAAGAGGAATGTTAGAAAAATGTTAGGGTAAAGCGGATGGTAGTGGGTCAAACCTGACACACTACCAAGCGGACACTGGGGCGCTCTCGCAATATGGGCTGGGCCGACGGCGATCAGCGCGGGAACCTTCGCGGTTTTCAGGGCCTTCGGAACTGGATGACCAGCCCCTAATTGACGCTGCCCCATGCCTTTTCGATGATGCTTCCGTGATTTACTGCCCGTCTTGCGAGCAGGCCTGCGAAGAGTCCGCCGAACATTGTCCTCGCTGTCGGCATCGCCTGAGCAACTCGGTTCCCAATCCCGACATCCTTCGGACCCTCAAGCAGGTTGTCTCCTACGTGGTCAGCGTGGTCTGCGGCCTGATCTGGCTAGTGGCCGTCGCCGCCCTTGTGTACGCAGAAAACGCCGGGCAAGCTATTCAGACGGGGTTTGTGGCCGTCATGGCCCTAATGATCGTGCTTCGCCGCCGTTGACCACGCCGAATGCCACTTCTGGGCTATGCCCCCTCGCGGCTGATGTTGTATTTCTTTAGGCGGTAGCGGAGGTTGTCGCGGCTGATCCCTAAAGCGCGGGCTGCTTTGGACTGGTTCCAGTGATGGTCATTAAGGGCCTGAACGATCATGGCCCGTTCCTGTCCGCGCAGCGTGGGAGCGACCGGCGCGGCGTCCCCCCGGTCGCAGCGGGTAATTTCCTGCGGCAGGTGCGAAGGGAGCAGCTCCAGCCCGTCGCATAGTAATACCGCCCGCTCGATCACGTTGGCGAGTTCACGGATGTTGCCGGGCCAGTCATAAGCGCACAGCGCCGCCAGCGCATCAGCAGAAATGCAGCGACGCGCCACACCAAGTTCCGTGCCGGCTAGCTGTGTAAAGTGCGCAGCAAGGTCCGGAATATCTTCAGCGCGATCACGGAGCGGCGGAAGTTCGATCGGAAAAACGTTTAGGCGATAGTACAAATCGTCGCGGAACCTGCCCTCAGCGATGGCCGCCTTCAGATCGCGGTTGGTCGCGGCGATCACGCGCACGTCGCAGGAAATCGTCTGCGTCCCGCCCACGCGGGTAAAGGCCTTTTCCTGGAGGAGGCGCAGCAGCTTGACCTGCGTCGAGGCGCTGATGTCTCCGATTTCATCGAGAAACAGCGTGCCGTTGTCGGCCAGCTCGAACCGCCCGATGTGCTGGGCAAAAGCGCCGGTAAACGCACCCTTTTCGTGGCCGAACAGCTCACTTTCCAGGAGCGTTTCGGGCAGGGCGGCACAGTTCACGGCCACAAACGCCTGGTTCGCCCGCGGCGACTGGTTGTGGATGTATTTCGCAAGCACCTCTTTTCCCGTTCCTGTCTCGCCGACCAACAGCACCGTCGCGGGCGTCGGCGCAACTCGGTCGGCGAGCTTGAGCGTTGCCTTGAAGGGCGCTGACGAGCCGATGATGTCGGTCTTGGGAAGGACCGATTTGCGAAAGGCGAGGTTTTCCCTGCGAAGCCGGGCATGGGCCTGGGCGTTTCTCGTGCCGCAGGCGGCCAGGTTAGCGAACACTTCAAGAAGCGGGAGGTCGCCCTCTCGGAAAGGTGTGCCGCCGCGACGGTTGAGCACCTCGATGACACCGATCGTTTCAGACTTATACACCATCGGCGCGGCCATCAAGCCGCGGGTGTGAAACCGGGACTGCTTGTCGATGCCGCTAAAGAACTCGGAGCTTTGCGACACATCGACGATGTTTTCCGCCTTGCCGTGCTTGAGGACGTGACCGGCGATTCCCAGGTCCGCGTCGAACTCCTTGCCCACCAGGGCCGCCCCCTGTTCCCCGACGGCCGCAGCGAAGATGAGCTTGTTTCGGCGGCGATCGAGAGTCAGGACGCTGCTGGCCTCCGCCTGCATCACGGCCGCGGCGCTGCGGGCGATCTGATCGAGGACTTCATCCAGTTCCAGCGTGGAATTGATAGCCGCCGAGGCCTCGGCCAGGGCCGCCAGCGATTCGGCCGGAAAACAGAGGGCGGCAAGGTCCATTGAGAGAGGCTATTCCCTCCGCGGTCGACGGCGTGCCGCCCTATAATCGAGTTGAATCGGTACGTTGGACATTTTCAGCGGCAATTCACGAACCATAGGTCGCGCCGGGCCGTAAGCATACAATGGGGCGGTGGATGCGCCAACGGATGAGAAGCTCCTTCGGGAATACCTGCGCGGCAAGCCGGGCAGTTTTGAATTGCTCGTGCGGCGCCACTCGCAGGAGCTTTTTCAGTTTGTCCTGCGATTCACCGGAGACTCGGTCGCGGCCGAGGACGTGGTTCAGGAGACGCTGCTTCAGGTGCATACCTCCGCGGCGTCTTTCGATCCGGCCCGGCGATTTAAGCCCTGGCTGTTTACGATTGCAGCCAACAAAGCTCGCGACTATCTGCGGCGGCGGAGCCGTCGCCATGAAGTTCCCTTCGACGCCAACGTGGGCGACGAAAGTGAGTCCGGTCGGCGGTTTGTGCAATTGTTCGCCGACGACAGCGCCGCCCCGGATGAAGAACTGATGGCGGACGAAAAGCGGAGGATCGTGAAAGCGGTTTTGGAGCACATGCCGGAAAAGCTGCGGGAGATGTTGATCCTCGCCTACTATCACCGGTTTCCCTACAAGGACATTGGAGAAATCGTGGACATTCCGCTGGGAACGGTAAAGAGCCGTCTGCACGCCGCAGTGGTGCATTTCGGAGAGGCGTATCGCGAGGCCGTCGTGCAACGAACGAAACGGACGACGTAAATAAGACGCGAAGACGAAAGGTATTCAATGGAGCGTGAGAAGCGGGTATCAGAGGAGTTGATCCTCGACTTTCATTTAGATCGCCTGGCGGAAGAGGAACGCTCCTGGATTACCGCCGAACTGGCACGCGACGCGGAGCTTCGGGCTAAGAGCGACCGGCTTGGCCGCATCTTGCAGCCGCTGGACCACTCCAGCCTCGCGCCCGCACCCGCCAGCCTCGCCGAGAACGTGCTCGATTATGTCGCACGAGCGACCGATCCCCTGCTTCGGGTTCCCTTCACGGGCGATTCGGGCAGACCTTTGCGATTTCCCTTCTTGCGGGCACGGGAGTTCATCGCGGCGGCCGCGTGCATCCTGCTCCTGGTAACTGTGGCCGTTCCCGGCGTTTCCGAAGTTCGTCACCGTTCCCAACGGGCCGCGTGCGCGAGCCATCTCGGCATGATCTTTCGCGGGGCAAGCGCCTATCAGCACGCTTACGGCGATTCACTCCCCTTTGCAGGGTCCGTGGCGAATGCGTCCTGGCTGCCGGGCGGTAGCGGGGAGGCGCCCTTTGCGTCCAACAGCCGCCATCCGTACCTGCTCGTCAAACTCGGCTACGGGCCGGCACCCAAGGATTTCATCTGCCCGGGCGACGCCGACGCGGAAGCGATGCCCGGCGGCGAGATCGCCGATCGTGATGATTTTACCGCCGCGCGAAACATCAACTACGATTCGCTCAACCTGGCCGGGGCGACGCCCAATCTTCGGCCTCCGGTGGCCATTGCTTACCTCAGCGACGCCAATCCCCTGTTTGTCGGCGCTCGATTCAACGACGCCGTCGATCCGAATTCCACGAACTCCCCGGCGCACCGCGGTCGGGGGCAGACGGTGCTGACGCTTAACGGCAGCGCCCAGTTTGTCCGCTCGCCGATTTATGACGCCACGCGCGATAACCTCTGGACCATCGGCAACGTGCGTCACTATCGCGGCACGGAGTCGCCTACTCGCCGCGACGACGCCTTCCTCGTGCCGGGTTACCCGATCACTGACCCGGTCGTGCGGGCCAGCTATAAGCACTAGCATCAAGGCACCAGTTGCTTGATGGCCGCGACGCCGAATGCCGCAAAAAACAGCAAGGCCGGGCTGTCCCAGGTGTGTGGTGACATGGCTTCCGCCAGGGTCACGGTAATGGGAACGATGAGCAAGGCGAGCAGAAGCTGGGTATTCGTGAACGCGTCGTGGAACCAGAGGATGCCGGCCACGCACACCAGCAGCACGCAAGCACTTCCGGCGTAGCTGCGAACATATCGCCGCCTGACGAACAAGCCGGGCACCGAGTACTTGTGTTTTCCATAGCGCACGCCGACGGGTTCGGCCAGACCGTCGCCGACCGTCGTAATCAAAACGACCATGAGGGCAAGCGGGGCAAATCCGAAGTGCTGAAAGTAAAAGAGCATGGGGATAATCACGAGCAGTGCCGCTAGGAACTGGGTCACGAGCCACTTGAGGGTGTGGGGTCTGTCCTCTGGGCGGTCGAAAGAAAGAAACATTGTTTGAGCGAATGAAAAGCGCGTTCGTATCGGCTTCCAGAAGAGGACGAACACCGCCACCGTGGCCAATCCATTGATCGCCCCCGAAAAGGCAGAGAAGGCGGTTTCGGTGACGCCGAAAAAGGTGTCGAGCAACGGAGGAACACAATACAGCGCAAAATGATTAATCTTGCGGGTGTAGTTGACCATCACGTCATAACGGCGCACCACCAGTCCGCCCCCGTAGGCGATCGCCGCAAGGATAACAACTTTGCTGATCTGACTGATGATAAACGCCGTATCCACGCTTGGAGCCTTGCCGGAAGAAAGGCGAACTGGAGCCGACGGGGTTCGAACCCGCCACCTCCTGGTTGCAAACCAGGCGCTCTCCCAAATGAGCTACGGCCCCCAATGGGAATCATACGCCATTAGCCGTTCGTACTCCATTGCCGCGAATGACGCAGGGGAATATCCCTGGGCGAGCTTTGAAGGGAGAAAAATAGGCGTTGTTGAAGGTGTTTGTACGCACTGATATCATGTCGATATGAGTTCCGACACGATTCGAGACATGCTGACTCGTGCGCCTTTCGAGCCCTTTCGAATAGTCACCTCGGCCGGCGAGTCCTTCATCATCCGGGATCCGCTTACCGTTGCGCTGATGAGGTCAGAAGTGTTTATCGCCCACCCAAAGTCTGACCGCCGGACGTTTATCCCTTTCTTGCATGTCGTGACAGTCGAGACGATCGGCAACGGCCATCTTCCCCGCCGAAAACGCCGAAGCTGATGCCTTGGAAATTATTACTCACCAGCCCTAAGTCTTTGTGCAGTTCGTTGTGTCGAGACCGCTGCCGACACAGAGGCGGCATCCGACCCGGCGATTCTCGCAATGGCGTCGGGAAGCGGCGATAATCAGCCAACATGCGGGAGCGCGTCATCATTGACGGAAATAACCTGCTCCATGCCCTACGTGAACACGGACCGATCGGATCGGTGGGCCGGGAAACGATGGTTCGGATGATCGAGCGTTGGTCACGCCAAAAGCAGATCGATGTGACGGTGGTTTTTGACGGGCCGCCCCCGAAGGGGGGTCTTGCCCAACAAATGTCACCGGCCGGGATGACGGTAAGGTTCAGCGCTCCGGCGACGGCGGACGACCTCATCGTGAGCGCGATCCAAGACGAAAAACATCCCGCCAGCCTGCGGATCATCAGCAGCGACTCCGCCATTCGCCACGCTGCGGGTTATCGGAAATGCCGTTGCACCAACGCCGCGAGCTTCATCGCGGAGCTATTCCCAACAAAGCAGCCGCTGGAGAAACTACCCACTCAAACCGCCGAGAAACCAGTAGATGAGAGTCCCGATGAGGCCGACCGATGGAAAACCACCTTTGGGGGTAAGGGCGAGCTGGAGGAGCCTTTTGATGGCTCCGATGCAATGATTCAATAAGACTGTATTTATTCCTTCTGACGAAGAAAGCTTGACGAAATCCCGGTCACACCTTAGGATTAGCATCATGCGTTGGAAGAATTCACATTCTGGTGGCTTAGGTCTGCTTTGCTGTTGCGGCTGTTGTTGCGCGACCTCGCGCGGAGGATCATCCTGACGGGAATGTGAATAAGTAGCTGGAAGAGTAAGTCACAACCCGCGGGATGGTTCCGGCGGGTTGTTTGTTTTTCAACAGGTTCGATTGTTCAGCGATGCCCAATAACCAGGGGCGCGCTGGTGAGGTAAAGGGGGGAGGATCGGACGATGGAAATGCAATTGTATCCGGGAGCGCCGGTGGGAACAGGCCGCGAAGACCAACCCACAAGCAACAACCCGTTCCTTGAAGTTAACGAGAACACGCCCACCGATCAACTGATCGCGTGGACATTGGATCGTTTCGCTCATCAGAAAATGATCATGACGACCTCCTTCGGCATGGAGGGATGCGCGTTGATCGACATGTATGCGCAACACGGCAAGCCGGTGACCGTGGTGTATCTGGACACCATGTTCTTCTTTCCGGAAACCTACGCCCTGCGCGATCGCATGGCCGAGCGTTACCCGAACCTCCAATTCGTGAACCGTGGTACGACTTTGACTCCGGAGGAGCAGGAGAAGCAGTACGGGCCTGAACTTTGGAAACACAACCCTTCACTTTGTTGTAAAATCCGCAAGGTCGATCCCATGCATCCGGTGATGGCGGAGGCGGACGTCTGGATCACGGGACTGCGCCGCAGCCAGTCGGCCACTCGCGCCAACCTCCGCGTCATTGACTGGGATTGGAAATACCAGGTGCTCAAGATCAGCCCCATGGCCAACTGGGAACGCGGCGAAATCTGGGAGTACATCAGGAAGCACAACGTGCCCTACAACGAGTTGCACGAGAAGGGATATCCCACGGTCGGGTGTACGCACTGCACGACTCCCGTCGAGGGCTCCAAGGTCGGCGATTATTCGCGCGCCGGGCGCTGGAGCACCTCGGAGAAAACCGAGTGCGGCCTGCACGGCGGGGCGGGAATCTAAACAAAAAATCGAAGCACGAAGCTCAAAGATCGAAGCAAAGCGGGACCAGCTTAGAACTTCGATCTTTGATCTTCGACCTTCGCCCTATAGGCTGCTACCGTGAGCCGAGAACTATTCTATCTCGGGCTGACCCATCCGAATGCGCCGCTGAACGTACGCGAACAGCTCCGAACGGACCGCGAGAGTCAAATCGCATTGCTGTCTCGCCTCGCAAGTCTTGGCGAGGGGCGGATGGTGCTCGCCACATGTGAGCGGTTCGAAGTCTATGCAACGATGAAGCACGCCGACGCCAATCGGTGTATCTCGTTTTTCGCGGAGCTGTGCCAACTTCCCGCCGAACTCGTGAGGCAATATGCGAGAACACTGTCGGAGTCGCAGGCGGCAGGACAACTGATCCGCGTCGCCGCGGGCCTGGAATCTCGGATACTCGGCGAGCGTCAGATCCTCGGTCAAGTACGCAACGCCTTTCAGCTCGCCCTGGAACAGGAATCGCTGGATGCTCAGTTGTCGATGCTCGCCCGGAGCGCGATTCGCGCCGGGAAACGCGTGCGTCAAGAGACGCCGCTGGCAAGCGGATCGCGATCCATTGTCACGGCGGCGATGGATTGGCTGACCGACAAGCACGGCGGTCTCGCGGATCGTGCCGTCGGCGTGGTCGGAAGCGGCCGTTTGGCGTCACTGGTCGCCGCAGAGGTCGCACTACGACGTCCGCGACGAATGGTCATTGCGGGACGCAACGAAGCCCGCGCCGCAGAGCTGGCTTCTCGCTTTGGCACGGAGTGCGCGCGCATATCCACGCTCGCAAATGTCGTCGCCCGTGCTGATGTGGTGATCACGTGTACCGCGTCGCCGTCGTACCTCCTTGACAGGACGATGATCGGCGAAGACCGGGCAAACCAGTTGCTCCTCATGGACCTGTCCGTACCACGCAACGTCGATCCGAGCGTGGTGCAATTGCAAGGCGTGCAACTGGGGCACGTGGACGAGATCGTCGCATACGGATTGAACGCCGGTGCCTGCACGGGCGTGGTCCCAGGATGGGATGTGATCCAACAAGCTGAGAACATTGTCAGCGAGGAACTAAGCGCTTTCCTTCAATGGCGGCGCGAACGTCATGTTGCTCCGATGATTACTGAATTATTCCGGGATTCCGGGGGGGCCTCGGACAAGCGCGCCCTGCACGCCCGCATCATCCGTCTCAAAGCCGGAGTCGCCGTATGAGCGGTACAGCTCTCATTCTGGCCGCGCATGGGTCGGGCGATGATTCGGAAGGCAACGCACGTCTGCGCAACTTCGCGGATCAAATCGCCCATCGGCGATTGTTCGATGAGGCGGCCGTGGCGTTCCATCGCGGCGAGCCGACTTTTGCCACCGTGCTCGATCAATTGTCGGCCGACGAAGTCATCGTCGTGCCGGTGATGACCAGCGACGGCTACTACAGCGACCTAGTCCTTCCGCGAGAACTGAAAAAGAACCATCGATACTCTGTGGTTCGATTGCACCAAACCGAACCCCTGGGGATGCATCCGGGCGTCACGGCGCTGGTTTCGCTACGCGTTCGTTCCTTGATCCACGATCATCACTTGTGTGCCGAGGAAGTCTGCGTCGCCTTGGTGGGTCATGGAACGCGTCGGCACGAACGAAGCCGCCTTGCGACAATAAAACTTGCCGAAGCGCTGGGGAAAAATGAACATTGTGCGGAAGTTCTCTACGCGTTCCTGGATGAAGACCCGGGCGTCGAAACCATTCTGAGCCGCACGACTCGACCCTCTATCATCGTGATTCCTTTTCTGATCAGCGGCGGATCGCACTCCACGATCGATATTCCCACTCGACTTGGATTGCCGCCCCCGGCGCTTCACGGTTGCGTCGGAGATCGCTTCGTGGTTTGCGACGCCGCCATTGGCACGCATCCTGAAATTGTCGATGTGATCATCGATCTGGCGACAGCCGACGAGTCAAACACGATTTCAGTCGCGGAGATAGCATCGTGATGGGTGGGCGAGGGACGGTCTATCTGGTCGGCGCGGGTCCTGGAAATCCGGGTCTCATCACCGTTCAAGGATTGAACGTACTGCGCGCCGCCGATGTCGTCGTCTACGATCGGCTCATCAGACGCGAACTGCTCGCGGAGGCGCGGCGCGACACCGAACTCATCGACGTGGGCAAGGCACCCGGCTGTCATCGTGTTTCTCAGGAACAGATCAACGAAATCATCGTCGATCGCGCCCGCCAAGGTCTCACCGTCGTTCGCCTCAAAGGCGGCGATCCGTTCGTGTTTGGTCGCGGGTTTGAGGAATGGACGGCGTGCCGGGAAGCGGGCGTGGAGTGCGTCGTTGTTCCGGGAGTGAGCAGCGCCTTCGCGGCCCCGGCCGCAGCAGGCATTCCCGTTACGCGGCGAGGAGTGGCCGGCTCGGTGGCGATCGTTACCGCGGAAAATACTGCCGGAGTCGGCCCAGCATTCGATGCCGCGGCGCTGGCATGCATCGACACCATCGTCATTCTCATGGGTAGAACTCGGCTGGGCGAGGTCGCTCGCTTGCTTGTGCAGGCCGGAAAAAACTCCTCCACCCCCGCCGCCTGTATCGAGCGTGCGACGACATCGCGGCAGCGCGTTACTGTTGCCACGCTGGCGACGATTGCGGAGGCAGCGGAACGCGACGGATTGTGTGCGCCGATCGTCACGGTGATCGGCGAAGTTGCGTCCTACGCCGCCAACCCCGCTGTGGGTGAGCAAAGGCCGCTGCAAGGAAAACGGATCGTCATCACCGGCCCGCGATCCAAGTCGGGCGAGTTGAAGCAACGTCTCATGGCGGCAGGGGCAACAACGGTTCACTGTCCGATGATACGCATCAAATATCCGTCGCCCAGCGACGCGATCCAAGAAGCCATGCGTTACCTCCCGGCGTATCGCTGGATCGTGTTCAGCTCGGTCCACGGAGTGATCGGTTTCTGGAAGAGTCTGGCCGCACTCGGATTAGACGCACGGGCGCTAGGTTCATGCAAGATAGCGGCAGTGGGGCCGGCCACCGCGAATCGTTTGCGGCGCCAGGGCATTCGACCCGATCTCGTCCCTCCGGCGTATGACGGCGATGCCCTGGCCCGCTCCCTGTGCGAAGCGGACGATGCACCATTGGGACGTGTGCTGTTCCCCTGCGGGAACCTCGCGCGGCCGACGATTCCGGAATCCCTTCGCCGCGCTGGCGCGGTCGTCGATGAGGTCGTTGTCTATTCGACCGTCGATGCGACGCCGTCGCGAGCGGCCCGTGAGCTGGTAACAGAAGGAGTTGACGCGATCCTGTTCTGCAGTCCATCGGCCGTGCGGCGGTTTTCGGCGCTGGGTCTGTCGGCTGGCGAGGCAACTGTAGCGTGCATCGGTCCCACGACGGCGTCGGAGGCGCGAAACCTGGGATTTGAAGTTGAAGTCGTGGCTGAGGAGCACAGCGTCGGCGGACTGGTAGCGGCGCTGGAGCGGCACTACGCCGCTGTTGGTACGGAGGAAGCGGCGACATGAACAGCTACCCCCAGCGGCGAATGCGGCGGATGCGGCGGACGCCAGCTATTCGCGCCTTACGGCGCGAAACTCACCTGTCAGTGGACGACTTCATCTATCCACTTTTCGTTGTCGAGCGCGACGATCAGGCCGGACCGGTATCGTCGATGCCGGACATTTCAAGGTTGAAGCTCGACGACCTCGATCGTGAAGTCGAAAGCATCCTAGCGTTGGGATTGAAATCGGTATTGCTGTTCGGATTGCCTGGGAAAAAAGATGCGACCGGATCGACGGGTTGTTGCGATACCAACATCGTGTCGCGAGCCGCGGAACGAATCAAGAAGCTGACCGACCGGCTGGTGGTGATGACGGACGTGTGCTTGTGCGAATACACCGACCATGGCCACTGCGGCATCATTCATGACGGTACTATCGACAATGACCAGACGCTCACGGCGCTTTCGACGATGGCTGTCGCTCATGCCCGGGCGGGGGCAGACTTTGTGGCCCCCAGCGCGATGATGGACGGGATGGTGGGGGCGATCCGGCGGGGGCTGGATGAGTCGGGATTGTCGGACGTGGGGATCATGTCCTACGCGGTGAAATACGCCTCGTCATTTTACGGTCCTTTCCGCGATGCCGCCGATTCCAAGCCCGCCTTCGGCGACCGGCGAAGCTATCAGATGGATCCTGCCAACGCACGGGAGGCGCTGGTGGAGGCCAAGCTCGACATCGACGAGGGAGCGGACCTCATCATGGTCAAACCGGCGCTGCCGTATCTCGACGTGGTTCGACGCGTTCGTGACGCTTTCCCCGAAATACCTCTGGCCGCCTATCAGGTGAGCGGGGAATACAGCATGATCAAGGCGGCGGCAAAGAACGGCTGGCTCAGTGAAAGCGATGTGGTCCTCGAAGCGCTCACGTCCATCCAACGTGCAGGTGCTGACCTGATCATCACCTATTTCGCCAAAGAAGCGGCTGGATATCTCCGTAGCTAACGGGTTAGGGGCCCGAGATGAAATCGGCGAAGCGGGCGTAGTCCTCCAGGCCGATGCCAGCCGGGGGATCGTAGATGTAAGTGGCGCAGGCCGGGGAAACGGGTTTTCCCGGGTGGAAGCAGTTTTGAAAGTCGGCGAAGGCGCGAAGGTCCTTGCAGTCGTCGGGGCACGAGGAGGCATCCTCCTCGCAAACCAGGTTGCCGCACACTCCTGCGGCGCAGTCGGGGTCGGCGAACTGGCAGCCGCAGTCACAGTCTCCGTCATCGGACCATTCTGGCAGGCACTCGTGCTCACCGATCGTGTCCGTCCAGCACCAGTAGCAACCGGGATCGCATCGAACGCAATTCACGTCTTCACACGCGACGCCCATGCCTTGGAAAACGCCGGCTGCGGAGGACCGGCAGGTTTCTTCGGTCAGCACATCACAGAAACCGTTCACCGGCATGCAGCAGGCGCCTGCCGGCGCACAGTCCCGGTCTGAAAACTGGCAGGCGCAGTCGCACGGGCCGTCGCCATCCCACCCCTGATCACAACTCCCGTCGAACGGCGTACCTTCCCAGCAGAACTCGCATCCCGCCGTACATCGGGCGCGACAATCGATCTGCGCACAGGAACTGTTGGCGCCCTGGTACGCGGCAAAGGCGTTGAAACAAGCCTGTGCCGAGCTTTGCGAGCAATTGCCGTTGGCGTTGCAACATGCGCCGATCGCTCCGGCCGGAACACCGGGTTGAATGCCGAGAGGCCCGGTCAGCAGCGCGGCAAATGGGCTACTGCCGAGCAGCAAGAGTCCCAACCCAATGCAGGGCAGTTTAGGCGTCGATCGGAACATTTTTCCCCTCAACCCAATCGGAGCGCTAGGCCTCCTCGTAGGCTTCGCGGAGCCAGGTGATCAATTCAGCATCGACTTCCCTGATGTTCTCAAGGCGGACCCGATGGCTGACCATGGAGTTGAAGCTGCCGGAGGCTTCGAGGCGTCCAGCGGCGGGCTTGCTCTTGAGATTGATGCCCACATCGAGGCGCGTGGCCGTGGAGGGCTGGAGGATGGCGAACTGCTTGCCTCGCCTCATGCTCACGTAGGCCTTCTTGGGCGACACTTCCACGTCGTCACCGAACTTGAGCAGGGCGGCGATGAGCTTGTCGTAGATCGGTCGGAGGTCGGCTTTTTTTCCGGCGTACTGAAAATCGACCAGCTCGTCGGCCTCAGGGGGTTCGCCCTCCGGCTGCAGGGCTTTTTGAGCGATGAGGTTGGCGTAGCCGTGGCCGATATCGTACGTGAACTTGAGGTGATCAACGAGCCGTTTGTGCTGGTCGATGTTGCTCGACCCGGCGATCTTCAACCACTGGTCCAGCGTTTTGCCGGTATTCTTGCTGAGGTTTTGAATCATCGACTCGAGCGTTTCTTCGGGTGATTTCGGCATGTTTATTCTCCAGCCTCCTATTGAACCGTGCATAGTCTAACGGCTCACGGCCACTCGGCCAATCGCCGCGGTTCGCGTTGAGGTCCGAGGCGACTATATTGGGCTTCGTCATGGTGAAGAGGTCAGAATGACGGACGATTCAGATATCGATGTGCAGGTTGATCAGTTGACGCTGCGGCTCTCGGTTCGGGACTCCGACGCCTACCGGACCTGTTGGAGTATTCGGTTTCAGGTGAAGGATGGGACCCGATCGATGGGTTACGAGGCGGATCAGGTCTGGATCGACAACGCCGACTTCGACGGCTTGGCCCCGCTGTTGGACGGGCTTCACCGCGGGACCGTCGAGCGCGCCGACTTGCCGGACGTTTCGGGTAAGTTCATTGAACAAGATCCCGGTGCGTATTTCGTCTTGCGTTTTGTGCTCTCCAAGGACGGGGTCTTCGAGCCGACAAGGGATGTCGTCGCATGTACCCTCATGGTTCGAGAACCCTACATCGGCGAAGGCGACGCGGACCTCCGCCTCACAACCTTGCTCGCCAGAGAACGAATTCCGCTCATCGCCCGCGCTTTCGAATCGTTTCCGAAATGGTGGTGATGGAGAGGCGCTCGGGGCCACTTCGATGCCCGTCATTTTCTCGCCGATTCACGTCCAAGGACGGCCCGATTATAGTAGGCAGGTTGCGTTGCAACGGAGTGCTTCATGGCGTTTGAAAAAGTTGATCCCAAAGTAGATTTTCCCGCGCAGGAGCGGGCGGTGCTGGCGTTCTGGGAAAAGACGCGGGCATTCGACAAGCTGCGCGAGATCAACCACGGCAAGCCGAAATGGTCGTTTCTGGACGGGCCGATCACGGCCAACAATCCCATGGGCGTCCATCACGCCTGGGGGCGGACCTACAAGGACATCTATCAACGATACCACGCGTCGATCGGACGCGAGCTGCGCTATCAGAACGGGTTCGACTGTCAGGGGTTGTGGGTGGAGGTGGAGGTCGAGAAGGAGCACGGATTCACCAGCAAGAAGGACATCGAGACGTTCGGCATCGGAAAGTTCGTGGAGGAGTGCAAGGCGCGGGCGAGTAAGTTCGCGGCCATGCAGTCGCAGCAGTCCAAGCGGCTCGGGCAGTGGATGGACTGGGACCACTCCTATTACACGATGTCCGACGACAACAATTACGGCATCTGGGCGTTCCTCAAGAAATGCCACGAGAAAGGGCTGGTCTACAAGGGCTTCGACTCCATGCCCTGGTGCCCGCGGTGCGGGACGGGCATTTCGCAGATGGAAATGAATGAGGGCTACCGCGAAGTGCCGCACACGTCGGTGTTTGTGCGCCTGCCGATCCGCGAGCGACACGGCGAGTACCTGCTCATCTGGACGACGACGCCCTGGACGCTCAGCTCCAACGTCGCGGCCGCGGTGAAGCCGGAGATGACCTACGCCAAAGTGCGGCAGGGCGATCAGGTCTATTATCTCGGCAAGGCGAACTTGGAGAATGGTCGTTCGCACCCCGTGCAAACCAGCGACAAGTCCAAACTACCCGGACTGATGGCCATTCATGCGCAGTTTAAGAACAAAGGGCCTTTCGAGATCGTCGGAGAACTTCGCGGCGCGGAACTCGTCGGCCTCACCTATGACGGACCGTTCGATGTTCTGCCGGGCGCGGCGGAGGCCAAGGAAGCCCATCGGGTCATCGCCTGGGACGCGGTGACGGAGTCGGAGGGAACGGGGATCGTACACATCGCGCCCGGCTGCGGGGCGGAGGACTTCCAGCTTGGCAAGGAGCTTGGACTGCCGCAGGTCGCGCCGCTATTTGAGGACGGCACGTTCCGGCCGGAGTTCGGGTTCCTGGCCGGGCGAGGGTCTGACAAAGTCGCGGACGATATCGTCGAATCTCTCAAACAACGAGGTCTGCTCTTCGCCAAGGAGCAATATTGGCATCGCTATCCGCACTGCTGGCGGTGTAAGAGCGAACTGGTTTTCCGCCTGGTGGACGAGTGGTTCATCAACATGAACTGGCGGGAGCAGATCATGGAATCGGCCCGGCAGTCGCGATGGATTCCGGAGTGGGGACTGGAGCGGGAACTGGACTGGCTCAAGAACATGGGCGACTGGATGATCTCCAAGAAGCGGTATTGGGGATTGGCATTGCCCATCTGGGAATGTCACCAGTGCGGGCACTTCGAGGTCATCGGCGGGCGGGAGGAACTGAAGGCCCGGGCGGTATCGGGTTGGGAAACCTTGGAGGGGCATTCGCCGCACCGGCCCTGGGTGGACGCGGTGAAGATCCGCTGCGCCCAGTGCGGTGACACCAACATGTCACGGGTCAGGGACGTGGGCAACCCGTGGCTGGATGCGAGCATCGTTCCATTTTCCACCATGGGATACTTTTCGGATCGCAAATACTGGGAGCAGTGGTTCCCGGCGGAGTTCGTGGTGGAGGCCTTGCCGGGGCAATTTCGCAACTGGTTCTATGCGCTGCTGACTGTCAGCACGCTGATGGTGAATCGATCGCCGTTCAAGGTGCTCAAGGGGCACGGGCTGGTCATGGACGACGAAGGCAAGCCCATGCACAAGTCGTCGGGCAACGCCATCGAGTTCAACGAGGCCGCGGACAAGATCGGCGTGGACGTGATGCGCTGGCTCTACGCATCCACGCCGCCGGAGCGGAACGTGCTCTTCGGGCCGCACCACTGCGATGACGTGCGCCGCGACGTGATCCTGCCGTGGTGGAACGTGTATTCGTTCTTCTGCAACCTGGCGCGCGTGGATGACTTCAAGCCGGACGAGCATACCGCGAGCGAAAAGGAAAGGTCGTTGCTGGATCGCTGGGTCCTCTCCGACCTGCACAAGCTGATCGGCGCGGCCCACGAGTCGTATAGCCGGTTCGATGTGGGAAGGTTCTGCACGGAGGCGGCGCGGTTCATCGACGTGCTCAGCACATGGTATGTGCGGCGGTCACGGCGGCGGTTCTACGGTGAAGGCTGGCCGGCGGACAAGAGGGCGGCGTATTCTACTTTGTATGAAGTGCTCACGACTTTCAACCGGCTGATCGCGCCGATCATGCCCTTCATGGCCGAGACGGTATATCGAAATCTTGTCGGCAATCAACGAGGCGATGCGCCGGCGAGCGTACATCACGTGCCATTTCCGCAGGCCGATGCCAACGTCATCGACGAAACTCTGTCCTCGCGGGTTGCGGCGCTGATCCGACTGGTTTCGTTGGCTCGGTCTGCGCGTAAAGAGGCCAATCTGAAGATTCGTCAACCGCTGGCGGAAATGCTGATCGTGCCTTCCAGCGATGCGGAGCGGGAGGCGGTCAAGCACTTCGAGGAACACATCCGCGACGAGTTGAACATCAAGAAGGTAACGGTTCGGGACGTGGACGACGGGCTATGCACCTATGAAGTGTGCGCCCAAATGAAGACCCTCGGTCCGAAATTCGGACGCAGCGCGGCGGCAGTCCGCGAAGCGATCGGCAAGCTTGACGGGCGCACGGTCGAGGAAGCGTTCGTCAAAGGCGAGAGCCTGACACTCCACGTCGACGATCAGGAAGTGGCGGTCACTCCCGAAACGGCGAGCATCGTCAAAAGCTTTGGGGTGGATTGGGCCGGGGCGTCCGATCGAGGCACCACGGTCATGCTCGACAAACGGATCACGCCGGAGCTGAAAAACGAGGGGATCGCGCGGGATATTGTGCGAAATGTGCAGAATCTAAGGAAGGATGCGGGGCTGGACATCGCCGACCGCATCAAGCTGGGGCTTTCGACGGACTCCGAAATGCTCAAGACGGCGATCCGCGAATGCGGCCTGTTCATCAAGGGCGAGACGCTCACGACGGAGATGTTAACGGAATCCATTGGCGAGGCAGCCGGGGAAATCGTCGTGGAGATCGAGCCGAAACAGAACGTGACCATTACGCTGGCGAAATCGGCATCGTCCTGATGAGCGCCTTCAATCCTCAACAAGAAACGTGGGAATACGGCGGGGGGCCGAGGTATCGACCGCCTTCGCGGCGCAACTGGCTGGCCATGGGACTGGTGTGGGCGGTGGTGTTCGCCCTGGTGTGGTCGTGGATGCGCCCGGAAACGCGCTCGCCGCTTTTGAATCCGCAGGCCGAGCCGCGAGCGGTGATGGCCCGTGGAGACCTGGCCGACGACGAAATGGCGACCATCGACGTATTCAAAGAGGCGTCGCCGTCTGTGGTTTACATTACCACAACCGATGTGCGACGAGACTATTTCAGCCTCAACCCAGTGGAGGTTCCACGAGGCAGCGGGTCGGGGTTTATCTATGACCGCGAGGGGCATATCGTCACCAACGCACACGTATTGCTGGAGAGCCGCAAGTGGATGGTGACGCTGTCCGACGGCTCGCCTTGGGAGGCCCGGCTCGTCGGCGGAGCCGAGGACAAGGACCTTGCCGTGCTGAAGATCGACGCGCCGGCGGAGCAGTTGAAGCCCATCAGCGTCGGCGTTTCCGGCAACTTGCAGGTGGGACAGAAAGTATTCGCGATCGGCAACCCTTTCGGATTGGATCAGACGCTGACCACCGGAATTGTCAGCGCGCTGGGCCGAGAGATTCATTCCCTGACCGGGCGACCGATTCGAGACGTCATCCAGACTGACGCGGCCATCAACCCCGGCAACTCCGGCGGGCCGCTGCTGGACAGCGCGGGACGATTGATCGGAGTCAACACACAGATTGCCAGCCCGTCGGGAGCGAGCGCGGGGATCGGCTTCGCCATTCCCGTGGACGTGGTCAACCGCGTGGTGCCGGAGATCATTCGCCATGGCCGGGTGACCAGACCGATCCTCGGCGTGGTCGTCTGGCCGGAGCACCTGACGCGGCAGGCCGGGCTGGAAGGCGTGCTGCTCCGCGAGGTGCCTGAAACCAGCTCCGCCGGACGCGTGGGGCTTCGCGGGACGGTCCTTACCCGCGACGGTCGCCCGCGGCAACTCGGCGATCTGGTCCTCAAGATCGACGATCACCCCACCCCGGACCAATATGCTCTGCTCGATGTGTTGGAGGGGTACAAAGTCGGCGACGAGGTTCGCGTGACCTTTGCCCGTGATGGCCGGGAGCACGTCGTGACCGTGCGACTCCAGGCAATGGAATAAGCCCTAACCCGGAAACTGCGCGGGGGAGACGCCCAGATCGACGATGCTGCACTCGAGGATGGGTTCGAGGCCGAGCGATTCCGCTTCCGTGACCAGCTCCGCGCTTTCCGCGCCGGGGTTGACGAAGAATTCGCGCGGGTTAGTCGCGGCGATCGACGGCAGGGCTTTGAGTCCCACCGACGGCGGGAGATACAGCGTCACGCGGTCGAGCTTCGCGGGGATATCCTCGATCGATGCGTAGACTTTCAGGCCTTCGATCTCGCCGCCCTTTGGATTGACCGGATATACGTCCCATCCTTGAGCGGCGTGCGCGCGGACGGACTTGTTGCTGAACTTGCTGCGATCGCCGGATGCTCCGATGACGGCCACGGTTTTCTTAGGCATTGCGGTCTCCGTGTTTGCGAACGTAGCAGGACGGTGACAACGGGTCAATGTTCGATGCCGCGACCGTGGCCGGGGATCGCGAGCAAACGTATGATGGCTGATCGGTCTGTATTGCATCGGGAAAGCGAGTATGGGCGGCAGCGCGTCGGAAGTGGAAGTGATCGTCCTCGGCACCGGCACTTCGCATGGCGTGCCGATGATCGGCTGTCGCTGCGCGGTGTGTACCTCGGACGATCCGCGCGACAAACGGACGCGCCCGAGCATCTTTGTGAGCATGGGCGTTGTGAAGTTGCTGGTGGATACGGCCACGGAGCTGCGGATGCAGTGCCTGACGCACGGGATCGAGGCCGTGGACGCCGTGCTGTTCACCCATCATCACGCGGACCACGTGGCGGGGCTGGACGACCTGCGGCGGTTCAACTGGATCATGAAAAAGCCGATGCCATGCTATGGCACGAAACGGACGCTGGAGGGGATCCGGCGGATGTTTTCCTACGCCTTCGAGCCGGCGGCGGATTCGCCGCACAGCCGGCCGCAACTGGAGCTGCACGCCATCGAGCATGAGCCGTTCACCGTCGGCGGCGAGACGATCGTGCCGGTGCCGATGATGCACGGACCCATGCCGGTGCTGGGCTTTCGCTTCGGGCGGTTCGCGTATTGCACGGATTGCAGCCATATTCCGGAGGAGTCGCTCGCTTTGTTGGGTGGTCTCGACGTGCTGGTGCTGGACGCTTTGCGGCCTGATCCGCATCCGACGCACCTGAGCCTGGGACAGGCCGTGGACCTGGCCAAGCGCATCGGGGCGCGACGGACCTACTTCACGCACATGGCCCATCAGCTCAGGCACGCCGAGACCAATCGAGGACTGCCGGACGGAATGGAGCTGGCGTACGACGGGCTGCGGTTTTCGGCGTAGGCTGTAGACTGTAGCCTGTAGGCGCAAAGCGACGGAGGGAAACGCCGAAATCGGGTTTGTTTTTCGGCAGGCATTTTTCAGTAACTCCTTTCGAGACCACGAGTTATCCAAGCTTCCATCGGCTTTGTTTGGTAATGGCGCTTTTTCTCGCGCTGGGTTCGTTTGGCTTCCAACTGACTTCGTTTTTTTCCACGACGGTTTTTCGTAATTCGTTGTTTGTCATTCAGTTAGCTCGTTTTCAACTGGCTTCGTTTGGTATTAGCGCTTTTGGCACTGCGTCGGAGCGCCACCACAGCGTCCCACTCCCTCGCGGTCGCGGTACCGATTTGGTCCGCTCCATGCCTGTCGCGGCTCTGATTACGAAGTGCAGAACGGGTGCTTTTCATACCCAAATAACTTCACGGGCGCGCGGTGGAAGGATGATCGCGGAGCGATCATTCAGAAACCAGAGAGCGGAAAGGTGAAACAAGAACCGACGGATACGGCAGGCGGGGCGAAGGGTCGGACGGGTTGTAGGGCGATCAAGCGTCATGCGCCCTACGATGTCGGGCTATGGTACTGCTCACAGAGCAGTAGCACACATCGTCAGTGGCACCCCGGCGGAGTAGTGAAAAGTGAAAAACACAACTGTCGAGGCTCGCTTGCCACTACTCGGCTAGCTGCCAGATAAAAGACGATTAAGCCTGGATTCGAGATCGTGCAGATTCTGAATCTGGCATTCCCAAATCACGACTACCGACCAGCCCAACCGGCGAAGTTTACGTCGATTACGGATGTCGCGAACTCTGTTGGATTCAAGCTTTTCGCGCCAAAGGGTCACGCGCGACTTCGGCAGCCTACGAGCATTGAAGCAGGAATGTCGGTGCCAGAAACAGCCATGAACGAAAACCGCGACGCGTCGCGCGAAGAGAACGACATCCGGGCGTCCGGGAAGGTCGCGTCGTTGAAGTCGATATCGGTAGCCCATGCGCCTGAGAAGGCCACGAACGATGCGTTCGGGACGCGTGTCGTCGCACCGGACCAGCGACATTCGCGCACTTCGCTGTTCCCATGTTAGCGTGCCCGTCGGTAGGTGCGCGCCTTGCCGGGGCTTTTTCGAGCGATGATGATTGATGGACGATTCGGACGCTTGTTCAAGGGCAACGCAGTAGGCAGTGACCCGGGATGCGAGGAGGATGTTCGGATGAGTGACCAGCCGACGAAAGTGTTCCACGTCGGGCAGATGTATGCCAGCGAAGAGATTCAGCGCGCTCTCGGTGTAGGCAATGCCGGTGGCGTGCGGCTAAACGTTGGCGTCAACGGCACCGTTCGTCGGACCGTAATAATGACTTCCGTTCCAACCGCGAGGCAGGTGGGCGAGAATCCCTACCATGATCGCATTGAGGGCGACGTACTTGTATACACCGGTGCTGGTCGTGAAGGCGACCAATCCTTGGGCGGTGTGAATAGGCGTCTGCCGCAACAAGCTAGCGCCAACTTTCCAATGTACGGGTTTTGCATTGTAGGAAGCCGACGCGACACAAGCATTGGTCCGAAGCGATGGAGATTCCTCGGATTACTTGAGTACCTCCGTCATTACCCGGATGCCCAGCTCGATACACGCGGGATAATACGGAAGGTCTGGCTGTTCGAGTTCCGCGTCCACGAGCGGCCGGGCGCAGTTACTGTGCAGAGCGACCACGAGATATCTGAGCAAATCATGACAGCGTCTCGCACCACCAATCGCGTTGTGGAGGACGACGGAGTGGTCGCCGAACCCGGGTCAATCATCGACGCACAGCAGTTCGAACCGGCCGAGCTGGAGGGAATTCGCAGCCGCCTCCTTGCGAAGCCGCCCGATCGCTTCGAGCACTTCATCAGGGATCTATTGGTCCTGAGCGGCTTTGAATGTGTAAACGTGACGAAATACAGTCAAGATGGCGGCGTCGATGTGAACGCGTATGCCAGTCCGAACATGTGGCCGATCGAGAGCATGCTTGTTCAGGTGCAAGCCAAGCGATGGCTCCACACGGTCGGCAGGAAGGACGTCGCCGAGTTGCGAGGAAGCCTTGAGCCGTTCGCTCGGGGCACGGTCGTCACGACGAGCCACTACAGCAAGGCAGCTATCGTTGAAGCATCGAGCGCGGGGAAGTCCCCGATCGTCCTTGTTGATGGTTATTCACTAGCCCAGATCGTCAAACGAGTGAAAATGAAGATCGACTAACATCTGCTAATAATGGAGAAAAACCCGATGACACCGGAGGCTCAACGTAAGGTGGTACTCGAACTCGCACAAAAGGACGCGAGGGTTCGCGAAGGGGAGCTTGAAATCGATGACAACGCCGTCATTTCGTACGGCGACGACAACGGCGCGTATATCCAAGGGTGGCTGTGGGTGGATTTCGACGGTACCGAACTTGACAGCACGGCCCTACACAGATGAGGCGTCCGGTTCAGCCGATTGCCCGACACACTGCCGCTGAGGAACGCCATAATCGGCGGCATTGAGGACTTTGTAGACAACGTTGTATTTGAGCCCTTTATGTCTACCGTTTGTAACAACGCGTTCGAGTCGGGCGTGATGATCGGTCCATTTTTCGTGGCATTTTCGGATTATCTCTGGGTACATGAATTGGTGAATAGTATACGCGTAGTAGTTAGCGAAACTCTTGCGCAACAGGCCCTTTACGTTTTCAATCAGAAATCCTTTGGGGGCAATCTCACGGATCGCGCGAACAGCATGCGGAAACATGTTTCGCTGATCTTCCATCCCGCCGTGCTTTCCGCCTATCGAGAACGGTTGACATGGGGGACCGCCGGAAATGAAATCGACGGAACCGGCATGCTGCCGAAAATCGTATTTCGCCACATCACCCTCAACGATTCGACAATCATGCACGCGAGCGACCCCCGCAGCAAGATTACGGCGAATCGTATTACAGGCGTTGCGGTCCCACTCCAGTACTGCAACGTGGTCAAACCCGGCATTTGCCGTCGCTAAGGTCAACCCGCCTGCGCCCGCGAATAACTCAATAGACTTCATGACTCTATAGACCCCGAATTCAGCGAGGCATAGAATATGGCTTTTGTTAGGGCGTGTCAAGGAATAACTGAATACCCCCTGTGAAATCTTGAAAAAGAGGACCCCTAGTTCCTTAGGTTTCGTCGGGTGGTCCACCTTCATTGGAGATGGCGGGGCGATCATGGTGGGCATGTCGCTGGGCGCAAGTCATCGTTTCCACTAGGCAAAGAACTTGGGGCAGTTGGCCACAACCCCGTTAGTGTTGTTGGTGTTCGTCGCCGGGGACCCAGGGTAGCGCCTTCGGCGCAACCCTGGGCTTGCGGTCATGACCCCGTTGGGGTCGAACTCTTGTACACGCTGGATACGTACAAGGACGTGAGGCACCCGCCGCAAACACCGGCGGACGAGCCGACAGTGGCACCCGTGCGCTCCATGATCGTTACGGATGGCTTCGATCGTCCCTCCGGGACTTGATTTCGTGCGGGGGCCAGATACCCAGCAATGAATTGCTGGGCTAAATTCGGACGCCCCTTCGGGGCAATATCCCGATGGACCTTTTGGAAACAGCACTAGGGCACGCGCCGATCATGGTCATGTCGGGAACTGGAAGTCTAGGATTTGGAGTTCGACGGAGCGGCGGCCGTTGAAGTCGTTGATGAGGGGCTCGAAGGCGACGCGGCAGCGGCGATACTGCTTGAGGTCCTCGATGGCGCCGCTCAGTCCGAAGCCGATGCCCTTGATACGTGTGCCATTTTGCTGAAACGAAACCTGCAAGTGATCCTGGTTGGCCCCGACGCAACGCGGCTCGTAGGCGAGGTCCAGCCAGTCGGTGGCGAACCTGGGTTTGGGGTTGCCGACGCCGAAGGGGCCCAGGCCGACGAGCGCTTCAGCGGTCGGCAGGATCAGCTCCTTGAGCGGCACCTGGGCGTCGAGGCGGAGCTTGGGAACCAGGTCGTCGCCGGTGAGGCGGTTGTTGGCGTGGGCCACGAAGGCTTCGGTGAAGGCGTCCACGCAGTCCGCGGCGATGCGCAGCCCGGCGGCCATGGCGTGTCCGCCGTGGGCGAGCAGGTGCTGCGAACACAACGACAAGGCGTCGGCGAGGTCGAAGTGCTGGACGCCGCGGGCCGAGCCCTGGCCTTCGCCCTTGCTCATTGCGATCATCACCGTGGGGCGGTGATAGCGGCCGACGACGCGAGCGGCCACGATGCCGATCACGCCCGCGTGCCATTCCGTTGAGGACAGCACGATGCCCCGCCGGGCGTCTCCGGCGAGGTTGCCCTTCTCGATCATGTCGTAGGCCTGTTTGGCGATCTGACGCTCGGTCGCCTGACGCGAGCGGTTGTGCTCCTCCAAGTAAAGCGCGATCTCGCGGGCGCGATGGACGTCGGCGCGGGTGAACAGCTCGACGGCGAGTCGGGCGTGGCCCATGCGTCCTGCGGCGTTGATCCGCGGGGCGAGTTTGAAGCCCACGTCATAGCCGCTGATGTTCGCGTCGCTGAGGCCCGCGGACTCGATGAGCAGCTTGAGGCCGGGAAGGGCCGTGTTCGGCAGGAAGTTGAGGCCGTGGCGGGCGATGATCCGATTCTCGCCCACCAGCGGCACGACGTCCGCGATGGTGCCGATCGCCGCGAGAGGCAGTAGCTCCTGCAATAGCTCTCGGAATTCCGGGGCGACGCGATCGGAGCCGCTGATCCGCTGAGCAATGGCCCAGGCGAGCTTGAAGGCCACGCCCGCGCCGCTGAGATGGGGATTGGGGTACGAGCCGCCGACGGTGGGGTGCACGATCGCGGTCGCTTCGGGAAGCTGCGAGTGGGGGGCGTGATGGTCGGTGATGATGAGCGAGACCGGGGAGTTCTTGAGCGTCCTGGCGATATCGACGGCGGTGATGCCGCAGTCCACGGTGATGATGAGGCCCGCGCCGTCTTCGATCAATCGTTTGACGGCATCGGCGTTGAGACCGTATCCCTCGTCGATGCGATGGGGCACGTAGAAAGTCACCTCGGCGCCGGCCACGCGCAGCACGTGCCAGAGGATGGCCACGCCGGTCGTACCGTCCACGTCGTAGTCGCCGTAGAGGACGATCTTCGTTTTGGCGCGGATGGCCTCGACGATGATCGAGGCGGCCTGCTCCGCGCCGGGGAGAAGCCGCGGAGAGTGCAGGTCTTTGAGCTGCGGTTGCAGAAACGCTTCGCCATCACCGTTAAGCGCCAGCCCGCGGTTGATGAGCACCTGGGCGACGACGGGTGGGATTCGCAGGCGACCGGCGAGCGATTCGCAGTCCGGCGAAGGGGCCGAAATCATCCATTGCTTGGCCATCGTCGATCCGTCGAACGTCCTATTACTGGATGAAAGCTTGCTGTGACGACTCTAACCCTGGCCTGTATCGCGGTAAAGGTCGTTTGGCAGAGCGGCTCTCTGTCCGCAGGCTCGCGCCTGCGGCTCTGATGGCGCGGCTCGGCGCCAGGCTCGTCCGCCCGTCGGCTGCTAACATTCGGTCTCAGCTTGAATTACGGCAGCGCGATGGCGTCTGTGAAACAAACTTGCTTGATCGAGTCGGGCCAAGGCGCTATACTCGGACGCTGCACAATACACTTTTCAAGGGGCGAGCCGGGACCGGATGGGCGGATAGGAGACTCATGCGTGGCCACTGCATTTGACGGTAAGAACATTCTCGTTGTTGACGACGATCCGGACATGGTGACGGCGCTGACCACCGTATTGGACGGCACGGGAGCGACGATTCAAACGGCGGGCGACGGCAACCTGGCGATTGAAAAAGCGGCGGAGTTCGACCCCGACTTGGTTATCCTGGACGCCATGCTGCCCAAACGCAGCGGCTTCCTCGTTCTCGAAAAACTGAAGGGCGCGACCAAGAAGCGCGGTTCGCGGCCATTGGTCATCATGATCACCGGCAACGCAGGCAAGCGGCACCAGACCTGGGCGGAGAGCCTCGGCGTGGACGGCTATCTCAACAAGCCCTTCCGCATGGAGCGCCTCGTCGAGCGGATGGAACAGCTTTTCGCGAACTGATTTCGTCCGAATCTGCCCGCAAACGGCGCTCTGCGGTCCTTTCCCGCTGTGAACTCCATCGGTACAACTCCCGATAAGAATCCGGTCAGCACCGCGCGATGAGCAAGGTAAGTGCCCTCGCGCGAGTGCATCGGATCAAGAGGAAACAATTGCACAATCGTTTTGATATCTTTCCGCTGGGGCAGGCGGTGATGCTCGGCGCTCTGTCGGCCTTGGCTCCAATCGTTGCGGCTCAGGAGCCTGCCGCGGAGTCCAAGCCGGTATCTCTTGCCGACGCCCGCGATCTGCTGATGCAGGGATCGTACGAGGCGGCGATGGAGGCGTTTCAGAATCTGTCGGGCGATCCGCAACATGCCGTGCAAGCAGGATTAGGTTTGGCGAAATGTCGGCTTCAAATCGGGCAGTATGACGAAGCTGTCGCCGGGTTGAAGACCCTGAATGCGGAAACTTCCGCTGAATGGCATGTGCTGCTTGCCGAGCTTTTGGCGCGCGTCGGCAAGTACGACGACGCGCAGGCTCATTTGCAGGCGTTGATCAAGATCGATGAGCGCCACGCCAAGGCAAGGCTTCAGCTCGGGCGACTTCAAGAGATGCTTGGGCGGCGCGACGAGGCGATAGAAACCTACCGTTGGTTCGATCGGCAGCTTGTGGAACGGCCTGATCTTCCGAAGGACGCTGCGTGGATCACGAACGCGGCGCTGGGTTTTTACCGCTACAGCGTGCTCACGGGCACGGACGCGGCGCGGAGGACGCAACATGTGCTCAGCGAAATGCTGCAGCCGGCGTATACGCGGCTGGATCGCGGTTACTGGCCGGCGCGGATCGCGGCGGGCGACCTGCTTCGCGAGAAGTTCAACAACGACGCGGAAGACGGCAGCGTCTCGGACTATTTCGCCTCGTTGAAAATCAACCCGAACTTATGTGAGGCCCAGGTCGGATTGGGCGAAGTGGCCCTGGATGGGTGGCAGTTCGAGGAGGTGGAACGGCGAGTCGAAGCGGCCCTCAAAGTCAATCCGAATTTCGCCCCTGCGCATCACTTGCTCGCCAAGAAGCTCATCCTCGAGCGCCGTTATGAGCAGGCACGGGAAGCCTGTGAGCGGGCGACCAAGATCAATGCCAACGACCTGATTGCACTTTCGCTGTCGGCGGCAGCGGCGGCGTGTAGGTACGATCAGGCGGGTGTGGAACAGATGCGGACTCGCGTGACGGCCATCAATCCGCGATGCGCTCTGTTCCATCGCACTCTCGGCGACGCCTATTCCGGCATCCGCCAGTATGCGGCCTCGGAGCGCGAATACCTACAGGCTATTGAGCTGGATGGGAGCGACGCCAACGCCCGCACCGAGCTGGGAATGATGTACATGCAATGGGGGCCGGAGGACAAGGCCCGCGACGCGCTGGATGCGGCCTGGGCGCTCGACCCGTACAACGATCGGACCAAGTTCACCCTCGAGCTGCTCGACCGGCTCCACAAATTCGCCAGTCATGAGACGGCGCACTTCGTGGTCAAATATGACGCGGAGCGCGATCCGGGCCTGGGAGAATACGTGGCCAGCTATCTTGAACCCATCTACGAGAGCGTGACCAGCGACTTCCAGACTCCGCTCACCGAAAAAACCATCATTGAAATCTTCCCTTCGAGCCGCGCCTTCGCCGTGCGCATTACGGGCAAGCCGTGGATTCACACGGTCGGGGCTTCGACGGGACGGATCATCGCGCTTTCGTCGCCGCGGGATTCCGCGGAACTCATGGGCCGGTACAACCTGGCTCAGGTGTTGAAACACGAGTTCACGCACACCGTGACCCTGGCCGCGACGGAGAACCGAATTCCCCATTGGTTTACGGAAGGACTCGCCGTCTATCAGGAAGACGCCGCGCGTCCGTTCATCTGGGCTGAACTGCTCGCCGACGCCATCCGCCGTGATCGACTCTTTACTCTGGAATCCATCGACTGGGGGTTCATGCGTCCGCGGCGCCCATCCGATCGGCAGATGGCTTACGCGCAGAGCGAATGGATGGTGGAGTACATCGTGGAGCGGTTCGGGTATGACATGATTCAGACTATGATCAACCGGTTCCGGGCGGGAAAAACGCAAGCCGAAGTGTTTACCGGCTCCTTGAGCGTAGAGCCGGCGCAGTTCGATCGCGATTTCCGTGATTGGGCGCGAGCGCAGGCCGCAAAATGGAGCTGCGCATTCGACCTTAGCGCCCCGGGAAACATCGAGGAGCTTCGAGAGGCCGCCTCCAAGGAAGGCGCCTCGGCCACCGCCCTCGGCCGATTGGCCCGCGCGGAGCTCGATGAGGAGGAAGACGAACGGGCGCTGGCCGCCGCGCGGAAGGCACTGACACTCGATGAGAACGAGCCCAACGGCCTGAATGTCCTGACCCAGATATTGATGACGCGAGCCCAGGAAGAAAAGAGCGAATCGGGCAAGCGGGAATATGAAGATGAGGCCCAGCCCTTGTTGGAACGGTTGATCCGCATCGACCCGGATCAATGGCGGGGGCGGAAACACCTGGCGGAAATCATGTTGCGACGCAAGGACTGGGACCGCGCCGCCGAAGAGCTCAAACGGCTGCAACGCCTTTGCCCCATGGATCCGACGAGCTGGGGCGGGCTTGCGGGGATTTACCTTCAGCGGGGTGAGGAGGACGCAGCCCTGCCGCAACTCCTGGAACTGGCGAGCATTCAGCAAAACGATGACACCATCCCCGGCAAGATAGCGAGCATCGTGCGGCGACGGGGGGAGCTGCGCGAGGCTCAGCACTGGCTGCGCCAGGCATTGTCCATCAACCCATCGGGCATTGACCTGCATCGGGACCTGGGCGACGTGAGCATGCAGATCGGCGACCTCGAAGCGGCCCTGCGCGAGTACAAGGCGCTGACCGTTCTGCAACCCACCAACGTGAAGAACTTCGAGGCGGCGGCCATGGCCGCGCAAAAGCTAGGGGCCATTGACCAGGCCCAGGCGCTGGCCCGGCAAGCCTTCAAACTTGATCCGCAGACGCAAGTGCGGTCAATGCTTCCTGAATAGGAGCCTCCAAAAACTTGAGATTTGTGGATTCCTAAGCTCCGCGCGGACTGAAGTCCGCGGCTCGTTTCCTACTGCCGCTCATAAAATGCGCGCCAAATCGCGTCCGCAAACAGGCTTTGGGCTCGCTCGTTTGGATGGGCGTCCATGCGGTTTACGACCAAGTCGTCAGCCGGGATGCCGGCAACGACCGGATAGAGGTCCACGACCGGGGTTTGATTGGCCTCGAAGTAGGTACGAAGCACGGCGTGCAATTCGTCGATTTTCAGTTTTTCACCGCTGGTTCGGATCAGGGGCAGCAGAACCACGCGCAGCGTCACTCCTCTTTCCTGACATAGTCGGATGATGGCGCTGAGTTCAAGCTGGTGACGGCGCCAGATTCCATCGTCGCTAAACCCGTCCGCCAGCCAGTCGTGATAGTTTTTCACCGTCGGGATGCGCGGAAGAACGATTCGGCGGTACAGGTAGTCCATGAGGCACGAAGAATCGAGATTGAAGAACTGCGGCTCGGGAGGGCGGATCGGATTGAAGTCATCCGCGGTCGGCAGAAGCTTTTCGATATCGTTGGCCACGTAGCAGAGCACGATTTCGTCCACGCCGTATCGCACAATCATGTCTTGAATGGGTCGCAGTTCATCGATCGTGCCCCATCCGGGTTTGGCGACGTTCATCACTTCGATGGTTTGGGGAGCACGAGCATCAAAAAGAGATTGGATGCGATCGGGGAATCGGGCCTGCGGGCGCGCGATGCCCCAGCCGTAGGTGAAGGAGTCGCCCACAAAGGCGATGCGGCGCATACCCGCTGGCTTGGCCGGAGTCCACTCCCGATCGCGGCAGCCCAAGGAATTCAGCCTGGTGTGGAGGGCGAACCAGCGTCGAGCGGGAAGGGACACGCCGAAGGCGTCCGTCCGAACGCTCACGAATCGAAGATAGCTCTCGCCAGCGATGGCCGCGACTCCCAGGAAACAGAAAAACAGCAGGAGATTTCCAAGGATCAATCCCAACTTGCGTCGTGATTTCCACGGGAAGAACTTGAAGAAACACCACGTGTGAACAAGGAGAGACAAAAGGAGAACCCACCAGAGAAGATAATCGAACAGGTAGCCAAAAGCGCCGCTGGCAAACATCAGACGCGTTCCAGTGAGAGGTCCAGGACCGGAGCGGAGTGCGTCATCGCCCCCACGGAGATGCGCTCCACGCCGGTGGCGGCGACGGCGCGGACCGTTTGCAGCGTGATTCCCCCTGATGCTTCCAGGACGACCTTACCCCGCAGGCCGCAGGCGTCGCGAAGGGCGACGGCCTCGCGCAGTTGATCCAGTGAAAAGTTGTCCAGCAGGACCGCATCAATACCCACGACTTTGAGTAGTTGCTCGGCGCGCTCCATGCTGTCGGCCTCGAATTCCACGAACGGCGGCTTCGGATCGTGTGTCGAAAGCCGGTTCAGCATTTCAAAAGCGGCGTGGGCAAGGCGTGCGGTGGCAATGCCGGAAAGATGGTTGTCCTTGATCAGAACGGCGTCGAAGAGGCCCAGCCGATGGTTGTTTCCGCCGCCGCAACGCACGGCGTACTTTTCCAACATTCGACAGCCGGGGGTGGTCTTTCGAGTGTCGTAGATGGATGCGCCTGTGCCTGCGACGGCATCCACAAAAGAGCGGGTTAGTGTGGCCACTCCGCAGAGCCTCTGGAGAAAGTTGAGCAGCACTCGCTCCGCCGCAAGGATGGCACTCAGTGGTCCACGAATGGTGGCAAGGTGCAAGGGCACGGACTCGATCGGATGCCCGTCAACGCCCGAGTTCGTCCATTGCAAGTCGAGCGAATCTCCGTAAACGGCAAGCACGGCCGGTGCGATGTCGCGCCCGGCGAAGACGCCGGGCTGCTTGGCGATCAGGTGAAAGGACGCTGCTTCCCGCGGATCGTCGAGGAGCTGACCGGAGATGTCCCCACACCCGAGGTCCTCATCTTTGGCGAGTTCGATCAGTCGTCGAACGCTTTCGTCATTGGCGAGGGTCATGGAGATGATTGTCGAACGCATGCGCGGCTTTGACAAGCAAATGACCTCAGGATGGAGCGTCCAGCGATCGAGGGAGCAGCCCGGCCTTGATGAGATCCGCCGCGCCGTCGCGGATGGAGTCCGCCAGTTCGTGGAATGCCTTGTAGACCACGCCGGCCCCGGCCTGGTGCAACCGTGCGACGGATGACGTTCCCGTTGCAACTCCGACGCAGAGAAGGCCGGCCTCGCCCGCGGAGCGGAGGACGGAATCCGACGAAGCGACAACCAGCGAGCGCGAGTCCCCTTCGCAGAGGCGGCGCAGATCCGCGGGTCGGCGCCTCGGGTCCGCGTCCAGCCGGTCGAATCCCGTGAAAAGATTCGCCAGACCGTGCTTCTCCAGCGATTTCACTCGTCCGGCCACGTTTGATCCGAGTGTAATCAAGCGACACGTTCCCATGCGCATAAGGTGGTTCAGCGAATCGCGGATATCCTGATGCGGTTGGTAAACAGAGACGAGTGCGTCCGATTCGAGGTGGTGATCGAACCTTTTATCGTACTCGGCGATTTTGATTGGTTTCGCCGCCGGTAGAAAGTCAGCCTGCCTGCCCTTGGTGCGGAGGAGCCGCCAGAACGTGGCCTGGTCGAGTCGTGACCAGCCCACGTCGCCGGCGGCGGCTTGATGGGCCGCGTAATACACGGGAGCGGGATCAAACACCGGCCCGTCAAACTCGATGATAAATCTCAAGCCGCGCTCCGGTTGCTGAAGTTTCCGTGCTTGACCACGGCGCTCCTCACGATGATCTTGCGGACGAAAGAGGGACCGCCCGATGGCGCTGAACATTCAGGATTGTACCCCAAAAGAGATCGACGACGTAAGGTCGTTGTTTGAAGAGTACGCCGCGTCGCTGGGCTTCAATTTGTGCTTTCAGGATTTTGACCGGGAGTTGGCGGGCCTGCCCGGTGATTATGGTCCGCCTAGCGGACGACTGATCGTGGCCAAAGACGGCAGCGAGCTGGGTGGGTGCGTGGCTCTGCGGCGGATTGACGATCAAGCCTGCGAGATGAAGCGGCTCTATGTTCGCCCGGTTTTTCGCGGGACCGGATTGGGGCGGAAGCTGACTGAGGCCATCATCGCCGCCGCCCGCGGCATCGGCTATGTAAGAATGCGTCTGGACACGCTGCCCTCGATGAAGGAAGCAATCAAGCTCTATTGCACCCTGGGTTTCGTGGAAATCCCCTCCTATCGATTCAATCCCATCGAAGGGGCCAAATACATGGAGCTGATATTGCGAGACTAGAAGCTATTCCAAACTCGACTACGCGGTTGCGCGGGCGTGTCAAACCCAGCGCCGCCCCAGGAAGTCGAGCGTCCGCGCGAACTGAAGTTCGCGGCTCGCAGGGTTTTGGGATGGGTTCTAGTCGATCCTTAGGGAGCGGTAACGCGGCCGTAACGGTAGGCCCTTGTCAGGCTTGACAGGCGTGGTCACGAGTCATACCTTTTTGTGCCCGGCACGTCGGAACAGCATGGCGCCTCTGTTTTCGCCGCGCCGCGAACCAAAACATGAGGACGTAGGCAATGATCCAGGTTAGGAACCTGACCAAGCGGTACGGCTCATTCCTTGCCGTAGACAACATCTCCTTCGACGTGGACCGCGGCGGGGTCGTCGGCTTTCTTGGTCCCAACGGGGCGGGAAAAACCACCACCCTCCGCATACTCAGCTGTTATCACCCGGCGACCAGCGGCTCGGCAAGCATCGCGGGCCTCGATGTCTTCAAGGATTCCATGGGGGTGCGCCGGCACGTGGGATATTTGCCGGAGTCCACACCGTTGTATACGGAAATGCGGGCGCGGGAGTACCTGAACTTTCGCGGAAAGCTACGCGGGTTAAGCCTCTCGCAGCGGGCGGAAGCCATTCGGCGTGTGACCGAACGATGCTGGCTCGGCGAGTTTGTCGATCGCCCTATCGGACATCTTTCCAAGGGGATGCGGCAGCGGGTCGGACTGGCCGACGCCATCATGCACGACCCGGAAGTCCTCATTCTCGATGAACCCACGATCGGTCTTGATCCCACGCAAATCCGCGAGACGCGAAATCTGATCAAGGAACTGGGAGAGCGGCACACGGTCCTGCTCAGCTCACACATTTTGCCGGAGGTGGAGCAGACCTGCGGGCGGACGATCATCATCGCCTCCGGGCGGATCGTGGCTACCGGGTCGCCGCAGGACCTGCGCAATCGGTTCAGCGCCGGGGCACGAGTCGTGGCCGAGCTGCGCGGACCGCAGCAGGAAGTCGAATCCAACGCCCGGAACCTGCCCGGCGTGCAGAAAGTGGAAGTCTCGTCGAACAACGGCTGGGTAAGGCTGGCGGTGGACGCCAAGCCCGATCAGGACGTGCGCGAGGATCTTTTCCGTCTGACTACCTCCAAGGGCTGGACGTTGCGCGAGCTTCGCCGTGAAGGGGCGACGCTGGAAGACTTCTTTGTGCAGGTGACCGCGGAACAAGCCCAGAAGGAAAGACAGGGCCGACGAACGAACTGACGCTCGGAGTTGCGTATGCGAAATGTCCCAACGATGGCGCAGCGGGAGCTGGGGGCCTATTTCCTTTCGCCGATTGCTTACGCGGTGCTGGCGATGTTTCTCTTTTCGTCGGGCCTGGCATTCGGGTTGGGAACGTTCACTGACGGCGGAGAGGCGTCGCTGCGAACGCTGTTTGAATTCTGGGTCATCCTGATCCTGGTGTTCGTGCTTCCCATGCTGACCATGCGGCTGGTCAGCGACGAGCTGCGCGTGGGCACGATCGAAACGCTGATGACCGCTCCGATCACGGAGATCGAGGTGGTGCTGGGCAAGTTTCTGGGGGCGCTGGTCTTCTACCTCATTCTCCTGGCGGCGATCCTGATCTACCCGCTGCTTTTGCAGTTTTATGGGCACGTGGATGCGAAGCTGCTCGTCTGCAACTATCTGGGATTACTGCTGGTGGGGGCGCTGTACATCGCCGTCGGACTGTTCTTCAGTTCATGCACGAAGCACCAGGTCATCGCGGTTCTCTTAAGCTTTGCGTTGCTCGCACTGATGACCTTCGCTTCTCATGCCCTCGCTCAAAAGTTTGAAGGATGGCCTAGAGTGTTTTTGCAACAAATCTCCATCCGCAGCCATTTCAATGATTTCGTTCGCGGGATGCTGGACCTGAACCACGTTATTTTCTTCCTGACGACGACGGCTTTCTTTCTTTTCGTGACCGTCAAGCGATTGGAGATGCGCCGATGGCAGTAGAGCAACATGACGGCGAAATGCAGACTTCTGCGGGGCGGCGGATGCTGGTGGGGTCCAACGTCGTTGCCGTTACGCTGATCGTCGCGGCGATTGTGGTGGTCGCCCAACTGTTCGCCTACAACAGCGCTCGGTGGGACATGACCTCCAGCGGGGTCAACAGCCTGAGTGAAGGTACGGAAAACTTACTCCGAGGGCTGGATCAAAACGTCCGTCTAACCTCGCTCTATTTCGAGACGGACCGCGAAGAAGAGGATCAGCAGCGTTATCGCCGGGCCGCGCAGAACCTTCTCGATCTCTATGAGGCAACCAACCGGGGCAAGGTTACGGCGGAGTGGATCAATCCGCTCAAGGACCATGAAAAGTTTCAGAAGCTGTTGTCCCGTTTGCGGGAGAAATCGGCGTTCAAGGACACGATCACCGCTTACCATGCCCGCATCGACGTCTACAAGAACGACCTTGACGCCCAGATGCGGAAACTGATGCAGGACGAGTTGACGCTCATCGGTCCCACGGTCGGGGGGATGGGAGAATCGCCGCAGCCTTCGCCGACGGCCCAGGTGGAGGACCTGCTGAGGCGGCTTTCCAGCGAGCTAGAGATCACGCGGGAGCAGGTTGATTCCCTGACCGCGGCGGCCAATCCGCAGTATTCCGCCGCGATGGAGGAGCTCAAGGGTCTTTATCCCAAGATCAGCAAGGCGCTCAAGGAGATCGGAAAGTTTGCATTGGGCGAGTTGGGTCGCAACCCATCCATGCCTTCGGCCCAGGCCAACTTCCTGCGAGAGGCGAACAACCGATACGCCGACTTAGTGGCTTCGCTTGAGGGGGAAACCACGAAACTGCAGGAGCTGCAGCCGCTCAAGCTCGACGATCTCACCAACCAACTGGCGCCCACCAGTAACGCCATGCTCGTGGAAACCGACGCCGACGCGACGATCGTGGACTTCAGCGCTACCTGGCCTCCGGTGGACCAGAGCGGCGGCGGGATGCGCGTCCCCTTCGAGAAGCGGGCGTTCAAGGGCGAGGAGAAACTCACGAGCGCGATCCTGCGGGCCACGCACAAGGAGCAGACAGCGGTGGTCTTCGTCCGCTACGGCGGCACGCCGTTGTTCCTTGGGGCCATGATGCCCGGCCAGCCGCCCGCCGGCTATGCCATGATGAAGCAACAGCTTGAGGACGCTAATTTCATCGTCGAGGAATGGGACCTCAAGAGCCGCGACACGATCCCGGACATCAACCCCAAGCCCACGCGGACTCTCTTCGTCGTGCTCAGGCCCGAGCCGCCGCAACAGCGCAACCCGATGATGGGACAGCAGCAGCCGCCCGACCCGCCGTTTGGGGAGAGCCATCGCAAGGCCCTGCTCAACGCCATGGGCGACAAGGCGCGGGCGCTGTTCATCGCCGGTTGGGCGCCCGGTCCTTTCGGCCCCGTTCCAGGATCGTATGAATACAACGATTATCTCAAGCAGAACTGGGGAATCGGCGTCGATGCATCGGCCCTGCTGATCGCCACGACCAATATCGCGCCGGGACGGTACGTAGTGGCGCGCCGCGACTTCTACAGCATGGAGGATTTGGATGTATCCGACCATGAGATCGTCCGGGGTGGGACCGGCCGGCGCGTCGTCCTTCCCTGGAGCGCTCCGTTGGAAATGAACACCCCCGTTCCGGAGGGCGTACAGCGACTGACTCTTATCTCCATGCCCCAGCGCGACGGAGTGTGGGGAGTGAAAAATGTTCAGAAGTACCAGGAGCAGCTCGAACAGCGTGATTACATGAACAAAGTTGAAGGCGACCTCGAAGGGTCTTTCGATCTGGCCGCCGTAGCGACCAAGGGCGACGGAAAGGTCATGGTCGTCTCGTCGAGGGAATTCGCCGAGGACCAGACGGCGTTCGCCCGCGAGCTGGGCATGGGGCCGCAGGGCATTACCATCCGCTCGCGTAACCCCGGCAACATAACCTTGCTGATCAACGCGATGCACTGGCTCAACGACAACATGGCATTTATGAACATCGGCAAACCGATCGACGCCGCGGTGCTGGAGATCCCCAAGCCTTCGACGGTGAAGGCGGTGCAGGCCCTGACCATCTTAGTCTGGCCGGTGCTGGCGCTGGCGTGCGGCGGGGTCGTGTGGTGGGTGCGGCGAAGGTAGAGATATGAATTTCAAAACCACCATCGTATTGATGGCCTTGCTGGCGGCCATGTGCGTGGCCTATGTGATGTCACGCCCGGCGCTCAAACCAGCCGAAAGCAGCACGGCGACCAAGCCGCTCGCGGCATCTTCCCCCACATCGGCCACCAGCCGGGAGGTTATCGAGAAGAAGCTCGGCGACGTGGTGAAGGTCGTCCTCCAGGTGAAAGGCAAGGAGGCGTGGACGTTTGAGAAGAAAGCGCCAGCGGAGGATGCGGCTCCCGGCGCGACGGCGACGTGGCGCATGACCGCTCCGATGGACACGGCGGTTGCGGCGTGGGAAGTCGATAAGTTCGGGCGCGAGTTGGGCCGACTGTCGTATGAAATCTCCTATCAAGGCGGCGAGCCGGGCGCGGTGAGCGCCGCGGCCGCTGGATTGTCGCCCCCGGAAGCCGTCGTCACCTTGACGGATGACGCCGGCGCCAGCGCGACGATTGAGATCGGCAAACCGGCCACCGAAAACGAGACGTACGTGCGCCTTGCGGGCGGCGAACGCATTTTCGTGGGGAAGGGGAACCTGCGGAACCTCTGGAAAACCAAGGCCCTCGAGTACCGTGATCAGCAGCTTTGGAACTTTGCGCCGGAGAACGTGACGCGGATCGAGGTCATCGACCGCTCCGCGGCGGGAGCACCGGTCAATTACGCCTTCGCCAAGGAGGGGGCCAAATGGATGATGGAGTCGCCGGTGAGCGCACGGGCGACCGGCAAAGTCGATGAGCTGGTGCGCGCCGTCAGCCGGTTGCGGGTCACGCAGTGGCTCGATGACAGCCGGGAAAAGCTGGGCATCTTCGGACTGGAGCCTGCGGCCCTCACGGTGCGCGTGAATGTCGAAGAGAAAGTTCCGGTCAAGGCCGATGAGCCCGCTGAAGACGAAGAAGACGGCGAAGAAGAAAAGGACGACAAACCGGAAGGGCCCCCGGAAATCAAGAAGACGGTGTACGAGCTGCACATCGCCGACCGTTCGCCGATCGGCGAGGAGACCAAGACGTATGTCCGCGCGGGCGACGATTCCGCGGTGGGCACCGTCATGAAGACGATCGCGGACAAGTTCAAACCGGCGATGTCCGACTGGCGGGACATGAAGATCACGGCGGCCAATGTCGAGTCGGCCACGCGAATCGAGTTCTCCCGACAAGGCCGTTCCGCCGCGCTGGTGTTGAAAGACGGGAAGTGGTCCTTCGAGGACGGCACTTCGGCGGAGGAACCCGCGGTCAAGGAACTTCTCAAGGCCGTCAAGGACATGAGCGCCACCAACTTTGTGGAGGCCGAGTCCGCCGAGGCCGCTTCATTCGGATTTACCGATCCGCAGGCGGAAATTCGCCTGACCGTTCCCGGCGTTGAAGGCGTCGAGCGCCTTGCCGTCGGCGCTTTCACCGATGAAAAAACGCGACGCATGGTCTATGTCCGACGAAACGACCTTTCGTCGATCGGCAAGGTCCAGTCGTCGAACGTGGAGGCACTGTTCCGCGCCCCGTCGGCGTATCGAGATCGGACCGTCTTCAGCCTCGCCGACGAAGAAGTTCAGAGAGTCGTTTTGAACAGGGAGAGCAAGTTCATCGGTGGAACGGAGAGCCTCTTCTTCGAGCACACGCCGGACGGCTGGAAGATGACGGAGCCAGTGAAGGCGGCGGTTCGCGAAGATCGAATGGAAAAACTGGTTCTGGCCTTGAGCACGCTTCGGGCGTCGGCCATTGCCGCCGAGTCGGGACAAGCGAGCGCTTTCGGGCTGGATTCACCGGCCGTCGCCATCAAGCTCACGCACCGGCCGCCCGTCGAACATCGCATCGAGGAGCCCGCGGCGGAAGGTGAAGCAGCGAAGCCCGTCGAGGTGCAGCCGCCGCCGGTCACTTACGAATTGGCCGTCACGGAGCATGACGGAAAGTTTTACGCCAAGCGCGGAGACCAGCCGACGACCTACGAGGTTTCGGCCGACTTCCACAAGCAGCTTTTCGACGAGTACCGCACGACCGAGGTCCTTGCATTTGACGACACAAAGGTGAAGCAGCTTTCCATCCGCAAGGGCGACCAGACGCACGTGTTCGTAAAAGACGGCGGCAAATGGACGTATCAGGCGGAGCCTGATCTGCCTCTGGACGCCAAGAAAGCTGACAATCTTCTCCTGCAAGTAAAAGACCTCAAGACCGATCGTTACGTGCGTAATGCCGCGCCGGACCTTGCGACGTTCGGTCTAACGGCGCCGGCGCATGAAGTGATTGTCACCCTGGACGACGGCGCCACGCGAGTTCTTCGCATCTCTTCGCAGTTGAGCGATAAGGAGGCCGACAAGGGCCACTACGCCGTGATCGACGACAAACGCGACGTCTTTCTTCTCACCGCCGATACGCTCAAGCGCATCGAGGTTTCGCTGCCCGAATTGGAAAAACGATAAGGGCGCGGGATGTGAACCGCGAAGCGGCCGAAAAAGTAGAATATCCCTCTCGTCCCCAATCTAATAGTCTTGTTTATCCTTAGATTCTCGTTTTTGTATCGCTTCTGTAGCCAGTTTTCCATCTTGGTACGTAAGGACAACGTGAAGGTTTTCACTGATCTCCAAGTTTATGAAATCACTTGGAGCGCCTTCTTTTGGAAATTCCCAAAAGGCGGTAAACCTTGCCTTACCGAGCTTGATAGCAGTAGTTTCATGTCCATCTCCATCCTTGTACGGATACTTGAACTGTCGGAGATCCTTCTTTGATACAAAATATTGTTCGTTAAGCGCCGTCTTCATTGCTTCGTAAAAGTCGATCACTCTTGCCTCTAGTTTGACTTCAAAGATAACAGAGGCATTAAATAGCTTGTCCTTTTCGAACTGAAGGACAATTAGAAACACCGATCGACCAGCGAAGTTGCCTCCATCAACGACAATTCTAGAATCGTCGCTAAGGTCCTTGTTGAGAGCAGTACCGTCTTTTGAAAGAATAATCTCCTTTGCTTTGGCAATTGGGGAGCCAAACGGGATACCCCAGAAGCCATGAATTTGCTTACCTTGATTGCTTGATGAGGAATCCGTCGAATGAGTGTAAGGTGAGGGCGCTTCCTGACTGAGAGAAATATTGGAAAAACCGAAAAGGAAGAAAAAGACAATCTTGCGCATGGGGTTCTCCATAAATGGCGATTGTTCGGTCTGATCTATTTCATCGGGAAATACAGTGCTCAGCTGAAATCCCTGGCTAGATTCGTGGACCCATGCAGGGTTACGTCGGATCGGCGCGGATCGATTCTGACCCCGAGCCGGCGTTTGGGCTTGGATGGTCATTCCGCCTGATCGGTTCCTTAACCACATACCACCGAGCGCCCGTGACGTTATTAAGGTATGGAAGTCCCCCTCGCACACCTTCCCCGCTCCAGGCTCGGCCCCCCTTTTCCTTCGCGCCTTCGTGACCCCGCCGCTTCGTGCCTTCGTGCCGTTTGTTCTCTTTTTTTGGCGTTTCGGGTCTCTGTGTTTCTAAATAGAACCGGGGTTTGGCGCAGATTGCCGAACCGACTTAAGTGCCGGTAATTGCTAGAGTTAGCGTAAAAACAGAGCGATTCGAGGTTGTGCGCCACGAAGCAGTTTGCGCTCATGGTTCTGCGCTAGAACGGCCTTGGCGATAGCGAAAACGCGGGTGGGTCGGCCATTGCCGAGGGGGTCGGCAATGGTGCGACCGCACAAAAACTTACTAGCAATTGGCGTGCCAGACGGCTCAGAATTCATGGTTGGAAGCCTGTGAGTTGTCCAAAACCAACGTGCAAAATGTGATGGTGTGCTGGCACTGGTTTAGAGAGCATGTCGTGAAGCTTGTCGCACGCGGAATCGCATACGGCGTCGAGATCAAAATGCTCCGGAAAGGCGACTCCCAATTTCACCAAGTAGGAATGGAGCATGTTCAACCCACTGAGCCGCTTCCCAAGGCCCTTCTTTGGACCGTATGAGAGGTCATCGCCGGCCTGGCGGCGTGGTGCGCCAGCGACGAAGTATCGTACACCAGGAACGGGACGCGACGGATCATCAGGGGTTAAGCACGTCACCGAAGTCCTATCGTTTGCCACGCGAGCAAGATCGTAGACCGCACTCTCGCACACCTCATCAATAGAGGCGTGCGGAGAAAACCGCAAGGCCACGCGCAAGCGATGGAACCCGCTAAGCTTCGGCGGAGGACCGGGCGGTCCGTGAGGATGCGCCGAATGCGCCGGGGGCGGGAAGGGCCGGGCGTCCGGCGAGAGCGGCGGCGTGCTCTGTGAGCCTTGGCCGATATGTTTTTTACCCGCCGCCGGAAGCCCTGCCCCGCCGTGCCCGCCGGATGAAGATGGAGCACTAACATCCGCCGGGCTGACTGCTGTTGGTTTGACTGGCGCGGCCGCGCGTCGTCTCGCCAATTGGGCTTACTCCTGAAAGGCAAACGGCGGGGCATCACCCGCCGTCTACGCCCTTGCGCGACTCCGTTAAAGGGATCGAGGGCCGCACCGCTGTATACATGCCCGACGGCACAGCCCGCGATTGCCCGAACACGGCAATTATGGGGTGAACGTCACTTTCACTGCACGTTGGAAATACCCATAGGTCACGCGGTAACGCGCCCGCACGCCGTACAAGTATTGCTCACGCAGGAAGCCCGTCTCTGAGTCTTGCTCCAAGGAACCGAACTCGATGGGTTCCCGATCTTGGAAGATAAATGGGCGAACGGCCACGTCGGTTTTCAGCAAGTATAGCACGGACGGGGCGGTGATTCGCGGGAAGGCGAGCACACGAGCCGCGCCCTGCAACACGTTGCTCGTGTTGGCGACGATGCTGGCGCTGATCGCTTCGAGGGTGTCGAGGAAGGTCGCCGGAGGGACCACAAGTGTCAACCCCGTGGCACCTTGATTCATCGGCTCGCCCTGGTCGTCTTTCATCCCCAACAGCGTGGCGATGGAGGACTTGATCGCGGTCTTCAACTCCGCGACGGTCGGGGCGTTGACGTTGGCGGCGGTGACGGTGATGTCATTGTCCTGGGTGCCGGACTTGCCCGACACGTGGGAGCCGGAAAAAAACGGCACGCCGTCGTAGGAATGGAATCCCGCCGAGTGGCCGTTGATGAGCAGGCGAGAGATCTCCGCGTCCTTGTGCTGCTTCGCCCGTTCGGCCAACTCCCCGATGCGAATGCTGATCTGTCCGGCCTGGTCATCGGCCACCTCGGACCTGTCAACGCTTATGGTGGCCTCATAACGAAAGTTTTCGCAATCATACGATTCGGTGACCATGCCCTGCGCCTTGCGCCCGGTTCCCCATTCGCGCATCGCCGGGGCCGAACCTAGGAAACGATGACGCTCGATATCCGTTGTCGAGGGAATCCGCGTGGTCAAGTCCTCGAACACGGCGGGCGTATTGTTGAAACGGTCCATGAACTCCGCGCGGAGTCCGGGGAGGGAAAGCTGTCGGTCAGTCAACATGGTGCCAACTCCTTGTCACCGCGAAAAGCGGCGTTTTTTCCTAGACGTAATCCACTTCCACCAGGAACGGCCCGGCGTCCGCCGTCGTACCTTGGGTCACGGCGAGCGTCAGCACGTCACCCTTGGGACAGTGCGGATTCGTCAAAGTTCCTAGCGAATCCGCTATGTTTGGCGAGGGGAACACGGTGGTATTGTTGTAGGTCCTGGAGGCCACGGCTCCGGCGGCGTTGGCGAGTGCGACGACGGCGGTGTTGCTGGCGTCGATGCCCACGGAAGCGGTCGCTTGATTGACGACCCGCGCCGCCACGATCCAGCCGTCTGTATTGAATGAGTGAATGGATCGCGCGGCGATGTCCGCGCCCGCGCCGAGATTTTCCACGGCGTGAGTGATGGTCTTGACCAGGGCACCGTTGGGGTCGATGCGAATGATTGCCAGGCCGGACGATACGAAGTCCTGCGCGATGCCGACGTAGCTGTTGCCCGCGCTGACAAAGGTCAGCGTATCGTCCGCCGATGCGAACACGGGGCGGCCCACGTCTGCCTGTGCAGCGCCGGAGACGGCGTGCTCGATATCAGCGATGGTGAGAACGCGAACGGTCAAAGCGCCTGCGGCCCCGGCGGAGTTGTCCTTTTCCTCGTAAGCGATTCCCTGAAAGGAATCACCGGCCACGAGGCCGCGTGCGAAGCCGGTGCTGTTCAACCCGATGAGCGCCCCTCTGAATATCTTGGAGGAGGCGGCGACGCGCAGGGTGCGAAGCGCCTGATCGACGTAGTTCTCGACGTTGCGACTTGCGGTTAGTGCCATAGATTGCCACCCTTTTCAGTGAAGTGCCGCACGCAGCGGCACTTGCGCAAAGAAAAATGTTTTTGTAACGTCCGCCGATCGGCGGACGAACAACATTTTTCCAGATTTTTTTCTTGCACCCGCGATCAACCCCCCGTTAGAATTCCGCGTGACGGAGAGGCGAAGGATCGCCTCGGCACGTCGCACGGGGAGCGGCACGGATGCGAACGGCTGAGATTGCCTGCGGGGCGCAAGCCCCGTCAAGTGAAATCCGAAAAAAAATTTTGGTGCGTTTGCGCATCCTGGTTGAACACAACCCGGACATCCCCCTACGCATCCTGGCGGGGCGGGCGGGGACCATCGGCGACGTGTCCGCTGACGCGGTAATCGCATGGGCAAAGGCCGACGCTCCCGCCGTGGTCGAGGCACGAAGGGGGCCGAGCGACGATGAAATTCTGGACGCGGTTCTGCGCTATGAGCGGCTGGTCCGCGAGCGTCCCGACGATTTCCGATACGCACTGGCGGGGGAGGCAGCGGAACCGCTGGGCATGACTTCGGGTTGGTTGCTGGAACGAGTGAGACGCCTGGGCGGGTTGGACCTCCCGCCGAGCCCGCACAACGAACGAAAGGCGTGGAGCGGCGGCGTGAGCCGCAAGGCGGCGGAGCGGTATCTGGCCCTGATCGAGGAGCACCCGGACGAACCGCCCAAAGCCCACGCTATCACGGCGGGGGAGGCATTCGGGGTCACGGTTAGTTCGGTCCAGGCTGCGGCCAGGAGGCTCCTGGCGGACCGCAACGGGTATCGCCGGACCGATTCCAAGGCGGAAAACGCGGCACGCGATCGCGGGCTGTTGACAGGGGCGGCCAAGTGACGATCATGACGGGTTCTATGAACTCAAGGTCACTGTCACAGAATACCTCTGGTGGGCGTTCGCCCATCGTCGAACAACCCGGTTCGAGCCGTGGATACCCGCGAGGGTCCAGTCGCTTCCTTGAGGCGAATAGACGACTCGGGCCGGGCTGTTCGTTTGGAGGTAAAAGCGATGTCATCCAAACGAGCGAAGTTGAGGGGAGTAGCGGCGCTTCCGCCGCTGCCGGAGTTGCCGCACTTTGTCAGCCGGGCGGACGGCTACCGAATGGACATGTTGAGGCTGCTCTTTCAGATGCCCGACGAGGAACTCTTGCAGGTCATAAAGAAAAACGCACAACAACCCACGCCCACACTGCGCCTGACGGCGGGAGGTGCGCGATGAGTCACATTGCAGCGGAGTTGGAGCCGATGACCTGCCTCCAGTGCGGCGTGATGTTTGCGATCGACAAAGATTATTTCCTTGACTCCATCCGTGAGCACATCGGCGGAGCGGAGCGGCCCGACGGCGAAGGTGAGGAGACGCCGGAAAACGGATGGTTCTACTGCCCAAACGGGCACGCGGCGTTCTTCAAGAAAACCGCCCGCGAAGTGTACGGGAATCGCGTCGTGGATTTGAGCCGCAAGCTGGAAGCGGCGGAGGCCAAGCTTCAAGCGAGTGAGGCCGTGGTCGCCGCTCTTCAACCGGAGGCTCTCGCTTATCGAGCGTGGATCAACGGCCCCGACGGGAAAAACGTACGCGTCCGGTCGCGCGGGGCGAAAGGTCAGAAACAAAAGGCGAGCGATGGCGCTTAGCCGAGTCGATGCAGACGGTTGGAAGAGTGCGTCGCGGGAGCAACGGATCGAAGCGACGCTGGACGCGATGATCGCGGACTTGGCTTCGCAGCGGCAACAATTGCTGGAACTACGCCGCGATTGGAAGGCGTATCGACGGCAATCCAAACGCGGATCGAAGGTGCTTCGATTCCGCCGCGAGACGACGTAAAAAGCACACGGAAACCAGCGAGCATGGAGGCTCAACGGACAATGGAAAAGCGAACAACCACTGACGCGGATGGATCCGCGTCAGTGGCTCTTGCATTTGGACCTTTGGTTCCGATCCCGCCGATTCCGGCGGACCGAAGTAAACTACGGAACCGATTGGCGGCGCTGGCGGACGTGCTGCACCTGGACGATCTGCGGAGGCTTGTCGGCGTCGGCGATAAGCTTGCCAAGGAAGGCATGCGGATCGTGGTTCATTAGCACAAAGGACGTTGGTCAAGGATGACCGTGGTCTGGAACTCCATTCACAAAGTCAGTAGCGCCGCTGCGCTGGGCACGCGGGTGCGCGAGCTGCGGAAGGCGCTGGGCCTCACGCTCGCCGACCTGTCTTTGGTATGCGGCGTCGAGCCGACCTACCTGTCACGCATCGAATGCGGGCGGCGCGTCGCCAGCGTGGAAGCTCTCGCGGCGATCGCCCTGTCCCTGGATACGACGCTCGATTTTCTGTTTTGCGGAGGGGCGTCGCTGCGCGAAGCATGGACGCGGAGCGTGGAGAAGGCGAAGCATGGAAACGATGGATCGGCGGACGGTGCGAGCGATGCTCGACCGCGCCGCCGTCGGCGCAAGGATTCGAGCGATGCGAAAAGCGAGGGGCTGGACGTGTCGCAAGCTGTCGCAACGGGCGGCGGTGAACGAGGCGGTGCTCAACTTGATTGAGCACGGGCAAAGAAGGGGAAGCGTGGAGACATTGTGCGCTATCGCCCTGGCCCTGGGCGCGCCGATCGGACGGGTGCTGTGCGGCGAGCGATCGTTGCGGACGGCGTACAGCAGCCACGAGACCAGGTGTTGACTCCTTATTGTTGGCGGTCTGCCGGGTCGCGCGATTCTCATGCGTGATCGCGCGATCCGGTCCCGCCGACTGGAATTAAAAGCGAGCGAATGATGACAACGAAGCAAACGACGGACCGGCCGCTGGCGTGTATCGCGTGTGCCGATGGGAACGGATTGCGGACGGTTACTCTCTCGCCGTGGGGCGAAGTGAAGTCCCTCAAAGGCACGTACTTTCTCGACGAGGAAGGAGCGGCGGAGATCGTCGCCGGCTTCAATGAGCATGGCGTGGCACTGCCCATCGACCAGGAGCACGAAACCCCCTCGGCGACCCCGCCCGGCCAGCGACGAGGGGCCGTGGGATGGATCGAACGGGTGTGGGCGGAGGTGGGCAAGGGACTGATGGGGATGGTGAAGTGGACGGACCGGGGACGGGAGCTGATCCGCACAGATGCCTACCGCTATCTGTCGCCGACGTTGATGATTGACAACGCGACTCGACGCGCGGTGGCCCTGCACTCGGCGGCGCTGACGGTGCGCCCGGCGATCCCGCGCATGGAAAAACTGGCGGCGTCGCGCGACGCGGAAACGGAGACGACGGCAATGGCGGACAAGGACAGGTGCGGCGAGATCGCCGGATTGTTGGACGTGAAGTTGGAAGGCGACGACACCGAGGCGGCGTGGTCCGCGATCGTTGCGAAGATCAAGGCGTTGGTGAAGGCCGGAGCACAGGCGGAAGCGATGTCGGCGAGCGACGCGGACAGCACTGTCGCGCACGCGACGCGGAGCGTGTTAGGGCTTTCGGGAACGGCAACGGAAAAAGAAACGCTGATCGCCCTGGGACAGGTGTGCCTGGCGGCGATGAACGAAAAGGACCGCACGCTCAAGATCAACGCCCTGATTGAGCCGTGGATTAGAAAAGGCGTTCTCAACCCGGATAGCAAACACAACAAGGAGGACTACGGGCAGATGGTCTCCTTGGCGTTGGCATCACCGGATATTTTTGAAAACGTGATGCGCGGCCGCTACGCGAACTTTCCCGCGCAGGGACGCACGACCCCGCCGCCGTCTGGAGACAACAAAAAGCATCGCGGGTCGATCATCCGTAACGCGGCGGTCGATTTCCAGAGCGATCCGGGTCACGCACGAGTGACCACCGTGCAGAAGTTTGTGAACCTCGCGCTGATCGACGAGGGAGAGTCCGTGATGCACAAAGACGAACTCGGATTGCTGGGACTCTAAGCCCGTCGGACCTCGTGCGGACCGAAGTTTTCGGTAACGTTTGGGAAAGTGAAAAACGGTTGAGATTGTAGATCGTGGCCGAGCAAAAGCTATCACTGACCGCACAAACGCAGGGCTTCGACCAGGCCGCGACGGCAGTCAAATCGCTCGAAACTGCCCAAGGGAATCTGAGCGAGGCGCAGGACCAAGTACAACAAACGACCGAGAAGCTGATCCCCGAACAGGAAGCGCTCAACCAAACGCAAGAATCGCTCAACGCATCGACGGAGGATTACGCCCGCATTCTTAACCGGATTGCGCCCGGCCTGGGGCAGTGGGTGCAGGGGATTGGTTCGGCGATCCGGGCCGCAGGGGAACTTTCACAAAAGAACTTCACCCTCACCGGAGCGTTCGAGGCGCTGACCGGCGGGCTCGGCAAGTATGCCGGAGCGCTGAAGCTCGCCGGAGCCGCCGGCTTCGCAATCACGGCCTTCAACTTCCTTATCGACAGACTCTCCGAGGCCAAGAAAAAAGCGGATGAAGCCCGTGAGGCGCTCGAGCGATTCAACAAGGCCCAGACCGACATAGAGCGGCGGGATACGGCCGACGCAGGGGCGATCGTCGCGGCCCGCGACGCGAGTGGACGTGACCCATTCACGTTCGAGCAGCAAAAATCAATCGAGCAAACCCTGCACGCAGCGCCGGAAGATATTCGGGAGAAACTCGGTCCGCTCCTGCAACAATTCGGTGGGGCGGCGGGCTTTGGTGAGGGTGGACCGTTCACCGGGGGCGAGCTTGAGGATCTTGCGCGATCTGGATTCAAACCCGACGAAACGAAACGCCCGGAATGGAACATGAGACGGGCAGCCGCCTACCTTCATTATCAAAAGTCCGACATTGCCGCGATACATGAGCGAGAACGGAAGGAACACCAGGCGGTACTCGCAGCGGCCCGAGAGGAAGCGCTGTCGCCGCCGGAATCGACGATGGAGGGCGCTGGCAACCTTGCGGAACTGGCCGAGGAAGTCGCCGGACGCACGGGCACAGACCCGGAGCTCATCGCCCGCACGGCGTCCGAAGATTTGAGGAAGCGGCGCGACTTACGCGAACGAGGCGTTCAAGAAGATGTTGTGGAGCACTACCAACGCAATAGGCGCGAGGAGCGTCCCGCCCCGGTGACTGCGGCGGTTGAAGAATTGATCCGCAAGCTTGACGTGGTAGTGAACGAACTGCGTCATGCACCGCGCAAGGTCGAGATCAACCAGCCCAACGCCCGCAACATCGGATTCGATGCGGAATCATTCCGCAAGCGGGCGATCAACGCCGAGAAAATCGGTCGGGACGCGGAGTTTTGAACGGTGGGCGAAGCGGCGAGACAGCTTGCCTTTGAGTACGCCGACGATTGGCTGACAGTCGAGAGGAAGCCGCCCCGCTGACCGGAGAGGTAGGGTATGAAGATGCAACGATGCGAGCGGTGGACGGATCGCGCCCGGAGGGTCATCGCCCTGGCCGATCACGAGTCGCGGCGCATGGGGCATGACTACATCGGGACAGAGCACATCCTAATGGCGATCGTCAAAGGAAGGGAGACCGGCATCGCATCCACCGTTCTGAAAAACCTCATCGGGTGTCATTGTAAAATCGAAGCCGAGTTGAATCGGCTACTCGCCACGTTTGAAAAGCAGACTTTGAGCAAGGACGCTCAGAGCAGTCGAAGTAGTTCAGGGAGGCCCACCTGCATGAGTGATTAACCTCACAATTTAGCGCGGAACGCTGCGGTGCTGCTAACCGCTGCAATCTGCGATTCGCCGAGCGTGACGGTTCGTTGGTTTTGCCTGTACGTCCGTGAGATTCATTCCGGGGAACGCTAAACCAACACACCGGCAGGCGACTTAACCCGATCGGTCGGACGCGTATGCTGAATGGCCGGTCTACGACCGGGACGGGTTGACGCTGGCGGGCGACGTGGGATTGCACGGGTGCAAAACCGCACTGGTTTCGATGGTGTCGTGGCGGGTTTTCGAGCGACCTTTGAAGGCCGTTCGACCGTGGTCAGAACACCGGCAAAAAATAATTTTCGACGCCCCGTGCGGCTCGTAATCTGGGAAAGTAACTCCCGAATAAGCGGGCCGATCATGGGGCGTTCGCGCTATAGCTCCAGCGCAGAACCGGTTCCAAAAGCGCAGAACCTATGTGCGCCTTAGAGTGTTTCGGCGTTTTTATTGGTGCCACCATGTGACACCCGCCAAAAAACTGTACTTGCAAAACGAACCCATTTGGCAGGCAGAATGAAAAATGCAAAGCAAGAGCGGAGTCGCCCAGGGGGCAACCCCACGCTGTTGTGTCGTCCCGGCGCGCCGGGACGACATGCCCTGATCGACCCGTCGCTCACAGCCGGGGGCGGCTGTGCTACTCACTCATGCGGCGGCTTCGGTGAGGGTCGGGGTTTTTTCGAGGAGTTCCTTGAGGAGGTCGTCGGTGCTGACGCCCTCGGCCTCGCCCTCGAAGTTGAGCAGGACGCGGTGGCGCATGGCGGGCAGGTACATTTTCTTCACGTCGCTGAAGCTGGCGTTGAAGCGGCCTTCAAGAAGGGCGTGAAGCTTGGCGCCGAGGGTGAGGGCCTGGACGGCGCGGGGACTGACGCCCCAGCGGACATACTTGTTGGTGACATCGAGAGCGAAGGGCCCGCCGGGGTGAGAGGCCATGGCCACGCGGATGGCGTAATCCTGCACGTGCGGGGCCATGATGACGCGGCGGACTAACGTTTGCGTGCCGACGATCTCCGCGCCGGTCATGACCGTCTGGATCGTGGGCGAGTAGCCGGTCGTCGTGCGGTCCATGATGGTCTTCATCTCCTCCTTACTGGAGTAGTTGACCACGAGCTTGAACATGAATCGGTCGAGCTGGGCTTCGGGAAGCGGATACGTCCCCTCCTGCTCGATGGGGTTCTGCGTGGCCATGACGAAGAACGGCTCTTCGAGCTGGTGGCGCGTGCCGCCGGTGGTCACGGAATGCTCCTGCATGGCTTCGAGGAGGGCGGACTGCGTCTTGGGCGTGGCACGGTTGATCTCGTCGGCGAGGATGATCTGGGCGAAGAGAGGGCCTCTCTGGAAGACGAAGGAGCGTTTCCCGGTGTTGGGTTCCTCGGAGATGATCGTCGTACCGATGATGTCCGCAGGCATGAGGTCGGGAGTGAACTGGATGCGGGCGAACTTGAGAGCGACGGCCTGGGCGAGGATGCGGACGAGGTAGGTCTTGCCCAGACCCGGCACGCCCTCGATGAGCACGTGCCCGCCGGTAAGCAGGGCGGTGAGCACCCCGTCGACGATGTCGGTGTGGCCGACGATGGCCTTGCCGATCTCGGCGCGAAGGGCCTTGAACTTGTTGCGCAATTCCTCGGCGGCTTTCTCAACCGCGGGGTCAATGGTCGTGGCCATCACGAGTTCCTCTGCCTCCCCCCTTTTCCAAGGGGGGATAAAGGGGGGTCATACCGCGACATACGTTCTTTCGCTACTCGCCAAATCTTTTCTACGACCTCATCCAAGTATTCGTACACCTGCGGATTCGTGAACCGAAGTACGTGTATTCCAAAGGACTCGATAAACGCCTGACGCCGCGCGTCATTCGCCTCGGCGACAGGATCGAAGTGCGATTCACCGTCTACTTCGACGGCGAGTTTCGCCTCCGGGCAATACAGGTCGATCACATAGTCCCCCACGCCGTACTGGCGTCGAAACTTTAATCCGTCAACCTGCTTTCCACGGAAACGACACCAGAGCAATCGCTCGGCCTTGGGGGCGACATTGCGCAGGCTTTGGCGAAGCTTCTTCTGCGCCTTGCGATTGTATACTCGCGTCACTGCTACCACCCCCTACCCCCTCCTTGTCAAGGAGGGGGGCTGCTAACCCGCTGGCTCTTCGTATTCCTTGTCGTTGGCCTGGTCCCAGCACTCGCCGTAGGCGGATCGGGTGATCGGGTCGAGCTTTTCGGCAAACGATGCGGGGAGGTTGCTCCGCCGGATCAGAACGACCACTTCGCACCTGCCCTTACACGCTTTTCTCGTCGAGCAGCTTCAATAGGGCCTCGTGCAGGCGGGTGCAGATGGCCATTGCAGCGCGGCATCATCCTTGTCAGCCGATTCGCCGGGATATCGGAAACCCGCGCCAACCCTCGTCAGGAAACGAAGTTCCTTGACAGGGAACAAGGTCTCCGGATTGAACGGCGCAATCAAGTCAGCGAGTTGACTCAGATTGTGCGTCAACGGCGGTTTGGTCCTGTGGTGAACGAGCATGCCTTTCATTAGCTTCTCGATGCACTGCTGCGCATGAAAGCAAACCGCGTCATAGCGGGGGCGACCGGGGGCAGACATCGCGAGTTGTGCGACATCAAAATCTTCCTCCGCCTTGGCGATCCACTCTTTAACCGTTCCGTTCATAAAGCACGATCCCATGGTCGAAAGCATCGCGGATGAGCGGGTCGAATTCGGCGTAGCGCCGCGCGCTGTCGTCCGGTCGCCGGGCGAGAAGGTCAATCGGAAAGCGCGGATCGACGCGGTCGAGGATTTCCAGCGACTTGTGGAGAGGTTTTCCATCAAACGGGAGAATGACAAGCAAATCCACGTCGGAATCCTCGCGCGGCGTTCCGTAGGCGTGGGAGCCGAAGAGGATGATCTTGTCGGGGTGAAATTCCTTGGTGATGCGCTCGCTTAACTCAATGACGCTGCTCATAGCTACCATCTATCTACCTCATGGCGACGCTTTCGCCCTAACTGTCCTCGTCCATGTCTTTTTTCGCACGTTTCTTGGCTCTGAGCAACCGAGAAGTCGTATCCTGGTCGTCAGCGGCGGTGTCGGCATCGGCGGGAGGCCTCGCGGGTTTTGGCGGCTTGACCGGTGGTTCTGCGGCTTTCGCGCCGCCGAGGGCGTCGCGGAGGTCGCCCACAGGCTTGCCGGCCTGCTCGTCGCCCGCATCGAATCGGCGCTTGGCCTGCGCCAGCGGAATCGGCGCTGACTCGTCGGCAGCGGCTCGTTTTTTGCGCCCCGGCGCTTCCGGGGCCAGCTCATCACGGACGCGCTCCCGCGTGCTTTTGAGTTTCTTCAACGAGGCCGCACTGCGATCACCGGCCTGACCAAGGGCCGTAACCGTGTGGGTCATCCACTCGAACAGCGGGCCGATGTAGCGGAAGCGGATTGTCCAACCGACCAACTCCGCCAGGGCAAACGCGCCCAGCACGCCCCACCACGGACTATATCGCAATCCCATCCCGAACAAGAGCACGACGAGCAGCACGGCCTCGACGGCAATGGACAGGGCCAACCAACTCGCCAAGCGGCGAACTGATACGTCGAGCAAAAACGCGGGCAGCAACAGCCAGGCGAGCACCCAATCCCAGGCGGCGCGCTTGGCCTCGCTGGGCGGCAAATCGTGACTGAAGACATCGGCTTGCGGCGCGGGCACGTCCAGCCAGCGCCCGCCCGTGATGTCCGCGACCTGTCGAAGCAAGGCCTCGTTGGGAATGAGGTCGCGGTATTCGGGCGAGAATGGCACGGTCAGTCCGGTGCGGATCGTTCCCGTCGCCTTCCCCTGGTCGAAGACCTGCACGTTGGCGAGATAGTCGCCGGATTTTTCCACGTCGAACTCGGCTTCGTAATGGCCCGGGCCCGTCTGACTGAATCGAAGCGGCGTGGGCCTGCCGTCCGGGCCGATGAGGTTGGTGCGCATCTGCAGGTTGTTCAGGAAGCTCCCTTCCTTGTCGAGGGCCTCGACGGTGACGCGGCCGCGATTGCCTTCGATCTTGGTGTGGGTGTCGAAGTTGGCGGGCGCTTCCTGTCGCATGGTCCAGCGGACGATCTGGGCCCAGAACTTGGCGAACTTGGGCCACTTCGTCCACGCGTCGCCCCACATCGGCCAATAGCCGCTGGTGAACGCCACGGTCTTGCCCAGTTCGTACTGCCAGTGGGCGAGGACCGGATCGTCGCCGTCGTCGGTCATGCGCACGATGGGCGTGAGGACGTGGGGGCTGGGCTTCACCGAGGTGAGCACGAGTCCGCCGAGGGGCGGAAGCTGCTCGCGCCCGGCCTCGATCCCGCCGAGGAGCTCGCTCGAAGCGTGCAGGACTCGCGGCGGGAACGGCTCGTCCACGATCAGCGGGCGGCGGACGACCTGTGATTCCTTAACGAAAATCTGCGGAAGCTGTTTTGGGTTCTTAGCGGGATAGTATTTTCCGCCGGTTTTTTCGGCGATGTTTTTGAGCGTCGCCTCCATGACGTGCTGGCCCCAGCCGATGCCGATGGTGCTGACGGTGATTTTAGCTTCGACGTAATCGTCCAGGAGCTTGGGCCAGGGTGCGGCCGCGTCGCCGTCGCTGAGGATGATGACGTGCTTCTGGGCTGCATCCTTTCCGCGGCCGGTAGCAAGTTCCTTGTAGGCCATCTCCATGCTGCTGCCGAAGTCCGGCATGTCGCCGTTTTGCATGCGGTCGATCTTGGCCTTGACCGCGGACTTGTTGGTGTTCACGGCCAGAGGCACTTCCCAGTTCGTACCGCCGGGAGAGTAAGAATAAGACAACATGCCGAAGTAGTCCTGCGAGCTGATGGTGTCCACGCTCTTCTTGGCCATTTCCTTGGCCCAGAAGTTGCCCCGGTCCACTTCGCAACTGTGCATGATGAGCACCAAGGCCCCGCGGGGGATTACTCGCTTGTGCTTGATCTCGAAGGAGACGGGCATGATCTCCTCCACGGGGCCGCCGATCCATCCGCCCGCCCCGAAGCTCTCCGGTCCGCCGAGCATGATGAGGCCGCTCCCCATGTCCTTCACATAGGTGGCCAGGTCCTGTTGCTGCTGATCGGTGAAGGTCTGAGCGGGAATGTTGGCGAGGATGATCGTGGCGTAGCTCGTCATTTGAAGAAGGTTGAAGTCGCCCAGGTCGGAGGCGGCTTTCATTTCCACATCTACCTTTTCGCTGCGCAGGGCGTCGAACAGGGGGCGATCATGTTGCGGATCGGCGGTGATCAGCAACGCGCGACTTGAGCCGGCCACGAAGGAGAAGGCGCTGGCCGTGTTGTTGAGGGGGATGGCGTCCATCGAGTCTTCGTCAGGCTGGAAGAACGCCTTGTACGTCTGCACGCCGGGAGTATCGATGTCGAGCTTGACGATCAACGTGTTGCTGCCGGGGGAGAGTTCCACACGCGAGCGCTCCGGCGACATCTCCACCAGCCGGTCGTTGTGATAGATAGTGATCTTCCCCGACACCCTGCGATACGTCCCGATCACCATCCGCAGGGAGACTTTTTCACCCGGTTCGGCGTGGCTGGGGGCGATCATCCGCTCAAAGTAGACCTCGTTGCGATGTTCATAGCGCAGAGGCACCACGTCTATGGGGATGCGGTCGGCCGCCGCCCGCCGGGCTTCGGTCAGCACGTCTCCCATGTTGTCGTTGCCGTCGGACATGAGCACGATCCGCTTGGCCGTGTCGTGCGGGAACATGGCCATCGCCAGCCGTACGGCCGAGGCCACGTCCGTCCGCTCCGTGTCGGGCATGACAGGCAGGCGCCCCGGCTCGATGAAATAGCCCCCGCGCATGGGGAGCTGCTGCAGAAAGGCATTGCGGGCGAAATCGATCAGCCCGATGCGGTCTTCCGCCCGCCCCGTCTCCGCGGCGTCGTGGATGAACTCCTCCTGGTACTGCTGCATGGCCTGCACGCTGTAGGAACGGTCCATGAGGAACAGGACTGTCAGGTCGTCATTTCGCCGGACGCGCTCGATGCCCGCCAGGCAACAAGCGATGAGGATGACGAGCAAGCTGCGGGAGATGATGGCCAGCACGCGCCGGGTCGGGTCCAATCCGGAAAGCGAGCGTAGTGAGGCGACTATCAAAACAGGGACCAGCAGGATCAGCCACAACCACGCCGGTTGCTGAAAGTCGAACGGAAGCGCCAGGGCAATGCAGTTCATGGCCGGATGATCTGAATGCGGCTGTTGAGTGAATCCACGACGTACACGCGACCGTCCGGTCCGTAAGTCGCGCCCCAGGGTGCGAACAGTTCACCGGGGGCGCGCCCGCTGCGACCCCACACGCGTAATGAGCGGCCGTCCCTGGAGAACCATTGCAACCGATTCCCCTCGTACTCGCAAACCAGCAGGGTGTTTTCCGGGGAAAGGCTGATGTCATAGGGATAGCGCATCTCGCCCGGTCCATGGCCGAAGCGGCCAAAGACGGTCAATACTTTGCCATCCAGGGAAAAACGCACGATCCGGTGATTGCAGGCGTCGGCGACCCAGAGGGTCTGCTCATTATCGACGACCAGCCCCGTCGGGCGGGTCAGTCGCCGGCCTTCGATTTCGGAGCCGCCGAAAGCGGATACGAACTTCCAATCGGGGGACCACTGCGTAATCCGATCATTCTCATAATACTCGCTGACGTAGATGAACCCTTGCGCGTCGAAGGCCACGTCCGTGGGCAGTTGGAACTGCCCGTCGCCGAAGCCTTCGCTGCCGAAGGAGCCGAGCGGGTTTCCGTCGCGGTCGAAGATCATTACGCGGTGATAATGGGTGTCGGCGACGAACAGGCGGCCGTCGGGGTGGACCTTGAGTCCCACCGGCTTTCCGGTATCCGTGTCCGGCATTCGCCAGTGGGTTTCAAATGTGCCGTCGGGCGAAAATCGTTGCACGCGGCCGTTCTTATCCACGACAAAGATCGAGCCGTTGGGTTCCGCGGTAATGGCCCGTGGATAACTGAACTGCCCCGGCCCCAGGCCCACCCCGCCGAAGACGCCCACGACGCCGGTGTCGGTGATGGGCGGCGGGTCGCATCCAATAGCGAACGCAGCAATAACCGTGATGGACCACCGGGCGGGCTTGCAAATGGCTTGGTTCATCGTTGGAAACGATGATTAGTCTTGCCCTTTTTCCTTAGGAGTCAGTTTCGTTTCATCAGGCGGCGAGGCTTCGTCGGGCTTGTCGCCCTCCTCTTTTTCTTCCTTCGGTTTTTCGCCTTTGGCGGAGCGTTGGATGTTGGAGAAGTATTGCTTGACTGCCTTGTGGTACTGGCGGGGGATGCGGTCGCGGTTGATGCGGTCGCTGGCCTCGCGTTCCGCTGCGGAGACGACTTCGACAAGATTGGACTTCACTTCGCCTTTCACCTGTTCGCCGTCAACGAGGAACTGCCCCACGATCGCGCCTTTGCCGGTGTGGACTTTGCCGCGCTCAGTCTTGAAAGCAACGTCGGTTGGCTTCTCCGGGGCCAGGCCGCCCCGCCCCTGACCCAACGATCCCATGCCTCCGCCGCCCGGACCGCATTTCGTGCAGGACGAACCGTCCCGCTTTCCGGAGCCCCCTCAGTCAGGGCAGGGTTTGTCGATGTTCTGCTTGGCGTCCTGGAGGGCCGAGGCCGTGGCCTCTAGCTGGTTCATCTCCTGCTCAAGCTGTTCGAGCTCGCTGAGCTGCTCGCCGGCCTGTTGAAGCCCTTCCATCGCCTCGCTCGTTTGGCCCTTCTCGCCCGCCGAGGCGCCTTGTTTCATGGCCTTCGCCAACTGTTTGGCCGTCGCGCCCGCCGCCTGCTTCTGCTGCAACTGCTTGGCCATCTTTTCGATCTGCTGCTGGCTTAGGCCCTTTTCCTCAAGTTGTTTTTTAAGTTGATCGAGGTCGGCCTTGCTGAGTTTTTCGAGCATCCGCTCGAGGTCTTCCTTCTTGATGCCCAGTTGTTCGAGCTTTTGAGCCAACTGCTCGTCCTTGGCCAACTGTTCAAGCTGCTTGGCCAAGTCGGAGAGCTGCTTGCTCATTTTCTCGACGAGCTCCTTATCCTCTTCGGACTTGAGCGTGGCGAGTTGCTCGCGGAGGGCCTGGACCTCTTCCTTGGCAGCCTTGAAGTCGCCCTTGCTGAGCGCCTGGGCCAGCTTCTCGCTGGGCGCTTCACCCGAACTCGGGGTCTTCAGCCCACGCAGCAGCTTTCGCATTTCCGGAACGGCCTCATATTTTTCACCGGCCAGCTTTTCCTTGACCGCGTCTTCGAGTTTGTCGATCTTCTTGATCGCCTCGTGGCGGATGTCGGCCGGTCGCTCCAGCTTTCCTCCTGGTATTTTCTCCAGGCCGGTAAGGTCGTCGGTGAACTCGGCCAGAGCCGGCGTGCTCTCCGTCATCTGCCGGACCGCATCGAGTTGCCGTTTGACGGCCACGTGGGCTTGTTCGCGCTCCGTGGATTGCTTCGTGGACTCCTTGGCCTCGGTGGACTTCAGCAGTCCCGCGGGAACCAGGAAACTCATACCCGCCAGGACGAACGCAACGACGGCGATACCCAGCGGTCGAGGCGGCGACAAGCGAATGTGGCTACGGACGGAAATCGCCTGGCTGACCCGTTCAGCGTCGGCGACGACGGCTTGTGCGAAGGGATCGTCAACGCCCACGCAGTATTGGCCGCTGCTGAGTCGCTCCCGCAGGCCCGCGGCTTCGTCGAGGGTCGCGGCGGCAATCGCAGCGTCCTCGCGCCTCGCAATCGTCTTGAGCAGCGAAGCGAAAAGTGCCGCCGCGGCCAAGCCAACGCCAACCCACAGCATCGGCATTGAAAACTCGAAGAGTCGCTGAATGATCACGATAACCGTAAATGCCGCCCCGGCGATCGCTCCGCAAAGACAAACGTCGTGGAACCAGCGGTTGAGCCAGAGGCGGTGCTGGGTGGTTCGGATGTGTCGATCGAGCTGGGTCATGGCCGAATTCCTCTGGCGGGCCCTTGGGGCGGATCGTTCTTGCTATATCCTAGCCTTCGGAACAATCCGGGGCAATCTTCAACGCCCTCACAGGGGCGATTGTCGCCAAGGCCGCCCGTGCCGATGATGGGTTGAATGGATGTCCCCGTAACACTTGTTTCAAGGACCGTCTGGGCCCGGGCGATCAAGCGGCCCTGTGACGCCTTGGCGGGGTGTGTGCTCATCCTCCTGCTGTCCCCGGCGTTGTTGGCCATCGCTCTGCTCATCAAGCTTACCAGCCCCGGCCCGGTCTTCTTTACGCAGGTCCGGGCGGGCAAGGACGGGCGAACCTTCTGGCTCGTGAAATTCCGCACGATGCGCGGCGACCGCACGCCCGACCCCAAGGAACTGGTGCCCCTGAATCATCCCGACATTACGCCCTTGGGCTACGTGCTTAGACGGTTCAAGATCGACGAGGTTCCGCAGTTGTTGAACGTAATAAGAGGCGACATGTCCCTCGTCGGCCCGCGCCCGACTCTGCCGGATCAGGCGGCGGCCTATGACGATTTCCGACGGCAACGCTTGCTGGTCCGACCCGGAATCACAGGCTTGGCTCAGGTCTACGGCAACTCCATGATGCCGTGGGATGAACGAATCCTTTACGACATCGCCTACGTTCGCCGCTGCGGTTTCATGCTCGACCTTTGGATAGTCCTACGCACAGTCCTTGTTGTTTTCGTCGGCGAGCGGCGTATGACCCGGCGTTTTGACGAATCTCCCTTTGCGAGGTTTGTCGTTCTTGCCAATGAGCAGAGGGTGGACAAGTCCTAACACTGAAACGTTGACGCGCAAGGTCAATTCGTATAAGCTTAGATAGTGATCGATCCCACAAAGGAGCTTATCCACCAAGGATGCGTGACGCAGCCGCTGCACCGACCATCGATTCGGCATCATTGCGGGTTGTTCGGTGTGTGGGGACATGACGACGCCGTTGCGCTTACCCATCTGGGGTTGTATGCGTTACAGCACCGCGGACAGGAGTCGGCGGGGATCGTGTCTATTCAGGGAGATCGTTTGGCGCGGCACGCGGGGGTGGGGCTGGTCAGCCAGGTCTTCGACGAGGCGAGCCTGGCGCGGATCAAGGGTCGGGTGGCCATCGGCCATTGCCGATATTCGACGACCGGATCGTGTACGGAAAACAATACCCAGCCGTTGTTATTCTCTTTCGCCGGCGGGCAGGTAGCGATTGCCCATAACGGCAATCTGATCAACGCGGCGCTGCTGCGCCGCAACTACGAAGAAGTCGGACACATCTTCCAAACTACGAGCGACACGGAAGTTATCATTCACCTGCTGGCCAAGCCTAACCATCAGACCAAGGACCATCCGCTCGTTCACGTTCTCAACCATCTGCAAGGGGCGTATTCGCTCCTGCTGCTGTTCCCCGACCGCATGGTGGCCGTGCGCGATCCGCTCGGATTCCGGCCCCTGGTGCTGGGGGAGTTAAAAAACGGTGCGGTAGTCGTGGCCTCGGAAACCAAGGCACTGGACATGGTGGACGCCGCCTATGTCCGTGAGATCGAGCCGGGCGAGCTGGTCACCATCAACGATGAAGGCGTGGAAAGCCGCAGGTTCGGCGGGGACATGAACGGACGTGGCGCGGCGTGCATCTTCGAGCAGATTTATTTCGCCGACCCGTCGAGCCGTGTGTTCGGAGATAACGTGCATCTGGTGCGAATGGCCATGGGGGCACGGCTCGCGAAGGAAGCGCCCGTGGAGGCCGACGTGGTCGTGCCCATCCCCAACGCCGGGCAGTGCGCGGCCACCGGGTACGCGCGGGAAAGCGGCATCCCCTATGGGAGGGCGTTCACCACGAGCCATTACATCGGTCGATCGTTCATCATGCCTACCAAGGAGGGGCGCGACCTGACCGTCAAGATGAAGCTCACGGTCATCAAGGATGCGGTAGCGGGGCAGAGATTGGTTGTCGTCGAGGATTCCGTGGTTCGGGGCACGACGACGCGAGGCAAGATCGGCGCGCTTCGAGAGGCCGGGGCCAAGGAAGTCCACCTGCGCGTCGCCAGCCCGCCGATCCGCCATCCGTGTTATTTCGGCATTGATTTTCCCGATCAGAAAGAGCTTATCGCCAACGGGCGCTCCGTCGAGCAGATCCGAAAATTCCTGGGCGTGGATTCGCTGCACTACTTGTCGCACGAAGGGATGCTGGCGTCGGTGGCGATGGCCCCGGAGAAATACTGCACGGCGTGCTTTTCGGGCAACTATCCCATGAACGTCGACGAGCCGGTGGAGAAGTTCGCCCTGGAGCGCGTGCAGTTGAGGATGTTCACATAGCAGTTAGTCCAAACAGGGTTTGTGCGTTACCCACCCCTACCCTTTGATTCTTTTAGACTTTCCGGAGGTCTGACGGAACAACGTGATTGTATCGTATGAAGCTTCCTAACGGGCAACTGGCTAGAATCGACGTGAGAAAGCTGCTTAACTACGCGTTGTCAACCGAGCACGACGACGGACGGCACAAGGCCAAGTTGTTTCGCAAGCTACTCGACATTGACACCGAGTCCTCGGAGTTATTGATGCTCGCGCTTCGCGACGCCGCGGCACACGCGGACGCTACGTTGGGACGCAAGGATCAATACGGCCAAAGATACCATATCAACTTTGAGTTCAAGGGATGCCGTGGCCGCGCGATTATTCGGTCGGCGTGGATTGTCCGATCGGGCGAGACTTTGCCTGACTTGATAACGTGCTATATACTCTGATATTAGGAGTGTGGCGTATGATCCTGCATGCGAGAACACCGGCTCTGCTCGATATGGTGGCTGTATTGAACACGCCGGACGACGCGGACGTGGTCGTCGGCGACGTTGGCACAGTAGTCGAAGTGCTCCCGCCGGATGGACTTGAGGTCGAGTTCCTAAACCGCGACGGACGAACGCGCTGTGTGGCGACCCTGCGGGCCGTCGACGTTCTAGTATTGAATCGCGACCGCAACCCGTTGGCGTAACCCCCCTCCCCACCACATTATCTTCAACAGTCGGCACCGGTTATTCTCCCAATGTGCAGCCATCGCTCGTTACGGACCGCGCCCGCGTAGAATCAGTCGATCTGCTGCGCGGCGTGGTCATGGTCGTGATGGCCTTGGACCACGCTCGCAACTTTTTTTCCAACACCGCTTTTACGATCGATCCAACGAACCTGGCGCAGACCACGCCGGCCCTTTTTGTCACACGGTGGGTGACGCACTTTTGCGCCCCGGTGTTTGTGTTTCTGGCGGGCACGTCGGCCTATCTATGGCAAGCGCGAGGCCGCACAAAGGCAGAGCTTTCTCGATTCCTCCTTACGCGTGGCCTATTCCTGATCATCCTCGATCCGACCTTTGTGCGGTTCTCCTGGTTCTGGGATTTGAACTGGCGGTTCACGTTCGGACAGGTGATCTGGGTGATCGGTTGGTCCATGATCGTCCTGGCGGGGTTGATCCACTTGCAGCGATGGTTTGTGGCCGTCTTTGCCGTCGGGATGATCGCCGCCCACAACTTGTTCGACGGTTTTCTACCGTCGAAAGACACGGCCGGGGGAATGATCTGGCGCGTATTGCACGCTCGCGATCTCATCGAGCCGTGGGCGGGATTTCATTTTTGGGTCATGTATCCGCTCATTCCGTGGATCGGGGTGCTGGCGGCCGGGTACGCGTTTGGCCCCATCGTGACCCTCGACGCCACGCGGCGTCGCCGTTGGTTCCTGGTCCTGGGACTTTCCATGATCGTGGCATTTATCGTTCTGCGCGGGCTGAACCTCTACGGCGACCCGCGGCCGTGGGAACCGCAGAGGGACGCGATGTTCAGTCTTTTTTCGTTCTTGAACTGTGAGAAGTACCCGCCGTCATTGTTGTTCTTGTTGATGACGCTCGGACCGGGCATCGCGGCCTTGGCAGTCTTCGATCGGCCGTTGGGACCGATCGGCCGCCCGATCGCGGTCTTCGGCCGGGTACCGATGTTCTTTTACCTCATCCATGCGCCCTTGATTCATCTACTGGCCGGATTGGCCATGATGCCGCGATACGGAGTGGAAACCTTCAAGTTCGACCCTATGAATCCCCCGCCCGATTACGGCTTCAGTCTGCCCGTCGTCTATGCCGCATGGATCGGCGTCGTTGTCGGTCTGTATTTTCCCTGCCGCTGGTACGCCGGGATCAAGCAGCGGCGGCGCGACTGGTGGTTGAGCTATCTTTGAATCACGGCGCGTAGCCCAAGTGGAATCGGTGGTGTCTCCTGCGTCCGATAGCGCGCTGCGTGCGAAAAGGCGATCGGCGCGGGCCGATAAACCTTTGAGCCATTGGGGGCGCACGAAAAGTCTCTAATCAGGCCCGCGGCCCATGTCGAAAGTAGATTTGAGCGCGCGCACGAAGGGTGTTGATGATGACCGATTGGAGCACACGCAGCGGAGGATCGAGGACCGGCGTCTCCGCGCCGCTGGAACCGGTCCGGACCATCCGCCTGCACGAATCCGTCATCGAATCCATTCTGAAACGCCTGGACCAGACGGATTCGGGAAGTACGCGCCCGGCCTGCGCGGCCGAGCGCCATCGTTTTCGCACCAAGGCGATCATCGTCGGGATGCAGCAACCCGGCGACGCCTCGATGAAGAGCTTCCTGTGCCCCACGCGCAATGTCAGCCGGACGGGCCTCTCGTGCCTGCACGGCGGTTATGTACACGTTCGCACGAGATGCACCATCCAACTTACCACCCAGCATGGAACCCTTTACCCCGTGCCCGGAACGGTCGTGCGTTGCAGCCTCGTGGAGCGAAACATCCATGAGGTCGGGATTCAATTCGAGATGGAGGTGGATCCGGAGCTGTTCTGCGAAGACGAAGAGCAGGTTCGAGTCCTGATCGTGGAGCCGAATGAGGAAGCGTGCCAGTCTCTGGTCCACCGGCTGGAAATGGGCAATGCCAGAGTACGACGCATCGCCAAGGTGGAAGAACTACTCAACGCCGTGGACCGCGAGGAACATGATTTGCTGCTTCTTGACGCCGACGGAGCGGGGGGCGGGAACATGCCGGCGGTCAAGGTCATTCGAAGCCGGGGATTCAAGGGCGCTATCATCGGCCTGACTTCGCAGGCTGACGAGGCGACTTCGCGGCGGATTACGGCCACCGGTTGCCTGCGCCCGCTGATCAAAGGAGCAGGCGATGTCGAAATCAAGGCAGTGTTGGATGCCGCGAAGCAGCATCGGCGTACCCAGGGCCTTGGCGGTAATGACGCCATGGCGGGTTTGATTGCCGGCTTCGTCGCCGATCTCCCCAAGCGGCAGCGCGATATCCAGATGGCAATGCGGCGAGACGACAGCGCCGGCTTACAAAGCGCCCTCTCCTCGCTTGCGGAAGCGGCGGGAAGTCATGGGTTCAAGGCGTTGGGCGAGGCCGCTTCGAAGATCGAGAATGCGTTGAAAGACGGGGGGACCGTCGCGGGAATTCGCTCGGACATCGCCGACTTGATTAAACTCTGCGCACGCGTGCGAGCCTGATTTTTTCATCATCTTTCTCCACGCCGCTCATTCCAATTTTCCATCGCAGATAGGACAACGCAGACCCTGCTCGGTTTGCACCGGCGCCACCCAGCGTCCTCCGCAGGAAGCGGAGTTGCAGCGCCGCGCGGAGACGCCGGTGTGGCGTTTGCACTTCGGGCACTCCACCGGAAAATCGTCGAAGCCGAACTTGCGATGGATGACGAAATGGTGTCCGCAGGCGGCATCGGAGCAGACGACGTGGAAATCGGCGGTAGTGGCCGCCGGCCGGGCGCTGGGCGGGGGCGGGGGGGCCAGCCAGCCGCTGAAAGTCGTCGCCAGCCAGATCAACGCCGCTCCTCCGACAACATAGGTTGCATAACGAACGGCCGTTGTTTCCCAAATCAGCCGCGGCTCCTCGCGGACCGCCCCCAGCCAATTGCCGAAGTGCTCGCGTAGGACCGGCGTCTGCTTTCGGACGATCACGATCCACTCAGCCAGTCGATTCGGGCGTTCCTGGGCCATGTCGAAGTATTCTAGGTAATAACGGACAAAGGACTATCCCGACGAGCTGCAGGCTACAGTCTTGTCGGAGATCGAGCGGGCTAAAGCCCGCGGCTCACAGTATTAGGGTACGGTGGAAGTGTGGTTAAGCGCGTGTCCTCCACATGGCCGCCGATGGTGAAATGGTAGAGGGATTGATAGGCCGATCCGCGTAGGCCGAATAATTCGTGGACCGGGTCGTCGAAGAAGCAGCCGATGCCGGTGGCGCGCACGCCGGCTGCCTCGGCTTCCAGATAGAGAATCTGCCCGATGACGCCGGTCTCCCAAAAAAGCCGGCGATAAAACCAGGCCCCATTTTCCTGCAACGGCCCATCGAACTCGGCGATCATTCCCAGGCTGAAGGCGCTGTCGGCGGCGATGTCCTGCCCGCAGCTTACCTGTCCCGCGACGCGACGGGCGTCGCCGGTCGTAAGCAGATATAGAGGAAGGCCGTCGGGGCAACCGGTTGGTCTTGTCCATGCGAATTTCTGGTTCATCGCGGCGCGCAGTTCAGCTAGCTTCGCCGGATCACGGACCAGAAAGTACAAGCCGGGCAAAAGTCCGTCGATGCGATGCACAAAGAGGCCGAGATGGACGCATACGGGCGATCCCAAAGCGTCCCACGGAATTTGATCCGCTCGGGGCAGTGTGCGGTCAAGCATGAGATAGAACTGCGCCGCCGTGATGGAAGTCGCGCCGTCGAAGGCCACGGCGCTGCGCCGCTGACGGATGATCTGCAGCGCGGACGCGGGCGAGCGATTCGGCGCAAGCGGCGCTGCGAAGCCCTCGTCGGCCTCAGACGACGGTGTCGTCCGCTTTGAGCAAGCGTCGGCGACGGCGTCGATCTGTTCCCAATTCACGTGGTCTTTACTCAGGCGATTCGCCCGACCGAGCCAGGGACCACGTGAAACCGCCGCAAGGGCATCCTGAGTCACCTTAGGCTCTGGCATCGCGGTCGCGCGGGCTGAAGCTCGCGGCTCAGGAGTTATTGCGAGAACCAGATCCGGGTGCTCGCGTTCCGCGTCGGGGAAATCGTCGGCACGATCGAGTCCCAGCAAAGCGGCGATTTCGGCGTCGCTCCAGGTTTGAAGCCATCGGGCGGTCCAGCCTTGGACGGCGGCGGAAACAGCGAGGGCCGCGAGAGCATGGCCGGCGTCGTGCTGGCAGTAGCGATAGGCCCGCTCACCGTATTTCCAGGCCTCGCGCCAATGGATCGACGTCAGGCCTACCAGAAACGTCCCTTGCGGAAAGCCATCGATCAAGTTGTTCCATGTTTCCGTCGAGAACTCCGTCCGCCGCTCAAGGGCATGCTCCTTGGGCGCATAATGGTACACTGCGGGCTTGTCGTGAAGTCCTTCCACGGGGCCGATGACGAGGTAACCTTCGGTGGGGTGCAGGTTTCCACTGGAGGGATTGATCCGCAGGGCCCAGCGTGACCCCTGATACTGCTTCCAGGCGGACAAGGCCAAGGAGAATTCGAAGAACTCCGAGATTGTGGTCAGAGTTACCGATTGGCATGGAACGGCGCCGGGGACGAATAGGTCATCATAGGACGGGGAGGAATCGTTTTTGCTGAACTGCAACGGGACAAGCCGAGCGCCGTGATATCGACGAAAGGGGTCGGGCTGGGTGGCCCAGTCGAGATAGCCCAATGAACGGGCGTAGCGGTCGAAATGATGTTTCGTTAGTTGGTGGTATTGAATGGCGATTTGCCAAGGCGCCATTCTTGATTCGCCATTCGCCATTCCGTCAGAGGCATCCGTCCGTCTTGGCGGCGAAGACGAAGTCGCTCTCGGTGAGGCCGTTGATCTTGTGAGTCCATATTTCTACTCGAACCATGCCCCAGGCAAGATAGATATCGGGATGGTGCCCCTGTTTCTCGGCCATCGCCCCGACGCGGTTGACGAAGGCCAATGCCTTGGAAAAGTCGGGGAACTTGAACTCCTTGGTCAGATGGTAGCCCTTCTCGATCGTCCAGCCGTCGAGCTGTTTCAGGAATTCGGCGGACTGCTTGGCGTCCAGCGGCGGCACTCCGCCCTTGCAGGGCACGCAATCTTTTTCGGCCAGTTTCGTCATATATGTCTCCGTTGCGTTGCCGATCGATTTTGAGACGTCGATCAGCGGGCGGTTTCCTTCGCACAATTGCCCTTTGGAGTTTTACCTGCGCCGTTTGCCGCCGTCCATCCAATCGCCGCGATTTGACCTGCCGCCCGCGGGCGAGTACGGTGTCTCGATAAGCTACGGGGCGTAGCTCAGCTTGGCTAGAGCGCTGCGTTCGGGACGCAGAGGTCGCAAGTTCAAATCTTGTCGCCCCGATTGAACGAGGAATCCTCGCACGGTTACCACGACATTCGGGCGATTCGGGAGACTGCTTCACGGGTGCGGGACTCGTCGACGGTGAGTGCGAAGCGGACGTAGCCTTCGCCGCACTGGCCGAATCCCAGGCCGGGGATCAACACCACGTCGGCTTTTTCCAATACGCGCGAGGCGACGGTCATGGAATCAAGCCCGCCGGGGCACTTCGCCCAGACGTAAAAAGTCGCCTGCGACGAGGCGACCGACCAACCGGCCTGACGAAGTCCGGCGACGAGGACATCCCGGCGGCGGCGATACGTGCCGTCGGGGCCGATGTGCGAAACGATATCCGGGCGACGAATGCCGCTAAGGGCTTCCATGCCCGCTTCCTGCACGGCCCCGAAGACGCCGGAGTCCATGTTGTTCTTGACCTTAGCCAGGGCCGCGAGGGCGTCGGCGTTACCCACGGCGAAGCCGATCCGCCAGCCGGTCATGTTGAAGGTCTTGGAAAGGGAATGGAACTCAATGGCCACGTCACCGGCGCCCGGCACTTGCAGGATGCTCGGCGGCGGATGGTCGCCATCGAAGAACACCTCGCTGTAGGCGGCATCCTGGGCGATCAGGAAATTGTGCTTTCGAGCCAGAGTGACCGCTTCCACGAAAAACGATAGCGGTGCGCAGGCGGCGGTGGGGTTGTTGGGGTAGTTGAGGAACATCAGTTTGGTGCCGAGATAGACCTCCGCCGGGATGTCTTTGAGCACGGGAAGCCAGCCGTTCGACTCCTGCAGAGGCATGGTGTGGCACTTGCCGCCCGCGAAAATCGTCCCGCCGGTGTAGACCGGGTATCCCGGATCGGGAATGAGAACAGTTTCGCCGGGATTGACGACGGCGGTGGGCAGGTGGCCTAGGCCCTCCTTGGACCCCAACAGGGCGATGATCTCCGTCTTGGGGTCAAGTTTCACGCCGAAGCGACGGGCAAAGAAATCTGCGACAGTGTTTCGGAATTCCATGCCGCCCACGCCGAGGGCGTAGCGGTGATTGGCGGGCGATCGGATGGCTTTGGCCATGCGCTCTACGATGAAGGGCGGCGTCGGCTGGTCCGGATCGCCCACGCCGAAGTCGATCACATCGCGCCCGGCCTCGATGGCCTCGCGCTTTTTACGGTCGATCTCGACGAAGAGGTAGGGCGGTAGTTCGTTTAACCGATCAGCTCGCCAAGTAGTCATGCCGTTATTGTCGATTGGCGATTAGCGATTGTCGAATGCCGACCTGGCAAAATGCTTACCCATCACTCCAATCGTCCGAGGAACCAAGATGCCTGCGAGCACCGTGGCGAATGTGAAGGACTCGGACGGTCTTACCGTGGAGGGTGAACAGCACACGATAGCGGTGCTGCCGCCGACCGTAGAGGAGTTGACGGACGTCGACGTCGAATGCATCGCTTTCAGGAGCAAGTGGACAGCGCTCGGGTGAGTTCCTGAGCGAATCGAGGGCATACATGAAACCGTTGTACCAGCGGTGAGCGTGCCTCGGAGACCACTGGGCGATCCAGCGGTAGGCCTCCTCGGCTTCGCGGTCCGCCTGCGGGGAAAGCTCAACGCGGAATGCCATGTTTTCGACGAATCCGTTCGTCCGTCCGTTTGAGCGGAATGCCTTTCCTTCGTTTGAAGGACTCTAGGCCTTTTCGGATTCCCGCGACGGCCCCGGCTCGCTCGATCATCTCCTGCAGTTTCTGATAGGACGCCACATCGTGAACCACTAGCTCGGCCTGGCCGTTCACGGTGAGCACCAGCGGTTGTCCCGTTTTCTTAAGCTGTTTCGTAAAGGCTGCGGTCCTCCGTTTGAAGTCCGTCAGCGGGCGGATGTCCTGGGTCAAGTCAAACACGTCAGCGCCTCCTTCAACTCGCACTTTATAGGCATCTTAAGAGATGTTATCCGATGCCATGACATGAATCAAGGGATCATTCGCTTTCGCCGCGCAACCACGGCATCAGTGAGCGAACGGTCTGGCCCGCCTGTTCGTAGAGGGTGTTGACGTCGGCGTCGTGGAGCTTTTTGAAGTTCGCTCCGCCGCGGCGGTGTTCGGCGATCCACTCTTTGGCGAAGGCCCCGCTGCGGACTTCTTCGAGGATGCGTTGCATCTCGCGGCGGGTTTCCTCGGTGATGAGCCTTGGGCCGCGGGTGAGGTCGCCGTACTCGGCGGTGTTGGATATCTTTTCGCGCATACCGGTCAGGCCTCGTTCGTAGATCAAATCCACAATCTGCTTAAGCTCGTGGACACATTCGAGGTAGGCGAACTCCGGTTGGTAACCGGCTTCGACCAGCGTCTGGAAGGCGGCCTTGGTGAGTGCGGTTACGCCGCCGCACAGGGCGACCTGCTCGCCGAACAGGTCGGTCTCGGTTTCGTCGGCGAAGGTGGTCTCCACGACGCCGGCGCGAGTGCTGCCGATGGCGTCGGCCCAGGCCAGGGCAGTGTGCTTGGCCGAGCCGCTCACGTCCTGGTGAATCGCCAGCAGCGCGGGCAGGCCTTTCCCATCGACATACAAGGATCGAAGCAGCGAGCCCGGTCCCTTAGGGGCGATCATGACCACGTCCACGTTTGGTGGAGGCTCGATAAAACCGAAACGGATGTTGAACCCGTGCACGAACCCGAGGGTGCAGCCGGATCGAAGCGATGGTGCGATCTGCGTGGCATAGACCTCGGCCGCCGATTCGTCTGGGAGGGTGATGATGATGAGATCGGCGGCGGCCGTTGCTTCAGCGACAGTCATTGGCTTGAACCCGTCCGCGCGGGCGGCATCATGGCTCTTGCCCGGCCGCTGGCCGACGACAACATCGACCTTTGAGTCGCAGAGGTTGAGGGCGTGGGCCCGGCCCTGGTTGCCGTAGCCGATGATCGCGACGCGACGGCCGCGAAGAGCGCCGCGCTCGGCGTCTGCCTCTCGATAGATCGTTATGGCCATTGGAGCTGTACCCCCGTGGAATGTATTACCAAACTAAGGCGATTCCTGACACCCCTCCACGCAACGGCCCTGACGCCACTTTCAAACCTCGCAGCCTGCTGGAAACTGATTCGTCGAGACCTACATCATTGTTCTCGCCACATTTCCAATTGCAATCAGAAAAAAAGCCGCGATCGAAACAAGTGAGATCAGTATTGCAAGCCATAAGCAAAGCGAAGATCGATACTGCTTAAAAAAGGCGGTGGAAACTGCGAGGATTAGGACGAATACTTCGATAAGGAACCCCAGAAAAACCGTGTCGCCATCGGGCCGGCCTGATCGTGGGACGGGTCCCTCGATGGGAAACATAATGAACGCCGCACCCAACAACGAGAGCAGCAAGAAAGTGATACCAGGTCGGATCCAACGACGTCTTGGAAGTTGTGACGCAAACGTGTTTGAGTCATTCGGATCAAACCCCCGCCCGCACTCGGGACAGCAGAGTTCGGTAAGTCCCTCAAGGCAATAGCTACAGCCGAGACAGTAGATCATGGCAGCGAAATCGGCTCAGGCGCCACGCATGCATCTTAAGTCACGCGGCAATCAAGCGTATTCATAAAGGGGAGCGGTTTGTGTCGGCTCTCGGACCGCCTGAATCAATTGCTCAAGATGCGTAACGGTCTCGGGTTTCAAGAGCACGTCGCCGCACACGTCGCAGACCTTCGCGGGGACCTTATCGATGACCATGACCCGTCCGCGATGACGGACAGTGTGCAGAATCCGACGGTCCTCGTAGGCTCCCGGGCAACCTTGGATTGTACATTTCATGGCAGACGCCCTCAAATGGCGTCGGGCGACGCCTTGGGATCGGCGGCGCCGACGGGCTGAACGGGCGCTGCGGGCCGGCGGGTGAAGATCGCATTGGCCTGGTCGCGCATCTTATTGAGCAGGCGTTTCGCCCAGGCGAATTCGAGGCCGAGAATCGCCAGCCCGGCGGGGATTACCACGATGGCCGGGCCCGGCAGCACGGTCATGGCCAGTCCGATCAGCACCACGGTGGACCCCACCACCGCGATCACCACGCGCCGCGCCGTCTTAACAATCATCGCCTCGTGCTCCAAACTCGAGTCAGGCCGCGCCCCGCACCGCGTTACAGTCTAACGGAAATCGCCCCGGCGGCGAACGGCACATGCATCGTCGCCTCAGATTCAAGCCCCGCTGGTATTCGGACGAGGTGCGAATGATATTTTCGCGGATAAGTCCTCCGCAGACGAACGAATGCTATAATGCATGGGGGCACATCGGTTAGACGCCGGCGTCATACTACTTCGTATCTTCTCAGGAAGCAGGCTGAGAAGGGATGACGATCGGACGTTCGCGGAGCGAAAGAAGCGTGTGCAAGCACGTCGTGATCGTCGATGATGATGAGGGTCTGGTCCGTGCCCTTAAGATTCTGTGCGAGCGAATGGGATTGCAGGTTACGACGGTCAATAACGGGGCCGACGCCGTCACCATCATCGCCCGCAACCCGCCCGATCTCGTGCTCCTGGACATCAACATGCCCGCTCGCGACGGTCTGAGCGTGTGCGGCCTGCTGGCGTCTAACGTTCAACTTGCCCCCATACCGGTGATCGTTCTTTCGGGGCGATCGGACGAGAAGACCATCCAGCGCTGCGAGGCTCTGGGCGCTTACTACGTGCTCAAGTCGGGCGATGTCTGGGGATGGCTCAAGCCGCGAATTTGCGAACTGCTGGAAATCGACAACGCCTGCGCGTGAACGATACGCTGGTCGAGTTGGGGCGAGAACCTACTTTTCACGGCACCGGCCAGAGCAGCCGCACCTGCCATGGAGCAAAATCAAGGCGCTGGTCCGGTTCCGGAATCTGCTGGTCGGAAATCACGTCGCGAGAGGGACCAATCACGGGCCTTCCGCGCAGCTTCAATACGCGCGGGCGATTCGACAGATTTACAATTCCCGCGCAGGCCTTGCCCTCCCGGGTCTGCCCGACGCGCACGAACATGTCCCGCGCGAGCGTTCCGTCCATTTCCCGCGCCGTGAGCCGATAGACGTGCTCCTCAATCTGCGCCAATCGCCGCTCGATCTTTTCGATTAGCAAATCGGTCTGTCCGTCCGTCGGGCGTTCCAGTGGAATCACGACGGGGTAGTTATAGCGGAATCCGTCTTCACGCTCCGCGCGAGGTATGACATCAAACCGTATCTGGCGCGAAACCAAGCTATCCCAAACGGAGGCAGCCCAAGCAGCCCACGAGTTGGTCAAGTGATCCGAATTAGGGCTGCTCTCGTCTTTTGCGAAGGCGTCGCGACCCACGACAATCGCCACTTGTGGATTCGCATCGACGGCCTTAACAAACTCGCCCAATCGAAGAAAATCCAAGGCGGTGTTTGCGATGAGCTCGGCACCGACAGGATCGGTAAAGACGCTCGGTCTGTGCGGCCAGGTCGTATCATGTACATCGCACCAACCCTCCATTAGCGTGAGCTGCTGCCCGTCGATCGCTTGAATCCACATTGATGTCGATGGAGGGACTTGCTTATCGTGAACCTTTCCCGGTATTTGCGGCATCCAATGGCACGACGCATTCGCCGGTCGCCGCGTAACTCCGCGTACCATGGCTCGTCTTGCGAGTAAGGAGGCAACCGATTCACCGCGTTGATCATTCAATACGGCCGGTAGCTCCCCAGGCAGGAATTCCGGGTCTCCGTTGACGAGAACCCTGGAATCCATCCAGACCACGCGTTGCCCGCGCTCCGGCCAGCGGGGCCGATTGTTGAGCAAACATGAGCCGCAGCGTCCCGGAGTACCCGCCGGTACGGCGTCCACAACCATCATGCCCAATGCCTCGGCACGCCGTGCTCTCGTTTCGAATGCCGCGGTCGCCGAATTGGATGGATCACTGCAGATGTACGCGCGCTGCCCCAAAACGGCAAGAAGATCCAAGTCCCCAAGAGCTGGATCGCGCGGGGCCAGTTTCGTCCCATCGACGAACGCAAATAGTGGCGGGACTTTGTGTCCGTCCAGGACATCCGTCCAAGTGACTTTCATCCGATGAGGCCGGAAGCCGTCAGTCGGCTGGGCGTGGATCACGCGCTGGATCGCGTCGTCGGACCATTGCAGCATCGACTCCACCGTCTCGTCGTCCATTTTGCACTTATTATTCTCACGGAAGGTCACCTCACGGTTGAGGGTAGCAGCCACCTTGATGAGAATCGCCAGCGTTGCCCGCGCATAAGGCCGGTCCGACCAGGCGAAGTACAGCGTGTCGAGCAGGTTGTCTTCGTCAACGAGTTCGTTGATCCGCTGGTGCAGCGTCTGGACTCGCTGCTCAAGAGGTGAAAGTTCAACTCCACTCTGTGCAAGCGCAATGCTCGGTATGAACATCAGTACACAGGAGAAAAAGAACCGACCGTGGATTGTTATCATGTTTCGATCATCGGACTTTGAACTTTCCTTTAACCTCCGCTTCCTTCCGATCGCGGCTCTGATCCGTCTTGCCGCCAACGGGTGGGCAGCCTGGAGCGCAGGTGCAACAGCCGCTGCCGCGAGAACTGCTGCGGATGGTCGCGGAAGCGGTCCCGCGAACCCTGGTGAAAAAATGCTTCCGTTGGCGGCAGGTCGTTGTCCTCCTCGTAGAACTTCAGGGCCTCATCCAGGCACTGCGCCGCTTCCAGCGAAAGCCTCCTGGCTGCGGTTTTGTCCGACTCTTTGCCGGCCATTTCCGTCATCATGCTAAACAGCGTGAGCCATTGGGCTACATCGAGAATCCACGAAGGCTCATCGGTTGAGTTCACCACCGGAACTTGTCCGGCGGCGGTCTCTTGCGGCGGACCGGGAAGCTGGAACTTCCACGACCCCGACTCCCCACATGATCCGCAGGTCGCAGCGATGGCGACCGTCAGTCCGGGAGAAGCGCCGCTCGCGGGCCGGGCCTCTCCACCGCGAAGTGGTCCGCGGCCGCACGAAGCGCACGGTGTAGCAAGGATGTACAGGTAGGCTTCGGCGAGGCTATGAGCTACGAGCAGTGCATCGGACATGGAACGGTGCGCAATCGCTTGTGCGGCGGGCCGATACGGCAATGGCGCACACGGATGTACTAAGTTTCGCCGAATATGTCAGCCATTTTCTCCGGGCTTGTCGGGTTCGCCGTTCTTCGGTTCCTTGCTTGGCTGCGAACCCGCTGGAAGCATGGCCCCGATCATCTGGTTCATGGCCGCCGCCTGCTGGGCCAGGGCTTCCGCGGGAATTTGTCCGGACTTCGCTCCCGCAATGAGGGCATCCAACTGCGGCAGGCTTTGTTGAAGCGCCGGGAGCGCCGGACCGATGGCCCGAATCTGGGGATGGTCGATGTACCAGTATTCGTCTTCCTTATCCTTGACCAACACGAAGCGCACGTCCGCCGCCGCACCCGACGTCGAGGCGGATTTCCCTACGGCCTCCGTCGGACTGGAAACTACGATTGAAGCGACCTCCAGCTTCAGAATAGCGGGGAGCGAAGCGCCCGCGACCGCGGTCTTGATGCTCTCATTGATGCCGGGCAAGACCTCGACCACTTGCTGGATCTTGCTCGAATAAGTAGGCCACACTTCCACGACCTGCTTTGCAGGTGCGGTCTGCTCCTCGACGAGGAAATCCATCGCGTCCTCGAACTTGCTCTCCGCGACAGCGGCGTTGAAGTCGTCCACCAGCCCGCGAAGCTCGGACTCGATCGCCTGATTTCCGCCGGCGGGCTTGGCTTCAGTCACGGCGGCGTCGCCGGGTTTGGCATCCGCATCCGGTTTTCGGAAAGGACGCCAGTCAGCCTGCCCCTTGGCGACGGCCGTGTGGTGCCATGCGGATGAGGGCGGGAGCAGCACCGCCTCCTCCGTACCCAGGTCCTCGTTATAGGCCGGCTCGGGCTCACTGGGCCGACAACTGAGAACAACCACCGCGCTGATCGCGGCAAGCCAATAGCACCAATGGCGACTGTCTTTGGAGTGCAACATAGGCTAAACTACACCTCCGACGACGGTTCGACCCGCCTAAACGTTGGACGCATCGTAGGGAAGACGCGGCGACCGTCAAGAAAACCGGCCGTTGTGATAAGTTCACTACGAGAAGCGGGATCCCGTCTGGGAAGACGTCAATATGGATAAAGCAATGACAGTCATCGGCGCGGGGGCGATGGGCCGCGGGATTGCCCAAGTCTTCGCTCAGGCCGGTTACGAAACCTACGTTCACGACGCCGTCCCCAAGGCCCTTGAAGAAGGGATGAGCTTCATTAACAAGATGCTCGACCGGGCGGTTGAAAAGGGCGCCTTACGTCCCGAAGAAGCAGGCAGCATCAAAAAGCGTTTGCACTCCGTCCGAAGCGTCAACGAGGCGCCGAAATGCCCGCTCATCGTGGAGGCGGCGACGGAAAAAGCTGATATTAAGTCTCAAATCCTGAAATCCGTTCAATCCAATCTGACGGACGACGGCATCCTGGCCACGAATACCAGCAGCATCAGCATTACCCAGCTCGCGGCCGCCACGAACTGCCCCGACCGATTCATCGGCATGCACTTTTTCAACCCCGTGCCCCTCATGAAGCTGGTCGAAGTGGTGAAGGGGCTTCAAACGAGTGAAGAGACCGTCAAACGGACCCTCGCGTTCGCCGACTCGATCGGCAAGACGCCGGTACGGTGCAACGATCATCCGGGGTTCGTGTCCAACCGTGTACTCATGCCTATGATCAATGAGGCAATTTTTTGCCTTCAGGATGGCGTCGCGGAGGCGGGGGCCATCGACGAAATCATGAAGCTGGGGATGAACCATCCGATGGGCCCGCTCGCCCTCGCCGATTTGATCGGGCTGGATGTATGCCTGTTCATTCTCGAAGTGTTGCACCGCGACCTGGGTGAGGACCGTTATCGCCCCTGCCCACTTTTGCGTAAGATGGTGGCGGCCGGCAGGCTTGGCCGAAAATCCAGGCATGGGTTCTACCGCTATGACTAGCACGCAGGTGCATCACCGGACCGAAGGTTCGCACTCGACGATCGCATTTCACACCGACGGCGGTGTGAACATCCTCAGCGCGAACGTTCTGCACAGCTTCGGGGCGATGGTCGCCAAGATTAAGAAGGATCCGCGGATCCGCACGACGTCGATTCAGGCCGAGGGAAAGGTTTTCATGGCGGGGGCGGACATCAAGGAAATGGCCGACTTCACTCCCGAGCAGGCGCGCACCTATGGGGAACTGGGGCTGGGAATCATGAACGATCTGGCTTCGCTGCCCTGTATTACCGTGGCGGCGATTCAGGGGGCGGCGCTGGGCGGCGGATTGGAGCTTGCTTTGGCCTGCGATTTTCGACTGGCCGTCAAATCGGCCAAGCTGGGATGTCCTGAGGTTTCCCTTGGTTTGATCCCCGGCTGGGGAGGGATCGCCCGATTGACCAAGCTGTTAGGCCCCGCTCGCGCTAAGCGGCTGTTTCTCGGCGGAAACCCGATCTCCGGCGAGGACGCCCTGGCGTGGGGTTTGGTGGATGAAGTGGTAAACTCGCCCGAAGACCTTAATCATCGCGTGGCCGCGTTCTGCAAGACGTTCCGACGAGCATCGCCCGCGGCGACGGCCCTGGCCAAGCGCGCCGCGCGGGATTTTGACGAGCTGTCGGCGTTTGCGGAGTGCTTCTCCACGACGGACGCCCAGGAAGGAATGGCCGCTTTCGTGGAAAAACGAGCGGCCACATGGATGGAGGGCTGAACGCCATGATTCGATCCGCTGCAGACCTCAGCACGACTTCTGATGAACAGTCCGCGGACAAGCCCTTTGTCGCCTCGGCGGACCTTGGGGCGTTCGACCCCAGGAAGACTTTGGGGGAACCGGGTTCGTTTCCCTACACCCGTGGCGTTCATCGCACGATGTACCGCGACCGCCTCTGGACCATGCGTCAGTTCGCGGGCTTCGGCAGCGCGGAGGACACCAACGGCCGTTTCAAGTACCTGCTCGAACATGGCCAGACCGGACTGAGCACGGCCTTTGACCTTCCAACCCTCATGGGGCGGGACAGCGACGATCCTTTGGCGCTTGGCGAGGTTGGGCGATGCGGAGTGGCGATCTCCTCGCTGGCGGACATGCGAAGGTTGTTTGACGGCATTGATCTCGGTTCGGTCAGCACGAGCATGACCATCAACGCGCCGGCGGCGATTCTCCTGGCTTTCTATGTCGCCGTCGGACAGGAACAGGGCGTTCCACTCAATAAGCTTCGAGGCACTCTCCAAAACGACATTCTCAAGGAGTTTCATGCCCAAAATGAGTACGTGTACCCGCCCGGTCCGAGCGTCAAGCTTGTTGTGGACACGATTGAGTATTGCACCAAGCACCTGCCGCAGTGGAACACGGTGAGCATCAGCGGCTATCACATCCGTGAGGCCGGGGCGACGGCGGCGCAGGAATTGGCTTTCACGCTTGCGGACGGCATCGCTTACGTGGAGGCGTCGATTACCCGAGGACTCGATGTCGATGCTTTCGCCCCGCGGCTCAGTTTCTTCTTCGACGTACACAACGACTTCTTCGAGGAAATCGCCAAGCTGCGGGCCGCCCGGCGAATCTGGGCTCATGTCATGCGCGATCGATTCAAGGCCAAGCAGGAACGGAGCTGGCTGCTGCGGATGCACTGCCAGACGGCGGGCGTTACGCTCACCGAGCAGCAGCCGATGAACAACGTCGTTCGCGTGGCGTTCCAGGCGTTGGCCGGCGTGTTGGGAGGGACACAATCGCTGCACACCAACAGCATGGACGAGACGCTTGCCCTTCCCACCGAGGAGGCGGCCAAGCTTGCCCTGCGGACACAGCAGATCATCGCCCATGAGACCAATGTCACGCAGACGGTCGATCCGCTCGGCGGCAGCTACTTCGTGGAAAAACTGACCAACGAGATCGAGGCCACGGCCTACGGCATTTTCGATCAGATCGACGCCATGGGCGGCGTCCTCAAAGCGATCGATCGCGGCTACTTCCGCCGCGCCATCGCGGAGTCATCGCTTGACCAGCAGCGGAAGCTGGATGGCGGGGGGCAGAAGATCGTCGGCGTGACAGATTTCGTTGAGAATGGCCCGCACGGCGTCGAGCTCCTGAAGATTACGCAGGAAACGGAGAACGCCCAGATCGCCGGACTCCAGGCCCTCAAGCAGTCGCGCGACAAGGCGCGTCACCAAGCCGCACTCGCACGGCTGCGCAAGGATGCACAGGGCGGGGCCAACGTTATGCCCGCGCTGATCGACGCCGCTGAGTCCGACGCCACCGTCGGTGAAATGATGAACGTCATGGCCGAGGTCTTCGGACGCTACGACGGCGGCCCGGAGTGGTAGTATAAAACCCGTGCCGGTGAGATCATCGCGGATGTCCCAAACGCTCTACGAGGATGAGAAATGTTGCTATTGCTGGGGTGATCCGCGCCTCCAAGACACAATCATCAATGGGAAACTTGCGCTGACTGAAATTGAGATCAGGTTTGAGGGCGAGACGGACTCCATTGCCTGGCCTAAGGGTTCGATCGTGTCGCTAACCTATACTCCGACGCACCCAGTTGATCTGGATGACTATGCTCGATGTTGCGGTATCGAAGCAGCGCAGGACGTTTTTCTTGGTCTCGCCGAAAACGTTGTCGCCGACTAACACGCGTGCCGTAGGCACGACGCGAGAATAGCCCACCCATTTTATGGGTGGGTATGATCGGCGCGAATTCAACAGAGTCCCGTAGGGACGGTTGAGTCCACGAACGCTACCACGGACATGATCCACGATGCCCCACTCCTACTCGAGTTGTTTGATTCATTACGTTTTTAGCACCAAGGACCGTCGCAAGCTCATTCCGCGTGAAATCCGCGGCCGCCTTTGGGCCTACCTCGGCGGCATCGCCCGGGAAAACGACATGAAGGCGTTGGCTGTCGGCGGGACCGATGATCACGCCCACATTCTTGCATCCCTGCCGGGAACCTTGTCCTTCGCCAAGGCCATCCAACTTCTCAAGGGCGGATCGTCGAAATGGGTTCACGACACCTTCGCGGCCATGAAGGAGTTCGCATGGCAGGAGGGTTACGGCGCGTTCAGCATCGCCATCTCCGGGATCGACGACACGATCGCCTACATCAACCGGCAGGAGGAGCACCACCACACGCTGACCTTCGAGGAAGAGTTCGTGGGGTTTCTCAAACGGCATGCGATCGAATATGATCCTCGACATGTCTTCGGGTAAGGTTCAGCCGTCCCTCCGGGACTGTCATCGGCTGAGGAGGCCTGAAACCCAGCGTTGAAACGCTGGGCTATTTTCAAACGTCCCTACGGGACGGTTCATCTTTGGGATTCGCTGCTTGCCCTCTCCATCGTCTCATCCCCGCGTTCTGCTCGCCAAAATCGGCCTCGATGGTCACGATCGCGGTGTCAAAGTCCTAGCGCGTTCGTTCCGCGACGCGGGGATCGAGGTGATTTACACCGGCCTGTGGCAGACCACCGAGGCCACCATGCACGCCGCGCTGCAGGAGGACGTGGATGTGGTCGGAGTGAGCCTCCTCTCCGCCGCCCATCTTACGGTCATGCCGGAGATGCTTCGCCTTCGCCGCGACCTGGGCATCGAGCACATCCCCATCGTGCTCGGCGGGATCGTGCCCGAGGCTGACCATCCGATTCTTCGTGACATGGGTGTGGCCGCTGTTTTCAATCCCGGCTCGCCGCTCGACAAGATCATCGAAAAAATGCGCGAGCTGACGAAGGGACATCCTTCCCCGAGGCTCGATGATATCCGCAATGGCTACGCCAAGAAGGACCCGCGGTCGCTGTCCAAGTTGATTACGCTCGTTCAGCGGGGTGAAGGATTGGGCGGTTGGACGCCGCCGCCCGGCCGCGCCAAGGTCATCGGCATTACCGGCGCGCCCGGCGTAGGCAAGAGTTCCTTCATCGGGCGCCTCGGCAAGCTCCTGCGGTCCAAAGACAAAAAAGTCGCCGTGGTGGCCATTGATCCAAGCAGCCCGGTCACGGGCGGAGCGCTGCTGGGCGATCGCCTTCGAATGATGACCGGCACACCCGACGCAGACTTTTTCGTTCGAAGCCTTTCGTCCGGAGACGTGCAAGGCGGACTCGCCCCACACTGCCGTGAAGTGGTGACGGTGCTGAACGGATACGGATTCGACTACATCCTGGTGGAAACGGTCGGAGCGGGGCAGGCCGACATCTCCATCCGTACGGTCGCCGACCACACCATCCTGCTGCTCATGCCCGACAGCGGCGACGCGATCCAGTTCTCCAAGGCCGGGATCATGGAAATTGCGAGCTGCTTCGTACTGAACAAGTGCGACCTGGCCGGGGCCGACGCCGCCCAGGCCCAGCTACTCACAGCCGTCGGCGACAAACGCCCTTTGTGGAAAGTGAGCACCGTTCGCGGCGAGGGCATCGACGCGGTGGCGGACTGGGTGACATCGAAATAAGACCAATGCTCAAGAGCAGTGGCACGCAGGGAAACCATATGCAGTACATCGTTGCATTATTCATTGCCTTGGTGCTCAACGCGTTTGCGAATCTGCTGATGAAGATCGGGATGAAACCGGTTGAGTCGTCCGGAGGCTTGTTCAAGGACGGCGTCGCGGCAGCCTTTCAGACGGTGGTGACCAGCGTGCCGCTCCTGATCGGCCTCGCCTGCTTCGCGCTGAACGCCGTTTTCTACATGTACGCTCTGCAAAGCAAGTCTTTGAAAATCAGCATTGCCTATCCGATCATGGTCGGCGGGGGGTTCGCCCTGATCGCCCTCATCGCTCGGTTTCATCCGACGCTGGCGGAACGGCTGACCTGGGGACAGATCGCGGGAGTTGCTTTCGTGCTTCTGGGAATCATCCTGATTGCCGCACAATCCGAGCCGAGTGTTTCATAGTGCCCGCCACGAACGACAATCATCGCGGCATTGTCAAGGCCATGGCTCACCGTCCGACCGACGGTCAGCCCATGGCGGAGACAATGGAGATGACGGTCGTGCCCGGGCGCGGTTCGGATACCGAAAACCGCAAACCCGGCAAGCGGGAAATCACGCTTCTCTCGGCGGAATCCTGGGCCGAGGCCTGCAGGGAGCTGGCAGTTGAAGTCCCCTGGTGGTTTCGTCGGGCTAACCTCCTGATCGAAGGCCTGGACCTTTCCAAAACCATCGGTGCGACGCTGGCCATCGGGTCGGTGCGGATCAAGATTCACGGCGAGACGCGACCGTGCGGAATCATGGATCAGCAACATGCGGGATTGCGTGAGGCCCTGGGACCGGATTGTCGCGGGGGGGTTTACGGCCAGGTCCTTAGCGGCGGAACGATCCGCGTCGGCGATCCTGTAACTCTTGAATGACCGGAGTTGCCTTTCAGGAACATTTCCTCGCTGCCCACTCGGCCAGCGCCTCGCGGTTGATCTTCGCGTTGTGGCGGACGTCCACGGGCAGGGATCGGCGGAAAAAGACTTGTTCTAAGGATTGTCGATTGTCGATTGTCGATTGTCGATTGCGGAGAGCAGCCTCGATAAACCTGAGCAGTTCTAAAGCGAACAATCTCTCGCGCGCGCCGTGAGGAAACCGGCCCAGCAGCGGCTCCACGATCAACACCGGCTTTTGATTTCCCAGAGGGCCGATCCCGACCAGCGCCGAGCGGGCCACGTCGGGATGCTCGTTGATTACTCCCTCAATGCAGTCCGTGAAAAGCGTGCCCGATGCGGACTCTACACGCTGGGATTTTCGTCCACAGAACCACAAACGACCCTCGGCGTCGCGACGACCGATGTCGCCGATTCGGTGCCACACTTTGTCGCCGTCACGTATTTTGGACAGGGCGTTTGCCTGCGGTAAACCAAGATAGGCTTTGGTGACAACCGGACCGGCCACGACGATCTCGCCGGGTTGACCCTCAGCGACCACGAGGTCCTCCGTCCATTCGGGGATCGGGTCATCGGTAATGCGGATCAGACGCACGTCGATGCCGGGCAAGGGCCTGCCCACGCAGGTGCCGGCCCCCGCGCGTGTGCCTTCGCGGCATTCCTGCAGCACTTCGCGCCCGCTGACGGAGGACACGGGCATCGATTCCGTTGCCCCATACGGAGTGTGTACGTCCGCGTTTTCTGGTAATACGCGGTGAAGCTGTTCAATGACCTGCCACGCTACGGGCGCGCCCGCTATGAGTATTCGGCGCAGCGTCGGCAGTCGAATCCCACGCTTGATGCAATAGGGCGCCACGCGCCGCCAGACGGCCGGTGAGCCGAACGTGTTGGTGACGCCGTGCTCACGAATGGCCTTCACGATTTTTGCGGGATTGACCCGCGCGGGTCGCGCCGCGTCCATGTCCGGAATGATCGCGGTCATCCCCATGGCCACGCTGAACAGACCGAAGAGCGGAAACGTCGGAAGATCGATTTCACCCGGCTCGATGCCGTAGTGCGACTGAATCATCCGCACCTGGGCGTCGAACATCCCGTGCTCGTAAACGACCCCCTTGGCCGGCCCCGTGCTGCCGCTGGTGAACAGGATGGCGGCGGTATCAGTGGACTTCGTGTCCGCGGGCGTGAAGCGATCGCTCGCCTCGCCTGCAATCCGGTGGAGCGTCGTCCCTCGCCAAAACCAGCGACTTCCAACCGTAACAACCGAACGAACGTCCCTAAATGCAGACGGACGAAGCACCCGAACGCAGTGTGCCAGTGGGATGCCGATGAACCCGTGCAGATCAACCGTCCGTATGCACTCCAGCATTCGCCCCACGCCCATGCCGGGGTCGATCATCACCGGGACCGCGCCCGTCTTGAACAGCGCGAAGATCAATCCCAGAAACTCGAACCCCGGTCGGACCATGACCAGAACATGGTTTCCTCTCGTAATCCCCGCGTGCATCAATCCATTCGCATAGCGATTGGAAAGCGCTTCCAACTCAGCAAACGTAAGCGCCGTTCCCGATCGCGCGAGCATGACGGCCCGTTGATGGGGCCGCGCCGCGGCCATGCTTGGAAGATAGGAAGCGATATTGAACGTCGCAGTGGAGCCGATGCAGTCGGCCCTTTTCGCTGTTGCTTCAATAGATTCGAGCGTCTGCATCGGTCAGTGAGGTCCATCGGGCTGAATCGAATGAGCGACTCAACGCGAAAAGAATAACCGATTCTCCTGTTCGTGGGCCAGCCCCCGCAGATCGGTTGATCGTAGCAGTTACGCAGGTACGATAATGGTCGCATGGATGCGTACCCAAACAGATCGTCCCGTCTGCACCGCAACCCTTTGGTTTTTCTGTCCATCGTTTTGGCTTCGTCGCTTAGGGTGTTCGCCGATCCGCAGCTTCAGGCCGATCTGCGGAGCGCGCTGGCCAAGCTCCCGCATCCTTCCGCAACCGTCGGCGCGTGCGTTATCGACCTGGCCTCCGACCGACTCGTTTTCGCGCAAAACGCCGACGCCCCCATGACTCCGGCCAGTGCCATGAAGCTCTTCGCCATGACCGCGGCGCTGGCGGAGCTTGGGCCCCAGTTCGCTTTCGACAGCGTCCTTACCACGGACGGAAGAAACCTCATCGTCATCGGCGACGGCGACCCGGGGTTCGGCGATGAGAAGCTGCACAAAAGTCGCCGCGAAACGATTGCCACACCGTTCGAGCGTTGGGCGGAGGCGCTGCGGAAAAACGGATTGACCTCGCTGCCCGGCGAGCTGGTCATCGACGAAACGATTTTTGACGACCAGCGGCTTCACCCTTCCTGGGAGCGGGCCGACCTCGACAACTGGTATGCGGCCCCCGTGGCCGGACTGAACTTCAACGACAACTGCCTCGACTTCACGGTCACGCCGGCAGCCAAGGGCGGCGCTCCCGTCTTCGTATCCGTGCAACCGCCGACAACGCTTGCCAAAATCATCAACACCTGCAAATCCGGCGGCAAGGGCACGCCGACGCTCCATCATGCTTTTGATACGTTTGAGTATGCCGTCAGCGGGCGGTGCGGTAAGCGATCTGAACTAGGCTCGGTATCTTTTCCCGATCCGGGTCTGCTCTTTGCGGATTCGTTTCGCCAGGCGCTGCGTCACGCCGGTATTACCATACGAGGACCGCTGCGCCGTGAGCGGGTCCGAGGCCTCGACGGCCTTGCCGTCCTCGCCCGACACGAAACGCCGCTTGCCGATGTCCTGAGTCGCGCGGGCAAAGACAGCCAGAACATGTTCGCGGAGGCCCTGCTGAAGCGCGCCGGATATGAATGGGCAAAGCGTCGAGGCGCGCCCGACCCGCAGGGAAGCTGGAGGCTCGGCGGCGAGGCGGTGATGGACATGTTGCGCCGCGCGGGGATCGAAACCCACGGGCTGGTCGTCGCAGACGGATCGGGCCTGAGTCGCCTCAATGCCTGCACGGCCCGGCAACTGGCCGCCCTGCTGGCATGGACTTATCGACAGCCCTTCGGTCCCCTCCTGCACGACAGCCTAGCCGTCGCCGGCGTAGACGGCTCGCTCCGCAAACGCCTGAAGGATGCCGACGGGCGCGTACACGCCAAGACTGGCACCATGCGCGGCATTCGTGCTCTTGCCGGTTACGTCGATTCGGACGCAGGCCCGCGCTATGCCTTCGCCGTGGTCTTCAACGGCTATCCCGGCGGCAGCGCACCCTACAAGGCCATCCAGGACCGCTTCTGCCGCGAACTGGCCGATGCCTGCGAAACGCGGGGCAGTCGTTAGTCTGTTTCGGCGCCCGCCTTGTCGTCTGGAGTTTGGTTCAGGTCGGTAGGTGAGATCGGTTCGCTGACCGAATAGGTTCCGTCCAGCCATCGCCCCAGGTCCACGAGCTTGCACCGCTCACTGCAAAAAGGTCGAAACGGCAGTTCTTCCTTGCGCGTCACCGTGACGACTTTCCGGCAGGTTGGACACTCATAGCTTGGCACGGGTCACCGCCTTCGGAATTGTCGATTGTCGAATGTTGATTGACGAATGAGACCCGTTCGACACGGCTGTCTAAGTTGTATCACCGCTCGACTTCGATTCCGTCGTTTTGGAGGCGGCTTTCGGCTTGGCCGTCTCGGTCTTACCGCCGTCGCCCTTGGCGTCTTTGGTCGCCTTTCCACTGGCCACTTCCGATTCCGCCTTGGCCGCTTTCTTGTAGCTTTCGCTGCGGTAGTCGGTTTGATAGAACCCCGATCCCTTGAAGATGATCCCTCCGCCGGTGCCGATGCGCCTTGCGACGGGCGCATCGCACTTGCAAGGCCTGGGATCGCTTTTGCGCAATCGGCGGCGCGCCGGTTCGGTGATCGGCTGAACCAGCTCGAACACCTTGCCGCATTCGGTGCACTCGTATTCGTATGTGGGCATACGACGCCTCTCTTAGTCGGTCGAGTCCGATCCCTTCGCGACGATCACTTTAGCGGGTCGAACCACTCGATCGCGCAGACGATACCCTCTGGCGATCTGCTCAATCACCGTGCCCGGCGGGTGCTTGTCCGACGGTTGGTGCAGGAGGGCCTCGTGAATCTTGGGATCGAAGGGCTGGTGCAACGCCTCGATCGGCTCCAGGCCGTGCTCGGTGAGCGCCTTGCTCAGGTTCTCGTGGACCAGCCGCACGCCCTCGACAACCGCTTTCAGATTGTCCGGCTTCGCAGACGCCGCAAGCGAACGCTCGAAATCGTCCAATACTTTTACCAGCGACTTCATCAGTTCCGCATTGGCGTAACGCACGGCATCCGCATGTTCCACCGCCGCTCGTCGCTGGAGGTTTTGAAAATCCGCTTTGGCTCGCAGCAAAGAATCCTCCAGGCCGGCGATCTTGGCCTGGAGCTCCGCCGCGGCATCCGCTGTCGCCGCAGCGGCATGGGGCGAAGACGCCGCGTCGTCCGCTGTGTCCTGGGTCTGATCCGATTCGTAGGCGTGCGTATTTTTCGACTTCATACAACTCCGCAATCTGTGCCCCTACAAGCGGGTTACGTATTGTTTCCCCCGCCAAGGTATTCTATCAACCTGTCGAAGAATCCTCTCGATTCCGGCAGCACCGAGCGGTCCTCCGTCTTGGCAAATTCGCGCAGCAGAGCTTCCTGGGCCTTGTTGAGGCGTTTGGGGATCTCGACCATCACCTGTACGAGTTCGTCGCCCCGACGTCCGTTCCGCAGATCGGGCAGGCCGATGCCATTCAGCCGAAACACCTGCCCGTTCTGCGTACCCGCCGGTATTTTCAACTCCCCCTTGCCCGTCAGTGTCGGCACTTCCACTTTCGCGCCCAACGCGGCCTGAGTGAAGCTGATGGGCATTCGGCAGATCAGATCGTTGTCGTGCCGTTCCAGGAACGGGTGCGGGGAGACGCGCACATAACAGTGCAGATCGCCGCGATGGGCGCCGTCCTCGCCGGGTTCGCCTTCACCGCGTACGCGGACGGCCTGACCGTCGTGAATGCCCGGGGGAATCTGCACCATAACGATGCGGTCCTTCATCGTCCGCCCTGAGCCGCGACACGCCGTACACGGTGTGACGACGGACGAACCGCGTCCTCGGCACGCCGGACAGGTGGTAATGACCCGCCCGAACAAGCCGCTCAATCCGCCGGTCTGTTCGACCTGACCATAGCCGCCGCAAGTGTTGCAGGTCCGCCGCTGCGAGCCTGGCGCGGCCCCCGTGCCTCCGCACGTCTCGCAAAAATCCTCGCGGGTGAATTCAATCGATCGTTCGGCACCCTTGGCGACCTCCGCAAGCGTGAGAGAAACCTCCGTCCGAAGATCGGCCCCTCCGCGCCGTCCGCGACCGCCCAATCCCCCGCCGAAGATGTCGGTGAACATCGAGAAGATGTCATCGACCCCCATGTGCGAGAAGTCGTGCATCCCCACGCCGCTGAGTCCCGCGTGACCGAACTGGTCATAACGCTGCCTCTTGGTCGGCTCGGAGAGAACTTCGTAAGCCTCGGCCGCTTCCTTGAACTTGCCTTCCGCTTCGGGGTCCGTGGAATTGCGATCGGGGTGATACTTGTGGGCGTGGCGACGGTAGGCTTTCTTGATCTGCTCCGGCGTCGCGTCGCGCGAGACGCCCAGCACTTCGTAATAGTCTCTTTTGGCCGCCGCCACCGTCATCCCTCAACCAACCTTTACCTCATCGACACGACGCCATCGCCGGCAACAGACAAGGAAAAGGCGGACGACGAACGTCCGCCTCTTGCCGTATCGGCCAATGACCCTTTCGCCGTTCAACTACCGGACGGCGTGTTCGATCTTCTTTTCATCATCCTTCAAATCGGTCACGAGGACTTCCGTGGTAAGCATCAATCCCGCCACGCTTGCGGCGCTCTCCAGGGCCACTCGCGCGACCTTGGCCGGGTCGATGATGCCCGATTTGAGCATGTCCACGTACTCGCCCGCGCGGACATCAAATCCATAAGCGCCGCTCTTGCTGAGGATCTGCTCGACGACGACATCGCCCTCAAGACCCGAATTGTCGGCGAGCTGCCGCGTCGGAGCACGGAGTGCCGCCAAGATGATATCTACACCGATCTTCTCGTCTCCCTTGGCCGCGTCCCGCGCCTTCTGCACCGCGGGGATCGCCCGCAAAAAGGCGACGCCGCCGCCGGGAACAATGCCTTCTTCCGCCGCCGCCTTGGTGGCGTGGAAGGCGTCGTCCACCAGGTCCTTGCGCTCTTTCACTTCGATTTCGGTGGCCCCGCCGACGCGGATCACCGCGACCCCGCCGGTCAGCTTCGCGAGACGTTCCTGTAGCTTCTCGCGGTCGTAATCGCTCGTGGTCTTGTCGATCTGATTGCGAATCTGATCCACGCGGGCTTTGATGTCGGTCTTCTTGCCGGCGCCTTCGATGATGGTCGTGTCGTCCTTGGTGATGACGACCTTCTTGGCCGAGCCCATTTCCTTGCTGGTGATGTTTTCGAGCTTGATCCCCAGGTCCTCGCTGATCAGCGTCCCGCCGGTCAGCGCCGCGATATCGCCGAGCATAGCCTTGCGGCGATCGCCGAAGCCGGGGGCCTTCACCGCGCAGACGCTCAACACTCCGCGAATCTTGTTGACCACCAGCGCCGCCAGCGCCTCGCCGTCGACGTCCTCCGAAATCACCAGCAACGACTTGCCGGAGGTGGCGATGGCTTCGAGCACCGGCACGAAATCGCGGAGGTTGGAAATCTTTTTCTCATAGATCAGGATCGCCGGGTCCTTGAGCACACACTCCAGTGAGCCGGGGTTGGTCATGAAGTACGGCGAGAGGAATCCCTTGTCGAACTGCATGCCGTCCACGACTTCCTTCTCGGTTTGCAGCGACTTGCCTTCTTCGACTTCGACCACGCCGTCGGTGCCGACCGCTTCAAGAGCGCCGGCCAGCAACTTGCCGATCTCTTCATCGCCGTTGGCGGAAATCGTGGCGATCTTGGCCAGATCGTCGTTGGACCTCACCTTGACGGCGAGGTTCTTGATCGCTTCCACTGCGGCGACGACCGCCTGCTCAATGCCCCGCTTGAGGGCCATGGGGTTGACCCCCGCGGACACCGACTTGTAGCCTTGTCGGAAGATTGCTTCCGCGAGCACCGTCGCCGCCGTCGTGCCGTCTCCCACTTCGTCGCTCGTTTTTGAGGCCACCTGATTGATGAGCTTGGCCCCCATGTTTTCAAATGGCTGGGGAAGCTCGATCTCCTTGCTGACCGTGACGCCGTCCTTGGTGATGCGCGGCGCGCCGAACGATTTCTGAAGGATCACGTTGTGACCCGTCGGGCCCATCGTGACCCGGACCGCGTCGGCGAGCTTGGTCAGTCCCGCCAGGATCTGCTGCCGCGCCTCCTGGGAGAACATCAATTGCTTGGGCATTCTAATTCCTCATCATCATCGAGTCGCAGACAGAAGTCCGCGGCTCAGGTTGGGTTTATCGATCCACTACCGCGAGAATATCCGTCTCGCGAAGGACCACGTACTTGTCGGTGCCGAACTCGATTTCGGTGCCCGCGTATTTTCCATAGAACACTTCATCCCCGATCTCCACTCCCATTTCGCCGCGCTTGCCGCTGTCCAGCAGCTTGCCCGGGCCGACGGCGATGATCGTGCCGCGCTGCGGCTTTTCCTTCGCGGTATCCGGAAGAATGATCCCTCCCGAGGTCGTTTCCGTGGCCTCGCTGGGCTCGATCAGCACGCGGTCCTCCATCGGACGAAACTTGATCTTCTTCTTGGTCGGGGTTGCTGTTGCCGTTGCCATGTCTACTTCATCTCCTTTGAGTCCTGAAGGATTGCAAGTCCTCGTTCATCACGATTCGTTATTTCGTTAGTAATCCATGTCCTCGCCCATATCGGGCGGGGCCGCGTCGCCGTCCTTGCCTTTGGGTTTTTCGGCGATGCAGACCTCGGTGCTCAGCAGCACGCGAGCCACGCTGCTGCCGTTCTCCAGGGCGCAGCGCACCACCTTCGTGGGGTCGATTACGCCGTCCTTGATCAGATCGGTGTACTCATTGGTGTCCGCATTGAATCCGAACGAGCCGCCCTTTTCCGACACCTTGTGCAGCACGACGCCGGGATTCAGCCCCGCATTCTCGGCGATTTGCCGCAATGGAGCGGCGAGAGACTCGCGAACGATGGACACGCCGGTCTGCTCATCGCCGGGCAGTTTCAGACCGTCCAGCGCCGACGCACACCGCACCAGCGCCACCCCGCCGCCCACCACGATTCCTTCCTCAATCGCCGCACGCGTGGCGTGCAAGGCATCTTCGATACGGGCCTTCTTTTCCTTCAACTCCGTCTCGGTGGCCGCGCCGACATTGATCTGAGCCACGCCGCCGACGAGTTTCGCACGCCGCTCTTCCAGTTTCTCGCGATCATAATCGGAGGTCGTGCCTTCAATCTCGGAGGTGATTTGCTTGATCCGCGACTGAATCTCCTCGGTCGAGCCCGCGCCTTCGATGATCGTGGTGTTGTTCGCATCGACATGGATCTTCTTCGCCTGGCCCAGCTCCTTGATGGAGAGGTTTTCGAGGTCCACGCCAAGGTCCTTCATGATCGGCGTGGCCCCGGTGAGCACGGCGATGTCCTGGAGCATGGCCTTTCGGCGATCGCCGTAGCCGGGGGCTTTCACGGCGCACACTTCCAGAATGCCGCGGAGCTTGTTGACGACAAGCGTCGCCAATGCCTCTCCTTCGACGTCCTCGGCGATGATAACGAGGGGGCGCTTGGCCTTTGCGACTTTTTCGAGGATCGGAACAAGCTTGGGTACGCTGCTGATCTTGTCTTCATGGATAAGAACGAAAGCCTTGGACAGCACCGCTTCCATGCCGTTTTGATCGGTGACAAAGTGCGGAGAGAGGAAACCGCGATCGAACTGCATGCCCTCCACGACATCGATCGTGGTCTCGGAGGTTTTGCCTTCCTCGACGGTGATCACCCCGTCCTTGCCGACTTTTTCAAAGCAGTCGGCGAGCAGCGTGCCGATGGCCTCATCGTTGTTCGCGGAAATCCTGGCGACGTTGACGATGTCCTCGCGCTTGTTGGACTTCACCGGGCGGGACAAACCCTTGAGGGCTTCGATAACCTTGGCGACCGCTTTTTGTATGCCCCGGTTGATGGAATTCGCGTCGGCCCCGGCCGCGATGTTCTTGAGGCCTTCCTTGAAGATGGCCTCGGCCAGGACCGTCGCCGTCGTCGTGCCGTCACCGGCGACCTCGCTGGTCTTGCTTGCCGCTTCCTTGACCAGTTGGGCCCCCATGTTTTCGTACTTGTCGCCCAGCTCGATCTCCTCGGCCACGGTAACCCCGTCCTTGGTGACGTTCGGGCCGCCCCACCCCTTGTCGATGACCGCGTTGCGGCCGCGGGGTCCGAGCGTGGACTTCACGGCGCTGGCCAGCTTTTCCACGCCATTCCAGAGCGCCTTCCGTGCATCTTGCTCATAGGCCAATTGCTTGACCGCCATATTAGTTACACTCCTCGCATAAGTTCATTGGGATTCGACTTCTGTCCGCCACCGCGATGATACTCGATTTGCGGGGCTAGCTGTACCGCAGCAAAGAGTTCCCATTGCAACAATGGGACCACTGGAGGATCGAGAGTACCCTCTCCGTAAGTCATTCTGGGGACATTGTTTATGGATCATCGCTGCAGCTGAGAGCGACAACTAGGGCTGCCAGCTTGGCAGTTGCACCGCGAACCGTTGAAACGACGTGCCAAATTGACAGCAGTTCGTTTGTACACGTCGGTTCAAGCTTGAAGGCGTTTGAAAGACCTGATACATTCCAAAGTAGGCCTGTCGTCGTCGCTTCAGACACAGGCTGGTGGAGGGGCACGTAAAGGGTATCGCAGTTTTCTTCGACTAGCACCTTTCCGACGGACCGGGATCGGCTGACGAAGGCCAAAACTGAATAGTCGCAGGAGGAGGAAGAGTTGGCGATGCGTCCGCGCCTAGTTTTAATTTCCGCATTGGCTTCTTACATCGGGTTCTCATTTGCAACCCCCGCGTTTTCCGCTGCGCCTACATTTCAGGGACTGGGGGACTTACCCGGCGGAGCGTTTTTCAGCACGGCCGGCGGTCTTTCCCCGGACGGCAGGTTTGTCGTGGGCAGCAGCGGCGTCAACGGCGGTAGAGACGCTTTCCTTTGGCAAAATGGAACTATGACAAGTATTGGTCGCCTGCCGGGTTACGCCACCGGCAGCGCCACCGATGTTTCAGCGGATGGGACGGTGATCGTCGGCTTCAACTTGAACGGCCCTACTCCCAGCGAGGGGTTTCGGTGGGAAAGCGGCGTGATCGCCGGCCTCGGATTTCTACCGAACGCTATCACACCGAGCAGCGCGGCCTCCGGTGTCTCCAACGACGGCTCCATCGTATCCGGATTCGCGGGCGGTGTAGGTGACCTTACCGAAGCATTTCGCTGGCAAGGCGGCGTAACCACCAGACTTGGGGTTTTGCCCGGCGCCGTATCGGAAAGCGCCGCGTTCGGCATTTCGGCCAGCGGAGCCGTCCTTGTGGGGGAAAGCCGCAACGCCAATGGGAATATGGAAGCCATCCGCCTGGAAAACGGCGTTATGACCGGGCTTGGAGACCTCGCGGGAGGTAAGTTCTACGGACAGGCATTTGGCGTCTCCGCCGATAGTTCGATCGTCGTCGGCAGTAGCTCTTCTTCCTTGTCGGGACCCGATATGCGGGAGGCGTTTCGCTGGGAGAACGGAGTCATGATCGGGCTGGGCGACCTGCCGGGCGGCCCCTTCTGGAGCCAGGCCAACGACGTCTCGGCTGACGGCTTAGTAATCGTCGGCGCGGGAAACGTTAAAGCCGGAGAACTGATGGAGGCCTTTATCTGGACTCCCGTCGCCGGAATGCAGAACTTGCGTGAGCTGCTGACCACCGATTTCGGCCTCGACCTGACCGGATGGCGGCTACAGGAAGCCACCGGCATTTCCGACGACGGACTTACCATCGTCGGCTACGGCGTTAATCCCGATGGAAACACCGAAGGCTGGATCGTTACCATCCCGGAGCCCGCATCGCTTTCCCTTCTCGCCCTCGGCGCGCTTTTCTTATCGCGGCGGCGGACGTGATATAGAATGAGGCCGTGTCGGTTCTTTGGCTGAAGAATTGGCGGCGGCGTCATCAACATCCTGTTTCACTCTTGTTGCATATTGTTGCCATTCCGCTGCTTCCACTGGCTCTCATTTTAGCGCTGCTGCAACTCGACGCCGGCGCCTGGGCGTTATGGTGGCGCCCGACGGGCTTGGTCCTGCTCAGCTACGCTTTACAGTGGATCGGACACTGGATTGAGGGCAACGACATGGGCGAAGTGGTGCTTATCAAGAAGCTCCTTGGCAAGCCCTACGTGGCCGTGTCACCGCGCTACAGGGAGTGAGAACGTGATGATGATTCGCCGAGCAACGATGGAAGACCTTGACTGTGTTGTGAAGTTCAACGCGGCGCTGGCGACGGAGACGGAGGCTAAGCAGCTCGACCCGCAGGTTCTGCGAGAAGGAGTGAGCAAGGCGCTGTCGGACCCAAATCGCTCGTTGTACTTTTTGGCGGAATCGGGCGGCAAACCGATCGGGCAGACGATGGTGACCTTCGAATGGAGCGACTGGCGAAATGGTTTCTTTTGGTGGATCCAGAGCGTCTACGTCGATCCGGCGCATCGCCGCCGTGGTGTATTCCGCGCTGTGCACGATCATGTGCGGCGCGAGGCGCGCGGCCACCCCGACGTCTGCGGCCTGCGACTGTACGTCCACCGTGAGAACGATCGGGCCATGAATACCTACGCGCAACTCGGAATGCCCCAATGTTCCTACTTGATGTGCGAAGAAGACTGGACTGGGTCTACCTGCGAACGGCGATGATTTCCAGAACGGCGGGAGAGATGAGGAGAGTATTCGGGGCGGCCTCGCGGGCGGCGAAGGCCGCGGATATGGCTGAGGCCCGTTCGGCCGTCATCGCTTTGAGATCGACGAGGCGGCGCAGACCGACTTGGATGAAGCTCCTGGGCCATTGCCAGATGAAGTTCGATGGCGGCACGATGTCGATGATGGGCTGAAGCGACTTGATTTCAAACCCCAGTTCCCCCAGCCAGCCGGGCAGTTCCAGCCCGATGTCCGGCTCGCCGCCGTCCGCCCGCCAGGTTTGCATGACCACGTTGACAAGCTCTTCCAGCTCCAAGCACCGAGGGGCCATTCGCCACGTGGAATAGTCGAAATACTCGTGAAGGACGAAAGTCGCCCCGGGACGCAGCGCGGCCTGCACCCGCGCGAGCAGATCGCGGGGACGTTTCACGAACGCGAAGACCCATCGTGACCATGCGCCGTCGGCCCCCGCGGCGGGCAGCTCGGCGTCATCCAGATCGAGCTCTCGGGCATCAATAATGTTGCTCAAGCCGCGCTGCCGACTCGCGGCATTGAGGGCGTCCAGGAATCGTCTTGAGCGATCCATGGCCACGATGCGCCCGCCCGGTCCGACGATTTCGGCCAGATCGAGCGTCGCGTAGCCCGGCCCGCACCCGACGTCCAGCAGCGTTTGCCCAATGGTGAACCCCGCTCGCCGCCAGGCATCCATCGCCCTCGGCCGCCAGACCCGGTGCTGCAGGCCGAGTCGCGCCAGCTCCTCGTCATGCGTACCGAGAACATAGTCTTTGTCGCCGCTCATGGTTCATCCATGCTAACACAATCAAGAGGGTTGATTCTACCGATTTCCAAGCGCGGAATTGGACGAGTGTCCGAGAACTCTCTCTGTCTGGGCAGTCGTGTGCCTAGCGATTGCCGCTTCGTTCAAAAATCATCAGTTTGCCGAACGGCCCGACGAGTTCGGAGTGGAAGCGCCAGCCGTCGGCGTTCAGCTTGTTCAGGTGGTCCTCGACCTCCTTGGCGAAACTCTCCTCCGGCCCCGCGTGCGTCGGCCAGGGGGTTACGCGATAGCCTCCTCCCGCGGCGGACCCTTTCCCGCTTAATTGGGCATAGGCTACCGCGGTCAACAGCAGCACCACGATTACCAGCAAGACGTTTCCTCGTCGCATGACCAGTCCTCCTGAATTGAGATTCGACGCACTCCGAACCACCCGAACGATGACGGGTGACGGCCGAGAATCCCGGCCTGACCCTTGAAAGCTAATACCGCCACGCGCGCGACAGGTTGCACGGCGCGCCATTCTTGACGGACGCGCTCGTAAAACATAGAGTGCCGGCGTGGTCGTCGCTCCCCATCGAAATCCTAAAACTGCAATAGCGCTGACGGCGATGTCATGCCTGATGGTGTCGGGTTGCCAGACGGGTGCCGTCTGGCCCTTTAGCGCCTGGCCCGCACCCACACCTCACGAAGGCGGCGCACCGCCGGAAACAACTGCCTCGACGACCCATGAATCACGACTGACGCCAAGTGATCGCGTGCAGGTCGTGCAACTCGCCTTCGATGTCTTGCGCGTGGAAATGCCCGTCGATGAAGTCCGCCATTCTCGCAAAGTCTGGAATCATGTGGACGAACTTCGTCTCGACTCCGACCGGATCGCCCGGCTGCGGCGCAACGGGTTACGCGTGGGCGCGGCCTCCTCCTCCGCCTGGGCGCCGATTCGCGCCATCCTCGAAGCGGGCGGCGCCAAAATGCAAAAGGATCAAATGCTCCCCCAGCCGGGCACACCCCTGGCCATAGAGTTCGCTTCGATTCAGGAGAGCGAGTCCTTCTTCAGTTACGACCGGGACAATCGCCTGGTCGGCAAGACGTTCTCCGAGGGGCGCAAGATCATCCAGCTTGATTACGCATTTCATCCTCAACTCGGCGGGAGCACGGACCTACAGGTGGACTTTGAGGTGCAAAATGACCGTGGAGAGATGGTCTGGGAGCGCCGAGACGGCGTCATCCGGCAAGTGCCCGCTTTCGATCGTCACGTTTTCGAGAACCTCGCCGCTGCGCTTACGCTCAAGCCGGGAGAATTCCTCGTCCTGGGGCCCGGCGACCAGGCCGACAACGAATACCTCATCGGCAGCCGCTTTTTTGTTCAATCGGCGCAGGGAGACAGGAAAGAAACCCTGCTGTTTGTGACTCCGCAACCATTTCAGACCTCAAGCGTCCGGCGAGCGCCCTGACCGCCGGAACGGTGGATCGACTCAAGCCATGCGCGGCGAGCCGGATGACGCGTACTATCGAAGGCTATGCGAGCAGATGGGCATGGCTCTCGTCGGCATCGACGCTTCCCTCAACATCCGAACGTGGAACGCCGCCGCGGCGCGAATGTTCGGTGCCGCGGCCGATCGAATGCTCGGCGCCGCCGTGATGTCCATCATTCCCCAGGACAGGCGAATTCCCGCGGAGCGCATCTTTCGACAGGCCGTCGAAACGGGCGAACCCGGCGAACTGGAGTTCCAACATCGCGACTCCCACGGCGAGGCACGGGAATTGTCCGCCGCCATTGCCCCCATCGCCGCGACGTCGGGCGAGCGCATCGGGGCGTCGATCTGCGTTCGAGATATCACCCGCCGCATCCGCCTTCAGGCCGAATTGCACGAAAGCCATAAGATGGATTCTCTGGGCGCGATGGCCGGGGCCATCGCCCATCACTTCAACAACATCCTCGGCGGCGTGGTCACCAGTATCGACTATGCCGGTACGTGTGACGATCTAGCCACGGCAAAGCGTGTGCTCGAACAAACCAGCCGTGCTCTATTGCGTGCCACGGCACTCATGAAGGGACTGCTGGTTTTTTCTGAGGGCCAACCTCACGCGGGCGATCTCAGCGATCTCACCGAACTGATGAACGATCTTGCGGACGAGCTTGAGCAGACGCTAGTGGGACGCGGGATCGAGTTCATTCTGAATCTCCCTCCGCTGCCCGTCTTGCCCGTGCCGCGCTCGCAATTGCTGACCATTCTTCGCAACATCGCCCAAAACGCGATTGAGGCCATGCCCAACGGAGGAACCCTGCGGGTGGATGTTTCCAACGACGAGCACGCCTCCCGCATTACGATTTCCGATACCGGCGTCGGCATGGACCCGGAGGCGCAATCGCACCTCTTTGAGCCGTTCTGGTCCACGAAAGGCGATCGCGTACTCGGTTCCAGCGCCATGGGCATGGGTCTGGCCATCGCCCACGGCCTCGCCCAAGTCATCGGCGCCGCGATCACCGTTGCTTCGCAGCCCGGAAAAGGATCGAGCTTCACCGTAACTATTCCGCACCGGGCCGAGAACGGTGCTGCCCAGGCTCAATAGCCTCCGCGTCTGAGTCCGACCGTAAGTCGTTCAGAAGGCTGCATTTAGATGATGTTCTGATACACTTTTCAAGGTGGTTTGTAAGCTACTTTTTCAGGAAAACGTTGGTAATCGAGTTGTTGATTCAGGTACAATGTCCACCACTCGCGGCCGAGGGCATATTCAATACTGGTTGGGATCTCCAGCGACGAATCTTCAACTGTGCGGCCGCTTGAGCAAGACCCTAGATCGGGGGGCGGGATAGGAGAACGACGATGGAGGCACGCATGACCAATCGCAACGCTGCGGGGAGGCTGCATTTGGCGTTTAGGATTGCGGCGATGGTCGCGTCGGCGGGGGTCGTGCTCGCGGCATACGCTGCGCCGCGGGATACACGCGACGCGCCGTCGCGCGCGAGGAGTCAGCCTATATCGGGCATGGAGACCAGTCGCCTACTGACCGGATCGCCGGCGCACCTGCAGTCGGTCGTGGCCGGTACGCCGCCCACGGCGATACTGCGCATCGTTCCCGTGGCTGCCAAGGTGGGATCCTATCCGGCAGGTACGTCGATCGTGGGGAACGAACTTCGGGCCACTGCCGGCGGCTTCCGCGCCTGGTTCGAGTATCAAGTTGGAATGTGGGACCCCAACGGCGACAGCAATCCGCCTTTACAGACGGTTCAGATCAGACTAGACGCGAACGGCTATGTGGATGCGGATCTACCCGGCGACCAGCCCGACTTAGCGCCAGCTGTGGTTGCTTGCGGAAGCAACGCGCCGTGCGTAGCGGCATTTGGTGAGTCTTGGGCCAGGTGTGAGTCGAGCTTTTGTAAGGGTTCATATGCCAATAGCGCGGGGCAGCATTCTGCCTCGTTCTGCTCGAACTTCGGTTCCGGAACTTGTCCTGCGAGTGATTGCAACTCGGTTGCTGCCAACCACCTATGCTACGCCATCGCCGCCGCCGCACGCCCGGATGACGACACCTTCAAGTACGTTGCCACCCTGGTGCTGGACATCCCGGTTGGCGCCCTCGGCACTTACACAGTCGATCTGGTCGCGGCCGAGACGTTTCTGACGGACACTGGGGGACCACCCCTAGTAATCCCGACCCTTGCTGAAACCGGATTCAAGGTGGTGATTCAGCCTGCTGCGACAATCTTTGTCAACGATGATGCCACCGGTCTGAACAACGGCACGAGCTGGACAAACGCCTTCACCAACCTGCAGAGTGCCCTAGCCGCCGCCGTCCCCAACACCGAAATCTGGGTGGCCAAGGGGACGTACAAGCCCGCGGCTTGTTTGCCGC
>Ga0187893_10000064_pt1 | contig 226827 bp, 203 predicted proteins | sample MA1701074metaG_FD_139574 | JGI IMG/M metagenome (GOLD analysis project Ga0187893, IMG submission 139574) | White microbial mat communities from a basaltic lava cave in the Kipuka Kanohina Cave System on the Island of Hawaii, USA - MA170107-4 metaG ...
ACCACGGAGTGCGTCGCCCCCGCAGGGCCGCCGCGGAAAGTTCTCGGGGGCCCCCTTCAGGGAGCCTCCGTGGCGACTGAACGGCGAAAAGCGGAAGTAACGGGATTCGGGGCGAACAGCCCGAATCCCGTTACTTCTTGGCGAGCAGCTTCTCCGCCTCCGGAGGGATCTTCGGAGCCTTGAGCTTGCCGAAATTCGACAGCCCGTACTCGAAATGGAAGGCGACGTGCCGGCCTCCAACGATCTTCTTATCCTTTACCACCGTGCCCTCGCGGGTCCCGGTAAGGAGGAGGACGGCGATCTTGACCGGTAGGCGCGTCGCCGGGTTGATCTCGATCTCGTAGTAGGCGTTCGTCATGGTCTTGTCCAGACTGGACAGGATTTTCGAGACCCCTCAGCCCCCGCTCAGGCATCCGGAGTTCTGGACTTCTATGAAGTGCTGAAGCGCCTCCTTGGTCGGCGCCTCGATTCTCAGGATCCGCGGAGCGCGCCCGGCCTTCGAGCCGGTGCTCTTCGGCTTCACGACGACGGTCTTACCAGAAGGCTTCGGGTCTGGTTTCGCCGCCTTCTTCTCAGAAGAGTCCGCTTCGTCGTCCTCCTCGTCCTCTTCTTCGTCCTCTTCGTCATCCGCGGCTTCTACTTCATCCTCGTCTTCATCGTCGTCGGGCGCGATGCCGCGCGCCTTCTCTTCCTCGGCGGTCAGCCACCGAGCGTTCTTGGGCGGCAACGCGACCGCCCGGGTCATGAGGACCGACGGGAAAGTGAACAGGCGGTTCATGAGCGTGGTTTTCGTATCGGAGAGGATGTCCCGCCAGGAGCCATCGATGTAGGCGACGCCCTTCGTCGGGTAGCGGAAGGCCTTCGACTTCGGAACGTGCATCAGGGAGCCGAAGACGTCTCCTTCGTAGGACTCGCCGACGACCCGCTCGGTGACGTCGTGGTCCTCCCGGTCGGAGTAGCCGCCTTCGACCTTGATCGCCGTGCGGTAGTTTGTCGCCTTGGAGAGGTTTTTGGCGACATCTTGAAGCGTCTTGTGCGGATCCGGCTCCACGAGCCCTGGTTTCTTGTCCCCGTCGGCCAGGACCGCGCCTCCCGCCAAGCAGGCGAAGGCGAAAAAAGGTCCAAGCACGACGGGACCCTTGGAACGTTTCACTAAGGATCTCAGCACGGGCAATCTCCTTTCAAAGCTCCTTTCGAGGCTCCCTTCGAGATTCCCTTCGAAGCCCTTCTCGAAGCTCTTTTCGAAGCAGAACCGAAACGACCTGCGCCGCGGACCACCCTAATGGGGGCGGGTCCTGATAGGGGGCCTACTTTACTGGGCCGTCTTTACTGGGCCATGGTGGCTGGGCCCCCGGCCAAGCCGGCCATGAATATATGACGAAGTCGAATCTCTCCACAACAGGAAATTCTCGGACATTTGATGGCCGGGAGACTCTACCTCCGTCCGGCGATCGCCAGAACCGTCTCGTACATGACCTTGACTCCCCTGCGGACGTCTTCGACCCGCACTCGCTCGTCGACGTCATGGATCCGCAGGCGATCGCCCTGGGGGACCACGAACGGGATGAACCCGTAAGCCGGAACGCCCCGGATGCGGTAGTTACGCGAATCGGTGCCACCGGTGCTGAGGCTGGGAATTGCGATCGCTCCCGGGAAGTTCCGCTCGACCGCCCGGGCGATCGCGCGGAAATAGAGAGATTCGACCGGGGAAGCTGTCCCCACCCCCTCCCTGGGGTGCAGCTCGCGGATAGTGACCCGGTTGTCGCCGATCGCTCGGTTCAGCCGAGCGAGGAAATCCGCGGGATCGGTGTCCGGCAGGAGCCGGATGTCGAAAGATGCCTTCGCGGTGCGAGGCTGCGTGTTCACCTTGTCGCTCCCCTGCATGCGGGTGAGCGAGATCGAATCGACTAGCCGAGCCCGTTCCGTCGGGTCGGTGACGACCGCGTCCACGATGCGCCGCGCCGCCGCCGGGTCGCGGCTCAAGGCGTTATAGGTGGCGTCGACGGTGGGGGTGATGCGGGGCTCGCGGGGGAGTTCCAGGACGCGGTCGACCGCCCGCTGGAGAACCACCAGCGCGTTCTCCCTCGGTACGGAGCCGTGGCCGCCCTCCGCCTTGGCCTCCAGCTCGACCCAGAGGATCCGCTTCTGGTCCACCTGGACCTCGAACGCGAGCCCGGGCCGATACCTCCCTTCGTAGCCGAATCCTCCCTCTTCGAGGACGACCGCAGGGTCGAGGAGGTTCCAGTGCTTGGCGGTCAACCAGGCCGCCCCCCGTTCGCCGCCGATCTCCTCGTCGGGGGTCGCAATGAAAATGACATCTCGCCCCAGTGCGGCCCGTTGGCGCTTGAGCTGGACGAAGGCCAGCAGGTGCAGGACGCCCAGCCCCTTGTCGTCGGCGGACCCTCGGCCGTAGAGCCAGCCCTCGTGGACCTCCGCCGCGAACGGCGGATGGCTCCACGTGCCCTCGGCGGGGACGACGTCCATGTGATGTTCGAGGATGAGGGCCTTCCCGGCCGAGCCGTCTCCCCGCTGCCTGGCGACCAGCACGACGCGGGTCGGGTCTTCGGGATGGACGATCCGCTGGAATTCGATCCCTTCCTGCTTGAGGATCCGTTCGAGGAAGTCGGCGGCGGGCCGCACGTCGCCCGAGGCGCCCGCGACCCCGGGAGCGTTCGACGTGTCGATCTTCAAGTACTCGCGCAGGACCGCGACGGCCTCATCCCCGAGGGCATTCCAATCATCGCCTGACGGAGCGGGGCCCGTGGCTGCCGGCTCGGCCCCGGCTTGGACCACCCCCGCGGCGGCGTCGGCCGCACTGGGAGGCGCGGAGGAGCAGCCCGGAAGCTGCAAGACGATTCCGAGGGCGACGCAGGGGAAGAGTGAATGGAAAACGGCCGGACGGTCCTTGTGCCGGTGAGGGGGCTCCATCATGAAGCCCTACTTAAGACCCGCCCCTGGAAGGATGTCAAGCGGGCCACCAGGCTGGGGTGCATGGGTGCAAAGGCAGCCTCCCGCGTCCAGGTGAGCCATTGCGATGGTGCCGCCTGCGCCGACACCGCTCGGGACCGCAGGGGACGGTCCGCTCAAGCCGTAGCGCTAGCGATTGAAGTCTCGCCTCAGCGCCCTTCCTTCGCCCCCAGCTCTTCCTCCCACCACTGAAGGACTCGCCGGTGCGCAGCGAGACGGCGGGGTTCGGGCGCGTAGGCGTTGTAGCCGAAGTCGCGGCGGGCGATGCGACGGACCGCCTCGGCGGCTTCATTGCGGACGAACTCGTCTTCATCGAGGAGGGAATCGATCGCCATGGGCAGCCCGATCGGATCGCCGATGGCGCGGACGATCCGCATCACGGCGCGGCGGGTCAATTCGAAGGGGTCGCGGGCGACCCCATCGAGGAACGGGAGAGCGTCGGCTCCCAGCGCGATCAGCGCGTTCTCGGCCCGGACGCGGTTCCGGGTCCTCCAGCGCGTCAGCTCGCGGACGTTCTCCTCGATGAGGGCGCGCACCTCGGGGGCGAGGGGGTTTTTCGCCGCCGTCGAGGGCTCGGTCTTCGCCGCTTGCGTCCCCTCGCCCGTCGTCGCCGGCTGCACACCGGCGGCCGGCGCTTCGGCGGCGGGCGGCTCCTCCTCGATCTTCAACTCTGCCGCGGCCTCTTCCACACTGGCAATCCGACTGCGGGGGATCAGCGTCCATCCCATCGTCGGGATCTCGATCTTGAGGGGGTCCGACTCCGCGCCTGGAGCCACGGAACCCATGAGCTTGCCACCGTTCTTCAGCACGACACGGTGAGTCGTGCGCACGGTCCGAGTTCCCTGCACCGGTTCCGCCGCCGCCGTGGCCGGCTTCGCCGCGGCGTCGGTCCGCAAAACGACCGGGACGGGCCTCGATGGAACTGCCACCGGGGCCGCAGCCGGCGCCGGGGCGGCGGTCGGCTCCGCAGGCGGGGCTATCAGCGAGTTCTTCTCGAAGGACTGGACCGCGCTCCGCGAGAGCGTCGCGCTTCCTTGACCATCGAACTCGAGGACAAGGACCGCATCAGTCGAGCGGGCCTCGGAGACCTTCCCGTAGATCTTCCTCCCGTTCTTGAGGAGAACGGTGTCGGCGGCCACAGGTGAGGAGCCGATCGCCAAGACCAACAGCGTGAGGGAACACGGGTGCAGCTTCATAGAAGAAACCTCCTTTCTTCGGCGTGGGAAAGACGCGGGCAAGACAAGGCCCAACAGGTTCTCATACTACCAGATCGGCACGATGGGCCGCGACCCTGCTCTATGGTTCGATCGTTCCGTGACCGGCGGCCGGCGTCGGGGGATCCAGTAAGAGTGCAGGGCCGCTCTGTGGCGGCGATCCTGCCATCGTGGAGTCGCCGTTTGGAGAAAGCGAAATCCGTCGCCCGCCGCCGGCGGCGGGCGCAGTCACCGCAACGGTCAGGCCGCCCGGTTCCTTCATGATCCGCCGGGCGATGGAGTCCACGAGAAGCCGATCCGGAGCCACGGTCGGGCCCGGATCCTCGTCGAGCCGCAAGCCGAGAGGTTCCTCGAAGAGGCCGCGCACGGCCTTCATCTCCTCCGCACCGAGGATCGAAGCCCACGGGCGAGCGAGGGCCTCGCGGATGGTCCGCCCTCGCTCCCCCGGGCCCGAAGCGAGAACGACGGCCGCGCGGAATTTGAGCGGCGAAGCGACGGTAGGCGACCGCACAATCGAGAGCAGCTTCTCTTCTCCGCGCGGACCCTGGGCGAGGAACGCATCAGCCGCGCGAAGGAACTCCGGCCCTTCCTGGTCCAGCGCCAGCTCCTGCTGGCGGCTTCGGTCGTCCTGATAGAGGTCGTAAAGAGCGATGACGAAGATGGACAGGGTGAGCGAGGCCGCGAACTCGAGAATCCTGCGCCGAAGACCCTTACCCATACGCCGCCTATCGTAGTCCTGGCCCCTCGGCCCGTAAACCCCTCAGAGGATGCGGCCCTGAAAGCACGCGGCCGTCGAAGCCATGCGCCGTCGCTCGTGTGCCCACGAACTCGTGATGAGGCTCCGGAGCCTCAAGTGACGGCTCGGTCGTGCCGATAAAGTTTCCGTGAGCCTTGCCGATAGCGCCGGCCGCGCCTTCGTGATCGCCGAAGCCGGCGTCAACCACAACGGACGCCTGGACATGGCCTTCGAGCTTGTCTCCGCAGCCAGGAGAGCCGGGGCCGATGCCGTGAAGTTCCAGACCTTCGAGACCGCCCGCCTGGTTTCGCCTGTTGCACCACGGGCTCCCTACCAGGGCGACGGCAGCCAGTGGGAGATGCTTCGCTCCCTCGAGCTTCCCCGCGATGGATTCTCGCTCTTGCGCGACCGCGCCCTAGCGCAGGGGATCGAGTTCTTCTCGACTCCGTTCGATGGAGAGAGCGCCGATCTGCTCTTTTCTCTGGGGGTGAAACGCTTCAAGGTCTCCTCGGGCGACCTCACGGACCGGCAACTCTTGGCCCGCATCGGCTCTTTCCGCCTTCCGGTCCTCGTCTCGACGGGCATGGCCGATGACCGGGAGATCGTCGAGGCGCTCGACGCGCTCGACGCGGCAGGCGCACCGGAGGTCACTCTGCTGCACTGCATCACGAGCTATCCGGCCGCGATCGACGAGCTTCAGCTCCGGCGCATCGGCGTCCTGCGGGAGCGATTCGCCCGCAAGGTCGGCTACTCGGACCACTCGCTCGGGAACGACGCCGCCCTGGCCGCGAGGGCGCTCGGGGCGGTGGTGATCGAGAAGCACCTGACCCTGGACCGCACGTTGCCCGGCCCGGACCACGCTGCATCCGCAGAGCCGTCCGAGCTGGCGGATCTGGTGGAACGGTTGCGCCGACTCGAAAGGATGCTGGGCGGCGTGGAACGGACGTTCTCGGCCGCCGAACGGGCCAACCGGGCGGCCGCCACAAAGAGCGTGACCGCCTGCCGTGCGGTGCGCGCCGGCACCCCGCTTTCGGCCGAGGACTTGACGCTGCGGCGACCCGGAACGGGGATCCATCCGCGCCATCTCGACGACCTCGTGGGGAAGCGCGCAGCGCGCGACATCGCCGAAGGCGAAGCTCTATGCTGGGAGATAGTGGAGGGGTGAGAAACGGCCCGACGAGGCTGCCGGTCGCCATCGTCACGGGAAGCCGGGCGGAGTTCGGCCTCCTCGAGCGGACCATCGCCTTGCTCGAAGAGTCCGCGGCCATCGAGCCGCTCGTCATCGCGGCCGGGATGCACCTCGTCGTGGCACTCGGGGCGACGGTGAGCGAGGTCGAGGCCCGTTTTCCGGTGGCCGATCGCGTGCCCATGCACCCTCCGGAGGATACGCCGCGGGGGATGGCGCTGGCGGTGGCCGAGGGCATCGCCGGGTTCTCGCGATCTTTCGCGAGGTTCGGCCCCCGGCTCCTCGTGGTTCTCGGCGACCGGACCGAGCCGCTCGCCGCGGCCCTGGCCGCCGTCTATTCAGGGGTCCCCGTCGCGCACATCCACGGGGGCGATGTGAGCGGCAACGTTTTGGACGATTTCCATCGCGATGTCATCTCGCGCGCGGCGCGGCTTCACCTTCCGGCAACCACGCGGAGCGCCGCACGATTGCGAGCTCTCGGTGTCGAGGGTGAAATCGAAGTCTGCGGCGCTCCGGGGCTCGATGCCCTCATGTCGCTGCCTCCCCGCCCGCGGGAAGCGGTCCTCGCGGAGCTGGGGCTGCCGACGGAGGCTCGGGTCATCGTCGTCGTTTACCATCCGGTGCCGCGGGCTTCTTCCACGGCCGGCGAAGAGGCCGAGGAAGTCCTCGCCGCGGTCGAGGAGGCCTGTGGGGCCGGTGATGGGGCGGCCGTCCTCTATCCCAACAGCGACGCCGGCCATGAGGCGGTCAAAGCGGCCATCGAGAAGCGGCGGAGCCATCCCGCTTTCCGCATCTTCCCGAGCCTGCCGCGCCAGCGTTTCATCCAGCTCCTCCGTCACGCCGACGCGCTCGTCGGGAACTCTTCCGCGGGGGTCATCGAGTCGGTATCCTGTGGGGTCCCGGCAGTCAACGTCGGCATCCGGCAGCAGGGGCGCGAGCGCAATTCCAACGTCGTGGATGCCCCCCCGGAGCGCGGCGCCATCCGGCTCGCGATCGAACGTGCGCGGACCGATCCGGCCGTGCTCAGGGCGGCGGCGAACCGGGTCAACCTGTACGGCGACGGACGCGCCGCCGAGCGGATCTCCCAGGCTCTGGATCGATTCCTGACAGCGGGCCGCGGCCGGGAAGAGCCCGCGCGCGAGGTCAAATGATCTACTTGATCGGTTCCGGTGGGCACGGAAAGGTCGTGCTCGATGCCCTGCTTGCATTGCGATGCGAGGTCGAGGTGCTCGATGCCGACGCCGGGCGAGTCGGCGAGCTACTCCTCGGACGGAAGATCGCCCGCGAGGAGAAGGTGTTAGCGCTCCTCAAGCCGCCCGCGGAGTTCTTAGTGGCGATCGGCGACGGCTCAAGCCGGCGGCGCGTCGCCGAGCGATGGGAGGCGGCGGGCCATCGACTCGTTCGCGTCCTCCATCCCCTCGCCCACGTCGGGTCCACGGCGGAGGTCGCGGAAGGAGCCGTCGTCATGGCGGGGGCGATCGTCCAAGCGGGGGCGCGGATCGGGCGCGGCGCGATCGTCAACACCGGCGCGTCGGTCGACCACGACTGCCGCGTCGGAGATTTCGCTCACATCGCCCCCGGAGCCCACTTGGCCGGTGGCGTCGAAGTGGGAGCGGGGGCCTGGATCGGAATCGGCGCTACCGCCATCGAGGGCATCATCATCGGCCCTCGTGCCGTCGTTGGAGCCGGTTCGGTGGTCGTCGACGACCTCCCGGCGGACGTCGTCGCTTACGGCAATCCCTGCCGCGTCGTGCGGCGGATCGGGCGGGGCTCGTGATGGACCGGCTCGTCTACTCCACGGACCCATCTTTCGTTCCTCCCTGCGAGGTCTGCGGCGAGCCGCCCCCGAGCTGCCGGTGTAGGCCCAGCGCGCCGCGGCCGCCGTCCGAACAACGATTGCGCGTCCGCATCGAGCGCCAGGGGCGGGGCGGGAAAACGGTGACCGTCATCGACGGCCTCCGAGAGCCCCCGGAGCGGCTGAGAGAGCTCGCCGCCGCCCTCAAGACCGCCTGCGGCACCGGTGGGACAGCCCGGGATGGGTCCATCGAGCTTCAGGGAGACCAGCGCGACCGCGCTGTGGCCGCGCTCGTCAAGCGTGGGTACCAGGCAAAGCGCGCAGGCGGCTGAATCCGCCCGGGCTCCTCACCAGCTCGACCGCACGGGGATCCCGGCGCCGGCCAGAAGCTTCTTGATCTCTGGGATCGTGTGCGCGCCGTAATGGACCATGCTGGCGATGAGGGCCGCGTCGGCGCGCCCTTCGGTGAGCACGCGGCGCAAGTGTTCCGGTGTGCCGGCCCCTCCCGAGGCGATCACCGGGATTTGGACCGCCCGGCTGACGGCGGAGGTGACCGTCAGCTCGTAGCCGTTTCGGGTGCCGTCGGCGTCGATGGAATTGAGGCAAATCTCGCCCGCGCCCAGTTTCTCCGCCTTCCGCGCCCACTCGACGGCGTCTAGGCCGGTTCGTTCTCGCCCCCCCTTCACGACGACTTCGTAGCCGCTGGGGATCCCCGGACGCGGCCCGACGCGCAGGGCGTCCATGCCGAGGACGACGCACTGGCTGCCGAAGGCGCGCGCTCCCCGAGCGATGATTCGGGGGTCGATGACGGCAAGCGAGTTGACGCTCACTTTCTCCGCGCCGGCCAGGAGCACGCAGCGCATGTCCTCGATGCCGCGGATTCCTCCGCCGACGGAGAAAGGAATGAAAATGCGGCTCGCGACGGCGCGGACCATTTCGATGTCGATCGGCCGTGCCTCCGCCGACGCGGTTATGTCGTAGAAGACCAGCTCATCGACTCCGTCCTCGTAGTAACGCTCGGCCATTTCGACGGGATCGCCTAAGTCGACGTTTCCCTCGAAGCGGACCCCCTTCGTCGTCTTGCCGGCTCGCACGTCGAGGCAGACGATGATCCGTCGCGAGAGCATCTCAAGGCCTCCAGCGGAGGAAGTTGGCGAGGAGAGTGAGGCCGCGGCGACCGCTCTTCTCGGTGTGGAACTGGACGGCGACTAGATTCCCGGCGCCTACGACGGCGGGGAACTCGATCCCTCCGTATTCGCAGGACCCTATGACGAGCGATGGGTCGGTGGGGACGACGAAGTAGCTGTGGACGAAGTAAAACTGCGGTTCGGGACGGCCCGGGGGGGGGTTGAGGCCTGCGAGGATCGGGTGGGGGAGGCGGGCACGGACCGCGTTCCAGCCCATGTGCGGAACTTTGAACTCAGAACCCTCGGGGAATTGGAACCGGACCACCCGGCCCGGGAGTAGGTCCAGGCAGGCGACGCCGCCGTCCTCGTCGCTATAAGAGAACGCGACTTGGCAGCCGATGCAGATCCCGAGTACAGGCTTTCCCGCGGCGACCGCACGGCGAATCTCCTCGGCGAGCCCGAACCGTTCGAGGCTCTCCATGGAAGCACGTGCCGCCCCAACCCCCGGAAAAATGAGGCGTTCCGCGTCCCGGATGGTGGCGCGGTCGCGTGTGACGACCGCGTCGATTCCGAGGCGGCACACGGCGCGCTCCACGCTTGTCAGGTTGCCCGCGTCGTAGTCCAGGATGGCGGTCTTGGCCATGGTCTCCCCGTAAGAAAGGGGGAGATGATACCCCATGGGAAGGCCTCAGACCATCGAGCCGAGGGAGGACCTGTTCGCACGCGGGGAGGGGGGAGAAGGCCCGGCGAGGTGGTTTGGGCGAAGCGGATCCGAGCTGCCCCGAAGGATCACCAGGCGTCAAAAACACCCCCCGGCACGTGGGTTCGTGCCGGGGGGATTGCGAAGAGAGTAGAGTAAAACAGGGATAGGGGAAGATCTGGGGATGAAGAAGGCTGGAGAGTGGACGCCGAGCAAAGGACGACCTCCCGGTGGAGGACGGATGCAGCAGGCGACCGCCCCGGGAGGAATCGGACTTGACCAGGCGACTCAACTCTCATGGCCGGTACTATACGAAGGCCTTGATTGCGCGAAAATCAGGTGAATCCTCGAATCGCCGCGGGAACTTACCCGATGGGTGGTCGGATCACGGTTGGACCAACCCACTGCGAATGGCGTAGCGGACCAAGCTGGCCGTCTCGTGGATGTCGAGCTTCTGCATGATCCGCGTGCGGTGGGCTTCGGCGGTCTTGAAACTGATATCCAGGAGCCTGGCGATCCCCTTGGTCGAATTGCCCTCGGCGACCAACTGCAGAACCTGCCGCTCTCTCGCGCTGAGAGGGTCGGTGGGAATTCCGGGGCGGCCAAGATGGGTCATGAGCAAGTCCTGGGAGACTCCCGGACTCAGGTAGATGGCCCCCCTCATGATCTTCCGAATCGCCTGGATCAGATCGTCCGCTGCCTGCGTCTTGACAACGTAACCTCGAATCCCCGCGCTGATCGCCTTGAGGACGTACTGGTCCTCGGTGTACATGGTGAGGAGGATCATTTGGGTCTTCGGCTCTTCCTTGAGGATCTCTCTGGCGGCATCGATCCCGTTGAGTCGCGGCATGGAGAAATCGATGATCCCCAGGTCGGGATGAAGGTCCTTCGCCAATCCGATCGCCTGATGGCCATCGGAGGCTTCCCCCACGACCTGGAAGCCCTCCCTCTCCAGGATCGTCCGGATCCCGTCGCGGAAAATCTGGTGGTCATCGGCTAGAAGCACACGTATCGCCATTTGACTTCTCCCAGGGGATCGTCAACGTGACCTCTGTGCCCTCCCCGGGGGCAGAGAGAATCTGGAAAGAACCACCGAAGGGCTTGAGGCGCTCCGTGATTCCGAAAAGCCCGAATCCGCGCTCGCCCGTTCGGGCCGCCAACTCCGCCGGATCAAACCCCGCTCCGTCGTCCTTGACCGAGCAGCGGATTTCGCCATTCTCCCGCACGAGGCGGATATCCACTCGACTCGCTCGAGCGTGCTTTGCGACGTTGTTGAGAGCTTCTTTGACGGCGCGGTAAATGGCCATCTCGATCGCGGCCGAGAATCGCTCGTCCGCATCACCAGCGATGCAGATCGACAGCCCAGTGCGCTTGGCGATTCCAGTAACCAGGAACTCGAGAGCAGGGATAACTCCCAGATCGTCGAGGAGCGCGGGGTGCATCTCGTGGGAGAGACGGCGGAGCTGAGACTCGATCTGATCGAGCATCTCGCGGATTCTCAGGATCCGCTGGCGATTCTGGGCGGTGAGGTCGCGGCCCAAATCTTCGAGGGCAATGTGAACCACCGCCAGGAGCTGACCCGCTTCTCCATGAAGCACGTGGGAGATCCTCTTGACTTCCTCCTCCAGGGTTTCATTCATTCGACGGAGCGCGGCGTTGGCCTCCTGGAATCCGCTGTGGGTCATCTCGAACGGCGAGAGGCTGTCCAAGAAGAAACTCTGCGCCGATTTGAACTTTTCCGCGAATTCAGGCGGGACGCCCGAATCGTTGAGAAGCTTGAGAAACGTTTCATGCTGCAATGTCGCCATGGCCAGGACACCGATTCCATGGGCCAACGCGGTTCGCCCGATCTCGTAGGCCCGTTGCAGGGATACCTCATCCGGGTGATCGAGATAATCCCGAAGGGAAGCCAAGTAGTCGTTGCTGATCAAAGCGGCGTGGTCCATGGCGGTTATCCCTCGTACTGCGCCACCACAACGAGGGCATCATCGTCGCTCTTGTGGTATCGATCCAGAATCATGTCTGCGGTTCGCTGTGGCGGGCCCCACAGGCGACAATCCTGCGTGAATTCCATTCGAATGCCGTCCGAAGCAAAGATGAGCGTGTCTCCCGGAATGATCTCGACGACGGCTGCCTGGAGGCGGGGCAATTGATTGCCCACCACTCCTCCCCTGAGGAGAAGGCACTCCCTCCTGCTCGCTTCCTCCGAGTCGCGCAGGATAATCCCTTCCACGTTTCCAACGCCGAGCCAGGCCACCGTTGCGTAACGCCTGCTGAACGAGGCTAAGCTCATGACGACCCCACGGGTGGAGCGTAAGTTCTCGTGGCAGCGCCTGACGAGCGAGATGACCGGCTCCTCGGCGTGGGTTTCCAGGGTTCGGATCGCGGCCGAAGCGGCGAACGCCGCTTTCTCGCCGTGGCCCAACCCGTCCACGACGGCCACCAGGCAGCCATCGGGGAACGGCATGACCGTGTGCCGATCGCCCGACTGGGCTTGCCCACGAAGGGTGAGCGTGGCCACTCCCACCTTGATCATGGGCATGTCACTGTACCCACTTCTTGACAGTGACCACCGTTCCCACTTTGAGCTGGGAATCGATCTGGATCTCATCCATCAGCCTCCGGACGCCCGGCAGGCCTAGCCCCAGACTTCCAGAGGTTGAAAAGCCGGACAGCAGGGCTTGCTTGACGTCTTGAATACCCGGGCCTTCGTCGCGAGCGACTACGACGATGCCGGACCGCTCGTGATCCACCGCCTCGGTAAAGATGATCTCCCCTTTCCTGGCGTAAAGAACGATGTTGCGCGCCAACTCCGAGATGGCGGTCGCGATCATGGTCATGTCGGTGGGCGAAAAGCCCAGACGGGCGGCCATCTTGCGCCCGGTTTGACGAGCGACCACGATGTCCACATCCGAATGGACGGCAACGCGGACTTCCTCGGCCACGTGACAAACCCGCCTCTATCCTGGTTCCATGTCTCTCTGGTCCAGCCAAGCTAGGCCCTCCTCCAGATCCAGCGCGGTGGCGACCCCCTCCAACGTCGAGCCGAGCTGCACCATAGAGAAGGCTACCTCCGGCTGAATGCCGACGATAACCGTTTGGGCGCCTCGGAGCCGGATCATGTGGGCGATATCGCGTAACGTCCGGCATGCGAAGGAATCCATAACATCCAAAGCGGTGACGTCCACAATCACGCCCCGCGAGCGAAACTTGCCCACCTGCTCGACGACCGCATGCCTCAGCTGGACGAGGTCGGCGTCACTGAGGGCGGACTGGATCGAGGCGATCAGATATGGGCCTTGCTTGAGGATAGGAACTGGCACTGTTCACCTGACCCGGGTCACAGTTTCTCCTCCTTGTTGGGGGTTACTCTGTATCCGAGGAGACGCTCGGCTTCTTCGATCCCGCCTTGCAGGTCGCCTACGGTGTTCATCTTGCCCAGGTCCACGCCGATTGTCACGAGGGTCTGTGCGATCTCCGGGGACAGCCCCGTGACGATGACGGTCGCCCCGAGAAGCCGCGAGGCTTCCACGGTCTGCACCAAGTGGTTGGCGACGTGAGAGTCCATGGCCGCCACTCCGGTGATGTCGATGACAACCACCTTGGCGCGATTGGTCCGGATGCCTCGCAAGAGCTGCTCGGTCAACTGGCGAGCCCGGAGAGGGTCGATGACCCCGATGATCGGCAGGATGAGGAGGCGTTCCCGCACTTGGAGAACGGGTGTGGACAGCTCGCGGATGGCTTCCTGCTGCTCGCGGATGACGCGCTCCCTCTCCTGGACAAATCCTACGGCCACCGTGTTCGCGATACGGTTGGCCGCCGGCTCGTACGCATCGAGGATGCGGTTGAGCTTCGCGAAATCCTCCTGGTACTTGGCGAACAGAGAGCGTGCCAACACGTCGCGCAGGAGCAAGACGATCCCGACGACCTCGTGGGTCTCCACACCTCTGGGGATGATACGTTCGGAGAGGTTTCGAGCGTACGCCTGCAGGGCCTCGTAGGTTCCGGTTTCGAGCGCCTCGACGTAGTTGTCATAGACGGATGTGGCTTCGGCCAGGATCTCCTCGTTGCTCATTGCAGTGAGGAGCCGAGCTTCGGCGATTCGCTGCGCCCATTCCTGCCGAAGCTGAGTACGGTTCTCACGAAGGTGAGCCACGAGTTCCCGAAGAAGCATCGTGATGGCTTCCGAAGGTGGCTGTGGACCCCGCGTAACGTTTCTGGTTTGATCCATGTCTACCTGCCTACTCTCTCCTGTATTGATGGTGCGCCATCCCCCTTGGAACGGGGAATCCGGCGGAAGATAGAAAGGGACGGTCCGTGGGTCAAGCTGAGCGGGACGGTGAGTTCTCGGTTTGGTTGGCGAGTCCGTGAGGAGGGTCCGAGTGGGGGAGAGGGGGGGAAGCCCGTCCTGCCTCTGGTCCGGCGATCCGTCGAGCAGTCCGGAGCCACTCCCTCAGCATTCCCGTGTCGCCCGAGATCCACCCCGGAAGGGCGGCTCGGAGCCTGGAGGCGGCAAACCCCCTTGACGGTCTGAGCTGAATCAATGGATTCCCTCCTTTGGGCCGGTAGGAGTACCAAGGCCTTGAACCGATGAACCCCTCGGCTCGGAGAACCGAGAGACCTCGATCTTCTTCTTTCCAAACGCGCTACCCTGGCCCGTCCCTGAACAAGTCGGCGGGCACATTAAGGGATGAGAGGAGGCCGTCCTATCGGGTGAATCCCTGATCGGCAGAGGGAGATTTCCCGTATGGCGGGCGAGGCATGGAGGCGGCGGTGCGGTCGGGGAACATGCGGCGCAGGGCGGATATAATCTCCCCCCTTCTTCATGGACTCGGGCCTTCTATCTCTCCTGCATTCGCGCGTGCGCGAGATCTACCGCGACGACACGCTCTGGGTGCTCGACAAGCCCCCGGGGGTGATCTCCCACCCGAACCCGCCGGCCGAAGTAGCGTCTAACGCCCTCGTTCGGTCTCCGTACGACTTCGATCGGGAGGCCTACTGGGTTCAGGATGGGGACGGACAGCGGCTGCCGTTGTATCTCGTCCACCGCCTGGACCAGGACACGAGCGGGCTCATCCTGTGCACGTTCAGCGACCGCGCCGCGGCGGCCCTGAAGGAGGCGCTCTACCACCGCGAGGTCGCCAAAGAGTACCGCGCCGTCGTCCTCGGCATCCCGCGGGAGCCCGTAGGGACGTGGCGCGACTCTCTCGAGAAGCGTTCAGGTCGAGGGAAGGCCAGCGTCGTCGTGGACCCGCGCGGGCGGATCAACGCCGAGACCCGCTTCCGGGCGCTCAGGGTCTTCCCCGCGGCGGGGGCCGCGCTCCTGGGGCTCGAGCCCGAGACCGGCCGCACGCACCAACTCCGCGTCCAGACGGCATCGCGGGACCTGCCGATCGCCGGCGACGAGCGCTACGGCGACTTCGCCGCGAACCGCCGTCTCATCGGGCTCATCGGGCTCCGTCGCATGTTCCTCCACGCGTATCGCATCGAGCTGCGCCATCCCACAAGCGGCCACAAGCTGTCGTTCACGGCCGATCTTACGCGACCGCTCTCCGAGCCGCTCGAGAGGCTCGCCGGCCTGGGGGAGCGGATCCGGAGCTGACTGGACTGTCAAGGCGCCGATACGCGACGCAATTTCACGTTCTCGGCGGTCCCGAACCGCTTGCGCATCCGCTCGACGACTCGTTCGGTGATGTACATCCGGTAGAGCCGGGCGAAAAGCTCAGGTTCCAGCCTCTCGCGGAGCTTCTCGATCTGCTTCATGTGGAGGTCGGTCAGGTCGAGGAAGTCGCCGAGGTCCCACGTGTAGATGTAGAGGTTGGCGATGGTCTTGAAGAGGGTGACGGGGTCCTGAATCGTCCCCAGACCTTTCAAGACCTCCTCGTACAGGTGGGCGTGGGGCATCCCCGTCTCGAGCAGGAGGAAACTCTTGAGAAGGAAGGACTCCCCCCAGAACGGGGTGCCCCCCGTGTCGCTTCCATTGAGCCCCGAAACCTCGGCGCACCGCAGCGCGGACTGGTAATTCTGCCGCTTCAGGTAGTACGCCCCTCGCCGAGCGTACAGGAGGGATAGGTACAACGGCGGGGCGCCTGTGGCCCGGTAGACTCTCTCGGCCTTGTCATAGCGCCCGCCGGCGGCGCGCAGGTCCGCAGGATCCCCGGTCGCGAGCTTGATATCTCCCCGGACCATGTGGAGCGTCCCATGCACATGGGAGAGCGATTGGCCGCGGAGAAGGTCTTTCGCACGGCGGACATAGCGCTCCGCTCTCGCATGATGGCCCATCTGGAGCTGGCAGTATGCGGCCGTGAGGACGGCGTGCGCGCTGCTGACCCGGCGGCTGTACACGGCGGGTCGCCCGGGATCGCGATCAATGAGGAACCTCCGAGTCGCCCCTTCATAGTCTCCGGTCAGGATGCTCAAGGTTCCTTCCGACTGGCTCCGCAAGGACCTCAAGGACCTCGAATTGATCCTTCGATCGATGGCCTCCGCCTTCCGGAGGAGTTCCAGGCCCGCTCGATACTCTCCCCTAATGCGGTAGATCCAGGCCAGACGGCAGTAGGCGGCGGCCCGCATGAAATGCGAATGAAACCCCGGAACCTCTTCCAGCTTGCGGATGGCCGATCGGAACAAGACCTCCGCAGGACGGGATCGCATCTGTAGGTAGAACTTCAGCGCCAGAGTCAAGATCCGCGCGCCGTAGGTGATCGTCCCCCTTTCGATCCGGCACGGCGGTCCTCGAGAGATCGACTCGTCCACCGCGTCGAATCGGTTGAAGTTTAGGAGGACATCCCACTGGAACTGGACCATCCAGGGCTTCCAATGTCGGATCTGGGCGAATGCCTCATCGAGAGGTTCCATGCCGATACCAGGGCCGAGCGTCTTCCATTGGACCCAGAGCCGCAGAACCGAGATCTCCTCGCCGACCGCTTCACGAGCAGCGGACGTCTCCGGACGGAGCCTCATCCAGCGGCGTTCGACCAGCCGAAGCCAACGATTCAACAATGCCGAGCGCTCGAAGCACTGCGCGAACTTCATCGCGGGAACGAGGACGGCCATCCATCCGTCGGGTGCGTCCCCGAGCCGGCGAACGGCCGCATCGAGAACCGCGAGCCCCTGTTCGCATCGCCCCCTCAGGAACAAACCCTCCGCCCTGTCAATCTCCGGAGGAACCTCGGGCGCACCCAGCCGGATGAACTTCTCCCCGTCCTTCCCCATGGAGCCCCCTAGTCGTACAGGATCCGATAGCCGCCGTCAGGGGTTTGCTGAGCCTCCGCTTTTTTCTCGATGTGGTGCGCGTCGGCCTGGTTGTCATAGATGAACGTGATGTCGAATCGACCGGAGGACATGCTGGACTTCTCGATGCATAGGTAGTCGACGCGCAAATTCTTGAATGCAGCGCCCAAGAAGGACAGGGTCATCGGATCCTGCGCGATGGCCTTCAACACCTCGAGCTCCTCGGCGCCGGCGGCCAGCGGGTGGAGCCAGTCGCCGAACGCCACCGTCTCGTATGAGTACACGGGGGGCGAAATCTTGAACCCCTCATTTACCTGCTCCGACCTGAACGAGACCGCCATGAACCTGTTGCCGGTCTTCTTCTTCCCGCAATAGAAGAAGGTGTGCACGAGCGGACTCGCCTCTCCCGATGGAATCTCGGTGGCGATGTGGAAGAGCGAACCGGTCCGAATCAGATCGTCGATGATCGATCCGGACTCTGGCGCGTTGAGAAGAGCACTCAGCGAGCCGAGAATGCCAGGCGCCATGGAAAGTTCGACGATGGGAGGAACGGTCCCAAGCGGCAGGGCCAGGCCTCTCGACAGCCATGCCCCCCCCCATACGACCGCCAGCGCCAGACAGAAGAAACCCGCCAGCATCCCACGGCGCGAACGCGAACGAATTGGCCCCTTAGTTCCCTTCCGGCTGGAGTGCATCTCCTTCTCCTTGTCCCGCTCTTTAGGGGTTCCTTACTGCGCTCCGACTCTACCCGTGCTGGCCGTCCTGAGCGTGCCTGACCCCGTTACGTGGCCGCCGGATTTCTCATTGCAGCTCTTGTACGTTTTTTCCAGCGGGCAAAGTCTATGTCGATCGGAAGGGGGTGTTCAAGGGAATTTTCCAACGATCCATCGAGACCCTAACTCTCATCGAACTCGATGAAGGCGAAGCCGAAGTGCACGAGGAGGACGAAAAGCGTCGCCCCGATGATCGTGCTCGTGATGCCCACGTTGATGTCGACGGCCGAGTGCTTCGGCCGCAGGCCGCGGAAGTACGCGATGATCCCCACGCCGAGCCCGCAAAGGAGCACTTTCAGCGCCAGCCAACCGCTCCCTCGGTAAAGGAGCGCATCCGGGAGGCGCAGGTGGCGGTGGAAGTGGCCGTCCCAGAAAAACGGGTCCTGGTCCGGGTGGTTGTAGAGGAAGACGAGGAGGCTCGTGAGCTTCGCCGTGGCGAACCCGAACGCGATGACGAGCGGCGTCCCGATCGCGAAAGCGTAGAGGATATTGGAGAGGAGGTACCGCGCGGGCGACGCGCCCATCGACTCGAGGGCCTCGATCCCCTGGACATAGCGCCGCGTGCCGACATCCGAGGCCACCGCGGCGCCGCAGCGGGCGGCCAGGAGAATCGTGATGAGGACCGGCACCACGATCCGGTAGAGCGCGAACCCTAGGCCGTGGAGCAGCTCCTCCGTCAGTAAGGGTTTTGTGTACGCCTTGAAAGGGAGGAACTGAAACGTGAAGTATGTGGCCACAAAGCCCGCGATGAGTCCCGCGGCTCCGAAGTAGAGCCAGGCCGACGGCGAGGCGACGAGCCCGAGATAGTGACCGAAGAACCGAAGCCCCCAGCGCGGACTCTTCCAGAGCGGCACGGCGCACGCGACCGCCCGGAGGACCGCTTCGAGCGCCCCGCAGGTGGCCGAAAGGAATCCAAGGACGAGATCGAGGGCTTTCGCGAGGCCGATCCGGACGGGCCGCGCGCGCCCGGGGAACGGCGCGGCGAGCCCCGCGGCGGACCCCGTCGCGGGGGGTTCGAGGGCGTCGGCCGGCCTGCCCCACGCTTCAAGCTCTTCGCGTGAGATCGGCCGGAGTTTTCCCTCCTCCAGGAGGTAGATTCGGGCCGCGATCGGCTCGAAGTGGCTCCAGTCGTGGGTGACGACGAGGGTCGTCTTCGAATACGCGGCCGCCGTGCGCCGGATCAGCTCCACGACCTGAGCCGCGTGGCGAGGATCCAAGCCGCTCGTCGGCTCGTCGTAGGCGAGGAGCGGCGGATCGAAGGCCAACGCCCTCGCGATCGCGAGCCGCTGCTTCTGACCACCCGAGAGCAGGGCGACCCGACGCTCGCTGGGGATCCGCAGCTCGGCCAGGAGGCGGGCTGGGAGCGTCCGCCGCTCCGCGGCGATCTCCCGCCACGGCGGCGCCACCCCGCTCGCCGTCCTGCGGTGGTCGAGGCCGAAACGGATGTTCTCTTCGACGGAGAACTCATCGAAGAGCGCGTAGCTCTGGAAGACGAGGCCCGCCGGCGCCGGGGAACGGCCGAGAGAGCGGTCCAGAGACCGGCCTAGCAGCTCGCGGTCGCCGACCCGAACGGAGCCCTGAACGTCGAAGCCCGGATGGCCCGGACGGATGAGCCCCGCGAGAACGCGCAAGAGGACGCTCTTGCCGGCGCCGGAGGGGCCGACGATCAGAGTGACCTGGCCGCCCGGGAAGTCCGCCTCGACGCCTCCGAGGATCGGGAGGCCTTCCGCCCGCACGGTGAGGTTGCGGATGGCGACGGAGGGGCCGCCCGCGCCGGCCGGCGCCCTGCCCTCCGTCATCGCCCCTCCACGGACGCAGGGATCGCCGCGCCGGGGGCGAGAGGCGTCGGGGGGCCGCTCTCCCCACTCGGGTTTTCGATGATGATCCGGCGGCGGTCCTTTTGGAGGATCTGCGTGCGGAGGACCCGCGCGAATTCGGGCGTGATTCCGCCGGCGCGCGTACCCAGCACGTCGTCGGAGACTTGCTGGAGGAACGGCCTCAGCCTCTCCGCGAGGACATGGAAGGCGCGGGCCAGCTCGGGCGAAGACCAGATCTCGGCCATACGATCGTGAAAGCGCGGGTTGTCGAGGATCACTTCCTGAAAGGCGAGCCGAACTTCGTGCTGGAGCTCTTGGTCCCTCAGGAGCTCGTCGAAGCTGCGCCGGAACGCGGCGGCGACCCGATCGTTGGCGGACGCCTCCTGCATGATATCGCGGAGGAGGGCCAGGAAGTCCTGCGCGTGGTCTCGGAGGATCGGCACGGTCTCCTCGCCCCAGAAGCGGTTGATCTCGGTCCGGAGCGGGGTGCGGTTGGCCAGCGGCAGACTGCCGTAGACGATCCGCCACGTGAGGCTCCAGAGGGGAAGCCGCTCCCAGACCTCCGCGCTGATGGCGTCGATGACGGGCTGGGCGCGCCGCTCGATGACCGGCCAGAGCTCGGACCGCAAGAGCGGCGCGAACTCCTTTTCCACGACCTCCGCCTGGAACCGCTGGCCGATGGCGGCGAGCGGCCCGCGCCGCTTGGCGAGGGCGGCGGGCAAGTCGAGCACGAGGATCTCCTGCAGATCCCGGACGATGCGTCTGAGGAGGGGGGCGAGCACCTCGAAGATCTCCTCGCGGTGGGCGAGGAGCGTCCGGTTCCACTCGCGAGCGATCGCGGCGACGCGCTCGGGCGGAAACAACGTGCGCAGGACCCACGATTCGCTCTGCGGCACGTTTACGAGCCGCGCGCGGGCCCCTCCGCTCAAACCACGGGGCCCCAGATCGCGGAGGAGGCAGCTCACCTCGCGCACGCCGCTCAGCGGCGAGGCGTGAAGTCCATCAAGGGCCGAACCATCGCGCCGCAGCGCATCCACTTCGCCGATGGGCTCGAGTTGACCTCCCGGGGCTTGGTAAAAGACCGGATCGCCGACCGAGATCTCGACCGCCTCGGGGAAGGAGAGCGTCACGGTCATCGGGCGCGCCACAAGGAACGACCACAGCCCTTGGAGCGCCCTACGGTCCCCCCCACGGAGCGGATCGGCGAGGTGGCGATAGCCGAGGACGAAAAAAAGGACCCAGAGACCGCCGCCCACCATCGGCCGCAGCCACCTGCGGGGCTCTTTCATGGCCGACATTGTAGTCGGCGCGATTCGTTTCGGGAGATGCCAGCGGCGTCGCGCATTTTCTGCGAGTTCGCCGGGGGTTGATTTCGTGGTCCGGCGCGCGCAGAATCCCCGCCGTGAATCCCCCCGCGGCAAAAATCGTTCTTTCGACCTGCCCGCCCGAAAAGGCTGCGGATTTGGCCCGACTGCTCGTCGAGGGGCGGTACGCCGCCTGCGTGAACGTCATCGAGTCCGCCCGGAGCTTCTACCTCTGGGAGGGGAAGCTCCAGGAGGATGGCGAGAGTCTTCTCGTCATCAAGACTGCCGCGGAGCGCTCTGGCGACCTCATCGCCGCCCTGAAGAAGGCCCATCCCTACGACGTGCCGGAGATCGTCGCGCTGGACATCACGGCCGGCCACCGCGCTTACCTGGAGTGGGTCGCGGTGTCCTCCCGGCCGGCGGGGCCGTGAGGCTCGACGGGACGAGAACCGATGGCGCGCGAGCTTGGCCATGACCTCCTCCCAGTGGAGGAGGTGCGCGCGGAGATCCTTTCCCTCCTCTCGCCCCTTCCGGTAGAGGCGTGTCCGCTCGAGCAGGCCCACAACCGGATCCTCCGCGAGGAACTCGAGGTCCGCTCGCCGATTCCTCCCTTCGACAACTCGGCGATGGACGGCTACGCGGTGCGCTCGATCGACATCGCATCGGCGTCCCCCGATGAGCCCGTCCCTCTTGGTCTCGCCGGCGAATTGCCCGCAGGGGCGAGCGGGACCGGGCCGATCACGGCCGGATCTGCAGTGCGGGTGATGACCGGCGCGCCGGTGCCGCGGGGCGCCGACGCGGTCGTCCCCCACGAGCTGACGGGGAGGTCCGCCGATCGGATCCTCTTCGAGGCGCCCGCGCCGATCGGGAGCAACATCCGGCTCGCCGGGAGCGAACTGAAGCCGGGCGACGTTGCGCTCGTGGGCGGAGTGCGACTCCGCGGGCCGCAGCTCGCGCTTGCGGCGTCCCTCGGCCGCTCCGAGCTGCGTGTCACGCGCCGCCCGCGCGTGGCGGTCCTGTCGCCCGGCGACGAGCTCGTCGAGCCGGGGAGGCCCCTTGGTCCCGGCCAGATCTACAGTGCGAACCAGCTCTCGCTCGCGGGCTTCCTCCTCGAGTTGGGTGTGGAACCGATCCAGCTCGGGATCGTCGCCGACGATCGCGCGGCGATCCGGGCCGCCATCGGCCGGGCCGCCGCTGCGGGGGCCGACGCGCTCATCTCGACCGGGGGAGTGAGCGCGGGTGATTACGACTTCGTCCAGGCGATCCTCCGCGAAGAAGGGCGGCCGGGGAAGCGCTACAGGGTGGCGATGCGGCCGGGAAAGCCACTCGCCTTCGGGCGGGTCGATGGTCTGTCGGTCTTCGGCCTGCCCGGCAACCCCGCGTCGGCGGTCATCTCGTTCATCGTCTTCGCTCGGCCCGCCTTGAGGCTCCTCCTGGGCGAGGCGCGGATCAATGCAGAGCGGTTCGGGGTCGAGTTCAAGGAGCCTTTCCGCTATCGGCCCGGGCGGGAGTTCTTCCTGCGGGTCCGCGTGGCGGCGGAAGAGCCGGGCGACGGCCGCTTGCGTGTGGTGGGAGTGGGGGCGCAGGACTCAAACGTCCTCACATCGCTCGCGCGGGCCAACGCGCTCGTCGCGCTGCCCGGGGATCGGTCCGAAGCGCTCCCGGGCGTTGTTTTTCCCGCAGAATGGATTCATGGCTGAGAAAAAGGAGCCGATCGACGGCGATGCGGTCGTCCTCGCGGGCGGAGAGAGCCGGAGAATGGGCCGCGACAAGGCCAAGATCGTTCTCGATGGGAAAACTCTCGTCGAGCGGCTCATCGAGGGGCTGCGGGGAGTTTTTCGTCGAGTCCACCTCTCCGTCGACCCGACGAGGCCGCTTTCGGGAGGTCTGGCGCCCGAAATCCGGGACTCGAGGCCCGGTCTCGGCCCCATCGAGGGAGTGAGAGCCTCTCTAGAAGCGCTCGGAGGTCCGGCGCTCTTCGTGGCGGTGGATATGCCCTTCTTCTGGCCCCCCCTCGCGCGAGGGCTCTGGGAAGAGGCTGCGGCGGGTTCAGGGTGCCGCGGAGCGGTTCCGCGGTGGGCCGGGGGCGTCGAGCCGGCCTTCGCGGTCTACACTCCGGCCCTAGCCGCCGACATCGAGCGGCTTCTGGCGGCTGAGCTGCGCTCCCTCAACCAGCTCGCGTCGCTGCCGGGCGTGAAGCTGCTCGATCTCGATCGTCCGGAGGTCCGCGGTCCCCTCCTGGGCCCGGAAGCGCCGCCCGTGGAGGCGATTTTCAGGAATCTGAACACACCGGAGGACGTGGAGGGGTACCGAAAGTTGCGCGACCGTTCCGAGCGCCGGTGAAGCTGCCGGCCGCCCTCCTCACGGACCCTTCGGCTTCGCGAGGGCATAGAGCCTTGTCATCGTGGCCACGTAGACGACTCCGTTTGCGGCAGTCGGGGAGGACGGGAGGGCGCCGTCCAGGCGTAGCGAGCCCAGGACCTTGGGCTCCTTCGCGGCGGCCAGGACCCAGAAATGGTTTCTCTGGGTGCCGAAGTAGACCTTCCCATCCGCCACGAGCGTGCTCGCCCAGATGTCTCCGAGCGCGTCGTGGACCCAAAGGGGGCGGCCGGTTTCGGCGTCGAGGCAGTGGACCTTGTGCCCACAATCGGCGATGTAGGCGAGGCCGTCTCTGACGGAAGGCGTCGACATGCAGTGGCGCTCGAGGGGGTAGGACCAGACTTCGCCGGTCCGCGTGATATCCCCGGTTTTCGTCGCGTCGATGCACTTGATCCAGGCCTTCAGCTTCCCGTGCCAGAGGTCGCCGCCGGCCGTGACGTAGACCCGCCCGCGGTGAAAGACCGGCATGCCCGTGATGTTGCTCGGGCCTTCGATCTTGTTGTCCTGCCAGCGGTGGACGCTCTCCTTGGGCGCCTCGGGGTCGCAGTCGAAGGACCAGACCTTCCGGAGCGTGGCCACGGATCCCTCGGCCGGGGGCGACGCGAGCGGCTCGAAGGCGTAGCAGACGCCGTCGCCGCCGCCGAAGAAGATGAGGGGGCGGCCGCCGATCTCGCCGGCGGACGGCGACGACCACGTGCAGTGGATGGTCCTTGGGGCCATCCGCTCGCCATCCTGCGCCACGAGGCGGCCGGTCGCCTTTTCGAGGACGATCAGGCTCGGGGCATCGGGGGCGACGATGCGCTTGTGGGCGCCATCGACGCCGTTCGAAGTGCAGACATAGAGGAACCGTCCCCCAGGAGAGCGTCGGCCGCCGGTGTCGCCTCCTTCTCGATCGCCGCTCGGAGAACGGATTCGGCTTTCTCCATCTCCCCTCGCTCGATGAGGGAGCGAGCCAGCTCGATCTGGGGCGACGAGTGCGCCTTCTCGCGGGCGGGAGCCCGATCGCGGGCGGGGAGGCGCAGGGCTTCGCGAAGCCCGTTCTCGATCCGTCTGCCGAGGTCTTGCCCCGCCCCCGCACGGGACCAGACGACCCGCGAGCCGGCGTCGAACATCAGGACGCTGGGCACCGCCACGACCCCGAAAGCCGCGTACGCGGCCCGCTGCAGATCGAGAAGGAGGTCGCCCGCGAATCCCGAGAACTTCGCAAGCTCCTCGAGGCTCTTCACATCCACTTGACCCGAGGCGATGGCCACCTTCTCGAAGGAAGTTCCGCCAAGGGCCGGCTCAACCTCCCTCACCGCCTTGAGCGCGGCGAGGGACAGAGGCTGACCGGGACGGATGAAGACCATGATGCCCGACTTGCCCGCCAGCGCAGCCGAAGTTAGCCGCCCGCCGCCGAGCTTCTCCAGCTCGAACGGAGGGAGCTTTCCCCCCTTCTCGATGAACGCCAGAGCCGGACCGGCGGGAATCTGGAGCAGGCAGGCCAGAGCGAGGAGCCGGTGCGGGTATCTCAGCGCCTCCATCACTTCCCCGGGTTCGATTCGCCGGGGGCCTCCAGCGCGGGAAGCGTCGCGCCGCCGTTGTCGTACGAGAACGGCTTGTGGCATCCGGGGCTGCAAGAGCCCCCTTGAGGGGTCTTCTGGAAGTTCATGGGGAGGAGCCATCCCGAAGATCCGAACGGGACGCTCTTGCGGATGTGGCTCGGGAGGTCGGAGCCGTGGACTTCGTGGCAGGCGCGGCACGTTCGGCCCTTCTCGCGGTTGACGTGGAGGAAGTGGAGGTTCCGGTCGCCGTCGCGGAATCGGGTCAGCGTGGTGGTCCGCTCGTCCTGGACCAACGTCTTCTCGTGGCATTGAAAGCAGAGCGCGTATCCTTCCTCCGAGAACTTCTCGTAGAAGCGGGCGGGGTATTCCTCGTGGAGGAGGTTCGCATGCTGGGCGGAGTGGGAGAAGTGGCACCCCTGGCAGTCCCCCGTCCTCACCGGCCCGTGCTTGAATTTCGATTTGAGGATCTCATCGGCCACGTTGGCCACCCGCGACTTCGTCTCAGGATCGACCATCTCCCGGTTGTGGCAGCTCAAGCAGAGATCGGTCGGCGACGCACGGAGCTGGAACGCGAACTGGGATGCGTGGGAGGTGTGGCATGCCGCGCATCCCTTGTGGCAGGCGGCGCATCCGTTTCCCTGATCGCTCTCGGCGGGCCTCACAGGGGCGGCCGACCGGTGGTCGGTCGGTCCGGTCCCGAAGAGGAGCGCGGCCAGCGCGATGGCTTCGAAGATGACCGGATCAAACATGCCAATCTCTCCGGATCACATGCCGCTCCCAGGCCATGAAGAGCCAGAATGCGATGAGCATGAGGACCAGCATGACGAGGAAGAGCCAGTGCTCCTCGAAAAGAGCTTGAACGGAGAGAAGCTTGTCATTCGAGTCGGAAGGCCAGATTCACCAGACGGTAAGGACGGCGAAGGCGAGGAGGGAGAGAGTGATCAGGAACGAGAAGAACGGGCCCCGGCGCCTGGCGGGGCGGTACCAGAACGGGACCGCGATCAGGACGGCGAAGAGGACCGCCTGCATCAAGACGCCCAGGAACTTTCCGGAAATCCCCAGGAGGCTCTGCGGTGTCAGCTTCAGGCTCTGGTAGACGGCCAGGAAGTACCACTCCGGCTTGATGTGGGCCAGAGTCGACCGAGGATCGGCGGGGACCTCTTCTCCTTCGGGGACAAGGAGAGCCAGGGCGACGATCGCCGCCATCGTTGCCAGCATGGAGACGAGCATCTTGATGAGCTCGTTGGGGAAGAACGGCTCGAGCTGGCCCGGACCGTACTGCTTGGAGTAGTCGACTGACATCGTAGGTTCTCGCTTCTCTCCGCCGGCCCGGTCCGCGGAGCGATTCGCCGCTCTACAGCGGCTCGCTGATCCCTGTCCTCCGGATCATGAAGAAATGTCCCACGAGGAAAAGTCCGACGATCCCGGGCAGGATCGCCACGTGACAGGCGTAGAAGAATCCCAGAGTGTCCCCGGAGATCCCATGGCCCCGGCGCACCCAGTTCACCAGGTCCTCCCCGATGAAGGGGACCGCGGAGAGGATTTCCGTGCCCACCTTCGCCCCCCAGTAGCTGAGTTGCGTCCACGGGAGGAGGTAGCCGGTAAAGGCCATGAAGAGCGTCAAGACGAAGAGGAAGACGCCCGTCACCCAGTGAAGCTCTCGGGGAGCCCGGAAGATTCGCTTGTAGGCCACCCGGGCCATGTGCATGAGGACGAGGGCGATCATCACATTGGCCGAGACGGCGTGGATCCGCTGGATGAGCCAGCCCATGGGGACGTTGGACTTGATATACATCACGCTGTCGAACGCCTGATCTGGATGGGGCTTGTAGTACATCATGAGGAGAGCGCCGGTGAAGACCTGGACCAGGAACGTGAAGAAGGCCAGCCCGCCGAAGCAGGCGGCCCAGCTCAGGTGCTTGGGGACCTTCTTTCCGGTGACGTTCTTGACCAGGAGGGGCTGCAGAGCGTAGCGCCGGTCCAGCCAGTCGTAGAGCTTCATGGTTTCACCCGATCACGATCTGTCCGTCCTTGACCACGAAGTCCACCGGCGGGAGCGGCTGATTGGTCGGCCCTTTCAGCACCTTCCCGTCCGAGCCGAAGATCGCGCCGTGGCACGGACAGATGAAAGTCCGCGTGTCGTGCTCCCAGCGCACGATGCAGCCGAGGTGTGTGCACGAGGCGCTGAAGGCCTTGGGGCCGTCCTCCCCGGGGACGATGACGACCGGGGATCCCTGGAGTTCCCTGTAGATCGCCTGCCCGTTGGCCAGCTCGGAGACCTGCACTTTCACCGCCCGGGCGGCGGTGAGGGGGGCCGGCCGCTGGACGAACGTCGCGATGGGGGCCGCGGTGAGGCCGGTGGTCAGCGCCCCCATGCCGTAGAGGCAACCCCGGAAGAAGACCCGGCGGCGGCAGCCCCCGTTGGCAGGGTGGCCGGCGCCGCCGATTTCAGCCTCTCGTCGTTCGTCCGCCATGGTTTCGACTTGCGCCTCCTTTCCTCAATTCTCCGCGGGGCGTTCCAGGAGCAGATGGGCCGCCCGCTTGAATGCGGAGAGGGCCTCCGCCGTCTTGCCGCGCCGCTCATGGACCTCCCCCAGGAGGAAATGCAGCTCGGCGTGGAGCGGGTGGAGCGCCACCTGATCCTTGAGCCGCTTCTCCGCCTGGTCGAGCTGATCTCGCTTGATCTCGATCCGCGCCAGTCCGATGTGGGCGGCCACCGAGCGCCCGTCCTGAGCCAGAGCCCCCTCGAACAGGCCGTGGGCTTCCTGCACCCTCCCCATCTCGAAATGAACTTCGGCAAGCCCGAGCCGCGCCTCGATGAGCTGCGGGTCGAGCCCGCGAGCCTCTTCGAACCGGGTCATGGCCAGCTCGAGGAGACCGCGGCGGGCCAACGCCGCGGCCATCCGGGCGTTTCGCACCGCCTTAAGCCGGGTCTCGTCGAGTCCAACCGGGTCGTGGGGGTGGAGGGTCTTCTCCAGCTTCTCCCGATCGATCCTTCCCATTGCGTACAGGAGGCCGTCGGCGACGACATCGGCGAAGTTGAGGGGGTATCCGCTCACGGTTGTGACCAGCCTCCTGCGGCCGTCGAGGATCCCCGTCGTGGGGAGCACCTTCACGCCGAACTGCTCGAAAGCGAGGCGCCGGCGGTCCTGAAGGACCAGGACACCTCCCTTCACCGGCAGCTTCTCCCACTCCTTCCTCGCGAAGCCTCCAGGCCCTTCCGCGCGGCCTGCGGAGTCGAGGTCGCCCTCAGAATCCCTGGATCCTCCGAGCCGATCAGGATCGGAAGAAGCAAGACGGAGGGACTCATGGTGCCTGAACCTCCCCGAGGGATCCCGTTCATTGCTTCCTACGTAGACATGGGTCCCTCCAACCGTCACCTGTTAAGCAATTTGGTGGCCAACCACCTCGCCTGCACCCCATGTCCGGTGGGGAAGGCTCCGCCGGGAAGTGGAGAATTCCGTTGTGCGGGAAGACGACATGCCAGTTTCCTAGTTGCATCACCGCCCCGGCCCTCAGCCTTTTCGCTGCCCATCGGTTTGCTAAGAATCTCACGATCTTCGGGGATTATTCCCCGGCACCGGTCCTCGGAAGAAACTCGGAAGTCGCCCCTGGCGCCGAAAAGCAACCTCCGCGCGAAGTGATTGCAAGACCTCGGAATCCGTCAAATCGCCTCACTTGTGATCCCGAAGAGATGAATCCGAGCGGCGAGGGGGAGTATGTCCCCGCGGCCCAGCTCGACCGGCGGATCCAGCTTCTCAACGGCCGCGTGGGCTGTCTCTCCTGCCACGACATTTTTGGACGCCAGGAGAAGCTACTCGCCGTGCCCAACGACTCGAGCCGGCTCTGCTACGCCTGCCACCGCATCTGACGATCGGCGATGCAGCGTCACCATCCGAGACTGGCCGCGCCGAGAGACCCGGGCAAGCCGAAGCCTATCGGGGATCTTACGGCGCCAGAGTCGGCGAAACAGGCCGAGGAAGGGGCGAAGGCGTCGGCCGAGGAAATGGTGTCGGTCTCGGCGGCGGCGGAGTCGGCCCACCGGGCGGCGCCGTGGGCGTCGGCGTCGGCCACGGAGTCGGGGCCGGCGGAGGTGTGGGAGTTGGCGGCGGAGGTGGGGGTTGAGTTGGCCTCGGCTTAGGCGTGGGCCTCGGCGGCCGCTTCGGCGTCGATTTCCGAGTCGGCTTACGCTTCGGCTTTGGTTTCCGATTCGGCTTCCGTGATGGCTTTCGCTTTGCGCGGGGCATGTCGAGGCCTCCTTGCTAAGAAGGGCGGCAGGATAACCGCGCAATGGGAAAGATTCCAAGGATAAAACGTGTCACCGATCGCCTGCCCGGCCGCGCTCCATCGTGATGGAGATCGCCCGAGTGAAGCGCTCCCTCGTTTGGCGACGGGTCTCGGGTGGCCGATCCGCTCCCGATGCGACGAAATGAATGAGGAGATCGCGCCGGCCAACGAGCGGGGGGGGCGGTCCGCCTGGACACCCCCTCCGGACTCCGCTATAGTCCTTCGCCTCTAATTTCAGAGGAGGCTCACCATCATGGCTCGCTCGGCGGTTCTGTTTCTCGTCTGTGGCGTTTCGATTCTCGCTTCGGGTTGTGTCGTCGTTCCCTTGGGCGACCTCTTGCGGCCCGCTCCGCTCCAGGAACAGGTCATCATCCAGGGGGAAGGCTTCCTCTCACAGGACAAGATCGCTCTCATCGAGGTCGATGGACTCATCACCGGCGAGGAGTCGTTGGGGCTCCTCTCCTCCCAGGAGAACACCGTCGCCGAAGTCAAGGCGCGACTCAACCGGGCGCGCAGCGATCCCGAAGTGCGGGGCGTCGTATTGCGGGTGTCGAGCCCGGGCGGCGAGGTCACCGCCTGCGACGTGATCCACAACGAGATCGTCGCATTCAAGGAGGCCACGAAAATCCCGGTCGTGGCGGCGATCGTCGATGAGGGGGCTTCCGGAGGCTACTACGTCGCCTGCGCGGCGGATTCGATTCACTCCCACCCGACCGCCATCGTCGGCAGCATCGGCGTGATGCTCCAGACCTTCAGCGTCGAAGGGCTCTTTCAGAAGATCGGCGTCGAGGCCCTCGCCATAAAAAGCGCCGAGAAGAAGGACATCCTGTCGCCCTTCCGCGCCCGAAGCGCTGAAGAGAAGGCCGTTTTGCAACGGGTGATCGACGACCTCTACGAGCGGTTCCTCGAAGTGGCGTCCAGCCGCCCGGGGGGGCTCGACCGCGACGCGGTCCGGCCGCTGGCCGATGGGAGGGTGTTCTCGGGGCGCGAAGCCTTGAAGCTGAAGCTCGTGGACCGAGTCGGCTACCTGCGGGAGGCCATCGAGGACGTCGAGAAGCGCTCTGGAATCGCGCGCCGGCCAACAGTGGTCCGCTACGGTCGAGGCCTCCGCAGCGGCGCAAGCCTCTATTCCCTGGCGGGGGAGCCCCCCTCGGCCGACTCACTCCCCGCTCCCTTGCTCGCTTCAAGCGGCGGAGGGATCCAGCTGAGCCTTAAGGCAGGATCCTTGCCGCGCTCGCGCTTCCTCTACCTCTGGGACCCGACGCGGCCGTAGCCATCATCCCTTCGGACGGAGCACTCGCACATCTCCCCTCCGGAGGGTGAATCCCTCGCGGTCGAAGTGCTCCAGGAGGGGGATGATGTACTTTCGCGACGACCCGAGGAGAGTCTTGGCGTGGGAAGCGGTCAAGGCCCCCTCCTTCTCGATGTGCTCTCGGAGGAGACGGCGGGCCTCCTCGATCGCGTCCCGGGAGAGTATGACGTTCTCGGCCACTTCGACCGCCTCTCCCTCCTCGATGAGAAGCCGGGTCATGGATCGGGCGAGATCGAGATCGAGCCCGTCCGCCTGCGCCACATCCTCGGGGCTCGGGGGCGAGAGAGGGGCGCTCCGCAGCGCGGCGAGGAGGCGGTCGCGAACCTGCGACTCCCTCGGGCCGAGACGCGGCCGGTGGTCGGCCCATCGGAGGTGCTCCCCGCGGACCGGTATCACGATCTTCTCGCTTTCAAGCGCCGCCAGGAGGTCGTGGAAGAAGACCTCATGTGCGTTCAGCCGCCCGCGCAGGTAGGTCTTTTCCATGAGGAGCCGCCGCGGATTCGCGCGGAAGAACTCCTCGGCGAGCGCTGAGGCCCTTATCTTCGCCTCGTGGAGCCGGTCTCGGGAGATGAAGAACCCGGGGCGGCTGGCAGGGAGGATGTCTCCCGCGGCCAGGATCTCCTGGATCATCGCCATCGCCTCCTCGCGGGGGAGGCCCGAGCGGACGGCGAGGTCCTTGTCGGACAGCGCGCCGAAGCCGCTCTCGGCGAAGAGGTTCAGGAGCGAGTCCTTGCGGGAGCCGACCGCCTGTTCCTTGCGCCGCAGCCCATCGAGGACAAATGCCTTCCCCGATTTGAGCCGCCACCGCGAGCGGTCGAGAACCTCTCCCCCCCCGATGGTCTCCATGGGGGAGTGGAGACGCACGACGTAGCGGTCGCCTGGGGCGACGACGGCCGGCTCGTCGAAACGGAACTGGACAAGGACATTTTCTCCGGGGTCGACCCGTTTTCCCTCGAGGAGGTGGATCCGGCCGAGGATCTCGGCGGTGCCGGTGTGGAACCGGATGGCGCTCAAGTGGGGGAGAGGGCGAGTGCGGCGGTGGAGATAGTGGAAGCGCGCTTCGACCATCAGCGTCCCCTCGAAGTAACCCGGCTGGGCGAGCACCATTCCGCGGTGGACGTCCTTGTAGTCGATGTCGGTCACGTTGATGGCGCTCGAATGGCCGGCCCGCGCCAGGTCCGTCGCCTCTCCATAGGCGTGGATGCCTCGCACGCGCCCGTTCCGGCCGAGCGGAACGACCTCCAGAGAGTCTCCCAGCGCGACCTGGCCGCTGATGGGCACTCCGGTGAGCACCGTGCCGAAACCTTTGGAGGAAAAAACGCGCTGGATCGGCATGCGGAAGACCCCGCCCGCGTCGCGCGGCTTGATACCTGCAATGAGGGCGTGGAGACCCCCACGCAGCTCGTCGAGTCCTTCGCCCGTCTGCGAAGAGACCGGGACGATCTTGACGCCTTCGAGAAAGGTTCCTTTCACGGTTCCCCGGACGTCCTCGACCACGAGGTCGCGCAGGTCGGGCTCGACGAGGTCGATCTTCGTGACCGCGACGATTCCATGCTTCATCTCGAGGAGGGTCATGATCTCGAGGTGTTCGCGCGTCTGCGGCATCACTCCGTCGTCCGCCGCCACCACCAGGAGGACCAGGTCGATGCCGGTGGCGCCCGCCACCATGTTCTTGACGAACCGCTCGTGGCCTGGGACATCGATGACGCCGACCCGCATGCCGTCGGGTAGCCGGAAACGGGAGAAGCCGAGGTCGATCGTCATGCCGCGGGCCTTCTCCTCCGGCAGGCGGTCCGGGTTGATGCCGGTCAGCTTCTCGACGAGGGTCGTCTTACCGTGGTCGATGTGGCCGGCAGTGCCTATGACCACGTTACGGATCGACTCCAGGTTCTTGCGCATGGCGGGCATTTTACAGAGGCGCGGCCGCCTTGACACTCCGGCCGCGGAGCCCGTACCATTGCCGCCCTCCTCCGGTTTCCAGAACCAAGAGCGACAACCGAACGCATCATGAGCCAAGAGCAGGACCGCCTTTTCTGCAAGGTCGCGATCTCCAGCGGCAAGGTTTCTCAGGAAAACGCCCTGAAGTGTCTCGCCCTCGCCAACAAGCTTGAAGCCGAGGGCAAGCAGCGCCCCGACGTCGCGCTCATCTTCCGGAAGAACAACCTTCTGAGCGATGACGACGTGCGCTTGATCTATGGGGCCCTGTCGAGGAGGGCTCAAGGGAAGTCGAACGGCTCCGCGGGGGCGCGACCAGCGGCATCGCCGGCCGGGCGCACAGGGGTGGCGGGAATGGGTCGCCCCTCTGTTCACCCCGCGCACGCCGGTCGGCCCATGCGAGTGGACCGCTCCGTCCGATCGACGGGGCACCACAGGAAAGAAGCGATCGATCCGGCGACGCTCTGGCTGGGTGTCACCGGAGGGCTGGTTGTGCTCGTGTGCGTGATCGTCGGGTTGGTCGTGCTGCTGAAGAACGACGAGCCGCCCCGGCCGCCCGATTTTGTTGGGGGGATCATGGCCTCCTCGCCGAAGGGGGCGTCTCCGGTTTCTGCCCCTTCGGGTCCGCCCGCGGCGGCCCCGAAGCCCGCTGAAGCCCCCGCCAAGACTCCGCCAGAGGCTTCCGGGCCGGGGGTCGGTTCTGATGCCGGGTCCGCTCCTGCGGCCTCCATCCCAGTACCTCCCCCCTCCGCGGCAACCCCGGCTGCCGCGCCGGCGCCCTCGGCCCCCCCGCCGGCCAGCCCCCCGCCGGCGACCAGGTAGCCGTTCAGCCCTACGGCCGTTCCATGGTCCTCGGCGGGCCTCGGGAGCGAGAGCCGTTACGCGCCGGACCTCGTGCGAACTCCGAGGATCGAGTCCACCTCCGCCGGAGCCAGCTCCCGCCACTCGCCCGGGGGCAAGTCGCCGAGCTGAAGCCCGCCCACGCGCACGCGGCAGAGATCGACGACCGGGTGGCCGATCGCATCGAACATCTTCTTGATCTGTCGCTTTCGCCCTTCCGAGATCACGACCCGAACCCTGGTCGTACCGCCCGCCGGACGCAAGTCGAAAACGCGCGCCGGCGCGGTCATCTCCCCTTCGATCGGGATTCCGCCCCTCAACCGATCGAGTGCGGCCTCCGAGGGCCTCCCCCTCACCTCGACTTCGTACTCCTTTTCGATCTCGAAACTCGGGTGCGTGATGCGATGGTTCAAATCGCCGTCGTTGGTGAGGATCAGGAGGCCCGACGTGTCCTGGTCCAGACGCCCCACGGGATTCACCCCGAGGAGGCACATGCGCTTCGGGAGAAGGTCCATGACGGTCAACCGCTCGTGCGTGTCGTGGGTCGAGGTGATGAATCCCGGCAGCTTGTGGAGGAGCACGGTGATCGGCTCCGGCAAGGACAAGACATCGCCGTTGACCGTAACTCGATTCCGGCGGGGATCCACCGAGACGCCCATCTCCGTCACAACGCCGCCGTCGACCTGAACGCGACCCGCCGCGATGAGCAGCTCGGCCCGCCGCCGCGAGCAGTAGGCGCAGTTGGCTATGAATTTGTGCAGTCGCACGCGGCCATTGTAGGCGTGCAGGGAGGAGAGAACAGGACCGAGGGCTTTCATGGGGTGGTCGGGAGGATGCGGCTCGAAGGCGAGCCGTTCGCCTCCGGGTGGTTGTGTCCGTCCGGATCCGGCCGTTTGTCCGTTTTCGGACGCCGTGACGCGGCGTTCTCCTCCGAGATCTCCCGCAGATCTTCGCGGCAAGAGAATTGCTTTCCCTCCCGCGGTCGTCAGCCGGAGGGCGGACCCGAATACGAGAGCTATCGAAGGAGAGAGAGCATGGCCTACTTTGGCAGGAGTCGAAACGGATGCATCGTCGTCTTGGCGGGGGCACTCGCTGTGGCTTCCGGCGCGGAAGCCGCGCCTTCCGGCGCGCTCGAAGGGCAGGTCGTTTACGTCGCGGACTCCTCGGACGACCGCGTGGTCGCCTTCGTGGACCGTGACACCACCGGGGCCATCGAGACCGACGCGGATCGGGAAATGGTGGTGTTCTACGATGACACGAGCCCGGGGCCGGACCTCTCGGTGCCATCAGCCCTTGCTCTCGCGCCGGGAGGGAGGCGGCTCTTCCTCCTCGATGGGGGGACATTGGACGTGGTAATCGCCCTGGAGGACCGAGACTGGAACGGGGATGCAAACGGCGAAGGCGAGTGGAGCATCTTCTACGACGACTCCTCGCCCGGCCCGAACCTCTCGACCCCGGGCGCGCTCGCCATCGGGACCGATGGGGCGCTATATGTGGCCGATGATGGCAGCGGGGCCAAACGCATCTTGCGCCTGGAGGACAAGGACGGGGACGGTTCCGCGAACGGCGCCGACGAATGGATGACCGTCTTCGACCTGAAAGCCCAGGTCGACGGCGGCGAGGTTCCGAGCGACATCGAATCCATCGCATTCGCCTCCAGCGGCGACCTCATGGCCGGCGACTCGACGCTGGGGCGGATCTACCGGATGAAGGATCTCACGGGCGATGCGGACTACCTCGACGCTGGTGAAGTCGCGGTCTATTACGATCCCAAGGGCTCGCATCCGTTCACGAAGTTGACGGGGCTCGCGGCCGACAGGTCGGGCGCCGTCTATGCGGCCGATGCGGCTACGGGGCTGGTCGTGCGGCTCGAAGATCGGAACAACGACGGCGATGCCCTCGACGATGGCGAGGCCTCTGTCTTCCTCGATCCCGCGCTGCCACCCGCACTCCAAGGGGTGGCTGAACTGGCGGTGACGACCGGAGGCGCCCTCCTCCTCGCCGACACCCGGACCGACTCCATCCACGTGGCCGCCGACATGGACGGCGACGGCCGCGCCACCGCCGATGGGGAGGTCGTCCGATGGACTCTGGACGGCGGGAAGCAGCTCACCACCCCCTCCGGCGTGGCCGTCGGGCCGATCCCCGAGCCCCCGGCCCTCTACATCAGCCGCGTCGAGCCGGTTGAAGGACCGACGGGCGGGGGGACGGCGGTCCGGATCTCAGGGAAGTTCCCCGCCGGTGGGGACCTTCAGGTCTCGTTCGGAGGATCGCGCGCCGAAGTCGTTTCCGCGACGATCGACGCCGTCGAATGCCGGACGCGACCCGCGCGGGAGGGGCTGGTCGAGGTCCGCGTCCGATCCGGGACGGAGGAGACCATGCGGCCGGCCGCGTTCCGTTACCACGGACCGTTCTTCCTACGGGGCGACGGCAACCAGGACGATCGGGTGGACCTCTCGGATGCCGTCGCGATCGTCGGCTACCTCTTCCTCGGCGGACCGCCCTCTACGTGCCGAGATGCCATGGATTCGAACGATGACGGCGCTATCAACGTCACGGACCCGGTCTACCTCCTCGAATACCTCTTTCTGGGAGGAGACACGCCGCCGGCGCCTTTCCCCGATCGGGGCTACGATCTGGCCACCGATAACCTCCCTTGCGAAGCGCTGTCCGGCTGAACGGCGCCCTTCGTCCACTCGAAATCAAAGCTCCGGGGAACCGCGGCCTTCCAGTTTCCTTCGTACTTCCCAAGAACCCACCCAAACCCCCACCTCAAAACCCCAACCACCTCTCAAACCCCGCGTTCCCCGGGGTTCTTTTTATCCTTGGGTTGGGTGGTTCAGAACCGCCTGCGGAGCCGCGACGAGGGGATGCCCTCCTGCTCGCGGTACTTCGTGACAGTCCGGCGGGCGATATCGAGCCCTCGATCTTGAAGGGTGCGGGCTATGTCGGAGTCGGACAGCGGGTGGCGTCTGTCCTCGCCTTCTATTAGCGCTCCGATCTCGCGATAGATGTTCCGGCGGGACTCGAGCACTCCATTCGTGCGTTCGACGCCTCCCGTGAAGAAGTAGCGCATCTCAAAGAGGCCCCAAGGCGTCTGGATGTACTTTCCCTTGATCGCACGGCTGATCGTGGAGATGTGGACCTCCACCAGATCGGCGATCGTCTGCATCTTCATCGCCCGCAGGCGTGTCGGGCCTTCTTCCATGAAGTCCCTCTGGTACTCCACAAGGGCTCGGGCTATGTCGCTGATGGTCCGCTGGCGCTGGCGGACGGCCTGGATCAGCCACTGGGCCGATTCGATCTTCCGCCTCAAGAACTTGACCACTTCCGTGTTGCCCCGCGACTCCTTGAGGAGCCGCTTGCAGGAGTCGTTGATGGCCAGCGAAGGAAGAGATTCGTCCTGTACCGTGACTTCGAGTTTGCCTTCCACCTTCTCCACGACCACCTCGGGGCGGATCGCATGGGTGGGTACGACCTCGAACGTGCTCCCCGGCGATGGATCGAGGAGCGCGATGATCTCCAGCGCTTCCTTGATGTCCTCTACTGTTCGGCCCAGCTCGCGGGCGATCTTCGGCAGCTTGTTCTGCCGGAGGTCTTCCAGGTGGTTTCGGATGATCTCGAGTTCCAGGGGGTACTCCTGGCGGTCCCGCTGGAGCTGGAGGATGAGGCATTCGCGCAGGTCCACCGCGCCCACGCCGGCCGGATCGAGGCCTCGCACTTGCCCGAGGGCGTCGTTGAACACCGCCTCCGAGCACGGCGGAGTGATGCTCTGGCGGATCTCTTCGGGCGGAGACAAGAGGTAACCGCGAGGATCGAGGTTGTTGATGATGTTCTCTGCGGTTTCCCTCACCTCGTTGGGAAGGCTCCGCAGGTGGATCTGCTGGATCAGGTGCTCCCGCAGCCCGCCAGGCCGCCCGGCGACGTTGCTGAGGGCCTCCTGCTTGTCGTCCGAGTCTAGGAATCCCGAGCGCGATCGGTATGCGTCGAGAGAAAGAAGCGGTGGCAGACTCTGGAAAACCTCGAGGTGCGAGAAAACCTCCGCTTCCTGGCGGCTGATGTCCGTCGCCGGCGTGCCGAGGGAGACGGCGGCCGCTGCCGGCCCTTCGGCGACGGGAGGCTCCGTTTCGCGCTCGACGACTTCGAGAGCCGGATTGGAGATGAACTCCTCCTGGATGCGGCTCTCGAGTTCCTGATTCGTCAGCAGCAAGATGTCCATGGACAGGATCATCTGCGGCGCGAGGATTTGCTGCTGCTGGATTCGTTGCGCGAGTTCGAGCTTCAATCTCCCCTCCTTCAATCCGGACCCGAGCGTCCGGACCCCTCATGAATCGCTCCCGACCCGCGTTCGCAACTAAGGATAGGATGGGCCGAAAATGGCGTCAAACGACCGCCGGCTGGCCGGCGTCGTCCCTTGCTCAAAACTGCGCCAGCGCTTGCTCCCTCTCCTTGACGACCGGGAAGATCTGGTAAACCCCGAGCAGCTCGAAGATCTCCTGGACCTCGGGCGTCGGGCGTACGAGCACGATGTTCCCGTTGTGATCCTGGCAGGCGCTGGCCGCTCCGACGAACACCCCCGCGCCGGAGCTGGAAACGTACGTCAGGCGGCTCACGTCGACGATGAATCGGTAGTGTCCCTCGGCAAAGTGCTTTTCGAAGACCGCTTCGAGCTTCTCGAAGTTGTGAGCGTCCAGAAAACCGTCAAGGTCGATGCGCACGATACCGGTGGGAGTCTCTTCGATGAGGAGTTTCAAGCTGTTCATGGGATCAATCTCTTTTCAGATGCTTGGTCAGCTGCAAGATGTTCTCGCCCTTCGGTGTCCGTTCGTAGTCGATCTCATCCATGATGAGCCGGATCAACTGGAGTCCGTAGCCCCTGTGGGACCGGTCGGGAATCGAGTCGTGCCGTGCGTTCAGATCGGCATCTCCCGCTTCCATCCGCTTGCGGGGATCGAAGGGGAGGCCCGTGTCGCGGATGCGGACCCGCACCCGATCGGGCTTCACGGAGAGACTCAACTCGATCGTCGTCTCCTCCCCATCGTTTCGGCGTTTGAACCCGTGCTCGATCACGTTGGCGACGGCCTCGTCGATGGCCAGGACCAACTTACGATGGAGTCCCTTGTCCGTGATGTGCCCCCGCAAGTTCTCCTGGCAGAAAGAACGGATCTTCTCCAAGAGCTGACTTCTCGCGGGAAAGCAGATTTGCGGTTGTACGGAAGGCATAACGCGCGAGGTCCCCTGGCTGGAGACTAACATCCGCCCTCGGAAGTGACCACGCAGGTGAAACGGACCGGGAGAACCCCGGCCTAGGTCGTTCCCTCCGAGCGGGTTGGGGCGTCAACCGCTCGTGGTCGCCTTGATCGCCAGGAGCGTGATGTCGTCCGACTGCTCCGCGTCCTTGCGGTGGAGCGCGAGGTCGCCAATGACGGATTCCACGATCGATTGTGCGGTGCCGCCGGCTTCTCGCTGGAGCGTGGCGGCGAGCCGCTCGTCCGAGTAGTTCTCCCCGGAGTGGTCCTTGCCTTCGACGATCCCGTCCGTGTAGGCGACGAGGCAGTCGCTCGGGCTCAGGACGAACTGCTGCACTTCCAGCTCGGACCGGAACAGGGATCCCCCGCGGTCGAGCCCGATCGCGATGCCCCGCGGCTGGAGCGGCAGGACGCGATTGAGGCGAGCTACGTGGAGGAGGGGGGCGTTGTGGCCCGCACGGACGAGGCGAACGCGCCGGGTGGGTAGGTGGATGACGAAGTAGAGAAGCGTCACGAACATTCCCGGCCCGATATCGGGGGACAGGATCTGGTTGACGAGCTGGACGGTTTCGCCGGGCGAGTCCTGCCCGTGAGCCGCCAGTCGCAGGAGGCTGCGCGTCATGGTCATGACCAGGGAAGCCGGGACGCCCTTTCCGGAGACATCCGCGACGGCCACGCCCAGGTGCGCGTCGTTGATGCGGAGGAAGTCGTAATAGTCGCCCCCGACCTCGCGCGCCGAATGGTAGTAGGCGGCGATGTCGTAGCCGGGGACCCGCGGAACCTCCGCGGGAAGCAGGCGGGCCTGGATCCGGGTCGCGAGGTCGAGGTCGTGCTCGATTTCCCGGCGGGCTAGGAGCGCCTCTTGCCCCTGCCGCACGCTGACCGTCATGTGGTTGAACGCGCGGGCCAGATCTCCGATCTCATCGCCCGATCGGACCTGCGACTGATGGTCCAGCATGCCCAGGCTCACTTGGCGCATGTCCCGCGCCAGGGTCCGGATCGGATAGGTGAGGAGCGCCGCGAGGAGGAACGACACGATCGCCGCCGCCGCCGCGGAGAGCACGGAGATGAGCACCATGCGGTCGCGAATCGCCTCGCGGGACTCGTGGATCCGCTGGGCCGAGAGAAAGACCTCCACTCGCGCGATCGGCTGCCCCGGATCGCGCCCGCGCGCCAGGATGAGTTTCGAGAATTTTCGGGTCGGCTGGAGGTTGTAGATGAGTTCGTGGATTTGCACCCCCTCCGCCTTCGCGGAAGGGAGAGGGATCTCGACCGGGTCCTGCGAGATCTCGAATCGCTCCTCTCCGGGCTTGCCCGTGGCGAGCGCCTCGCCTCCCTCGACGGGATAGACGATGGCGTTGAGGACTCCGAGGCGCGCCGAGGCGGAGCAAAAACGGTTGAGAGCCTCCCGCAGGCGGGGCCGGAGCTCGGGCTGAGCGATCCATGCGGGATCGATGAGCGTCGCGAGCGATCCGACGTCTTTGATGCCGCTCTCGTTTATGGCGATGTCCTGGCCCTCGACGGCCACGCGCATGGCGGTCGCGGTCTGCCAGGCCATGACGATCACCACCAGGACCGTGATGAAGCCCGCGAACTTGAGCGCGATCGGAACGCTCAGTGCCGGCGGCGGGGAGGACAGGGCGGACTGAGGCTTGCCCCCCGCAACGCTGTCGGGGCGGTCAGCCCGCGCGGGGATGCCTGGACGACCGCGGGGGTGGGGAGAGCCTGCGACGGGGGCCACGACGGGACCATTATAGTCCGCCCCCGGCGAAGTCCACGGGGTGGGGGACGCTCCTACTTTACTTCTCCCGGAGGAGCAGGACCGCCTTGCGGACGTAGCTGACGGTGGAGGTCAGCGTGAAGAGCAAAGTCCCAGCCAGGAACACCAGGACGACGGACTTGGCGGCCAATGCCGCCGTCGCCCCCGCCCCCTGGAAGTGCGCTCGATAGCAGAGCACGGCGGGGATCGTGATGCTCTGGCAGGTCATCTTGAACTTTCCCCCGAGCCCGGCGCCGAAGGCGACGCCGCGGGCTTCGAGGAAGCTCCGGAGGCCCGAGACCAGGAACTCCCGCATGATGATGACCACCACGAACCAGGGAGGTACCAGTGGCGTGATCGGAATGAGGAAGACGAAGGACCCGCAGATGAACACCTTGTCCACAAACGGGTCCGCGATGCGCCCGAAGGTCGAGATCATTCCCCACTTCCGCGCCAGGTAACCGTCGAGGAAGTCGGATGCCGCCGCCAGGACGAAGACCGCGATCGAGACATCCAGGAGCAGGATCGCCTCTCCGGAAAGGGGGACGATGGACTGTCCAACTTTCGAGTATCGGTGGTCAAAGAGGCCCAACATGATGAAGAAGACAACCGAGAGGATGAGCCGGGCGATCGTGATCTGGTTGGGGAGATTGAAGACGGTGCCCATGGCCACCTCAGGATGCGGTCGCCTCCGGCCGGCCGATCAGGTCGTAGCCCTTCGCCCCCACGATCCGCGCCCTCACGAACTCTCCCACGGCGGTCCGCGCCGGCGCGGCCGGTCCTGACAGGACGGCGATCTCCCTCACGCCCGCCAGCGCAGGGCTCGCCCCGCCTCCCGCAGCGTCAACCCTGCCGCCGCCGGCGCCGCCGGCCCAGCCGCCCCCCGGAGCGGTCCCGAGCAAAAAGATCCGCGGATCGATCTCCGGCGCCTCACCTCGGCTGCGGCCGACGAGCTTCCCGCGCTCGCGCGCATCGACCAGGACTTCGCAGACCTCACCCACGCGCCGATGGTTCTGAGCGAAGGCGATCGCCTGCTGCGCCAGCATCAGCCGCCCGCGCCGCTCCTCCTTGAGCGCGGGCGGGACGTCATCCACCATCCGGTATGCCGGAGTGTCCTCCTCGTGGGAGTACGTGAATACGCCGAGCCGCTCAAACCGGAATTCCTTCACGAAGCCGTGCAGGGCCTCGAATTCAGCTTCCCCTTCCCCGGGGAAGCCGACGATGACCGTCGTGCGCAAATAGAGGCCGGGGATCCTCTCCCGCATCCGGCCAAGGAGGCGGCGCGTGTCGCACTCGTTCATGCGGCGGCCCATCCGGCGCAGCATGCGGTCGGAGATGTGCTGGATCGGGATGTCGACGTAGGGGACCACCTGAGGGATGCGCGCGACGGCATCGATCATCTCGTCGGAAAAGGCCGTCGGATAGACGTACAGGAGCCGGATCCAGCGGATCCCCTCGATGCCCGCCAGCCGCTCGAGAAGCTGCGGGAGGAGGAAATGGCCGTCGAGATCGACTCCGTACGACGTCGTGTCCTGGGAGATAAGAATCAGCTCCCGAGCCCCCGAGGAAGCCAGTTCGCGCGCCTCCGCCTCGATGGCGTCGATCGGCTTCGAGCGAAACCGCCCGCGGAAGGATGGGATCGCACAGAACGTGCAGGGGTTGTCGCAGCCCTCCGAGATGCGGAGGTACGCGTAGTGGGTGGGAGTGAGCCGCAGCCGCCCCACTTCGGCGTTGCAGGCTGTGTTCGGATCGGCGACGCGGTAGACGGGCCCCTCGCCGCCCGCTGCTTCCGAGCGGAGGGCGAGGCTCTCCAGGAGGCCGCCGATCCCGCCGTATTGGCCGAGCCCGATGACGGCGTCTATATCCGGCATCTCCTTGCGCAGGTCCTCGCCGTAGCGCTGGGCCAGGCAGCCCGTGACGACGACTTTTTTGGGGTGCGGCGAGGCCCGCTTGACCTCGCACGCCTCCAGGATGGTCTGGACCGACTCTTCCTTGGCCGAGTCGATGAAGCTGCACGTGTTGATCACGATCACATCGGCGTCATCGGCCGACGGGGTGATCGCCAGCCCGGCGGAGCCGACGGAGCCCAGGATGTTCTCCGAATCGACGAGGTTCTTGGGACACCCGAGACTGATGAGGTTGACGCGGACAGGGCCCGCAGGCCTGTCTGGGCTCTTAGTCCTCCGGGTCGCTCTCGCTTCCGCCGGCCCTCTCTCCGTCCGTCGTGGCATTCCTCTCCCTGGCTCCCGCCGCTGCAGCCTTCTCCTTGGCCGCTTCCCAGTCCTCTAGCTTGTAGTAAACCTCGCGCGCCTTGCTCCCCTTGAAGGGGCCGACCAGCCCGTTCTGGTGCATGATCTCCATCAAACGGGAGGCGCGTGTGTAACCGATCTGGAGCTGTCTTTGCAAGAGCGTGACCGATCCGCGCTGGGAATCTAGGACGATCCGCACCGCCTGCTCGTACAGCTCGTCTTCGTCGGAGCCCTCCGCGGCGCCGGCAGCGTCGAACCGAGTCAGCTCCGGATTGAACTGCGGCTCCGCCTCGTTGCGGACGAATCTTACCACCTCCCGAATCTCGCGATCGGAGATAAAAGTGCCCTGCGCGCGCACGACGTTCGACGTTCCGGGCGCCAGGTAGAGCAGGTCCCCCTTACCGAGGAGCTTGTCGGCGCCGTTGCGGTCGAGGATGGTGCGCGAATCGACTTTCGATGCGACGTGGAAGGAGATACGCGACGGCATGTTGGCCTTGATGAGGCCCGTGATCACGTCCACCGACGGCCTCTGCGTTGCCAGGATGATATGGATCCCGACCGCACGCGACTTCTGCGAGAGCCGCGTGATCGAAGCCTCGACCTCCTTCGAAGCGGTCATCATGAGGTCGGCCAGCTCATCGATGACCATCACGTAGTGGGGGAGGATGTCGGGCATCTCCGGAATCGCCTCCTCCTCGATCTGGCCGCTCGCCCGCAAGGCCTCGTTGAGCTTCTCGCGTCCGAGCGCGTTGTAACTGGTGATGTTTCGGACGCCGGCGAGCGCCAGGAGCTCATAGCGCTCGTCCATCTTTTCCACCAGCCAATTGAGGACAGCCGGGGCCTTGTGCATGTCGGTGACGACCGGCGTCAGGAGATGGGGTAGGTTCTCGAAGGAGGAAAGCTCCACCATCTTCGGGTCCACGAGGATCAGCTTCACTTCCTCCGGAGTCTTCGTCAGGAGGATGTTGGTGATCACGGCGTTGATGCAGACCGATTTGCCCGAACCGGTTGAGCCGGCGATCAGGAGGTGGGGCATCTGCCCCAGGTCCCCGATGATGGGTCTCCCAGCGGTGTCCTTCCCGAGGGCCAGCGGGATCCGGTGGTCCCCCTCGCGGAACTCGACGCACTCGAGCAGCTCGCGAAGGCCGACCATGTTCCGCTGGCGGTTCGGAACCTCGACGCCGACGGTCGATTTGCCCGGAATCGGAGCGACGATCCGGATGCTTGGAGCCTTGAGCGCCATGGCGAGATCGTCGGAGAGCGCCATGATCTTGTGGACCTTGATTCCGGCCGCCAGCGAGACCTCGTACTGGGTGATGACGGGCCCCTTCTGCACTTCCACGACCTGGGCTTCGATCTTGAAGTTGTGGAGCGTCTCCTCGATCTTCCGAGCGGTCTCGACGAGAAGAGTGCGGTCGTTGTCGTTGACCAGCGGCTCCGGCATGGTCAAGAGATCAAGGGGCGGCAGGCGGTAGTTCCCGAGCTTCTGGGGGGCTTGCGACGCCGCCGGGATGGGTCGCGGGGGAGGGGGGACGGGCATGTTGATCTTGAGAGGCGGCCGAGGGACCGCAGGCGCAGCGTCGACGGGTCCACCGACTTCCTCCGGCTCGGTCGAAGCCGCTCCATCGAGCTCCGCTTCGTCGAGGGACTCCTCGCCGTCATCCTCGGCCTCCACGACGGCCGGTTTGCTTTCCGTCCCGCCGCCTGCCGGCAAGCTCGGCCGCGCGGCGGGGGCCTCTCCCGATGTTCGGGGTGCCGGGAATCGTTTCGTCGAGCCGTCCGCGGGGTTTTCGCCGGGTGCGCGTCCCGATGGACCCGCCACAGCACCTCGGGCGGGGCGAGCGGTCGTCACGGGAGCCCATCCGCCGCTCGCCCGATCCCTCCAAATCTCCCGGAGCCGGCCGAAGGTCTCGGCGGGCGCCTTGAACAAAGCCAACCACCGCAAGGTTTTCTCCGCGGCACTGCCGAGGGAACGCCAGCGGTCGCGGTCCAGGACGACCTCCCCCGTGCGAGCCAGTGCGGGATAGACCAGCGTGTCCGTGCTGATGAGAAGAGACACCAGAAGGGCGAAGAAGACCATCAAGTAGGCGCCGAACCGTTCCAGGTGGTCGAAGAGGAAACCGTAAAAGAACTGGCCGTAATAGCCCCCCGGGAGGCTGTCGAAGTGAGTCGCCGAGCCGCTCAGGGCCACCTCGAAGGTGGCGACCGCCATCAGGAAGAGCGCCGCGCCCGTTACCTTCCAGAACGGCTCCTTGATCTCCCGGCGGAACAGGATCGCCAGCCCCCAGAGCGACAGGATCGCCAGGAGGCAGTAGCAGGCGCTCCGGCCGAGCCAGAGCTCGATCTGGCTCGCGATCAGGGCCCCGAGAGGGCCGCCGGCGTTCCGGCTCTCCGAGTTCCAGAAACCTTCCAGAAGCGCGTCATCGGGATGGGATGTGTAGATGCTGACCAGCAGGTATGCGGTCAGAAACAGGATGGCGAAGGCGAAGACTTCTCGCCGGACTTCGCGGCGCATTTCCCCTCTCTTCTCTTCAGAGCCTCTGACAAAGCCTCTCTCTCGGGCGGAGGCGAGGGGGGTGTACACCCCTGCGCATCCTCATTCGTCTTTATCGGCGCCCGATCGGCTCCGCTTGAGCGATTTTTCGATGAGGTCCAGGAGCCGGCGGGCGAGCTCCCGCTTGGAGATCTCGTCCCAGCGGATCGGCGGACCGGCGCTTCCCAGCACCAAGTAGGCGCCCGACTCCCCTCCGAGGGCCCCCGGCGTGTTGACCACGATCCAGTCGAGCCCTTTCTTCTCGAGCTTCATCCGTGCGCGGGGGAGGGCCTCATCGAGCCCCTCCACGGCCTCGAGGGCGAAGCCGGCATGAATGCGCCTTCCCTTCAGCGGTCGAAGCTCGGCGAGGATGTCGGGATTGGGGACCAGCTCGATCGTCCAGGGGCTCTCCCCTCGGTCTTTCTTTCCGAAAAGGGGGTGGGCGGGCCTGAAGTCGGCGACTGCCGCCGCGCCGATCAGAGCATCGCAGTCGCCGTGCAGTCTCCGGCACGCGTCGAGCATCTCGGCGCATGTGAGGACTCGGAAGACGCGCGCGCCGGATGGCGGAGGGACCTCCGCCGGCCCGAGGACGAGGTCGACCTCGTGACCCCGGCGGATCGCTTCTTCCGCAAGCGCCGCGCCGGTCCGCCCGCTCGAGGCGTTCGAGAGGTAGCGAACGGAATCGAGGGGCTCCTGGGTGGGGCCGCTCGTGATCAGGATCCTCGCCACGGGTTGCAGCCGATTTCAGGCCTCGCGGCCGGGACCGGCGGCGATCGCGGCGTCCACGGCCGCGAGGATCCGCACCGGTTCGGCGAGCCGCCCCACGCCGTAGGATCCGCAAGCGAGATGCCCTTCCTCCGGCTCGACGACCGCGTATCCGAGTCCGCGCAGCTTCTCCAGGTTGGCGCGGACGATCGGGTGCGCCCACATGCGGTCGTTCATTGCGGGTGCGAGCACGACCGGCCTTTGCCAGGCCAGGAGCGTCGTCGTGATGATGTCGTCGCCGAGCCCGCCGGCGATCCGGCCGATCAAGTCCGCCGTGGCCGGCGCGAGCAGCATGATGTCGCCCCATTCGGAAAGGGAGATGTGCTCGGGCCTCGACTCCGGGTCGTCATCGAATGTGTCGGTGAAGACGGGCTGGCGAGTGACGGCCCGGAATGTGAGCGGGGTGATGAACTTTCGCGAGTTGGGCGTCATGAGGGTGAAGACCTGGTGGCCTCGCTGCGTCAGCGTGGAGGCCAGGTCGACCGCTTTGTAGATGGCGATCCCCGCGGAGACGCCCAGGAGGATGCGGGCCAACGTGCCCTGACCTCTCTTGCCTACCCCTCGGGGGTCTTCGGCGTGTTGAGGAGCTTCGTCAGTTCCAGGATCTTCTGCTCCTTGATCTGTTTGATCTGCGAGCCGAAGATCTCCTTCTCCTCCATCGAAGTCTCGCCTTCCCCCTCGCCGGCCGTGGAGCGGATCCGCATTCGCTCCTCTTCGAACGTGTATCCGACCTCATCGCGAGAGGCGAGCTGGATCTTGTCCAGGAGGATCTCCTCGCAGACCAGACGCCGGAGGCTGAACCCGTCCCGACTCTTTACGAGCGGCCTGGCGCCGCGGTTCAGCTCGACCATGCGCTTCTGAATGAGCGATGTGAGCTTGAACTTGCCGCCAACCTTCTTGACGAGTGTTTCCTCCAGATCGATATCGAGCATGAGGGGGGGCTCCTTACCTGGACCTGCATCCGGTTCGCCGACTGCTGAGCGGGCACCGGAGTCAACGGGCACTCAAAACGGGCCACTCAAACCGTGCTGAAAAATGGAACACAGAATTCTATGGAACTCCACCGGAGATTCCACAACTTTTTTACCCGCGCCGGATTTGGCCCCCGCCGCAAGCGCCTGGGACGCTCAAGCGGAGCCTTCCGCCGGCCCGAGGATTCTCAGGATCTCCTTCACGGCGGCGTCCACCTCGGCGTTGACCACCTGGTGGTCGTACCGGTGGCGCTCCTCCATCTCGGCCCGGGCGGTTCGCAGCCTCCTCTCCACCGCCTCGATGTCGTCCGTACCGCGCGACCGCAGCCGCCGCTCCAGCTCGCCGGCGCTCGGTGGAACGAGGAAGATCGTCACGAGCGGGATCGGGGCGCCGCCCCGGACGGCTTCCTGCACCTGGCGGGCTCCCTGAACGTCGATGCTCAGGATGAGCCATCGAGCCTGCTCGAGCCCTTCGCGGACCGCATGAAGCGGCGTTCCATATAGGTGTCCGAAGACGCGGGCCCACTCGAGGAACTCGCCGCGGCTCGCCGAGGCCTCGAAATCCTTCGCATCGAGGAAGTGATAGTCGACGCCGTTTCGTTCTCCCGGTCGGGGGGGGCGCGAAGTGGCGGTGACCACGCGGCGGAAGCCGGGCGTCCGCAGGAGGGCCCTGCAGACGGTCGTCTTGCCGACCCCGGAAGGGCCCGAGATCACGACCAATCGTCCGGCCACGGTCGACCCCTTTCTTTCACTCCACGTTCTGGATCTGTTCCTTGAGTCGGTCCACTTCGGCCTTGATCTCCACGAGGTGGCGGTTGAGGTCCGCGCTGATGGACTTGGAGGCCATGGTGTTGGCCTCCCGGAGCATCTCCTGGATCAGGAATTCGAGCTTGCGGCCGACGGGGAACGCGTCGCCCAGGGTCTCGTCGAACTGATCGAAGTGGCTCCTCAGCCTCTCGATCTCCTCGGTGATGTCCGATCGCTCGGCAAGGATCGCAATCTCCTTGAACAGGTCGTGGGGGGGGAGGGCGAGGTCCTTGTCGGCCAGGAGCCGATCGACCCGGCTCTGGAGCCGGTCCCGGTATTCCATCAAAGCCCCCGGTGCCCCGGCCGCCACCTTCTCAAGAAGCCGGCGCAGTAGGCGAGCCCGCCCACGGAAGCCTTTGAGGAGGTTCCGACCTTCCCGCTCGCGCATGCGATGCATGGCTCGGAGCGCGCGCCGGAGCCCTCCGAGGGCGACCGGAAGGACGACCTCCTTGCCGAGTACGACAGACTCCTCGGTCCGGACCACCCCAGGGAGAAGGAGCAGGTCCCGCGGCTGGAGGTCCATCCCCGCGCCGAACAGCAGGCGCAGCTTCCGGATCCTGCTCAAGTACTTCCGCAGGACCGCTTCATCGATCTCGTAGAGGTCGGTGAAGCGCGTGGGGTGAAACCTCACCACGAGGTTGATCGAGCCGCGCTCGACCTGGCGGCGGATCTCCTCCTCCATCTCGCTCTGGAGGAAGGAGATTTCTTCGGAGATCTTCGAAGTGACCTTGAAGAAGCGGTTGTTGATGCTCCGGACCTCGACGTACAGTTCGAAACCTTCGCCCGCGAGGCGCACCGCCCCATACCCAGTCATGCTCCGGAGCATCCGTGGGGGGTCCTCAGGTCACTTCTTCTCGGCATCTTTTTCGGTGGTTTTTTCCGCGCCCTTTTCCGCAGCGCCCTTCTCGAGTGGAGCGGTGGGTGTTCCAGCGGCCGGGGCCGGCGGCGGCGAAGCCGGGGGGGCTGGCGGCGCCGCGGAGGGCGTCGTGGCCGGTGTACCCGGAGACGGCGCCGGCAGCGAAGAGGATGCTCCCGGCCCCGCCGGGATTAGCGGGGTGGCCCCCGTGGAGCCGGGCGCTGTTCCAACGGGCAGTGTTCCACCGGGTAGTGTCGCGCCGGGAAGGGCCGCATCGGATTTCGTAGCGCCGGCGTCGGCGGGCGCCGTGCTGGCGCCCGTGGCCGCCGCGCTGCTGTGCTCCCTCTCATAGTTCCCCAGCAGCCCCATGGCGAGGACGATCACGCTGAAGATCCCCGCGATCCACGCCGTGTAGCGGGCCACGTCTTTCTGCATCCGGGCGCCGAGGAGGCTCTCGCCCCCCGGTCCGGCGCCGAAGGCCGAAGTGAGACCGGCTCCCTTCGAATCCTGGACCAAGATGATGGCGATGAGCATCACGCTCACGACCAGCAAGAAGAACCCGAGCACGTTCCAGATCAAGCCCACCCACGTGAAGGCGAGCACCATGGCCAGAGGACTGATCATCACTTCCTCACACTTGAAGGCGTTGGGAGTTCTCCGATGTCGTTTGCATCCTTGGAAGCTAGTGGAACATTCATCCGGCCTCCCTTGCAGCTCGACACATCTCCAGGAACCCGGCCGCCTCCAGGCTCGCGCCGCCTATGAGCGCGCCGTCGATCTCTTTCTCGGCGAGAAGTTCACGGATGTTGGCCGGCTTGACGCTGCCCCCGTAGAGGATCGGGATCGCTTCCGCCGCCGCCTTTGACCGTTTGGCAAGCTCCGAGCGGATGAACCGGTGGACTTCCGCCCCTTGGCGTGGAGTGGCGGTCTTGCCCGTTCCAATCGCCCAGACCGGCTCGTAGGCGATCACGACCCGCGCCAGCTTGTTGGCATCGACATGGTCGAGCCCCGCTTTGAGCTGGCGGGCCACGACTTCGATCGTCTTGTTCGCCTCGCGCTCCTCGATCGTCTCCCCGACGCAGAAGAACGGGGTGAGGCCGAGGTCCAGGATCGCCCGGACCTTCTTGCCGACGAATGCGTCGGTGTCGCCGAAGAGCTGCCGCCTCTCGGAATGGCCGGCCAGGGCGTGGCGCGCCCCCGTCGAGCGGACCATGGCGACCGAGATTTCGCCCGTGAAGGCTCCCTCCGGGCTCGGGTGCACGTTCTGAGCACCCACGCCGATGGGATGGGCCGCCTTCGAGACCGCTTCCACGACCGCCACAAGAAAGGGAGACGCGGGAAAGATGACGACTTCCGGACCCGAGCCGGGCTCGAGACCGGAGGCGATGGCGCGAGCCAGGTCCCGCGCCTGATCCAGTCCCTTGTGCATCTTCCAGTTGCCGCTGACGATCTTTCTGCGCTGTTCCATGAGAGGGCCCATGAGAGGCGTCATGAGACGGGCCACGAGAGACTTCGCCGCCGTGCCGCCCACCGTGCCGCTGGTCGTGCCGATCGATTTTGAAACCGTGCCAGGTTAGTTGTTTGCCCTGGGGAGTCAAGGGGATTCGTGTTATAAGCCACTCATGCTGCTCCTGGCCGTTGAGACCTCGAGCGACCGCGGGAGCATCGCGGTCCTGGACGGCGAGCGCCTGGAGGGAGAAGCCCGTTTCCCCGAGGGGCTCGTCCACGGTCGCGAGATCACCGTACACCTTGCTTCCCTCATGGCAAGCCTGGGCCTGTCCCCTTCGCGGCTGGAGGCGATCGCCATTGGCGTCGGTCCCGGTTCTTACACTGGAATCCGGGTCGGCGTCACCGCCGCAAAGACCCTCGCTTACGCCCTGAGGATTCCCGTCCTGGCCTACTCTTCCCTGCGCGTTCTGGCCGCGAACGCCGGTGGGGCGGCGGGCGCGCCTCCTGTCGACGTCGTGACCGCTGTAGACGCCAAGCAGCGGCACGTCTATGTCGCCCGTTTCCGTGTGTGGCCCCTCTCCGGTGAGGCAGGCGGTGGAACCGGGGCTGGATCCATGGTGCGAGAAGAGATCGCCGAGCACGTACTGGATCTGTCGCGCCGAGTGGGGGAGGACTTGAGCCGCCTGCTTGCGCCGGACTCACTCCTCATCGGTGATGGAAGCGGCGCGCTCCTCGACGCGGCGAACCGGGAAGGACTCGGAGGGCTCTGCGAAGGCATCCGTCGCGGCCCCCAAGAGTGGGACCGCCCCCTGGCCTCGGTCCTCGGGAAGCTCGCCGCGAAGGCCTGGGCCTCTCGGGCAGCCGGAACTGGCCCGGCCTTCGACCCCGAGGAAGTCCACCGGCTGACGCCGGTCTATCTGCGGGCCAGCGAGGCGGAGCTGAAGCTCGCCGCACGACCCCAAGATGGTGGCCCATGTGCGGGCCGGGATTCGGGCCGGGAATCAAACCGGGACCTGGGGCAGCGCGACCCGGCCGCCGCGCGGGGGCCGGCAGCCGCGCGGGGGACTGCCCCACCATGTTGAGAGCCGCCCTGGTTCGGCGGAGGAGGTCCCGGTGGCTTCTCACCGGTGGCTGCATGGCGGCCGTTCTGGCCGTCGGCACCGCCGTCTCCCTCTACAGGGCCTTCCAGCCCGAAAGGGTGCGAAGCTGGGTGCGGGGCTCCCTCGCAAGCTGGGGTGGGAGCGGCCTCACGTGCTCCGACGACATCGATGTCGACCCCTGGCGCCTCGGGATCGCGCTGCGGGACGTCGTCCTCCGCGCGCCGAACGGCGAGGAGATCCTTCGCGTCGCTCGAGTCTCGGTCGCTCCGCATCTGGGCTCGATCCTTCTTGGGCGGCTGGAGGCCCGCGAAGTGACCATCGACCGGCCTTCCGTTCGCCTCGTGAAGGACCCGAAGGGCGTGTGGAATCTCGAAACCGCCATCGATCTGGCGGCGCTGAGCGGTCCGGCGAAAGGAGGGGAGCCTGTCTCGCTGCCATCGCTGCGGATCCGCGGCGGTCAAGTCCTCGTGCGCGACGAAGGGATCCAGCGGCCGGGGCAGACCCGAGAGATCGCCGAGATCTTCCTCAACGACCTGCACTTCTCTGCTTTCAGCCGAGGCGGTCGCGGGACGTTCAAGGGGGAGTGGCGCCACCCGTTCCTGCGGCGCGTCGCCATCGCGGGAACCTGGGAGGACGGGGGTCGCTCGCTGGAGATCGATGCTCGCGCCACGAAAGTCGATCTCGCCGGGCCGCTCGATCTGGTCGTGGGCGAAGCGGTCGCCGCGCACGTGCGCGGCCTCGGGATCGAAGGGTTCGCCGACCTCGAAGGGAGGTTCCGCTACGGCGAGCGCGAGGGCTTCGCCCTCGTCGGTCTCTCCGGCCGACTCATCCGCTGCCGGCTGACCCATCCCCAGCTCCTCTTTCCGATCCGCGAAATCGCCGGCGGCTTCTCGATTCGAGGGAGGACGCTTCAGCTCGGCAAGCTCGAGGGGAGCTTTGGAGAGGGAAGGCTCGTCGTCGAGGGGACGTTGGAGTTCGATCCCTCCCTTGGAATCACCGGCGTCGACGTACAAGTGGCTGCGGACGCCCTCCCGCTCGACCACCGACTGCGCGACAGGCTCCCGGCGGCGTTCCGTGAGGTCTACGACAATCTGCGGCCGATGGGGAGCGTCGGGATCCGTGTGGGGGCGAAGGCCCGGAAGTTCCCGCCCTCGATCGAGGACATCACGGCGACCCTCACGTTGAACAAGGTGGACTTCGCCTGGGTCCATTTTCCCTACCGGTTTCGCGATCTGACCGGGGAAGCGACGTTGGATCGGGGGCAGCTTGTTCTGACTCGGCCCATCATCGCTCGCAACGGCCCGACCACCGTGACGATGACGGGTCGGGCTGATGTCGCCGGATCTCTGGATGAGTCGTCCCCTTCGGGTGGAGAGATCGCGATCGAGGCTCGCGTCGAGAGACTCCTCTTCGACGAGGAGCTGCGCGAAGCCTTGCCGCCGGCGGGCCGCGCGATCTGGGACAACTTCCAACCCGCGGGGCCGCTTGGGGTCATCATTTCCGTCGTGCGCCGCAAGGGGCGGGACGCTCCCGCCGTCGCCGCGTTCATCGACTGCCAGGGGGTGCGGATCTCCTACAGCCACTTTCCCTACGAGCTTCTCGATATCCACGGGCGGATGCACTTCGAATCGATCGGACGCGGCGGCCGGCTGACCCTCGCCCATCTGACCGGCCACCATGGCGGCCAGCGCATCAACGGCGCCGGCGTCGTCGAGTGGGGCGAGCGGGAGATGTTCCGCATCGATCTCGACTGCGACGACCTCCGCATGGACGACGACCTGCGCGCGGCGCTGTCTCCGAGCGCCCGCCAGCACCTCGCCGATTTCAACTTCCAAGGCCACGCCAAGACCGGCGTGACGATTCACTCGACCTCCGAATCCGCCGCGACCGTGAAAGTCGAGGTCGACCTGATCGATGGGCAAGTGGCGTACGCCCTGTTTCCCTATCCGCTCCAATTGGGAGGAGGTCACTTCACGGCGATCGGCGAGAACAGCCTGCGCTTCTCCAACGTCGTCACTCGAGAGAAGCGGGAAGACGGCCTTCCCGAAAAGCCGAAAGTCGTCTTCAACGGAGGACTCGGATACGTGGGCGGCGAAGAGCTACTCGACTTTCACTTCGACATCGAGGACCTCAACGTCGATCAGAGGTTGATCCAGGCACTGCCGCCCCCCTTGCGGAGCGTGGTCCTGCGGATGGGCCTTGAAGGGGCCTTCCGCGGGAAGCTCGACGGCACGTTCTCGATTCCCGTCGACCGGCCCGAGGAGCGCCGGCTCGTCTACCGCGCCACGGAAATCAGCGCCCGGGACGCCGCGATCGACTTCGGCCTCCGGCTCCGCCAGATGCAGGCGAAAGGGGAGTTCGTAGGCGGCAAGGATGCCTCCGGAAACCACTTTCTGAGCGGCACGGCGAACGTCGACTCGTTCTTCTTCAACCGCCTCCAGCTCCGCGACACGGATCTATCGTTCGCATTCGGCCAGGAGCATGCGGCCGTAACCGTGGCGGTGCAGGCCGCCGCCGCGGGCGAGCCGATCCGCGGGGGAGAGTACCGCCCCAGCGCGGCGATCCTCGGCCGACTCGGTCCGGACCGCATCAAGGAGAGCTTCCAGATGCAGGTGAAGAGGAGCAACTTGTACGGCGGCGATGTCCGGGGGTTCCTGGTCGTGGACGCCGGCAAGGCGGGCGACTTCGCAGGCGAGTTCACGTCGACCGGGGTCCAGGTTTCGCGGGCGGCCCCTGACGTCTTCGGTGCGGCGGGAGCCCGGGCGACGGGCGAGGGGCGCGGGCAGGTCTCGTTCGAGGGTTCGACAGCCGATGCGCGAACGATCACGGGGAAGGGTGAGGGGCGGATCGAGAAGGCCCGGCTCATCGAGCTGCCGCTCTTTGTCGGTCTTGTGAGCCTCCTGGCGGGCGATTTCTCCAGAGAGAACTTCTTCAATGAAGTGGCGCTTACGTTCGGCGTGAAGGATGGGAAGTTCGTCGCCCGGTCGCCCGACGGGATCCAGCTCACTGGTCAGGGAATGTCCCTTCGGGGGGGCGGCACCCTCGACTTCGAGGGCAAGCTCGATTTGACGCTGCTCCCGGAGTTCATCCACATGAAGATCCCTGTTCTCGACACGGTGTTCAACCTTCTGAAGAGAGGACTCGCACAGGTCTGGGTGACCGGCGACTTGAACAGTCCGCGGGCCGCCTTTGTGACGGGTGCCGGCCTCCTCCGGATCCCGGTCCGGGGCGGCATGAAGGCGGAGGACAGGCCGCTGCCGCGGAACCTGAGGCCACCGGACGCGGGGAAGCTGGAGGAACCGAAGGCTGAGGGGGGGAAGAAGTGAGGGCGAGGGTGCGAGGAGGGGGACGGCGGATCCAGATGCGGGCGCGGTTGCGGATTCGGATGCCGATGCAGACCCGGATCGGTGTTCCTGTGCGCCGCCTAGCCCCGAGTTGACGCATGGACCTAGGACTTCACGGGAAGATTGCTGCCGTCGCCGCGGCCAGCTCGGGCCTCGGCAGGGCCGTCGCCGCCACCCTGGCAGAGGAGGGGGCGTCCGTGGCGATCTCCTCGCGCAGCCCCGAACGGTTGAAGGATGCCGCTCGCTGGATCGAAGATCGCGCCCGCCGCGGCGCCAGCTCCGCGGAGCTATCGGTCTTTCCTTTCGCGGCGGATCTCGCCTCCGTGGGGGGGCCAGAGAGCTTCATCCGCGCCGTCGAAGGGCGGTTCGGCCGCGTCGACGTGCTGGTATCGAACTGCGGGGGACCCCCTCGCGCCGCGGCGGCCGCGCTCTCCGACGAGGACTGGGCCCTCGCGGTCCCGCTCACTCTATTGAGCGCCGTTCGGCTCGCGCGCGCCGTTCTTCCCGGCATGCGGGCGAGGCGATGGGGGAGAATCGTCTTCATCTCCTCGACGAGCGTGAAACAGCCAATCGAAGGGCTCGCTCTCTCGAATTCCCTCCGCTCCGCCGTCGCGGGCTACGCCAAGACGCTGTCCGACGAAGTGGCGGCCGAGGGAATCACGGTCAATACGGTCGCCCCCGGCGCGACTGCCACGGCGAGGCTCGAAGAGCTACTCCAGGCCCGCGCCCGCGAGCGCGGGATCCCTCTCGCTGAGGCCAGTGCGGAGCTGGCGGCGCGGATTCCGATGCGGCGCGCGGGAACACCCGAGGAGTTCGCGGCGGCGGTGGCGTTCCTCGCCTCGGAGCGGGCCTCGTACATCACCGGCGTCGTCCTGCCCATCGACGGAGGGTCGACGCGGAGCGTGACGTGAGCGGGCACGTCGCCATCGTCTACACGCGCGAGTCGAACTGCCGCTCGGGTCCGCGCCTCCCCGCGGGCTAGCCCTCTATCGGCCCCCGCTCCCTCATCGCCCCCTGCCCCCCCTCATCGCCCGCCGCCACCCGGCCGGGAGCCATCCACCAGAGCCCTCACCTTGAGGGCCAAGGAAGAAGCCGGTAGGTCGCGCCCGAGCCGTTCGATCTCATGCCAAGCGAAGGCGTCGCCGTGTCGTTTGTGCGAGGCGAGGCTCTTCCCTTCGGTCTCGAAACGGACGGCGTGGAGCGCGATCTTCCGGAACGTGATCGAATGGCGGATGACGCCGAGAGGCTCCTGCGGCTTCGAACGGATTCCGGCGGCCTTCCGGATCCGGATGCGAAGGGCCCTCACCCCGTCGCGTGGCTTTCCATTAGCGAGCGGAAAGCCCCAGAGCCCCCTCAGGTAGCTCGGGCCGCCGTCGCTTCGCCTCTCGAGAAGGTAGCGGCCGCCAAGGGAGACGACCGCCGCGGTGAGGTCGACTCCGACCGAGCGCCGCCTCGGGGCGAGGGCGGGGAAACGAGCGGCATCGCCGGCACGGAAGGCCAGGCAGCGGCTCTTGAGCGGACACTCCGAGCAGCGGGGCCGCCCCGGGATACAAACCAGCGCCCCCATCTCCATGAGCGCCTGGTTGAAGGCCGACGCCCGCCCCTCGGGAATCAGCTCCCGCACTCTCTCCCGAAGCTGCCGAGCGAGCGGACCGCGGCGCGGGTCGCCGTCGATGCGGTCCAGGCGCGTGAGGACGCGAGCGACGTTGCCGTCGAGGATGGGTTCGGGCAGGTTGAACGCGATGCTGAGGACCGCACCGGCCGTGTATTCTCCGAAGCCCGGCAGCTCGCGGAGTTCGTCGCGGGTCCGCGGAAGCTCGCCGCCGTGGCGCTCGACGACCGCTCGGGCCGCCGCGTGGAGATCCCGAGCCCGGCGGTAGTAGCCGAGGCCGCTCCAGGCGGCGAGGACGGCATTCTCCGGCGCACGGGCCAGCGCGCGGATGTCCGGGAACCGTTCGAGGAATGCTCCGTAGCGCGGCACGACGACCTCCACGCGCGTCTGCTGGAGCATCACCTCCGAGATCCAGACGTGGTAGGGATCTCGGTCCTTGCGCCAGGGGAGATCGCGCTTCTCCCGCTCGTACCAGGCGAGAAGGGGGAGAGGGATGGTCCCGCTCCCCATGCCTCGGGGAGATCCGGCGGACTGCGCGTCTTTTCTTTTCAACGAGGGCACTTCCTGAGATAGTAACGCGGCCAGTCTGCTCCGCCCCGCGGCGGAAGGCAAGCTCATCACTATGAGCTCATCGGAAGGAGTCGATCCGCTTGATCCAGCTCACGCATCTCGGCCAGTTCTGGTCCGCGCGGTACAAGGAAATTCGCCTCGTCGGCTGCGTCGAGGTCCGCATCGAGGGGGGGAAGACGATCGGGACGGCCTACGACCTTGGTGATGGCGACCTGCCCGTGGCTCGGTTCCGCCGGCGGATGCGCGAGTCTTGGCGCGGAGCTTCTTGGGACTCCGCGCGCTGGACGTATTCGGGGTTGCCCTCCCCGCTCGGAGAGCTGGCCGAAGCGGCCGAGTCGGCTCCCGGGCGCGGGATGATCGAGTGGGCCGTGCCGCTCCTTTCGCGGGCGGCCGAGGGGGGGCCGGCCATCGACCTCGCATCCCTCGACCGCACTCCCGATCGGACCGCGGACCACCTCGTGGCCCCCGCTCTGCCGCGGCGCGCTCAGGCTTTCGGCGTCACCTACCTCAACTCGGCCCTCGAGCGGGAGAGCGAGGGCGGCTGCAGCGACTACGGCTACGTCTATCGCGCCGTGAAAGAGCGTCGCGAGCGGCCGGAGTTGTTCATGAAAGGCACCGCGCCCGAACACTTCGTCGGGCCGAACGGCAACATGGGATTGCGCCGCGACCTCGCCAACTCCGTCGACCGCTCCGGCCGCCGCGTCGAACGAGCGGTCGTGGGGGCGGGCATAGAGCCCGAGCTGGCGGCGGTGGTGGACTCCCGAGGGCGCATCTGGGGCTACACGCTCGCCGACGACGTCTCGGGGAACCGAATCGAGAACGAGTCGCTCCTCTATCTGAACCAAGCGAAGCACTTCACGGGCTGCCTCGTCCTCGGACCGCTCATCCGGTTGACCCGCGAGCAAGAGAACCCGCGCTACGCGATCACGGCGCGCATCTACCGCGCCGATGGGTCGAAGGCGTTCGAGCGCGCATCGAACAGCGGGAGGATCAACGCGCCGCTCGGGGAGCTGATATCGTGGGCAGCGAGCCACCTGCAGCTTCACCCGGGGGAGATCTTCTCCACCGGGACGGACATGGTTCCCGACGGCGAGGTGAAAGTGCTCGCGCCGGGCATGCGCGTCGAGATCGAGTGCCCGGAGATCGGCATCCTGCGCCACGGCGCTGCGGAAGTGCCGGCCGCCGGCTCGGGGGAGCTGAACCCCGACTACTCGCGATGGGAATTCGAGGGGTAGGGACGGCGTTCACCCCATACAATGTCCGCCCGTCCCCCGCGGCGAACGAGGCGGCGGCGGATCGTGGGACGGACCCAGCATGGAAGCAGCCAAAGACACGTATCCTTCCGCGCCGGAGCTTTTCAATCAAGCACTGGAGTCGTTCACGCGCGGTGAGATCGCACAGGCGGTTGCGCGGCTCCGCGCCGGCTTCTTCGAGAACCTGTACGTCGCCGCCGCGCTTCTGAAGGAGGAGCATCAGCAGCTTCCGATCTGGTCCCCCGGGGCGCACGCGGAGCCGAAGGCCGCTCTCGAGTACGCGACCCGCTACCGGAGGCTCTGGGAAGCGGCTCCAAGCTCTCTCTCCTTCCTCGCCTCCGTTTGGAGCGATCCGCTCGTCCGTAGCGAGCTGAAGAGCTACGTGAACCTCTGCAAGAGCCTTCTCAACGCTCGCCAGGGACGCCAGCAGCTCGACCTCCTCAAGGAGCGAGAACGATTCGTCAATCCCGAACGAATCAAGCGCACTCAGATGGAGATCCTCCAGAGAATCGAGAAGGCGGAGTACCGCACGCCGCCGCGGCGCCCGCACTTGCCCCTCGTGCTCCTCGCCGCCGCGCAGCCTGGGGTCTCGGTGCAGTTTTACCGGAATCTCCTCGGCGTCGAACCCATCCAGGCGAGCCAGATCGCCGGCGGCTACGCCGAGTTCGAATTCCACGGCGTTCACCTGGCGATTCACGGCTACGATGCAGCCGGCCACGGCGACCCGTACCGCCTCGGGCCCCCGCCGAAATCCTTGGGCTGGGGAGCGATTTTTGTGTTCCGCGTCTCCGAGTTCGACCGATATTACGAGAATGCGCTCCGCAGCGGGATCGAGGTCGTCGACAGCGACCTGGCGCAGCGCGGGCGCCGATACTTCGTGGTCAAGGACCCTTCGGGATACCTCCTCGAGATCACCGAGGAGGAGCCGAAGGGAATCGAGCCTAACCACTCCTGATCCTTGGGGCCGCCCGTTGCGGACAGCCGGTCGATCGGCCCTTCGGGGTGGGAAACCGGAGAAGGCGGTGACAGGTGGCTGAAGCGGCCGTTCGTCCATCTCCTCCTTGTCAACCGATCGACCTGCCGGTCCAGGTCGCGCGAGCCGTCGAGCGCAGCAGCGTCTACGTCGTCTTGCTCGACGGCGGTGGCAGGATCGTATGGTCGAACCCGGCCTTCCAGTCCGCCGTCGGAAAAGGAGCGGGAGCCGCCGGAGACCTGTTCCAACGGTTTCTCGACGAAGAGTCTGCGCAACTCGTAAGCGACGTTGGACTCGTCCGCTCCAGCGAGCAGGCCGGCTTCGGGTTGGGTTTTTCGACGCCGATGGGGCGGCGGGTCGTGCGGTTTCAGTTCTTCTCTACGGAGGACGGCTCCATCGCGGGGGTGGGTACCGACCGCACGGAGGAGGTGGAGCTGATCGAACAGATGTCCGCCCTTTCGGAGGATCTCCATCGCGAGCTCGACCGCAGCGCCGCGCTCCAGGAGGAGCTCGAGAGGCTGGCCACGATCGACTACTTGACCGGGACGTTCAACCGCCGCCAGTTCGAATCCCTCCTGAAGGAAGAGTGGAGCCGTTCTTTCCGCTACGGGAGCCGCTTCGCGCTGTTCCTCATCGACATCGACCATTTCAAACAGGTCAACGACGTGTACGGGCACCAGGCGGGCGACGAGGTCCTGCGGGCAGTCGCCGAGCAGCTCCGCGAGTCGCTGCGCGAGGACGACCGTGTCGCCCGCTACGGCGGAGAAGAATTCGCGGTGATCGCCCTTGGGGCCACGACTACCAACGCCCGCGAGCTCGGGGAACGGCTCCGCCATCGGATACAGACCGCAGCCCTGCCCGGAGGCGTGACGGGGGTGACGATCACGATCGGCATCGCCGCCTCGGATTCTCCAAAACCGGCCCAGACCCACCTCGAGCTGATCGCCCAGGCCGACGCCGCCCTCTACCGGGGCAAGAGGAACGGCCGGAACCGCGTGGAAGTCCATTCGGGAGGATGAGGGGGTTGGCCCCCCTCTTTTCATCTCGGGACGGCTTCGTTAGATTGTCGCGAGCATGCAGCTTGCGCTGGCTTTCCTGACGGTCGTCGCACTCTCCGCCGGCGACGGAGATGACGTTCTCGCCTTCTGGCTTCGGAACGCCGTCGGCTACCACCGTTTCAGCCCCCAAGAGGCGGCTCTGGCGACAGGCCTGGCGATTGACGATGTCCAGCGGCGGCTTGCGGCGCTCGACATTGAGCCCGGCAAGGTCGCCCCGCGGCAGGAGGGGGACCCGCTCACGCTTCTGCCCTACCCGGGGGGACGTCACCCGCGCCTCGGCTTCCTCGACGGCGCACGCGACCCTCGGCGGGAGACGAAGTTCAGCGTGTTCCTGCCGGGAGACGTCGCCGTCTCGCCGGAAACGGGGGGCTACGTCGTGATCGACTTACCCGAGGCCGTGTTTTCGAACCTCGGACTCCTCTACCTCGCGCACACGCATATCCCGACCGTTTGGGACGAGAAGAAGGTCGAACTGCCCCGCCTCGAGTGGCGCCGCCGGCCGGATGGGGCCGTGGAGCTCGATCGCGTGCTTCCCAACGGCGTCGCGTTCGGCGCACGGGCGCTCCCGAGGAGGGACGGCGTCAAGATGGAGCTCTGGCTCCGCAACGGCACGTCCGAGACATTGACGGGGTTACGGGTCCAGGTCTGCGCGATGCTCGGCCGCGCCGCCGGGTTCGAGGCCCAGTCGAACGACAACAAGCGGACGGTGAAGCTTCCGGGCGGCGAGGCGATGGCCGCGAGATCCGCCGACGGGAAGCGGTGGGTGGCCATGGCATGGGAACGCTCCCGCGCCTGGGCCAACGCCCCTTGCCCATGCTTGCACTCCGATCCAACTTTCGCCGACTGCCCGCCCGGAGCGACGGTTCGCGTGATGGGGAGGTTCGTCGCCGGAGATGGCTCCGAGGTCCAGGCAGAACTGGAGCGGCGCCAGGCGGCGGGCCAGCTCTTGCCGCTCCAGGAGGGGAATGTGGGGGCCCCGGGCGGCGCCCGACTCCTCAGGGCCGGCGCGGCCGCTGCGGAGATCGAAGCCGACGATTCGATGGTGATTGGAGGCGGAATCGGGCCGGGGCATGTGAGCGGCCAGGAGGGGCATTTGCGTGCGGCGGCGATCGTCCTCCGAAGCGACGAGCGACGGGCGGGGCCGCCGGTCGCGATCGTCGCCTGCGACATACTCATGATCGCGCGCGACATCCTCGATGAGGCCGCGCGGCGCATCGAAAAATACCACGGCATTCCCTTCGAAAACGTCTTCATCAACGCATCCCACACCCATCACGCCCCCACGACCGTCACCATTCACGGCTACCAGCGCGACGAGAAGTTTTCGAAGCGCGTGCGCAACGCGATCGTGGAGGCGGTGGGCAAGGCGAAGAAGCGCATGCGGGACTCGGGCCCCGCCGAGCTGGTCTTCGCGATGGGCGAGGAGAAGGAGGTCGGCCAGAACAGCCGCCTACTGCTCTCGGACGGGACGATCTACTGGATCGGACCGAAGGAGGACGTCGTCCGCCCCACGGGCCCTTTCGACCCTGAACTGCCGGTCCTCGGGCTGCGGCGGCAGGACGGGAAGCTGGAGGGCCTCCTCTTCAACCACTCGACGCACTGCATCGGAACTCGCGCCGGCGGAAAGCGCTCGCCCGGTTTTTACGGCCTCGCGGCCCAGGATCTCGAAGGGGAGCTGGGTGGCACGGCCCTCTTCGTCGCGGGCGCATTCGGCTCGACCCACAACCTGCGCCTCGCCGGCGACGAGATGGCTCGTAGGATCGCATCGGCTGTCCGGACCGGTCTGAGTACGGCCGTCCGGCGCGACGCCGCTGTCATCCGGTCCCGCAAGAAGGAGATCGTCTTTCGAATCCGGGACTACGACGAAGCGAAGGAAGATGCGGCCGTCGCAGCCTATTGCCGCAAGCGAGCGAGCGGCTCCGAGTACATCATCGAGGTCTTTCGGAAGATGCGAGCGGCACTGGCCGCGAAGCGGGGCCAGGAGCAGAAGTCGTGGGTCCAGGCGCTGCGCGTCGGAGATGTGGCGATCGTCGGCGTCCCGGGGGAGTTCTTCACCAAGCTCGGGCTCGATATCAAAGCGCGCTCGCCGTTCCCGAACACGATCATCGGCGGCGTCGCCAACGACTATATCGGGTACATCCCCGACTCCGAGGCTTACGAACTCGGCGGCTACCAGGTCTGGACGGGTCTCCACAGTTTCGTGGCGCGCGGGACGGGTGAGATGATCGTCGATGAGGCGGTGAAGCTCCTCGAGGAGCTCCACCGAGAGTATTCGATCGAGTAACGGTCGTAACCGTTCACCCGACAGGCCTTCCTTAAGAGTCTCTAACAAAATGAACCCAGACCGCGCAGGCCCACCTTGGCCAACGCCAATTCGCGCGTCGAAGTCCCCCGCAAGGTGCGCCTGCCCTCCGGGTTGCGGCGGCGAGGGGCCGCGGAGCTTCGCCGCTCCGCCTCTCCCCCCTCGCTCCCCCCAAGGGGACCTCCTCGACGATACTCTCCGCCCGGGTACCCGCCCGCCCGCGGGTTCCCTCGGCGGGTGGGTGACCTCGTCGGCGCTCCTCGCATACGGTCCCGGCCCATTCCCGGCAGCAGAGCTGCCGGGTGGGCCGCCCCTCGGCGCTCGCAACGCGGTTGGTGACTCATTTTGTTAGAGGCTCTAAAGGAGCAAGGAACCTACCACGGAGTGCTTCGCCCCCACTTGGCCGGTGCCCCACGCTCGGGAATTCCCCCTTCAGGGAGCCTGCGTGGCGACTGAACGCACGATCAGGTAACCGTTCTCGGGCCGTAAGGCCCGGTGAACGATGACTAGCGGTCACAGCTCCGGTTCGGGGAGCTTCTCGCAGAACGCCGCGAGTTGATCGAGGGACGGACTCTCCGCGTTGCGCACGTAATAGCCGCTCGATCCCGTGCCGGCGCACAACGCCTCTTCAACGGCCAGCCCCGCGAGCATTCCGATGCAAAAACCCGAGTTGAAATTGTCCCCCGCGCCCGTCGAGAGCTTCGGTTGCTTGACGAGGGGGCCCTGGAAGGTCCCGGAGGCGACGCTCTGGCCCGTGCGGACGGCGGCCGCCGCGCTCGCCCGCGGGTGGATCACTACCCCGTGAACGTTCAGCCTCTCACGCAATCCGACCGCAATCACCTCGATTTCCGCTTCGGGATCGGCGCCGGCCTCCACTCCCAGAACCTCCGCGACCTGAACGGCTTCCTTGAGGTTGTAGCCGAGGATGACATCGGCCACCTGCTGGAATCGGCGAGAGGACTCCAGCGCCTTCGCCAGATCCTGCCGCGTACGCTTTTCCGGGTCGGCGAGGTCGATGAAGACGAACCGCCGCCCTTCCGGGGGTTGCGGCAGGCCCGGAAACACCCTTTCGATCAAGTAGGCCCAGATCTCGTCCGTCTTTGTGAGCATGGTCCAGTTGACCATCCCCAGGAGGCGGCAGGGGGCGACGATACTCTTCAGTTTTTCGAGCCCGACGACGCGATCGAGCTGCGCGGCGTTGATGTCCTTCAGCGATGCGTGCTTCCCGAGCATGATCTTTCCGTCGGAGAACTCGAGCGCGTCAGTCAGTCCCGGATTGCAGATCGAGATGCACTGGGCGATCCGGGACAGGGGTTCGAACACCCGGTGGATCGCGGGCGAGCCGAGCGCCCCGATGTACGTCGTCGGGAGGCCGGCCCGGGCGGTGGCGTTGGCCATGATCGGGCCGTTGCCCCCGAGTTTCTCCAGTTTGGTGACCAGCTCGTAGTTCGAGCTTTGGCCCGCGGCGGCGAGGAGCTTTCGGCCGAGTCCGTCGATGGTCCGGATCGGATCGTAGGCCTCGAGCGAGTGGCGCTTGTCCACGACGTCGATGATCGAGTCGACGAAGCCGTCGAAGCCGACCACGACCCGGGTCGACGGGGCGCGGCGGGCGAACCGGTTCAGACCCGCGGCGGCGCTCTGAGCGATTTGAGCGCGGGATTTCATGGGGCCGGCATGATACCCCCGAAACGGTCGGAAGTTGAGTGGACGACACGAGGTCGAATCGGGCGCCCCGGGCCCGACTCCGGTCCGGCGCGCTCCTCTGGGCTTCATTCCGCGTCTCGTTTTCCCGATCTTGTCTGCGGGGAATGGAGTCGATAGACTCCTCCCCGCTTTTGGAAAAGAAGAAGCGGGAGGTTTTGAGTGCGCATTCTCTTCGCCGCGTCCGAGGTGTATCCGTTCGCCAAGACCGGGGGTCTGGCGGACGTGATCGGAAGCCTGCCGAAGGCGCTCCAGCAGGCCGGACACCAGGTCTGGATCGTCATGCCCCGCTACGGTTCCGTGCAAGGCGAGGCCCAGCTCATCGGCCCTCTCGACGTGGCCATGGGGGACGGCAAGGTGGAGAAGGGGGCGCTTTATCGGTCCTTCCTCGACGCGGACCGGAAGATCCCCGTCTATCTTGTGGACCACCAGCCGTATTTCGGCTCACGCAAGGGGCTGTACGCCTTCGACGACGATATGTGGCGGTTTGCGTTTTTTTGCCGCGCCGTCGTCGAGATGCTCCGCACTCTGAGCCTCTCCCCGGACGTCGTCCATTGCCACGACTGGCACACGGGTCTCATTCCGGCGTATTTGAAGCTCCTTCCCGCAGGCGACACGAGCGAGCGGCGCCCGGGCGTCGTTTTCACCATCCACAACTTGATGTTCCAAGGAATCTTCGGCCGCGATGTCTACGGCTACACCGGCCTTCCCTGGTCCGCTTACGACCTCCACGGCCTCGAATTCCACGGGAGCTTCAACTTCCTCAAGGCGGGCGCGGTCTACGCCGACCGGATCAACACGGTCAGCCCGACGTACGCGATCGAGATCCAAACCCCGGCGCTCGGCCACGGGCTCGATGGCATGCTCCGCCACCACAGCCGGAAGCTGAGCGGGATCGTCAACGGAATCGACTACGAGGTCTGGAACCCGGAGAAGGACCGCTACCTCACCCGCCAATTCAGCGCGCGGGACATCGCGCGGAAGCTCGACCTCAAGCACGCCCTCCAGACGGAGACGAAGCTCGGGATCGACGACCGCGTGCCGCTCTTCTCGTTCGTCGGGCGGTTGACGGATCAAAAGGGCATGGACCTCATCATGCCGATCCTTCCCTCCCTCCTCGAGAACGGGCAAGTGGTGATCCTCGGGACGGGCGACCCCGCGTACCACAAGCGGCTTCAGGAAATCGATGGGCCGGGCTCGCACCTGGCGATCGTCCTCAAGTACGACGAGACTCTCGCCCACAAGATCTATGCCGGCAGCGACGCCTTTCTCATGCCGTCGAGCTTCGAGCCCTGTGGCCTCGGTCAGCTCATCGCCCTTCGCTACGGGACGCTGCCCATAGTGCGGCGCACGGGAGGCCTCGCGGACACGGTTCTCGATGCGGATGAGGACCGCGCGAGCGGCACGGGCTTCGCCTTCACCGATTACACTCCGGCCGCTCTCCAGGACGCGGTGGAGCGCTGCCGCGCAGCCTATTCGGACAAGTCCCGCTGGTCTGCCCTCGTGCAGCATGCGATGGCGCAGGAGTTCTCGTGGAAGAGCTCGATGCGCCACTACGAGGAGCTCTACCGGATGGTGGTTCCCGTCCACGCCGCCGCTTGAGGGCATCGCGGGCGGGTTGCCGGGGAATCAGTTGCACCGCTCCATGTCCCGAGATTTAATGGGCGATCGACCGCTGGGGGTGCAGGCGGAGCCGCATCGAGGAGCGTGTAGGAATGCGGATCGCGATCATCAGTTGGGAGTCCCTCCACTCCATCGCCGTGGGCGGGGTCGCCGTGCACGCCACGGAGCTTGCCGCGGCACTCGAGCGCAAGGGCAATGAGGTTCACCTCTTCACGCGGATGGCCCCGGGATCGACACCGTACCAGCGGATCGAGGGAGTCCATTACCATCGCTGTCCGTTCCGCCTGAATCCGAGCTTCATCGATGAGATCCAGGAGTTCAACCGCTCGCTCGTCCACCACGTCGCCGACACCGAGCGATCGGTCGGCCCCTTCGACATCATCCACGCCCACGACTGGCTGGCCTCGAACGCCATGGTGTGGCTCAAGGAGGCGTGCCGACGGCGCGTGGTCCTGACCGTCCATTCGACCGAGTACGGACGCTGCGGGAACCAGTTCTACAGCGGCGCCTCCCAACGTATACGGGACCACGAGCGGCACGGAACCTACTGCGCCGACCGCGTCATCACCGTCTCCGGAGCTCTGAAGAAAGAGATCCGCTGGATGTACGATGTGCCCGACTGGAAGGCTCACGTCGTCTTCAACGGCGTCCACGCGCGCCAGTTCGACGGATTCATCGACCCGAAACAGGTCCGCTCCCATTTCGGGATCGGACCGATGGATCCGATGATCCTCTTTGTAGGGCGGATGTGCGTCCAGAAGGGGCCGGACATCCTCGTGAGCGCGATCCCGCTCCTCGAAGGGCAATTCCCGGGGGCGAAGTTCGTCTTCGTCGGCGATGGCGAGCAGCGCCACGCCTGCGAGGATCAGGCCCGCCGCCTCGGCGTCAGCCATGCCGTGCGGTTCCTCGGCCATCGCACGGGCCGGGGTCTGATCGACCTCTTCAAGGCCACCGATGCCGTCGTGGTACCGAGCCGAAACGAGCCGTTCGGGATCGTCGTGCTGGAAGCCTGGAGCGCCGGCAAGCCCGTCATCGCGACGCAGCGCGGCGGGCCGGCGGAGTTCGTCTGCCACGGCATCAACGGGCTCAAGATCTACGACCATCCGGAGTCGGTCGCCTGGGGAATCGGCAGCCTCTTCCGCGACTTCGAGGCGGCCCGCTGGATGGGGCGGAACGGTCGCCTCGCGGCCGAAACCGATTTCAGCTGGGACCGGATCGCGGACCAGACGCTCTCCGTCTACCAGAGCACGGGCTAGATCGACGGCAAGATAAAAACCCTCTCCACGGAGACACGGAAGCACAGAGAGAAAACCTGATCGACATCGTCAAGCACGCCCCCGTCGGCCGGCATGGCGCGGGTCCCGGTGCTGAGGGAGTTCGATGCGTCGGAGAGCCTGCCGATCGGCTCCGTATCTCCGTGCCTCCGTGGTGGGAATCGGCGTCGGCGAGCGAAAGAGTTTGAAGTCTACTCCTTCATAACCTTGCCTAGAAGCTCGCGGGTACGTTCCATGAGCTGCTGGACCCGAGGGTCCTGGGCGGGGAGAGCGTAGAGGAGCTTCGTGACCGCCAGCGCCCGCGTGCGGGCGTCGAAGACGTTTCCCGGATTGCCGCCCGCGTCGCGGTAGATGGACTCCGCCAAGTCCACCAACTCGGCGGCTCGCGCGATCGCGGTCGCATCGACCGTCTCCTCCTCCGCGCCTTCAGCGCCAACGCCGGTACCGCTTTCCGCGGACCCGACGGCACGCCCAAGGGGGGGCCGCCGCGGAACCGCCAGCGGCTCGAGCGGCGCCCTCCCCGCGGCCTGCTCCCACCAGCGGGCCGCCTGCCCCGAGGAATCGCTCGCGTAGAGGGCGACCACCTGCCCGGATTCCGGCATCCCGAGGAGCCGGTCGACGAGACGGATCCCCTCCTCGCGCATCCCGTCGCGGAAGCACTTGCGAACCCCGAAAAAGAAGAGGTCCATCGGGTCCCGGTAGGAATTCACCTTGGCCTCGATCTCTTTCCAACGCCGCTGGTGGTACTTCGCCAGCGGCACAGGCTGGAGGCCCTTCACCTGATCCTTGGGGAGCGTCGCCTTGCCCCCGAGCACGTGATCCATCTCGTAGTTGCCGGCTTCCTCCTTGACGCTCTTGGCCGTGAACGTGTTGCCGTTAAGGAGGACGACATCGTGGAGCGTCTCGGGCAAACGGCGGCTCTCGAGCGGTCCGACGAGCGCCGCATAGGCCCGGGACTTCCTCTCGGCCCGGCGGAGCCTTTCGAGAAAGACCGCGGCTTCGGGATGATCTCGGTAGGCGGAAGTGAATTCGTCCGCGGCGCGGGAGGCCGCCTGAAAGTCCTCCCGGAGGATCTGCGCTTCGATCTTTTTCAGGAGCGTGGCGATATCCTCCTCCTTCGGCGGCGGGGTCTTGGCTTCAGGCTCGGGGAGTGGAGTCTTCGGCTCCGGTTTAGGGACCGGCGCCTCGGCCGCGGGAGACTTCGCGGGCTCGAGGGACGGCAAAGAGACTTTTCTTGCGCCGACGATCCCCTCTTGAGTGCGCTTGTGATCGAGATAGCCGGCGGCAAGCCCCGCCCCGAGAGCGGCGACGGTGATGAGGGCGAGGAAGGGCCTCATGCGCGGGATGGTAGTCGTCGCCCCGCGCGCATTGCAAGGCGCAAGGTCTGGGACCTATAATTCGCTCCGCCGACCGTTCACGAGAGGTAAGTCGGCGCGATGGCCATTCTCTGCGCGTTCGGTCGGCACGAAAACCCGAGGAACTTCTAGCTGTGTCTGTCGCGCCGGGTCTGCGCAGCGCGGGGAGGGATTTCGGCTCGTAAGGAAGGAGTGGAGGAAATAAAAAAGGCCTTCGACCGAGAGGGGAAAAGCCGAAGGCCCTTGGATTTAACTGGAGAAGGTATCGGCAGCTCGCCTGGAGAAACTTGAATCCTCTCCTCCCTCGCGGGAGGAAGAGGGTTCCATGGTCCGGGAATGAGCCTGGGCGGCGCTGGAAACGGTCCCAGCCTCAGTTCATCCCGCCGTGGAGTCAACTGGAGGGAACACACGCTATGCGCTGGCTCGCGATTCTCATCGTCTTCGCCTTCATCGCGTCTCTCTCCGTCATCACGGCCGGAAGGGCTACAGCCGACGGCGAGGACAAGCCCGCTAAGACCGACAAGACGGAGAAGAAGAAGCGCACGGAGCCGAAGCCATCCAAGAAAAAGACGAGCGATGGAGAGGCGGAGGGGCTCGGTCCCGCCGAGGAGGAGTTCAGGAAGCTCAAAGCGCAGTTCGAGGCGGAAGCCGAGAAGGACCCCACGGACAGAATCCTCACCATCCTCAAGTTCGGGGACAAGCCTGCCGCCGGGACGGTGGTGTTCCTCACGGACGTCCTGAAGGGGGGGAAGGAGCCGGCCGGAATCTGCGGCGCCGTGGTACACGCGCTGGGCAGGGTGGGAACCGCCGAAGCGATCGCCGCGGCCTTCCAGCTCGGGGTGCCGCGTTTGGTGGGAGACGCGAGTATCTATGAGCTGCGCACGGCTTTGTCGTACCCCCTCCGGCGGGAGGCCGAAGAGTGGCTCATCAAAAAGGGGCTGACGGAGGTCATCCGGAAGGACAAGGAAGCGTTTCGCATCGTCATCGCGGCCATCGCCCGCTTCAAGTCCGACAAGAGAACCCAGCTCCTCAAAGTCGAGTTGAAGAAAGCCGCGGACGTCGAGGTGAAGACCCAGATCCTGGACCTTCTCGGGCAAATGGAGATCCCCGACGGCGGCAAGGTCGGGTATCCATTCCTCCGCGATCCCGATCTGAAGGTCCAGCTCGCCGCCCTCCGGCTCCTTCTCTCCGCCAGGGCGAAGGATCACTCGAAGGATTACCAGGCACTCCTGAAGTCCCCGCAATGGGAAGTGCGTGCCCTGGCAGTCGAGCTGGTCGCCCTCGTGGCCGCGCCGGGAACCGTCAAGCTCCTCGATCCTCTGCTCGCCGATCCCGAGCCCCGCGTCCGCATCGCGGTCGTGCAGACTCTCGCCGCCAACGCCTCGGAGGAGGTGATCGAACCCCTCATCCGGGCCTTGAGCAAGAACGAGGCGAGGGTTCTTGACGACCTGATCGATGTTCTGACCCGCCTCACCGGGAAAAGCTTTGGGGCGAGCGCGGCGCAATGGGAGAGCTGGTGGGCCGGAAATAAGGGAAACGTGGAGATCCGGCGCCGCCCGGGATCGGACCTTGTTCAGTTGCAGGAAAAGGCGGCGGGAGAATTGAAGACCGCCGTTGCGAGCTATTTTGGCTTGCGCGTCGTCTCGAAGAACATTGCGTTCGTCATCGACACCTCGGAAAGCATGAGCGAGGGCTACGTGCCGCTGGCGGAGGTGGAGAAGGTAGTTGAGCCGAAACCCGAGCCGAAAGCCGAGCCCGATCCCGAAACGCCGAGAGATCCAGGGAAGACCGTGCCGCTCCCGCGTAAACGGAAGCCCAGCGCAAAGGCCCGAGCCGCGGCCGAGGAAGCAAAGAGCAAGTCCCTGACCCCCAAGCTCGATGTGGCGAAGAGCGAGCTGCTCAAAGTACTCCAGGGGCTTCCGACCGGCGTCAAGGCTAACATCGTCACGTTCAACAGCCTCATCGATGCGTGGAAGCCCGCGTTGACCATCCTCGACCCACTCTCGAAGCCCGAAGCCGAACAGTTTGTCACCGCCCTCAAGCCGGAGGGGCTGACCAACCTCTATGGCGCGATGGAGGAGGCGTTCAAGGATCCATCGCTGGACACGATCTACCTTCTCTCTGATGGCGCCCCGACGGTTGGAACTTATATCGAGGCGGACGATGTTCTGAGAGCGGTCGCCGGCATCAATCAGCTCCGGAAGGTAAAGATCAACGCCATCGGCTTTCACATGCAGCCGCACGAGCAGAAATTCCTGGAGCGGCTCGCCGAGGAGAACTACGGGACGTTCCGCATGAGGTAGGAACGGGAATCAAGATTCTCCCCGCCTCGGTCGAGAAATGGGGACGACCCGGCGGGCAGGGGGCTCCACTTTTTCTTCTCGGACCATGAACCGGCTTCAGGTCGTTGCTGTTCTCCTGGCGGCTCTCGGCGCCGTGGCCGCCCTGCTCTGCTCCCTGGTCTTGACGGAAGCGGCCCGCCGGCGCGAAGAGGCTCTCACGGACTTCCTCGCCAGACGTCGCGACCATTACCTGCGCCGCCTTGCCGAGCGCAAGCGACGCCGCGAGCGGTTGGAGGACTTGAAGGCGCGTTGGGAAGCGGGTGTCGACCTTCCCGAACGGAAGGCGAGCGACGCCGCCATCCCTCAAGCGCCGGCGGGGAAGCCGGCGGTGGCGGCGGATCCCGCCTTCGACAAGCTGATCCAGGAATGCACCCTGGGAGTCGAGACCGCCGCGGAAGTCGTCAGGAGGCTCGTCCGGCCATACGTTTTCTAGCGTACGTTTTCTAGCGCAGTTTGGGCACGGCTCCTTTTCCGGAACCCGCCCGGGTGCTACAATCCCGCCATTGAGTTTCGCCCGGGGGTCTCGGAGTTTTCTAGCCCCGCGGGATTGAGTTCCACGCTGCAAAGCGAGGCCCAGTCGTTCGAGCGGGCCCTCAACATTCAACTCGGCGATCGGCGCGATCCGGGAGGCGGACCCTTGAGCAAGAAGTTCATTCCAAAGAAGGCGGCAGCGAAGAAACTGCCCGAAGGCGAAGCGGCGGCGGAAGCGAGCGCGAAGAAGAAGCCCCTCAAGGCTTCCTTCAAGCCCGCGGCGCCCAAGAAGGCTCCAGCGTCAAAGTCGCCGCCGAGGCCGCCGCGGTCGCCGAAGGGCGTCCCTTTCATTTGCAGCGAGTGCTACGAGGAGTTCATCCTCCCCGCCTCGTACTCCAAGGAGATGGTGACCTGCCCGGAGTGCCAGCACGTCGGCAAGCGGCCCTCTGGCGATTTCCTGGACAAGGTCGTTCTCCACAAGGGAAACGAGAAATTCGCCTTTCGCCTCAACATGGCCCTCGCCTACGCGACGGCACTGTTCGGCTGCATCCTCTTTTGGCTCCTGTCGCCGTATTCCGTGAATGCGATCAAGGATGAGATGCGCGACATCGTCCTCTGGGCGGTCGGGATCGCTTTCCTAGGCTCGGGGGTGCTGCTCCTCTGGTTCGCCACGCGGTACGAGAAGAACCGCTGGGAAGTCTATTTTTAACTGCAACCGTTCACCGGGCCTGACGGCCCGAAAACGGCCCCCTGCGCTCCGCGGTATGTGGCTTGCCCCATCGGTGAAATGCGGTAGTGAGATGCGTGCCGAGTGAAGGGTTACCTCTGACCCTCCGGCGCGTCCTTCTGCGGCTCTTCAGTCCGCTCCTGGCGAAGCCTGTCGATCCGGCGCAGGAGCCGCTGGCGCATCGGCGGCGGAACCGCCTGCCACCTGGCCCAGCTCTCGTCGGAGATCTCGGGGGGCTTCTGGGCATCGGGCCTCGCAATGGCCCGCAGGACTTCGGGAGGCAGTCCAAGAAGCGCCTCCACCTCTCCCGCAAGCGGGAATGTCCGCCCGAGAATGTCGCTCTCGCGGGAGGCACGGAAGAACTCGATCTGCTCTTTCTTGGTGAACCTCCCGATCCGCTCTCCAAGCGGAGTCGGCAGCTTCTCCCTCCAGCTCCTCAGCATCCGGTCCACCATCCGGCGCGCCTCGCGGGCTCTCTCTTCCGGAGGGAGGGATTCGATCCGGCGCCGGGCTTCCGGCGGCAGATCCTGGACCAGAGGACCGAGGGACGGGCGCCCGGCGGGCGCGGCGCCGTTTCCGGATGGGGCGCGTGGCCGCCGTGCCTCTTTCAGTGAGACTCGCGGCGCTGCTTCACCCCGAGGCGGCCGAGCGGACAGTCCAACGCCCGCCTTGGCGGCGCGGCGAACCCGCTTGCGGGCGGCATCGATCGCCTCGCGGCGTTCCTGGGGATTCATTGCACGCAGGCGGTCGAGAAGGATCCGCAGCTCGTTCGACGGCAAGGCCTCAAGCTTGCGATAGGCCTCGCGAAGCCTCTGGCGGGCCTCCGGAGTGAGTTTTTCCCAGCGATCGCGGTTCTGGTCGCGGACGCGAGGCTGATCTCCGGGCTTCGCCTCCGAGGGAAGGGCGACGGCGGTGGCGAGGCTCGTCCAGACCGCAAGAACCGCCACGACCGGTCCCCGGGATCGTCGCAACGCCGGCATCGAGCTACCCGCCTTTCTCTTCGTTCTCGATCAGGACATCGAGGAGGTCGAGGAGGTCCTCGACCTCGGTCCCAGCTTCGTCCGAAGGCCTTTCCCCTTCGTGGAGCACCACCATGAGCTCGCGGCCGACTTCCGGAATCCCCGCACCCTCCGGACCGGCGGCGTCCGCCGCCCAGGCGGCGAGGTCTTCGAGGACCAGGAGGTTCTCGATGACGGCGCTCTCCTCTCGATCCATCCGAAGCCGGTGCCATCCCAGACCGCCGCAGAGGAGGAAGACCGCGGCGGCGGCGATCCAGGCGCGAAGCGGAGAGACCCGTGGCCGCGCCCGACCGCGCACGAGGGACAAGAACTCGGGATCACCGAGCCGCGGGGCGGAGGCCGGCGCAGCGTCGAGAAGCTCCCAGGCGACCCGGTGTTGTTCCAGAAGTCGCCGGCACGCCGCGCATCCCGCCAGGTGGTGGTTCAGGCTTTCCTTCTCGGAGTCCGAGAGCTGGCCGTCGATCGCGCAGCTCAGAATCTCGCCGACAGCCGCGCAGGCTTCAGGGAGCTTCGCCCCTTCATCCTCCGCACTGCGTTCCTGGTTACTCTCGCCATCAGTACTCATTCCACACCCTATTCTCTCTGTCGTTGGCTTTCGCCCAGGAACGGCCGCAACCTCACCCGCAGCGCCTCGCGGCCCCGGTGGATGAGCGATTTCACGGCCATCACCGAAACCCCGAGCGCTTGCGCGATCTCTTCGTAGGAGTGATCCTCCTGCTTCAGGAGCAGGATCGCCGCCCTTTGCGCCGGGGGAAGCGTCCCGATCGCCGCCGCGACCGCCTCCTCGAGTTCCTTTCGGTACGAGGCCTGCTCGGGGGATTCGACCCCGCGCTCAGCCACTCCATCGAGGAATTCCTGCGGCGAGGCATCCAAGTTCCCGCGGTACGTCTCTTTCAGGGCCGGCATGGGGACGATCACCCGCCTCTCACGCTTCTTGGTCCGGATTTCATTGAGACAGAGCCGCACCACGATGGTGCAGAGCCACGTCTTGAATCCCGCCTCCGGCTTGTATCGATTTCGGGCGCGGTAGACCCGCAGGAAAGCTTCCTGCTCGAGGTCTTCGACTCGGTCGCGGTCTTGCACATACCGCTCGATGAATCTCCTGACGAGACCACGGTGATCCAGCACAATCCGGTCGAAGGCCGCTTCGCTGCCGGCTTGAAATGCAAGCATCCACTCCCGCCCGCGGTCCTCAGGCTCCCGGATCGAGCCCTCCGAAGCGATCTGCTGCGCGGGCGGTTGATTGCCAGCCGCCGGGGCGCGACGGGGCTGCGCAGATTCTGTCTGCGGCGCGGGTCTTGCCTGCGGCGGCGGCCGGGCGGCGTTGCGGCTTTCGTTCACCTCTTTCAAACCCCGCTCACGTGCTTCGGTTTCGGTCTCAGGGCACCCCCAAGAGTCAGGCGGAGGCCGCCGCGGCAGGCCGGCCAAAGGCGGAGGCTCCGGCGGCATTTTAAGTTGGAGGTTCGCGGAGCCGCCAAGTAATAATTCCTTCGCTCGGATGAAGTTCCTGCGCGCCGGCCTCTTTTCGTGTCTCCTCTGCCTCCTTCTGGGGACAGTCGGTTATTTTACCTACTTCTCCCCTTGGCAAGTCGGCAAGCGCGTTGAACGGGGGCTGGCTCAGTACTTCCGCATCCCTTCTCAGGTGAGCGGGTCGAGGAGGGATTGGCGGGGGCCGCTCGTCATCGATCGGATCGCAATACGTTCGGCGCCGGTTCTCGTCCAGCGCCAGTTCGTGACGCTCGACGATCTGGAAATCGAGCCCGCCGGCCGGGACTGGGGGGGGCTCACCTGGGGAGGGAAGCGCCCTCCGGAAGCGTTCCGGGTGAAGGTCCGAAAGGCGGAGGTATCGATCGACCACGAGCTCGTCGCAAGTCCATCAGGCGGGATCTCCCTCGATTCCTGCTGGAATTTCAGGGATGTCATCCACGGCTGGGATTGGGTCCCGGATGCTGTACGGAGCGGCCACTTTCTCGAAGTGGACGAGCTGATCCTCGTCTTCCAGGAGATTCGAAAGCACCAGGAGAAGACATCGTTGTCCGCGACGGTCGAGGACCTGTCGATCGCTCCGACTCCCGACGCGAACCTCGAGGTCCTCGGCGATCTGAGGGCCGGTCCCCATTGGAGCGAAGGCCATTTTCGTCTGGTCATCGAGCCGCAGAAATCGGGTGGCGCCGCCATCTCGGGCCAAGGGACCGTCGATAGCCTCCAGGGAATGGATGACTGGCTCACCTTTCTCTTTCCGGGTCATGGCCCCGCCAAGAGCGTCCTCGGCGTTCAGGGCGCAACCTCGTTCACGGTGAACTTTCTGCATTTGCCTCTCGGACTGTCGCCGGCGCGAGGGGATTCGGGCGCCGCCCCGGCGCCGGGGAGTGGGCGCGAAGCAATCCGGGCGGCGCTGCGGCACTACGATTCGGCGATCCAGCTTGCCCCATGGAACCTCGGGATCCGTCACGTCAGCGGCATCATGACCCTCGACTCGGAGGGTGTATCCCTTGAAGGGATCGCGGGTGGGCGCGAATCGGGGCTTTCCGGGGAGATGTGGGGTGCCGAAATCCGTCTCGTCGGGCGATTCGGCTCGCCGACGGGCGAAATCGAGTTCCAGCTTCCCGAGACAGACCTGAGGAATCTGGCGGTGAGCGCCCAGCCCCCCGCGGTCGCCCACCTCTGGCGAAAGATGCGCCCCACGGGGTACCTGCGTGGGGTCCTCGGCTTCCGCTGGGGGGCGGCTGGGCTTCTCGGCTGGAGCGGTTCGGCGACATTTCGGGACTTCTCCCTGGGCGCGCAGCCGTTCTTCGGCCCATCGACGGGCCGTTTGCGCCTCGAGCAAGTCGCTGGAGGGTGGACAGGCTCGCTTGAGCTTGACGCGTCGCGTTTCGAGCCCCTGGGCGAACTGACAGGCCGCCTTGGCGTCCGGCAGGCGGGCGAGGAGTTGAGTCTGGACTTCGAGGGTCTGCGCCTCGGCGGCGGGTCCGTCGCGGGCAGAGCGATCGTCAAGGAGAGCGTTCGGGGGGGGCTGAGTTGGGAGAGATCGGCATTGAAGTACGCTGGAGACATCCTCATGGCCGGGTCGACGGCCGGCAAGCTCGAGCTCGAGCCGGAGAATGGAGCCCTGGCTGGGAGCCTTTCGGTGCGGCTCGGCGAAATCTCGCTATTGAAGGCGGCTCTTGGGGCGGACGACGCCGTCAAGAACGCGCCGGATCGGATCGCTTTTCGGTCCGGAGAGCTGACCGCGCGGGTAACCGAGGAGGGGCTGGATCCCCTGGAGCTCATCCTCCAAGGCGAGGCGTGCGGGATGCGGCTGCGCGGCGCGATCGGCGAGGGGGGCGCGATCGATGGGGTGGCGGTCCTGGCGCTCGGCGATGCGGGACGAGCCCTGAATCTTCTCCCGGCCGCGGCGCTCCCACTCGACTGGAGGAAAGCCGTCGGAGGCCAGGGCATCCCCCTGCGCGTGCGCGGTGATGCGTCCCACTGCCGTTTCCGCCGACTGGAGTGGAACCACCCGGCGTTCATGCCGCTCGGTCCGAAGACGCCCCAAGAGAAGAGCCAGGCTCCGCGTTCGCAGTGATGGTGCTGGGCAGGGGAATCCGACGGAAACCGCAGAGTACGCAAAATGAGGACGCGGGGGGATGATCGGCCTACGAACAGGACCCTCTGCGCTACTCTGCATCATGTTCATGCACACGGGGCCGCGCGCGGGCCTTGCTGGCCTCGGAGGGCAAAGCTATAATCCCGCCCTTTCAACCTCCGGGCGTATAGCTCAGCTGGGAGAGCGCAGCGTTCGCAATGCTGAGGTCGGGGGTTCGAGCCCCCCTACGTCCACCATAATGTAGAAATGAGCGGCTTCGCCGCTCATTTTCATTTTGGTGGAGACCTTGCGCTCAGCCGGTGCGCGGCCTCTGAAGGAGCGTTCTAGAGCGGAAGGCGCGTGCCGAGTGGGGACGAAGTGCCTCCGGCGCGGAAGGCCGTACTCGCGCCTGGGCGCAGGAGACCATAGCGCGGCTCAAGCTGCGCCGCGCTCGATTTGGCTTTCTAAAACCGCTCTTGCCGGCGCCAGCTTGGACCCGCTCGGTGAGCCTTGCCTGTAAACACGTCCCGTCACTTCTGCCGCAAGGTTGCGACGAGCCGCACTTGCAGGTCGATGAGATCTTTGAGGCCGTAGCTGGATTTCCCGTGGGCTCTCCGGGCGTGATCGACGTCGATCTCTTTCGTCCTGCGCGCCGAACGGAGCGCGAGTGCAGGGATGAACGGCGGTGGCGCCCCGGGGCGCCGGGCGAGGGCGAGGATCTCATCGACGACCCCACGACGATACCCGCGCAGCATGCAGCCCAGGTCGTGGAGCTGCGCCACGCCGTACGCTCGCGCCAGAAGCGCACAACTCGCGTTGGCCAGGCGCGAGGCGAACCGCCGGCCCAGCGAATCTTCCCGCCGCACCCGCCGCGTCGCAATGAGGTCGAATCCCTCCTCCAGGCCTCGAACGATCCTCGGGATCTCCTCCGGCGGATTCTGGAGGTCCGAGTCGATCGTCACGACGAACCGCGAAGTCGTGCCGGCAAAGCCGACGAGGATCGCTTCGTGCTGCCCGCGATTGGAGCCGAGGTCTATGACCCGCAGGCTCGAGTCCTCGCGAGCGAGCCGTTCGACCGCGGCGAGCGAGCCGTCCTCGCTTCCGTCGTTGATCGCGACGATCTCCGAGCGCAGCCCCGACTCAGCCTGGAGCCCGTCGAGGACGCTCCGCAGCCGGCGGTGCAACTCGGGCAGCGAGGCTTCCTCGTTGAAGAAGGGAGAGATTACGGAGATGTCGACCGGCGGACCCGCGGGATCGCCTGGATATGTGCCAGGTTCGGGAACGCTCCGTGGCGAGGGAATGGAAATGCAGTGGAAGGCCCGCGAGCGCCGCCCAACGGCCCCACCACCCTCGGCAAGCTGAAGGCGCGCGCCACGGAGTGCGTCATTCCCACCTGGCAACCACGGCGACCTCAAGAGGCCCTCTTCAGAAAGCCTGCGTGGCGATTGAACGCAAGGTCCGCGTGGCGTCTGAAGGGGGAAACGAGTCGATACACCGGCGCGGGCAAGCTGGAGGGGCATACCACGGAGTGCGTCATTCCCACATGGCAACCACGGCGACCTCAAGAGGCCCTCTTCAGAAAGCCTGCGTGGCGATTGAACGCAAAGTCAGTACGGTAGTTCCCCGTACTTCGCCTCGTACTCATCGATGTCGAGCATGACGATCGCGTCCCACGGGCAGCCGTCGAGGAGAGTGCCCTCGGGCCCCTTGGCCGTGCATTTCTTGCATCCGATGCACTTGAAGGGGTCGACTTCGATGACGCCGAAGGTCGGGGCGCTCGGGTTCTGGACGAGGACCATGCACTCCTCGACCGGGCAGTAGCTCTGGCAGACGGGCGATCCTGCGCATCCGGTGCAGGCCTCGTTTACGTAGGCGAGCTGGCGCGGCTTCTTCTTCCGCTTGGAGGGCTTCTTGGCCACGGAGGCGCCGGCGGGGGCGGTCTTTTCTGGCGCGGCTGGACTATTCGGCGCGGCGGTTTCCGCCATGGGGATCGTTCTTTCTGGGTACTCAGATCGTAACCGTTCACCCGGCCCTTAGTTCACTACCAGGGCGAGGCACGAACCACGGAGTGCGTCACCCCCGCTCGGCCGCCCCTCAGACCGCAGATCACCTTCTTCAGGGAGCCTGCGTGGCGACTGAACGCACGGTCAAGTAACCGTTCTCGGGCCGCCAGGCCCGGTGAACGGTTTCCTCAGATCGTCGGCCGAAGTATAGCCGATCCCAGGAGATCGTCCAGAGAGCTGAGGAGGTGGTCCGGGGGCTGAAGCTCGAACTCCTCCGGCTTGAATCCCCACAGGGCTCCGGCCGAAGAGGCCCGACCGGCGCGCGCCGTCGCGACATCGACCGCCGAGTCGCCGACGACGAGCGTTCGATCCGCGGGGGCCCCTGTCGAAGCGATCACGTCGAGAAGGCCCGCCGGGTCCGGCTTCTTCGGAAACGAATCCCCGCCGTCGATCCGCACGAAGAACCGAGCGGCGCCAAGTCTCTCGAGGATCTTGACGCTCATGGCTCGGGGTTTATTGGTCAGCACGGTGAGCCTCTTGCCGGCGCTCACGAGGGCTTCCATGACTTCGATCGTCCTCGGGTGGAGCCGCGTCCGGTCCGTGCAGTGGTCCGCGTAGTGCTCGAGAAACCGGTCGAGCCCCTCCTTGACCAGCTCGGGCCCACCGGCGGCGCCCAAGGCGCGCTCGATGAGGACGCGGGCGCCGTTTCCGATGAACCCCGTGACGGTCGGAAGGTCGAAGGCGGGCCGCCCCAGCGACGCAAGGGCGTGGTTCAAGCTCGCGGCCAGGTCTTCCCGCGATTCGATCAGCGTGCCGTCGAGGTCGAAGACAAACAGGTCGTAAAGCTCCAGGAAGGTCCGTGGGGTCCCTGGGGGGTTCGCGGGCGGCTTCATCGGGTCCGAAAGTTGCCCTCTCACACTCCGTATGGATAGCTCAAGACTGCATGGAATGCCCCGGGGGCCCCGGCAGACGCGGGCGGTTCGCAGAGCGCCTCGCAAACCGCTTCTCGGCTGCCCCCCGGACGGCCCAGCCGAAGAGGAAGCCGATCGCGAGGGTCATCGGGATCGTGATCGCATGAATCAAAACGGGGAAGTCGGCGGAAACGTCCACCTTGCACCTCAAATTTGGGGTCCGAACCGTCGCTGGAACGGGTACTTTTTACCATGGACGGAAAGATGGGTCACCGCCGGGCATCGAGATGAGGCCGCTTCAGCGGCTCTTCGGAGTTGGAATCGACCTCGCGCTTGCGCGCGGCACCCGAGCGGATAGAGTATCGTCCGGAGTGAAGGGTAAGCTCTTCTCCCACGGGAGCTTGCACGGCAACATGCAGACCGGTTTGGAGGCCTCATGAAGCAGGTCATCATCGGGGTCCTTTTCTTCGGGGCGATCGGGCTTCTCGTCTGGAAGGGGGTCGTGGAGGGGGGCATCCCGATTCTGAAGATCCAGGACCTCAAGGCGAGCCCGCCCGAAGGGGTCGTCCGCGTCGAGGGGAGCCTCATCCACTCGATCGAAAGCATGGCTCCGAAGCTGGAGTTCACGACCCGCTCGGAGACGAGCCAAGGGGTGACACTCGTCGTCGAAGCTACCTGCGGCGCTCCCGACAACTTCAAGGTCGGCAACAAGGTGAGTATCCGGGGGACGTTCGACGCGAAGACGGGGATGTTCAAAGCGGACCAGGTCCAGACCGCCTGCCCGAGCCGGTACGAGGCATCGAAGGAGGCCGGAGAGGCGAAGCCGGCCACGACGACGTCGACGGCACCGGCTCCTGCGGCGGCTCCTCTCGCGGCGAAGGAGAAATAGCCGTTTGGATTCATCCGAACTCGGCCGGATCGCCCTCGACGCCGGCAAGCAGCTCCTGACCGGAGCCGTCCTCCTGAGCGGCGCGGTCATCCTCCTGCCGATCGCGGCGGCCCTTCTCAAGGACCGCCGCCTGGTCCTCGCGGCCCGCGCGGGGCTCTACGGGATCTTCCTCCTCGTGGCGGGCGCTTCGGCGTGCCTCGTCACGGGCTTCATCACCGGCCAGTACGACAACGAGTACGTCTACAACTACTCCGAGAAGGCCCTGGCGCTCCCCTACAAGATCGCGGGGCTCTGGGCGGGCCTCCGCGGCTCGCTCCTCTTCTGGTCGCTGATCCTCGCGGGCTTTTCCGCGGCCGCGGCGCTCCAGCACCACTGGAGCGGCCGCCACCCCGTGGGGCGGCGCCTCGAGCCGTGGGTCTACTGCACGCTCGGCGTCGTCCTCCTCTTCTTCACGTTCGTCACGCAGCACGTAGAGAACCCGTTCGAGTGGATGGACATGAAGCAGCGGCTCCATCTCGCGCAGCAGATGGGCTTCTCGGTCGGCGAATCCGGCCACCTTTCGGATGGCGCGGGGCTCAACCCGCAGCTCGAGAACTACTGGATGATCATCCACCCGCCGTCTCTCTACCTGGGCTTCGTCGGCTTCACGATCCCGTTCGCGTTCGCCATCGCCTCGCTGATCGCGCGCGAGGCCGGCGACTACTGGATCAAGGTGACGCGCCGCTGGACGATGGTCGCCTGGCTGTTCCTCACCAACGGGGTCATACTCGGAGGCCTTTGGGCCTACGAAATGCTCGGCTGGGGCGGCTACTGGGCCTGGGATCCGGTCGAGAACGCATCGCTCCTCCCGTGGCTCACGGGCACCGCGTTCCTCCACTCGGTCATGATCCAGGAGCGGCGGGACATGCTGAAGGCCTGGAACCTCTTCCTGATCTTCTTGACCTTCTTCATGACGATCGTCGCGACCTACATGACCCGGAGCGGCGTTGTGGACTCCTTTCACGCGTTTGCGGGGGGCGACATCGGCACCTGGTTTCTCTGGTTCATGGGGGCCATCGCCGCGGCGAGCCTCTTCCTCCTCTTCTACCGGCTGCCCGATCTGCGGGGGAAGCACCAGCTCGAGTCGCTCCTCTCCCGCGAGGCGGCGTTTTACTTCAATAACCTCCTCCTGGTCGCCATCGCGATCGCGGTGTACTTCCTGTCGATGTTCCCGAAGATCTCCCACGACTTCTTCGCCTTCAAGCAGAAGGTGGGGGAGCCGCACTACAACCAGGTGACGGCACCGCTCTTCTTGCTGTTGACGTTCCTGACGGCGATCGGCCCCCAGATTGGCTGGGTCAAGGCCTCGGCGGAGAACCTCCAGCGGAACTTCGTCGTGCCCGGGCTCGTGGGCGTGGTGTCCGTATTGGGCCTCCTCGGCGTCTGGTACTCGCAGGACCTCATTCCGACCCTGCGGCAGCTCTTCGTTCCCTTCTTCTATCCGGCGGCGCTGGCGATCGGGCTCGCGGTCTTCGTCCTGGGGACCGTCTATACCGAGTTCCACCGCGGTATCAAGTCCCGCATGAAGTTTCGCGGTGAGGGGTTCTTCGAGTCGATCGCGAGCCTCTTCATCGTGAACAACCGCCGCTACGGGGGCTACGTCGTCCACGTCGGCTTCGGGCTCATCGTCATCGGCGTCATCGTCAGCTCGTTTTTCCGGTCCCACGAAGCGCTCACGCTCAGTCCGGGCGATCAAGGGAAGGTGGGAGACTACACGGTCGAGGTCGTGAACGATGAGCTGAGCGGCAAGACCACCCCGCCGGGCCCCGGCCAGCCCTTCACCAAGGAAACGCAGAGGTTCCGCTTCCGCAGCGCGGCCGGAAACGTCGTCGCCGATCTCCTGCCCGAGCGGCACTTCTATCCGAAAAAGAGGGAAGCGAGCGTGCTTTCCCAGCCGGAGATCTCCAGAAACTTCGTCAACGATTACTATGTTCACTACCGGGAGCGGCTGCCGGGTGGTGAAGTCATGTTCGAGGCCTTCGTGAACCCCTGGGTGAACTGGATCTGGGCCGGGTGGCTGATCATGATCGCCGGAGGGATCTTGGCGATCATCCCCATGCCGCAGCGCGGGGTCGGGCTGGCCGAGTGAGCGCGCAGCCATCCGTTCCCTTCGTTGCCGCCTTGGCTCTCCTGATCGCCGCATCGTCTCGTGCGGGCGACGAGCCACCCCCAAGACCGCCCGCCGGGGCTCCGGAAGTCGACGAACACGGCCACAGCGTCCATTCGCACTACCCGTACGACCCCCGCGACTTCACTGCCGAACAGCGCGAGCGCATCGAGCGGCTCTTTCGCCACGTGATTTGCGCCTGTCCGCGGGAGAACTTCACGAAGACCCTCGCCGGCTGCCCGGATGACTGCGCCGACACGCAAAAGGGGATGATCCGCGCCGCCGTGAAGGCTGGGAAGACCGATCAGGAGATCTTCGACGAGCAGGTCCGCGCAGCCGGGACGCGCCAGGTGCTGTCCGTCCCGGAATCGGCGCTGGCCCATTACGGCCACTTCATCATCCTCGGGGTGCTCACCGTCGGGGTCGTCTGGCTCCTGCGGAGGAGCCTCAAGCCTCCCGAGGCGGGGGGGAAGACGAAATCCGGGCCGGATGAGGAGCGCCTGGGCGACGCCGTCGACCGCGACGTGGCGGAGATGGACGGATAGATGGACGGAGCCAGCGGCGAACTCTTCTGGATCCTCGGCCTGATCCCGCTCTCGGCCGTGATCCTGGCCCTCCTCGGCCGGGTCGCTGCCAAGCGAGAGCCCTGGGAGTTCGAGGCGACCCCGGAGCGACACCGCTGGCTCATCCGGGCGTACGAGCGGGCGTTGAGGACCATGAAGGACCTCGAGTTCGACCTCCAGACCGGCTCCCTCTCCGAGAAGGAGCACGCGGAGCTGAAGGCCTCGTACAAGCAGAGGGCCATCGCGCTTAGGAGGGAGCTGGACCGCCATCGCCAGGCCGCCGTTCGGCGGATCGCCGGCGGCAAGAGCACGAGCCTCTCCGGCGAGGAGAGGGACGTCCTGGAGAAGCTGGTCGCGCGCCAGCGAGCCAGGATGAAGAAATGAGAGAGCCCGTGACGACGGAAAAAGATGTCAACCGCAGAGGATGCAGAGGATCGCAGAGGGGGCCGTTGATGTCGGCTATCGGCTGCATCTTGATTCTCCTGGACTTTGGGTGGGCGACTGGAGCCGAGGGGACGCCGGTCGTTTTCCGCGGGAGGCTTGTCGATGGGGCGGCTCTGGTGGGGGCGGTGCCGCCTCGTTCGTTCATTCAAGGGGGGGAGGACGCGCTTCAGTCCGCTCCCCGCACGCCCCTGGCCGAGCGGAAGTTCAAGGTCCACGTCCTCGACGGCCCCCGGCGCGGCGCGGTGCTCTCGGGCGAGTCCGACGGCGAGGGGCGGTTCGCCCTGGCAATCGAAGTCGCCGCGCTGCCGCCTTCGCGGTGCCTCGTTGCCGAGGTCGAGGGGACGCCGGTGCTGTTCTCGCCGGCGATGAGCGTCGCGAAGGAGGGGGAGACGGAGTTTCGGGTCTACCCCGTCACGCAGGACCGGGAGATCCTCCGGAGCCAGGTCGAGATCTACCTCTCCCTTCACGACAACCCCGTGACCGAGAAGAAAGACCTCGAGGTGAAGTTCCAGGTGGTCATGTTGAACATGGGGAGCGATCTCTACGTCGGTGGGCTGCGCTCGGATGGCGCGGCGTCGACTCGCGAGGTCCTCCGCATCCCCGTGCCTTCCCGGGCTTTGATCCTCCAGAACCGCGGCCCCTCGGGCGGCTCGTGGGTGGAGAAGCAGGCCACCGGCGACACGCGATGGCTCGCGATCGAGACGCCGGTTCCTCCGCTGATCGAGGAGAAGCGCGGCGGGTTCTGGGAGCTGACCTACCGCCTGCGTGCGCGGCAGGAGATGGTTCAGCGCTACCCCGTCCCCTTCGAGGTCTCCCAGTTCGCCGTCTTCATGCCGGCGAAGGATACGGCGATCGATGTCGAATCGCCCGATCTTCCCCTTCGCGATGACCACACGGAAGGGAGCCCGCATGGCGGCGGCGGCCCACCGCAGAAGGTGCGCTATGCGGTCAATCTCGCGGCCGGCAAGGAAATCGCCGTCGCCATCGGCATCGACAGCGCCGCGATCGGCCAGATCAACCGCGGCGCCCTCCTTGTCGTCGGGAGCTTCTTCCTTGTCGCGGTAGGAGCGATGCTTGCCGGCTTGATCTTGAGCCGCCGGGCTCCCGAGGCCGACCTCGATGTGGGCCAGGCGAGCGGAGAAGAGCTGATCGCGCGGATCGCGCAGCTCGATCTGCGCCGCGAGCGCGGCGAGATCGCCGACGACGAGCACGAGAGGGAGCGCGCTCGGTTGATCTCGTTCGCGCGGTACGTCGTGCCCGAGCTGGCATCGGCGGATGGAGGCGGCGGCCCCGGTGGCCCCGGCGGGACTGCGCCCGCTGCTCCGGGCGGGCTGCCTCAGGTGACCCCGCGGGTCGCGGACCTCATTCAGAGGCTCCAGGCGCTCGATGCGGGTGGACCGCTTGATTCGGCCCGCATCCACGAGCGTGCCGTCCTCCTCGATGAGCTGGCGAAAGCTCTCGGTGGGCTCGTTCCGGCCCAGCCGGCGAAGCGCGAGGGGGCAGGCCGGCCGCGTGCATGAGGCCCCCGCCCGCATGAGCCCCCCTGCGAGTGAGACGCCGCCGAGCGAGCCGAGAAAAACACAGTTCGCCGCCGCCGTCCGCGTCACGGGGCTTCGAAAGCGCTTCGGCTACCGCGACGCGCTCGCCGGGATCGACCTCGAGATCCCCGCCCGGGGCTGCTTCACCCTCCTTGGCCCCAACGGCGCCGGCAAGTCGACGCTCCTTCGCATCATCGGTCTCTCCATGCGGCCGACGGCCGGCCGCGTGGAGGTCCTGGGCCGCGAAGCCTCCCGGGACGGTGCGGTCAGAAACGGCGAGGCCCTCCGCTCGCAGATCGGCCTCGTCTTCCACGAGAGCTTCCTCAGGGGCGAGTTGACCCTCGAGGAGAACCTCCGCTACTATGCGGAGCTTCACGGGCTCGATCGGAGCGACTCGCAGCGCCGTGCTGGCGACCTCATGGACCGCCTCGGGCTCTTCAAGCGAGCGCGCGATCCGGTGCGGACCTTCAGCACCGGCATGATGAAGCGGGCAAGCATCATCCGGAGCCTCCTCCACCGCCCGCGTCTCTGGGTGCTCGATGAGCCTTTCTCCGGGCTCGATCAGGAGGGGGCGGGCCTCCTCGAGGCGATCATCGGCGAGGAAAAAACCGCCGGCCGGGCGGTCGTCCTCGTCACGCACGACGCGGAGCTGGGCCTCCGCCTTGGCGATGACGCTGCATTCATAGCCGCCGGATCCCTGCGGGCGCGCGGGAAAGCCGTCGTGAAGGAATTCATGGCCTCGGCGGGAGGCTCCGGAGCTTCATGAGGCAGATTCGGGCCCTCATCTCCCTCGTCCGATGGGACTGCATCCTCGAGCTGCGACGCCTCGATGCCGTCCTCAACATGAGCCTCTTTGCCGTGTTCATGCTCTGGCTCGCCTCGTTCGCGGTCTCGTCGGACAAGGAGGCGCAAGCACGCATCGGACCCCTCATCTTCTGGATCGCGATCCTCTTCGCGGGCACGGTCGGGCTCTCTCGCGCGTTCCTCGTCGAGCAGGCGGGCGGCGTCCTCACGGGGGTCTTGACGGCTCCCGTGGACCACGGCGTGTTCTACCTCGCCAAGGTCGCCGCCACCTGGCTCTACATGATGGTGATGGAGCTGTTCCTTCTGGGGGCGTACGTCGTCCTCTTCAACTTCACGCACTGGGAGCGCGTCCCGTTCCTCCTCGGGACGATGGCGGGCTTCACGCTCGGCTACGCGGCCGTCGGGATCGTCATCGCCGGCATGACGGCGGTCATCCGCGGCGGCGAGGTGGTCCTGCGCGTGCTGCTTTTTCCGGTCCTCGTCCCGATGGTGATCGCAATCCTCGAGGCCAGCGAGTCGGTGTTCCCCGGCATCTCACTTACCGAAACGCAGCGGCTTTCGCGGCCGCTGGTAATCCTCATCGCCCTCGATACAATCTACCTCACCGTCGGGTACGTCCTGTTCCCGAAAGTGGTGGAGGAGTGAGCGGCCGAGCCGGCATGAAGCTACTGAGACTCAACTACGTCCTCGGTTGGGCGCTCGTTCTTGCCACGCTCTACTTCATCGCCTTCAAGGTGCCCCCCGCAGAAAAGGTCCTCGGGACGAGCTACCTGATCTTCTTCTTCCACTACCCTTCCGCGATCACCTGCCTACTGTTCTTCGTCATTTCGGGCATCGCCAGCGCCCTTTACCTGATCGAACCGTCGCCCGGCAAGGACCGAGCCGCGCTCGCCGCGGCCGAGATTGGGATTCTTGGCTGCACGATCACCCTCGTGACAGGGAGCATCTGGGCGAAGGCGGCGTGGGGACACTTCTGGGTCTTCGAAGACAAGCGGCTCCTCACCGTCGCCATCATGTGGTTCGTCTACCTCGGGTACATCGCCTTGCGTTGGTCGGTGGAATCCCCGGTGCAGAGGGCGCGGTTTGCGGCGGTCTTCGGCGTCATCGCAGCCCTGACCGTCCCTCTCGTTTGGTACTCGATCCGCATCTGGGGCGAGCGGAGGCACCCCATGTCCATCGACCTGGACCCCGAGATGAAGTTCACGATGCGCTTCGGCGCAGTGGCCTTTCTCAGTTTGTACCTCGCAATGATGAGCACACGGATGCGCGTGGCGCGCCTCCGTGAGGAATCGCGGCGGATCGAGGAGCTTCTCGCCCAGCGCGATGTGTGACTTGCGAATGAACAGGGAGGGCGTTTAATGCTGATCTCCATCCTGCAGGCGACCCCCAGCACGTATGTCCCCGCCGCTGGCGAGCCGGAAAAGGACTATCGCGTCTACGTCTTCGCCGCTTACAGCGCCGTCGTGCTCCTCCTCTTTATCTTCAGCCTCTGGTCGGTCGGCCAGACGAAGCGCGCCGAAGAGAAGCTGAAGCACCTCCAGGACCGGCTGGATCGAGCCGGGATCAAGTAGGACTCAGCAGTCGAAGGGATCGCCCGTCGGATCCGGCCCGGGCTCCGGGAAGGGGGCCGGCGGCGCCGGACCAGCGAGGAAGAGGTAGTTGAGGACCGCGATCGGGTCCGTGAGATCGAGCGCTCCGCTGTCGTCGGCATCCGCAGCGTCCGGGCAGTCGAGGGAAGTGGGGGCGCCCTGAAAGAGAAATCCCAGAGTCAGGACCGCATCGGTGATCTCAAGTGCGCCGTTCTCGTCGGCGTCGCCGCGGCGGAAATCTCCTGCCCCCGCAGGTAAGTCAATGATCCTCTCGGCCATCAGCGTGTCGCCCCCCGGGAAGCCGCGCTCGTCGCGGAGGTCCCGCCACCAGCGCCGGTGGATGAGGCGCACGCGAAGCCGCACCCTCTCGGTGGGGCTCGCGAGGGTGAAGAGGTACTGCGAGCGGTCGGTCGCCTGGGGCGCGATCCGGTTGTCCGAGGCGATGGCGGTCGCTTCGGAGTCGAAGACGCGCTCCATCGCGCCGTCGGTGACGATCTTGGCGAAGCCTCGGCCCGGGAGTCCGGCGAAGTAGCCGGCCTCGACCGGCCCCACCTCGACCGACTCCGCCTCGCCCGCCCATGCGGGCAGCCGCGGGCCGGAGGCGAGGTCGAGAAGCGATCCATCGCGCCGCCGGGCCTCGACGACGAGGAGCACTTGCCGGAGCGAGACGCCCGTGGGGACCGAATGGCCGGCCCCCGTGTTCGTCACCGACACATCGACGGTCAGCCCGGCGCCGCCCGGTGCCTCCTCAATCGCTCCCGCGGCCTCCAGGGTCAGTGCGCGGTCGAGGTGGACCGCGTCGGCTCCGAGGAACTTGTGCGAGTAGATGCGGTTCGGGTTGCGGGTGACCGGCTCCCAGAAGCAGAAGGTCTCCTCGCGGCCGCTCGGGGCCATGTGGCAGCCCTGGCAGAGCTTGCCCTGGGCCGGATAGGGGCTGGCGAGCCATTCGGCGTAGGTCGATCCAATGGGGACTCCGTGGCGGTTCGCATCCCAGTGGCAGAGGGAGCAGAGGTCGGAGGTCTGCCCGTGGAGGGGCGAGTAGGCCGCCCCCATCTCCGGAAAGGTCACGTCGTCGAACTGCCCGAACATGAGCGGCTCGCTGGGCGGCGGCCTCAGCAGATGGAGCTTCGTTCCGCGGCGCGGGGGCTCGCTGCTCGGAGTGACGGCCCGCACCTTGTGGCAGAAATCGCAGAAGACTCCGTTCGCTTCCGGCGCCAGGGCATCGCTCGCGATGCGGTCGAGGTCGTGGAAGGGATCGAGGTCGTCGCCGGGATCGGCGCTGTGGGCAGCGAAACCGGGCGCGTGGCAGAAGGCGCAGTCGCCGTAGGAGTTCGGATGGGCCTTCCGGTAGCCGAAACCCGGGCTCGGCGAGCCGTCGTAGTTCGTTCCCCGATAGAGGGCCAGCACGATCGGGTCCTTCGCGGCGCGGGCGTGGGGCGATGCGGACCAGTCCTGGTAGATCTGGATGTGACACTCGCGGCACTTCGAGGGCTGCTGCCAGACGTACTCAGGGTGGTCGGCCTCCGGAAGCTTGACCAGATCGATCCGGACCGAAGGGGCCGCCGGAGGGAGAATGGCCCAGCCGATGCGATACCCTTCGAGGCCGCCCGTCACCCTCACGGCAACGCTGGATCGAGGCAAGAGGAACGAACCGTCGGGGCCGGCGAGGAAAAAGTCCTCGCTCCCCTGGATCCGGATGCGGGCCCCCGGCGCCGGGAGCCCCGAGGGACCGAAGACGTGACCGGGGATCGGATCGGGTTCGGCTGCTCCTGTGAGCGTGGGGAGCGCCTGGGCGGCGAGACAGACCACGAGGCCGGCCAGGGCCGCGCGAGCGGTGGAGAGAGGCCGCAGGCCCGATAATCGGGCGGCCCGGGGGAGGAAGCCTGATTCAAAAGCCGTTCTCATCCTGCGGCGGCTCGGCTGCTGGGGGACAAATCGGTGCTCACTGGCCTTTGAGCAGAGGTTAAGCCGAATCGAAGAGAGATTGTATCAGTCGAGCGGCGATAAGCCGCCGCGGGGTACACCGATCACCCGGGCGAGCTTGATCCCCGATGGAGCGCGCCCCGGGTCGTGAACTGTGCCAGAGATTTTATAGGACGATTCGATTCCCGTCTCCTGGCCCTTAATTTGGATTTGCATCCGCTGCGCGGCCCCCTTTAATATTTGCGCGTACCCTGCGCCCGCGAGCGGCCGATGGAAGCGACCGCCTCGCTGGAGGGGCGTCGTGCGGAAGTTTGAACCAGACGAGATCCATGAACAGCGCCTTGAAGGTTGTCTTCACGCCCTATGAGGTGTTGCACCGCGTGTCCCTCCTCAAGCGGGTCGTGCACGATGTGGTCGATATCCACGAGAAGCGCCGCAAGGCGAGGGACGTCTACCAGGAATTTCAGGTGATCGGGCGAAACATCCGGTCGCAGGAAATCGAAGAGACGATCAACACGCTCCGCGCGGAGATCAAAGAGTACGACCGCCACCTCGAGGATTTCGACAAGGAGATCCGCGAGATCGGAGGCATCCTCAAGGACCCGCGTAAAGGGCTCGTCTATTTCTACTCCGAGCGCGATGGCCGGAAGATTTTCCTCGTCTGGGAGCTGAACGACCCGGACCTGATCTCCTGGCACGAGCTCGACGAGACCTTTTCCGACCGCATGCCCCTCGAATCGCCTCCCCTCGGGACGGCGTCCTCTCTGGAAGGCAGAGAGTAGGGAAAGGTCAAGACCGTTCCCTTCGTCCGCGCCGTCGTGTAACAGCCGAATAGCCGTAGCCCGGAACAGCCGTGGAGACCCCGTTCGATGCCCATTTTTGAGTACGAGTGCGAGGAGTGCGAGGCGGTCTTCCAGGAACTGCTCCGCGGCTCGGAGAACGCCCCACCCGTTCATTGCGCCAAGTGCGGGTCGGCACGGGTCGTTCGCCTGCTGTCCCCATTCGCCGCCGGCTCAAGTCAAGGCGATGTCGATTCTCGCGGCGGATTTCCCCGGCCCCGCGGAGGAAAGGGCGGCGGGGGCGGCTGCGGCCCGAGCTGCGGCTGTCATTAGGAAGTCATCAGGAAGGACGAGCAGCGAGGGAGCGCATGGCTGAAGAGGTCATCATCATCGGGTCGGGCCCCGCGGGCCTGACGGCCGCGGTCTACGCCGCCCGAGCGAACTTGAACCCGCTCCTCTTCGCGGGAGTCCAAGCCGGGGGTCAGCTCACCACGACCACAGAAGTCGAGAATTACCCCGGATTCCCCGACGGGATCATGGGACCGGCCCTGATGGAAGGTTTCCGCAAGCAGGCCGAGCGGTTCGGCGCTCGAATCGAGGACGTGCCGGCCGTGCGAGTGGACTTCCGGCGTCGGCCGCTCAAGGTCTGGATCGATGGCCGGGACGAGCCGCACGAAGCCAAGGCCGTGATCATCTCGACCGGCGCCTCCGCGCGCGGGCTCGGCCTTCCGAACGAAGCCGCACTGACGGGGCACGGCGTCTCGACTTGCGCTACATGCGACGGGTACTTCTTCCGGGGCAAGGAGATCGCGGTCGTCGGCGGCGGGGACTCCGCGATGGAAGAGGCGAACTTTCTCACGAAGTTCGCGTCGAAGCTCACGGTCATCCACCGCCGTGATGACCTGCGCGCTTCGAAGATCATGCAGAAGCGCGCGCGGGACAACCCGAAGATCGCCTGGCGCCTAAGCAGCGTCGTCACCGACCTGATAGAGAAAGACAAGAAGCTCGCGGCGATCAAAGTCCGCGGCGTCCGGGACGGAAAAACGGATCTGCTCCCCGTGGCCGGGCTCTTCGTCGCCATCGGCCACGTGCCGAACACCCGGATCTTCGAGGGCCAGCTCCCGATGGATGCGAACGGCTACCTCGAGGTCGAGGCCGGAAGCACGCGCACGGCGGTCGAGGGCGTCTTTGCGTGCGGCGACTGCGTCGACCACGTCTACCGACAGGCGGTGACCGCCGCCGGAACGGGCTGCATGGCCGCCATCGATGCCGAGCGCTACCTCGCCCATCACGGAGGGTGAGGCTTGGGCCTCCGCGAGCATCGAGCCCAGGCCGCTGCGGGCGTGCGGTGCGCGGTGATCACCGTCAGCGACACCCGCACGCTCGAGTCCGACACGAGCGGACAGGAGATGGTGCGGCTCATCGAAGCCCACGGCCACCGCGCGGCGTCGCGAACGATCGTGCGCGACGAGCCGGCCCTGATCGCGCAGGAGCTACGCGGCAAGCTCGGCGATGCCGCCATTGATGCCGTCTTCCTCAACGGGGGGACCGGCATCGCCGTCCGCGATGGGACCGTCGAGGTGGTGCGGACGTTCCTTGACCGGGAGCTGCCCGGCTTCGGGGAGCTTTTCCGAGCGCTCAGCCATGCGGAGATCGGTTCCGCTGCCATGCTCAGCCGTGCGGTAGGGGGCATCGCGGCGGGAAAGCCGGTGTTCAGCTTGCCCGGGTCGCGCGCGGCGGTCGTTCTCGGCATGGAGCGGCTCGTCCTGCCGGAGCTGGGCCACGTGATCCGCGAGTTGAGGAAGTAACGGGCCGCGGCCATGTCTCCGACCGGAGGAACGCTCTCGACGTTTTACCTCTTCGGCACCGCCCTGGCGGCGGGCTCTCTCACGCCGCTCCCGCTCGTGCCGATCGCCGCCATCGGACGGAGGTTCTTCATCCTCTGCACCTTCATCTCGCTCCTCTCCTACGCCGCCGTTATCAGTTGGGAAGGGATCGCCCTGCACCCTTGCCATTGGGGGGCGGTGGCCCTCGCGATCGCCTACAACGTGAGCGTGCCGAAGACCGGGGGAAAGTTGTCGACCGCGCTCCTCTGGGCTGCGGTCTTCCTTGCGAACGCGGGCCTCGTGGCGGAGGCCTGGACGCCGAAAGCGGAACTCCCGGGGCTGGGGGCGGCGACGGGGGCCTACCGCGCTCCCACAGCGGTCTCATCGGCCGCTCTCCTCGGCACGTCGCTCGTCGCGATGGTCCTCGGCCACTGGTACCTCGTGGTTCGGGGGTTGTCCTTCGATTTTCTTCGCAGAAGCGTCCAGGCTTTCGGGGTTGCCCTGATCTTCAGGGCCGGCGTCCTCGCTGCGGCGGTCATCGGACAGTGGGATCGATGGGCGGGGCTCTGGAGCGATCTCGGCGCCAGCCATTTCGCGCTCGGCTACGGCTTCTTCGCCGGCGCCCGCGTCCTCTTCGGCCTCCTCGCGACGGCGTTCCTCGGCTGGATGGCCTTCGTCTGCGTCCGCGAGCGGTCGAGCCAATCCGCGACCGGCATCCTCTACGTGGTCGTGGCGTTCGTCCTCATCGGAGAGATCCTGGCTTGCCACCTGCTGGCCGCGAGCGGGCTGCTTCTGTGACCGAACGCGACTCTGAAGGACGGACGGGAACCGCAGAGGACGCAGAGGAAGTTGCGATCTAGGAATCGACCCCTCTGCGCTACTCTGCGTCCTCTGCGGTTAACGTCGTTCTCAGTTACCTGCATACACCCCTGCTGATGGTGCGCCTGGGTTGGGGAGCGGTCCCGATGTTATAATTTCGCAGCTATGAGCCAGCCCGTCGCCGGCATCCATCTCCATTGCCCGCGCTGCGATCGGGACGCCTTCGTGATCGTTCCGGAGAACGCGGCGCCTGCCGCTTCAGGGGTTCAGTGTCCGCGCTGCGGCTTTCTCTTCCCCGGCTCGACGTCCGAGATCGATCCCTCCCGTCCCCTCCTTCGCTGTGCCGTCTGCGCCGGGCAGGAATTCTACGTCCAGAAGGACTTCAACCGCAGCTTCGGCCTCGCAGTGGTCGCCGTGACGGCGGTCGCGGCGTTCGTCGTCATGGTCCTCGCGGGCCACCTCTGGGGATTCCTGGTTCTCGGGGCCATCACGCTCGCCGACCTCGTCGTCTACCGCTTCCTGCCCGAAGTCGAGGTCTGCTACCTCTGCCAGAGCGTCTATCGCGGCTTTCCTCTCGCGCCGGAGCACCGCGGGTTCTACCTGGGCAACGAAGAGCGATACAAAGCGCTTCGCCGGGCGTGGCTGGAGGGGTTGTCCCGATGAGCGGCTGCAAATCGCTACCACCCGCCGTACCGGTGTTCCCGCTGCCCAACGTGGTCTTGTTCCCGAAAGCGCTGCTGCCGCTGCGGATCTTCGAGCCCCGCTACCGCGCGATGCTGCGCGACGTCCTCGATTCGCACGGGCTCATCGCCATGGCGCTCTTCAAGCCCGGGTGGGAGCCTCGGTACTTCGAGAAGCCCGACGTCTTCAACATGGTCGGCGTGGGGCGCGTCCTCGACTACAAGCCGGACGAGGGCGAGACCTACCGGATCGTGCTCCTTGGAGTCCAGCGGGCCGAGATCCGGGGATGGGAGGAGGGGAGACCCTACCGGCTGGCCCACCTGAACACGGTGGACGAGGAGGGGCCTCCTCCGGAGGAGAAGGAGCGGCTGAGGGCGCGGCTCGGGCGGCACCTCGATCGCCTCACGCAGCGAGAGAAGGTGGACGCCGCATCGCGCGAGAAGATCCGAGAGGCCGTGGCCAAGGCCGAAGAGCTCGGGTTCCTGGTCGATTCGATCGCCTTTCATTTCTTGAGCGATCCGCGGGAGAAACAGATCCTCCTCGAGGTCCGCAACACGCTGGAACGGGAGCGGCTCCTCCGGGAATTTCTCTTGCGCCATTCGCTCCTCGTGGATGATGAATCGCCCCCGGAGCGGGAGGGGTCATCGACCGGCTCTCCTCCGACTCTGCCCGACGATGATCCGGACGACCGCCAGGACTGAGAGGTAACAGCCCGTGAAGATCTTCGATCCGCACTGTCACATGATCTCGCGAACGACGGACGACTACGAACGGATGGCCCTCTGCGGCATCCATGCCATCGTCGAGCCCGCCTTCTGGCTGGGCGAGCCCCGCAAGCGGTCCGGGAGCTTCTACGACTACTTCGACCACATCACCGGCTTCGAGCGGCAGCGTGCGGCGAACTACCTCATCGATCACTACGCCACGATCGCCGTGAACCCGCGCGAGTCGAACAACGTCCCCCTGAGGGACGAGGTCCTCAAGGAGATGCCGCGCTGGCTCGACCGCGCGTCCGTCGTGGCGGTGGGGGAGATCGGCTTCGACGACATAACCGATGCCGAGGACGCCTCGATCCGCGCTCAGTTCGAGATCGCCAGGAAGGCCAATCTTCCGGTCCTCGTCCACACTCCCCATGTGCGCAAGCTCGAAGGGACGCTGCGGACGATCGAGATCATCCGCGACCTCAAATTCCCCGTCGACCGCGTGATCCTCGATCACAACACCGAGGAGACGATCGAAGCGGCGCGGGCTTCGGGATGCTGGTGCGGCCACACGATCTACCCGGTCACGAAGCTCTCCCCCGAGCGCGCGGTCAGCATCATCGAGAAGTACGGCCTGGAGAAGATGCTCATCAACAGCTCCTGCGACTGGGGGCCGGCCGACCCGCTGTCGGTTCCGAAAGCGGTCCTCGAGATGCGCCGGCGCGGTTTCGGCGAGGATGAGATCAAGAAGCTGGTCTGGGACAACCCGATCGCCTTCTTCAGCCAGTCGCGGCGGCTTTCCCCGCGGCTTCAATGAACCGGATGGACCACGACAAGCTCGTTCAGGCCGCCCGGTTGATCCTTGAAGGCATCGGAGAAGACCCGGAGCGCGAGGGGCTCCGGGAGACTCCCCAGCGGATGGCCCGGATGTACGCTGAGGTCTTCGACGGCCTTCAGAAGGATCCGCACCTCGAAGTGAGGACGATCTTCTCGGAGGAATACGACGAGATCGTCCTCGTGAAGGACATCCCGTTCGCATCGATGTGCGAGCACCACCTGCTTCCGTTCACCGGCAGGGCTCACACGGCCTACCTGCCTTCGGGGAAGGTCCTGGGGATCTCCAAGCTCGCGCGGGCGGTGGAGGTCTTCGCGCGCCGGCCTCAGGTTCAGGAGAGGCTAACGAACCAGGTCGCGGACCTGATCGAGAAGGCCGCCGATCCGCGCGGCGTCGCGGTCGTTCTCGAAGCGACCCACACCTGCATGACGATCCGCGGGATCCGTAAACCGGGCAGCTTGGTCATCACCTCGGCCATGCGCGGCCTGTTCCGCTCGAACGTCGCGACGCGGACGGAGGTGATGAATCTGATCCGGGGCGGTTCAGCATAGTTGAGATTGAAGCATCCGGATCACCTCCGCGTTGGCGGCGGGGGTCGGGAGGCCGCTCAGTTCGGCGGGAACCACCCACCGCACCGCATCCGTCTCTGGAACCGGCTCTGGGCCGTCCCCGCCGATGCAGAGGAAGAAGTGGAGATCGACGGCTCGTTCAGGGTACAGATGGTGCTGGCGATGAAACAATACGGCCTTATCGAACGCGGCGCCGACCTCTTCCTCGATCTCGCGACGGAGGGCGGCCTCCGGAGTTTCGCCGGGGCGGATCTTTCCGCCGGGGAACTCCCACGCGCCGGCGAGGTGGGTCCCCTCGGGCCGGCGGGTCACGAGGACGCGGCCGCGGCGGAGGAGGATGCCGACCGCGACGGAGACTTCGTCTCGTTTCGGCTGGGGGCGATGCATGGCGGTATCGTATCGCTCGGGCGGGTCGTGTGGCCAGTGCGTCCCCAGGAAGACGTTAACCGCAGAGGACACGGAGGCCGCAGAGGTGCGCAGAGTGGTAAACCCGGAGGTCCGTGGTGCTGGTTGTCGTTCGGGGCCGCCTTCGAGCCGAGGGTCTCCCTATGACTTCTCACGCCTCCGAGACGATCGTCGTCGACGGCTATAACCTCCTGCGGAGGGGTTTTCGATTCCTGGAGGTCGAGCACGGACTTCGGGCGGCTCGCGAGAAGCTTGAAGTGCGATTGCGGGAGTACTTGCGGGCGATCGGACCGAGCGTGCGCATCCTCCTCGTCTATGACGGAGCCGGGGATGTTGAAACGGAGCGGGGCGGCCCCCCGGTCGCTCCGGAGCTAGAAGTCCTCTTCACTCGACCGCCTCGGAGCGCCGACGAAGAGATCGTCGATCTCTGCCACCGTCTGGCGACCCGAGGACCCCTTACCGTCGTCACGTCGGACTCGAACGACATCGGCTCGCGCATCGGCGGCCTTCCGCTGCGGTGGCTGACGTCGGAGGAGTTCGTAGACGAGCTCGATGCGGCTCTTCTTCGTCCTGCGAATGCCTCCGGGTTCGAAAACAAGCCGCGGAAGCCATCCGCGGCGAAGCCCGAGAAGCCCGACCCCGATACGGTCGCGCCCGCCGAGGTCGAGGAATGGCTGCGGGTCTTCTCCCAGCCGAAGCCCGCACTTCCGCGCAAGCCTGGTCGCCGGCGCCATGGAGGGAAGTCTTGAGCGCATCTGGACGCGAAAGCGAGATCAAGTTCGCCCTCGGCGGGCCGCGGGACTTCGAGAAGCTCTCGGGACCGGGCGGCCTCGAGGGACCACGCCGAGTCGAGATCCTGGAAAACATCTACCTCGACACGGTCGAACTATCTCTCGCCCGCGCTCTCGTCATGCTCCGGCTGCGTTTTTGCGCCGGCAAGAGCCCGCTCATCACGCTCAAGTGCGGGACAGAGGTCGAAGCCGGCTTCTTCCGCTCCGTGGAGGTCGAGTCGACGGTGGCCACTCCGGTCGCCGAAGGGCTCCGGCGCGATCCTACGAGCATCTACGGGCTCGAGCTCGAACCGGTCGCCTACTTGCGCGAGCACTCCGGCGTCCTTCCTCTCACGGTCATCGGCTCCCTTCGTAACGAGCGCACGAGCATTACAGCCGGCCGCTTCCTCGTCGAGCTGGACCGCATCGGGTTTCCGGACGGCTCCGAGGAGTTCGAACTGGAGATCGAGACGGAGGATTCCGCATCGGCGCGGGACTGGGTCGAAGGGGAATTCCGCCGCCTCGACGTGCGAGCCTCTCCGGGGAGGGAAACCAAATTCGCGCGCCTCGTCCGGTGGCTCCGTAGACGTTGACCTCCGATCCCGATCCCGATTGCGCCGCTTGCGCGCGGCTCGTATCCTCCCCGCATGCTTCTCGCCGTCACGGTCGGCAACACCAGACTGCGCTACGGCCTCTTCGAAGGCGTTTCCCTTATGGGGCACGGCGCGGTCCCCACCGGCCCATCGGATCCGCCGCTTGCGGCCGGCTGGATGCCAATCGGCCGGGGCATCGAGGCCGCCGCGATCGCCTCGGTGAATCCTCGCCGATCGGAAGAAGCGATCGCGGCATTGCGCAAGGCCGGCCATCGAATTCTCATTGCCGGCCCGGACCTCCCGATCCCGATCGAGAACCGCTATCGTCCGCCGAGCGAGGTCGGCGTCGATCGTCTCCTGAACGGTGTCGCCGCGTCCCGGCTCTGGCCGGGCCGGGGGACCGTCGTGCTCGACTTCGGCACGGCCCTCAGCGTCAGCATAGTTTCGCCCACCGGTGAGTTCCTCGGCGGGCCGATCGCCCCCGGCGCTCCGTCGGCCGCTGCGGGACTCGCAGCGCGCACGGCAAAGCTTCCCGAGGTGCGGCTCGAGCGGCCTTGCCCTCGGTTCCTGACCGCCTCGACGCGCGACGCCATCGAGGCCGGGATCTTCTGGTCGGTTGCGGGGGGCGCGGCGCGCATCCTCGACGGGTTGAGCGCGGAACTCCCCTTCCAGTTTCATACCGTCGCCACGGGAGGGGACGCTTCGCTGTTCGCTCCCGCGATCCCGCGGGTGGAGATCGTCGATGGCGAGCTGACCCTCAAAGGGCTGGCCGCCTGCTTCGAGGAGATGCGCTTGCGCAGTTAAGAGGCTGTCCCATCGGGACCGGCTCGCCCGTCATGAATGCCCCTTCGTTCCCGATCCCGCCTCGATTCTTCTTCCATCGCGCTACAGCCGAAGGGGGCGGCGGCATCGCCCTCATCGAACTGTACGGGGTCGGCGGCGAGGGCGACGGAGCCCGCGAGGCCGTTTTGAGGGTGTTTAGTCCGCGTCACGGCCGCCTTCCGGCCCCGGGGGAGGCGCGCATCGGCACGTTGATGGATGCGGCGGGAGAACCGATCGACGAAGCCGTGGCCGCGGCGACGCCCGCCGGCGCCTCATGGGCGAAGATCGAGAGCTGGACCCTCTCTTTTCACGGCGGGACGCTCGTGATGGAGAGAATCCGCGCTGCGCTCCGATCGTGCGGGGGGCGAGAAATCGGCCGCGACGGCGTCCTTGCCCTGGCGAAGGACCTGGGGGCTCTCGATCGGATCCAGGCGGACGCTCTGGGCATCCTCCCTTCGGTCCGGACAGAGCGCGGCGCCTTGTTTTTGCTGCGCATGGCGGCCGGCGAGCTTTCCCGGCGAGTCGAATCCGCCATCGCGCACCTGGGCGAGCCCCGACCGGCATCGGACGGGCTCTCGCACGCCATCCGAGCCGTCGGAGAGCTTTTGCCGGGTACGAGGAGCGTCCGGCGGCTCTTCGAGCCGCTCCGGGTGCTCCTGGCCGGAAAGCCCAACGCGGGAAAGTCGTCCCTTTTCAATCGGCTTGCGGAGCGCGAAACCGCCGCCGTCTCGCCGCAAGCGGGAACGACGCGCGATCTCCTCGAAGAGCTCGTGGCCATCGATGGGTTCCCTGTGGTCTTTCTCGACAGCGCGGGCCTGCGTCCCGAAACGGAGGCCGCCGACCGTGTCGAGCGCGAGGGGATCGCACGAGCCCGCTCCGCCTCCCCGGACGCGGTCCTCCTCCTCATCGAGCGGCCCGGCCCGCTCGATGCGGCCGAGCGCGAGTTCTTGGCCTCATTTTCGCCGGCGGCGGTCCTCGTCGTCCGGACGAAGGCCGATCTCTCGGACGGTGGAGGCTCCGGGGGCCCCCACGTCGAGGGCCCGGAGGCGGTCCGGGAGGAAGTGCGGATCTCCGCTCGCAGCGGTATGGGCCTCGCCGAGCTGCGGGAGCGCATCCGGGGGCGATGGCTCGGTCCGCCGGAGGTTGAGCGGCTCCCCGCGAGCCCCTTCACGTCCCGGCAGGAGGAAGAGCTGCGCGCCGCAACTTTCGCCACGTCCGTTGACGGACTGCTCGAGCGGCTCGTACAATTCCTCGGCCCGTTCGGCAACCGAGGGGCCGGCGGCCGGAGTGCCTGAGAGTGTTCCTCGGACTACGTTCTCGAGACGAGAGGAGCCGCTGAAACTTCAGCCGTGGCCATGGCCGACCCGTCGCCGGTAGGATCCGGAATCCGCCGGACGATCATTTCGAGCGCCGAGTTCGACCAGATCTACCGGGCCTGGTCCGCCACCATGGCATCCGCTCTCGCGCAGGGGGAGCCTTGGGCGATCGTCGGAATCAAGCGCGGGGGAGCGGTCATCGCCCGCCGGCTCTGGGGGCAGTTTTGCGCCGCCGCCGCCGGATCGAAGCCGCAGTACGGCGAGCTCGATATCTCCCTCTACCGGGACGACTACCACCTCAAAGCGACGAAGCCGCAGGTCCTCGGTACTTCGATCTCGTTTCCGGTTGACGGCAGCCAGATCCTCCTCGTCGACGACGTGCTCTTCACCGGGCGCACAGTCAGGGCCGCGATCAACCTCATCCTCGACTTCGGCCGCCCGCGCCGGATCCTCCTCGGAGTCCTCATCGATCGAGGCCATCGCGAGCTTCCGATCGCGCCCGACTTCACGGGGAGGAGGATCGAGACTCGTCCGACGGACCGCATCCAAGTCCGTTACCGCGAAACGGACGGCGAGGACCGAGTGGAACTGACGGGCGGGACTTGAAGGGGAACTTGAAAGGAAAGAGGCACGGCGACTCCGTGGACTGGACACGCAAGCACCTCCTGGGCCTCGAGAACCTCTCGAAGGACGAGATCCTCTACATCCTGGATACGGCCGAGGGGTTCAAGGAGGTCTCTACTCGGAGCGTGAAGAAGGTGCCCGCACTGCGGGGGAAGGTCATCGTCAACCTCTTCTTCGAGGCGAGCACTCGGACGCGGATCTCATTCGAGCTGGCCGGCGCGCGCCTCTCGGCCGATGTGCTCAACTTCACAGGCGCAGCCAGCTCGACCTTGAAGGGTGAATCGCTCGCCGACACCGCGCGCAATATCGAGGCGATGGGCGTCGACATCCTCGTCGTCCGGCATCCGTGCGCGGGCGCCGCGGAGCAGCTCTCGCGCCTCGTACGTTCGAGCGTCGTCAACGCGGGAGATGGAGCCCACGAGCACCCGACGCAGGCCCTCCTCGACATCTTCACCATCCGCAGCATCAAGAAGCGGATCGAGGGGCTCAAGATCGCCATCGTGGGGGACATCGCCCACAGCCGCGTCGCCCGCTCGAACTTCTGGGGGCTGCAGAAGCTCGGGGCCGAAGTCTACGCGGTGGGGCCCCCCACGATCGTCCCGCGGAGCCTCGAGCGGCTCGGCGTGAGGGTCTCCCATAACCTCGACGACCTGCTTCCCGAAATGGACGTGTTCAACATGCTCCGCCTCCAGCTCGAGCGCCAGGATGCAGGTCTTTTCCCTACCATCCGCGAGTACGCTCGCCTCTTCGGGCTCAACGGAGAACGGATGCGCCGCGCCAAGCGCGACGCCCTGGTGCTCCATCCAGGCCCCATCAACCGTGGAGTGGAGATCACTCCCGAGGTCGCCGATGGAAATCATTCCGTGATCTTGAACCAGGTCACGAACGGGCTGGCCGTGCGTATGGCCGTTCTTTATCTGATCTCGGGAGGTCCGAGTGGTGCAGCGCCGCCTCCTTAGTTCGAGTTTCGCCATTTTGGGAGTGCCTGGGAGCGTCAGGATCGTCGAGATCGAGGCGCGACGACGACGGCGATACAGCGGAGAGTATCGCCGAGGGCGAGGAGCGAAGCTCCGAGCGCCCGGAGGCGCGGGCGCCGCGAAGCGGCCGCGCCGAGGGTCGCCCGAGGCGAGCGCGTCAGCGCGAAGACCGAGGGGAGCAACGAAGAGATCGGCGATCATCACGCTCCCCCGAAGGGGCCGGCGGTTTTCGTGCGACCCTTACACACCACGGGGGTTGCCCAAAAATGGACTTGCGCTCGTGGCTTCCCCCTGGGGCCAGCCGGCCAGGCCGAACTAAAATGGCGAAACTCGAACTTAGGAACGGGAGGATCGTCGATCCCGCGACCGGGCGCGACCAAGTGGGGGACATCCTGGTCCAGGGCGATCGGATCGCATCGATCGGCGCATCGGCGGGTCGCGCCGGGGCGGGAAACCGCGGCGAACCGGAGGTGGAGGTCATCGATTGCATGGGGCTGATCGTCGCCCCGGGCCTCATCGACATGCACGCTCACTTGCGCGAGCCCGGCAAGGAGGAGGAGGAGACAATCCTAAGCGGCGCTCGGGCGGCGGTTGCCGGCGGGGTCACGAGCGTCGCTTGCTACCCGAACACCGATCCGGCCATCGACAACGAAGGTGCGGCGGAGTTCGTCGTCCTTCAGGGCAAGCGAGCGGGCTACGCGAACGTATTCCCCGTGGGGGCCGTCACCTTCAACCGCGAGGGCAAACGGCTCTCGGAGATGGCCGGACTGGCGCGCGCCGGCGCGGTCGCCTTCTCCGACGCAGACAACGCCATCGAATCGGCGGAAATGATGCGGCGGGGCCTCCTCTACGCAAAGATGTTCAACAAGGTCGTCATCGCCCACTGCCTCGACCACACCTTGCGCGGCTCGGGCGTGATGAACCAAGGACAGGTCTCGCTCCGCCTCGGCCTTGCGGGGATCCCGAACGCGGCCGAGGACATCGTGATCGGTCGCGACATAACCCTGGCCCAGGTCACCGGCAGTCGCCTCCACATCGCTCACTTGAGCACGGCGGGATCGGTCGATCTCCTGCGCCAGGCGAAGGCGAGGGGGCTGGCGGTCACGTGCGAGGCGACCCCTCACCACTTCACCCTCACGGACGAGTGCGTGGCCTCTTACGACTCGAATTTCAAGATGATCCCGCCGCTTCGCACCGCCAACGACCTCGAAGCCCTGGTGAGCGGACTGCGCGACGACACGATCGACGTCATCGCCACGGGGCACGCCCCGCACGCGACGGAAGAAAAGGCGGTCGAATTCGCTCACGCTCCGTTCGGGGTGATCGGCATCGAGACAATGCTCCCAATCGCCTACACGGAACTCGTCCTCAAGCACAAGCTGCCACTGGCCAAGGTGATCGAGAAGATGACGGTGAATCCCGCGCGGATCTTGGGGTTGTTCGCCGAACGGGGAAGCCTGGAGCCCGGCAAGATCGCCGATATCGTCGCTTTCGACATCGCGAAACCCCGGACCATTGATAGCTCCCGGTTCCACTCCAAGAGCCGCAATTGCCCCTTCGAAGGGAGGGAAGTCTTGGGCACGGCGGTCCACGTGCTCGTGGGCGGTCGGGTCGCCGTCAAAGGCGGGGCTCCTCAACCCCCCGGATGAGCGGACCTCGGGATGGCCGACCGCGAAACGGGTGGCGATGGGGTCTCGTCCTCCTTCACAGCAGTGCGATCTTCTTCGTCTCGTCACACAGCGACGTGGACTTCGGCCCGGCGACGATCCTGCAAGCCGACAAGGCAGTGCACGTTGCCGTGTACCTCCTGTGGGGTTGGTTTTTTTCCAGGGCGCTGGCCGGGAGTATCCCCGGGCTCCAAAAGCCGAGCCGGATCGCCCTCGCCGCCGCGGCCGGGCTTCTCTACGGAGTCTTCGATGAGCTGCACCAGAGCTTCGTTCCCGGGAGGAATTGCGATATCGCCGACATCGCCGCCGACGGGATCGGGGCGTGTCTCGGGTCCTTTCTGCCGCTCATGGACCGTTACCGGAAGGGCGACTCGCGAAGCGATCGGGATCCCGAATCGGAGGCCCGACGGTAACACTCATTCTCGTCCCGAAACTGTACATTCTTGACATCGCAGCGGCCCGGCTCCTGGGATTTTCCTGATCACCTACGGCGGCGGAGAGTCCGATGTTATGTTCGATGGGGGAGAATGGGCGAACGAGCGATCGAGTGACTCTGTCTTTTTGAGAGGACCCGGTGTCTGCGGAACGCGTCGTACTCCTCATCGCGCGAGACCCGGTCTACGCGAAGGAGCTCTCGGCCCTCCTGGCGGCTCGCTCCTACCAATTCGCTGCGTGGACCGACGCGAAGGTTCGTTGCTCCAACGGCGGAGAGCCGCCATGGGCGGTGCTCGCCGCCGGGGATGGGAGGGAGATTGCGGCGGCGCTCTCGCGAGAGAAGGCCGCCTCGCGTGCCATCCCACCGGGAACGCTGGTCATCGCCGTCGAGGACCCACCCGCGGCTGCTGAAGCGTGGACGTCCGTTCCCTGTGAGGACCTGATCCGTCTCGCCGGGAGCGGCGATGCGGCGATCCGCCGAGCGTCCCTATTGCCGGCCATAGACGGCATCCTCCAGCGCGAGTCGGCCGCCGCCGCGGCGCGCCGCAGGGAGGGATCCGCAGGCGAGACCTCCTCGCCGACGCAACCCTCGTCCGGCGAGTTCGATGAAAAGTACGACAAGCTGAAGACGGACTTCATCAGCCTGATCTCGCACGAGCTCCGCACGCCGCTCGCGACGATCATCGGATTTGCGGAGATCATCTCGAGCGGGCTCCACGAGTCGCCCCAGGAGCTCGACCAGATGATGAAGGGCATTCTCCAATCGGGACTCGAACTCGACGGGTTCATCAGCGACGCGATCGAGTTCCTGCAATGGACCGAGAGATCGATCCGCCTCACGCGGGCGGAGTTCGATCTCGTGCCGCACGTTCGGCGCATCTTGAGGGAGGTGTCGGAGGAATACCGCGAAAAGAGCATCCGGGTCTCGTTCCGGGGGCTCAGCTCGCTCATCACGGTCGGTGACGCCGGCGTGATCTCCTCTGCCCTGGAGCGGATGATCGACAACGCGTTCAAGTTCTCCAATCTAGGGGGCGCCGTGGAGTTCAGCCTCGAGAAAGAGGAGAGGCCGGAGGCGGAGGGAGGAGCCACGGCCGTCATCAAGCTCCGGGATCACGGGATCGGCCTCCATCGCCGCCAGATCGAGAGGCTGTTTCATCCGCTCGAGATCGGTGGGGACATCGCCCATCACACGAGCGGCCACGGATTGGGTCTTGTAATCGCCCAGGAGTGCGTGCGCTCCCACCAAGGCCGCCTCTCGGTCCAGAGCGAGGGCCCGGGAAAAGGCTGCCTGGTCGTCCTCGAGCTACCGATCGGCCCGCTTTTCTCCAGCGGGACGGCGCGTTCGGTCCCTCTGGCGGAAGTCCAGATCATCGCCTGATCGGGGGACCCGAGCGGCGCCTCGGTCTGCTACAATCGGCGGCGTGTTCTGGACTCTATCATTCATCCTCGCCGCCGCATCCGGAGGCGATGGGCTCTCCTACCGCGAATTGCGAAGGCTCCCCTCGGCAGCCCGCGTTTCCCCTGCGAGCGTGAGCCGGGCCTCGCTGCCTCAGGCATACATCCCACGAGCCTATCTCGAGCCCGCTCGGATGGCCCCGGCGGTGCTGGGAAGGGCGCATCCGCTCGTTCCACTTCCTTCCCAGCCCGCATCGATCGGCCGCGAGCCCGAAGAGGGCCCGCGATCGTATGCCCGTGTGCGTACTCTGACCCCTTCGCACGCCGCGGGGGAGCGCGGCGGTGGGGCGCGCGGCACCCTGCGCGGCGGGATGACCCTGCAGCCGAACTGGCGCTCCCGGCGGCCGGAGCCGACCTGGACCTACCGAAAATAGACGAACGGGAGCGCCGAGTCGGCGCGTGACACGGTGGGCTCGGCTTGGTACTGATGTGCCCCCGGAATCGGACCCATCGCCATGAGCACTCCCCGAGCCTTCGTCGTCTTTCTGTCGCTCTCGCCCCTTCTTGCCTCGTGCTTCCCGCGCAGGGATGACACCTCCCTCGGGGATGTGTCCGCCCGGCAGGCGGTCCAGTATCCTTCTTCGCCTCCGATGGACCATCACGACGACTATCACGGCCGGCGCGTACGGGATCCCCACCGCTGGCTCGAAGACCTCGACGCACCCGCCACGCGGACGTGGATCGAGGCTCAGAACAAGGTCACGGCGGGTTACCTGGCGGCCATTCCTTCGCGAGCCGCGATCCGGGCGCGCCTCGAAGATCTCTGGAACTTCGAGCGGTACTCACCGCCGGCCCGCCGAGGAGGGAAGTACTTCTTCACCCGCAACGATGGGCTCCAGAACCAGGGCGTTCTCTACGTGCTCGAAGACCTCGCCGGGGAGCCGAGAGTCCTCCTCGACCCCAATCGCCTCTCGGCCGACGGCACGGTGGCTCTCTCGAAATTCGAGGCAAGCCCGGACGGCCGCTGGCTCGCCTACGGCACCTCGGCGGCAGGTTCGGATTGGGAGGAATGGCGCATCCGCGATGTGGCGACGGGAATGGACCTGCCGGACCAACTCCGCTGGATCAAGTTCTCCGTGGTCTCCTTCCGCCGGGATTCGACCGGTTTTTACTACTGCCGCTACGCCGAGCCGAAGGAAGGGGAAGCGTACGAAGGGACGAATTACTTCCAGAGGCTTTTTTTCCATCGTCTCCAGACTCCGCAGTCGGAGGACGTGCTTGTCTATCAGCGTACCGAAGAGAAGGAAAAGGACTGGGGGATGGAAGGCCGCGTCACCGACGACGGGCGCTACCTCATTATCACGATCCGCCAGGGGACGGACACCCGCAACCGCATCTACTTTCAGGACCTGAGCACCGTCGACTCCCCCGTACTGCCCCTCCTCGACCGCTTCGATGCGTCGTACGAATTCGTCGGCAACGACGGCGCCGTTTTCTGGTTCCTGACGGACCTGGAAGCCCCTCGGGGCCGCATCGTGGCCGTAGACAGCGGGGCTCGCGGCGACGGCTGTCGCCGCGAGGTCGTCCCGCAGACCGCAGAGACGCTGATGAAGGCGACCGCGGTCGGCGGAATGTTCGTCGCCCACTACCTCAAGGACGCATGCAGCGCTGTTCGCATCCATCGCACCGACGGAATGCTCATCCGCGAACAGGATTTGCCCGGAATCGGGACCGCAACCGGTCTCGAAGGCTCGATGTCCCATCCGGAGACCTTTTTCTCCTTCGCCACGTTCACGATGCCGCCGGCGGTGTACCGGCTCGACGTGTCGAACGGGTCCGTGACCCTCTTCCGCGCGCCGAAGTTCGAGTTCGACTCGAGCCGGTACGAGACCCGCCAGGTCTTCTATCCAAGCAAGGACGGCACGCGGGTGCCGATGTTCATCACCCTCAGGAAGGGGTTGCCCCTCGATGGCCGCCGGCCGACCCTCCTCTACGGCTACGGCGGCTTCAGCATCTCGATCACACCGTTCTTCGCGGTCCCGCACGTCGCGTGGCTCGATCTGGGCGGCGTCTATGCCGTGGCCAACATCCGAGGAGGCGGCGAGTACGGTGAAGAGTGGCACCGGGCCGGCATGCGCGAGCGGAAGCAAAACTGCTTCGACGATTTCATCGCCGCTGGGGAGTGGCTCGCGAGCCAGGGTTACACGTGTCCCGAGAAACTAGCTGTCGAGGGGCGGTCGAACGGCGGACTCCTCGTCGGCGCCTGCATGACGCAGCGGCCGGACCTCTTCGCCGCGGCGGTCCCGGGCGTCGGCGTACTCGACATGCTGCGGTTCCACAAGTTCACGATCGGCTGGGCGTGGGTCCCGGACTATGGTTCGGCGGACGATCCGAACGACTTCGAGACGCTGTACGCCTATTCGCCGCTCCACAACGTCCAGCGCGGCAAGCGCTATCCCGCGACCCTCGTGATGACCGGAGACCACGACGACCGCGTGGTCCCATCCCACAGCTACAAATTCGTCGCCGCGCTCCAGGCTGCGCAGGCCGGGCCGAAGCCGATCCTCGCGCGCATCGATGTCCGCGCGGGTCATGGCGCCGGGAAGCCGACGGGGAAACTCATCGACGAGGCGGCGGACAAGCTGGCGTTCCTCGTGCGCGAGCTGGGAGTGGAGGGGGTGCCTACGGGAGCCGGGGATTGAGGGATGCGGTTGCGGAAGCGGCTGCGGATGCGAATCCGGAGTTGGATGTGGATCGAAGTTCCGCTGACGTGCGTCCTGTCCCGTCACTCCCCCGGCAGCTCGATCGGGCCCGCTTCCCGGCCTGCTTCGACCTTCACTCCGGCGACTTTCGAGCGCACCTTGCCCTCAGTGATGTAGAGCAGCTCGTACGTGCCCGCTGGAATGTTCAGGAGTGTGAATTCCGGGCGGCGCCCGCTCTGCCGGTAGAGGTGACGGGGTTCGCCATCCGCCTCCCCCTCGGGGGCGAGGCCGATCGCAAAGCCGGCGGGCGGATGGAGGGTCTGCAGGCGTCCTCGGATCGTTCCCATGCCCGGCCTCGTGCCGTGGCGGAGGCTCTGGACCGAACGCACCGGCGCGGGTGCCACGCCGTCCCGGGCCTCCGGCGTCCCCGCCGCCGCGAGGACGATCCTCAGAATCCCCGAGTCGCTCCCCGTGCCGCCGCCGGCCGCCGGTTGAACCCCCATGAGGCGCCGCGCGCCCCGCTCGCCGCCGTCCGCGAAGAGCGTGAACTCGCCCGTGGCGAGGCCGGGGAACTCGAAGCGGCCATCGGGACCCGTTTGATGGGTCCACTTTGACTGAACCGCCTCGCCGGAAACCGGCTGGGACGGCGCCAGAACGATCCGGGCGCCCACGGCGGCTTCGCCCGACTCGGTCACGACGATGCCGGCGATTCTGCCGCCGGCGGGAACGACGATCTGGCACGTTTGGGCGCGCAGATCGCCCGCGGTCCGCTCGAGGGAGATGGGCGGTCGGCCGAGCGTCTGGACCGTGAGGAGGACCACCACCGAGTCGGACGCGGGGAGCCGGCTTAGCTCGAGCCAGCCGTCGGCGTCGGACGCCGCGCGCGTGGAGCCTCCCGGGACGCTGCCCGAGTCGATTCGCAGGCGCGCCGCGACCTTGGCGCCCGAGATGGGCGAGCCGCTCTCATCGAGAATTCGCATGCGGGCGGGGCGGTCGGGCTCGAGGACGATCCGCAGGGGCGTGGCGGCCGGGATCTCCACTTCGAGGTTGATGGCGGAAAGATGGCCGCGAGCCCGGGCCGTGAGGAGCTGCGCACCTGGCGGGAGCCCCCGGAAGGCGAATCGTCCGGACCCATCGCTCCGAGCGGCCGAGGCGATGGATCCCCCTCGACCAGCCGGAGGCAGAAGTCGGATCATCGCGCCCTCGATGGGGTCGCCGTTGGGGCCTGCGATGACCCCAGCGAGGCTGTGATCTCCGCTGGAGGCCATCGGCCCCGCCGAGCCGCGCTCCGGACTCGATCCCGAAGCTGCCGCGCCGCCGCCGGCATCGGACGCCGGGCCGGAGTGCCGTGTGGCGGAGTACGGGGGGGCCGAGCTTCGCGGGGCTTCTGAGACCCCGGCGCGCTGAACCGGCTGCGTGCCTCGAGCCTCGTCGCCGGCGATCCGCCGATCGAAAGGAGCTTCGCGGTTCCGCCAGCTCCAGAGTCCAGCGGCGGCGAGAAGGACCAGCAGCGAGCCGATGCCGAGGAATCGTTTCATGGCGGGAATCTTCATGGAATCGGTACGATCAAACTGAGCGCGCCCGAGTCGAGTCCTAGCGTGAAGGGCCCCGAGAACGGGAACTCCACGGGGCCGGAAGCCGGGATCTCATCGTCGACGAGGACGTTCGTCTGGGTGGCCGAGATCACGCCCGGGGCGTCGTAGAAGTGGTAGCCGAGCGAGTGCTGGGCAAGCGGACTCGGACCGAGAGCGCAGTCGCAGCTTTGCGCGACGCTCGTTCCGACGTTGACGCGGGCGGTCACCGCGCCGGCGGTCAGGTTCGCAATGAGCGGCGCGAAGAAGATGTCGTCGCCGACCTGGTTCCCGATCGTGTAGTTCGAGAAGCGGCCCGCGGGCTGCGTATCGGCGGGGAAGACGCCCGCAAGGACCTCGCCCAGTGGGTCCATGCTTTCATTCAGGGGCTGGACGCTCTCGAAGGAGAGCGCAAAGCCCGGTGCGATCTCGAAGGCGAGCGACGAGAGGAGCGGGGCGGTGCCCGCGAAGCCGCCGTTGACGAAAACGTCGAGGTCGGCGACGAGGAAGTTATCGACGATGACCAGAACCAGATTCGGGTTGTTCGGCGTCAAATCGCCGACGCAGGAGGCTCCCGAGCGGGGGACAGACCCGGACTGGGATACCTGGATCTGGTCGACGGCCAGATTGCCGCAGTCGCCGACGAGCCCGACGATCGCGAATCCGATCGAAAGGGAGGTCAAGCTCCCGTCCGCCTCTCGCCTTCCGGAGAAGACGACGACCTGGTGGATTTCACAGGTGCCGCCGAGAGGGCCCGTCTGGACGGACTTGAAGGCCGTGTAGACCGTGAAGAGGGTGCCGGTCCCTTCGATGAAAGAGAGCGCGCCTGCGCTCTGAACCGTCGGGTCGATGACGGCGACCTCAAGGGCCGCGCCGGCCGAAGGGCCGAAACAGAACTGCGTGTCCACGAGATCCCCCGGAAGGACGCCAGGCACCGACGAGGCCGTGACGACGCTGCCGACGGCGGTGAAGCTCCCCTCGACGGAGGGTGGGGTCGAGCCGGTGTTGCGCGGCATGGCGATGAAGAGCCCTTGCACGGCCGGGTCGTTCACGTAGGCCGAGAGCGAACGGAAATCGGCGGCATTGGCTCCCGTGATGACGATGATCTGTGTCACCGTGTCCGAGTCGTCGTCGCACGAGACGGCGGCGGCACAGGCGAGGAAGGGAAGAAGGGCAAGTCGGCGGCGGGTGAGCATGGGCAAAGAGTCCATTTCCTTCGGCTCGATTCCAGTCGAGGTTCTTGCGAGCACCAAGATCCGCGGCGGTGCAGGCCTGAGAGACTGAGCGAATTCAGAGATTCTATGGGCTTGAGACGAGTGATGGGGCCGGATTCTTCAATCCATCAGGCCCTTCCAACAAAATGAGCCACCAACCGCATTGCGGCGGCGATCAGCGGTCGGGCGCAGTCCTCTTGGGTCCTTCGTTGTAAAATGCGCGGCCATCATGAGCCATGAAAAGGTGCCCCTGCGAGAGATCTATCTCCTGATGCAGCTTGCGCGGGCTTGGGACCTTCGCTTCGAGAACCTCTTCCGGACGGGGGCGGTCAAGAAGTGGTATAGCTCCGTCGGCAACGAGGCGGTGACGACCGCCGCCGGACTCGCTCTGGAGCCCGGCGACGCCCTCGCGAGCCTCCACCGGGACGTGGGTGCCATCTTCGCCCATTACCTCGACCTCCCAGCGCTCTTCCCCGACCTGGTCCCGCCTCGCAGGGTCCGCCGGGATTCTCGCGGCGACCCGAGGGAGCACCTCTACGGGCTCGCTTGCCAGATGATGGGCAAGGCTGACGGCTACACGGCCGGCCACGACCGTTCGTACCACTTCGGGCACATCGACGAGCCACACGGGATCCTTCACGTCGGCATGATCAGCCATCTCGGGGCGATGATCCCCGTCGCGGCCGGGCTCGCCCTGGCCATGAAGCTCCGGGGAGAAGGGCGCGCCGCGATCAATTTCATAGGCGACGGAGGAACCTCGACCGGCGACTTCCACGAAGCGCTCAACCAAGCGGCGGTGATGCGCCTCCCGTTCGTCCTCGTGATCGAGAACAACCACTACGCGTTCTCGACGCCCGAGCGCGAGCAGTACGCCTGCCGGAAGCTCATCGACCGCGCGATCGGATACGGCGTAGCCGGAGAAAGCGTCGACGGCGGCGACCCCGCGGCCGTCTGGCTCACCGTGAGGCGGGCCCTGGCACGCGCTCGGCGCGGAGAGGGACCGACCCTCATCGAAGCGAATCTCGTGCGGCTACGCGGTCATTCGGAGGGGGACGACTCGATGGACGTCGTCCCGGTCGAGGAGCGCGAGAGGTTCATCCGCGGGGATCCGATGGGTCGGTTCGAAGCGGCGGCCATCGCAGCCGGGGCTCTCCGCCCGGAGGAGGTTGAGTCGATCGGCTCCGGAATCCACCAGCTCCTGATCGAGGTCACCGACCGGGCGCGCGAAGCCGCCGAGCCGGAACCGGGGACGCGACCGGTCTTTGCCGTTTGCGCGGCCGCTAGCGAGAGGGCCCGAACGGCCCCTAAGCCGCTCGATCCGGCTCCTACGCGGGCGATGGCTCCTCCGGCCGGCGCCACGTACATCGACGCCATCGCGCGCGCTCTCCGGGAGGAGATGGAGCGCGACCCCATGGTCATCCTCCTCGGCCAGGATATCGCCGCCTACGGAGGCGCCTTCAAGGCGACGCGCGGGCTCCTCGAACGCTTCGGGCCCGGCCGCGTCATGAATACGACGCTCGCGGAGTCCGCTGCGATCGGCATCGCCAGCGGCGCGGCCCTCCTCGGCTATCGACCGGTGGTGGAAATGCAGTTCGCGGATTTCATCTCCTGCGCCTTCAACCAGGTGGTCAACGTCGCCGCGAAGATGTTCTACCGCTGGGAGGCACCCGTGCCCCTCGTCATTCGCTGCCCCTCGGGCGGCGGCGCGGCGGCGGGCCCCTTCCACTCCCAGAATCCCGAGGCGTGGTTCCTCCATGTCCCCGGCCTCAAGGTCGTCGCCCCCTCGACGCCGCGCGACGCTCTCGGACTCCTGAAAGCCGCCATCCGCGACCCCAACCCGGTCCTCTTCTTCGAGCACAAATCGCTCTACCGCCGCCTGCGCGAGGAGCTGCCGGCCGAGGAGGTTCTCGTACCGCTCGGCGCAGCCCGGACGGCGCGCGAGGGGAGCGACGCCAGCGTCATCACCTACGGCTGGTGCGTCCACCACGCCCTGGCGGCGGCCGCAAAACTGGAGGGAGAAGGGATCTCGATCGAAGTGATCGACCTGCGGACCCTCTGCCCGCTCGACGAGGAGGCGGTCCTCGCCTCGGTCAAGAAGACCGGCAAGGCGCTCATCGTGCACGAAGCGCCGCTGACGGGCGGCTTCGGCGGCGAGCTGGCGGCCCGCATCGCCGATCAGGCTTTCGAGAGCCTCGATGGCCCAGTCCGCCGCCTCGCGTTCCCCGACACGCCGGTACCTTTCCACGCGCGACTCGAGGCAGCAGCGATGCCGGATGCGGAGAAGATCGCGGCGGCGTTGAGGGATCTGGTGGGTTACTGAGCCGTTGGCACGTTCAGCGGCAGGTTTCCGTCTCGCACCTCAGCACGCCCGCCACTGCGCGCCCGCAGTGCGCCGACGGCTCGGGCGGCGACTCGCCGCCGAGGAACATGTAGTTGAGGAGCGCAACAGGGTCCGAGAGGTTCAGCGTGCCGTCGCCGTTCGTGTCGGCAGCGGCGGCGCAGCAGAGCGGGCCCTTGCCGAGGAAGAGGCTGCCGAGAATTACATTCGCGTCGCTCAGGTCCTGCTTCAGGTCGCAGTTGGCATCGCCGCGCAGGAAGAAGAAAGCCGGCTGCGTCGCGAGCCCGGCGTCCTGCGCGATGACCTCGATTTCCCCGAGGGCGGGTCCCGGCAGATCGGCGACGAACTGACCCGACACGTCCTTGGGAGCGATCGTCAGCTCGAGGATGTCGAACGGCCGTCCGGGGTTCAGCCCCCGGCTCAGCTTCTGTCCGCCCGAGCGGATTTCCTCCCGGACTTCGAACTCCTCTTCGACTGTCCCTGAGAGAATTGTCCGGACCGCGAAGCCGCGGATCGCCTGCGGATGGAAATCGATCGGGGCTACGAAACCTTCCGGCCCCGTTTTCCCACCGGCCGGGTGGATGACCAACTCCCGGGCGCGGATGGGGACGGACCACTTCAGCGTGATGACGTTTTTCGTCGGGGGATTGCTGAGGTCCCCGATCCATGAAGCCAACCCGTTCGTCCGCCGGTCCACGAGGTTCTGCGAGGCGAAGAATGGGGGCAGGAGTCCGTTGGCGGCGCCGTTGCCGTCGACGATGGGGACATCGGGCATTCGAGTCCTTGGCGTCGAATCCACCGACGCGCTCGGTGCCAGGTTGGTCCAGGAGGCATCTTCGGGGACTTCGATCATGCTGTGGCCCGCGTGGCAGCCGGCGCATCGGGCCGTCTGGCCCGCGCGGCCGAAGTTCATTCCGCCGACGTGGAAAACCTGTCCGTCGCGGCCCATCCCGATCTTGCCATCCGGTCGGCGGAGGACCTCGAAGAGGGGCACGCCTGCCGGCAGGGTGGCCTCGATGCGACCGTCGGGGCCGATGGCTTGTCGCTGGAGAAGGATCGGCTTCTCCGTCGCGATCGGCTTCTCCCCTTGCGGGGCCATGTAGAACTCGATGGAGAGGTTGTAGCCGACGGGCGGGGCGCTCGGGACCGGCACATCGACGGGAGCGTTGAAGTGGATGTTCTCGACGAGGAAGGTGAACGTTCCTCCCTGGGCCGCAGCCTCGGCCGCGTCGCGCGGCGCTTCATCGACCATGAGGTCGCCGACGCGGTCGGGGATCGACGGCGGAGGGTTCCTGGAGACCACGGGGACCGCATCGATATCCATCGTCAAGGTGTTGCGGTAGATCGGCCTCATGCGGCGCGACTCCCGATCGAGGAGGTAGACGTCGTACATCCCCCCGGAGGTTCCAAAGACCTTGGCCGTGGGGGCGGCCGTAACCAGGAGGTTCCCGCTCGGGTGGGCCGTGGCGCTGGCGAAGACATACTGGAGGGACTCTTCGTTCTCGCGACCCTGGGGGACGCCGAGGAATACGCCGAATCCGGGCACCGTTCCCGATGAGGGCCCCCCCAGCACCTCGGCCGGACGCGCGCCTGGACGGTGGGCCCTCAGGCCGGTCAACTGGGGATCCCCGATCGTAGGCGTCGCCAGAAGGAAGAGGGAGAGGATCTCTCCATTAGGGAGGAACGTCGGGTTGTAGGACTGGCTCGTCGCGCGATCGAGCGGGAAGCCGGTTATCATGGACAACCCGGTCCCATCGGGATTGACGCCTGCCAGCGTCCAGCTATTGAACCCCGGAAACTCCTTGTCGGTGATTACCCTCAGCGCGGAGGGATCCACGGAAGGCACGGGCGGCATGGCGGCCGGTGGTGGGGGACCGTAGTAAACCGGCAACACAGGCAAGGACTCCGCCGCGGTCTGGGGGGTTCGCCACCAGCGGGAGTAGACGATTCTCCCCGAGGATGGATCCACCGCCGGCGTGTCCGCACCGAACCGCTCCGTGGTGATCCGGTGAAGGTTTCCGCCGTCCCCGTTCACGATGTACAGGTTCGTCGCTCGCAGACGGCCGTTGGGGCCGAATCCGGGATAGCGGGTCGACGCGAGACAGATTCGCCCATCCGGAAGATAACAGGGGTCGAGGTCGTCGTGGCCCTCGAACTTTCTCGCAAGCTCCCCGTAGCGGCTCAGATCGACAGAGCGGTCGCTGTGGGTGATCTGGCGGAGGCCGGTGCCGTCGATTCCGACTTCGAAAATCCGCCAACCCTTTTCCACCCTCGAATAGCCGGAGAAGAGGACTCTCCGGGCGTCGTACGACACTTCGGGGGAGAGGATATCCTTCGGCGTCCAGATTGGAACACCACCGGCCGAACCGTCGACGATCGCCCGGGTCGGGCGGCCGATTTCAAGGTACAGGAGTCGTCCGATCTCCGCCCGCCTCACAGGCGGGGAGCCTACATTCGAGACTCGCTCGCGAGAGGCGAAGATGACCGCCGTCTCGTCGGCCCCGAGCGGAGCGGATCCGCCAGGGAAGAACGAGAAGGAGCAGACGGCAACGAGAAGGGACAAAGGCCCAGCGGGCAGGGAGAAAACACGACGCATGGGTAACCTCCCGTCGAAAGCGGAACTGCAACCACTCGACTCACCCGGTCACCATCCGGGGTAGAATGAGACCCTGTAGATTTCCGTCGCGTGCCGGACATCACGCTCCGGCGACCCGGCGAAGTCAAGCAAATCTTTCGGGGGAGAGATGGAAGCTGTCACGCTCTTCGGGGTCGCGATTGCGAATCTCGATCGGGCGGCGGATTGAATCCGCCGCGGAACACGAATCCGAATCCGCTTCGGCATCCGCCCCCGGATCCGCGCCTTCGTCTCCGGCGGGGTTTCACTCCGCGCGCGCCTCGAGGCACGCGAACACCTCCCGGTAGAACTCCGGGTGAGACTGCCAGGTCTGCGCGGAGACGATGCGACCGTCGCGGACCGCCTGGCGGGCGTCGAAGATCCCGCCGGCCGATTCGATCTCGTAGCGAAGGTGCTCATAGGCGGTCAGGCATGTGCCACGCGCGAGGCCGGCGGCGATGAGGACCTGGATCCCATGGCAGATCGAGAAGACCCACTTCCCGCGGCTGTGGAATTCCTTGACGATCTCCACGACCCGCTGGCAGTTTCGCAAGTACTCCGGGGCACGCCCGCCGAGGACCAAGACCGCGGCGTAATCGGGCACCACCACCTCCTCGAACGTCAGGTTCGACTCGGCTCCGTAGCCGGGCCTCTCGATGTAGGTGTCCCAGCCGGCCTCGAAGTCGTGGGCGACAAGATGCAGCCTCCGCTTCTTCGGTGCGGCGATCGCGGGCTCGTAACCGGCCTCCTGAAAGCGGTGGAGCGCATACAGGGTCTCGTAGCTTTCGCCCCCGTCGCCGGTGATGAGAAGGATTCGCTTGGCCATCGGATGGTCCTCCTATTCAAGGTCGCCGATACGTTACCTGGAAAGGAGCGAGACGAACAGATCGGTCCTCGATAGAGAATCAACTTACCGCCGGCGCTTCCTGCGGCTTGACGGTGAGTGTCAATTTCCTCCCATCCCTCAGCACTTCGATCGGGAGCGAGGCCTCGATCGCATCGCGGTTCAAGAACCGGTGCAGGTCGGCCACCGATTCGACCGGTTTTTCCCCTATGGCGACGATGACGTCGCCCGCGTTCAGCCTCGCCCGGGCCGCGGGACTCGCCGAGGCGAGACTCCGGACGAGAACGCCCCGCGGGCGGTCGAGCCCGTTCTCTCGGGCGATCCGGGCGGCAAATACCACCTCTTCCGCGCCGATGCCGAGGAAGGCGCGCCGCACTTTGCCGTGCCGCAAGATCTCGGTCAACACGAAGCTCGCGGTGTTCGACGGAACGGCGAAGCAGAGCCCTTGTGCCGGGAACAGGATCGCGGTGTTGATCCCGGTCACGCTCCCCTCCGCGTCGAGGAGCGGTCCGCCAGAGTTGCCGGGATTGAGCGGTGTGTCGGTCTGGATCACCCCCTCGATGACGCGGCCGCCCGCCTCGCTCTGGAGGGTGCGGCCCAGAGCGCTGACGATCCCGCAGGTCACGGTGCGCGTCAGCCCGAAGGGGGAGCCGACCGCAATCGCGAGGTCGCCCACGCGAAGGAGGTTCGAGTCGCCGAGTACGGCCCACGGGACGCCTTCCCGTTCCGGGAGGCGGAGGAGGGCCAGGTCGGTGGCGGGATCCTCGCCGACGAGGTCCGCAACGAATTGCCTCCCGTCGGAGAGAGTGACCTCGATGCCGGGCGCGCCGTGGACGACATGGCTGTTCGTGAGGGCGTAGCCGTCCGGCGTGAGCATCACACCGGAACCGCTCGCAAGACCGCGGGCGGAGGGCCGCAGCGTCTGGACGTGGATGACGGTCGGTCCCACCCGCTCCACCACAGCCGAAAGTTCACTGGAAAAGCTGCGCAGGATATTCATGGGCGGATCATAACCCCGCCAGAGCCGGGCGCCAGGAGCGGTGGGGACCCGCCGGATCGGATCGAATCTGTCGAGCGATCGCCCCAGCCCCCGCTGAGTACCGACAAAAGGAGAGGAGCGATCAGCCCAGGCCTTGATGCGCTTGAAGGCCGGCGGAGTCATCGAGGGGTGAATTGAGGATGCGGATCCAGAATCCGCTGCGGTTGCGGCTGCGGCTGCGGACGCGGATACGGCTGCAGCTGCGGATTCGGAACCGGCTGCCGATGCGGCTGCGGGATACGCCCCTCTCACCCCCCTGGTGGTAAACTGTGGCTCGAATCAGCCATGGCGCATGAGGGTGAGTCCGACTCCACGAAGCGGGCCGATTTCCAACCGGAGAGATTCCGCTGCTATCTCTCGATCCTTGCGAGGACCGGCCTCGATCCTCGCCTCCAGCCGCGCGTGGGGGTCTCCGACATCGTCCAGGAGACGATCATCGAAGCCCAGCGCGACAAGGCGAGCTTCCGGGGCACGACGGAGGAGGCCCAGGCCGCCTGGATGCGGCAGATTCTCGCAAAAAACCTCCTCAACGCGCATCGCGACCACCACCGCGAGATGCGCGATGTCGATCGCGATCGCTCGCTCGAAGGGATGCTCGAGAACTCTTCCTGCCAGCTCGGGCTCTGGGCGGCCTCGATCCAATCCTCACCGAGCGCCCGCCTCCAGCAGGAGGAAAGGACCTTGAAGGTGGCGGAGGCGCTCTCGTCCTTGCCGGATGGGGAGATCGAAGCGGTCGTCCTCCGCTTCATCCATGGCTGGGGGCTCGCGCAGATCGGCGAGCGACTGCAGTTGAGCCGGTTCCAGGTGATGCGAAGGCTCCGCGAGGCCCTCGCACGGCTCCAGATTCGTCTCGAGGGGCTTCAATGATCGGCTCCGGCGATCGCGAGGAGCGACTCGACCGAATTCTGGCGGAATACCTGGAGGCTGTTCGAGCGGGCCGCGCCCCCTCGCGGCGGGAGCTTCTCCGCCTGCATCCGGACCTTGCGGCCGACATCGAGAAGTTCCTCTGCGCAGAGGAGAAACTGGGGGACCTGGCCTTGCCGCTCCGCGCCACCTTCGCGATCTCGCCAGGCCTCGCTCCCGGGGCCTCCCTCGGCGATTACGACCTCGAGGCCGAGATCGCTCGCGGCGGGATGGGCGTCGTCTACCGCGCACGCCATCGCCGCCTCAAGCGAGAGGTCGCCTTGAAAACCCTTCTCGCGGGCGCATCGGCCTCCGATTCCGCCCGCCGGCGTTTCCGCCGCGAAGCGGAGGTGATCGCCGGCCTCGAGCATCCCAACATCGTGCCGATCTACGAAGTGGGGGAGAGCGAGGGACACCCGTTTTTCGCGATGCGGTTGATGGAGGGAGGCAGCCTCGCCGAGCGGCGGGGAGTCGCGCCCCCCGACTACCGGGGGCTCGCTCGGCTCGTGGAGACCGTCGCTCGCGCAGTCCACTACGCCCATCAGCGCGGGATCCTCCATCGGGACTTGAAGCCCGCGAACATCCTCCTCGACTCGCGGGGGGAGCCTCAGGTGACCGATTTCGGCCTCGCGGCCCTCCTCGAAAGCGAGAGCGGCCTCACCCGCACCGGCGAGACGCTCGGAACGCCGGCTTACATGGCCCCCGAGCAGGCCGCGGGGTGCTCCCGAGATGTCTCGACGGCGACCGACGTCTACAGTCTCGGCGCTATCCTGTACGACTTGCTCGCCCACCGGCCTCCATTCCGGGAGGAAACGGTGTTTCGGACATTACAGGCGGTGGTGGAGAAGGTCCCCGCGCCCCCGCGCTCCGTCCGTCCCGATGTTCCGCGGGACCTGGAGGTGGTCTGCCTCAAGTGTCTCGAAAAGGAGCCTGGTCGCCGCTACGAGAGCGCACAGGCCCTCGCGGATGACCTGCAAAGATTCCATCGCGGCGAGGCGATCCTCGCGCGGCGGGCAGGCACAGCCGAGCGATTCTGGACTTGGTGCCGGCGAAACCCCACCGCCATCGCCGTCGTTGCGGTCCTCCTCGCCGCCGCCGGCGTAGCGAGCACATCGGCGCTCTTCTGGCGCGCGGAGAACATCCGTTCCATCGAAAACCTCCACAGGTCCCATCTGAACCTCGCGCGAGCGATGCGGACGAGCGCCGAACCGGGGCGGCGGTTCCAGGGGCTTGAGAGCCTTGCCGCGGCTGCCCGAATCCGTCCCACGCTTCAAGCGCGCAACGAGGCGGTGGGGCTCATGACGCTGGCCGATATCCAGGTCCATCGCCGATGGGCTGGCCACCCGGAGGGCACGACCGCGGTGGGTTTCGATCACCGCCTGGAGCGGTATGCTCGGGCGTCGAACGGTAAGACCGTGAGCCTCCGGGAGGTTGATGGCGATCGGGAGATCGCGGCCCTGGAAGGGCAGGATGGCTCCTACTCGCTTCTCGTTTTCGACTCCACGGGAAAGTATCTTCTCGGCCGCGCCCACAACAGGTTCCAGAAGGGGAAGTTCGAGGTCTGGGACCTGGAGGCGAAGCGAACCGTGTTCCGGAGCCCCGATCTCGTCAGCTTCTCCGCGGTCGACTTCCATCCGGAGGGCCGAGCCGTTGCGTCCGCTTCTCCGGAAGGCGACTGCTCGGTGATTGAGGTCCCTTCCGGCCGCATCCTGAAATCCCTGCGGACCTCACGCGGCCTGCAGTGGCTGCGGTACGACCCTTCCGGCCGCCGAATCGCCGTCGTGGCGGATAGCCAGCCTCGCATCGAACTTCTGGATCCGGAGCATGAGAGGATAGAGAAGACGATCGGCACACCCTCCGGCGTCAGCACGCTCGCCTGGCATCCCGGTGGAGATGTCCTGGCGCTGGGTTGCGCGGATTTCAAGATCCGCCTTTACAGTGCTTCGAAGGGCAAGGAACTCAAGGTTTTCTCAGGCCACATCAACGCCGGGATCGCGACGGCGTTCAGCCCCGACGGCTACCGGCTTGCCTCGACGGGATGGGACGGTACTTGGAGGCTCTGGGATCCGTCCGAAGGCCGCCAGCTCATCTCGATCTCGGTCGGAGGAGGGTATAGCGCTGCGTTCAGCAGCGACGGGACCCGCCTGGGAGTACTCGCCTCGACCCCGGACCTATTGACCTTCCAGGTGGCCGCAGGGAGCGAGTTCCGCACGATCCTCCACGCGCTGGGCGAGATCCGTGCGCTCCAGCAGAGCCGAGATGGGCGGCTGTTGGCCGGCGCCGGAGAGAGAGGGGTGATCCTTTGCGACGCCGCCCGAGGCGAAACGACCGCCGTCCTCGCGATCGGCGCGTGCTACTCCATCGATTTCGATCCGAAAAGTGAAGGGTTCAGGACCTGCGGCGCGGCCGGAGCCTACTTCTGGCCTCTGGAGAGGCTGGACGCTCAGGAACCGCAAGGAGGAAATGGGCTGCAGGGGGCGGATCGAGTGCGCGTCGGCCCGCCGGTGCTCCTGGCCCCCAGGGCCGAGCACCTCCAGGGAAGCCCGAACCTCCGCCGCGAGGACATCCGGCTCTACCGCGCCGCCTACAGTGCGGACGGATCCCTCGGGGCCGCCGTCCTCTGGGGAAAGTACGCGGTGGTCTCCGATCTCAACGACCCAGCCCGCAAGCCCGTCGTGGTCGAACACTCCGGCATCCACCGGCTCTCCCTGAGCGGCGACGGCCGCTGGCTCGCCACGGCAGTGTTTCACGGGAAGGATATCAAGATCTGGGATGCGCGGGCCGGAGGCCCTGAGGTGGCCATCCTCCCGGCGGAAAACAGCCTCGTTCACTTTGCTCCCGGGGGGCGCTGGCTCATCGCCGCGCGCGGCCGGGAGTACATCTGGATCGAGGTGGGGACCTGGCAGGTGCGCCGCGTGTGGAAGCGGGACGACTTCGGCGTTGTTGCAGGCGAGGCCGTGGTGAGCGGCGACGGGAAGACCCTCGCGATCCACGCCAACCTCCAGGAGATTGCGCTCCTCGACCTCGAGACGGGCGACGAGCTCTGTCGATTGCGGTCTCCAGTGTCCGACTCGCACGTCGCGGCGTTGAGTCTGAACGCCGACGGCAGCCGGCTCGTGGCCAGAGACCAGAGCGGAATCCTGGTCTGGGACCTTCGCGCCATCCGCGGCCAATTGAGCGTTTTGGGACTCGACTGGAACCGCCCGCCGTTTCCACCGCCGCCGGACCCCGCGAGGCCGCTGCGGGTGGAAGTGGAGCTCGGCGTGCTGGCGAAGTGAACTCCGCCCGGGCAATGTGCGCCGCGCGCGGCTGCGGTACCGGTCGCGGATGCGGTTGCGGAAACGGCTACTGATGCGGACGCGGATACGGATCCGGGCGCGGAGTGCGGATGCCGCGGCGATGCGGAGGCGAAGTCCCGAGGTAACCGTTCACCGAATCCTCCGTTCCCTGTGCGCGCAAGGCGTACACCACGGAGTGCTTCACCCCCGCTCGGCACGGTGGACTCGCACCAGAGGACCCCCTTTAGGGAGCCTGCGTGGCGACTGAACGCACGGTCATGGTACCGTTCTCGGGCCGCGAGGCCCGGTGAACGGTTTCGTCCCGAGAATTCGCCACGGTTTCGCCTACTCCTTGCTTCCGGGCTCCAGCGGCTGCTTCTGGGCCAGCAGGAACTCCACGATGTTCACGAGATCGTCGACGGTCATCGCCCCGACGAGCCCCTCGGGCATGAGCGATGCCTCGCTCGACGTTCGGCCGATCACATCGGACTTTTCGAAGCCGATCCGCTTGCCGTTCGCATCGCGAAGGGTCACTTTCTCGTCGGTCTCCTCCACGATCGTGCCAGAGACGAGCCCCGCCGACTTCGTCTGCAGGATCCAGACCCGGTATTCGTGGGAGATCGCCGCGCTCGGACTCAGGATCGACTCGTAAAGTCCCTGAGCGCCGTGCTTCGAGCCGATGGCGCTCAGTTCGGGCCCGATATCGGTACCCTTCTTCTGTACTCGGTGGCAGCGGCCGCAATCGCCGCGGCGCTCGTCGAAGAAGGCGCGCCGGCCGCGCTCGGGGTCTCCCTTTCGGACGAGGAGGTCCTTCAGAGGCGGAACCTCTTTGCCTCCGCTCGAGCGGGGGCGCGGAAGCTCCTTCTGGGCCAGGAGACGGACGTCTTCGTACCCGCTCGAATGCGCTACGGTTGTGGCCAAGGAGCGCGCCGTCTCGGGCAAGGTGCCATCCCGGGCGAGCTGGATGAGAACGAGCGCGCCCGATTTCGTCTCCGCGAGGGATTTCACCGCCGCCGAGCGCAGCTCCGCGTTCCCGGTCTCAAGAAGGATCTTCCGGAGGGAGTCCTGCGGCTCCGAGCCGCTCATGCGGCCGAGCGCTAAGGTGGCGGCGATCGCCGCGGCCTGCGGCTCGCCCGAGGCGATCTCTGTGAGGAGGAGGACGCTCCCCCGGTCGCCGATCGCCCCGAGGGCTTCGATGGCGATGGACCGGCGCTCGATCGGAACCTTGCCGTCGCGCGCGATCGACTCGATGGACGGCCGCAGGGCCGCGATGCGACCGGCGGCGGCGAGGCGGAGGCCGGCCTCCTCGCACCCGGCCGATTCGAGGATCGCCCGCGTTCCCTCCGCCAACTCGGTGCGCCGGCGGAGGAATGCCCAGCTCGAGTCGATCCGCTCCACGATGAGGCCGGCGATCTCGCGCAGAAGGGGCGGATCGCCCCCCTTCTTCAGAAGGCCGGCGAGCGCCAGCGCGGGTGATTCTCCCTGCATCTCCGCGAGGGCTCGCGCCATCGCGAGCCGGTCGCCCTCCGGGGTCGTACTGGCCGAGATGAGCCGCGCCAGGTGCGGCCCCGCATCGCTTGGATGCGTTTCCCATAGGATTTCGGACAGAGTCTGACTCCAGCCCGAGGGGACCTTCTTGACGATCGCCGCCAGGAGCGCGTTTTCCCTCGTGCGGGCGGCGATGCCGATCGCGGCGAGGTAAAAACGGTCCTGCCCGTCGTACTGGAGCGCGAGGTCGGCGATGGTTTGCATCGCGGCGTCTCCCTCCACGTCGCGCAGCTCGAGGAGGATCTCTCGGCGGACCTGGGGATCGGCATCCTTGAGGAGTCCGCCGACGGACTCCACGAAGGACTCGCGCTGCGTCCGCTTCAGGCACCGGATAGCGAGGATCCTGAGCCGAGGGTCGCTCGAACTCAGCGCCTCCTGCACGAGCCCGCGGCCTTCCTCGAGGCTCCCGAGGATCCAGAGGGCGCGCGCGACGATCGCGGCGCTCGGCGTTTTGGCCAGCTCTTCGAGGATTGGGAGCGCCTCGCGCCCCATCAGGCGGAGACGGAGCTGCGCCAGGCTGCGCGTCGAGAGGCAAGGCGACGCCAGAGCGCGACTCAACCCCTCGCGGCTCGTGAGGTCGAACGGCGGGGCGGCGCCGGCTTTGCGCCCCTTGGGCACGAGCCGGTAGATGCGGCCGCGGGTCGTATCGCCCATCCCATGCCCGCCGACGCCTGGGTCGTACCAATCGGAGATGAAAAGCGATCCGTCGGGCGCGACCGCCACATCGGAAGGGCGGAACCACGTGTCGGGGCTTGTCAGGAGAACCTCGGGGCGGACGATCCTGCTCAAGGTCTCGACCGTCTGGCGTCCGTTCTCATCGAGGGGCGCCTCGGCGACGTGGTAGCCGGCGCCGAGCGGCGCGATCTTGAAGACCTGGACGACCCGGGGGCCCGCATCGACGTGGATCGGCATGCCGCGCAGTCGCTCGGGGAGGAGGTCTCCCTCGTAGACGCAGAGGCCCGTCGGCGAGCCTCCGCCCGTGCGCACGAGGATCGGAGCGACGCCGGGATCCTCCATGTGCCAGTGGGACTTCTTCTCCTGCGCCCAGTGCCGCCCGGTCCGGCCGACGTAGCCGTAGTTTCCCCCCTGCTGGACGTAGCAGAAGCGGACCCACTGGTTGCCGTCGTCGTCGTTGTCGGACTGAAAGATCGTGCCGAAGGAGTCGAGGGCGCACTCGTAGTTGTTTCGGAAATTGTGGGCCAGCCCTTCGAGGCCCGTGCCGTCGAGCGCGCAGCGGAAGACCATGCCGCCGTGGAACGGATTTCCGTCCGTCGTGAGGCGCCGTCCGTCGGGGTCCTTGACCCGGGCACCGGAGTTCCCGAACGCGCAGTAGAGGAGCCCATCGGGGCCGAGCACGTAGCTGTGGACGCCGTGGTCGTGGTTGCGGCCGCCGAAGCCGACGAGGAAGTCCTTCTTCTCCCCGGCGGTGCCGTCGGGACGGATCTCGATCGAGCGGGTCCATGGCGACTGAGACAAGAGGATGCGGTCACCCAGGTGGCAAATCCCGAGCGGGGTCTCGAGATCGAGCCCTTCGCAGAAGACCCGCGAGCGATCGCAGCGGCCGTCGCCGTCGGCGTCCTCCAGGACGACGATCCGGTCGCCGGTCTTGCGGTGCGGGGGACTCGCCTTGCCGCGGTAGTTCACCCCCTCGCACACCCAGACGCGGCCCTGGGGATCGATGTCGAAGCACGATGGGTTGACGACGTCCGGCTCGGCGGCGAACAGGGTCACCGTGAGGTCTGCCGCCGGCTCCATCGAAGCGAGCGCCTTGTCCGGAGGAAGCTGGCCTCGGAGGGCCGGAGCAAGGAGGACGATGGCGATGGCCGAGAACCGAGCGCTGCCGGTGTGCATTCGGACTCCTTATCGAGAAGGTAATGGGACGGCGGAGTATATCAGCCCCTTCCGAGAGGGCAAAGCGGCCGCCCGGCCTCGGTCACGGGGGACAAAGAGAAGGTTTCACCACGGAGACGCGGATGCACGGAGACTGGACAAGTGAAAGAAGCGCAAAATAGAATCTCCCGCCATGCAGGAAGGCGAGAAAGCTCCTCCCCGGCGGTCCTGGTTGCGTCGCTTTCGCTGGATCATTGTCCTCGTGGGCCTTTTCCTCCTCTGGTTCTTCTGGTGGCGGGGCCCTTCGGTGCCCGATCCCGCCGTCCTCACCATCGACATTTCCGCCCCCGTTCCGGAGCGGACGGACGGTTTCCTCTCCGTGCTCGATCTGGAGGGCTCCTTCGACCTCTTGAAGCTCCGGCGGGCCGTCGTGGCGGCGGGGGAAGACCGCCGGATTCGCGGCATCCTGGTCCGCGCGGGGGCGGCGGGCATCGCGTGGGCGCAGGCGGAGGAGATCCGCGAACTCCTGGAAAACTTCCGCAGGCGGGGGAAGTTCGTCGTCGGGTTTGGCCGGGGGCCGGATGGGGCCGGGTATTTCCTCCTCTCGGCCGCAAGCCACGTCGTTCTGGATCCGGCGGCGGAGCTGCAGCTCCTGGGGATCGGACTGAGGCCCGTTTTTTTCGGGGAGGCGCTTCGATCGATCGGAATCGAGTTCGATCTCGTCCGGGCGGGGGAGGCGAAAGGGACCTACGAGCAGCTCCGCAGCGGATCCGCTTCGCCGGAGCTGAAGCGGACCTTCGAAGAGACCGCCGATGCTCTTTACGGCGCCGTGGTGGCGAAGATCTCCGCCGCGCGGCGGATCAGCCCCGAAGAGGTCCGCCTCGCCATCGACGATGCTCCCATCAGCCCCGCACGCGCGCTGAAGGCGAAGCTGGCCGACCGGGTAGCCTACGCCGACGAATTGCCGGACCTCTTGGCCACTCTCTGCGGCGGCGAGAAGCCTCGTGCGATCGACGCCGAGACCTACGTGCAGGCCGTCGGTGAAGGCTCCGGGGGGACGAAAGTGGCCGTTATCCATGCTTCGGGCGTTCTTGCGGACGCCGGCGCGGGTTTCGTGCCGTTTCTGGGGCGGATCCAGGGCGTCGACGAGATCCGTGCGGCAGTTCGACAGGCGCGCGAGGATCCGGAGGTGAAGGGGATTCTCCTGCGGATCGACAGCCCCGGAGGGACGACCAGCGCGGCGGAACGGCTCTGGCGCGAGGTGGAAGTGACCCGGAAGGTCAAGCCCGTCGTCGCCTCGATGGGGGGCGTCGCGGCGTCCGGCGGCTATTACATAGCTTGCGGCGCCGAATGGACGGTCGCACACCCGACCACGATCACGGGCTCGATCGGGGTCTTCGGAGGCAAGCTTGAGGCGTCCAAGCTGATGGAACGGCTCCAGATCCGCAGTGAAATCTACTCCCGCGGGCGCCGGGCGGGCTTGCACGATTGGATGCGGCCCATGAGCGACGACGAGCGGACCGCGATGGAGCGGACGGTGCAGGAGATCTACCGTCTCTTCCTCGATCGCGTGGCGGTGGGGCGAAAGAAGCCGTTTGAGGAGGCCGAGCGGTTGGCGCGCGGGAGGATCTGGACGGGAAAACAAGCCCAAGAACACGGCCTCGTTGACGATCTCGGAGGGATGGAGACGGCCATCGCCAAGTTGCGCGAGCTGGCCAAGCTGCGCGAGAGCGAGATCGTTGACCTAGTGCCGCGCCCGCCCCGCCGGTCCATGCTCGATGCCCTCCGGCGGGCGCCGGCGGATTCCCCTGCCGGGTTTTTCTCCCCGTCACCTTCGGTCGGGTTCCCCGCGGAGGAGGTGGACTCGATGCGGCTCCTCCAGACGATCTCCGACCTCATCGAGCGCGGGGGCGGAACTTTCTCCCTGCTTCCCTACCACCTCCTGCTCCGCTGAATGAATCCCACCGATCATCCGGCGGATCAAGCAGTGACCTTGGCCAGGGTCTCCTTGATGCGCGAGGACAAACCTTCGGGAGTGAACGGCTTGACCACGTAGTTGTTCACCCCGGCCTTGATTGCCTCGATGATGCGGCTTTTCTCCGCCTCCGTCGTGACCATGATGATGGGGGTCTTCCTGTTTTCCGCTCGATACGTCTTCAGGAACGCCAGCCCGTCCATGTTCGGCATGTTCCAGTCGAGCAGGATCAGGTCCGGCGGCGTCGCTTTGGCCTTCGTCAAGGCCTCGACGCCATCGCCGGCCTCCACGACGTCGCCATATCCGAGTTGTGTGAGGACGTTCTTCTGGATGTTCCTGCTGGTTCGCGAATCGTCGACGAGCATGACTAGCATGGCTGTTCCTTTTTGGTTCCTCGCTTCACCGACTCAACGCCGCTGGAGCCTGCCCACCGCTCTGCAACGCCTTCGCGGGGTGGACGATCGTGACCTCGAAGGCGAAGGGGCCGCAGTCGGACTCGCACGGGATCTCGATCACGGGCGCCCCCTTTGGCCTCAGGATCCGGTGCCCCTTGCCCAAAACCACCGACGGGCAACCAAGGTTGACCCTCGTTTGCTCGAACTGGGACTTCGCATTCCCCGCTATTACGTTGAGAAGCTCCCCCACCGCATCGGCGAAGTCGAGGTGCCCGGCGTCAATCTCCATACCCGAGTACCGAGTGACCAGTTTCGCCGCGGTCTCTTCCCCCAAGCAGATGACCGCCACGCCGCCGACTTCCCCATTGAAGCTGATGATCCCTGACACGTCGTAGTTCGCCTCGGTGCGGATGAGCGGCACAGGCGTATGGCACTTGATCTTCACCCGCAGGTTGTTCCGAAAGATGGACTCGATCGATTCCACGAACGGTGTGATATACGCGGCATCCAATCGTCTTCCTGCCTTTCTCGCCCGGCCTTCTAGTTGGCGTTTGCCGTGTCTTGCTTCATCGACTTCATCAGTGCGGCGACATCGATGATCAGACTGACGGTTCCGTCCTCCCGCACGGTCGCCCCGCTGATACTGTTCGTGCGGTCGAAGATCTCGTCGAGGGACTTGATGACGACTTCGTGCCGGCCGATCAACCGACTGACGAGTAGCCCGATCCGCTTCTCAGAATCGACCCCAACGACAAGAGCGTACGGAGCCTCAGCCTCCTCGGAGCGACACCCGAAATGATCGGCCAGGTCGAGAAGCGGCAGGATGGACTCTCGGAGCCGCAGGACTCGGCGCCCTCGGATGGTCCCGGCCTGCACGCCCTCCGGCTTGACGATCTCCTGGATGGAGGCGAGCGGCACCACGTAGTGTTCCGTACCCACTCCGACCATCATGGCCGGCATGATGGCCACGGTGAGTGGGATCTTGAGGGAAACGGTCGTTCCCTCTCCGACGCGAGAGGCGACGTCGACGGTCCCATTGATCCGATCGAGGTTGGTGCGGACGACGTCCATTCCCACTCCTCGGCCCGAAAGGTTGGAGACGACCTCTACGGTGCTGAAACCGGGAAGGAAGATGAAATGGATGATTTCTTCTTCGCTCATTCCCGCCAGCACCTCGGGGGTCACCAGCCCGCGCTCGACCGCCTTACGGCCGACCTCTACGGGATCGATCCCTTTCCCGTCATCTTTGATCACCACGACGACGCGGTTCCCCTCGTGGTGGGCGGTCATGGAAATGGTGCCGCGAGGTCTCTTGCCCTGCGCCGTGCGCTCGCAGGGTTTCTCGATTCCGTGGTCGGCGCTGTTGCGGAGGATATGGACCAGCGGATCGCCGAGGGCTTCAAGAACCGACTTGTCGACTTCCGTTTCCCCGCCGGCGATTTCGATTTCGATCTCCTTCCCGGCGGCACGGGCCAAGTCTCGCACGAAACGAGGATAACGACTGAAGAGCTTGCCCAAGGGCTGGAGTCTCGTCTTCATCACGCCGGTTTGAAGCTCCGCCGTCACCCGATCGAGGTCGGATGCCACCTGGCCGAAGGCCTCTCGGGTGGACTGGTCCAGAGGGATGTCCTTCATCCTCCTCCAGAGGCCGAGCACCCGGTTCTTCTGGAGGACCAGCTCACCCATGAGGTTGAGAAGCGACTCCAGGCGGGAGACATCGACTCGAACGGTCTGATCCAGTGGATGCTTGACTTGCTCGCCTCCCGCAGGCTTCGCGCCGACAGGGTCTCCCCCTGGGGGAGAAACCTCGAACGGAATCGGAGGCGAGCCGGCGGAGGCGTCATTCCCTTTGAGCGCTCGTTCCAGCGCTCCCCGGACGGCGGTCGTGCTGACATCGAAATGTTTCGCCTCCGCCAAGAACTTGGCGCGCCGGCGCAGGACCTCGAGGATGTCGTGGACGCAGGTTCCGGCCAGCGCTTTCGAGGCTCCCTGGAGCGCCGGAAAGCCCCTGGCGAAGTTCCGGAGCGCGTGCACGTCGGTGGTGAGAGCCTCGATCTCGAAGAATTCGACCGCTCGAGCCATCTCGTCCGTGAGGCATTGGAGGTCGGCTGCGGTCGCGGCGAGGTTGGAGCCTGTCTTCTCTCCTTCGATCAGCTCCGTCAATCGGTCGATCGTCTGGTTGAGATCGTCGACGATGAAGGGGATCAGCTCCCGTTTGGAATCCGCCAGATCGAGAGGACGTATGTCGGGCGAGGAGGCTCCGATATTCGACGCCGGTTTCTCCGGCGGTGCGGTCGTTCCCTCGCCGCGGATGCCTCGGAGGGCAGCCATCAGGTCCGCGGGGCCTTCCTCAGGCATCCTTGCTTCGCGAACTTCGGCAAGCTGGCGTTTGGTGACGTCCGTTGCGGCCAGCAGCAGGTCCATGACCCTCTGAGTGACCTTCGCTTCCCCCCGGCGCAGGAAGTTGAGGGCGTCCTCGGCGGCGTGCGCAAACCCGACTATGGCGTCCAGGCCGATCATGCCACCCGAGCCTTTGATGGTGTGGATACTCCGGAAGATGCTGTTCATCAGCTCCGCGCCGTCCGGATTCGACTCCAGGGCGACCAGGTCCTGGTCGAGCCTGTCGATCAGTTCTGCCGACTCGGTGAGGAAGTCGCGGAGGAGGTCGCCATCGACGTGCTCAAGCGATGCCACGCTGGGGCTCCTTCTCTTCGAGATCCTCGATCTGCTTGAGATTGAAGAGTCGCTGCAAGTTGAGAAGGATGATGATCCGGCCTTCCAGCTTGGCCACACCCTCGATGGACTCGCCGTCCGCCCCGGCGACGATGTCGGGAGCGGGGTCGACGATCGAGCTGTCGATGCGGAGAACTTCGTTCACGCGATCGACGATGAACCCGAGGACGCGATTGTCGACTTCGGCCACGATGATTCGACTGTCGCCGCTGACCCATCTCTCGAGAAGGCGGAAGCGCTTCCGCATGTCGATGATCGGGATGATCCTTCCGCGCAAGTTGATGACTCCCTCCACGCACGCCGGACTCTGCGGGACTCGGGTGATGGGGAGCAATCGGTTGATTTCCTGGACCGATCGGATATCGACCGCGTACTCCTCGGTCCCGACTTCGAATGCGACCAGCTGAAGCTGGCGGCGCTCGTCCGCCCGGGTTCCGCGACGGGCGTCGCTCGATGGGGTCGTTTCCCCTTCCTCTGCAGAGGTGGTCATGTGATCCCCCGGGCCTTATGAGACCTGAGATTCCGTCCCCGCCTCGGCGCGTTGGACCGAGCGCGCCGGTTCGGCTCTGGAATCCGCCGCCCTGAGCTTGAACCTGCCGACGAGGTTCTGAAGACTATCGGCCCTGCGGCTCAAGTTATGGGCCGCGACGGCGGACTGGGATGTCCCCTCCGCGCCTCGTCGGCTGGCCGTGTGGATCGTCTGGACGCTGCGCGAGATCTCCGTGCTCGTCGCCGCTTGTTCCTCGGCGGCCGCGGCTATGGCCTGGATCATGCCGGCTACCTTCTGGGACCCCTCGACGATCGCATGGAGGGAAGCGCCTGCACGCTCCGCGAGCTTCACACCTTCCGCCACCTTCTGCCTGCCAAGGCCCATTCCCTCGACAGCCGCCGCCGTTCGGGTCTGGATCTCCTGGATGGAGGCTCCAACCTCCTTGGTGGCCGTGGTGGTCCGCTCGGCCAGCTTGCGGACTTCGTCCGCCACGACGGCGAACCCGCGGCCGTGTTCGCCGGCCCGGGCCGCCTCGATCGCGGCATTCAGCGCCAGAAGATTGGTCTGATCGGCGATGTCGTCGATGACTTCGATGATCTTTCCGATCTGTTCGCTCCGCTTGCCGAGATCGGTCACCGCGGAAGCCGTTTCGCTGACGACCTGGCAAAGCCCATTGATTCCCTCGACCGTCTGGCGAACCACCTGGCCTCCATCCCTCGCTTGCTCTCCCGCCTGCCCGGCGGTCGCCGCGGTCTCGGCGGATTTGTGGGCCACTTCCGCCACGGACAACGTCATCTCCTCGACGGCTGCCGCGACCTGGGTGGCTTGATCCGTTTGGCCCTTCATCCCTCGAGCCATTTCCTCGGCGGTGGCGGCGATTTCCCCGGCTCCCGAAGCCACCTCTTTGGCGGCCTGAGCCACGTCGCCAATCGCGCCGGAAACCTTGTCGAGGAAGGCGTTGAAGGACCTGGCGAGATCGCCGAGCTCGTCGCTGCGCCTCTCCTCCACCCGGACCGTGAGATCACCTTCAGCGACACGCTCGAGTTGTGTCGTCAGCCCCCGGATATCGCGGACGACAGCACGGGACAGGAGGGCCGTGAAGGCGCCAACCGCGGCCACGACCACCGCGAAAACGGCGAACATGCTCCATCGAACGCCCTGCGCGCTGCTGGCGGCGCGAACGTCGGCCTGTGGGACCCTCACGAGTAGAGACCAGCCCAATCCCGGGTAGCCGAGAGCTCCCTTCGATCGAGAATAACCCGCGACCTGGTCGACCTTCTTGCGCGTGTGGAAGGAGGATGGAGCGTACCCATCTCGCCCTTGGATCGCCTCTGCGGCTGCCGTCAGACCCGATTCCACCAAGTTCAGCTTGAGGATGACGTTCTCGACGTCGCGGTTGAACTTCCTGCCGTACACGGACGGATCGCAGTCGATCAGGACTTCGCCGGAGCGGCCGATCAGCGTGAATTCGGCCGTTCGTATCCCGGCGCGCGCCATCGTCGCGTACTGGGACGCCACGATCTCTTCGACGGCCCGAAAATTGACGAAGTTCTTCCAAACGGCGATGGGTTTTCCCGCTTCCTTGACCGGAGCGATGAAGCCGACGGTGAGACCCTCGCTCGTGTGGACCTTCTTCACGTCCGGATCGACGTAGAGGTCTTCCACGACGGTGCCGGCGAGGATGTCGCTCTTGAGGGAATCGCCGGCCAGTGCATCCTGGAGCCAAGGGGCGGCCGCAAAGGTCATCCCGTACAGGTACGCAGTGTCGATGGGCTGGCCTGCGGCGTTGCGGCTGTTGACGGCGATCACCTTTCCCTGTGGATCCACAAGGAGCGTGATGGTGTACATCCCGTACAGGGCGACGTGCTGGTTCATCGCCTGGACGATCGGGCTCTCTTCGCCGCGCTTGTACCAGTGGGCCCTTTCGTGCACGACCGCATTCAGGCCGAACGCCTGGACTTCTCTGTAGCGTTCGAAGAGGTTGCGCTCGATCTTTTCGAGAGTCTGTTCAGCCGCCGAATGGAGTCTCTCACCGAACTTCTGGTTGAGGCTCTGCACGGCCTGAAGCCCGATCAGGCCGACCGCCAGGGCCGGAGCCAGCCCGACCAGTCCCAGCGTTAGCAGAAGCTTGGATCGAATCTTCATGAACAACCACCCCAACTAATGAACGCATTCTGCCTACTGCGCTCATCCGACCGTAACATCCGCGTCATGATTCGTCACTTGCAATCATCGATAGGCTCTCGGCGGCGGATTACTGGAATCACTCCAGCTTGACGGGCGGGTCGGGCATCTCGGCCGGAGCCTTCAGAATCCCGAACGTTCCGTCCGGAGAGATACGTGCGGCCGCGATGGCGGACTGATCGACGAAACGATCAAGAGGCCCCGCCCGGCGGGTCCGGCGGGCTGCCGGGGTCCGGAAGGATCGCGTAGCGGCGCAGGCGGCGATAAAGGCTCGTTTTCGGGATGCCCAGAATCTCCGCTGCGCGGTTCTTGTTGCCTCCCGTCTGATGGAGGACATCGCGGATGAAGCCTCCGATGACATCGTGCTCGAATTCCTCGAGCTTTCGGGGCGTTCCGCTCACCAGAAAACTCCAGCGGCTCGCGAGCCCGTCCGAGGTCAGCAGCTTCGGGGAGAGGTTATCGGGTCTCAAGGCCTCAATCTTCAGCGCCGTGGCGCGGCGCATCTCGTTGTCCAGCTCGCGGATGTTTCCGGGCCAGGGATATCGGCACAGTACGTCGAGAGCCGAAGCTGTCAGCTCCGGAACCGAAAGGCCGGCTCGGCCGGCATGCAGGGAAAGGAAGTGCCGTGCCAGTATCGGGATGTCCTCCACTCGCTCGCGGAGGGAAGGAAGGCGGATCGTGACGACCTCGATGCGGTAGAGGAGGTCGCGGCGGAACCGGCCGGCTCTCGCTTCTTCATGAAGCGTGCGGTTGGTGGCGCAGAGCAGCCGGAAGTCAACGGGGATCGAGTCGCTTCCGCCGACCCGCCGAACTTCGCGCTCCTGGAGGGACCGGAGGAGCTTCCCCTGGAGCCGGAGATCCATCTCCCCGATCTCGTCGAGAAACAGCGTTCCCCCGTCGGCGCGCTCGAAAAGCCCGGCGCGCGAGCGATGCGCTCCCGTGTAGGCTCCCCGTTCCACTCCGAAGAACTCCGATTCGAGAAGGCCCTCGGGGCACGCGGCGCAATTTTCGGTGATGAAAGCCGCCGCCGTCCGGCGGCTCCTGCGATGGATGGCCCGCGCCACGAGTTCCTTGCCGGTCCCACTCTCCCCCTCGATGAGGACCGCCGCGTCCGATGGGGCGATGACGGCAGCCAAGCGCAGCGCGGCGAGGAGTAGGGGAGCCGACCCGATGATTTCGGGGAATTCCGGCTCCGCATCTGGAGAAGGGCCGCCGCCAGGACTCCCCGTGGAGGCAGGAGGTGGAACGCTCAAGGTGATTCTCCTCTGGTCCGATTCGCGGAAAGGGAAGACGCGTAGGGGGTACGCCTGGGGCCCCTTCAACCCGTCTTGGAGACCTTCAGGTCGTCGCCGAAGGGAGATGAAAAAGGGGAGAAGGGAATCCGGGGCCCTGTGGGTGAGGAATCGAGCATTGGGCGGATCGATGACAAAAGAATAGGAAGGAGGCCGGCCGGTAGACCCTTCTCCATGAACTCATCTCTTCTCTTCTCCCCTACATCGCAGACCGACCCACAACCGGAAAAGAGATTATTTCCAAAACTACAGATTTGTCAAATGGAAAAATTCAGAGAGAGGAGGAAGGAGAAGGCTGCATCACCATCGCGAATCCGGAGCAGTACGTCCGCACTCCTTGGGCCACCCGGGCCAGGATCTTCCTGAAGGTGCGGTGGGAGCGGGGCGAGTCCATCAGCTCGACGGTCGGCGTAACGCGCGGTTCCATGCGACCGAGGGGCGAATCCACGCGAGTCGGCGCCGATCCTCGACGATCCCTCGGCGAAGAGAGAGGATTCTGGAGCGCTTCGAAATGATTCCGCGGGGATTCGGGTGACGAAGGCGCGGGGAACTCCAGGTCGAGCGCGTTGAGGAGCCCGCCATTCCCCGAATACTTTCGGACCATCTCACCCGATGGCAGGGAGGCAAAATAGGCGCTGGGATAAGCGGCGCCCATCCGCTCGAAGTAGATGTCCGGATCGATGCAGAGGCACTCGAGGAAGCACCGAAGTTCCGCCGTGGGTTCGCATTCGGCGAGCGCATCACCCTCCGTGGACTCGGTCGAGAGATATCGGGCGACCAGATGTCCATCCGCGACTTCCGTGTTGCCCTGCCGCACTCGGACCTCGATGTGTAGCGAATCACCGACACCGGGCTCCAAACGGAAGGAATTCAGCGTCGGGATTCCGTAACGGGCAATCGAACGGAAGCGGAACCTCATCCGCTCCACGCGAGCTCCATCCACGAGCAGCTCCGGAAAGAGAAGAGCGCGGGCGGCCGTCATTGCCCCCGGGACGACATCCCCCTCGCGGTGGAGAGGGTTTTCATCGCGGCTGACTTCGGCGAATGCAGCGCCCTTCCCGGCGTCGACGGAGAAATTCTGGAGGACCGTAAAACCCCCTCGAACCCGGAGGTGGCACGCTTCCCCGCGACTGCCGGGGGCGGGAAATCGCACCAAAGCCGGGTGTGCCGAACGCCCTCTCGCATCACGGATGATCACGCGATCGCCCAAGCAGGAGAGGAACCCCGAGTGCAATCGCGGGAGGCCGCCGTCGGGGAATGACCTTCTGGCGGCGTTGGAGCCGATCTTCATGGAACTCCAGCTTCCACCCTTCTCCCTGAGGCCACGGTCCGGAAACCACGGGACGGAAGGGCTCTTCTCTACTTCTCTCCGAACACGACGCGAAGATTCTAAGGAGAAACCGCAGGGGTGTCAAAGGCCAAGGGCGGCAAGTTCCTCAGCGGCAAACCACGTCGTCGGCGCAGCCGAGGCTCAAGCGCTCCGGGTGGTCCTCGCAGCCGCCTCCAAGGGGCGGTCCGTCCGACGCTAAACCTCCGAGGAAGAGGTAGACAAGGGTCCGGATGGAATCGGTGATATCGAGAATCTCGTCGGCGTTGGTGTCCGCCGCCGCATGACACGGCAGGAATCCCGCGAAGAAGAGGTAATCGAGCGTGGAGATCGCGTCGGTGAGGTCCAACAGGCCATCGCCGTTCGAATCGCCATGTTGGAACCTCGGGGTTGTCTCGGTCAGGATCTTGTAGCCTTCACTCACCGCCAGCCAGAACTTCTGGGGGCCCTGCTTCATCGAGTGCCCGCTTACCACGACGCTCAGATCTCCGGAAAGCGGGATGTCGGACTCCACCAGCTCCGCGTTGTTCAGTCGGTCGGACCCGCGCTCGGCCCTGTCCGCCGGGCGAGCCGGATCGAGCACCCACGGGGACAACACCCGGGTGATGCCACCGACGAAAACCTCCCGGACGGCGAGGTCGAGGTCGTTCACGAGCGCCCTCTCCGCCGCCGGATCGCCGGGGGGATCGTCCCAGACCAACGCGACCCGCAGCGGCTTGGGGTTCTCCGGACTTCTCGCGAGGCGGAAGGTTAATCGTTCTCCCTCCGCGGAGACGCCGCTCGATACGCTTCGAGGATCGAGGGCGATCGCCATCGCAGCCGGGGCCGATACAAGGCCAAACCCATGGAAGAAATCCGGTCCGCGGTAGGGGCCCACTTCCGGCGGAAATGGGTTGGGCTCCGTCGGTGGTCCGGAAAGCGGATCCTGGGAGAGGTCCCGGGCCGAGACGATCAGGATGGCCTTCCAGGCGGCAGGATCCAGCGAGGGCAGCCCTTCGGCCGTGCGCTCTCCCATGAGGATACCGAGCAGCCCCGCAACGGAAGCGGCCGCATACGATGTTCCCTCATCGGTACGGTAGCCATCGGGCGGGTCCAGCGCCGCCGCCGTGACGCCCCCGTCGCCTCCTCTCTGGGAGCCCGGCGCCACAAAGTCCGGCTTGATCCGTCCATCATCCACCGGCCCCCAGCTCGAAAATGTCGTCATGCTGAGGTCATCGGAGTACACGGCGCCGACCGAAATGATGTTCTTGGCGGTGTGGGGGGGATTGACGGTTCTGAAGCCGGGGAAGAGGCCGCCAGCGATTCCGCCGCCCGCGACCGGGCACTCCAGGTTCACCTGGTAGTTCCCGACGGAGAAGATGACCGGCACCCGGCCCTCGCCCGCCCGCGCGGGATCGTCTCCGGAGATCGCCCCGTCGAACTCCGCCGCCCGGATCGTGTAGTCCCCGAACAGTCCACACTCGTCCCGCCCGACCTGCTCTCCCCAGGGCTGGAGCGAGAGGTGGATCGATTCGCGGCGGACCGAATCGATCAGCTCGGCGGCCTCGCTGTCAGAATCGCTGGTCGAGTAGTAGGCCGTGTACGCCTCCGGGGCGATTCCTCGCCATTGGCGAGGGCCTCCTCCCGCAGCCGCGCTCGCGTGTCCGTTCCCCGCCACGACGCTCGCGATCGCGGTGGCATGCCTCGTGGGCTGCGAATCTTCCAGGATAAGAACTCGCCCGGCAAGATCATCATGGCCCGGAAATGCTCCCGTCCGGGTCACCGTGTCGGGGTGGCCTGCTTCCCAGATCCCGATCTTCACCCCTCGACCTGTCGCACGGCCGGGGACCTCGTCGAGCCTGTTGACTCCGATGCCGGCCCGCACCCCGTTCGCCTCGTCGCGGTCGCGGTCTTGAGTGGGCCGCTCCTCGATCCACGAGCAACCATCGCGACCCGCAATGGTCTCGACCGCCGTACGGGGAACCGTCGCCTCGATGCGAAGGATCTCGCTCCACTCGCGAACGTCGGTGGCGTGGGCGTCGTGGAGGGCGGCTCGAAGGGGGGCGAGGGCCTCGCGCGAGCGAGCCCGCAGGACGATGTGGACCCGGTCCGTACGGCCGCCCGGAGTTTGCGGAGCCGACGCGAGCAGCTTGCGGTGAAATTCCGGAGCGATCCTCAAGCGGGGGTCACGTTCCTCGTCGTCGAAACCCTGACAACAGAATACGGGCCCAAAGAGGCAAAGCGCCCCGAGAGCCGGACCTAACATGCGGCTACCCTCAAAACCCTGAACCGAGAAAACCGCGTACCCTCGCCGACCCTCCCTCAACTGGCCGCCAATTTCAGCAGCTTTTTCCCTGCGACGCAAGCCCTTCCTTTCAGCCCTTACCTTTCCAGCGGCGGCTTGAAGTCCTGACCGATGGTCGACTCGACGGAGCACGCCGTTGGGGATACGATTCGGCCATGATCGGACGCCCGACGCTGTCTTGCGAGCAGCTTGCACTCCGCGCGCGATCGGCGATCGAACAGGCGGCGCGCCGGCTTCAGAGGACGCGGGCTTCGTGGCCGCCGGACCGGCCGGCTCCGGTCCACACGCGCGGCGGGCGGTGGTACCGCCCCGACAACCTCTGGACCGACTGGACACCCGGCTTTTACGCCGGCCAGATGTGGATCCTCGCACGCCTGACGGGTGAGAGCGGTTGGAGGGCCGCCGCCGAGGCCCACACGCTGCCGCTGAAGCCCCGCAGGTTCGACCGGAACGTCCACGACCTGGGGTTCATCTTCCTATCGACCTACCGGCGCTGGTTCGATCTTCTCCCGGCGGACGACCGTAGCAGCGAGGCACTCCGCGAAGTCCTCGTCACGGCGGCGACGGTCCAATCGTTCCGCTGGCGGACGCTTCCCGGCGGGGGGGATGGCTTCGTCTACTCCTTCAACGGCCCGCAATCGCTCTTCATCGATACTCTCATGAACATCCGGCTCCTCTTCTGGGCCGCGCACCACGACGAGAAGACCGCGGCGGAGGGCGAAGTCGGCCGCCGCGCCCGCGAGCACGCTTCGACCAGCCTGCGCTATCTCGTCCGCAGAAACGGATCCGCCCTGGGTGACGAGGATGGCCGCGTCGCGCACGAGGCCATCTTCAACGCCGAGCCCGGCCGAGGGGAGTTCCGGTGCCTCTCGACACAGCAGGGGTATTCGCCCTTCACGACCTGGTCGCGCGGGCTCGCCTGGGCGATCTACGGGTTCGCCGATGCCCACGCGTGGACTGCTGCGCCGGAATTCCTCGAAGGAGCCGAGCGGTGCGCGGGGTACTTCCTCTCGCACACGCCGGAGGATGGAGTCCCGTACTGGGACTACGGCGCGCCGCGGATCCCCGATGAGCCCCTCGACAGCTCCGCGGCGGCGATCGCCGTTTGCGGCTTGCGGCTTCTGGCGCGGCAGGCCGTCGGCGCTGGCGCCGATCGCTACCGGATGGCGGCGGCACGCATTCTCGAGACCCTCCTTTCGGAGAAGTTTCTGAGCCGGCCCGACTCGGCCGAGGAAGGAATCCTCCTCCACGGCACATACCACCGCCCCCGAAACTGGGGGGTCGACTGCTCGGTCATGTGGGGAGACTACTTCTTCCTGGAAGCGCTGGAGGGGCTCCTCCTCGACGCCGCGTGAGAAGGAACCCCGCCCCCGAGGGCCGCGGGCCCCCGAGTTTGACGGAGGATGCAGAGTGGGATGCTGTCGCAACGCCGGATTGCGATGCAGATGCGGGATGTCGCAATCCGACCGAAGCATCGAGTTCCGCTCCTCTGAGTTCCTCCGTGTCCTCTGTGTCCTCAGTGGTTCAAATTCGTCCGCCCGACCACACGACGTGCCGGGGATCAGAGCGAAATCGGATACCGCCCCACCTCGCGCGCATGGCGGAACGCGAGGATCAGCCGCTCGGGAGGAATGTCAGTCTGCACGTGGTTCGCCGGAGCCAGGATGAAGCCTCCGCCGCGGGCCAAGACGCGGATGCGTCTCTCGACCTCGGCGCGCGTCGCCTCGTCGGACTTCTGGAGCGGCTCCTTGATGTCGAGACCGCCGAGGACGGTCAGCCGCGAGCCGAAGTCCGCCTTCACGCGGGCCATGTCGAGCCCTGGGACATCTTCGAGGGGATGGTGGACGTCGGCGCCGGCCTCGATGAAGCCGTTCAGGAACGGCGTGACGTCGCCATCGCAGTGGAACGAGATGTGTGCCGCGGGGCAGAGAACGCGCAAGCGGGCGATCAGCTTCCGCCACCGGGGGAGGTAGTACTTGTCGAAAAGCTTCGGGTCGATGATGGGGCCCGCGGTCCCCGCATAGTCGTCGCCGGGCAGCTCAATGATGTCCGCATACGGCCCGACGGCGTCGAGGAACAGCTCGTACAGCTCGATGAAAAACTCTGTGAGCTTGTCCGCGAGGATGTCGACGATCCTCGGCTGGTCGTAAAACTCGACGAGGAGCCTCTCCATGCCCGTCAAGTAGCTCGACTGGTCGAAGAGGCCGAAGGAATTGGGCGCACGGGCGATGATGGCGCAGTCAGTGGTCTCGCGGAGCATCCGGGCCCGACTTCGGGCCGTTACACGGTCGACGAGCGGCTCTGCGGCCGGCATCCGGTAGTCCGCGATCTCGGCAAGGGTCGCGTCCGCCAGCGGGAACTTCACCGGGTGCACCTGGTAGCCGGTTTTCTCGAATTCGACACCAAAGAGGTCCTTCCCGACGCCCCTGAGCGGCGAGTTGACGTCGGTAGCGCCGCTCCAGACGTACCGGACGTCGACGTCGAGGATCTCGAGGATCCGGTCGTCCATGTAGTTGACCGTATGCCCCTTGCGCGGCCGCATCCGGATCGCGCCGTTTCGATCGAGCCCCATCTGGTCGCGCACGCGGGTGTAGAGGCCGTCGATGAGGCCGTACGTGCTCCCCCAGAGCGCGAGGGGGACGCGGTCGGGCTCCTCGTGGCGCAAGGCGGCGAGGACTCGTTCGCGATGCGAGAGCGGCATCAGTGATTTCCCGGCTGTTCGCCGCCGGCGGACTGCGGGTGGTAGGGGCGCACCTCCCCACCGTCGCGGTAATGGGATTCGATGATTCCCCACGCCTCCCCGGCGGTCTCCGCGAAGTGAAAGAGGCTCCGGTCGCCGGGAGAGATCACCCCCTCGGACTCGAGGAACCCAAAGTTGATGACCCGCTCCCAGAAGGCCCGCCCAAAGAGAACGATCGGGATGGCGGGCACCTTCCCCGTCTGGACGAGCGTCAAGGCCTCGAACAGCTCGTCGAGGGTGCCGTATCCGCCGGGGAAGGCGACGAGCGCCTTCGCCCGCAGCATGAAGTGCATCTTGCGGAGGGCGAAGTAGTGGAACCGAAAGCACAGCTCGGGCGTCACGTAGGGGTTCGGTTCCTGCTCGTGCGGAAGGGTGATGTTGTGGCCGATGGACTTGCTTCCGATGTCCGCGGCGCCGCGGTTGGCCGCCTCCATGATCCCCGGCCCGCCGCCGGTCGTGATCACGAAGTCGCATCGCGCCCCGACCTGGTGCATCCCGGATACAATCCGGGAAAACTTCCGAGCCTCCTCGTAATAGCGCGACAGGTCCGCGAGCCGTCCCGCCACCATCGCTCGCCGCTTCAATTCGCCATCGCTCGGCGACGCCCAGGCCGCCTTCTCGGCCTCTTCGAGCGCGCGGCGGGCTTGGACGGGTTCCGGAATCCGGGCACTCCCAAAGACGACGATCGTGGACTCGACGCCGTGGCTCTGCTGGAGAAGCTCGGGTTTGAGCAGCTCGAGCTGGAGCCGCGCAGCCCGCAGCTCGGGGCTGCGAAGAAAGGCGATGTCCTCGAAGGCCAGAAGGTAGGCGGGCGAGGCCTTGAGGGCGCGAACACGCTCGTCGCGCAGCGCTTCGTGGTTGCTTTCCATGCCCGGGATAGGTATCAGGATTGCCAGCCGTGGCCCGCGGCGACCATCGCGTGAATGTTCTCGGGCTTTACGGGCGGCGCGATGGAGCAGGCGGTCGACAGGATAAAACCTCCGCCCCGAACGCCCGTGTCGAGAACGGCGTGCACATCGGCCTCCACTCCAGGGACGTCCTTTCGCAGAAGGGTGTTCACCGAATCGACGTTGCCCTTGATGAAGAGCTTCCCTTCGAGGAGCTTTTTCGCCGCTCCGATGTCGACGTTCCCGAGCGGTGGGGGATCGAGGCATTCGAGGCCGTGGACTCCGGTCTTCATCATGAGGTCGAGCCGGTCACCGATCGCCCCGCAGGTGTGGATATAGGCGAAGCCTCCCGCTTTGCGGACCCGCTCGCCGATCTCCTTTTCATACGGCAGGACGAACCGTTCGTAGTGCTCGCGCGAGATGAACCCGCCCCCCGCAAAGGGAGCCGAGATCTTGACCGCATCCGCGCCGCGTCGGATCTGGGCTTCCGCCCAGGCGGCCGAGCGGACTGCGAAGTACTCGAGGATGGGTTCGATTTTCTCGGGCTCCGTCAGAAGCCCGACCATCGTCTCCTCGATCCCGAAGCAGGCGATGACCGAGTCCATCGCCGCCCGCACCTCGCCGTGGACCGAGTAGCGCCCCTTCGCCTCCGCCAGGACGCGGTCAAGCGCGGCGAAATAGTAGGGCGGAAACTCCTCCGGGCGGGAGAACGGGAACGTCGCCTTCATCAGGCACCAGTGCCGGTACGTCTCGGGGAGTGCTTCGAGCGGATGGAGCGGGTCCACTTCGCTCGGAAGCGGCAGCTTGAAATCATCCGCAAAGATGAAGTACGGGTCGTCGTCCCAGCGGCACTCGATCTTGGCACCGTCCTTGAGCCGGATCTCCGGGCACTCTCCCGAGCGGTCGATGGAGTCGATGAGCGGCTCCCAGCCGTTCTCGCGGCCCGGCTTGTGGAGGAGCATGCCGTCGAAGCCGTAGAACTCGCGCATGAAGAGGACGCCGCGCGCGTATGCTTCGCTCGAGAGAAAGAACTCGACAGGATCGATCTTCGAGTTGAGGAGCATGTGCCCGAGGGCCATCTGACACATGACGGGGATGCCGTCGGGCTCCTGGAGCTTCATCGCGGCCAGGACTCGCTCTCGGGGGGTCATGGGGGTCATGATCGAACGTCCGTGGGGCGAAGTCAAGGCGACGGAGGACGAAGACTTCTATCTTGCGCTGCTTGAATACTCATTCGGCAGGCCCACTGCTCTATCGGCGTTGGCGGCGATCACGCGGGGCGCCGTCCCGCACTCCTCCGCCATCCCCGATGCGGCACCTCGTTCGCCCGAAGCTCGGCGAGGGGGTAGTGGGTTCCTCTCCAGCGGATGCCGTTCTCGCGGAGCGTGCGGATCGTCGCCTTCCACATGATGAAAAGGAACAGGATCGCCGCCAGCGGGAAGACGAGCCCCGACCATCTCTTGAGGCCCGCGAAATCCATCGTGTCCCAGAAAACCGCCAGGATGGCGAGGACCGCCGCAGCGTTGAGCACGCTCACCGCGGGGCTGGAGACAACGAGGCCGGCGAAGATGCCCGCGAACGGCCAGACGCAAAGAAGAAGGACGGCGAGCGTCGAGCCGACAACGGCCGATATCCGGTATTCGACGCCGGCGAACATGTTCTTCATCAAGCCCTCGATCAGCTCCCCGAGCGAGGAGTACCACTCCACTTCGACCATCCCCTTCCCGTAGACGAGGTCCTGGCGGAATCCGTGCAGCTTGATGAGCTTTCCGAGCTTCACGTCGTCGTCCGGCCTCATCCGGATCGCCTCGTGGCCCCCGGCGGCCCGATAGGCGCCCCGCCGCACGAGGTTGAAGGCTCCGATCCCGATGTACGAGCGGCTCCGGGGGTCCCTCGCCTTCCAGGGCCTGTAGAAGAACGTGAAGAAGTAGACGAAGGTCCCCATGAAGAGCTGGAGAAAGAGACTCTGCATCCGCGTGACCGGAGTGAGCGCGAGGTGGTCGACCGATCTCTCCTCCAGTTCGCTCACCGCTCGGCGGATCGTGTCGCTCCGCATGAATATGTCGGCATCGGTGAAAAGGAGGATCTCCCCTGAAGCCGACTGCGCGGCCAGATGGAGGGCGTGGTTCTTCCCGAGCCAGCCTGGGGGCAGATCGTTCACGGTGACGACCCTCAGTCGGGGCTCCTCGCGAGCCAGCGCGCCGAGGATCTCGCCGGTCCGGTCCGTGGAGCGGTCGTCGACGACGATGAATTCCAACTCGGGGTAGTCCTGACTCAGGATTGACCGCAGGGCCTCGCGGAGGTTCCTTTCTTCGTTTCGGGCCGCGATGAGGACTGAGACAGGCTTCTTCGAGAACTCATCCCGAGGAACGACGTTCGAGAGGAAGCGAATGGCGCGGTTCCCGCGGAAGACGTCCACGGCCGCAAGGAAATGAAGCGCGCATGCCGCGACCGCGAGCCAGAAGAGGATCTGCTCCAGAAGTCCCGCTCCTCTCTGCTACAAACCTTCAGAATTGCCGCGGCGCGGAAACATTCTCAATCAGCTCGAGGCACCCTCGATTCGAGAAACCCCTCCTCCGTGCTTCCTCTGTGTCCTCTGTGGATCAAATTCGTCCGTCCGTCCGCCATTTCAGGGCGCCGGAAGCGATCGCGGCCTTACGAGCCGCCCGGAGCGTACTTCCGCGCCCACTGGCGGATTTGCTCGCGCGCCTTCTCCGTGCCGTAGCCTCCATCGGCGAAACCCTTGCTCCCCACGACGCTTTTCGTGATGTCGCCGAGCTGGCGCTGGAGGTCGGGCTTTTCCCTGATGTACTCTTCGACGGCGCGGACCGCTTCTTCAACCTCCTCCGGCTTCGAGTCCTTCTGGATGACCTTTCGGAGCAATTCACCAAGCCGCGGATCTCGGCCGGCGGCGGGTCGGCCGTCCCTCTTCTCCATCCGCTCCCTGCCGCCGTAGATACTGTACTTTTTCAGGTTCTCGGCCGATGGCGGTTTGGCTCCGGCGAGCTTGGCCGCCTCGGCGAGGATCGCCGGCGCATCGGTCTCGCCGGGCTGGATGAGGGCGAAGTTGGCTTCGACACGATCATCTTTGGCCCCCAGGATCGTCAGCGTGACTTGACGATTGAGCCCGTAAGCGCCAGGGCCTTCCTCGCCGTCCACCGAGATGCCCACAGGCACCTTCAAGTTGAGCGAGGAACGGGCGCGGGTGAGGTACTCTCGCGCGCTCGAAGCGTCCTTGTCCAACCAGACGACGCGCCCGTCGAGGCGGTCGCCGAAGTTCTCCTGGCAGTAGCTCGTCAGGAGACGCGTGAGCCCGATCGACGGCCGCGTGAGCTTGTGGACGAAGACAAGGAGGAGCGGTTTGCCCTTCGCCTCGGAAACATAGTCCAGCTCCTTGCCGGCCTCGTGGTCGTATGCGCCCGTGACCTTGAAGGGGAGGAGCTTCTCTCCCTTCTGCGGACCCGAGAAGACCCGCGGCTGGCCATCTTGTTTCGGTTCGTCCTTTTTGGGTTCATCCGCAGCGGACCGGCCGGTTGGCAAGATCGCCACGATCACCGCGAGTACTCCGAGCACGCACAGGTTCAACTTCATATGCTCACTCCTTCGTGTCCCACGAGGCGATGCGCCCGCCTTCTCCTCCCGCCGCGGCACGACCGCCGCCGGGTGGGAACGCGAGGCTGAAAGCCGCACCCTGAACGAGCGGCGCCGTCACCTGCAGGTCCAGCGTGTCCGGGTTCACAACGCGCACCCGGCCGTCATCGCAGGCGGCGGCGACGCGCGCGCCGTCCGGGGTCCATTCGATGGCAAGGGGCTTGGCCGGCAGGGTGATGAAACGGACCAGCCTGCCGATGCCGGGCTGCCAGAGCCTCAGCGTGCGATCCTCGCCCGCCGAGGCCAACATGGCGATGGTTCCCGATTGCGCTCGAGGGCGCGCCGCCAGATCGACGACCGGCGCCGTGTGGTTCTCGAGGATCCGCACGCAGGCGCCGCCAGCCGGGTCCCACACACGCAGGCTCATGTCCGCGCCGGCGCTGACGAGCCCTTCGCCGCCGGGCAGGAAGGCTACCGCGAGGACCGGACGCGAATGGCCCTCGAGCTTGCGGATCAACTTTCCGCCTGCAATTGCGTGTACTCCGACGGCGCCATCGTGGCCCGCCGTGGAGAAGCTCTGGGAATCCAAGCTGAAGGCGACCGCATAGACAAGGTCGCGGTGCGACGCAACCCGCCCCTCGAGGGATCCATCGGGCCATGCGCGAAGCTCCACGGCTCCCTCTTCGCCCGGTTTTCCGCCCGCGGCGGCCAGGAGTTTTCCATCCGGGGAGAAAGCGAGGTCGTGGACGTGGGGCAGTGTCGTAGGGATGCGTCTTGCCGATTCGAGCCCGGGCCACAACCGCTCCTCGATTCCGCCCTGGGATCCGGCGAGCAGCGTCCGGCCTTCCGGCGAGAAGGCGAGGGCGGTGACGGGCGGCGCCGCGAGGGGCGCGCCGTCCTGGGCGCCTCCGGTGGATTCCATCAACTGGAGGAGGTAAATCGCCCCGAACGCGATCCGATGCAGCGGACGTCCCCGGACCATTCCCAGGCTCAACCGAGGAGTTCTCCGATCGGTTCCCCACCTGAGTTGACTCGCACCGGCCGCCCATCGGCGGTCGTGAACTCGCGTTGGGGGTCGATGCCCAGTATCGTGAAGATCGTCGAGGCGAGATCCGCCGGCGTCACGGGCCGATCGGCGGGACTCTCCCCGAGGGAATCGCTGCGGCCGATGACCGCCCCGCCGGGCACGCAAGCGCCCGCGAGGGCCACGCTGAAGACCCGGGGCCAGTGGTCGCGCCCGCCGGCGGTGTTGATCTTCGGCGTGCGGCCGAATTCTCCCATGACGAGGACCAGGGTTTCTTCGAGGAGCCCTCGCTGGGCAAGGTCTTCGATGAGGGCGGCGAGGCCCTGGTCGAGGACCGGGACCTTGCCCACGGTGCCGCCGGTGAAGCCCTCCTTGAGCCTGTTGTAGATGTCATCGTGCGTGTCCCAGCCGGCATCGGTCACGGTGACGAACGGGACGCCGCGCTCGACGAGCCGGCGGGCGAGCAGGCAGCTCTGGCCGATCGTCCTCGGCCCATAGCGCTCCCGAGTCTGCCCGCTCTCTCGGGAGAGGTCGAAGGCCTCTTTGGCCGCGGGGGATGTGACGAGCCGATACGCTGCTTCGAAGCTCTTTGGGGCGCCATCGGCCGGAGCGGCCGACTCCACCCGCCGCGAGAAGGAATCGAGCGCCTGCAGGTAATCCCTCCGACGCCGCAGCCGCTCTTCGGTGACGAGCGGGTAGAGATCGAGATCCTGGACTCGAAAGTCGGGGCGCGCCGGGTCGCCCCCCGGTACGAACGGGGAGTAGGCCGACGGGAGATAGCCGGAGCCGACCATGGAGTTGGGCCGATTCCCGACCGTCAAGTAGGGCGGCAAGAGGCGATCCCCGCCCGGCTCCGCCCGTGCGGCCCGAGCGACGACTGCACCGAGGCTCGGATAGGCAAGGGCCGGCGACGGCTTGTAGCCCGTCAGCAGGTAATGGCTCCCGAGATTGTGCTCTCCCAGGGGCGAAGTCATGGAGCGGATGATCGCGAGGCGGTTCGCGACGCGGGCCGTGCGGGAGAGATGCTCGGCGATCTGGAGGCCCGGGACCGCCGTCGGGATCGCCCGGAACGGCCCGCGGATGTCCCGCGGGGCCTCCGGCTTCGGATCGAAGAGATCGATGTGGCTCGGGCCGCCGTCGAGCCAGATCAAGATGCACGCTCGCGCGGTCCGCCTGGGACCGCTCGAGCGCTGAGGCGGGCCCTCCGCCCGGAGCCGCAACCAGTCGGCGAGGCCCAGGCCGAAAGCGCTCAAGAACCCGACCTGGAGCATGTTTCTCCGAGAGACGCCGTCGCACCGTCGTTCAAGCCGTCGTTCGAGATCGCGCTGCTTCATGTAGCTGTCACTCCACGACGGTGAACTCGCGGGAGGTGAGGAGGCTCCAGAGAAAGTCCTCGAGGGATTCCCTCCGGCCTCGAGCACCGCCGCCGGTCGCCGCTGCGCGCCGCCAGTGCGCACGCTCTTCCTCGCTCGGATATCGGCAGAGGGCGCGCAGGTAGAACTCCTCGACGATCGAGTCGTCCGAGCGGCCCGCCTCGATGAGCCTCGCAAGGCGGCCTTCGGGGGAGGCGATCTTCCGGTTCAGCAGCTCCCCGTTGAGGAGATGGAGCATCCCGGCGAGGCTCCGCTCGCCCCCATCCGCCGAACGGCCCCCATCTCCCGAACGGGCGGTCTCGCAGGAAGCCTCCTCCGCGCACCGGCCCAGGACATCGAGGGACGTCGAGGGCAAGCGCCGATCGGGAATCGAAATGGCCCGGGTTCCGGCGGGCAAGCTTTGGAACGGTTCCGGTACCCCTGTCACTTCGCAGATGGCATCGAGGAGCACCTCGGGAGGTATGGGCACGCGAGCGCGCCGGGAGTAGAACCGATCGCCCTGCGGAGCGGCCGCGTCGGCTCCGATCGGCGCGGATGCTCGGGCGAAAGCCGCCGATTGCGCGATAAACCGTAGCAGGGGGCGGAGACGCCAGCCTTCCGCGGTGAACTCCCGCGCCAGGAGGTCGAGAAGTCCGGTATGCGACGGCGGATTGGTGGCGCGCAGGTCATCGGCCGGCTCGACGAGCCCGCGCCCCATGAGCGCTTTCCAGAGCCGGTTTACCGCCGCGCGGGAAAAGGAAGCGTTCTCCGGGCCCGTGAGCCACCGAGCCAGGTCCGAGAGCCCATCCTCGTCCTTCGAGAGGAAGCGTTCCCCCGGAAGCTTGGGGATCGCGGGTTTTCCGGTCGCGGGGTGCGTCACCTCGCCCGTCTCCTTGAGGCCGACAACGCGCTCCCGCGTGAGGCGCGCGAAGAGGGCTGCGAGGCCGTGGTAGTCGTCTTGAGTCCAGCGGTCCAGGGGGTGGTTGTGGCAGTTGGCGCAGCGTAGCCGCGCGCCGAGGAACACCTCGCTGACGTACTCCGCCTCCTCGCGAGCGCCGGAGGCCATCCGGTGGAAACCCGCGGCGCCGTCTCGGTGCGAATCTCCCCGCGCGGTGATGAGCGCCCGAGCGAGGGCATCGAACGGGGCATCTTCCCGGATCCGATCTCTCACCCAGCCATGGAAGGATCGAGCCACGTCGCTGTCGTTCGGGAGCGAACGGATGCGCAGGAGCCGGGCGAGCCAGAAGGCCCAGTATTCGTCGAACTCGGGCGAGGCGAGCAGCCGGTCGATGAGCCGGGCGTGCTTCTCCGGGTCCGGGTCCCCGAGAAAAAACCGCGTCTCTTCGATCGCCGGCAGGGTGCCGGTGAGGGTCATTCGAGCGCGCCGCAGGAAGGCTGCATCGCCCGCCGGCGGGGCCGCGGGGAGGCGGAGGAGCGCGAGTCGCTCGTTGATGGCATCGTCGATGGCGTTGTTCCTCGACGGTTCGGCGACCGGGGTGCCTTCAGCTCCGATCGGGAGCGCGACCCGGGCGGGTACGACGCGGTCCAGATATCGGGCGAGAACCGTATGCTCCCCGGCGCGCAAGACGGCCGCCTCGCCCGGCACTTTCGAGTCGAAGGGGAGTGCTCCAGTGTCTTCCGTCGTGAAGACGGTCCATGCCGTCACGTCCCGCTCGCTCCCGTCGTCGAAGCGAGCGGTGGCGCGGAACCGGACCCGTTCGCCGGTCGCGTGCGCCAGGTGATCGGCCGGTGAAAGCTCGAACCCCAGCAGCGTGCGGAGCCGGAGGCGGGGAGCGCCTGCAGCGATCCAACTTGCGATGAGCTTCGCTCCGGGGCTCCCCGGAGCAAGGCGCAGGCCGCCCTCGTGCTCGATCCGCATTCCCGGTTTCTTCAAGAGGAGGCTCTCCTCCGAGCGGACGAGATCGACCCGCCGCCCTTCCAGCTCCCGGACGATCCGCACATGGTCGGAAGCCGGGTCCCCTCCGAGGAGGGAGAGCTTGAAGCCGCCGCGCCCGGCCGCGCTACCGTGGCAAGCCCCCGAGTTGCACCCCGAGCGAGTGAAGACGGGGATGATGTCGGTGTCGAAGTCGACGGGCTCGACACCGGCGGCGAGTGCGAGGGTGAGGAGGGAGGTTTCAAGCATGGTGCGACTTTCGGGCGCTTGAATGGCATCGTAGCCAGTCCCACCCTGCGGGGCAATCGTGACGGGCATTGCGGCGGCGTGAACGTAACACGGAGGATCTCTCACGCATGACGACCGGCATGCCGAAGGGGTTGACTTTCTCGAACCATTCGGGACACTCGGCGCTTGGTTGGAATGTCGAAGGGGGGATTCATGAGCACCCGCACAACTATCGCCGGGGACCGCCGCCGCGTGGGCGCTTCCGGTTGTTTCTGTTGTATCGTCGCCTTCCACTTGGGCCTCACGCTTCTCGCCGGAGCCTCTCCTGCGCTTGGGCAGGCCTCCGTCGTTGGGCAATGGTCGGCGGTGGAGAACTGGCCCATCGTGTCGGTCCACACGGTGGCCCTGCCTTCGGGGGAGGTGCTGTTCTATCCCTACAGCGACGACATTCGACTCTGGGACCCGGCGACCAGCCTGGTGACGAGCCTGCCGGCCATCGGCAACAACCCGTTTTGCAGCGGGCACACGGTCATGGCGGACGGACGGGTGCTCGTCGTCGGCGGCCACATCTCCAACAACCACGGCCTTCCCAACGCCCGGTACTACGATCGCGGCGGCAACTTCTGGACGCCCCTGCAAGACATGAACGACGGCCGCTGGTACCCGGTCTGCACGCAGCTTCCCAGCGGCGATGTGCTGGTCGTCTCGGGCGACCGCACCAACGGCGGCAACAACGACCTGCCCCAGGTCTGGCAAACGGCGGCGAGTACCTTTCGCAGCCTCACCAGCGCGACGCTGTCCCTGCCGCTTTTTCCCAAGATGTTCCTTGCCCCGAACGGCAAGGTGTTCTTTGCCGGCGGGACCTCCCGCTACCTGGACACGAGCGGAACGGGCTCCTGGAGCGTGGTGGCCAACCGCATCGTGAGCGGGCGGGACAACTACGGCTCCGCTGCCATGTACGACAACGGCAAGATCGTCTTCGCAGGCGGAGCGGATCCGCCCGTGGCGAGCGCCGAGGTGATCGACCTCAACGCGGCCACGCCGGCCTGGCGCGCGGTGGGATCCATGGCCCAGCCGCGGCGTCAGCACAATTTGACTCTTCTTCCCGATGGCAAGGTCCTGGTCACCGGCGGCAGCTTCGGCGCCGGCTTCAACGATTCCACCAATCCGGTCTTCAGCGCCGAGCTCTGGAATCCGGCCACCGAGCAGTTCACCACGCTCGCCAGCGAGAGCCGCTACCGCGGCTACCATTCCGGCGCGGTCCTCTTAACCGACGGCCGGGTCTTGTCCTCGGGAGGCGACGGCGAGCCCAACGCGCAGATCTTTTCGCCGCCCTACCTCTTCCAGGGGCCGCGGCCGGTGATCTCGAGCGCGCCATCCACGGTCAACTACAACCAGGTCTTCTTCGTGGGCACGCCCGACGCCGCGAGCATCGCCCAAGTGACCTGGATCCGCTTCTCGGCGGTGACGCACACGCACAACATGGACCAGCGGATCTTCCGCTCCGCGTCGGCTCCGGTGGCGGGCGGCTTGAACGTCTCCGCACCGGCCGATCCCAAGCTGGCGCCACCGGGTTTTTACATGCTCTTCATTCTTAACGGCAGCGGTGTGCCGTCCGTGGCGCGCGTCGTGCGAATCGCCGATTTCTCTGCGCCTCCGCCCGCGCCCACCGGCTTGGCAGGACTGCCGGGGCCGAGTCAGGCCTCCTTGAGCTGGAACGCGGCGTCCACCGCGACCAGCTACGCGGTCAAGCGCTCGACCACAAGCGGCGGTCCCCACACGACGGTGGCGTCAGGAATCCTGTCCACGGCCTATCTGGACACCGGGCTGACTCCCGGAACCACGTATTACTACGTCGTGACGGCCCTCAACCCGGCCGGCGAGAGCCCGCCGTCGAACCAAGCCGCTGTGACGCCACTGGCGGGCGGCAGCGGCACAGGCCTCCTGGGAAGCTACTACAACAACATCGACTTCACCGCGCTCACCTTGTCGCGAACCGACGCGACCGTGGATTTCAATTGGGGCAGCGGGTCGCCCGACCCCAGCCTCGGCGTTGACACCTTCTCCGTCCGTTGGACCGGCCGGGTCGAACCGCTCTTCTCGGAGACCTACACGTTCTACACCGAGTCCGATGATGGAGTGCGGTTGTGGATCAACGGCCAGTTGGTGATCGACAACTGGACCGATCATGCACCCACGGAAAACAGCGGCGTGATCGCGCTGGCGGCGGGGAGCAAGTACGACCTGCAGATGGACTTCTACGAAAACGGCGGCGGCGCCGTGGCGCGCCTCTTGTGGTCCAGCGCCTCGACGCCGAAGCAAGTCGTGCCGCAGGGGCAGCTCTATGCCCCGGCTCCACCTCCGGGCGCGCCCACGGACCTAGTCGCCGCCGGGGGCAACGGCCAGGTCACGCTTTCCTGGAATCCGCCCGCCTCGGGCGCCACCAGCTACAACGTCAAACGATCAACAACCAGCGGCGGCCCTTACACGACGATCGCAGCCGGCGTCACCTCGACCGCTCACAGCGATACGACGGTTGTCAACGGCACGACGTACTATTACGTGGTTTCCGGCTCCAACAGCGGCGGCGAAGGGCCGCTCTCCCTCGAGGCAAGCGCCACGCCGGTGCCGCCGCCGGCCGCTCCCACCGGCTTGACCGCCACTTCCGGCGACGCGTCGGTCTCGCTGGCCTGGAATCCAGTGGCTGGCGCCGACGATTACCGCGTACGGCGCGCCTCAACCAGCGGAGGGCCCTACGTCGTGGTCGCTTTCAACGTCGTCGCTACCAGCTTCGTGGACAACGGCGTCGTCAACGGCACGACGTACTACTACGTCGTCGCCGCCTTGAACACCGCGGGCGAGGGCCCCGACTCCAGCGAGGCTTCGGCCACACCTGCCTCGCCGAATGCGACGCCGGTGATCCTGTCGTTCGGCTCATCGGCTTCCCCCGTCCAGGTCGGCACACCGGTGACCTTCACACTGAGCGCCACTGATGCCGACGGCGACTCTCTCACGTACTCCTTCGATTTCGGCGATGGCACCGCGCCGACCCCTTTCACCACGGCCGACGCCGCCGCGCACACCTACGCCGGCCCGGGCCGCTACGTTGTCAACGGATCTGTGACGGACGGTGTGGAGACGGTTGCAGCGGAGCTGCTGCAGGTGGTTGGACTGCCTTTGACGGCAGGACGCCCGACGGCCTCGGCGCAGATCGCCTACGATGCGCTCCGGGGCAAGGTGTGGAACGTCAACCCCGACAGCGGCACGGTCACGCGCATCGACGGCGCCGCACTGGCGAAGGATTTCGAGCTCGCGGTCGGCATCGAGCCGCGCGGGCTGGCGCTGCGTCCCGACCAGAGCGAGGTCTGGGTGGTGAGCGAGGGCTCCGACCAGGTCCACGTCGTGGACGCGGCCAGCGGAGCCATGCTGCAGGCGCTGGCGGCGCCGCGCGGCGCTCGTCCCATGGGGATCGCCTTCGCGCCGGACGGCACTGCGGCCTACGTGACCTACCTGGGCCTCGGGCGCCTGGCCCGATGGGATCCCGTCACGCGTGCCCAGACCGGCTCCCTGGACGTTGGTCCGCATCCGAGGGCCGTGGCGATCTCGGCCGATTCGGCGCGGATCTTTGTCGGCCGCTTCATCTCCCCTGTGGCGCCCGCCAATCCAGGGTCGGAGGTTGGCGAGGTGCGGGAGATCAGCGCCGCGGCCTTCACGCTCACGCGCACCTTCACGCTCGCCCACGACACGACGCCCGACACCGAGGCCTCGGGCCGAGGCACGCCGAATTACCTGGTGCAGATGGCGATCAGCCCCGATGGGCAGCGCCTCTGGGTGCCGTCGAAGAAGGACAACGTCGACCGTGGCAGCTTCCGCGACGGGCTGACGCCGGGCCAGGACAGCACGGTGCGGTCGATCATCTCCAAGCTCGACCTCGTCGGTCAGGTCGAGGACGCCGCCGGACGCCTGGACGTCGACGACCACGAGCTGCCGCACGGCGTGGACTTCTCCCCGGCCGGGGACCTGGCCTTCGTCGCCTACCAGGGCAACAACGAGGTGCGGGCGTTCAACGCCTACACCAACGCCACGCTGGCCGCTCTCTCGCTAGGGGCGGACCGCGCGCCCCAAGACCTGGTGGTGACGCCCGACGGCTCGCGGCTCTATGTTCTGAACTTCATGACCCGCAGCGTCTCGGCGTTCGACATCGCCGCCCTGGTGCAGGGCACGAGCTCGACCGCGGCGCCCCTGGGCGTGGTCGGCACGGTGCAGGCCGAGCTGCTTTCGCCCCAGGTGCTCGCCGGCAAGCGGATCTTCTACAACGCGGCGGACACCCGAATGACCGCCCAAGGGTATATCAGTTGCGCCGCGTGCCACCTCGATGGCGGCCAGGACGGCAGGGTCTGGGACTTCACCAACCGCGGCGAAGGATTGAGGAATAATATCCAGCTCCAGGGCAAAGGCGGCGTTCTCCAGGGCAATGTGCACTGGACCGGGAACTTCGATGAGATCCAGGACTTCGAGCTCGACATCCGCAACGCATTCGGCGGGTCCGGATTCATCGCCGGCGCGCCGAATGCCTCTCTGGGCGCTCCCAACGCCGGGCGGAGCGCCGACCTCGACGCCCTCGCGGCCTACGTCTCCTCGCTCACCGGCGTCGGCAAGAGCCCCCATCGCAGCGGTGATGGCTCCCTCACCTCGGACGGCGCGGCGGGCAAGGCGCTGTTCCAGCAGCTCCAGTGCGCCGCGTGCCACTCGGGGACGCAGTTCACCGACAGCAAGGTGGGCGTCACCGGGCTCCTGCTCCACGATGTCGGCACCATCAAGCCCTCCTCCGGCCAGCGCCTCGGCCAGCCCCTGACCGGGCTCGACACGCCGACCCTGCGCGGCCTTTGGAACACCGGCCCCTACCTGCACGATGGCTCGGCGGCGACGCTGCTGGACGTGCTGACGACCCAGAATCCCAGCGGCCTCCACGGGGCGACGGGCGCGCTCAGCGCCGCGCAGCGTGACCAGCTCGTGGCCTATCTCAAGCAGATCGACGACGACGAGCCGCCTGCGATCTCAGTGGCGCCCTCCGGTTTGAGCGCCACGGCAGGGACCGCTCAGGTGACGCTGACCTGGTCGCCCGCGCCGGGGGCGCTGAGCTACCAGGTGAAGCGCTCGACCGTCTCCGGCGGGCCATACGGTGTGATCGCCTCGGGCATCACCACGACCAGTCACGTGGATAGCGGCCTGGCCGGCGGTGTCACGTACTACTACGTGGTCAGCGCCGTCAACGGAGGCGGGGAGAGCTTCGACTCGAGCGAGGCAAGCGCCACGCCTCTCCCTCCGTGGACGGTGATCACGTTCGACAACTTCGAGGCTGGGTGGGGCCAGTTCACGGACGGGGGCGCGGATTGCAGCCGCCACACCGGGGGCACGCAAGCGCATCAGGGAGTCGCTTCGGCGGACATCCAGGACAATAGCGGCGCTGCATCGTCCTTCTACCTCACCACGAGCCGCAACGTCACCGCCTACAGCCAGCTTCGCGTCACGTTCTGGTACAAAGGGGTCAGTATGGAACAGAACGAAGACTTCTTCCTGGAGTACAGCGCCAACAACGGCACGAACTGGCAGTTGGTTGAGGACTGGAGGGCCGGAACGGACTTCTTGAACAACCAGTGGCGCCAGGCAACGGTGCTGCTCAGCCCCGGAACCTTCAGTTTCACGGCCACCGCGAAGATCCGCTTTCGCTGCGACGCCAGCGGCAATTCGGACGATGTCTACATCGACGAGATCGAGTTCGCTGGGCGCTAACCGATAGGGAAATTGGGAGGACAACGCGATGGATCGCATGAGATCCTGGGAACGGATGGAAGGACCGCGAGGCTCGCCGTGGCTCGCTCTCGTCGTGGTCCTCCTTGCTGCCGGCTGCAAGCCTGGCGACCCCCCGCCGGCTTCGGTCGGAGACCTGTCATCGGGAGAGTTCCTCACCCATCTGAAGCTGACGGGCCTTGTGGAGGATGGGGAGAAGCGCTGGGCGCTTCTCTTATTGGCAGTGCCGGGCAGGTCCGCGGAGCATCTGAAGCTGATGGCGGGACAGCGGCTGGGAGACCTGGAGATCCTCGCCATTGACCCGGCGACGGGCGCAGTCGATGTGCGCGTTGGAGAGCGGGATGAGAGCCTGTCCTTGGCCACGCACGGTTTGAAGCCGGAGGACCGCTATGGATGGCTGCAACGTCTGACCCCGGATGAGCACGTGCGCCGCCACAATTCGCGCACAATGCAGCAGCTCGTCGGCGATCACGCCCACGCGCAGGAGGAGCGCCAGCGCGAGGAGCTCGCGCGGGAGCTCGAGGAGCGGGCGCTGCTCCTGCCGCCTTCTCCTGAGGATCGTGCATCGGAGCCGAAAGGACGTTGAGCGCCATGAAAATCACCCTTCAACAGCACGGAAGGACCGGTGGAGCAGTGATCCTGTTCGCTCTGGCCATTGCGCAGGCGTCCCTGGCTGAAGTTCGGTCCTGCACGCTGGGCATCGACATCAACTGCCCCAGCGGTCTCTCAGAGTGATGGGTCCTGGTCCGCGAGGGCCTGGCGCGCCTGGATGGCGTGCAATCGGTTCAGCCGGAGCCTGACGCAGCAAGCGCCGCCTGCGAGATCCGAACCCTCGACGGCGGATTGCCCGATCTCATGCTCACCGCCCAGCGCTTGCTCGCGCTGCGCGTGGGGGCCCGGCTTCGAGGGATCGAGATCACCGCCGACGGCCGCGTGGAGCGCCAGGGCGCGGACTGGGTGCTTTGCCTCGCGGGTTCGGAGGAAAAGCTGCGCCTCGCGCCCTTGACAACCAAGGTCCAGCTCGACACGCGCAAGCGGCAGCCGCAGGAGCCGAACCGCGAAGAAAGCCTGGCATGGGAGCGGCTCTGCGGGGACTGGCGATCGCCAGCGGCCCCCCTGCGTGTCCGCGGGCCCCTCCTGCGACCTGCTCCCGAATCCATGCCGACCTTGGAAGTCCGGGATTTCTGGTGGTTCTCTCCCGCGCAGCCGGAGCTGCACGCCCTGTGGATTGGTCTCGAGGTCAACGGGCCTTACGGATTGCGCGAGCCCTGGGCGATGATCCGGGAGGGCCTCCTTCGCTCCGGGGACTGGGTGTGGTTGGCCGAGGCCCCCGACTTGGTGGCCGAGACCTTTGGCGCACGCAGCGCTTCGGCGTGCTGGCCGCGCCAGACCTTGCTCGTCAGGCGAGTGAGCGATCTCGGCGCCGGCGCGAGCTTGCGCGGAGTGGAAGCTGCCGTGGAAGGCTGGCTGTCCCGGGAGAACGGTCGGCTGCGCTTTCGCGCTCGCGGTTCTGAGGACCTCGTAGCGCTGGCCCCCCTGGACCGGAAGATCCAGCGGGACGGGCGCCAGCGGAGCGAGGCGACGAAGACCGCCGGCGAGCGAGGCGCCTATGATCTGCTCTGCTCCAGCGCCGAGATGGCGCCTCGCCTGGCGCGGGTACTGGGACCCGTCGTCGAAAGCCGGGACGGGCACCATTGGTTGCTCGAGGTGCGTGGTTTTGTGGTGCAAGCTGCTCCGGGCGCGCCCTTGCCGGCGGACTGGGCTCCCGAGCTCCAGGTCGGAGCGGGGCGCCATGGCCCCGGCTCATCGTCAAGCCTCGACACCGTGGCCCCGGCTCCGCCGCGGGCGCTCTCCGCGAAGCTTCGCGATGGCCGGATCCACTTGAGCTGGGAGGAGAGCCCCGAGCCGGATCTGGACGCTTACAACGTGTTTCGCGCCGCCACGCCAGGAAGCGGCTACATCCAGATAGCCGCCGGCATCGTGTCCAACCGCGCCGCCTTCAGGGCCGGGGATCCAGGGGCGAGTTATCGCTATGTGGTGACCGCGCGCGACAAGGCCGGCAACGAATCCGGCTTCTCGGCGGAAGCCATGGTGCAGACCCCGTAGGGACACGGAGCGGAGCGGACCGGGGTTACCGCGGGATCGGGATCGATAGCCGGTTCCACACCGCAAAGCCGAGGGAAACCACCGTCAGCGCGACGCATATGTAGCAGGGCATCCGCCAGCGCCTTGCGCTTCCGCTTGACACGTAGCGCGGAGTGAAGAAGCCGAAGCCTATCCCCGCAAGGGCGCCGCCGGCGTGGGCGGTGTGGTCGATGGCACCGACGAACAGGCTCAAGATGGCGAGAGGGATCAGGGAATACAGCAAGTCGTTCCTGAGGTGGCGATCCCGATGGCGGAAGCTGAGTCCGAAGAGCAGGCCGACGAGACCGAAGAGCGCCCCGGATGCACCGACTCCCACAGTCGATGGGCTTCCCACGACGTAGCGGAACCCGACGGAGGCAAGGGCTGCCGCGACCCCGGTGGTGATGTAGACGACGGTCAGCCGGTGGGTGCCGAGCATCGGTTCGCACGTACGGCCGAGGCTCGACAGGGCGAGCATGTTGAGAAGGATGTGTGCGATTCCGCCGTGAAGGAATGCGTAGGAGATAAGACGCCAAACCTCTCCTGCAGCCAGTCGCCGGTCGTTGGTGGCTCCCAGGCTGAGCAGGATGTCATCACCTCCACCCATCCAGAGCGCCTGCGTGAGAGGCGTCTCGTGGATCTTGTGCTGGTAGATCACCTCCAGGCCGTAGAACCCGATGCAGGTGACGATGAGGATCGACGTCGCGGGGAAATCATCGTAAAAGGATCCGCGGCTCATGGCGCCCGGCATGATAGTGTTCGGCCCGAGAGAAGGGAACATGGAGTTGACGCGGATTCTCCGAGGGGTGAGCCGCAGCTTTTACCTCACGCTTCGCCTGGCGCCGCGGGGGGTGCGGTCGCAGCTCGGCGTTTCCTATCTCTTCTGCCGGGCGGCGGACACGATCGCCGACACGGCCCTCCTGCCGCCCGAGCGGCGCCTGGATCTCCTCGCCCGCTACCGGGCACAGTTCGAGCGTCCGGAGCCCGAGGCCGAGGTCGCAGAGGCCATCGCGAGCGAGCTGACGCCCGCGCAATCGATCCCGGAGGAGAGAACACTCCTTCAGAGCCTCGGCCGCTGCTTTGCGGCCTACCTCGCCTTCTCGGAAGGCGACCGGTCGCTCGTCCGGCGGCTCGTGACGACGCTGGTGGGTGGAATGGAGATCGACCTGCGGACGTTTCCTCCTTCGATCTCGCCCGGAGTCGTCACGACCGGCGACTGTCCGGAGCCGATCGCCCTCGCCGACGACGCGGCCCTCGACCGCTATTGCTACCACGTCGCGGGATGCGTGGGGGAGTTCTGGACCGACCTCACGGCGGCCCACGTGCCGTCCCTCGCCCGCTGGGACCTCGCCTCGATGCGCGAGAAGGGCGTCCGCTTCGGGAAGGGGCTCCAGATGACCAATGTCCTGCGCGACCTGGTGCGAGACCTGCGCCAGGGTCGCTGTTATTTGCCCCGCAAGCGCCTTCTCGCGGCCGGGATCGAGCCGGCGGAGCTGAAGGGAGGTCCGCGACCCGACCATCACCTCGCCGCGCGGCTCACCCCGATCCTCCACGATCTCCTCGACGTCACCCTCGACCATTACCGCGTGGGCTGGGAGTACACGCTTGCCATCCCCCGGCGTGAGCCCCGCCTGCGCCTGGCCTGCGCGCTGCCGCTCCTGATCGGCCTCGAGACGCTCGCCCTGCTCCGGGGGAGGCCCGCGGACCTACTCGCCGGTGAGAACCTGAAGATTCCGCGCCGGCGGGTGTGGAGGATCCTAGCCGCCGCCGGCGGCTCGGTGTTTTCAGGCAGGGCCCTCGACCGCCTTTACCATCGCGCGGAGGCTGCGGCTCGGATGGAGTCGTGAAGTGGAACTCGAAAATCGGACGGCGACCGTCACGACACGACCGCGGGCTCGCTCCGGACCTTGTCCGGTTGATGCTTTACTCCATCCGGCGCCCTTTTCGGATGGCGCGAGAAGCCGCCGGCGGGCGTTCGTACGGGCACGGTCTCCAGCGGGGGAGTTTCCCGATGGCAGTGGATCCTCGATGTCAGAAGCCGGAGGACGTAGGGCAAGTACTTCCACGCGGTCCAGATCGTGGCGATGGTCCCCGCGACCTGATAGCCGAAGCGCCGGCGGCGGAGCCGCGAGCCCTTCTTGAGCGCGCGGACGATGTTCCAGGGGTTGTAGAAGGCGGCGTAGCCGGCGAGCAGCTCGAGCTGTCGCCGCCAGGGCGGGACGCGCCCGGCCAGGAGGACGTGGTTGCCGTCGATCTTGGACTCGGGGATCCGGTAGCGGCCGATCTGCTGGATCACCCGGCCCGTCCCGTAGGTCTGCTCGTATTCTCGCGTGCCCACCGCGGGGACGTGGACGGTGCACTGGAGCGAGACCGCCCCCGCCTCCCGCAGGAACTTCACCTGGTTATAGAGTCCGTAGAGCGAGTCTCGGCTGTAGAACGGCTGCCCTTCGTGGAACATGATCATCGCCATCGGCGAAATCTTCCGCTCGTGCATGAGGCGGAACAAGTCGATCGTCGTCTCCGGCCTTTGGCCTTTCTTGATGAGCTGCGCGGTCAGGTCCTCGATGCCGAACCAGATGCTATGCAGGCCCGCCGCTCGGGCGACCGGGAGGAGGTCCCGGTTCTTGTACGTGTCGAACTGCGTCGCCTCCGTTGCCCAACGGATGCGGTCGCCGAGGCGATGGCGCTCCGTTCGGGCCGCCGCGAGGGCCGAGAGGATCGCCTCTGCGGTCGGGCGATGGTTGAAGAAGTTGTCGTCGGTCCCGAAGAAGTACTTTACCCCGAACCGCTCGTGCACGCTTCGAATCTCCTCGACGACGCCCTCGGGACTCCGGAACCGCCAGCTCTTCTGGTTGAGAGCGGGGATCGGACAGTAGGAGCAGTTGAACTTGCATCCCTGGGTCAGCATCAAGCTGACGATGGAGCAGCGCTTCCTCACCCGCGAGTCCGGGATGGCTTGAACGGAGAGCCCCTCGCCGTGGTGGGGGGGCTCCATCACGCTGAGCCCTGCGGCTTCGTGGGGAAGCTCGTCGAAGTGTTTGACGAGCCGCTGGAGGCCCGTATCCACGACGAGCGGCTCCTCCAGGCTCGCTTCGGGGGACAGGTACATGAGCCCGGGGACTGATTCGAGCGCCCCCTCCCGCCGAGCGCGCTCGAAGCCCTCCCGCATGGTCTCCCGCGGGCCGCGGTGCTGGGCGATGGCCTCGAGGAGATGGAGGAGCACGTAGGACTCTCCGGTGACCGCCACATCGGGCGCAAACCTGCTCTTGCCGGGGATGGACCAGAAGTGGCAGGGCTCGTAGACCGCCTTCGGCCCTCCGGCGATGATGAGCGGGCGGCGCTCGCCCAGATCGTAGGCATCCTTGATGGCCGCGTACGCACGCGCGGCGTGCAACTGCATGCTCGATACGAGGAGCATCTCCGGCGGCCGGCCGTCGAGCCGCGCTCGGCTGGGGCGGAACCGGGGATTCCAAAGCTCGAAAACCGCCCGAGTCCGCAGAAACCCCGCCTGAAGGAGGGCTCCCGCTATTGACCGAGCACCCGCGGGGAACATGAACCGATCGTAGAGGACGAAAGGCAAGAGGCGGGTGCTACGGTCGAACGCGGAGAGGACGACCGCCCGCACCTCGGCGAGGTCGGAGCGGCGCCGCAGACCGGCCTCGAGAGCCCGATAGCTCCCGGCCGAGACGAAGCGGTCATCTTCTACGCGAGAATTGAGCTCCACGCTCTAATTTTCCCGTTTCTCTTCCCTTCTCCCCGCGGCTGCGGGTCCTCTATAGCTACTCCAGGTTGTTCGCCTTCTTGTACTCCGCCACGCATGCGGCGCCGCAGAAGTTGAAGGTCTTCCCGCCGTGGACCAGCTTGATCGATTCCAGTCCCGCCTTCGTGCAGCCATCTCGGCTACAGGCGAGCGCCGCGGCGGGCTCGGCCGCATCCTTGGCGACCCCTTTGGCCACATCGGCGGTCTTCCCAGCATCTTTCGCGGTCGTAGTGATCACGCCCCCCGCCGTCGCCGGCGCTGCAGGCTTCGAGGCCTCGACCTTCGGGGCCGGCGCGGGAGTCGAGACCGCGGGTGCAGGAGCCTCCTTCGACGTGCATGCCGCAAGAACCAGCGCCATGGAAAATAGAGCGAACGAAATGAAATGAAGACTTCGGATCATGGATCTACCTCCCATGAAAAGAAACAGATCGAGTCTCCCGCCGCGGGAGACGGGATCAACGTACCCATCGGCGAAGGGGAAATCACGCGGAATTCCGGTGGTGAGTGCCTTGCTCCGGTAGTGAAATGCGTGCCGGGTGAACGGCTAACCGACTCTTTCAGGCCCCCCGGGGGCTCCGGTACAATCGCGCCCTTCGCCGGCGTGGGTTGGCTCACCATCGGACCGTACGGTGCCGCAAACGGGAGGGGCCACAAACTGGAGGTTGTTCCGCCATGACTATCGGGAATCGCGCGTGGGACCGGTTCTGGATCTTGCTCACCGTCCGCATCGCGTTCGGGTTCATGTTCCTCATCGCGGCCATGAACATCTTCTTCTCCGAGTGGGATAGGAGTAAACCGAAGCTGGAGAACATCCAGATCAACATCGGCAACTTCGTCGATAACCTATCGAAGCCGTTCGGCGAGTCCTGGATCAACTTCAAGTGGACGCACAGTCAACCGGATCCCGTCACGGGCGCCGTCAAGGTTACGGAGCTCGGCGTCCTCATCGTGCGTGCCTTCTTGCGCGCCATGCCGTTCATCATGACGGTCCTTTCCGTCTTCCTCCTTACGGGCCTCTTCGTGAGGCCCGCACTGCGAGCGTCCGCGATCTTCCTCGTCCTCCTTGGCCTCGGGAAGTACCTGACCGACTTCAAGAGCGGCAGCACGATCACGACGCTCCAGGACTTCATGTACGCGATGTTCATCACCATCGCGCTCTACACGACGTCGAAGGAACCCGACGAGGGAGTTCACGTCGTAGGATAGCGATGCGGCCTGCCGAGAGGGAAGGTCCACTCCGGATCGGAGGCCCTTCCGGAGCGCAGGACCACCGCCGATTCGAGCATCACGCGCTCGGAACGGTAAACTGCATCTCCCTCCGGGATGCCGACCCGCGCCGCCCCGAAGAAACCGATGCCGCCGCCGCGGCCGCTTTCCAGCTCCTCGATCGGATCGAGGACCAGCTCTCGCGCTTCCATCCCGAGAGCGAGGTGAGCCTCCTCAACACGCTCGGTTTCGATCGCCCCATCGCGGTCGGGAAAGCGCTCTTCGGGCTGCTCCAGGCCGCCAAGAGCGCCTGGGAAGAGACCGGCGGGGCTTTCGACCCGACGATTGGTCCCCTCATGGACGCCTGGGGCTTTCCCCGCGGCCCAGCGCGCGTCCCGCCGGGTGATGAGATCGAGACCCTCCTCGCCGCGCGCGGGATGGACCTCGTTGAGCTGGATACGGAGGCCCGGACGGCGCGATTCGTCCGTCCCGGCGTCGCGATCGACCTCGGCTCGATCGGCAAGGGCTACGCCGTCGACCGCGCGGCGGAGCTGCTCCAGGGCCGCGGAATCGCGCCCGGAGCGGTCAACTCGGGGACATCGACACTGAGATTTTGGGGCGAGCCCCCCGGCGGAGGTCCGTGGCAGGTCGAGGTCGCCCATCCGAAGCGGCCGCAAGAGGCGATCGCGATCCTCGAGGCCGCCGCCGGATCGATTTCGACGTCGGGAGCGTATCAGGACCGCTTTTTTCACGAGGGGATCGAGTACGGCCACATCCTCGATCCCCGCACGGGCCGCCCGGCAAGCGGCAAGGTCCGCTCGGCCACGGTCTGGACCGAGGACGCCCTCCGCGGGGACATTCTCTCTACGGCGATCTACGTCCTCGGCGCAGACGAAGGGGCCCGCCTCCTCGCCAAGGAGGCGAGAGCGTCGGCCCTCGTTGTCGAAGAAGACCCCACCTCGTGGGGAGGTCTGTCCGTGAGGGTCTTCCACGGGCGGACGCCTGGGTTTGGAAGACGTTAACCACGGAGTACACAGAGGACACGGAGAACGCACAGAGGAGGCCCTCTTCGAAGGCGAAATCCTCCTCTGTGTACCTCTGTGTCCTCCTCTCCTCTGTGGGTCACCGTCTCTTTCGTCAAGAAGGGGCCGCTTGAAAGCCTCCCGTGTGCCCGGGAGAATATGCGCCCGACGTTCGTGAATTGAGCGATCGACACGGAAGGAGTGACTCCATGGCCGCGAGCATGGCTTCGTCGGACGGAAACGGCGGCGACATCCACCGCAGGGAAATGCTGGCGAGCCTCGGTCTCACGGCGGCCGGAGTGGCCACGGGGCTCTCGTACTTCTACTCGAAGGACCCGGTCCCCGTCCCGAAGCGGGACCAGGTGAAGCTTGGCTACATCGGCGTCGGGAGCCGCGGCGGCGCGCTCCTCCGGAGCATGCTGAAGGTGCCGGGCTCGCAGATCGTCGCTATCTCCGACGTCAACGACGAAGCGGTCGACGCCGCCCGCGAGAACGTCCAGGAGCGCGAGGGCAAGGCGTTCGAGGTCTTCACGTCGAACGACTACCACGACGTCCTCAAGCAGCCGGATGTCCAGGCGGTGGTCATCGCCACGCCCCACTTCATGCACGGCCCGATGGCCATCGACGCCCTCGAAGCCGGAAAGCACGTCTACTGCGAGAAGGCGATGGCCTTCACGATCGGCGAATGCATCGACCTTTACCACCTCGCCAAGGCCCGCGCGAAAAAGCAGGTCTTCCAGGTCGGCCACCAGAGGCACTACTCGAACCTCTACCGGGAGGTCCGCAACATGGTCTTCGGAGGGAGGATCGGCAACGTGACGGCGATCCGGGCCCAGTGGAACCGAAACGACGACGTATCCCGGCCGTGCAGCGACCCGCGACTCGAGCGGATGATCAACTGGCGGCTCTATTCCGAGTACTCGGGCGGCCTCATGAGCGAGTTCGCCAGCCACCAGATCGACGTCGCGAACATGGTCCTCGGCATGCCTCCGGTGCCGGGGGGCGGCCACACGATCGCCTACCCGCACTCGGTCTGCGGCATGGGAGGCTTCGACTATCCCCGCTATAAGAAGCAGAAGGGGCGGGACACCTCTGACAACATCCACGTGATCTTCACCTACATGGTTCCGTTCCGCGAGCGGAAGGCGACACCGGAGGGCAAGTTGGAGTGGGCTTTCACAGGCGAGACGTACCCCGTGCGCTTCACTTACATGTCGATCATGACCAACGAGCTTCTCGGCCCATCCGAGATGATCCTCGGCGACGAAGGGTCGATCGAAGTGTCGCTCGCGGGAGGAGACTTCTGGAAGGAAGCCAAGGCGCTTGCGAACCCCGTGAATCTGGCCGAGGGGACCAACCCTTCCTCCACCCACCAGAAGAAGATCCTCAAGACCGGCGCCACGATCGCCACGGTCAAGAAGGGCATCAAGCCACCCGACGAGCCCATCACGATCGCCAAGAAGCGCGACGACTGGTCGGAATCGGAGTTCGTCGGCAAGGTCGCGGGCGAGCACTCGCCGCAGGAGACTCTCCTGGCCCTGGACGGCTTCCTCGAGGACATCCGCAAGTGTGAGCGGGGTGAGCCGTACCACGTCGCGGCCAACGTCGAGGTCGGCCTCGCCAGCGCCGTCGCGTGCGTCATGGGGAACATTGCCATCAAGGAAGGCCGGACGGTCCACTGGTCGGAGTTCGGGCTGCCGGTTGGGTAAGCTGTTTCCGCCGATCGAACCATACCGCCGGGGAAAGCTCAAAGTGTCTTCCCTCCACACGATCGCTTTCGAGGAGTGTGGCAACCGACGGGGAAAGCCCATCCTCTTTCTCCACGGCGGCCCGGGGGGCGGCACCGATCCGATCCAGCGGCGGTACTTCCATCCGAGGAAGTGGCGCATCGTCCTCTTCGACCAGCGGGGCTGCGGAAAGAGCACACCGCACGCCGAACTTCGGGAGAACACGACCTGGGACCTCGTGGCCGACGTCGAGAAGCTGCGCGGGCATCTCGGCATCGACCGGTGGGTCGTCTTCGGCGGGAGCTGGGGAAGCACGCTCGCCCTCGCCTACAGCGAGACGCATCCCGAGCGGACGAAGGCGATCGTCCTGCGCGGGATCTTCCTCCTGCGCCGCAAGGAGCTGCACTGGTTCTACCAGGACGGGGCGAGCTACCTTTTTCCCGATGCCTGGGAAGACTACTTGAAGCCGATCCCGCCGCGCGAGCGCGGCGACCTCCTCCACGCCTACCACCGGAGGCTGACGAGCCCGAGCCGCAAGACGCGCCTCGACGCGGCGCGTGCCTGGTCGATCTGGGAAGCGACGACCTCGAAGCTCCGCGCCGATCCGGCGGTGATCCGCAAGTTCGGCCGCGGCCGGTTCGCGGAGTCGTTTGCGCGCATCGAGTGCCACTACTTCGTCAACCGCGGCTTCCTGAAGCGCGAGGAGCAGCTCATCGAGGACGTCGGGCGGATCCGGAGGATCCCCGCGGTCATCGTCCAGGGGCGCTTCGACGTCGTCTGCCCGATGGTGTCGGCCTGGGAGCTGCACCGGGCGTGGCCCGAGGCGAAGTTCATCGTCGTGCCGGACGCGGGGCATTCGATGACGGAGCCGGGGATCCAGGCGGCGCTGGTTGCGGAGACGGATCGGTTCGCGCGGTTGTGACGAATTCCGAAGATGAACCGCAGAGGACGCAGAGGATCGCAGAGGGGGGTACTACGGGCGCGCACCTGCAGGGTTTGATTCCGCCGCGACGAGCGATTCGATGGCGGCTCCGCGGGTGGGGGCTGACGCGGCGGAGAAGCCTACGTCGCGTGAGACGATTTTTCCTTCGCGGTCGATGAGGAAGGTCGTCGGCGCTCCCTGGACGGCGTACTTCTCGCTCGAGACTTCGCTGCCCATGAGGAGGACTCGGTGCTTGAGCGACTTCTCCTCCAAGAACGCCTGACCCTTGGCCTTCGGCTCGCCCCAGGAATTGACGGCGAGGACGACGAGCCCGCAGTCCTTGTACTTCTCGGCCCAATTCGTCAGGTACGGAGCCTCCGAACGGCAGGGGCCTCAGCCGACGCCCCAGAAGGTGAGGAGGATGGGTTTGCCCTTGAAGTCGCTCAGCGTGACCTGTCTCCCATCGAGGTCATCGAGCGTGAAATCGGGCGCAGAGTTCTGCAGGGGCTTGGCGGCGGCCCTCTCGGACTCCGCGGCAAACCTCTTTTGCGCCATTCGCCGGCTGAGATGCTCCCTGAGCGGCTAGATGGCCGCGGAGAGGAGCCCGGAGGGGTGGGCGTTCTCGTATTCCTCCAGCAGAGTCTCGAAGCCGATGTCGGGCGTGGCTGGCCGTTTCCCTATCAAAAATGAGAGGAAGCCGAGCTTGGCAGGCGGATTCAACTCGTTGGCCGCGGCGTCGAGGGCGGAGCGCAGGATCCTGATTTCCTGCGAAAGTCTCGCCTCGTAAACGGTCCGCGTCCCCGGCGGGGGCGCGAAGATGTGAAGGGCCGTCTTCGGAGCCTCCTTGGGCTCCTCGGGCTTGGCCTCTGGCTTCGGCTCGGCTTTTTCTTCGGCCTTCTTCGGCTCCTCGGGCTTCTTCGCGGGCTTCTCGGCGGGCTTCTCGGCCGGATTCTCGGCGGGTTTTTCAGATTTCTCGGCCGCCGGTGGCTCCTTCGGCTTCTCTTCGGCCGGCGGAGGCGGCGGAGGCGGTGGGAGGGGCGGCGCGGAGGCGGCCAGCTCGGTCAGGATGAAGTCGAGGTGCTTCTCTGAGATGTAGCCGTTCGGGTAGCGGTAAACGACCTTGCCGTCGGCGTTGAGGAACACGTTGGCGGGGAAATAGGGGATGTCGAGGGGCCGCGTGTAGGCCCGATCGACGACCGCGGCGGGAAGGGTGAGCTTCACGCCGGCGTTCTTTTCGAGGCCGGCGATGTACTTCTCCGTCTGCTCGATCCGGCGCTTGTCGCCCGCGTCGTACTGAGAAAAGAGAACGAGAGTTCTCACGCGGTCCGCGTGCTTGGCGGCGAGCTTCTCGAGGTGGGGAAGCTCCTTCGTGAATCCATCGTGGTGGGTCGGCGTGACGACGATGGCCGCAGGACGCCCTTGGAAGGACGCCGGGTCGAGTTTCACGCTCGAGAGGCCGCTCTCCACGGGGATGGGGAGGGGGGCCGTGGATGGGTTCTTGATTCCAGCCCGCACTTCTTTCTCGAAATCGCTCCAGAGGAGCTTCTCGACTTCCTGCAGGAGTCTCGCCATGCGGTCCTTGAACTCCTTCGAGTTCTTGATCGTGTCGGGGATGAGCCCCAAGCCTTCGAATCCCGCCACGCTCAGAAAACCGTAGTCGATCGCCTTGTTCACCCACTCCAAGACCTCGGCCTGAGGCTTGCCGGAGTTCGCGTAGAGTCCCGCTCGGTAGAAAGCGGCATGGGAAAGGACGTCGCGATCACGTTCGGGGTCTGCGAGCGCGAACTGGTTGTTCACGATTCTCTCGAGCGCCGCCAGGTCGCCTTTCTGGAGCTGCTGGCGCATGCGGTTCTTGGCCTTCGACTTCTGCTGGACCGTCAGCGGCCCGGCGGGGGCGTCGGCCTTCTTCCCGCTTTCCTTCTTACTCTCCTTCTGCGTGCCGGCCTTCTTGCCATCCTTCTTCGGCGCCTTGGCCTCACCGCCCTTCGCGGGTGCTTTTGGATCGGGAGCCGGCTCCTGGCCCCCAAGCGGCACCCCAAGCCCCACTACAGCCAGCATCACAAAGAAGATCGTTCTCATGAGTCCTCCTCCGCTCGGATTGAAAGCGCAGATTATAGGTGATCGCGCCCCCTCCCCACCAGACACAGAGCCCCCCCGGACCTCCAAATCCATTCCTCTGCGATGCCCTGCGTCCTCTGCGGTTCATCTCCCGATTGAGTCGCCGAGAGGTCCCAGCGCCGCCGCGACTCGGTGCATCTGCTGCATCAAAGTGCGCCGCCTGCCCGGTGCGCATTCAATCGGTGTGCGTCCAGGCCCCGCCTGCCCTCTGGATGTGGTTGGTAACGCATTTGCACAGGGCGTCGCCTGGATTGACTCGTTTTTGTTAGGAGGCAAAGCGTCATGAAGCTCATCACGGCCATCATCCAGCCCTCGCGATTCGAGGTGGTGAAGGACCAGCTTGCAAGGGTCGGTGTCAAGGGCGTCACCGTGACCGACGCCCACGGCGTGGGCCGGCAGAAAGGGCACACCGAGGTCTACAGGGGGCACGAGTACACCGTGAACCTCCTCGCCAAGGTGAAGCTCGAGATCGCGGTCGAGGACGGCGAGGTCGAAAAGGTCATCGACACGATCATCCGCGGCGCCCGTACCGGCGACGAGGGCAAGATCGGCGACGGCAAGATCTTCGTCACCCCACTGGAAAACGTCATCCGCATCCGGACCGGCGAGGTCGGGGCGGTCGCTCTCTGATCTTCTGTTAGGACCAAAGGAGGTTTGCCCGTGTTCGAACTGTTAACGACCGCTTCCGATCTCGCCGTAGGGCTCCTGGGGCAAGCCCCCGCAGCGGCTGCTCCCGCGCCGGCCGGCGAGGACTTCGTGAAGAAGGCTGCAGACTTGATGTCGAGCCCGCGCGTCATCGCCGATACGGTCTGGGTGCTCATCACCGCCATGCTCGTCTTCTGGATGAACGCCGGCTTCGCGTGCCTCGAGACCGGCCTCTGCCGCCGTAAGAACGCGGTGAACATCCTATCGAAGAACTTCATCGTCTTCGCGATCTCCTCCGTCGCGTTCTGGATGTTCGGCTTCGGCCTCATGTTCGCCGATGGGAATCCGTTCGTCGGCACGGGGGGCTTCTTCCCGGCGTTGCTCTCTGGGGATCCGGCCGTGGACCTGAGCCCGCTGAAGGCTGCCGAGGGCTACTCGGGGATCTTCGACTCGCTGAACTGGACCGGCGTCCCGCTCGGCGCCAAGTTCTTCTTCCAGCTCGTCTTCGCCGGCACCGCCGCGACGATCGTCTCCGGCGCCGTCGCGGAGCGGATCCAGTACAAGACGTTTCTCGTCTTCTCGTTCATCATCGTGGGCGTCCTCTACGCGATCCCGGGCCACTGGATTTGGGGGAGCGGATGGCTCGGCGCGCCTTCTTCGGGCTACGCATTCTTCGACTTCGCCGGCTCGACGCAGGTCCACTCGATCGGAGGATGGTGCGCGCTCGCGGGCATCCTCGTCCTCGGCCCGCGCATCGGAAAGTTCCGACAGGGCGGCGGAGTCAACCCGATCCCGGGCCACAACATGGGCCTCGTCGCGATCGGGACCTTCATCCTCTGGCTCGGCTGGTTCGGGTTCAACCCGGGAAGCACGATGTCGGCGGATCCCGCGGCGATCTCCCACATCTGCATCACGACGAACACGGCCGGCGCGGTCGGCGCCATCGTCGCCACGCTCGTCGCCTGGGCGCTCTTCAAGAAGCCGGACTTCAGCATGACGGTCAACGGCTGCCTGGCGGGCCTCGTGGCGATCACCGCCCCCTGCGCGTTCGTCAGCGTGGGCGGCTCGTTCATCATCGGGCTCGTTGCGGGCGTCCTGGTCGTCTTCGCCGTCCAGTTCTTCGACAAGGTCAAGGTCGATGACCCGGTCGGCGCCCTCTCCGTCCACCTCGTCAACGGCGTCTGGGGTACGCTCGCGGTCGGCCTTTTCGCCACGGCGAGTGCGCCCTCCATGGGAGGCGCGGTCGACAATGTGCCTGGCTCGCACCCGGCGGCCGGGCTCTTCTACGAAGGCGGAATCGCGCAGCTCCTGACGCAGCTCAAGGGGATCGGCTCGGTCGCCGCGTTCGTGTTCCCCTGTGCGCTGGTCGTCTGGTACGTGCTCAAGCTGACCATGGGCGTCCGCGTCACCCCGGAAGAGGAGCTTGAAGGGCTCGACATCGGCGAGCACGGGATGGAGGCCTACCCGGGCTTCTCGAAGGAAGAGGGTCGCGAGGCCCACTCGGCCGGCGCCATCGCCCCGGAGGCGGTGGAGGCCTGGGCGAAGTCCTCGGGAAAGAAGGGGGCGCTGGCTCGTCCCTGAACGCCCGGCCGCCACGTGCAAATTCGCGAACGATTTGACTGAGGACAGCGTCTGGCCTCCCCCTGATCAGGCGCTGTCCTTCTTCTTTTGACCTGCCTTCATTGGCCCTTGACAACCCCCTTGGGCCTGACGCAAAGTACGCGCTTTTCATAGCGGAACTCCGCGAAGACGGGAACGAGTCGAGAGGTCATGTCAAAAGATCCCAAGTCGCTTTTCGCGAAGGCTCTGGATGCCCCGGTGCCTCTTCTGTCGAACACCTACCTCCACTTTTACTCGGGGGGGAAGCTCCGGGCGGACTTCATGGGCGAGCCGAACCCCAAGGATGACTTCCGGTCCGAGGAGTGGATCTTCTCGACGAATCGGGCGGTGACGCCCGGCCGCGACAACCCGCCGACGAAGGGCTTCAGCATCGCCCAGCTTCCGGATGGGAGCACCGTGCTCCTGAAGGAGATCCTCGACGCATTGCCGGAGGAGTGTCTGGGGAGCGAGCACAGGAAGCGCCACGGCACGGAGCTGGGCGTCCTCCTCAAGATCTTCGACGTGGGCGACGGCGCTCACATCCCGGTGCACTGGCACCCATCGCCCGAATTCTCCAGGAAGCACCTCAACAGCAACTACGGCAAGAACGAGTGCTGGCTTGTCATCGGCACCCGCCCCGGCGCCAAGGCGTGGGTGGGCTGGAAGGAGAACATCGGCGAGGCCCAGTTCCGCAAGTGGATGGATGCCCAGGACGTCGATGCCATGCGCGCCCACCTGCACGAGATCGAGCCGAAGGTCGGCGACATCGTGTTCCTCCGCGATGGCTACGTGCACTCTCTCGGTTCGGGGCTCTGCGTTCTCGAGCCGCAGGAGCCCTCGGACTGGAACATCCTGGCCGAGTGGAAGGGTTATCCCTACGGCAAGGACGACGCCCACTGCGGCCTCGGCTGGGACCTGGCCCTCGAGGCGGCTCGGTTCGATGCGATGCCGCGGGATTACCTGGATGGCTACGTCCGGCGCAAGCCCGTGAAGCGGCGCGAGGAGGACGGCTCCCGCGAGGACGACGTCCTACCGCCGGAGGCCCGCCCCTTCTTCTGGATCACGAAGATCACCGTCCGCCCGGGCGGCAAGATCGAAGGGGCGAAGCGGCGCGGCTTTCATTGCTTGACGGGCTTCAAGGGGAAGGGCGAGCTGAAGGGGGCGTTCGGCAGCCGGCCTTTCGGCCGCGGCAAGTCGTTCTTCATCACCCGGACCCTGGAGGCTTATTCGATCGCCAACACCGGAAGCGAACCCCTCGAGGTGTACGCGACCTTTCCGCCCCATGCCCCGCTCGGATGAACGGAAGGGACTCGCTCGGGGCGCGACCCCGAGCGGGCAGCAGGAGTTCTGCTTCGTAGGAAGAGGCTACGTAGGAAAAGTGAGGCCCGCGCCGGCGCGGGAAGAGTGATGGCAAAGAAGCTCTCGATCGGAACGTGGGCCTACGCTTTCGGCCCTTACCAGAACAACCCCGTCCCGTTCGACACCGTCGTGCGGACGCTCGGGAGGCTTGGCTTCGACGGCGTGGAGGTGGGGGCCTTCCGGCCCCATATCCACCCCGAGGACTACCCGATGGCCTGCGACCGCGAACGGGTGCGGAACCTGATCAAGGCCAACGATCTCGAGGTCTCGGGCGTCGCCGTCGACTTCTGGTTCGCGCCGCCCCCGGGCTCGGACGAGTCATTGAAGGGCGACCTCTACTTGAATCTCTTCAAGAAGAACTTGCAGCTCACGCTCGACCTCGGCGGGCCGAGCATCCGCGTCGACACGGTCGCGCCGCCGGAGGAGGGGCCCAAGGGGGTCGACCGCAAGACTGCGATCAAGCGCATCACCGAGCTGTGGCGCCAGTGCGCCGCGATCGGCGAGCAGCACGGCGTCAGGGTCCTCTGGGAGTTCGAGCCGGGCTTCTTCCTGAACAAGCCTTCCGAAGTCGCCCAGCTCGTTGCCGACGTGAACCATCCGAATTTCTCGGTGCTCTTCGACACGTGCCACGCCTACATGTGCGCGGTGACGGGAGCCCGCCAGCCGGGCGCGAAGGAGACCCTGCGCGGCGGCGTGGCCGAGTTCGCCCGCCTCCTCAAGGGAAAGATCGGCCACCTCCACGTCATCGACTGCGACGGGAGCCTCAACGAGCATGGAACGAGCACCCACAACCCATTCGGGGAAGGGAAGATCAAGTTCGACGAGGTCCTCGATGCGGCCGTGAAGGACGCCGGCTACCGCGGCGACTGGTTCACGATCGACCTCTGCTTCTGGCCGGAGGCCTGGCAAGTCACCGAGAAGGCCCAGAAGTTCCTGGCGCCTTACCTGGAGAAGTACTGAGCGATGAGAATCGGCATCAACCTGTTTCTCTGGACGGGCCAGGCGACCCGCGAGGTCATCCCGGTCATCGAAAAGCTGGCTAAGATGGGCTTCGAGGGCATCGAGTTCCCGATCTTTCACAGCGATGAGGCGGTCTACCGCGATCTTCGGGCGGTCCTGGACGACCTCGGCCTCGGCGCGACGGGCTGCACGGTCGTCAACGACATCGGGAATCCGATCTCTACGGACGCGGCTGAGCGGACACGGGCCGTCGAAGGGCTCCGGACGAAGCTCCGGATGGCCAAGATCCTCGGTTGCGATGTCCTCTGCGGCCCGGTCCACTCGCCGGTCGGCCAGCTCCTCGGCCGCGGGCGCACCGATGACGAGTGGAGGTGGGGGGTCGAGGCGCTCCGGGAGGTCGGGCAGACCGCGGAGGACCTCGGGGTGACCGTCGCGGTCGAGTACCTGAATCGCTTCGAGAGCTACTTCCTCAACACGGCGGCCGACACGCTGAAGTTCGTCAAGGAGGTCGCCAGCCCCCGGGTCAAGATGATGATGGATTCCTTCCACGCCAACATCGAGGAGAAGGACGTCGGCGCCGCCTGGAAGCGCTGCGGGAAGCAGCTTGCGCACGTCCACATCTCCGAAAACGATCGCGGTGTGCCCGGGACCGGCCACGCGCAGTGGAAGGAGATCTTCCGGGCGATCAAGGAGATGAGGTACGACGGCTGGCTCACGATCGAGAGCTTCGGCACCACCGTCAAGGAGATCGCCACGGCCGCGTCGATCTGGCGGCCGCTTTTTCCGTCGAATGACCATGTCGCCCGCGGCGGGCTGCGGTTCATCCGGAAGATGATCGGAAAAAGGAAATAGGCAACCTGCTGAATCCGATGGCCAGCCCTTTGCGTTTTTGCCCTTTTGGCTACAGGAACGACAAAAATAGGATCAGATCGAGCACATGGACTGTGCTGTAGAGATTTTGTCGACCAGAGATTGAACCGCAACCCTCAGGCTCTGGAGGCCTCGCGTGGGGCCGGCCGAGGGGACGGACGGCAGGATCCCTGAGCTGCTCAAGGTGAGCGCCCTGCCAGGCTCTTAGGGGAAAGAAAGGGGACTATGCAACCCGTTCGCTTTGCGTTCCTATGCGTCGTGTCGTTCGGCTTGCCTGCGACCACCGGCTTCGCCGACGACCAGAAGGTCGAGAGCGTATCCCGGCTCGATAGCGCGCTACTGTTCTCGAACGTGGGGGAGATGGGCTCGGCCTTTCTAGGGCAGGCGCCGGGTGGCGCGGCGGCGGCGGCGCCGTCAGCACCCGCAGCACCGCCATCGAGCTGGAGCCTGAGCGGCTACGCCCAGATCGCCTACACGTGGAACTTCAACCAGCCGCTCAACGGGACGACGAGCGGAGGTTCTCCTGTTGGAGGCAAGAACAACGCCTTGAAGGAGAACGACCTCCGGGTCTTTGATGTCAACCACAACGAGTTCAGCCTGCACACGGTGGCGCTCGACGCCTCGAAGAAGGCGACCGATGACTCGATCGTAGGCTTTAGGGTTGTCGCCATGGCCGGGCAGGATGCCAAGTGGATCCACGCCGCGGGCCTGTTCGATCGGCCCGAGACGATTGCTGATGGAATCGCGCCCGACGGCGGCGGCGAGGACTTCGACCTCGTCGATGCCTACATCGAGATCAAAGTCCCCGAGAAGGTCCTGCCGCTGGCGACGACCATCACGGTCGGAAAGTTCGAGACGATGCACGGCGGGGAGGTGATCCATCCGACGAAGAACACGCAGTATTCGCGGTCCTACCTCTTCGGCTACTCGATTCCGTTCACGCACATGGGGGCGAAGATCGACATGACCCTCGTCGAGCGCGCCAACGACAAGGGAGAGATGTTCGGAGCAGGCTTCGCGGTCGTCAACGGCTGGGACAACGTCAAGGACAACAATGACGCCAAGAGCTGGATATTTCAGGGACGCCTGACACCGTGCGATTTCTTCACGACGGCGGCGGTTCTCATGTTCGGTCCCGAGCAGACTGGGGACAACTCGAACAACCGGGGCATTCTGGACCTGACGGCGACCGTCACTCAGAAAATCAACGAAGACAATTCGATCTCCGTGACCGGAAACTACGACTTCGGCTGGGAGGACGGAGTGGGGGCAGTCGGCTACACGGAGTGGTACGGATTCGCCGGCTACGTGCGCTACGACTACAAGAAGTTCTTCGCCGCCATCCGCGGCGAGATCTTCGTCGACCAGGACGGGACCCGCACGGGCCTCACGGCCACGAACGGGGGCGGGGCCGTCGCCGAGTTCACCGGAACGCTGGCGTATCGCGTGTCGGAGCCGCTCCTCGTGCGAGCCGAGTACCGCTACGACAAGGCCGATCAGCCCGTCTTCGAGCAGCGGGGCGTGGTCGAGACGAACAACATGCACACGGTCTCCATGGACCTCCTCTTCACGTTCTGAACGACACGCCAAGGATGGAATCTCGGCCCGGGACGCACCCCAGCGCTCCGGGCCGGTTTTATTTCCTAAACGGACGGGAACCGCAGAGGACGCAGAGGATCACGCAGAGGACGCAGAGAGGAGCATAGCAATCTGCGAAGACCTCCTCTGCGCACGTCCGCGTCCTCTGCGGTTAACTGCCCGTAAGTCGATTTTAGAACGGGAACGCGGCCTCGAAGAAGGCCACGTGCAATTCCGTCGTGTTGTCGGGCAGCTCGACGGAGAAGACGACCGGGCCGAGGACCGGATCGAAGCCGTCCACAGTCCTCTGATCCTGGAAGACCTGCATCCAGTGGTAGCGGTAGCCGATCCGCAGCTCGACCATGGGGAAGAACTGGGAGAGGACGCCGACCTCGAACGCGGCGTGGACCCCGGCCGTGTCGATCCTCATGTCCTCCTTGTCGACGACCGGCTCGAGGCCGTCGTTGTGGACGCCGACGTATCCGCCGCCCGCAAAACCGCGGAGGAAGCCCGCCACGATGCTGCGGGGGCCGAACTCCAGGTCCAGCGCCACCTCCCCCCCGAACATGTCGAAGGTCTCCTCGACCCCGCGGCTCGAGAAGGTCGGAGGCGGCGGCAGGAGGACTGTGAAATCGTCCCGCTCGAAGTCCTGATGGCGGTAATAGGCCCTCACGCCGCCCGCGAAGCGGATCCACTGGGGAGGACCCACCAGCGCCTGCGGCGGCACCGAACGGTCCCACGTCGAGGCGAGATAGCCCATCGCGAGGGAAAAACGACCGACATCGAGGTCGTTCATCTGGATCGGAACGCCGTTCTCCTCCCATTCTTCGGTCCCCGTCGACGTCTGCCAGAACCCCAGCTCGATGTTGAGGGCGTGGTGGCCGCCGAATATGACGTCCCACTCGATCCCGGAGTCGAAAACGGGCTCCTCGAAGTCCGACTCGGTGCCCGGCGCGGTCTCGAAATCCGTCTCGCGGTAGCGAAGGACGCCGCCGCCGAAATCGATGCGGGGGATCACGACGACCGGCCGGGGGCCGGCAAACTGGCAGAATGCGCCGGTGTGGATGAGGGTGGAGACGAGGATGGTGCAGGCGGGCGTGCAGAATCTCGATTGCGACTGCCGTTTCATGGGAATTGGCCTCTCTATCAGATCGTCCAGCTTCCGTCGGCGGGGTCCTCGCGGTAGCCGGCGGCCTTCAAGGCCTCCCGTACGACCGCGATGGAGCGGCGGTGGCCTTCGATGGCGCGCTTCTCGCCGATCTCCCTCCCCCGCTTGCCCGGCACTTCGAGGAAAAGGAGGAGCCGAGGGCAGGTGAGACGGTCCCGGATGGCCTCCACGACCTCGCCGGGCCGGATGATGCCCGATTCGCCCCCCCCGAAGTGCCAGGTCTCGAGGAACTCCGGATCCGTGTTTTTGAGGTGGATCTCGTGGATTCGATCGGGAAAGGTGTCGAACCAAGCTCGGTAGTCCCGATCGCGCGGATCCTCGCTCTCTTCCTCGCTGATACCGTGGCCCGTGTCGTAACAAAGCCCTACCGGGACCGTGCTCCCCCGATTGGTCTGATGGTAGCGGTCGAGCTGCTCCAGCGTGCTGCTGGTGTCCTCGATCGTGGAGCACCCTTCGCGGTAGGCGGCGGCCGTCTCGATGAGAAGCCCGCGGAGCCCCAGTCGCCGCGCGTCGGTCATCCACTTCTTCCAGATCTCGATCGAAGAATGGTAAAGCGCCTGGAAGCTCTCGGGATCTTCGGCGATCTCACGAGGGATCGAAAACAGCTCGGAAGAGGCGTAGTGGGCACGGTAGCAAGATGCCTGCTCGAGCACCGAGAGCCCGACGTGGTACGCGGACTCGCGGATGGCGGGGTTAGGGTGAGCGATCGAACCCGTGTCGCGATAGAACGTGAGCACGCCCTCGATCGAAACGCCGAGGCGGCGGCTCGTGTCGGCCACCGCCCAGTGGTGCGAGCGAAACGCCTCGGGCTGTGCGGAAAAAAAGACGGGCCCGAAATCGATGTCCGGGACCATCTCCACATGGCGGATGCCGAGCTGGTTGCGCACGATTTCCAGGGCGCGCTCGGGCCCGTAGACGAACTTCGCGAAGTTCAAGTTGACCCCGAAACAGATTCTCTTCGCCAAAGTGGCCCTCCACTCTGTCTGATCGGCCGAAACCCGAAATCAAAACCCTGACGGCGCGACCGCGGCATGATAGCACAACGGCCCATCGGCCGCCTGTGGTAACATGAGGCCTCGGTTCGGGGCTTCTTGATAGGGGAACATCAACAATCGCCGGAGATTGACGCGATGGATCCGCTTTCGCCCATTTTTTCACCTGCCGGCCTGTATTTGGCCAATCCCATCCAGGGCGCCGCAAGAGGCGGAGCGACAGTCGCCGCTGCGCCGGCGCGGGGGATTCCGCTGGATCCCTTCACCGGACTGCCGCTCGTGTCTCCGCGGATCCAGTACGAGATGCTCGTCGCGCGTGCGCTATTCGAATGGCATTTGCAGGTCATCTCCGCTGTGCGGGGGGAATCGGCCGCGTCCATCGTTTTCTCCGCCGCATCTGTCGCCTCCCTCGTGGCCATCGAGAGCCTCTTGCGGGGAGAAAGTTTCGCCGATGCTCGGGATTCCGTCGCAGCGGCCTCACGCTTCACGGCGGGACTCGGATCTCAGGAGGGGCTGGAGCCGCCCTTCGTTGCGCGGTATTTCTCGCCGGGGCCATCGGCGCGTCGCGTCGTCGGGTACGGGATCGATGCCTTGGGCCTCTCGCAGGAAGAGGCCATCGCGGGCCTCACGCCGGGGCTCCTTGCGGGGCGGGCGGCCGGGGGTGCCGGCGCGGGCGAGGTCATCCTCCTTGCGCTGCGCCGGGTGGAGTTCCTCTCCTTCCGCTATCTCGAACTCTATGCGGCGGGAGGCGTCCCGGGGTCGGAAGGCGGTGCTGTAACGTTCTCCCTGGTCTCCCTGGAGTTCGAGTCCTTCCAGGAACAAAGCCTTGCCGGGGCTTCCTATGCGGCGGGCGCTCGGGGCGGCGGTTACGTCCCGTTCGACCGGTACGTCTAATTCGGCTGAGACTCAACGACGGAGCCAGAGGTCGATCGGCTTCTTGGCGTCAGTGTTGAACGGCAGATTGATCCGGCGGCCCGTCCCGGCGGATTCATACGCGGCAAAGAGGATCTCGAGCACGGCGCGGCCGTCCGCGGCGGTCTCGATGGGTCGGCTCCCGAAGCGCAGGCAGTCGACGAAGTGCTGCATTTCCTGCGGAAAACCGTAATTCCACATCTCCTCGTACATCGTGAAGCTCCATCCGGTCGTCTGCCCGGACTTCTCCACGGCGTAGTCGTACCCGACGTCGCTGTACGTGAGGAGCGAATTGCCGCGCAGGAGGTCGGCGTACGTGATCCCCTTCGAGCCGTAGATTTCGGCCCTATCGTCCATGCCGCCGAGCTTGTTCCAGCTCTCCTCCGCGAGGCCGCAAGCGTCGTTCTCGAACTCGACGACGATGAGGGCCTCGTCGTCGCCTTGGGTTTTTTTCTTGTGGACGCGAGTCGCGAGGTGCGCAAAGACGCTCAGCACGCGAGGCTTATCGAGAATCCAGCGGAAGAACTCGATCCCGTGGCAGCCCATGTCGAAGGCGACTCCGCCGCCGGACCGCTCGACGTCCCAAAACCATTGAGTGTGCGGGCCGGAATGTTTTTCGGCCTGCTTCACGAGGTAGACCTTGCCGAGCGCGCCCGAGTCGACGAGGTTCTTGGCGCGGACGTACTTCGGGGCGAAACAGATCTCCTCGGCGTAGAAGAGGTGGACACCCGCCTCCTTCCCAGCGGCGATCATGCGGTCCGCCTCGGCGAGGTTCATGCACAGGGGCTTCTCAATGACGACGTGTTTCCCGGCCCGCGCCGCTGCAACGCAGGCTTCGCAGTGGAGGTCGTTCGGGAGGGCGAGCGACACGAGGTCGATCTCGGGCAGGTTCAGCATCTCCCGATAGTCGGTGAACGTTCGCGGGATGGAGTGGCGGCGTCCGAATTCCTCCACGTGGTCTCGATGGGGGGATGCGGCCGCGATCAGCTCCGCGCCGCGGACGCGCTGGAAGGCCGCGGCGTGCAGATCGGCCACGAAACGCGAGCCGATGATCCCAACCCCAATCGTGCGCTCCGCCATAGGGACCTCACTTCGAGAACGATCCGAATCCCAACCACCAACAGGAGGGGAATGTCCATCGGTAACTCGTCCCGATTCAGAGTTGCCACCTCGCCGGCGCCTGGACAAATCGCCGTCGTGCGCGGTCGACCACTCCGAACCGAGGCGGGTTACCAAATAAAACGAGCACCTTCAGTCCGCCTTGCGAGACTTTCGTCTCAAGCCTTTCGGCTCTGCCTGTTCGGCGATGGGCACCATAGCGGTGTCCCATGAAGGGAGGCTAACAGCTCCCGGGGGACTCGAAGACGCTCGTTAAGGGGGCAGTTTATCGAGGAGGCGCATCCATCTCAAGGGGTCATCGCCACATCCTTTGGCGTGTCCCCGGATTCTTCATACCCCGAGGTTTCTGAGACGATCCGGGATGGGGGGGTGGGCTCGAAAGTAGCCCTGAACGCTAAATCCCCGATCAAAGGCGGACCGCAGGAAAAATGCATAGGCCCGGGCATCGAACCCGGCGGCGGCGCCAAGCTGGACACCGAGACGGTCGGCCTCCATCTCCTGGTCCGTCGAGTATCCGTGGGTCATGAGGGATTCCAGGGCTCCCACGGCTCTCCCGAGGAGGGCCCCGCGCCCGAGGGTCAGCAACTTGAGCCCGGTCCTGGCGGCGGCCCCCGCTGCAAGGTGGCGGACGGCGTGCCGCCGGTCGATATGGACGACTTCGTGTGCGAGGACGCCCGCCAGCTGGTGGTCATCCCCTCCGCAGAGATCCAGAAGGGTCCGGCTGATCAGGACCGTGCCGCCCGGAATCGAATAGGCGTTCGGCTCTGGATCCTCCAGGACCAAGAATCGGTAGGCGATCTCCCGCCGATGAGCGAGCGCCGCGAGCCGGGCCCCGATGTGGCCGACGCGCGCTTGGAGTCCGGGCGCATTCGACAGCGGGCAGCGCGCGAGGATCTTCCCCTCGACCTCTTTTCCGGCCGTCGCCTCGTAGCGGGCGAGGGGGCTTCCGGGCACTTCCTTCCCCGTCAAAAGCTCCTCGCCCGCCCTCCGGACATCCCCGACGCCGCGCCCCGCACGGCGCAAGAGCCGAGGTAGGACGGCTGGAACGAGGAGAATCCCCACGCAGGCCGCGAGGAGGACGAAGAAGAGGATCTTCCACAGCATTGCCCGATGGTATGCGCAGGCGGGGCCCCCCGGATAGGTCCTGCCGCCGGTTGGCGTGCACTCGGAGGCCCTGTAAAGTGTTCGCCCATGGACAGACCCGTCCGCTTGGGACTCGCCCGATGGCGCGGGATCGTTGCGCCCTGGGCCAGTTCGGTTCGAATCGATCCGATCCGCGGAACGATCGAGCGTGGGAAACAATCCCTGAACCTGGACAGCCTCCGCGTTTTCGAAGTCCAGCAAGGGTTCCTCACGATCGCCGCCGGAGAGGAGTGGATGATGATCGATCTCGAGCGGTATGCCGATGGCGGGGGGAAGCTCGTACGTGCAGGAGTATTTTCTCCAGGAGGCTTGCGCATCCTCGACTTCCTTCGAAGCCGACTCCAGCGGGCTCGCGAAGCGAGCGGGGACGCGGAAGCGCCCCCGGCTAAGTGGAGTCCGCCCGGGCTTTCCCTACGCTACCAGATGCGTGTCGATGGCAGAGCGATCATCTTGACCATCCTGAGCCTGGCGCTCCTCCTGGTCGATTTGCACCAGTTGACGGGCGAGTGGAAGGTCTCGGGCGATGGGCTCCGGCTGTTCTCGATCGGACTCGGCGTGTGGCTATGCGCGTGGGGGCTGAGACGATGGCGGACTCGAATAAGGTTCGATCAGAGGGGTTTCCATCGGCGTGGATTCCTCGGTGGGCGAACAATCCCGTGGGAACAGATCTCGGAAATCCGCGTCCAGCAAGGGGAGCTGGAGCTCCTGGGGAACGGAATCCGAACGCCGCTGAGCCTGGATCTCATGCGTTCGGGTAGCGCCCCCATGGTCCTGCACCGCCGGGGCCTCAGTTTCTTCTCGGCTCCGGCGAGAGACCTGCTTCAGCACCTCGCCAGTCGCGCTCGGGAAGGGGCCGAGCGGCCTCTCGGACTCGATCCGGCCGAACGGAAGAGCGCCCGCATCTGGATCGGGACCCTGATCACGGTCCATGCCGCAGTCTATCTCTTCTCCTATGGAACGGCGGGAGAGGAACGGATCTCCCGGGCCGTGAGCGTGTTCGCGCGGCGGGGGGATTGGAGCGTGGAGCCGTGGCGGCTCCTCACTTCGCTTTTTCTTCATGCAACTCTTCTCCATCTCGCGTTCAACATGCTCATGGCCTCCGCGTTCGCCGTCTGGGTCGCAAGAGTGTTCGGCTGGATGCGAACCGTCCTGCTCTATCTCGCCAGCGGCGTTCTGGGGAACCTCATCAGCGAATTGCTGCGTGATCCCTCGGATCACATCCCCGCACTTGGTTCGTCCACCGCGATCATGGGGCTCCTTGGCGTGCTGCTCCAGGCTACGGTCCGCTGGCCGGACCGCCTTCCGCTGGCTGCACGGACTCGGTTCCGCTGGGCGCTCCCCTTCCTGCTCGTGTTTCTCCTCGCCATCGGCCAGGTGGTGGAGCTTCTCGACGACGCGGCCCACCTTGGGGGCGCCGTTTCAGGATTCCTGCTCGCGTACGGACTCCGCCCTGCGAGTGAGCGGAAAGAAAACACAGGAGCCGAATCTCGGGGCGGTCCTTGAAGGCGACTGCAAGAAGAAGGGGGAAAGCAGCCGCTTTTTGGATGTGGTCAAGAACTCAGCTTCCGAGATTCGGTCCCGCGGCCTGGAGCCATCCATTTAGGATAGGGTTGGAAAAAGCAGGCACAGTTTTGATAGGGAAGAATAGGGGCATGTGGAACGGTCCCCAGGCCTTTTCTCCTTGAATATCGACTTCACTTGAAGACGTCTGCCGGGAGGTCGACTCGCACCACCCGGATTTCCCTCCTCCCACGGGTGGGAGGTCAGAGGCTCGGCTGCCTCTTTTCCGGTAGACCCTTTCCCTTGCGGCTTTCCTCTGGAGGACCTCGTCGCGCGGGGAAGTGAGCGCAAAGATAGCTGTGACCGTAACGCGTTCAACGTAAATATCCTGTGACGGCTGAATTTACGGAAGAAAACCGGCGCCAGAAACAGTTTCGGAAAATATTTCTTGAGGCAAATTGCGGGAGGTCCCATAAAATCTCCCCCGCTTCGTTCGAATTCTGAGATCGAATGCAGCCGCGCAATTTGATTTGAGAAAGGAGCGTGGGTCATGAGGGAAGATCACTCGAGCCTTCTTATCCATCGATTGGCGGCGAGCATCGTGGATGACTCCTTGCCCTTGAAGGATGTCGAGAAAGAGCTGCGGGGCAGCGTCGCCGAAGTGGCGGTCAAGCATCGAGGCCTGGGAAAAAGAGAGATCGCCAGCCGCTGCGGTGTAACCGAGAAGAGCATCGACAACTACCTCCGAGAGTCGCGTGCCAACCCGAAGTCCCCTGAGAGGGAGATTTCGCGCCTCTTGCAAGATGGACCGCTCTCGCTGGAAGAGATCTATGATGAAGTACGCCCGATCCTCAGCCACGGGAGGCACTTCACTCTCGACGACGCGAAGCGCGCGCTCGAGAAGCTGATCCGAACGGGGGAAGCAGAGGAGCTTCCGGGGAAAAAGTACCGGGGTTCTCAGTATCCCGCGATCCGGAGCCCGAAGACCGTCGAAGCCTACCGGGACCTTGTAGATCAGAAGGCGAAGGACCTCGATTACGTGATCCTCACCCAAAAGGGAGTGAGCGAGGCGAACCTCCCGCTGGCGCACGAGCAGAAGTTCGCTCGCGTCGTGGATGACACCAACCTCGTCAGGATCGATTTCACGGTTGATGTCCCCGAGGAGGATCTGCCCGCCTTCTACGAGAAGCTGTCGGCGGAGATCGCGCGCCTGACCCTTAAGTACGAGAAGAAGAAGGGGGCGTCGCGCGTTCGGCTGATCGTTGGAATGCGCGCTGTGACTCTCGTCCTGGTCGCGTGCCTCGGGCTCATTTATTCCGCGAGGCTCAATGCGGCCGATCCGGGCGCCGGTGATGTCATCGACAGAGCTGGTCAGAGCAAAGACTCTTGGGAACTGGACACTCGGGCGGCCCCCAAAGTCGCGGGAGGGGGATTCCACGGCGATCCGGGAGCTGCGGATCCGGACCAGGATGAGGATGAAGCGGTTGATCAGGACGAAGCGGACAAGCAGGACGGGCGCAAGGAGCTCCCCGTGCTGTTCATCCGCGGCGATGCCACGATGGATCTCCATCTCGACATCAGCGATATCCTTGCCATGTTGTCGTTCATGACGCAGAGCACGTACATCCCCTGCGTCGACGCAGCGGACGTCAACGATGACGGGAGCATCACCATCGTCGATCCTGTTCGACTGATCCGTTACCTGTTCTCGAGCGATGCGGCGTTCCAGAACATCAGCGGGACCCCCGAAGCGGACCAGACCCAGGACGACCTCGGGTGTGCGGTGCCTCAGGAGCCGACTCCGAGGGAGGTCGAACAGCAGGGATAGGCTCTAAAGTCCCAGCCGATGCGTGGAAAGCCGCTCGAACCCTCCAGGGGTGAGGAAGTAATCGTGCTCCAGGCGAATCCCGCCGAAAGATCCGTGGTAGAGACCGGGCTCCAGCGTCAGGACCATGCCCGCCTCGATCGTACGATCCGTTGCGGGAACGATGTGGGGCGGTTCGGGGTGACAAAGCCCGAGCCCGTGCCCCCCGTGGTGTGACAGCCCTCCGAAGCCCTGGTCCCCAATGCTCTGAAGCGCAGCAAGCGCGGTTCCGCGGCCTCCGAGGTTTCGGAGCACCCCATCCATCGCGCGGAAAACGTCGGCGGCGCGGGCTCCCGGCCGCAGTTGCGCCTCTCCGGCCTCGAGTGCGGCGCGGACGCACTCGAACGCTTCTCGCTGGAGAGGTGTGGGGTTCCCTCCGATGCAGAGCGTGTTGGTGATATCCCCTCGGTAGCCTTCCACGTAGGGGAAGAAATCGAGGATCACCAGTTCACCTTCGCGCAGGAGCTTCCGGGACGGAGGCCCTCCGCCGGAGACCGCACGATCGCCGGAGACGAAGTCGCACTTCATGATGAACGGCCTACCCGCGGCCCTCGTCGCCCTCTCGAGGAGCGCCGCGTAGCCGTCGATCTCGGTCAGCCCCGGCACGACGACCTCCCGAGAAGCCGCGTGGACGGCTTCCGCTACCACGATCGCCCGCCGGATTGCATCCAGCTCATCGGCGTCTTTGATCTCTCGCAGGCTCTCAATGATGTCTTCGACGTCGACGACGTCCTCCACTTCGCGAGCGATGCTGAAAGGAAGGCTCGCCGCCTCCGCTCCGATCCGCCGTATCCCCTCAGAGCGTATCCGGCTGGCCACTCGACTGGAAACCGCACGAGGCCGATGGTGAGCTGGTTCCTTCCCCGAATACCACTCGACGACGATGATTTCGTCGGCGACGGGCTCCTGGCCGGGGATCAGCCAGTTGTCCGTAAAGAGCGTGGTGGAGCCGTTCGGAAGGATGAGGAGGAAGTGAGAGCTTCCGAGGTTCAGACTGTTCGGGTCCGCCAGCAAGCGGGAGAAGTAGTAGACGTGTTCGGGCCGCGAGATCACGAACGCATCGAGACGGGGAACCGTTCGCGCGCAAAGTCGCGCGACCCGATGGCGGCAGGCGGCAGCGTCCAGCATGGCTCCGAGCGGCAATTTCCGACCTTCAGTGCCCCCGAGAGCGGTGTCATTTCTCCTTCAGTAGGACGATCGCTTCGACCTCGGTGGCGATCCCGCCCGGCAGGGAGCTCATTCCGACGGCCGAGCGCGCGCCGCGGCCGTTCTCACCGAAGACTTCGACGAACAGGTCCGAGCAGCCGTTGATGACCTTGGGATGGTCCTGAAAATCCGGGCCGCAGTTGACCATCCCGAGGACCTTCACGACCCTCTCCACTTCATCGAGGGACCCGACCGCCGCGCGGATCGTGGAAAGGAGGTTGAGGCCGGTCTGCCGGGCGGCGCGGGCTCCCTCGTCGACCGTGAGGTCCTGTCCGACCTTTCCGGTGGTGCGAACGCCGGGCGCGGCCGCCGGGCCGTGGCCGGAAACGTAGAGGAGGTTCCCCACTCGGACCGAGGTCACGTAGTTGGCGACCGGCCGCGGTGGGGGAGGCAGCTCGATGTGACGGCTGCGCAGTTGGTCTTCAGGCTTCATGATCCCTCCCGATTCGAGAAAGGGCGTATCTTACCCCGGCGGAACCTTGCGGCGCGAGGGGGAGGAAGTTACGATCCCGCCCGCCTGGGAAGAGCGATGAAGAGGGCCAGGGATCGAAGAGCGCGGCGGCTTCCGCCCGCACGAACACTCAAGTGAAACTCGAAGAGAAGTTCCCCAAGGACTATCTACAGGTCCTGGCTCACTTCTACCGCGGCGAGATCAACCGGGCCACCATCTGGCGGCAGCGGATGGACAGCACGACGAGCTGGGCGATCCTCGCCTCCACGGCCACCTTCTCGTACGCGTTCGCCTCCTCCGAAGTGCACGCGCACTTCATCTTCGTCTTCACCGAACTCCTGGTGTTCCTCTTACTGGCGGTCGAGGCGCGCCGCTACCGTTATTACGACATCTGGCGGACCCGAGTGCGAATGCTGGAAGTGCACCTCTTGGTTCCAGCACTCAACCCTGAGCTGAACATCCTCGAGGGAGACTGGCGCACGGTCCTTTCCAACGACCTCTTGATGCCGACGTTCAAGCTCAGCTTCTGGGAGGCGGTAGGCCGGCGGCTCTATCGGAACTACATCTGGATCTTCGCTCTCCTCCTCGGCGGTTGGGGTCTGAAGGTCTATAGCGGAGCAGATATCGATGGCAATCGAAACCAGCAAGTCGACTTCTGGGAGTTCTACGCGGCCTGCCGGTACATGTTCATTCCTCCTCCCTTCACCATTTTCTTGCAGACGGCAGTGAACGGAGTGGTCCTCACGATCCTGACCTCCACGTGGCGACGGCGAACCATGACCGGCGAGATCCGCCGAAAGGACCCCAGTGCCAAGAAATGGCCCGTCTGACGCCGCGCCCATGGGAACCGGATCCGTTTTTCGCCGTCCGGGAGCCGCTCGGTGGTTCGTGCTGCCGCTCTCCTGGCTTCTCATCGCCGCGGCCGCCTTCGCTATTTCCTTAGCCGGAAGGGCCTGGCTCCCGTACGTCGTCGGGGGCTCTCTCGCATGCGGCTGGCTCGCGTGGGTCCTTTTCTCGGCGCTCAGTCCGGCGAAGCCCGACCGCCGCTGCCCCCGTTGCCGCCGGGAGGCGCTCCGGAGGCTCTCCGCGGCGTCCGATCTCGGCATCCGATGCTCTGCATGCGGGTTCGAGGACGAAAACGACCATCGCGCTTACCTTCTGGAGTGAAATCCCATGCAGGACTGGCGTTTTGTCGCATCGTCGAGCGTGAGCACCCTCGTCCTGGTGCTCATCGCAATCGGCCTCCAGCGACGTCACGACAGGCGGGTCCACATCCCGATCATGTTGACCTGCTTCGTAATCGATGTGGCGAACGTTCTCTTCATCGAGTTGGGTCGCGGGGCCGTCATGAGGACGCTCGAGACCGCTACGCAGGCCGGCGAATGGCTCCTCAAGGTTCATATCGCCTTCTCCGTGATGACCCTCGCCGGCTACGTCGTGGCGGCACTCACGGGCTCGAAGCTCCGCAAGGGAATCGATGTCAGGAAGGTCCACCGCTGGAATGGCGCCATCTTCCTTCTGAATCGGGTCGCGAACTACGCGACGAGCTTCATGGTGTGACCGGCGTCCGCCCGATTCGAGACCTAAATCGCCAGAGCCGGCTTGCGGAAGAGGTGAGCGCCCGCCATGACGAGCTTGCGGACGATGGGCAGCCGCGGGCGCCGGCTGAAAACGTCGTAGCGGGCCCGCTCGATCCGTTCGAGGATCGCGAGATAGAACGCCGCCAGGAGAGCCGGACAGCGGCGCGACTCGGGCCGGAGGTGAGGAAGTAGCTCCTTCGCCCGCGAGAAATGGTCGCGCGCCCGCGCCACCTGAAAGGCCATGAGGCGTCGAAAGGCCTCGTTGACCTCTCCGCGCCGCAGCTCATCTTCGGAGTACCCGAACCGCTTCATCTCCTCGCCGGGGAGGTAGATCCTGCCTCGGCGGAGGTCCTCGGGGATGTCCCGGATCACGTTGGTGAGCTGCATGGCGATCCCGAGGTCGACCGCAGGCTCCCGCGTTGCGGGCCCGTCGTGGCCGAAGATCTCAATGCAGATGAGACCGACGGTCGAGGCGGCACGGTAGCAATAGAGGCGCAGATCGTCGAACGTCGCGTACCGGGAAACGTCCAGGTCCATCTTCATGCCCGTGATGAGGTCGCCGAAGGGCTCGATGGGAATTCGGAATTGCCGGATCGTCTCCCGGATGGCGGGGCCGAGCGGGTCCGGGCCTCCTCCCGCCAGCATTTCGCGCATGTGCTCGAGGCCTCGTTCGGCCTCCGCTCGATCGATCGTTCCTTCGGTCACGCCGTCGACGCAGTCATCGAGCCTCCGGCTGAACGCATAGACGGCTGCGATGGCCCGCCGCCTCGGAGGCGTCAGGAACCAGAAGGAATACGAGAAGTTTCTCGCTTTCTGCCGGGTGAGGCGCCCGGCGTAGAGGTAGGACTCCTCCAAAGTGGGTTCGCCCTTGAACATGAGGCGGCATATTAACGGACCCATCCCTGGGCCACAAGAGAACGCCATTCCCCCGGCACGCAAGCTGCAACACTTTATGGGAAGTCAGGCCTGCAAAGGATTTATGACGCTTGATGGCTTCCGGATCGTCCAGGATCTGTATATGATCTCAGAACTGGACCGGTCCATGACGCGTACCCATCCATGATGACTTCAAGGATGCTCGCCACCGTCGGCGATTTTGGTTTCTTCTCCGCGGGCGTGTTTCGTTCCCTCGCTCGCGGAGGGGTCTCCTGGAGGGTCTTGATCCGGCAGATGGAGCGCGTGGGGATCGAGTCCCTGGCGGTCGTCAACCTCTGCGCCTTCTTCATCGGCATGGTGCTCGTCATCCAGATCGCCGCGATGCTCAGTCGCTTCGGAGCTCAGACCGAAGTGAGCGCGATCATCGGCGTCTCCTTCGTGCGCGAGATCGGCCCGGTCTTCGCTGCGATCATGTATGCGGGCCGCATCGGCACCGGAATCGCGGCGGAGCTTGGTTCCATGGTCGTCACCGAGCAGGTCGATGCTCTCCGCGTCATGGGGGCCGATCCAGCCGATCGGCTCGTCGCGCCGCGAGTGGTCGCATCGGTTCTCATGGTCCCGGCGCTGACGGCGGTCGCGGACTTGGTCGGCATCTTCAGCGGGTATCTGGCCACGTGGTACTCCGTCGACTTTGGCCCATACGAGTACTTGCAGAAAGCCATGGGGCAATTGACTCGGCTCGACCTTCTCTCCAGCCTCGTCAAGGCCACCTTCTTCGGGTTGACCATCAGTCTCGTCGCCACCTACATGGGGATGCGAGTCGAGCGGAGCACCGAATCCGTCGGCGCCGCCACGACTCGCACGATGGTCGTCGGAGTGCTCGGAGTCCTCGTCGTCGACTTCTTGATCACCAAGGTCTTCCTCGCCCTGAGCGGCAGATAAGGACTGCGCGGGAAGTAAGGCATGGGAATCTCCGGCGGATCCAACCAGGAAACCGAGTCGACTCTACCGATCGTGGAGCTTCGAGGCGTCCACAAGCGGTTCGGTCCGCAGGTAGTCCTGGATGGCGTCGACCTCAAGGTCCTCCGAGGATCCTCTCTGGCGATTCTCGGAGGCAGCGGGACTGGCAAAAGCGTCATCCTGAAAATCCTGACGGGGCTCCTCCGCGCGGATCGAGGCGAGGTGCGCCTCTTCGGGACCGACGCCAGCCGCCTCTCGGAGAAAGAATGGGAACCGCTCCGCCGGCGGGCCGGGATGCTCTTTCAGGCGGGAGCACTCTTCGACTCGCTCAGCGTGGGCGAAAACGTTGCGTTTCCGCTCCGCGAGAGAAAAGTGTCTCCCGATCGGATCCGCCAGGTCGTGCGGGAGCGGCTCGATTGGGTCGGGTTGGCCGGTACGGAGGAACGGTCCCCATCGGAGCTGTCCGGCGGAATGCGCAAGCGTGTGGCGCTGGCGCGGACCATCGTCAGCGACCCGGAGTTGATCCTCTACGATGAGCCCACAACGGGGCTCGACCCTCTCACGAGCCGTCGCATTGCGGAGCTGATCCGGGAGATCGGAGATCGCATGGGGACGACCTCTATCGTCGTCACCCACGACCTCATCAGCGCATCGGTCGTTGCGGATTCCTGGGTTTTTCTTGGGGATGGACGGTTCCTGGCCTCGGGAAGCCCGGAGGAGATGCGCCGGTCCAGCCCGGCGGAGGTGCGCGATTTCTTCGAAGCAGGCGTATTCCGGTGAGCCGCCGGACGGATCCGGACAGAACGACGAACTGAGGCACGACACAATGGAAAACACGACTTCCAGCGCGGCGCGCGTGGGTTTTCTCCTATTCGTGGCGACCCTTCTGGTGATCGGTGGGGTGTACCTTGTCGGTGACGGCGGGGGGCTTCTCGCCGACTATACCCGCTTCCGCGCCCTCTTCCCCTCCGCGTCCGGCCTGCGAACCGATGCGCGCGTGCGCCTGTCGGGCGTTCAGGTCGGGAAAGTGGAAGCGATTGGGTTCCCCGTCCGCCCGTCGGAGGAGGACCAGAACAAGATCCTTGTGACTCTGGCCATCTTGAGCGACCACGCGCCGCGGATCCGGGCCGACTCCTTCGCCTGGATCGAGTCGGAAGGCCTCCTCGGGGACAAATCGATCTCGATCCGCCCAGGAGACCCGAAGGCCGAGCCCATCCCCCAGGGGGGAACCCTCCGAACGATGGACCGGTCCCTCATCGCAGGCCTCGTGGGCCAGGAGCTCGTGAGCAATACCAGCGATCTCCTGGAGAACATGATCACGCTCATCAGGGAGATCAACGCCGGCAAGGGGACGCTCGGCCAGCTCATCACGAATCCCCAGCTCTACGAGAACCTCGATCGGTTCCTCGCGACGCTGACCACGACCACCGCCGAGGTGGAGGGGATCGCGAAGGACATGAAAGGGCTCGTCGCCGAGATCCGGAGCCAGAAAGGCACCCTCGGAAAGCTCATTCTCTCGGAAAAATACGCATCCGAGTTCACTGGTGCCGTCGAGTCCGCCAATCGTCTCATCGGCTCTCTGGCGAAGGTCGTGGAGCCCATCGAGAAGGGCGAAGGTTCGATCGGCAAGCTCATCAAGGAGGAGACTCTGCACAGGAGCCTTGTGGAGGCCACGAACAAGCTCGCCGCCGCGGCGGACCGGCTCGATGCCGCTTTGAAGGCGATGGCGGACAACCGCAGCGCGGCGGGGCGGTTCCTCGTGGACCGGGAGATGGGCGAGAACTTCGATCGGCTCATCGCCCGCCTCGAAGGCGGCTCTCGCGAGCTGGAGAAGATCCTCGTCAAGGTGAACTCCGGCGAAGGCTCCGTCGGCATGCTCATCCACGACGCCAGCATCGCAGCGAGCATTCGCGATCTCTTCCTCGGCGTCCAGGAGAGCGATCTCCTGGTCGGCGTCGCGCGCCGGGCCGAGGAGAAGGGGCGGGCGATCCGCTTCCGCGACGAGAGGCTCGCGCGAGAAACGAACCGCAAGGAAACCGAGAAAGACGCACGCGGCGCCGGGGGACCCCTATTCGATGAAGGCAAACCCCTGCCTGCCATCGGCCCGACCGAGCCGAATGCGCCGGCCTCGCCGCCGGAGAAGCGTTGAGGAGCTCGTTGAAGGCGCGCGGAATGAATCGGCGGAACTATCGGTTCGCGGATGGGCGGTTCGCGGTTGGGATCGCCCTGGCGGCCTGGACCGCGGGCGGCTGCAGCCTCCTCTTCCCGCGTCCGGAATCGCGGTTCGTCGATCGCGAGAAGGTCCTGGAGGCGATCGCGGAAGCTTCCGGCTTTGAACCGGACCGCTCGTTCTACCGATTGCGCTACGCCGAGGTCTCGCCTGACCTGAGCACGTTCCACTATCAAGGGGTCGCGCATCCCGGCGACCGCGCGTGGGCGACACTCTTCTCGCAGAAGGAGGCGGAACAGAGGCCCGAAGACCTGTCGAGGCTCGATGGCGTTCTCTCGGCCATCGAGGAGGGAAAAGAGGGATTCCGCGTGGTCGATCGATCACGGCGGGAGTGGAACGGAATCCCCGTGGAGATCGCCCGCTATCGGTTCGAGTCGCCCCTCCGAGCCGTCGAGAGCGGGCCCGACGGCCGGCAAACGGCCCGCCCGGTCGAAGCGAGCGGCGTGGCGGCCGCCGTGCGCATGGATCGGTCTCCGGCTCCGGTCATCTACCATTTCAACGCGGCGAACATCGAAGGGGACCGCATCAATCTGGGCTGGGAGGAGATTGAACCATTCCTTCGGGCCATCGCGCCCTAGCTTCCTCCGGCCTGTTGCCCCCTTTCGAGCCTCTCGATCGCCCATTGCAGGGTCTCCGCGAGGACTGGATCGCTCCCGAAGTCCTTGCGCACAGAGAGATCCCTCAGGAGCGGGATCAACTCCGAGCGGCCGCCGTTCCCGATCGCCACGATCGCGTTGCGTACGAGTCCCGCGGCCTTTGCCCGCTTGACCGCGCTGCGAGGGAATCGCTGCGTGAAGGTCTCCCGCGTCAGCGACGCCAGCTCTTCGAGCGGTGGGCGCCTGTTCTCGGCGCGGGGGGCCAGCGCGGGATCCCCGCCGAGCCGGTCCGGCCGGTTGTACGGACAGACTTCCTGGCAGATGTCGCACCCGAAGACGAGGCCCCCCATCGGCTCGCGCAACTCCGGCGGGATCGAGCCCCGGTGCTCGATATTCAAATAGGAGATGCACCGGCGTGCATCGATGCGGTAGGGAGCCACGATCGCCTCGGTCGGGCAGGCATCGATGCAGAGCCGGCACGTCCCGCAGTGGTCGGCCGCGGGTTCATCGGCGGGCACTTCGATGGTGGTCAAGACGACTCCGATGAAGAAATATGATCCGCGGGCGGGGTCGATGGCGCAGGCGTTCTTCCCGATCCAGCCTATGCCGGCGTTCTCGGCCCAAGCACGCTCGATGACGGGGCCCGTGTCGACGTAATAGCGGTGCCGGTGTTCGGGAAAGCGGCCCGCGAGCGCCGCACAGAGCCGCACGAGCCGTTCTTCGAGTACGCGATGGTAGTCGGTCCCCTGAGCGTAGCGGGAGATCTCGCCGCGGCCGGAGGCGGCGACTGCCCGCGCCTCATCGAGCGACCGGGCCGAAATCCCCTCGGCCCCCTCCTCGGCGTAGTGGAGCGCCAGGGCGATCACGGTCCGCACGCCCGGGACGGCGAGGGTCGGATCCATCCGCTTCGCGGCGTTCCGGGCGAGGTACTCCATGCCGCCGTGGAGCCCCTCCGCAAGCCAGGAGCGAAACCGCTCCGCGTGCGGTGCAATCCCCGCAGCCGCAAACCCCACTCGGTCGAACCCGATCCCCACCGCCAAGGCACGAAGCTCCTCGCGAACGCCCGCAGCCAATCCCGCGGGGGCCTGAGGGGGCTGAGAAGGCCAAGGAGCCACCAAAAACAACCTCTGTGTCCGCTGTGGTAAGCCGTCCGTCCGTTTTCGCCGAGACCGAGCGCGAGTATCTTACTCTCTCGATCCTCCACGATAATCCGGAACCCGCATTAGCCCCCGCCGCCGGCCGGCGGCCCGATTGGTCCAGAGCCGCTCTGAACCAGGGCGGCGGCGAAGTAGAGTAGGTCGCCGCGCTTGCGGGCGACATCGGCCAGCATCCGGAACTCTCCGGCGCCCTGGCAGAGTTCGCCGATGGTCGGGATCGGCACCGATCGGCCTTCGGGGTCCAGCTCCTGCGCCAGAGCGACCGCCTCGCCCGGCCGGGCGAGCTTGACGAGGATCTCGACGACCGCTCCGAGCGGGTAGTGCTCGACCCGCTGGGCGAGCGCATCGCGCGCCTTCTGGGCGAAATGCACGGCCGCCCGAGCGCCCTCCTCGCCCCGCGGGGAGATTCTACCCCGGAGAAAGAGCGCATGGTCCGCGTAGAGGCTCTCGAAGGGCGGATCGCAGCGGGTTTGGTACATGGCATCGAGTCTCTGCCCATACTCCGCCATCTCGAGGGCGAGCTCCAGCTCGGAGCCTACCGCCATGAAACCGCTCAACCGGACCACGGCGCTCAGGTGCGATGGATCGACGTGGTACGCACCGTGTTCGAAGAGCCAGGGTCGGCCCGCAATGAGGTCGCGCAGTCTCCCTTGCGGCGGTGTTTCTCGCTGCCGTGCCCCCTGCGCGGCGTCCGCCGGCGTGCGGCGGGCGATATCCTGGGCGATCGAATGGTACAGCTCGCGATGGAGGGCGCGCACGAGGACCTTGGCGCATTCCTCCTGGCGGAGGCGCGTCGCGGGGAGCGACCGCTCCATGGCGGTGATCGCGCTGCAGATCCCCGACTGTCCGATGATCACCTCCAGCCCGCGGCGCGGATGGACGCCCTGATAGAAGGCGATGTCGATGATTCCGTCGAGGTCCTTTCGCTGGAGACCGGGCTCGATGCGGCCGATGGCCTCGGCGACGGCCTCCGGCTCGCCCAGAGCACGGAAGTACGGCCACGCCGCGACGAGATCCCCATCCTCCAGGAACAGTCGGCCGACCTTGCGGCAGGCCGCCGCGATCGCTTCCTCGTGGGGGCGAAGGACCTCCTCGGGCAGATCCGCGGCGGGCCCGAGGGGCACAAGGGGCAGTCCGAGTGCAAGCCGGCTCTTCATGAGGAGCGCCTCGAAGAGCTGAGGCAGCCGGCGCTCCCTCTCAAAGGTCCGGGAAAGAGCCTCCAGGGCCGCGGAGGGCCCTTCGCGGAGCCATTTCTCCTCGATGAGGGCGAAATCCGGGCGCGGATCGCTCATGGAGCGGGCTACCGGGCCGTCAGCCCTCCATCGACGACGAGAATGTGCCCTGTGACGAATCGCGCATCATCGCCGGCCAAGAAAAGGGCCGCGGGGGCGATCGCCTCCGGTTCGGCGAGGCCGGGGAGCATTTGAGCTGCGAGGTACCGCTCCCGGGTCGCCTCGTTCTGCCAGAGGGCCGCGGAAAAATCTGTTTTGACGAGCCCCGGCGCGATGGCGTTGACGCGGACCCCGCTCGGGCCGAATTCCTGGGCAAGGGAGCGCGTCAACATGAGGAGCGCGGCCTTCGTGAGGCTGTAGTAGGCCGAATTCTGCTGGGGGCGCAGGCCCGAAACCGATGCGATGTTGATGATCGAGCCCCTCTTGCGCGCGCGCATTCCCGGCGCGATGCGCCGGACCAGCCGCAGGGCGCCCTGGATATTGGTGTCGACCATCTTTCCGAGCGCCTCTTCGGTCGCTTCGAGGACCGACCCGAGCTGGATGTTCGTCGCGGCGTTGTTGACGAGTATGTCGATGGGGCCCAACGCCGCTTCGATGGCGGGAACGAGCCGATCGACCTCATCGATGTGGCCGATGTGGCAAGGAAACGCCGCAACCCGGCCGGGCCGACCGGACAGTTCCCGCGCCGTCGCCTCTAGAACGTCGCTCTTGCGGCTGGCGATGGCGACGTTGGCCCCCGCATCCGCGAAGAGCGCGGCGATGGCCTTTCCGATGCCTCGGCCGCCGCCCGTCACCAAGGCGGTTCGCCCGTCAAGGTTGATGCTGACTGCCATAGCATCGCTCTATAGCCTGAAGATGTAGGCCGCGCAAGTAGGTGAAGGACGGTATCCCAGGATTTGAGCGACCGGGATGGGGACAGTACAATGCCCCTCGTGCGAGGGAACCCCGGCGTGTTCGTGGCCAACCGGAGGTGGTGGAGTGGATCCGTTTCGTAACGAGGCGACGCTCGATTTTTCCCTGGCGAGGAATGCAGGTTCGCTGGAGGAGTCGCTGAGCGCGATCCTTGCGGGAGTCCCGGAGGATCGCCTCCTCGTCATCGGCGGAGAACGCCTCTCCACCGGCCGCTGGATCGAATCGCGCGATCCCGGCGAGCCCGACCGGATCCTCGGCCGGGCTGCCTGCGCCGGGACACCCGAAGTCGAGCGGGCCGTCGCCGCGGCGGATGCAACCTTCCGGTCTTGGAGCCGGACTCTCCCCTCGCGGCGCGCGGAGGTGCTCTTCCGCGCCGCTGCGCTCCTCCGAGAGCAGCGCTTCGATCTCGACTCTCTCCTCATGCTCGAAGCGGGCAAGGTTCGACAGGAGGCCGACGCGGAGTTCGCCGAAGCGGTGGACTTTCTCGAGTTCTACGGCCGCGAGATGCTCCGGTACGCTGGAGGTCAGCCGCTCGTCAGGATCCACGGTGAGCGAAATTCCCTCCAGTACATCCCCTTGGGAGCGGGGGCGGTCATCGCGCCGTGGAACTTCCCGCTCGCGATTCTCGCGGGCATGAGCGCGGCCGCCATCGTCGCCGGCAACACGGTGGTGGTGAAGCCATCCAACGAGACGCCCCTGATCGCGTACCGACTCCTCGAAATCCTCGAAGAGGCCGGCCTTCCCCCCGGCGTTTTCAATTACCTCCCGGGGAAGGGCTCTGAGATCGGCGATCCGCTTGTTCAGCACCCGCGTATCCGTTTCATTTCGTTCACCGGTTCGAAAGAAGTCGGCCTGCGGATCAACCAGCTCGGGGCGGGAACCTCGACGGGCCAGATCTGGATCAAGCGGGTCGTCGCGGAGATGGGAGGCAAGGACGCGATCATCGTCGATGCCGAATGCGACCTCGATGCGGCGGTGGAAGGCGTCGTGGCCTCCGCGTTCGGCTATCAAGGGCAGAAATGCTCTGCCTGCTCGCGGGCGATCGGCGTCGGGCCGGTCTACGACGAGCTGGTCAGCAGGGTCGCCCGCCGCGCCGCCGAACTGCGCGTCGGATCGGTCCGTCACCGCGAAACGCAGGTCGGCCCGGTCATCAGCGAAGCCGCTCGGCGGGGAATCCTGAAGTTCATCGAAGTCGGCAGGCGGGAAGGACGGCTCGTCGCCGGAGGAGGACCGGCGCCGGCGGCCCCGGACCGGGCGACCGGGGCGCCGGCGGGATATTTCATCGAACCGACCGTCTTTGCCGATGTTTCGCCGACGGCGAGGATCGCCCAGGAGGAGATCTTCGGTCCCGTCCTGGCGATGTGCCGCGCGCGGGACTTCGATGAGGCTCTGCAGATCGCCAACGGCACCCCGTACGGCCTCACGGGCGCGGTCTACAGCCTCAACCGAGAGCATCTCGACCGCGCCGGCGCGGAATTCCACGTGGGCAACCTTTACCTCAACCGCAAGTGCACCGGGGCGCTCGTCGGAGCGCATCCCTTCGGCGGCTTCAACATGAGCGGGACGGATTCCAAGGCGGGAGGCAAGGACTACCTGCTCCTCTTTCTGCAAGCCAAGGTCGTGGCGGAGAGGGAAACGTGACCGATCGGGAGTCCGGGGTTACCGGCAAGTCGGAAATGCCGGAGAATTCGGACGCCGTTCGGGTGGAAGCGACGATCCGCGGCGACGTCCAGGGAGTCGGCTACCGCTGGGCAACCGTTTCCCGTGCGGAGCGTCTCGGGGTGGCCGGGTACGTTCGAAATCGCGAAGATCGTTCTGTCGAACTGGTGGCGGAAGGTCCGCGCGAGCGGCTTGCTGCGCTCGTGGACTGGTGTCGGCAGGGACCGAGCGGTGCGCGCGTGGAGAACGTACAAGCTATCTGGGGAGCGGCGCGTGGCGAATTCTCGGGTTTCGAGATCCGGCGGTAGGAGAGATCGCGTCCGCAGCCGGACTGAAGCCGCTCCGGTTCCAATCCGCTGTTGACAGTTGCTCCGCGGTTCGCCAAGAATAGGGCGCTCTTGGAATCACCCGGCAGATGATCGGGGGACCGTTTCATCACATCTCTACTCGCGATCGATCGTGCTCGGGGCGCTTGCGGTCCGGAAAGCGAAAGGGGTGTCAATTGCAGCCGAAAGCTTCTCTATGGCCGCGCCGCGGGTTGCTCGCCGGCTTTGTGGCCGTCGCCGCAGTATCGCTGGTCCGAGATGAAACCGCCGCTCAGGATCCGTGTGCCGCTTGCGGCTCGCCGCGAGATGGGCTGGCTCCAGTGACCTTCACCATGCGGTGGGTCTCGACCGCCGATTTCAATGAATGCTTGCTCGAGGGGCAGGCCGACATCGACCTGTCGTGGGGGGGACCATTTCAGGGCGGTGACGGGGCCTGCCACCGCCGGGCGGCCATGAGCGTTCAAAACCTGCGGCTCGATCCGACGCAGGAGGAATGCGCGACGTCCCTGGAGCTGGGGACGGAGCTGGACTCGTTGATGGCGGTCGATGCCGCCGACCCCGGGGCTTGTTTTCCGGGAAACGGCACGATCGAGTTTCCGGTCGTGCTCGATACGCGTCGAGGAAAGCTGCGAACCCAGGACCCTCTTTCTCTGAAGAGCCCGCTCGATTCGCCCTCCGTCTCTGGGATTACTTTTTCGAAAGCCGCCCCTCTCGTCGCCTTGGTGGACTCGGCGATGCCGGAAGCCGGGCCGGCGGGCTTCATCCTTCGCTTCGACCTCCGTTTTCTCTCGTGCGATTGCTTCCCCGCCGCGCCCCTCCACCCGCGCATGGCCCTTCTGGACGGAACGGCCCGCGTGAAGCTCTATGGGCCGTCGAAGGAGGCCGTCCTGGACCTGAGCGGCCGCGCGGTCGTCGATCGCTCCGGCGGAGCGCCGCATCGAGACGATCGGGGGCTTCAATGCACGGAAAACGTCCGGATCGATGGACTGACCCTGCAGGGGATGGATCAGGTCGTCGGGGCGGTTCGGGTGAAGTGGAACGGGCCGCTCGAAGGGAACCTCTCGGCGCCCGTCGAAGGTTGCGAGCTCGCACCGCCCTTCCTGCATGGGGTTCTGGAAGTCGAGTTCGCGGGCTTTCACTCGGAGGTGACCGCGGGCCTGGTCGACCTCTCCTGGATCGGCGGGGCGACCGTTGCGCAGGGGCCGTCGATCTTGCGGAGCGCCGTAGCGCTTCCTCTCTACAGGATCGGCGACCCGGAAAAGCGACCGGTGGGGGAATGCAGGGAGATCGAGCTTCGACTGGAAATCGTTGAAGTCCCCCGCTGCCTGCCCGTCGAGGAACGAATGAGCTTCCCAGTCCAACTCGATCTAGATGTGAAGCTCGGGGCAGAGCCCGCAAAACTGGTCCATCTCACGGGAAATCTCGCCGTCGTACGAGCCCCCCTTTCGGTCGGAGCCTCGCAATCCCTTCGCTTTGCGATCGAGAACTTGGATGTCGCGGCCGACGACCCGATTCTCGGCGGGATGCAATGCAAGAGACTGCTGGAAGAGCCGGCTCTGTTCGACTTGTCCATCGTAGATTCCGGTGCATGCTCGCCTCAGTCCGGGCGGATCGGTTTTGTTCCGGAGATCCACATCGGCGCGCTTGTCCTCCGGGGTCAATCGCCGATCGAATTCGAGGGGACGCTGGACCTGCTGGGTTCGCCTGGGAGCCGACTGACCGCGGACCGGGAGGTCCCCTTGATCGATGGGGAAAACCCGGACCCCGTGGGCTCGATCGCGAGGGGCTCGCTCCGCTGGCTCTCGCCCCTGCGGGGGCGCGCCGAGGATCTCCCGCGCAGCCTGGTGAATGGAAGCTTGACCCGGATCGATCTCCCCATCGATTTCAACGTGGCCCTGGCCGACCTTGAGGTCGAGATCGACCTCCTGCACACTCGCTTGAACGCGATCGAGATCCTCCTCCTTTCGCCTGCCGGCCGGTCGGTCCTCCTTCTGCAGCGTGGAACGCTTCAGGAACTCGATCTCGCGTCGCGGCTGCGGGCCCGTTTCAGCCGCCGGGGCCGACGGTTGGCGCCGCCCCTCGGCCGCGGCGATCTCCTTGAGCCCGCCGATCCGGCGGCATTCTCCGACCTGGCTGCCCAGAGGAGCGGAGGCACATGGGCCGTCGAGATTCGCGAGACCGGCGTCTTCGACCCGCCCGCAACGGGTGTGCTGGCGGAGCTTCGGCTCAATTTCTCCCGCAAGGGATCGCTCCCTGAGAATGAACCGCTCCTCGAAGACCTCTCGTTGACCTCTGCCTTTTGCACGTCGTTCCTTCGGTGGGACCGCTCTCCACCGCAACCCGAATTCCGGTTTATTCGGGACGGACGGTGGATGCCGGGGATCATAGGCCCCGATCAATTCAGCGTCCTCGACTCCTCTCCGCAGACGAGCGCGGGACTCGTGCAGTATGCCGCCGTGGACCCGGCTCGGTCGTCCTTGCTCGGCCTCATCGAAGCCCGCGTTCTCAACGTTCCGAGCGTGGAAGCCGTCCGCGTCATCGACGAGGACGGTACGTTGAAATTGACCTGGTCCAGTCCGGTCAATTACCAGGCCATCCGGCTGACCCTCGACGGCGAGCCCCTTGCTACGTTGCCCGGATCGGCGACGAGCCATCAGGTCCCCGACAGCCTCGCTCGAGGCAAGCTCGTGGGAGTCGGCGGGATTCGCTGCGGGATCGAGAGCGAGCCGCGTTACCCTCCGCTTGCTCCCGAGAGTCCGCTGGACGGAGTTTCGTGCAGGCTGGATAGCACAGTACCGGAGCTTACTCTGGAGGGGATCGGACCGTACAAGAGCCTGCGAATCTACCGGGACGGTTCTCTCGTGGCCGAAATCCCCGGTCACCTCCGGTCGTTCGCCGACAGGGGCTTCACCCCGCGGCCCGGACAGGGAATCCTCTACTGCGTACAGCCGGTTTACGAGTCGGCAAGCCTGGCGGACCAAGTCTGCTGCTCCCTCAGCTTGCCTCCGCCGCTTCTGCCGCAATGTTCGGTCCTTTCCTCCCGGCGAACGGTCAGGATCGATGTTTTGGGAGAGATCGAATTCTTCGATTGGGTCGTGATCGTCCGCGACGATCTGGTCCCCTTCGTAGTGACGGACAGGTCGGTCCTGGATGAGACCCCTCCGGAAACGTTGGAGACATCCCTGGGCGTGACGTACTACCTCACGTCCCAGTTCCAGGGGGTCGTTTATCCGTATACGAGCTGCTACGTGGTGAGGCCACTGGACCGAGGGGACTGTAACAGCGATTCTCGCATCGACCTCACCGACGCGCTGACGGTCCTTTCCGCGCTCTTCCTCGACGGAAAACCGTCCTGTCAGTCCGCGTGCGACACCAACGGAGACGAAGGCCTCGACTTGACGGATGCCCTCTTCCTCCTCCAGTACCTTTTCTTACAAGGCGGCCCGCCGCCGCCGACCGCGTCTACCTGTTCCCTTTCCATTCCTCGCTAGAGCCGCTGACTCCGCCGTTGATGCCCTCGCGGGCCCGCGTACAATCTGGCCCGTCAATTCCCCGGGGAGGAGACTGAAAGCCGCCCGTGGGATGGAGGCGACCGGGGAGGCGCGGAAGGAGGATCATGAAGGGTGTCATCCTGGCGGGCGGGACCGGCAGCAGGCTCCTGCCTCTGACGAAGGTCACCAACAAGCACCTCCTTGCCGTTGGTGATATGCCGATGCTCTTTCACCCGCTCCGGAAGATGGTGCAGGCGGGCGTGGAGGATATCTTGCTCGTCAGCGGGACCGAGCACGCCGGCACGTTTCTTCGCTTGTTCGGCTCTGGGGAGCACCTGCTGGAGCTCCTCGGGCTCGGCAAGGACGGGGCCTGCCAGTTTACGTACCGCGTTCAGGAAGGCGCGTTGGGGATCGCGCACGCCCTTTCGCTGGCTCGTTCGTTTTCGGGGGGAGAACCGATCCTGGTGATTCTCGGGGACAACATTTTCGAAGACGACCTGACCCCTCACAAGGAGGCGTTTCTCCAACAGGGAGGCGGCGCGAAGCTTCTCCTCAAGCGAGTGCCCGATGCCCAACGCTTCGGCGTGGCCGAGCTAGATGGCGACCGCATCATCGGGATCGAAGAGAAGCCGACTCGCCCCAAGAGCGACTTCGCGGTGACCGGGATCTACTTCTACGACGCCCGCGTTTTCGAAGCGATCAAGACTTTGAAGATGAGCGCGCGGGGCGAGCTCGAGATCACCGACGTGAACAACTGGTATATCCGCCGCGGCCAGCTCACCTACGGACGGCTCGAAGGTTACTGGACGGATGCGGGAACGTTTGAGTCCCTCCGTCACGCCCAGCGCCTCGTTTGCGGGGACCGGGAATGAGTCTACCGGAGGAGCCGCTCGTTCGCGGCGGACCGCTGGACGGCGTCCGCGTCCTTCCGCTGAAGACGTTCCGCGATGCGCGGGGTTGGCTGGGGGAGATCTACCGCATCGACGAGATCGATCCCGCTCTTCGGCCCGTCATGGCGTACGTCTCCATGACCTCTCCCGGAGTGGTGCGTGGACCCCACGAACACCGCGAGCAGACCGACTGGTTCTGTTTCTCGGGCCCTTCGGATTTCCGGATCACGCTCTGGGATGCCCGGAAGGGATCATCTTCCGCCGGACGGCGCATGGTCGTCGAGTGCGGAGCCCGGCAGCCGGCGGTCGTAGTGGTCCCTCCGGGGGTCGTGCACGCATACCGCAACATAGGGCGGGCGGATGGGCTCGTCTTCAACTGTCCCAACCGACTCTTTGCGGGCCAAGGACGCAAGGAGGCGGTGGATGAGATCCGCCACGAGAGCATTCCGGGGTCCCCGTATCAAGCCGAGTGAGCCGCCTTGGCCGAATCGCGAGTCCTGATCACCGGCGGTGGAGGACAACTGGCATGCGCCCTCCGGGCACGGTGGGAGGAGCGCGGGCAAGCCGAAAGAATCACCAGCTTGAGTCGCGCAGAACTCGACATCACCGGCCGCGACGGCGTACGCGCGTGTTTGAACTCTCTGCGGCCGGGATGGATCGTCAACTGCGCCGCTTTCACAGCCGTCGATGCCGCCGAGGACGATCCGGCCGCGGCCTTTCGGGTGAACGATGAAGCCGTCGGCGTCCTCGCCGACTCCGCCGAGGAGTACGGGGCTCGGCTGGTTCACGTGAGCACGGACTACGTCTTCGACGGGCAGAAACCGGCCCCGTACGTCGAAGAGGATGCCACGCACCCCATCAACGTGTATGGGGCATCGAAACTGGCTGGAGAAGAGCGGCTGCGGCGCCACCCCGTCCGATCCGCAGTCCTGCGGACGGCCTGGCTGTTCGGGGAGAGGGCGCGAAACTTTGTTTCTTGGTTCCTCGGGGCGGCGAAAACGGCCGCGGGGGAGGGGCGGCCTCTCCCGGTCGTCGACGACCAGGTCGGGAGTCCGACCGATGTGCACACCGTTGCGGAGCAGATCGAGACGGTGATCGACGAGGAAATGCTCGGCCTTTACCACGCGGCGGCGGTCGGATCGGCTTCGTGGTTCGAATTCGCGCAGGAGATCGTCCGTCAGATGGAGCTTGCGGTGCAGCTTCGCCCCATCGCGGGAGCTCAACTCGGTCGCGCCGCACGCCGTGCGGGAAAGGTGGTGCTCGAGAACCGGCGCTTGAACTCGATGGGACGAAGTCGGATGATCCCCTGGCAAGACGGCCTGCGTCGAGTGGTCGATCGGCTGGGGCCGCAGGGAGGTCTATTCCGTGCCTGATGCCGAGCGGATTCCGATCCTCGTGACGGGCGGTGCCGGTTTCATCGGCTCCCACTTCTGCGAGAAGGTCATCGAGGAGACCGACTGGGACCTCTGGATACTCGACAAGCTCACCTACGCCGGCAGCCTCGATTCCCTCGCTTCGATCAAAGACAGCCCCCGCTTCCATTTCGTGAGAGGAGACATCGCATCGGCGGACCTGGTCGACCGCCTGTTCCGCGAATGCCCGTTCCAGTTTGTCGCCCACCTGGCCGCGGAATCCCACGTGGACCGCTCCATTGTGGCGCCCGACGACTTCATCCAATCGAACATCGTCGGGACGTTCCGCCTCCTCGAGGCCTTCCGCCGCCACTACAAGGAACGCCCCGGCTCCCGCTTCCTCCAAGTTTCCACGGACGAAGTCTACGGATCGATCGAGGGATCCGGCTCAGCCGATGAAACGGCAAACCTCCTCCCTAACAGTCCCTACTCGGCCAGCAAGGCCGCCGGCGACCTCCTCGTGCGTTCGTATCACCGGACCTACGGCCTGCCGCTCGTGCTGACCCGCGCTTCGAACAATTTCGGTCCGCGCCAGCACCCGGAAAAGATGATTCCCACGGTCATTCGCTGCGCGCTTCGCGACCAGCCGATTCCGGTCTATGGCGACGGGCGGAACATCCGCGACTGGGTCTACGTCACCGATCACGTCGGAGGCATCCTTGCGGCCCTGAAAGAGGGCAGTCCGGGGGAGATCTACAACATCGGCGGCACCGAGGACATGGACAACCTCACTCTGGTGGGACGCATCCTCGACACGCTCCGAAAGCCGCGCAGCCTCATCAGCTTCGTGGAGGACCGGCCGGGCCACGATCGGCGCTACGCGATCACAACGGCAAAGGCCCGGCGCGATCTGGGCTATCGCCCCGCCGTCGGCTTCGAGGAGGGCTTGCGACGAACCTGCGAATGGTACCGCCGGTACTTTCAGACGCGTTGAGCTCCTCCGGGCTTCCCCGGAGAGACAATCCAAGGATAGGTTTTTGTTAGGACGGCGACGGCCGGGCCGATAAAATCCTCAAACTAATAGAGCAACCCCTTGCTCGTTGTAGGCGAATTTGATACAGAACCGTCCACTTTATCGGAACACCACCTAAACCGCATAGCCTCCCAATCCAGTACATAACTTCGTCAAGGCCCTTCCGTATCTCTCTAGAGGAGAATGGGTGTAGCCGGGTCTGTTGCACCCGGGCATGAACGAGGAGAAAGAGCGCCGGGGGCGATGAGCTTCCGGCGCGTTTATTTGGCGGACAGCGTACCGCCGCTCGTAACCGTTCGCCGGGCCTGGCGGCCAAGGAACGGTTACTTGACCATGAGTTCAATCGCCACGCAGGCTCCCTGATGGGGGTGATCTGCGGTCGGCGATGCGGCCAAGCGGGGGTGACGCACTCCGTGATGAGCGCCGTGCGAGGCCTCGTAGGAGTATTTCACCTGGCTTGGCGGACAGTAATCGCTCACCGCCGCTCAATGTGAGCGGGCGATCACTTGCTGGACAGCCTTCGGGATGACCTCGTTTTTTAGGTAGAGGGTCACCGCGCGAAGCTTCTCGTCGAGCAGCTCCTTTAGGTCGTCGGAAGCGAGCGCGGACTTCATCTCCTTCTGTATGACCCCTCGGATCTCCGCCTGGAAGTGGGCTCCGAGATGCTGGCTCAAGTATTCCTTAACAGAAGCTTGAATCTGCGCCTGATTTCCCGGTGGGGCGCCCCCAGCGGCTCCCGAGTGAGCTTTGTGATATCGCTCGATGGCTTTGTCGAGGATCGGCGTCTCCAGGAGCGCCGCGGAAACTACTTCGGCGACCATCTTCCGCAGATCGACGGACGATGAACCAGCCTCCCCTGGAGATTTTCCCTTGCCATCGAGCTTTCCCTCGACGGCGATGATGCTCTTGCCGAATTCCTCGGTGAAACGCGTCAATGCTCCTTGGAATTCGCCCCATGCCGCCGCCAGCTTCGGCTGAGGGTTCGCCGTTCCCCCCTTGTTCGCGACTGGGTTGGCCATCCCGCTGCTCTCTTGACTCACCTTAAATCGATCTGTCTGATAACGTTCGCGGTCCCGCACGAATGCGGAAGCTCTTTTCGAAACATAGGATGGAAGGTAACCAGCGTCCACCCGATCGCGCGGCATCCGAGGCCGACGAGCAGCCCGTTTCGATTCCCCCGGAAGAGGTCCTCGTCCTCCCGCGGGGCGACCTGAGGAGCGCGGGGCTGCTGGGGCAGGGTTTCACCCGCCAAGGGGCCGAGAAGTGCATCGAGATGGTGCCCGAGAAGGGGCTATTCCTCTCACGTACGAAGGCCGAGGTGGATCCTTCGTTCAAGCAGATCATTCCGTACGCAGTGGTGATGAGCGGCGACAAGGTCCTTCTGTTTCGCCGGACTTCCCGTGGAGGCGAAGCTCGCCTCCACGGGCGGCATTCGATCGGAGTGGGGGGACACATCCGACCCGAGGGCGTCCCGATCGAGAGGCTCGTGGAAACGGGGCTGGTTCGAGAGCTCGAAGAGGAACTCCGCTTCGATCAGCCCTATCGATTCCGCACTCTGGGAATCATCAACGACGATGAGCAGCCGGTGGGTCGAGTCCACATCGGCATAGTCTTCGGTGTCGAAGTCGAGAACGAGGGGGCGCAAGTGAAGGAGCGAGAAGTCCTCGAGGGTGGATTTGTCGAGCCCGCCGAAGTCCGCGCCGTCTGGGAATCCCTTGAGACTTGGTCGAAGTATGTGGCGGAAGGAATCCTTTTCGGCGATTGCAAAAATCCTCCGCTTTCTTAGAATTCGCAAGGTCGATCCGAGGCCAAAGTAGAAAAACCTTGGGTCGGGATTCAACCCAGATCCGAAATAGATCGAACCGACAAAGTTCGGACCGACGTAGATTCAACCGGTGTAATTTCAACCGAAGTAGGGTCAACGCAGTGCTGTGGGCTCGATCGACGACAGCGCCGGAGACTCATCGAAGCGGGGGAGCCTGAGGCTCCACCAACCTGCGGCCCCGAAGAAATGGGAAAACGAAGAGAACCCACCGAACAGCCATCGGTCCCCCGGGCGGCTGCTTATCGCCTCTCCCTGTACCTTCGCCATCTCGAAGAGGTTCAGGCGCGAGGAGGACAGACCATCTCCTCGCAGGGGCTGGGTAGGGCGTTGGGTCTGACAGCGGCTCAAGTCCGCCGAGATCTGGGTTACTTCGGCCATTTCGGCTCCCCCGGAATCGGGTATGAGGTGGCGCGGTTGATTCCCCAGATCCGAGGGATCCTTGGAAGCGACCATCTCTGGAAGGTTGCCTTGCTCGGGGTCGGGAGGCTTGGAGGCGCGTTGATGGAGTACAAGGGGTTCGAGAAAAAGGGCTTCCGGATCTCCAGCCTCTTCGACAGCGACCCATCCAAAGTGGGGCGAAGCTATCCCATCGGCGCTATCCAGCCGCTGGATCGACTCGCCCAGGTGGTCCGTGCGGAGAGAATCCGGCTCGCCATCATCGCCGTCCCCGCATCGGAGGCTCAAAGCGTGGCCGACCTCGCCGTGTCTGCCGGGATTGAAGGCATCTTCAATTTCGCCCCCACCGTGCTCACCTTGCCTGCACATGTGGCCTATGTCTCCATCGATCTGGCCATGCAACTCGAGCAGCTCTCCTATCTGGTGACGCTCCGAGAAGGTGGGCCGCGTACAGGACGAAGACGGGCGTCCAGAGGGTCCGAACCGTCTCTTTTGCTTTGACTCACGAAATGCCATAGCTATAATCCCCGCTTCGTTTTTGCAGATACCCGGTGGTGTAATTGGTAACACAGCAGATTTTGGTTCTGCTTTTCGAGGTTCGAGTCCTCGCCGGGTAAATTGCCAATCCCATCCGCTCGCCGAGCGGCGGGGGATGCTGTCAAACGGCCCTACGAGCGAGCTCCTGGAAGTAGCCATGACCATGGCGGTGATCCTTGCTGCAGGAAGAGGGACCCGGATGCGGTCCGACCTCCCCAAGGTTCTCCATCGACTGATGGGGGCGCCTCTCCTGGAATACGCCGTCGATAACGTCACGGCGCTTGCGTGTCGCCCCGTCGTCGTGGTCGTCGGACACCGGCATGAACTGGTCGAGGCGGAGTTTCGTGGACTCGGGATAACCTTCGCGAACCAGGCCGAGCAGAAGGGGACAGGACATGCCGCCTCCGTCGGCATCGAAGCCGTCAAGGATTTCGATGGGGATGTATTGATTCTGAACGGCGATCTTCCTCTCCTGGAGTTGGCGACCCTGAAAGGGATCGTCGCGCATCATCAGAAAACGGGTGCTCATGCCACGATCCTAACGTGCGAGATGTCGCAGCCCTACGGGTACGGCCGGATCCTCCGTGACTCGAAGACCGGGGGCTTTCGCGGCATCTGCGAAGAGAACGACGCCGATGAGAAGGCTCGCGCGATCCGCGAAGCCAACGTGGGAACGTACGTCTTCCAGAGCAAGGTTTTCCGCGAGGCCTACCGGCGCACGCGTCCCGAGAATCGCCAGGGTGAGTTCTACCTGACGGACGTCGTCGCGGAGGCGGCCAAGTCCGGGGGACGCGTCGAGACTTTCCCGGTTGAGGATGGTCCTCAGATCGCCCAGGTAAACAGCCGCCAGGAGCTTGCCGAAGTCGCTGCCCTCGTCCGGCGAAATATCCTGAATCGATATATGGACGCCGGCGTTACCGTCGAGGATCCCCGCAGCACATACATCGAAAAGGGAGTCAGCATCGGCCGGGACGCCCGCATCCTGCCGTTCACCTACATCGAGCGAGGAGTCGAGATCGCTAGTGGAGCCGAAGTGGGGCCCTTCACGCATTTGAGGCCCGGAACGATCCTCGAAGAAGGCGCGAGCATCGGCAACTTCGTGGAGATCAAGTCTTCCAGGATCGGCCGCAAGGCGAAAGCGCGGCACTTGAGCTACATCGGGGACGCCACGATCGGCGAAGACGTCAACATCGGCGCCGGCACGATTTTCGCGAACTACGATGGAAAGCGGAAGAGCCCCTCCGTTGTGAAACGCGGAGCTTTCATTGGCAGCGGCACCATCCTTGTCGCACCGGTCACGGTGGGGGAAGAGGCAGTTACAGGGGCTGGGGCCGTCGTCACACGGAATCACGATGTCGCGGACCGCGACGTCGTTGTCGGGGTCCCGGCGCGAAGCCTTCACGCCCGGACCCACCGCCCTGCGGCCCCTCGCCCGCAGGACGACTCGTCAGGTTCAAGAGGCCACTCGTGAGGTCAAGGGGAGCGGGCCAAGGCATTCCCCGATCGGAAACCGCTCGGCAAGAAAGAAGCAGTCTCAACCATGGAAAAGTTTGTCCTACAAGCCCAACCGAGAAGTGAACGCGGCTCGCGTCGGATGGACAAGATTCGAGCGAGCGGGCGGATCCCAGCCGTCATCTATGGCCACAAGCAGGAAAACCGGCCCATCACCTTCGATACGAAGGAGATCGCAGGCTTCATCCATGCAGGCCACCGCTTCTTGACCGTCTCGATCGCGGGAGTCGAGGAGTACGGCATGCTGAAGGAGGTGCAGTACGACTCCTACGGCTCCCAGGTGATCCATGTGGATATAGCCCGGATCGACATCCACGAGAAAATCACGACGCCGGTTCGGATCGAGACGACCGGCATCCCCAAGGGAATCAGTCAAGGCGGGAACTTCGACCTCTCCAGACACGAAGTGCTTGTCGAAGGATCGGCTTCGGCTATCCCGGAGAAAATCGTCGTTCCCGTCGCCGCCCTCGAGCTGGGCCACGTGTTGCGAATCAAGGACCTCCCCCCGATCCCCGGCTGCCGTTATATGGACGACCCCGAAGGCGCGGTGGCTTCCGTCCTCCTCAAGAAGATCGAAGAGGCTCCCGTGGCCGGCGCCCCGGTTCCCGAGATGCCGGAAGTCATCGCCAAGAAGCAGGACGAGGACGAAGCGGAGGCGGAACCGCCGGCGAGACTGGAGAAGGCGGAAAAGGAAAAGCCGGAGAAGAAGTGACCGGAAGGAAAATGGCCGATTTGGTGCTGGCCCCCTGAAGACATCGAGTGAAATGGATCATTGGCCTCGGCAATCCTGGGAAACGGTACGCGGCGACGCGACACAACGTCGGCTTCGACGTGCTCGACCGGTTCGCCCGGATGCGCGGGTTCGACGAGTACCGAAAGAAGTTCGCCTCGCTTATGGCGGAAAAGCCGCCGGCGCCGCCGGATGGTGAAAAGGTGTTCCTCCTGAAGCCCCAAACATACATGAACCGGAGCGGAGGCGCGGTGCGCGAGGCCCTCGACTATTTCGGCGCGGGTCCAGAGGATCTCTTGGTCGTCCACGATGACATCGATTTGCCTCTGGGACGGCTTCGCTACCGCAGCAGCGGCTCCAGCGGCGGTCACCGTGGCGTCGAATCGATCCTCAATGCGCTCGGGACGGACCGTTTCGCGCGACTCAAGATCGGCATCGGTCGAGAGGTGGGGCGAGATGCGGCAGATTACGTGCTTGCTCCGGTTGCAACGGACGATCGAGAGCCGATGGCGCGGGCCGTAGCGCGCGCTGCGGAAAGTCTGGATGTCTGGCTTTTGGAGGGCCTGGAGCGCGCGGCCCTTCTTTACAACGGCAAAGAGCCGGAAGGTTAAGTTGCACGCGGTCTTTCCGGAATGGACCCCGGAAGCGGGCCGCTTGCTGGCAAGGAGGCGGAAGTCTTGAGTTCGCTCTTGTACGAAGGAATGTTCCTTTTCGACTCGAACCTCGCGGTGAAGGACTGGCCTGGCCTCGAGAGCCACGTCAACGAGATCCTCAGCAGGAACAAAGCGGAGCTTCTCTATTCCGAGAAGTGGCCCGACCGGCGGCTCGCTTACGATGTACGCGGCTGCAAGAAAGGCACCTACTACTTGACCTACTTCAATGCGGAGCCGAGGATGGTCAGCGAGATCGAGAGGGACGCCAACCTTTCGGAACGGATTTTGCGACACTTGATCATCCAGGAGCGCGGGCTCGATCGCGAGATGGAGCGTCGCAAGAACCGGGAGATCACGGCTCCTCCGACCGATCTTTCCTTCGAAGACGACCGTTTCGATAGCCGGGACGGCGGGTACGGCGGCTTTGGAGGCTTCGGCGGCCGCCCGCGGCGATTTGAGGCGCCCGCAGCGGCCGATCCGGTTTCGCCGGATGAGGATATCGCGGAAGGAGGGGGGTGAGGTTTCTGCGTCAGGGCGCCGGGAGTTCCGGCGCGCTGGAGGCCGCAAGGCTTTCCTGCTCCGAAAAGACCTGCCCCGGTCGACCGAGGCGGTCGGGCGACGCCGGTTGTCGGCCTCTCCCGCGCAGGCAAAGGAGTGGAGGGATGTGAGTTATGTCAAACTTCAACCGAGTCTTCCTCATGGGTAGGCTGACGAGAGACCCCGAGCTGCGGTATACACCGCAAGGCCTGGCGGTCTCCGACCTGGGTCTCGCAGTCAACCGAGAATTCTCGGTCCAGGGCGGGGAGAAGCGCAAGGATACGGTGTTTGTCGATGTGACCGTCTGGCGGAAACATGCGGAGCTCTGCTGCCAATACCTCAAGAAGGGGAGCCCGATCTTCATCGAGGGCCGCCTCGCACTGGACACCTGGGAAGGCCAGGACGGCCAGAAGCGCAGCAAGCTCCGCGTCATCGCCGACAACTTTCAATTCATCGGCGGTAGCCGGACTTCCGGGGGAGATGCACCCCCAGCCGACCCGCAGAGCGGCGAGGCCCCTCCTCCAACCGAGTACGAGGGTGGGTTTCGCCGGACCGTAAGTTCGCCTCCGGGGCGAGGCGTCGAAGGAGCCGCACCGGCGCCGCTCAACACGGGCGGCGATTCCTTCGAAGCAGCGAAGGATGACGATATTCCGTTTTAGGAGAGCCTTATGATTCAGGATGATGCCAGGGCCGACGGCGAGCCCGATTACATTGACCGGGACGGTGCAGGCGAGGACGGCCGCCGCTCACCGAAGCGCTACACCCAGCTTTCGGAGAAGAGCCGCTGTCGATTCACCCGTGCCGGCGTCGATCGGATCGATTACAAGGACGTCGTGACGCTTCAGAAGCTCCTGACGCCCCAAGCTCGGATCTTCTCCCGGAAGCGTTCCGGGAATGCCGCTCGCTATCAGCGGATGGTCAAGATTGCCATCAAGCGGGCCCGGTTCATGGCGCTCTTGCCGTATACGGGTTGATCGATCGACGGCGGAGAGATTCGAAGGGAGCCGCGCGGGCGATTCCCCCGACCGTCCGGAAACGGACGTCCGGTGTCCGGATACGAAGCGTGAAACGAGAACTGAATTCATGAAGCTACTCCTGCAAAGAAACGTCGACAAGCTCGGACGGATCGGGGAAATCGTCAATGTGAGGGCCGGCTATGGGCGCAATTACCTCCTGCCTCAAGGGTTGGCGGTCGAGCTGACGCCGGACAACATCAACCGCTTCGAAACGATGAGGCGGCGGCTCATCGCCCTCGAGCAAGAGAACAAGGACAAGCAAATCGTGCTGGCGAAGGAACTCGAAAAGGCCTCTTGCACGATCATCGCCAACTCGAGTGAGGAAGGACACCTCTACGGCTCCGTCAGCCCTCGGGACATCGCCGCGCAGCTCGCGGCGGACGGGTTCCACGTAGAGCAGAAGTGCATCCAGCTCGAGCAGCCGATCAAGGAGCTGGGGATCTACATGGTCAAGCTGCGGCTCCACCCGGAGGTCGAGTGTCAGCTCAAGGTCTGGGTGGTGAAAGGCGGCGAGTCGGGAGAGGCGAAGAAGAAGGAGCCGGAGGACTCGACTTCGGCCGAGGCCTCCGGGGCCAACCCGGAGGATCAAGACGCGTAGTCGGGTCGTTACCGCTCCATCGGGCCTCCCGGCCCGCAAACGGCGGCGACGGAGGGACTCGCGAAGGAGCAGCCAACGATGGCGTCTGAGTCCAAGGATGGGGAGCGGCGGCTCCCTCACAACCTGGATGCGGAGCAGTGCGTCCTCGGGGCGCTGCTCCTCGATTGCTCCGCCGCGCTCACCGCCCTCCAGATCCTCCTGCCGCGCGATTTTTTCAGCACGCGACACCAGAAGATCTTCGAAATCGTCCAGGCGCTGTACGATCGGATCTCGAGCGTGGACACGATCCTCGTCCATGAAGAGCTGACCAAGCTGGGGCTGGCGGACGAGTTGGGGGGGATGGACTACCTCGATGAACTCGTACGCAACGTCCCTACCCTCGCCAACACGGAGTACTACGCCCGCATCGTTCGGGAGAAGGCGATTCTTCGGGGCTTGATCTCAGCGTGCACCGAGGTGGTCCATACGGCGTACGAATCCGACGAGGACGCGCAGGCGCAGCTAGACCGAGCGGAGCAGAAGGTTTTCGAGATCCGCGATAAGGGGGCCTCGCGCGACTTCGTGGAGATCCACGAGGTCCTCGACGCTCATTTCGCCCGCATCGACCATGGCGGGGCCGCGGGAATCGAAACGGGGTTCACCGACCTCGACAACTACACGACCGGTCTCCACCCGTCCGAATACGTCATCGTGGCCGGGCGCCCCAGCATGGGCAAGACCAGCTTCGTCATGAACGTCGTGACCGCGGTGGCGGAGCAAGGGAAAGCTGTGGCGATTTTTAGCCTGGAAGTTTCCCGAGAACAGCTCGGGCAAAACCTCCTCTGCTCCTTCTCTCGCGTCGATGCCCAGCGGCTCCGCAAGAAACAGCTCTCCCATAACGAGTGGCAGGATCTTACCGACGGGGCCAACCGGCTCGGGCAGCTCAAGATCTTCATCGACGACACGCCGGGGCTCAGCCCTCTGGCGCTCAAAGCCAAAGCGCGACGGCTCCACCGGAGCCAAAAGCTCGATCTCATCGTGATCGACTACTTGCAACTGATGGAGACGCCCGGATCGGAAAACCGCCAGCAAGAGGTCTCGGTGATCTCCCGAAGCCTCAAGGCCCTGGCTCGGGAACTGGAAGCGCCGGTCATCGCGATCTCGCAGCTCAGCCGGGGCGTCGAGTCCCGCGAGCAGCACCGGCCACGCCTCTCGGACCTGAGAGAATCCGGAGCGATCGAGCAGGACGCGGACCTGGTCCTCCTTCTTTATCGGGAGGAGTATTACTACCCGGATAAAGAGGAGGTGAAAGGCAAGGCCGAAGCGATCATCGCCAAGCAGCGAAACGGGCCGACGGGTACCGTAGAGCTCACGTTCATTTCTCACTTCATGAGGTTCGAGAACCTCACAACGCGCCGAGAGGATTTTTGACCGCGGATCGGAGGGGTCCGGGGAAGGAGCCGCCACAGTGAAGACGAGGGTTCAGCTTGCCGCCATCGGTGCCGCCACGGTCGCCATCGCCTGTTCGGGGGTGTTCGGGCAGATCACGCCGGCCCCGCGCACCTTCAAGCCCCCGCGCATCGCCGTCGTGGACGTGGCCGAGGTTTTCGAGGGCTATGCAAAGAAGAAGGACCGCGAGGCCCAGCTTGAGGTGGAGCTGAAAGCCGAGGAGAAAAAGCATCTCACCATGATGTCGGAGTACAAGGCGTCGATCGAAGAGCTGAAAAACGTCGAGGATGGGAGCGAGAAACACAAGGAGCTGACTCTCAAGAAGGCCAATTTCGAGTACGAAATCAAAGCACGCGAGAAGGAGCTCATGAAGGAGTTCGAGGAGAAGCATTTCAAGTTTGTCGCCGAAATGCGCGGCGAGATCCTCAAGGACCTGGAAACCTACGCGGCATCCATGGACATCGACATGGTCATCGAGAAGAAGGTCGTCACGCCCGGGAAGACGCCCCGCCAGGGGAGCCAGTGGCCTATCGTGCACTACGCGAAACCCGAGCTGGACATCACCCAGGACCTCATCAAGCGCCTCAACGCTCAGTACAAGCCCCTTCCAAGCCTGCAACCGGCGCCCGGAGGTACGGCCACCGGCCCGACTAAAACCATCGGCCCGACAAAAAAGTGAGCCGGGGTCGCGCCCTTCATGGACTGTAACCGTTCACCGGGCCTGGCGGCCCAGGATCGGTTACCTGACCGTGCGTTCAGTCGCCACGCAGGCTCCCCGAAGTGGGCGACCTACGGCCCGCGGGGCGGCCGAGTGATGGTGACGCACTCTGTGGTAGGCGCCTTGCCTCGTTATTGAGATACGTGCCGGGTGAACGGTTACCATGGACTACAGGCTGCGAACGGGGAACGCCATACCCGCTGAGTCGTAACCGGGTATAATCCTGCCCCGGCAACATGCAAGCGCAGAAGACAATCGGCCATGAGGCGCGCATCTCAGGCGTCGGTCTCCATACGGGCCGCGAGGTGAACGTTGTCCTCTTGCCGGCGGAAGAGGACTCCGGGATCGTCTTCGTCCGCACGGACCTCCCCGGCGAGCCGCGGGTCGAGGCCAAAGTGGAGAATATCAATCTCCAACCGCGCCGGAGCGCCCTGATGAAGGGCCCCGCCGAGGTGCACACGATCGAGCATCTCTTCTCGGTGCTCTCGGTCCTGGGCATCCAGAACCTCGAGGTCCGCATCGACGGACCCGAGCTTCCGGGTTTGGATGGCAGCGCTCTCCCGTATTACGAGACGGTGCGGGAAGCCGGAGTCGTCGATCAACAGAAACGAGGCCGCGAGATCACCCTCCGGGAGCCCATCGCCTTGCGGGATGGACCATCGAGCTTGATCGCGCTCCAGTCCCCCGAAGGGCTCACGATCTCCTACACTCTGGACTATTCCAGCCCGCTCCAGGAGACGCAGTTCTTTCAGGTCAAGATCGACGAGGAGACGTTTGCTCGTGAAATCGCTCCGGCTCGCACCTTCGTCATGGAGAGCGAGATCAAGGACCTGCAGGCCCGCGGCCTGGGGAAAGGGGCGAACTGCCGGAACACCCTGGTCCTGGGCCGCGAGGGGATCATCGGCAACGAACTTCGGTACCGGAACGAATTCGTGCGCCACAAGATCCTCGACCTCATCGGCGACCTGTACTTGACCACGAGCCGGCTCAACGCCTGCATCCTCGCTACCCGGTCGGGCCACAACCACAACTTGCAGCTCGTGAGGCAGATCCTGGCGAGTACGGCGCGAGAACGGGAAGTCGAGGACATCATGAGCTCGGCCGAGCGGGGCCTCAATGTCCGCCAGATCGCCAGGATCATGCCGCATCGCTACCCGTTCCTCTTGGTGGATCGGATCGTGGAGATCGATGGAGACCGTCGGGCCGTTGGGATCAAGAACGTCTCGATGAACGAGGAATACTTCCAGGGCCACTTCCCGGGCCGGCCGGTCATGCCCGGAGTGCTCCAGATCGAGGCGATGGCCCAAGTGGCGGGCCTCCTCCTCCTCCGGAGGAACGAGAACATCGGCAAGCTTGCCTACCTGCTCTCCCTGGATGGCGTCAGGTTCCGCAAGACGGTCGTCCCCGGGGATCAACTACGCATCGAGGCGGAGTTGAAGAAGATGCGCTCGCGGACGGCGGAGATGGTCACCCGCGCCACGGTAGACGGCAAGGTCGTTGCGGAAGCCACCGTGGGATTCATGCTCGTAGATGGCAACGTGGGACCGGAAAGCGGGGAGAGGTTCGGAGAGTCGTGATGTTCTGGTCGACGCGAAAAAACGCGGATATGGAACCGAAGTTCGAGAACGTCTCCATCCACCCCACGGCCGAAGTTGGCGCGGATGTCGAGATCGGCCCCTACAGCTTCATCGGTCCCGACTGCCGCGTCGGAGAGGGGACCCGGATTCACAACAACGTCACGCTGTTCGCCAACGTCACACTCGGGAGCCATAACGAGGTGTACCCGGGGGCCGTCATTGGGGGCTTGCCGCAGGACAAGAAGTATGACGGCGAGGACAGCCGTCTGATCATCGGCGACCGAAACGTCATCCGGGAGTGCGTGACTATTTCGAGCGGCACGAAGCAAGGCGGCGGGGTCACGCTGATCGGGCATCGCAACCTGATCATGGCGAGCTGTCACATCGCCCACGACTGCATCATCGAAGACGATATCGTCATCGCGAACAACGTCCTCCTCGGTGGACACGTGAAGGTCGAGCGGGGGGCCAGTTTCGGTGGCCTCGCCGCCGTCCATCACTTCGTTACCGTGGGCCGCCTCGCTTTCGTGGGCGGTCTCACGCGCGTGACCCAGGATGTTCCCCCCTACATGCTGGTCGAGGGCAATCCGCTGCGGGTCTGGTCGATCAACAAAGTCGGGCTCAAAAGGCGGCAGATCCCTCCGGAGCACCTGCACGCCCTCAAGGAGGCTCACCGGCTTCTCTTCCGCACCCGTGCCGCGAGGAAGGACCTTTACGGGAGGATCGAGCGGGAGTTCCCCGAGATCCCGGAGATCGAGACGCTGATCGAGTTCCTCCGCGCCGTCGAGAAGGGGAACCAGGGACGGGCCCGCCAGCCATGACCCGCGGACCATCCGGCGGGGGAGACCAGGCTCATCCGGAACGGCGCTCGGCGGGAACGGCCGCCGGCGCCCCCCTTCCGGTCCTGGTCGTCGGGGTCGGACACCTCGGAAAGCAGCACGCCCGAGTCTACCGCGAGATGCCCGATGCCGATCTCGTCGCGGTGGTGGACTCCGACCGCCGTCGGGCCGAGGAGATCGGTAGCTCCCTCGGAGTCCCGGCGTACGATTCGCTGACGCCGGAGCTTCTTCGCTCGGTGCGGGCGGCAAGCGTCGTGACCCCGACGCACGCCCACTTCGCCGTGGCCGGCCGGCTGATGGAGGCCGGGATCTCCGTCCTCGTTGAGAAGCCGATGGCCTCGACGGTCGAGGATGCGCGGGAAATGGTCAAGCTGACGGAAGCGAACCGCGTCACGCTCCAGGTCGGCCACATCGAACGGTTCAACCCGGTCGTCCTGGCCGCGTCGCCGTTCATCCGCAATCCGGTCTTCATCGAGTGCGACCGCATTCACCCCTTCAGCTTCCGCTCGGTCGATGTGAGCGTCGTTCTGGATCTCATGATTCACGACATCGACCTCGTCCTGAACCTGGTCAACTCCTCAGTGGCTCATCTGGATGCGGTCGGGGCCTGCGTCCTCTCCGGGACGGAGGACCTCGCCAATGCCCGGATCATGTTCGAGAACGGCTGCGTCGCCCTCGTGAAGTCGAGCCGCGTGGCAATCCAGAAGAGCCGCAAGATGCGGATTTTCTGCGAGGATTCGTACATCTCGCTCGACTACATCGCCAAGACAGGGATGCGCATCTCCCTCAAGGACGGCTACGGCCTCGACACGATCGATTTCAAAAGGATGGCGCAGCTCGAAGAGAGCCAGGGCGCCTTTCCGATCTTCACCCAGTTCTTCAATATCGAGCAGCTCTCCATAACGGCCGATGATGCCCTCCGCAGCGAGCTGAGCGCCTTCCTCGATTCGGTCCGGACCGGCCGCGAGCCCGTCGTGACGGGCGGGCAGGGCCTCCAGGCCATCGAGATCGCCACGCGGATTTCGGACGACATCGCCCGGAGCCAGCAGATGTTCAAGGAGCGCCGCGCGCGGTTCAGCCGCCGGTGAATCTCGGCCGAGTCGCTCGGCCGGATCTCTCCTTGACTCCCCGCCGTAAACTGTGATAATTACGCCCCTTTTGACGATGGCTCCGGTTGGTCCGGGGGCCTACCCCGTGCGGTTGCAGCGCCGTTTCGGGGGTCTCGATGGGCTGCAGGTAATGATGGCTTTTCGATTCGCGCCTGGGCGCGGGCGAGCAAGCCCGGTGAGAAAGATCGCCGGGCGAAAGGAGCAAACTTTGGCCATAGGCGACGTGAAGGAATTGATCGAGGCGGGGGTGCACTTCGGGCACCGCGCCAGCCGCTGGCATCCGAAGATGAAGCCTTACATCTTCGGGAAGCGGAACCTCATCCACATCATCGACCTCCGGGAGACGCTCAAGGGGCTCATCCGCGCGACGAACTTCCTGACCCGTCTCGCCGGGGCCGGCAAGGATGTCGTTTTCGTAGGTACGAAGCGTCAAGCGAAGGCCCTCATCCAGCGCGAAGCGCAGCGCTGCGGCATGCACTACGTCAACGAGCGCTGGCTCGGCGGCACCTTGACCAACTACTACACGATCCGCGAGCGGCTCAAGCGGCTCGAAGAGCTCGATTCCATGGAGACCGACGGCCGCATCGATCGGCTTTCGAAGAAACGCATCTCGTCGCTCCGGCGCGAACGGCGGAAGATCATGCGGAACCTCGAAGGGATCCGCAACATGAAGCAGCTTCCGGGATGTCTCCTCGTCGTCGACATCCGCAGGGAGTACATCGCCGTTAAGGAGGCTCGAAAGGTCGGGATCCCCGTTGTGGCGATAGTCGACACCGACTGCGATCCCGAGGGAGTGGACATCCCGATTCCGGGGAACGACGACGCCTACCGGTCCGTCCAAGTGATCCTCAAGCTCCTCACGGACTCCATCGTCGCCGGCCGCAAGCGGTGGCTCGACGATCAGGAGGCGCTCGAGAAGGCCCGTCTCGAGGCCGAGGCGGTCCGCGCCGCGGAGGCCGAGAGAAGCCGGGTCGAAGCGGCGATCGCCGCGGCGGCGCATCCTTCGGCCGTGGCATCGCCTGCCCTCCCGTCGTGAACGAAGAGCAAGAGACTGAGGCCCACAATGCAAGTTGATTCCAAACTGGTCGGCCAGCTCCGGAGCGAAACCGGGGCAGGAATGATGGACTGCAAGAAGGCGCTGAGCGAATCGGCCGGAGACTACGAGAAGGCCAAAGAGCATCTGCGCAAGCGCGGGATGGAGATCGCGGCCAAGAAGGGCGCTCGCGATACGAAGAACGGCTGGGTGGGGAGCTACATCCACCACAACGGGCGGGTCGGGGTGATGGTGGAGCTACTCTGCGAAACCGATTTCGTGGCGAAGAACCCGGAGTTTCAGGACCTCCTCAAGGACATCGCCATGCACATCGCCATGGCCGACCCGATCGCGGTCACCCGAGAGGAAGTGCCCGAGGAAGTCGTGGCGAAGGAGCGGGAGATCTACGCCGCCCAGGTGCCGGCGGACAAGCCTCCGGCGGTGCGGGAGAGAATCGTCCAGGGGAAGATCGAGAGCTTCTTCAAAGAGCGGTGTCTCCTCGACCAGCCCTTCATCAAGGACCCGAAGACCACGATCAAGGACCTGCTCCACCAGAAAATCCAGAAGATCGGCGAGAACATCGTGATGGGACGATTCAGCCGTTTCGAACTCGGCAAGTGACTGCGGTTGGACTGGAAGGAAGCGCGTGGCGGAACGCCGCAGACTGCTGCTGAAGATCTCCGGCGAATCCCTCTGCCGCTCGGGGGGTTACGGGATCGACGCCGACGAGGTCCGGCGCATCGCGCGCGAGGTGGCGAAGAGCCTGGACGGCGGCGGCATCGAGCTGGCGATGGTGGTGGGGGGCGGGAACATCCTCCGTGGAGAGCAGATCTCCCGCCAGGGGATCGAGCGCGCCACGGCCGATTTCATGGGGATGCTGGCCACGATCATCAACGCCCTCGCCCTTCAATCGGCTCTGGAGGGTATCGGAGTCCAGACGCGAGTGCAGTCGGCGATCGACGTGGCCGACGTCGCCGAGCCCTTCATCCGCCGCCGGGCCATCCGCCATCTCGAGAAGGGCAGGGTAGTGATCTTCGCGGGCGGCACCGGGAATCCCTACTTCACGACCGATACGACCGCGGCACTTCGGTCGGTGGAGATCGGCGCTTCGATTCTCCTCAAGGGCACCAAGGTCGCCGGTGTCTACTCGGAGGACCCGCGCCAGAACCCGGGCGCTCAGCTCTACGAGTCCATCAGCTTCCAGGACGTCATCCAGAAGCGTCTCAAGGTGATGGATGCGACCGCGTTCGCCCTCTGCCGGGACAACCACATGCCGATCCTGGTCTTCGACATGATCCCGGATGGCAACATCGAGCGTGCGGTGCGCGGAGAACGCATCGGAACGCTGGTGCGAGATTAGCACGATAGGAAGGAGCCCCGATGGATCCGGATGAACTGCTTCTCGACACCGAGGACCGCATGGAAAAGGCCCTTGAGATCCTTAAGGAGAAGTTCCGCGGGATGCGGACGGGCCGAGCGAACCCGGGACTGGTCGAGAACATCCATGTCGAGTATTACGGCACGCAGAGCCCGCTCCGGCAGATCTCCCACATCTCCGCTCCCGAGGCGGACCTGATCGTCATCAAGCCGTTCGACCCGTCGTCCTTGGGTACGATCGAAAAGGCGATCCAGAAGTCCGACGTCGGCATCCACCCCATGAACGACGGCAAGCTGATCCGTCTCAAGGTTCCCCCCCTGAGCCAGGAGCGGCGCAAGCAGCTCGCCGCGAGGGCCAAGGAAGTGGCCGAAGAGACCAGAATCTCCCTCCGCAACGTCCGCCGAGACGCCAACAAGACCGCCGATGGGATCGAGAAGGATGGCGGCGTGTCGGAGGACGAGCTCAAAAAGCTGAAGGAGGAGATCCAGGGCCTCCTGAAGAAGAGCGAGGACAAGGTGGACGAAATCCTCAAGGCCAAATCAAGCGAGCTGACTTCGGTTTGACGTCTTGGAGGTCGTCGAAGAGGAGTTTATAATCCCCGACCGCTGTTGCCGGAGCTGTCGCAGGGCCGTCGCAAGGGAACGGACGGTGTGCTGCGCGTCGGAGGTCGTGGGGACATAGCTCAGCTGGTAGAGCAACGCCCTTTTAAGGCGTGGGTCCCAGGTTCGAATCCTGGTGTCCTCATTTACTTGATCAACATCAGAGGCCCCATCGTCTAGGCTGGCCTAGGACACCAGGTTTTCATCCTGGTAACAGGGGTTCAAATCCCCTTGGGGTCATTCATAGATCCATGAATTCTTTCAGCGGGGTCGATTTCTACGCCGTCGATCGCCTCCTCACGGACGAGGAACGGCTAGTCCGAGATTCGGTGAGGGAGTTCGTCGACCGACGCATTCTTCCGATCATCGCAAGCTGCTGCCGCGAAGAACGGTTTCCGACCGAGTTGGTGCCGGAGTTGGCGGAGCTGGGTCTTCTCGGCGCCTCGTTGAAGGGCTACGAGTGCGCCGGCTTGGGTCCCGTCGCCTACGGCCTCGCGCTCCAGGAGCTCGAGAGGGGTGACTCCGCCATCCGCAGCTTCGTCTCGGTTCAGGGATCGCTCGCCATGTACGCCATCTATGCGCACGGCGAGGAGGCTCAAAAAGCCCGCTGGCTGCCCGCGATGGCTCGGGGCGAGAAGATCGGCTGCTTCGGACTCACGGAGCCCGACTTCGGGTCGAATCCAGCCGGCCTCCAGACGACGGCCGTTCGCCGCGGCGGCGAGTACGTTCTGAACGGCAACAAGATGTGGATCACGAATGGCTCCATCGCCGACGTGGCCGTCGTCTGGGCTCGCGAAGAGGGCGAGATGCGCGGCTTCCTCGTCGAGCGCGGCGCGCCGGGGTTCTCGACGTCGCTCGTGAAGGGGAAATGGAGCCTCCGCGCCTCTGTGACCTCGGGCCTCCATCTTCAGGATTGCCGGATCCCGCTCGAGAATCGGCTTCCCAACGCGAAAGGGCTCCGGGGACCCCTCTCTTGCCTCAACCAGGCGCGGTACGGAATTTCCTGGGGGGCTATCGGCGCCGCGATGGCTTGCTACGCCGAGGCCTTGGAGTACGCCAAGACGCGCGTTCAGTTCAATAAGCCGATCGCCTCGTTCCAGCTCGTCCAGGCGAAGCTGGTCGACATGCTGGCGGCGATCACGAAGGCGCAGCTCCTCGCCTGGCGTCTCGGTCGCCTTAAAGAGGCGGGCGAGGACCGCCCGGAACAGACTTCCCTCGCCAAGCGCGAGAACGTTGCGATGGCGCTTGAGATCGCCCGGGAGGCGCGCGACATTCTCGCCGCCAGCGGAATCACCGACGAGTACCAGTGCGGGCGCCACATGGCCAACATCGAGTCGGTCTACACCTACGAGGGCACGCACAACATCCACACGTTGATCCTTGGGCAGGAGATCACGGGGATCGCGGCGTTTTCTTGACCCGGTGGTCGGAGTTCCGTGGCCGGATCAGGTCGAGGGCAAGCCCTGCAACGCCTTTTCAAGGCGCGCCAGCCCTTCGTTTGCCTCGTCGGGGGTCAAAATGAGCGCCGGGCGCAGGCGGACCGACTTGCGGCCGCACGGGAGGACGATGAGCTTCTGCTCGAGCGCCCTCTTGACGATGGCGCCGCGCAATTCCTCCGTGGCGGCATCGAATGCGCACATGAGACCGCGCCCCCGGACGTTCGAGATGCGTCCCTGGCTTCTGCGGGCGACCCCATCGAGGCCCGCAAGAAGATGCGCTCCGGTTTTTTCCGCGTTCGCGAGCAGGTGATCGCGCTCGATGATCCGCAGGTATGCTTCGCAGCGGATCATGTCCGCCAGGTTGCCTCCCCAGGTCGAATTGATCCGGGATGAGATCTTGAAGACGTTGTCGGGGACCTCATCGACCCGCGTGTTGGCCATGATGCCGCAGACCTGGCTCTTCTTGCCGAAGGCGAGGATGTCCGGAGCGACCTCGAAGTGCTCGAAGGCCCACATCCGGCCGGTGAGGCCGAACCCACACTGCACTTCGTCGAAGATAAGCATGGCCTCCTCGCGGTCGGCGGCTTCGCGCAGCGCTTTGAGGAACTCGGGGCGGAAGTGGTTGTCGCCGCCTTCGCCCTGGATCGTCTCGATGATGATCGCGGCGATCTCGTGCGGGTGCCACCGGAACGCCGCGTTGATCTCCTTCAAGGCTTCCGCCTCCGCCGCGGCGACGCGGACCACCTCCTCGCCGGTCATCGGGAAGGCGATCTTGGGGTTCTGGATGCGCGGCCAATCAAACTTGGGGAAAAGGTCCGTCTTGACGGGATCCGTGTTTGTGAGCGAGAGCGTGTAGCCAGAGCGGCCGTGGAAAGCATCGCGGAAGTGGAGGATCCGGGAGCCTTCGACTCCGCGGCCCGCCGCGCGGTTCTTCCGTGTCTTCCAGTCGAAGGCCACTTTGAGAGCGTTCTCGACCGCCAGCGCGCCCCCTTCGATGAAAAAGAGGTACCGGAAACCCTTCGGGAGCGCGATCTCGGCGAAGGTCTCGACGAAGCTGGCCATGTCCTCCGTGTAGGCGTCGCTGTTGGACGGCTTGTGGATCGCCGCGCGCATGAGGCGATTCTGCCAGTGGGATTGGAGGATGGTCGAGTGATTGAACCCGACCGGAAGGCTGGCGAAGAAAGTGAAGAAGTCGAGATAGCGGTCCCCGTTGCGCTTGTCGACGATCCAGACCCCGTGGCTCTGCTCAAGATCGAATACGATAGGCAGTCCGTCCGCCAGAATGTAGCGACGGAGGAATTCGTGTACCTGATTGGGTCCGGTAGCACCTCCGAGGATCGCATTGGAGCGGACGATGCGAAGGCTCACGTTCGTATGGTCTCTGGACTTCTTCCTCGATAGAAATTAGCATGGCCCCCAATGGTCGTCAACCGAGTTGGGTTATAAGTCTCAATGCGCGCGTCGATTATAAAGGCAAATCGGGATTTCGAGCTATGCTCAACCGCTGGAGTCTTCCATGCGGTTTCCGGACCTCAAGGGCGACCGTCGCGGAGGGGAGCGGGGGATGAGTAGCGCTCGGCCGCGCCTCTTGGTCCGCGGGACCGCGGAGCCCGGCGGGGTCTCCCAGACCTACGCCCTCCGCGAAGGAGTCACGCGCATTGGGCGCAGCCCCGAGAACAGCATCATCCTTTCCGACACTCTCGTCTCCCGCCTGCACGCCGAGATCCGATTCGATGGAACGAGCGCCGTGATCACTGATGTCGGCGGCAAGAATCCGATCCGGGTCAACGGAGAGGAAGTCCACGAGCAGAAGCTGACTCACGGCGATACGATCCTCATCGGCGGCGTCGAGATGGTCTTCGAGAACCTGGACCCTCCTCCGCTGCGCGTGGTGAAGGACGGCGGGCAGCTCGAAGTGGGGGAGCGGGGCATGACGCTGGATACCGCGAGGGTCACGTTCGAGCGCCACGCGCGCCCCGGCTCGCCCCCCGGCGAGAAGGAATACCGCCGGCTTCCGCGGCTCTACCGCCTTTCGGAGGAACTGCTCCAGGTCGAGGAGGAAGAGCAGCTGTACGATGTCGCCCTCGCGGCGGCCGCGGAGGAGACCCACGCCGAGCGAGGCTTCCTGGGGCTGGCCGTTGATGAGCCGTCGAGCGCGACGTCCCTCAGCGTCGTGCGGTTCTGGGACCCGGTCGAGGAGCAGCGCTCCCGTCGCCTCGAGATGAGCGAGACGATATTCAACCACATAACGCGCGACCGCCGCGCCGTGCTCGTCTCGAACGTCCCGGACCGATTCGACGCATCGAAGACCGTCCACGACCTGAAGATCCGCTCGTACATCTGCGCGCCGATGGTGCACGGCGAGCGGTTCCTGGGGCTCCTCTACGTCGACACGCGGGAGAACCGAGAGAAGTTCGACCAGAGCGATCTCGAATTCGTGAGCGCGGTCGCGCGTCTCGCGGGGCTCGCCCTGGAGAATTTCCGCGCCCAGGCCGACCTCCAGCGGGAAAACGTCCGGCTGCGAAACTTGATCGGGGGCCCCGGCTCCGGAGAGCTGATCGGCAAGCACGAGAGCATCGCCGGCGTCCTGCGGCTCATCGAGAAGGTTGCGCCGCGGGACACATCCGTCCTCATTTGCGGCGAAAACGGAACGGGGAAGGAGCTGATCGCCCGGGCGATCCACTTGCGCTCGGGCCGGAAGGACCGGCCGTTCGTCGCCGTCAACTGCGGGGGCATCCCCCCGAACCTCGTCGAGAGCGAACTGTTCGGTTACGAGAAAGGGGCGTTCACCGGGGCCAACCAGACGACGGTGGGGAAGTTTGAGCTGGCGGCCGGCGGCACGCTGTTCCTCGACGAGGTGGGCGAGATGCCCCTCGACATGCAAGTGAAGATCCTTCGCGCCATCCAGGAACGGCGCTTCTACAGGGTCGGCGGCACCAAGGAGATCGAGGTCGACATCCGGCTCATTTCGGCGACGAACCAGATTCTCAAGCGCGCGATCGAGACCGGGCGGTTTCGTGAGGATCTCTACTTCCGGCTTGCGGTCGTCACCATCGACGTCCCGCCGCTTCGCGACCGGGGCGACGACATCATCCTGATCGCCGAACGGTTCCTGGACCATGCCGGCGGCGGGATCACCATCACGAAGCCGGTCCGAGAGGCGCTCCTCAAATACCACTGGCCGGGAAACATCCGCGAGCTGCGCAACGTTCTGGAGCAGGCGATCATCCTCGGCGATGGAAAGAAGATCACTCCCGCGGACCTGCCCAACCACATCGGCAAGACCGGACGGGGCCAGATGACGTTCCGCCTCAAGTCCCTTTCCGAAGTGGAGCGCCAGTACATCCTGCGCGTCCTGGAGGAATCCGAGGGGAACAAGGCGAAGGCGGCGTCGATCCTCGGGATCTCGCGAGAGACTCTTTACCAGAAACTCAAGCTCTACGAACACGTCGGAGCGGATCGCCCGGAGAAAGCCGAGGGCGAGGGTTAGTTACCAACGCTCTTCCCTTCCGGAGCCGATATAGAGGTGAAGAGCTATCTGATCCGCTTCGGATTCTCCCTCGAGCAGTCCCGCTCGTTTGAGCGGTCGGCCCGAGGGTGATACACTGAGAACTCGCCATGACTGTGGATGCGTTCCTCCGGCAGCTCCAGGAAGAAAGCCTCGCCTCGTACCAGAGCTCCGAATGGGTGATGGGGTTCGAGAAGTACATGGAGGAGGTTTACCGGAATCCCTATCTCCACCTCCGGTCCGCGCCGCAGTACGTGCTCGAGATGCTGGAATTCTTCGGAACGCGGGCGAGCACGCGGGTCGGGCAGGAAGCCAGCCGATTCAAAGTCTACGACCAAGGACCCAACACGAGCGCCGAGGCCCTCGTGGGGCAGGAGCGGGCTCAGGCGGAGCTGTTCGGCTACATCACGAGCTTCGCCCGCAAGGGCCGCGCGGACAAGATGGTTCTCCTCCACGGGCCCAACGGATCCGGGAAGACGACCATCATCGAATGCCTCTGCCGGGGCCTCGAAGACTTCTCTCGGACCGCCCAGGGAGCGCTCTACCGGTTCAACTGGATCTTCATCGACCGCGAAGGGAAGCTCGACCGGATCGGCTTCGACAACGAGATCGATGAGCGGGCATTGTCCCGCTCCTTCTCCGAGCTGGATGAGAAGGACATCGGAGCCCGCATCTGCTGCGAGCTGCGGGACTCGCCGCTCTTCCTCATCCCTCGGGAGAAGCGGAAACCCCTCATCGACGAGGCCATCACCCGCTGCGACGTGCCCCCCCGTCCTGAGTACAGTTCCGGCTTCCTTCTCGAAGGGGAGCTGTGCCAGAAGTGCCGGCGGATCTTCGACAGCCTCCTGAGCGCCTACCACGGCGACTTGAAGCGTGTCGTGCAGCATGTCCAGGTGGAGCGGTACTTCATCTCGAAGCGGTACCGGACCGGGGCGGTCAGTATCGAGCCTCAGGGGAACATGGACGCCTCCGTGCGCCCCGTCCATTCAGAGCACCACTGGTCGCTCCCCGCGATCCTCCGGAACGTGACCCTCTACGAGCCGGTGGGGGACATCATCGATGCCAACCACGGCATCCTCGAGTACAGCGATTTCCTCAAGCGGCCCGTCGAGACCAGCAAGTACCTGCTGACGACCTGCGAACGAGGGACGGTCAACCTCCCGCACTTCATGGCCTATTTGAACTTGATGATCCTGGGGACGACGAACGAGAAGCAACTCAACCTCTTCAAACGCAGTTCGGATTTCTCCAGCTTCAAAGGGAGGATCGAACTGGTCCCCGTTCCCTACATCCTGATGTATTCGAAGGAGATGGAGATCTACAACCGGCACATAAAGTCCTTCTCCCGCGACCGCCACGTCACCCCTCACACGGCTCGGATCGCTGCGATCTGGGCCGTGCTCACGCGACTCCGAAAGCCCAATCCCTCCCGTTACACGGGCCTCCTCGCGTCCGTGGTCTCGACGCTCACCCCGATCGAGAAAGCGAAGCTCTACAACCACGGGGAAACCCCGGCGCGGCTCCGCGACGAGGAGAAGAAGATCCTTCAGGCCAACGTGCTCACCTTGCGGCGCGAATACGACGAGGAAGAAGGGGAGTTCGAGGGGATATTCGGAGCGGAGTACGAAGGCCGGCGAGGCGCCTCTCCGCGCGAGATGATGGCCATGCTCTCCCGCGCCGCCGAGAACCGAAAGTTCCGCTGCCTGACCCCCATGGCCGTCTTCGATGCGATGGCGGAGCTGACCAAGGAATCCAGCCTCTACGAGTTCCTCCGCTTCCCGTCGGACGAGGGCTACAACGACGTCCGGAAGTTTCTCGACGACGTGAAGGAGGAGTACATTCACCTCGTCACCGAGGAGGTTTTTGACTCGATCAGCCTCATCGATGAGGAAGAGTACAAGCGCCTCTTCCTCGAGTACTTCCGCCACGTGAAGGCCTTCTGCTCGCGGGAGAAGGTCTACAACTCGACGACGAACTCCTACGAGCCTCCCAACCACGACCTGATGCACTCCATCGAGAAGCTCCTCAACTTCTCGGAGTCGCCGGAGGTCTTCCGCTCGAACATCATGACGAAGATCGGCGCGCGATCGCTGGAGAGCCCCCGAGGCAAGATCAACTACCACGATCTGTTCCCCGGGATCCTCCAGGCGCTCCGGGAGAACTTCTACCGCGAACGCAACCGCCTCCTGACGCTCATCGAGGAGGACATCCTGAAGTACGACTCGGAGGACTTCGCTCTTCTCAGCGTGGAGGATCAGAAGCGCGTCAAAGAGGTCCTCGCGAAGATGCAGGCGAAGTACAGCTACTGCCAGAGCTGCGCCAAGGACGTCATCGCGTACGTCCTGCGAAACTGCCGAGACCGGTAACGGCCGGCGGTACGGGCTCGCAAGGTCGAATGTAACCCTTCACCGGGCCTGGCGGCCCGAGAACGATCACTTGACCGTGCGTTCAGTCGCCACGCAGGCTCCCTGAAGAGGGTGTTCTGCGGTCTGCGAGGCGGCCGAGCGAGGGTGACGCACTCCGTGGTTCGTGCCTCGCCCTGGTAGTCAACTAAGTTCGAGTTTTGCACTTTCTGACGAGCCAGGGAGCGCCCGGATCGTCGAGATCGAGGCGCGACGACGAGCGCGATACAGCGGAGAGTATCGCCGAGGAGAAGCAACGAAGAGAT